>Ga0209542_10000015_pt1 | contig 504059 bp, 466 predicted proteins | sample RifCSPhighO2_01_FD_184028 | JGI IMG/M metagenome (GOLD analysis project Ga0209542, IMG submission 184028) | Soil microbial communities from Rifle, Colorado - Rifle CSP2_plank highO2_0.1 (SPAdes) (version 2) | ecosystem: Environmental > Terrestrial > Deep subsurface > Rock core/Sediment ...
GTTGTTGTATGATGTGCCGTAGCGAAGCGGAGACACAGCATACAACAACGGGCACCGCGCGCCGTTGTATAAAATGACGTAGCGGAGCGGAGGCATTTTATACAACTAGTGATTATACGCAAACAATACGTTAAATATACTTAATTTGGTATATTTAACGAATATATGGTATAATTTTATTATTAAATTTATTATATCATACACATATGAATAAGCAAGAATTGTTGGATAAAACTGAACGAGAATTGAAGGTGCGTAATTATAGTAATAAAACTATTAAAACTTATTTACATTATTTATCTGAGTATTTTGATTTCAAGATGGATAATCTTGAAAAAATGGATATAAATAGTATAAAAGATTTCATTTTGTATAAAAAAGAGCAAAAATATTCGCCCCAAACCCTAAATTTGAGTATAAATACTCTTAAATTTTTTTATCATGAAATAATGAAAAGTGGTGATAAGATGGATATTCATACAGTAAAACGTGATAACAAACTACCGATTGTACTGTCTCGTGATGAAATAAAAAGAATTATTGACAGTGTTACCAACAAAAAGCATAAATTATTATTGTCTGTAGCTTATGGATCTGGGCTTAGAGTCAGTGAAGTTGTTAGCCTAAAGGTAAAGGATATTATTTTTGATAATCTTACTCTGCATATAAAAGGCGCTAAAGGTAGAAAAGATAGAATTACCATATTCCCCGATAGTATAAAAGTTGAGTTACAAGAATTGGTAAGTACTAAAAATGGAGATGATATTGTGTTTGGGAGTGAACGTGGAGGAGCTTTGTCTTTGCGGTCCGCTCAAAAGGTTTTTGAAAATGGATTAAATAAGGCAAATATAAAAAAAGATGCTTCTTTTCATTCACTACGGCATAGTTTTGCTACTCATTTGCTGGAAAATGGGATAGATATTCGTTATATCCAAGAACTTTTGGGTCATAATAATATAAGAACTACGCAGGTGTATACTAGCGTTAGCAATATTGGCGCTCGTAGTATCAAAAGTCCTTTATAGAGATGTTTCACGTGAAACAATTATTGGTCATTTCTGTCTGTTTTGTATATTATATCAGCGGTTTGTAGTCTTTGAAAAACAGTGATTCTGTCTTTTAATTTTTGTAATTTGAAGAATAAAGTATTGAATAATTCCCAAAAAAGTACCCAACCACCAATAAAGAAGCCTTCTATAAGGAAATCAGCAAATATTGCCTTAGGTATGATGCGTTGTAATAAAGATCCGATAAATAATAAGAATAAACCAAAAATAGCATAGGCAATGGAGTTATGCTTGGTTGTCCTTAGTTTATTTGAATATTTTTTTATATAATAATGGAAATAGTTTTTGAAGCCTTCTATGCTTTTTTGTTCTTTTTCTACGTCATGTATAGATGCTGGTATATGAAATACAATACAAACCTTATTTTTCTTTGGTATCTCAGAGACGGATTCTTCTAAATATTCAAACAAATCATCATCTAGATCACTATTGTTGAGTGGAGAAAAGTCCCATTCATTGTAAATTTCGCGGTAGTAGTCAATATTGATATTGATATCGGTTGTATTATTGTCTGTCATATAGAATTGATTATATATTATGTATTAGTATTATCTCACTTTGTATATAATTAGCAAGAGCATATGTGATAATTATCAACAGTAAAGTACGGTGTTTGTATACAATAGTCTACACAAACAAGGGATTTATTTGCTAAAATGTATGCAATATATGTACTGGCAAATTTTATATTAAAAATGTTTCACGTGAAACAATTCAATTATTTTATTTGTAATATTAAAATATTATATTTATTTATAAGATTACTTAATTTTAAAGGTTTGATTTTATAGTATAGTAGTTATGGCATGATTGTTGGCAATGAAATGTTTCACGTGAAACATTTGTTGATTTTTTAGGAGTATTATTAATTTTGTATTTAAATTAAGAAGTTTTTTAGTGTCGTAAAATATATATAGTATATAATTTTATTATTTTAAGTAATTTGTGCTCACCATACACAATAATATTGTATAAAATTGTATGTAGGTATTTTTTGTAAAGATTTAGGTAATTTTGAGATATTTTTAACTAATGTGATATTTGTTAGTATATAGTGTAAGTTGTTAAATTGTATGTTTGTGATATAATTGTCATAAATATAAATAAAGTACTTGACTTGTAGTCTGTATTTTAGTAAAATGTTGTAGCGCTCAAGCGGGCCCTTAGCGTAGCTGGTAGCGCGCCTCCATGGCATGGAGGAGGTCACCAGTTCGAATCTGGTAGGGTCCACATGATTCATGCGCCGAGGTAGCTCAGTGGTAGAGCAGGGGCCTGAAGAGCCTCGTGTCGTGAGTCCGATTCTCACCCTCGGCACATAATGACAGTTAACAATTGACAATTTATAATTAACTAAATATAATGCAGTCAATTGTAAAATGTAAAATGTTAATTGTTATAACGGAGTGTAGCTCAGTTGGCTAGAGCATCTGGTTTGGGACCAGAGGGTCGAAGGTTCGAGTCCTTTCACTCCGACAACGTGAAACTTTCAGAATTTTTATATAGGTTTGTAATCTATATTAAGCTTCATTTTTTTCATTAGCTTCGAGATATTTGCGGATTATTTCTGGTGTTGCACCGATTGAATACATGTATGCGCGGACAGATTGAATTAATGTTAAATTTATTCCATTTTTTTCTAGTTCTTTGATTTGTTTTTCAATTTCATTTTTAGTTTTTATTTTTTCTTCTTCTGAAATATTTGTTGCTGAACGAATATTCTCCAAAATCATAAAAGCATGATTTTTTATTTTATTTTCATGTGCATAATTACGATATAAATCAAATAAATCAATGCCAGTTTCTTGACGTATCTTTCTTTCTGCTATCAAAGCTCCAAACTCGGCATCGCGCTCTATTACTCGTGTTGGTAACATTAGCAAATCTTTTATTGTGACGCCTGGGGAAATTTCTACTGCTAATATGTCGGGTATTTCTTTTCCAAAATCCATTTTATCTTGATGTTCTTCAATAATATTCCATAGTTTTTTTAAAATAGAACTATCATTTAATAGTTTTTCTAAACCATTTAAACCTGCTAGTTTGCTAATAATTTTTAACTTATTAACAAGAGAATCAGGATTCAATTGTATAAGTGGATTGTCGATATTTTCGTTTTTTAATGATTCTTCGTTTACATAAAAACTTCCTAACTTGTGAAGGGATGGATTATCTTCTTGTTGAGTGTGTCTTAATTCATGTAATAATATGTGCACATCATAAAAATTACCACCTGGTCTTTGTAAAATAACTTCATTTTTATTTCTTTCGTGAATGCCTGTTGTTTTAGTGCCACTTTTTTGAGCGATATAGACTGGAACATTTTTTGGGTTAAACCGTGCTAAGATATCAATTTTTTTTTGTTCTTCTTTTGGAGATTGTAAGATAAAAGACCTTAGTCTACGTACTGAATCAGTTTGGTTTTTTTCATTTAACCCACTGCGCTGTGTAGTGTCTTTGTCTAGATCATATTGATATGAACATGTTTCTTTTCCGTTTGCATCGTACATTTTACCGTGATAACGCAAAACAATATAGTCACCCAAATCTAAAGTTTCAATTTTTTCTTCTGGCCTTAGTTCAGACTGAAACATGAATCCAGCACGGTAACGATTTTCTGCTGGTAAATACTCTTGTGTCAATATGATATCTTTTTCAATCCCATTATCTCTTACTTTCAATATCATTGGTTGATCTGCTTTTTTGTGAGCATGGTCAAACCAACCTTCAACTGTAGTTGTAGGCTTTCCGTCAATACTTAATATTTCATCTCCAATTTTCAGACCTGCTTTTTCTGCTGGTGAACCTGGTATTATTTCTAGTATTATATATACACAGTGAGGAATGTTTTGATCTTGTTCTTTTTCAGTGTTTATTAATTCTTTAGTAAATGTTTGGGTGTTTGTAGCTTCTGGGTTAAATTGATCGGATTTTGACATAATTTAAGTTAAAAAATGATTAATTATGGTAATTAAAAGTATATCACATAATTTTTTTGAGTCAAAAAAATTTATGTATCATTTAAACATTTTAAAAACCAATTTTTTGTCAGTTAAGATTGTCGTGGAGTTGTAGAAACAAAGTTACTATATCATAGTTTTTCTAATTATTATTTTAAAAAATGTTCTAACTTTGTTCAAAATTTTTATAATATATTTAGATTGCAATACAGTTGTTTTATATAGACTAAGTGTATTTCAATTGTTATAATGCTTATAAGAATTAATAATTGATTAAAAAATAAATATTGTGAGTGTACTTAAATTTATTTATAAAAATCTTGACAAATTTAAAATAAAGTTTATTTTTGTTTTTTTTGCTGGAATTTTTGATGGCTTTGTCACATTTTTTGTGCCGGTATTGTTGGCTGAATTTACAAAAAGTTCTTTTATATCAAGTGATTTTCAAAATCTTATTTATTTAGTAAGTATTTTTTATTTGTCTTCTTTATTTTTTCAATGGGTTATCAGAAAGTGGGGAGAGGCTATTGCACTTCAATTTGGAAATTATATACGCTTGAAGTATTTCAAGGCATTGGAAAAACTTCCTATAAAAGATTTGATTAATCATCACTCTGGTTATATTTTGTCAATGATAAATAAAGTTTCTGATGGTTTAGAACCTATAATATTTGATATTTTTTGGACTTTTTCTAAAAGTATTTCCCAGATGATTATGTTTTTTTATTTTACAGCCAAAGAATCAGTATTTATTGCGGTTGTTAACATAGTTATTTTAATTATTTTTATAGTAGTAGGCACTATTCTTTCAAGAAAAATGGTACCAATTGCGAATGAATTAAATAAAAAAAGAGCTTCATTATTGGAATCCTATACAGATTTTATGTCTAATATTCTTACTGTAAAAAGGCTTGGTATTTATTCTTTTGTAGAAGATAAACTATTTCATAAAACTAATGATAATTATAATCAAATTAAAAAACTTCAGAGTTTCCATGCCAATAGATGGTTTTTTTTACATACATTGTTTAGTTTTGCTTTTTTGGCTACCGTTGGATTTTTGTTGTTTCAAATTTCAAAAGGTATATTGTCTTCATCAGTATTGATTCTTTTTATTGCAGCGTATGCCTTGATAAGGGGTAATGTTAATCGTATATCAGAGAGTTTCAAATTATTAATGGAAATGAAGGCGTATGTAAATAATTTGGATAAAATTATTTTTTCAAGTAAGCCGGTAGTTGAAAATAAAGAAATTAAGAAGTGGAAAGAAATAAAATTTAATAATGTATATTTTCAATATACTGGTACAGAAAAGAAAATTAGTATTTCTGAGTTTATCATCAAAAAGGGAGAAAAAGTTTGTATTATGGGAAAATCAGGAGAAGGCAAAACAACCTTTTTGAATTTATTTATGAATTTTTTGAAACCAGATAAAGGAGAAAGATTGATTGACACTTGGTCTTATGGAAAAATGAATGAAAAATTTTTTCAAAATCGTATTGCAATGATTTCACAAGATACAGAACTTTTTAATATTTCTTTGAGAGAAAATATTACATTGGGACAAAAAATTGAAGAAAAAATAATACTTGATATTTTTTCTAAACTTGATCTTTTGGCTTGGGTTCAAAATTTGGAAAAAGGATTGGAGACAATTGTTGGTGAAAAAGGAATTAAACTTTCAGCCGGTCAAAAGCAAAGGATAAATTTAATCAGAGGTATTTTGCTTAATCGTGAAATAATATTGTTGGATGAGCCAACCTCTCATTTGGATTTTGTAACTGAGGGCAAAGTTATTGATTTTTTGAGGGATTATTTTTCTGATAAAACGGTTATTATTGTTTCTCATCGGGAAGCACTGAAAGAGATTTGTGACAGATGTTATGTGATGAAGGATCATTCTTTAGTTGAGATTTCTTAGTTGTATGGGGTGTTAGTCGGGTTTTTGTATAAAGATTTGTGAATCTTTCGTATAAGATACTACCTTGACAAAGTCATTAAAATATGGTATAATTTTTTGTTAGTCAATTGTTTTTTATAGCTTTCTTTTTGTCTTGTTTTGTAAAGAAGATAGAGAGAAAGCTGGATGAAATTCCAGTTTTTTCTGCCTGACAATAGTGTTGGGTAGAACTTTTTCTTTGGGGGCAAAGATGACTACTAACGATCGTGCCAATGGGATTGCTCTGGCGACTAACCTTGTTCAGAGCATCTTGGATGCTGGTGGGACATATGATGACGTGCGACGTCTTTTTGCGAACAAGCAGTTCCACAAAGAGATGATCCGGTGGGTCATGTATGATCCTTGCAAGTGTTGGAAGGAGATTCTGTTGGGAGTGGAATTGCCGAGCAATTCGCTCGTCAAGGTCTCTTATGAGGCAGAGCAGATGGTGAGGCGGACACCTGCTTGTGCCGTAGTTGGCAAGAAGGTTCGCCTTGCCAATGTGTCTCCTTCGGAGCTTGGTTTCCGAGAGGACACGGTTTTCTCGGAGGTCTGTGAATTGGCCTTTGAAAGTGGTTTGAGGCTCTGCCCAGCAGAGGTTGGACCGCAGTTGCGGTACCAGTACCTCGACCAGAGGACTGGGGACAAGTGGTTGCGGATCGCTATGACCCCGATCTTGATGCCGAATGGGCACAAAGGGGTCTTTCGAGTCGGAGAGAGCAATGGCTCTCTCCAGCTTGTGGGGTATTACTTGAGAGGTGAAAAGGAGGATATCGTTGATCTGCATCAACGGCTCATCTTCCTTTGTCCCGATAACGGTGAGCCGTAGAGGCTCCCGTTCAAAAGACCGAAGCATGTCTATAAACTGCTTACCACCGTTTTTGGTGGTTTTCTTTTTTTTAAATTTAAAAACAAAAAAATCTCGACAGAGTCGGGATTCTTTTGTTTTTGCCATACAGTATATAAGTGGGCTGTTCTTGAAAATTTCAAGAACTACTTATATACATGAATATTATAACACAGATTTGAAGCTGTGTCATACACTTGTCAATAACAAGTTGTGGATATTATATTACATATTTTATAGTATGTCAATATTTTTTGTAAAATTTACATAAATGGTCATTTTTGTTATACTTCCTTGGTAAATAACCATAACATTATATATATGCGATTAATTAGATTAATGCAAAATTTTTGTATACCTTTTACTATAATTTTATTGAGTATTATTTATTTATTTAATCCTACAGAAACAGTTTATGCCTGTGCTGTTGGGGACGAAGCTACAATCAAGATTGTGGCTAGAGACAAGGATGGAGATTTTATAAGTGATATTAAATATACTTTGTATGAACAAATTCAAAATGCTGATAGTGGTCGTTTGTTAGGCAGAGCTGTTAAGTCAGGAGTTATAGGTGAAACAGGAATTGGTTCTTTTTCTATGCATCCAGATGCATATGATGATCCTGTTTCTGGAAGAAGTTCTAGTTTTGTATTGAAATTATATGAGACCAACCCAAATGCTGGTGAGTTTTTTATTTGGGATAAGAGTTATGTTTGTGGTGGTGGTCCATATAATGAGAATTTTAAATTAAGTAGTATAAAAGTTATTTTACGAAATTTGGATGGTATATCTCTTAAAAACAAAAAATTTGAATTGTATGAACAAAAATCTGATCGAGAAGGTAATCCATTGTTAGGTGATGTGGTTGGAAAGGCTTTTACAACTGGAGATTTTGGTGAAACAAGAATTTTTGTTGCACCGGGAGAATATATTATTAGAGTAGCTTCTGATGTGGGTACAAATTATCAAAAAAATGACATAGTTGTTGAATCTCAAAGAGAAATAGAAGTTGATTATACTCTTAGTAATGTTTCAATTGTGATTCGTGATGGTGGAGGTAATCTGTTGCCAAATAATAGTTTTACAGTTTATAAACAAATTACCAATACAGATGGTGTTAAAGTGTTGGGCACAAAAATGGGTTCGTATACGACTGGTTTGACTGGCCAAAAAAGCATTTATTTGCCGACTGATACTTATGTTATTACTTTTGCTGGGACGGGAAAAAATTTAATATACTTATGGGATCAGACAATTCAAGAAAATGAGAGTTATGATTTGAATTATAGACTTCCTACATTGTCAGTTACAGCTCGTGGTTTTGATAATAAACTTTTGAGTAATGTGGCAGTCAAAGTTTATAATCAGTCTGTAGATGTTGATGGTCAAATTTTGTTGGGAGATGTAGTTGCTTCTGGAAATACTGGGGTTAATGGTTCTGTTAAATTTTTTGTTCCATCTGGTCGTTATGTAGTTGAATTGGTTGGTCCAGACAAACAAAAAAATCTTTATTATTATAATGACTTGGCAGAGAGAGGTATATTGAATTTGGAAAAAACTTTGAGTGCATTAAAAATTGTTTTGAAAGATGCTGATGGAAATTTGTTGTTGGATGTGCCGGTTTCATTGGTTGAACAATTGAAAGATGCCCAAGGTAATTTTGTGGTTGGAAAAGTTTTAAATACAAAAAATACAAAAGCTTTTGGAATTGCTGAGTTTTATTTTCCTCCTGGCAGATATGCGTTGAGAATAAATGGCACAACAAAAGAGTTTTATTATTTTTGGGATAAAGAAATTGTTCAAGAGCAAGCATCAATTGTTAATCTAACTTTGAGTGTAATTAGGATTGTGGCACGAGATAGTGAGGGAAAATTGGTGAAAAATGTCGCTGCGTCGTTGTATAACCAAGATTATGATTTGGCCAATGTAGAAATTTTGGGTACAAGGCTTGCCACAGTGAATACCGGTGAAGAAGGTTATGCCGATATTCGTGTGCCTGAAGGTATTTATATAATCAAAGCGGGTGAGAGTACAAATTATAATTTGGCTGTAAAAGAAAATTTTTTGACGACAGTAAATTTGTCAAAAAAAGGTGATATTGTGAGTATTGAATCAATTTCAGATCCACGGCCAGCAGTTTTGAGACCAAATAATTCTTTGCTTCGTTCTGCTTTGACTGGAAAAATATATGTACTTTTGAATGGACAATTGAGATATATTTCAAGTACAGAAATTTTTGGTCGTTATGGTTATAAATGGGAAGATGTACAAAATGTATCTCAAGAAGAATTGGATAGTTATGAAGTTGGTGATGATTTGGGTGTTTCAGCTGGAGCTATTATTGAAGGTAGTGTTGTAAAAGCTAGTGACAATCCTACTGTATATTTGATTGAAGGTGGAAAGAAAAGACCATTTGCAACTGGGCAAACTTTTTTGGGTATGGGCTATAAATGGGGTGATATTGTGGTGGTCAGTATTGTTTCACTTGCCAATATTGATGAGGGTGAAATAGTTGAATTTACAGCCTCTGCAGAAGATGTACGTGAAGGTGTGGTGGTCAAGGCAAGCAATAGCCCAGCCGTGTATTTGATTGAGGATGGAAAAAAGCGAGCATTTGCAACTGGACAGGCTTTTGAATCTAGAGGATATGAGTGGAGTGAAATCTTGGTATTAAAGCCTGAAATATTAGAAGAATATGAAGAAGGTGAAGTTTTGGTATATGTATCAGTTGACGATATAGTTGGCGAGGGTAGTTTGATCAAGTCTGATGTGAGTCCAATTGTATATTTGATTTCCAACAATAGACGTAGGATAATTGCCAGTGAAAGAATATTTTTGGCGCTTGGTTTTGAGTGGGAGTCAGTTTTGACAGTAAGTCAGAAAAAAGTTGATGAATATACCCAAGATTTGGCAATTGATTTTACTGAACAGGATTTTGATCGTGATGGCTTGAGTAATTTGCAAGAAGAATTTTATGGGACTGATCCAAATGATGATGATTCTGATAATGATGGATTCATTGATGGACGGGAAGTAAATAATGGCTTTAATCCATTAGGTAGTGGAAATTTATAAATATTATCTTCTTTTAAATATTCTGAGTATTCGCCAAATTATAATTAAGATTATAAATATTGAACTGTAGAGTACAAATTTATTCTCAAATAACCATATTAAAAGTGATAACATTATTGAAAGAAAGTTTTTTAGGAAACTTTTTTTCTTGTTATTAGAAGTATCTTTATTATCAGAAATATCTTCTAGATCATTTACTTTTCTTTCTAGTGAGAGAATTATTTTTTGAGTTGCAGAATTAACTCCTTTTTCTAATGTGCCAGATATATTTTTAATAATATTAGTTGCTTTATCAACAATGGTGGTTTCTTTATTATCTGTTTTTTTATTTTCATCATTGTCACTTGTTTGTGTGTCAGAATTAATTTTGTTTTCAATTAGTTCTTGTTGTTCAGTTTGCTCGGAATCATCTTTACCATCATTGTCAGTATCCTTTTTCAAAGGATTTAAACCCAATTCAATTTCTCTTTCGTCTGTCAGACCATCATTGTCATCGTCATCATCATCAGTGTTGCCGACTCTATCTCCATCTGTATCAATATCAGCATAGTGGGTGGCTGTTTCTGATATACTTGATAGTAATGTGATTGCTTCTGGTGCTGAATCAGGGGAAGATTTAACTGGATTTATAATTTCTACTTTAATTTTATGTTCACCTTCGGTTACAGCCCAGTCTACCCACTCTTCAATTAAGTGTCCACTAATAGAAGAAAAGTTGGATTCACCAATAATATTGTCGTTATCATAAAAACGAATAGAACCAGTAATGTCAAAACCAGATTCATTTTGGATAGCAGAATATATTCTAATAGTTTCATCAGCAAAGAAGGGTGTCTGTGAATACCAAATTCCACTTACAAATCCAGAATTGACTGGTTTTGTAAGTGCTTTGGAATAGTTTGGTGTAGAAAGAAATATAAATAAAAAAAATATAAATATAAAATATTTATAATGAGATTTGTGTTGTGGTAGCTGTGCTTTCATATTATATAAAGTATCATATTTTTGTGGTTTTGTTAATTTTCTCAATGTTTTTTAGGAGAGTAGAATTGAATTTGCTATTTTTAGATATAAACTTCTATCAGGAAAAATGTCTGGTGGTCCAATATAGCCATTAATGTCAGCCCCAATTATGTTTTTGTGTTGCTTGATAATCTCAATACATTGCATTATTTCGGGTATAGTGAGAGTTCCTTGATCCCAAGCAGTCTTTATCGCTTGTACATCCATTACATCTAAATCAAATGATAGGTATACATCATCTGGTAGATGTTTTAATTTTGTTTTTAATTTTTCAAATTTTTTACCAGTACACAGATGTTTTTCTAAAAGATAAAGATGAGGTATGCCTTTTAGTAATTGAGATTTTGGTGGACGATTACCTATAAAAAGTGCAGATGATGCATTGGTATCTTGTAATATTGCTTTTATAAATGTTCCACAATTTAATTCATTTTTTTTCACGATAAAGTTCCATATTGTAATCATCGTGATGATCAAAATGTATATAACCAAAGTTTATTAGTTTTACTAGTATGATTATAAAGTCCATAAGTATATTTAATTTTGGCTTTATATATGACTAACCTAATCTTAGGTGTTAATTTAAGTTTGGGGTGGTCTTTTCTGCTCACATATTTACGAGAATCATGTCCATTATCCAAGTTATACCATTTGTAATATGTTTTTTTAGATATTCCAAATATCTCACACACTTCATTAATTGATTTTCCGTATTTATCTACTTGTAGATACCATCTTGCTCTCATTGTACGAGGTGCGCTTAAAGGTGATCCTGCCATATATTTAGTTGTTCATTTAAGAGTTAACATTAGTCACCCTTATACTATCAGATTGTCACCCTTAGATGTTAAATATACATAAAGTTGCATATTTTTATGTTTTTAGTATAATATATTATATATAAAATCCATATTTGTTGTGTGTGATGACGAAAAGTATTGTAAATTTTATTAATATAGAAAATATCATTAATAATATTTTTGTGGTTATTTATTAGAATTTAGTGGTATTTTTAAAAAAATAAAAAGTGTTTGTTTATAGTAAAAATAACTATATTTTTTATGAAAGGAGCGTAAAATGTATTATTTGTGTTTTTTATATTATAATTCGTTTTATTTAAAACTTTAATATTTATATACTTCCAAAGTATGAAAAAATTTATTCTGTTATTGGTTGTTGGTCTTTTATTTACTACTTCAGTTTCTGCCGCTGAATTTAATGCCGATTTGCGCTATGGAGTGGCTAAAAATGCAGAAGTTACAAAACTTCAAAAATTTTTGACTGCGGAGAAGCTTTATTCTGGACCAATTACTGGTAATTTTTATTCATTGACTTTAAAAGCAGTGAAAGCTTTTCAAGCTAGAGAAAAAATACCTACCTCTGGTTTGGTAGATGCTCTTACACGTGCACAATTAAACGATTTGATTGCAAAAAGGCCTTTAGACAACTCTGTTTCTGCGCCTAGCTCTGCCGCTGAATTTAATGCCGATTTGCGCTATGGAGTGGCTAAAAATGCAGAAGTTACAAAACTTCAAAAATTTTTGACTGCGGAGAAGCTTTATTCTGGACCAATTACTGGTAATTTTTATTCATTGACTTTAAAAGCAGTGAAAGCTTTTCAAGCTAGAGAAAAAATACCTACCTCTGGTTTGGTAGATGCTCTTACACGTGCACAATTAAACGATTTGATTGCAAAAAGGCCTTTAGACAACTATGTTAAAACCCCAAATCTTTTTAAAGACAATGGATTTGAGAAAGAATTTACTATTTCCGACACAGATGTAAAAATTTCTAAAGTTAAACCTATTGCTGGAAAGGCTAGTTTGCAGCTCAGTTTAAAAAATAAAAAAGTAGTATCCCTTGATCAAACTATCACCAATTTACCACCCAGTAAAGCTACAGTGCTTACAATGACTGCTGAAGTCAGACCTGATATCAAAAGCATCACCAATGTCCAATTATGTGGTGTAGCCATCTATAGCGACAAAACACAAGCTTCCGAATGTGTTACCCTTCCTAAAATTATTAATAAAATAAGTACGATCTCTGTCATTGTACCCTTAGTATCAACCAAACAAGTAACTTCAACTCATATTCTTATTAAATCCCTTGGAACTGAAGAAGCTCGCTATACCATTGATAGTGTTTCAAGTATTTTAACCATTCCCTCTACCATTCTCCCTTCAATTATTGCCATCGTAACACCTAGCTCTGCGGTGGTTGTTCCCGGAACACCTATTGCACAAACTTCAGATATCAGTTCTGAAGTAACTGGTATTAAAATTTCTCCAGTCACCAATTTTGGTCCTGGCTTTGGTTTAGGTTCATCTAATGATGGAAGTAGTGGCGGTGGTGGAACTGGTAGTGGAAGTGGAGGCGGAAGTAGTCTTGCTCCTGCACCAGCTCCTACACCAACTTCTATAAATGGTGTATGTGGCTCAGTAAATAACACTATAGTACCAACTATCCCAATTACAAATCTATGTTCCATCGGAACTGCTAGTTCAGTCATCGGTTCTGGACCATGGTCATGGACTTGTGTCGGATTAAATGGTGGAACTACTGCAAGTTGTAGTGTACAGAAGACTGTAGATCCTACCCCAACTTCTACACCTACCCCTACCCAAAATACTCCTCCAACAGTTACCCTTTCATTACCACTCAATGGTGCAAGCGTTATCACACCAGCAACCTTCAACTTATCTGCGAGCGTTAGTGATAGTGATGGCACAATAACTAGAGTTGAATTCTATCAAAGCCTTACCAAAATCGGTGAAGACACGACGGTACCGTATTCTTTCATTTGGACAAATGTTCCAATCGGAAGCTATGCTCTCACAGCCAAAGCATTTGATAATTCCGGTGCTGGTACAGTATCAGCTGTAGTAAATGTGACGGTAGCAGCATCTACTCCAGCTTTTATTTTAATCAATGGCACCTGTGGCTCATCCAACAACACCACTGTTTCAACTGCTCCAACCACCAACCTTTGTTCTACTGGCACAGCAAGTGCTGTTGGTGGATCTGGACCTTGGACTTGGTCTTGTGCTGGATCAAATGGTGGTACCACTGCTAGTTGCAGTGCACAAAGAAGTATTGTAACTACGCCTGTTGGTAAGTTTGCAATCGGTCAACGTGTTATTACTACTGGTAATTTAAATGTAAGATCAACCCCTTCTGCCACAGGCTTAGTGTTAGGTACACAAGTTGTGGAATCAATAGGAACAGTAGTCTCAGGTCCAACTACTGCAGATGGATTTAATTGGTGGCAAATAAATTATGATGTTGGAGTAGATGGTTATTCTGTTGAAGATTTTCTGACTACTTACACATCTCCAACTGCAGTCAATGGGGTTTGCGGTTCGTCAAATAACACCACTGTTTCAACTGCTCCAACCACCAACCTTTGTTCTACTGGCACAGCAAGTGCTGTTGGTGGATCTGGACCTTGGACTTGGTCTTGTGCTGGATCAAATGGTGGTACCACTGCTAGTTGCAGTGCACAGAGGACAACAACTGCTCCTTCAGCCGACACCCACCAAACATCCTACGGATTCTCAATACCAAAAGATCATCCAAGACTTTGGTTTACTCCTGAACGGTTAGCTCAAGCTCGCACCTGGTTACTCGCTCACCCAATAAATCCAAATGCATTGCCTAATGATGTTGGCGCAATCCAACGTGCTATGAACTGTGTAGTGCTTGGAGATACAGCTGCCTGTCGAGCTGCAATTGACCATGCCATGACAATTACACTGCCAGCACCAACCAATGTATCGTGTGATGCTTGTCGTTGGAATGGTGAGATTGCAATCCTTACCTATGACTGGGCATACAACTATATGACGCCATCTGAAAGATCCACATTCATTACCCGTTGGAATGGATACTTGTCAGGCTGGATGACCAAACCATGGGGCGGCGTAGGCATGGAACAAAACAATTATTATTGGGGATATTTACGTAATGAACTTGAATGGGGTATTACGAGTTTCGGTGATAATCCACAAGCAGATACATTCTTAACAGATTCATTAGTGACTCGTTGGAGAAATTCATTCTTACCAGTTGCATTAAATGGCAGCAGTGGCGGAGTTGCTCAAGAAGGTGCTCAATACGGAGCATACTTGTTAGATTATCCTATAATCCCATTTAAGTCCGTAGCCCTAAATGGCCGTGATATCTATAATGAAACTGACTTTTGGAAAGGTGCAGTATATTCCTTAATCTATAACACCACTCCTGTTCCAACCGTACTTCCTGGAGGCGAAACCGGTTACAGCATGTTCCCTTGGAATGATGATGAATTCTTCCGTCAGGGTGCTATTGCTCAAGGTACAGGTTATGGCGACTTTATGTTAACTATGGCCAATCAATGGGCCACATTACCTATCGGACAATATGCCAGACAATGGATAAACATGACTGGCGCTCTCAACTATGGAGCATATCTTAGACCTCAAGGTACTAGATTAAGCGTTACTCCATGGACACAATCTCTTGATAATGGAGGCTCGGCTAAGAGTTTTGCTGATTTGCCACTCGATTATTATGCCTCAGGTCCCAGCATGATGCTTGGACGAAGTTCATGGGCCAATGATGCGACCCTCTATCATCAGCAACTTGGGTTGCTCTATGGCGCTGGGCATGCTCATGAAGATTATGGTAATTGGCAGTTATGGCGCGGTGGACGCTGGTTATCACGTGAAACAACTGCTTACGCAGAAAATTTCACTGGATATGCTGGTAGTGGCACTACCGGTGCAGAAACTGCGCTTGCCCATAACGTGTTGTTGGTAAATGGACGTGCTTTCGGCACCGGAGAGTACAAGTTAGGCCCTCCAGTTGTTAGACGCTTAGAAAGCCAGCCTACTTATTCTTTCAGCAGCGTAGATTTATCAAAGATGTATCGAGCGGTAAACAGAGATCAAGTAGATAATCCAGCGGTCAATCATGTTGAACGGGATATGGTATTTATCCGACCTCTCGAAACATTGGTAATATTTGATCGTTTAGAAAGCAATGCTACCGGAGGAGTAACAGCTGAAAATATCCGAAAAACATTCTTAGCCCACTTTGAAACTAACCCAACCGTTGATTCAGCTAATCGAGTTGTCACCGCTGTTAATGGCACACAAGCGTTAAGAATGACAACCCTTGTACCTTCTAATCCTACCTACAGAGTAATCACCGAAGGTGGTGCTGTTGGTCAATATCGTTTGGAACTAGAAACATCAGGTTCTGCTCAAAGTTATTTCTTAAATGTGTTGCAAGCTAAAGATGCAACTGGATCAAACTTAGCTTCTTCTGTGGTTGATAATGGCACATCGTACACAGTAACTCTAACTCATCCGCAAAAAGGAACCATTACCCTTGTTCTAAACAAAGGTATGATTTCAAGTGGCGGATCAATTACTGTTGGTGGCGTAACCACGCAATTGAATAATGCAGTTCAATCAATAGTGGTAACTGATAACGGTCCGGTTTGGGGAGCTTTAAATGGCATACCGGTTCCAGCTCCTGCTCCAACTCCTGTGCCCACACCTATTCTAGTGAGCGGTACCTGTGGTACCTCAAATAACACCACCGTTTCAACTGCTCCTACTACCAATCTCTGTTCCACCGGAACTGCTAGTTCTGTATCTGGTTCTGGACCATGGTCATGGACTTGTGCTGGATCAAATGGTGGCACTACTGCAAGTTGCAGTGCACAAATAAACCTTTCTCAAACTACAAATTATTTACTCACAACTTCAGTGTCAGGCAACGGATCAATCAGCTCAGCACCTGTTGGAATTTCTTGCGGAGTTAATTGTTTAGCTAGTTTTGCGAGTGGTGCTTCTGTGACTCTTACTGCTACTTCAGCTGTCGGTAGTATTTTTATTGGTTGGAATGGATCTTGTACAGGTACTGGTCCTTGTACTGTTTTAATGGATGCGGCTAAAAATGTAGGGGCAACTTTCGCTGTTGCTTCTACCTCAATTAATGGTACATGTGGATCATCCAATAACACCACTGTTTCAACTGCTCCAATCACCAACCTTTGTTCTACTGGCATAGCCAGTGCTGTAGGTGGATCTGGACCTTGGACTTGGTCTTGTGCTGGATCAAATGGTGGCACTACTGCAAGTTGCAGTGCACAGAGGACGATAGTATCAGATCCGGCACCCGCACCAGGCAATATGATAGGCATTAACCTTATTTCTGATTCAGGTTTCGAAACAAGTGATGCTGGTTTCAGTTCAGATGGTGCTATTCTTACGCGAGTTACAACTAATCCAATTGAAGGCCAAGCTAGCTTGTTAGCAGACTCAACTAAATATAATAGCACTAATTACTGGGTTATGCGTGTAAATGATGCCAATGTATTTCAAGGGGCACAGTACTATACGGTTTCTGCAGTCGTGCGCGCTGAAGCATATCCAGCTGGAGATACATTTGCTGTGTGTGGTTACATACTTGGACCTTTGGGTGTTACCACATGTACTAATAACACTATGATCCCAGTGGGTGGTAAAGCTACTTTGACAGTCACTATGCCGGTAGATCTTTCGCAGGGAATATGGCAAACAATGATGGGTATCCGCCATGACAACGGCGGCCCAGCACGCTATACCATTGATCATGTTTCAGCAGTCTTTTCAACCACTCCTGGTGTTGTGGCCGGTATTTAAAATAACTTCTGGCCCGAACATTGGTCTTGGTTGTAAGCTTAAATATAATAACCATAGTACTGATGTAACTAAACCATAGAAATTCTTTGAGAAAAAGAAGTTTTTGTAAAAATGATTGCCATAGGGTTATTTAGGAATTTAACCAGCAATGTACTTAAAAAATATCAAATATCTGTTGGGTTTGAGCCAACTGGAGTAGTGGATGCAACGACGCTCGAGCACTTAAATAGTAAATAGCCTGTAAAAAAAATTTTCAAAATAAAAACTATTCTTTTACGGATAGTTTTTATTTTTGTCAGAATTAAACAAAAATATTTTTACCTAAAAACCGCCTTATAAAAGTGGTTTCATAGGGACCACGAGTTAATATTGTTTTTATAATTCTGTTGGCGTGCCTCGTGGTGTTGATGCGATTTGGGAAATTGGTTTTGTCCACGAATCTTGTGGTGTATGGTACAGAGGAAGTAAATATCACAGTCCTGTTGCAGCTCAACTTCGAACTGTTCTTCGGGTATGAGCAACCATCCTCTTGTGATTTGTTCGTTCAGCAAATCCTTAAGTCTTTGTTTAACAACTCCTCCTGATGTAAACTTAATTTGGATAGCACAATCTTTTCGAGCATATTGGAAAATTTTCACAATGTTATTTTTATTAAATATACGGCCTGAATCTTTGGAGCCTGTCCAACAGAAAAGTTCAATAATATGAACCCATTTAGTTTCATTTTCGTTTTTTGTGTTCATAACCCCTTTTTTTTCAGGATAAAAAAATTAATATGAGAAATGTAATAAGTAAAGGGTTAACGACCTTTGAAAGATTTTAAACTACTGGAATCACTAATATGATAAAATCATAGATTAACCATAAATAGTGTAAATATATTATTTTTGAAGGTTAACCGTACATAGTAATATCCCACAAATGAATTTTCTGGGTAAAACAAAAATACCACTATGTTTAGCGATATTTTTTTACTGAGCGGTGAACCGGATTCGAACCGGCGACCTCTTCCTTGGCAAGGAAGCGTTCTAGCCAACTGAACTACCACCGCATTGGCTATTTTGTTGCGGGACCCGGATTTGAACCGGGGACCTTCGGGTTATGAGCCCGACGAGCTGCCAGACTGCTCCATCCCGCTATTTATATATTTTGATTGTGTGTGCATTACTATAGCAGGTATATGATTAAATTGCAATGTTTTTGAGCGGATGACCGGAATCGAACCGGCGTCATCGGTTTGGAAAACCGAGATAATAACCATTATACGACATCCGCATATGAGCTATATGTTATAACAATTATTACTTGATGTCAATATTTTTAATACCATTTATTTTTGTCTGTTTTTATGGCAAAGACAATGAATATCAAAATAGAAGCAATAATTGCTTGTATATACCAACCAAATCCAATCGCCATACCAATAGCTGCGACTGACCAAAGTCCAGCAGCTGTAGTCAAGCCTTCGACATTATCTTTTTTGTGAATGATAGTACCGGCGCCAATAAAACCAATGCCAGTTAAAATTTGAGCTGCGATTCTGCTTGGATCACCACTTGACATATTTATTGAAAGTAGTGTAAACAAGGTAGAGCCAACTGATACCATAGCGAATGTTCTGGCGCCAGCCGCTTTGCCGATATTGTGTCGTTGCCAACCAATAAGTGAACCTAAAAAGATTGATAAGAATAGTTGTCCAGTGAAAATTATGTATTCCATAGTAATGTGATATATTTATTATAATTGTATTATAGCATATTTTTTATACTTTGAACCATGACCATATTAATTATGTCAGATCAAATAAATCATATACAAAATAATTTTAAAAATTTATCAAAGCGGGCAAAAATTTTGAAAAAGTTGCGCGAGTTTTTTTGGCAACAAAATTTTTTGGAGGTAGAGACACCTAATATAGTATCTTTACCTGGACAAGAGCCGTATTTATCACCAGTTAATTTTTTGATTAATGATGAAAAAGGCAGACAATACAGCGCATATTTACATACTTCGCCAGAGTATACAATGAAAAAAATGTTGGCATCAGGATTTGAAAATATTTTTTCAATTTGTAAATGTTTTCGTGATAAAGAAAGTTTTGGGGGCATACACAATCCAGAGTTTACTATGCTGGAATGGTATAGAGTAAATGCAGATTTTTTTGAGATAATGCAGGATGTTGAAAATTTGTTTGCAAGTGTAGGTGATATGAAAAATAAATTTCAAAGAATTCATATGAGAGATTTGTGGCAAAAGTTTGCCGGGGTCAATCTTGATGATTATTTGGAAAAAGAAAAAATGTTTTCTTTGTGTCTAGACAAAGGGTTTAAGCCGAGTGAAGATGAAAGTTATGAAGATTTATTTTATAGAATATTTTTAAATATGATTGAGCCACAGCTCAATGGCTATTATATTGTTCATCATTATCCAGCACAAATGGCTGCATTGGCAAAATTATCTGATGACGAGCGATATGCAGAGAGATTTGAGGTTTATGTGAATGGGATTGAAATTGCCAATGCATTTTCAGAGCTGACTGATGCAAAAGAGCAAAAAGCAAGATTGGTAGAAGAAAGAAAATTGAGAGAAAAATTGGGTGCGAGTGTTTATAATATTGATGAGGATTTTGTAGATGCGGTTGATATTTTGCCAAAATGCGCCGGAATTGCTCTAGGTGTTGATCGTTTGGTCCAAGTGCTTTTGGGTTGCCAAAATATAGATAATGTGTTAGTATTACCAGCATCAAAGATTTTTAAATAGAAAAGTATATATGGCAAGTATTAGTGAAATAAAAAAAGGAGTAGTGATAAAACACCAAAATGATTTGTGGGTCGTGACTAGTTTTAATTTTGTAAATCCAGGAAAGGGCTCAGCTTTTACAAAAACAAAAATGAGAAGTATTTCTTCTGGCAAGAGTTTGGAAGTTACATACAAGAGTAGTGAATCTGTTGATATTGTAAGTGTATCTAGGGTAAATATGCAATTTTTGTATAAAGGTGTCAACAATTATTCATTTATGAATAAAGACACTTATGAGACAGTGGATGTGGATGCAGATATACTAGGAGACGATGCTAAGTTTTTGAGAGATGGGCTGGATGTAATTGCAGTTTTGTATGAGGATAGTGTAGTGGCGATTGATTTACCAAAGAAAGTTACCTATGTTGTCAAACAAGCTCCTCCGGCTGTAAAGGGGGACAGTGCGAGTGGAAATGTTACCAAAGAAATAATATTGGACAATGATTTGGTAATTCAAGCACCAATATTTATAAAAGAAGGTGAAGAAGTAGTCGTAAATACAGAAACAGGTGATTATGGTGGACGCGCAATAGAAAAATAAAAAAAGAAATCTCCGAAAGGGGATTTTTTGATTCTTTAAAAATTTTATGCCCGCGCCGATGGTTTCCCATTGGCGCAGGCGTATGAGACTTGTTTTAGGTATTAAGGAAAAATCTTATTGTACACTTCCAGGATCACTGGATGTAGCTCCTCAATATCGAGGAGTTGGGTGTAGTTGAATTCTTTTAGACCAAATTCATGGTCATATTCCTCGGAGCTGAGGTTCTCACGAGCCTTTTGTAGCTCCACATCATTGAGCTCTACTACGAATTGGTGGCACAAGTTGTGCGAACCATTTTCTTGGGGAGATTGCTCACGATCTGGCCATAGATATTCCGTCATCGTGACGAAGTTGAATCTGTCCACGGTAAGGTCGAGGTCAGTTTCCCGCTTGAAGTTGCGGTGCATACCTTGTTTTGGGGTTTCCCCCTTCTTTCGGCGTCCGCCGATCCACCATAGCCCTCTCATTGGACGAATAATTCGTTTTGCAAGGTAGATCGTTTTACGGTTGATGTTTACGATTATTGTATCGGTACACACGATAATCGTGTTATCTACCACTTCTTGGTAGACTTCGTCAGACATATAGCCACCGCGCATCTCTTTGCGCACTTCAAGACCTTCAATATAAACACCGTCATTGAGTTCAATAATCGACATACCAACCCCCTGTCTCTTGTTGGACCTTTTCTAGGTATTTTCCTAGTCTAGGTAATACAATTTGTAACAAAAAAATACGTTTTTGTCAATATTTTTGTTTTAAAAATAAGTATGTTATTATTGTATTCATAATAATTTATTTTTTATATTTTTTATGAAAAAAATATTTTTATCATTATGGGTGTTAAGTGGAATTTTTTTATTTTTAGGAAATGTTTATGCCAATGAGTTAATCAATATAAATATTGCTAATATAGAAGAACTGGATACTCTGCCGGGGATTGGTATTGCCAAAGCGCAGGCGATTGTTGATTATAGAGAATTGAATGGATCATTTGCGACAATAGAAGATATTATGAATGTGTCAGGAATTGGTCAGGTAACCTATGATAATATGAAAGATTTAATTACAGTTGATACAGTCGTGACAGAAGAAGTAACAGTCATACAGTCAGAACCTTCGCCAGTACCAGTTACAAATTATGTTGCAACTGAATTCTCCGAGTCAGAGTTATTAGGATATGAAGTGCATGAAGTGGTGATTAATGAATTTCTTTCCGATGCATTTGATGAGCAAGTAGAATTTGTTGAGCTTTATAATAATTCACAATATGTAATTGATTTGACTGGTTGGTGGATTGAGGAAGGGTCTGGTAAAAAAAGTATTTTGGGTGGTTCGGTTATGGCGCAGGATTTTTTTGTTTTGGAACATCCTAAAGGGAGTTTGAATAATACTGGGGACATTATAAAATTATTTGATCCGACAGGTGGATTGATTGATCAAGTGGTTTATGGATCTTGGGATGATGGAAATATTAATAATAATGCGCCCAAAGCCGATGATCCTTTTGCAGTTGCGAGAGTTTATGATGGTCAAGATACTGATATGGATTCTATTGATTTTGTTATTACAATGGAAATTACCAAGGGTATTGAAAATATAATATATATAGAATCAGATGAAGAAGAATATACATTAAGTACATCTACAAAAATTTATAATTCTGTAATTACAAATACAACAACCATAAAAAATAATTTGGAGAATATAGGAAATAAAAATAGTCAAAGAAATATTGAAGATGTAAATATAATAATTACAGAAATTTTACCAAATCCAGCTGGGTCAGATTCAACAGAAATGATTGAGCTGTATAATCCAACAAATGAAGATTTTGATTTGACAGGATTAAGGTTGGATGATGAAGAAGGTGGTTCAAGACCTTACAAAATTCCTGATAATACTTTTATTAAAGCCGGTGAATATATGGTATTTGGTAAATGGGATACAAAGATTGCATTAAATAATACAATTGATTCAGCACGTTTGTTATGGTTGGACGATACTGTTGTTGATGAGATTGATTATGTGAGTGTGGTTGAGGGCGCAAGTTTTTCTCGTGATGAAGATGATGAATGGCAATGGACAACACAGATTACTCCGGGTGTAAAAAATACTTTTTCAAAACCATTGGTAAAAATAGTATCTAATACTAGTGGTTATAAATTAATAGTAAATGTTAGCTTGTCTGAAATAAGGACTCTTGAGGTTGGCACTCAAATAAAAACAAAAGGAATTGTAAGTGTGATGCCAAATATTTTTGGTACGCAGTATTTTTATATTACAGACAATATTGCTGGCGTTCAGGTTTATATGTATAGCAAGGATTTTCCTGAATTTGAAGTGGGTGATGAAGTTGAAATAGTAGGGGAGATTTCTATGGCTTATGGAGAAACTAGGGTTAAAATAAAGGCAAAAAAAGATATTGTTGTATTAGATAAAGCTGAGCTTGTTGAACAAAAAATTGAAATAAATGAAATTACAGAAAATTATATAGGAAGTTATTTGCAAATAAGTGGTGAAATAACTGAAAAGAAAAGCACATATATTTATCTTGATGATGGGAGTGAAGAAATTAAAGTTTATTTTAAAAAAAATGCAAATATAGACAAAAGCTTGTTTGATGTGGGTGACAATATGATCATAAAAGGAATATTAGGCAATAGTACATCTGGCGTACAATTAATGCCACGCTTTGATATGGATATAGAATTAATTGATGTGGCCACATCAACTGACAATTTATTAAATTCGCAAGAAATTAAAAAAAATAATACTGAAAAATATTTGACAGCCATAATTATTGGTTTGGTATTAACGTTGATTGGTATAAGTTTAAAATCACGAGCTTTTTTTATCAAAAGATTTCTTAAACGGTTTTTAGTATCTATTATATCATTCGTAAAACGTTAAAAAATTTGGTATAATAATAAGCATACAAACATATAAACATATAAGCATTTAAACAAATTGAAATATTTTGTTTGAAAGTTTTTTGATGATAGTAAGTCAATTTTTATGTTTTAATGTTTATATGCTTATATGTTTAAATGTTAAATGTGGTTGATAATATTTTTATTCAAATTAGTACATTGCTTGCAATTACAGTGACGATTGCTCTTGTTTTGCGTTTGTTCAAACAGCCTCTTGTAGTTGCGTATATTATAGCCGGTATTGTTGGTGGTCCATTATTTTTTAACTTACTTCATGGTGGTGAAGCATTTTTTGAAACTTTTGCGCATTTTGGGATTGTATTATTATTGTTTATTGTGGGTTTGAGTTTGAATTTTGAATATATCAAAAAAGTTGGCAAGGTTGTTTTTATCGGTGGTATAGTTCAGTTTCTTTTGGCAGCATCTTTAGGATTTTTGATAATGAAAGCATTGGGGTACGGGGCTGTTTCAGCAATGTTTGTTGCGGTTGCCATTACATTTTCTAGTACGATTATTGTCACTAAATTTTTGTCAGAGAAGAAAGATAGTGAATCAATGTATGGCAGGTATGTGATTGGATTGCTTTTGGTACAAGATATTATAGCTGTTATTATAATGATTTTCTTGAATACTGTTGGTGGAGAGGGAACATTGGGGGAAGTATTTATGATGACAATAAGCAAGGGTATACTTTTGATAGGTATTGTTTTTTTGGCAGCACGATATATTTTGCCAATATTGATTGAAAAGGTAGCTCACTCTGGAGAATTATTATTTATTTTTACGATTGCATGGTGTTTTGGGGTGGCTAGCTTGGTTTATTGGGCAGGTTTTAATATTGAAATTGGGGCGGTTATAGCGGGTATTTCTTTAGGCGCATCTCCTTATCAATCTCAAATTGTTAGTCGTATAAGGCCTTTGCGAGATTTTTTTATAGTTTTATTTTTTATTGTCTTGGGAAGTCAAATGCAGATAGGTGATGTGTATTCTTCTTTTTGGCCAGCAATTATTTTGTCTATTTTTATATTAATTGTTGATCCTTTGGTCTTGTATGTAGTGATGAGAAGTATGAAGTATACTCGTAGAAATGCTTTTTTTGCTGGTATTACCGCTGCGCAAGTTAGTGAATTTGGTTTTATATTGGTTTTCAAAGGTAAAGATTTGGGTTATTTGTATGGAAATGAAGTAACTATACTTACAATGACAGCTCTTATTACGATTGTAATTTCTTCATATTTTATTACATACAATGATCAGTTATATCAAAAAATATTACCTTTTTTGAAAAAATTTGGGAATGACAAATTTAAAGATAAAATAAAGGATGCTGAGCCATATAAAGTATGGGTGTTTGGTTATCATAGAATTGGTTGGAAAGTGTGTGAAGCACTAGAAGAAATGAATGTTAAATATGCTGTAGTAGATTTTAACCCTGAAGCTATTAGTAGATTAAAAAGTAGAAATATTCCAGCCTATTTTGGTGATGCAGCTGATGTTGAATTTTTACAGATTCTTCCGCTTGAAAAGGCAAAATTGATTGTTTCAACTATACCTGAGTTTGATTCACAAAATACATTGATAAGAACGGTGAGACAAAATGGTGGCAAAGCTGTTATTATTGGTAATTTGTATCACCCTGTTCATATAGATGATGTATACAAAGCTGGCGCCAATTATGTTATGATGCCACATTTGTTGGGTGGTTCATGGATGTCTAATATTTTGAAAAATAAACCATGGACCAAACATACTTTTAATGAACTCAAAAAAGACCAAATCAATGAAATGAGACAGAGATTTAAGGATAGTAGCCATTGATTTGGTGTTGACAATGCTTTAAAGTGATGATACAATTGTTGCACATAAATTATAAGGGCCGATAGCTCATCTGGTAGAGCGCCGCATTTGCACTGCGGAGGTAGCGGGTTCAAGTCCTGTTCGGTCCACACTTTTTAACCCCTAAAGCAGGGGTTTTAAAAAATAAAAATATGTCATTATCTCTGGGAATTGTAGGTCTACCAAATGTTGGCAAATCAACATTGTTTAATGCATTAACTCGCAGTAAGCAGGCAGATGCTCAAAATTATCCTTTTTGTACAATTGAACCAAATGTGGGAATAGTAGAAGTGCCAGATAATCGTCTACAAAAACTTTCAGATATTTCCAAATCAAAAAAAATTATTCCAACTGCAATTGAGTTTGTTGATATTGCTGGTCTGGTGGCCGGTGCTTCAGAGGGTGAAGGGCTTGGTAATAAATTTTTGTCACATATTCGTGAAGTTGATGCGATTGTTCAGGTTGTGCGTGCATTTGAAAATAATAATATAACGCATGTTCACAATAAGATTGATCCAAATAATGATGTTGACATTATAAATTTGGAATTAGTTTTGGCTGATTCTCAAACAGTAAAAAAGAGATTGGAAAATACTAGTAAAAAAGCAAAAGGGATCGCAGTCAAAGAGTTTGCTATTGAAATTGCTTTATTAGAAAAGTTAGATAAACATTTGCTTGAGGGGAAACCGGCTCGTACTTTGGAGTATACTGATGATGAGTTTTTGATTTTGCAGGATTTACATTTGCTCACTATGAAACCGATGATGTATGTGATTAATGATGATGATAATTTGAGCGCAAGTGAAGAAAAAATAAAATTTTCTAAAAATGAAGTTAGTGTCAAAGTTTGTGCAAAGTTAGAAGCAGAATTGGCAGAATTGTCGGTCGAAGATGCAAAAGAATTTATGAAAGATTTGGGTATGAATCAATCTGGATTAGATAAAATTATTTTGGCTGGTTATAAATTATTGAAATTAGTTACTTATTTTACTTCTGGTGAACAGGAAACTCGTGCTTGGACTGTAAAAGAAGGAACTATAGCCCCAAAAGCGGCTGCTGTTATTCATACTGATTTTGAAAAAGGGTATATTAAAGCTGATGTTACCAAATATGAAAACTTCGTTGAGTTTAATGGTTGGAATGGGGTGAAAGAAAATGGAAAAATGTTATTGGTCGGGAAAGATTATATTGTTCAAGATGGAGATGTTTGTTATTTTCATATAAGCCCTTGAGGTTTTTGTATACGAGTTGACTAAATGGTAATTTTTGTGTTTCTATATATTATAGTGTAATACACAAAAAGGAGTGAGTAGTACCATGTTTTTTGGACCATTTCGTGGACAAATATTCAAGTTTGAAAATGAGACTTTGAGTATTGGTATTGATGGATTTTATTTTGAGTATAGAAATACTTTGAAAAAAGTTAATGACTTTATAAATTCCTTGTTAGATAGAGGGGCAAGACCAAGGGATATCAGAATAAGTTTGGAGCAAGTTATTTTTTATGAGGGGGATAGACAGCGTTCAGAGATTTTTGTTGTTGTTAGGTTTCATGGAGTATTTGGTGTTTCAGATAAAAAATATAAAATGCACATGAATTGTTTTGTGGCTGATAATATTAATGGATATACAAAGGCTAGAGAATTTGCTCAAGAATATAAAAATATTTTACCTGCATTATTTGGTGACAGAATCGATTTGCGTAGTATGCAAGTTATAGATGGTACTTATCTTTATTATGATATTTATGGCAAACAAAATGTAAAAGCTATGTTTGCTGTCATCTATTATGTATTTTAATAAAAGTGGTGTATTGCACAAGCCCTAAGATAATATCAAAGGGCTTTGTCATTTACTGATATATTCATTTGGTGTAAAATATAAAAAAACCTTATGTATATAGCCATAGATATCGGCGGTACCAATATACGGGTGGCTGCCTTTAAAAACAACAATCAATTTAAATTCAAATTTTTGAAGAAATTTTTTGTGGTGAATAATTATAAACAGGATTTAGAAAAAATAATTAGTACTATTACGGATTTTAAAGTAAAAGTAGATAGTATTGGAGTTTCTGTAGCGGGTAAGTTGGATTCTTCTGGTAAAATATTAGTATCACCAAATTTAACTGGATGGAATGGTAAAAAGCCAGCCTTAGATTTAAATAAACATTTTAAATGTAGGGTAGTAATACAAAATGATGCTTATGCCGGCGCATTGGCTGAAGCAGAATTTGGTAAAGGTAGAAAAAAAGAGTTTTTGTATATAATATGGGGGACTGGAATTGGTGGAGCAATTGTGAGGGTAAATAATCACAAACCAATTATTACTGCACTCGAGCCGGGTCATCAAGTATTTAATTTTACAAAAAGAAAATGTGGTTGCGGACAAATAGGATGTTTGGAATTGAGTTGTGGTGGAGATGGCATAGTAAAGACATATAAAAAAAATATCTTAAAAATTACAGATAAACAGTGGAATGAAGTAGGTAATCGTATAGCATTGGGTATAGCTCAAATGTTGGTGAATAATCCAGTAGATATTATTATTTTTGCCGGTGCAATAGCAGTGCATCGCAAGAATCAAATAAAGCAAATAAAACAAAATTTAAAAAATAACTTACATATTATAAAACCGCCAACAAAATTGATGGTCTCTAGTTTTAAAGATTATTCTAGTTTGGCTGGCGCATTGGCTTTATTAAAATATTATGATAAAAATTAATGATTATATAGACATCGTGGGGAAAGATGTCATAAACAATCTTAAAAAGAAAGCTAAGAAATTTAAGGATAAAAGAATTGTTTGTATTAGTTCAACTAATCAAGGTGGTGGTGTAGCAGAAATGTTAAATAGCCTTGTGATTTTATTTAATGATTTGGGGATTAATTTTGGTTGGAGGATTATCCATGGATCTCCAGATTTTTTTGCTATAACTAAGTCTTTACACAATGCATTGCAAGGTGCGCCAGTAAATTTGTCTAGACATGAAAAAGAAATATATCTGAATACTAATGAAAGATATTCTATTTTTACACATTTAAATCATGATTTGGTTATTGTACACGATCCACAGCCTTTAGCTTTGATAAACTTTTATAAAAAGAGACAGCCGTGGATTTGGAGATGTCATATTGATTTAACCAATTCAGATAAAAAAGTATGGAATTTTTTATCTGAATATATTGATAAATACGATCAAGTGGTAGTTTCAGATGAAGCTTATAGAAAAGATTTGTCTAATTCTCAAGATATTATACATCCAGCTATAGATCCATTGAGTGATAAAAATAGAAAATTAACAAGTAGTCAAATAAATAAAATTTTATCTGAGCAGTCAATAAGCTTAAGTAAGCCAATTATTACTCAAATTTCTAGGTTTGACAAATGGAAAGATCCAGAAGGTGTGATAAAAATATTTGATATGGTTAAGAAAAAAAGCGATTGTCAATTGGTGCTACTAGGTAATACTGCCACTGATGACCCAGAAGGTGTAAAAGTCTATTCTTATATCAAAAAATTTTCCAATAAAAAAGATATAAAAATATTAGTTAATGTAAAAAATAATGATTTGACTGTAAATGCTCTACAGAGCAAAGCTAGTGTGGTTATTCAAAAATCTATACGAGAAGGTTTTGCTTTGACAATATCTGAAGCAGCCTATAAATCTACACCAGTTGTAGCTTCAAATATAGGCGGTATGCCATTGCAAATAATAAATAATGAGTCTGGATATTTGCATGATCCATTGGATTATAAAAGTTTTGCAGATAGTATAGTAAAGATTTTAAAAGATAAAAAACATGCAGTTAAATTGGGAAAAAGAGGAAAAAAGTATATAGAAGAAAATTTTTTGATTACACGGCTTATTGAAGATTGGTTAGATTTATTTGCTAAATATTTGTAGGTCTCTTTTTGTTTTTTGGTAATAACTAATATATACTATATATAGATTATTTATAATATAAAATATGACTGTAAAATTTAATCCAGATTATATCCATCACAAAAATCCCAAATTAGATAATTCATTTAGTGAGTTTGTTTTTGGTATGGAAGATGGTATGGTGTCTACTTTGGGGACTATTACTGGTATTGCGGCGGCAACCAGTAGTCATTTTACAGTAATACTTTCTGGTTTTGTTATTATATCAGTTGAGTCAATTTCTATGGCAGTTGGGTCTTATTTGTCTAGTAAATCTGTCAAAAGTATTGATGAGAGAAAATTGTCTGAAGAAAAGGAAGAGTTGAATGATTTCCCTATGGAAGAGAAAAAAGAACTGGTAGGGATGTATGTGGTTGATGGTTGGCCAAAAGAATTGGCAGAAAAAATGGCTGAGGTGGCCTCTAAGGACGAGAAGTTATTTTTACAAGAAATGGCCTATAGAGAATTAGGTATTATACCCGAAAAAATGAAAAATCCTTTGAAAAATGGCTTTGTTATGCTGTTGTCATATTTATTTGGTGGAATTATACCGGTTTCAACTTATTTTGTATTTGGATTGCCTTATGCAATATATGCTTCTATTATACTTACTCTTATTTCTCTTTTTATATTGGGTGTTTATACTACAAAATTTTCCAAAAGAAATTGGTTTAAAGCTGGGTTTGAGATGTTTGCTTTAGCATCGGTTGCAGCGTCTGTGGGTTATGTAGTAGGACAATTAGTTGAAAAATACTTTGCTTGAAAGTTATCCACATGTGATATTTGACAGAATATAATATATAGGTTATACTCTATTTAAGAAACTATAAATTGTTGATCGAGATTCACTTCTAAGTCTTAGTAAATAGGAAATAGAAGCGAATCTCGAGAAACATTGTTTCTCGAGATTTGGCCACAAACCAAATCTTTTTTTATTTAAATTTATATTTAAAAATACTTCTCTTTTGAGAAGTATTTTAGTTTATTGATTGTTTTTTGTAAATTTCCATATATCACGAGCTAGATGTTGGTCTTCTCTCATATATCTAAGATAGGGAGAATTTTCTGAAAGAGGTTCAATATTAAAACCTATTTTTTTTATCTCATCAATACAATCAATTTTTATCCATTTATTTCCTGATTTAAATGATGGAATAATAAAAATTATAGTACCATCATAACGTAAAATTTTGTGAAATGCAGTAAATGAATTTATATATAATTGAGCAAGTTCTTTTGCTTGTTTTTGTAAATTTTTTTCATGTTCATTGCCATGCAATGGCTTGCCCATAAAAGGTTCAGAAATAATTGATTGAATAGAATTTTTTTCTATTATATCCGCTAAATTAGCGGAATCTGATAAAAATAATTTATATTTTATTTTGGTTAAATTTTTTTCATTTATATACCATTCTATATTTGCTTCACTATCTTCAATTGCTTTTTTTGATATGTCACTACCATAAATATTATGATACCCTATGGCAAGCGCTTCTGTAAGAACTGTTCCTGATCCGCAAAAAGCATCAAGTATGGTAGAGCCAAAGGGTGCGTCACTAAGGTTAATCATCATACGCGCAAGTTTTGGTGGTAGCATACCACTGAAACTGTCGACTCCGGGTCTATCAAAATCACGTTTGCTCATTTCATAAATAGGCTGTATGGCCACAGTAATATAAGCTTTATTATCTATGATTGTTATATCACCACGTTTTTTAATTAAATTATTATGAAGAATGCTGGCAGTATTTTTTATTTCAACGTATCTGACACTTCTACCTTTGTTTTTTAGCGCTTGTTTTACAGCAAGCGGTTCTTTGTTTCCAGCTCCTGTGATAGAAAATTGTATTTTGCCTTCTGGTTGGGCATTCATTAGGAAATCCACTAGGCTTAAAGTATTATTTTTTTCATCTATTAATTTTGCTATTTTTATTGTACCACCTAATCTACTTATTAAACTTACTTCATTTAATTTATTTGTGGTTGAAATAAAAAGATATTTTTTTGTGAGTTTGTCTATATTATATTTAATACTGTCAGCAGAAAAAACCGCTCTTATCTCAGCGGTAGATAGTTCTGGGTGAATGCCTAAAAAAAATAAATATTTATTCATCTTGTTTAATAATCAATATTATTCTAATAATTCAGTGGTAGTAGTTACTTCTATTATAGTTTCCAAGAAAGGATTTCTTTCTATTGGGGTTAATTCAGATTTAACTTTTTCTTGCCAATATTCCTCTGTTTTTTCTAGGGCATTAAAATCAATTAATTCTATATGAATTTTATTTTGATATGAAGCAATAGATTCAATTTGACCGATGGAATTTGTAATACTTGAATGTACAAAAATAACAGTGAGCATTATTGCTAAGAGTAACAAAAATATAACAAAATAACTCAATAATCTTAAAATAAATATTGGTCTATTTCGTTTGTCTTTTATAACAGATTTTGAGTCACTATTTTTATTAGTGGGGTTTTCTGTAGATTTTTTTAATTTAATTTTACTCAATATATTACGGAAATTCATATTATTTTTCATGATCGAGGATGAATAATATAGCATCAAATTTTAGTATTGTCGGGCTAAGTTGGTTTTTTTGAGATAATTGCAAAGAGTTTATGCTAAAGTAATAAGGAAGTTCTTCAATTTCTTTTAAATATTTCATTAGATCTATATAATTTCCTTCAGTATTAAATGAAAAAATATAGTAATCTTTTCCTTTTAGTAGAGAAGGGAGTTCTTCTATAATAGGATTTTTATTTTCTCCTTCTTTTAGTGTGGCTTTAAGAACTTGATTTACATTGTGCTTGTTGGCTAGTTGTTCAAGTTGGGTGATTATTTGTAGTTCAGAGTTACTTGTTACTGATATGTTTTTAAATTTTTCTATTTGTATTAGAATATCATCTAGATTGTGGACGGAACGACGCATTCTCTGAGTTTTTTCATATTGATTTTCAAGAAATTGTTGAGTACCGGTAATATCTGTTCGTAATTCTATAATATTTTTTATTACAGGTATGATCACTAGAAAAATAATTACAAAACTTAAAATAATAATAACAACAGTTACTGTAATCATTTGATTTTTTAAGTTTATTTTTTTCATACTATTTCATTTCTATACTTATTGAGAAATCTATATTTTCTTTTTCGGTAAGTTGAGATAAGGGTATATTTATATTATTAATAAAATCTAAATTATTAAAATTATCTTTAAGTTCTAATAGAGCAGTACGGCTAAGCGCTGTGCCAGATATATTTATTTCTTTATTTTGATTGACTATTAGTATATTGTTGATAATTATGTCAGTAGGTATGGCATTACCAAGCTTTATAATTTTTTGTGACCAAAGATTATGAACTTCTTGCATAGCTTCTACTTTTTTTAAGGTTTCATTTACTGCTTGAATGTTTTTATTTTTTTCTGCATGCATACTATCAGATAGTGTTAAGCTGTTGCTGACATCACTAAAATATTCTTGTAATACTGATTGACAACCGAGTAAGGTTATACCAGATAAACAAAATACAAATACAATACTAATAAATGTATTTTTTACGAACTGAACATATATCATCTTGTTGAGATATTTTCTTTTTTCAGTAGAAAGTAAATTTATTCGTAGTGGATACATGGTATAAAATTATTTAGATATAGTTATTGTCAAAAAAAGGATTACTGGCTGCTCGGAGTGAAAGACCTATGGCTTTAGCAAAACGGAGAGATTTATTTGCATCTATATCGATTGGTTTTGGTGAATGTAGATTTTTCCAAACTTTTCCTGGGCTTGATTCTATTTTTAATTTTTCTGTAAGTACTTTGTCTAGTCCTTTCATTGCAGATCCTCCACCACACATTGTAATATGATTTATTTTGTTAGTTACAGGAAAGTGAGTGGCATAAAATTCTAGTACCCCTTCAATTTCTTTTATGAATTTGTCTGTTTGTTCAGCAAGTATTGGCCAGCTTTTATTTTTTGAATAGGCCAGTCCATAAGCCTTTTTTTTCATTTCTGCTTCATCATAGGAAATGTGTAGATTTTGAGCAATGGCAGTTGTAAGTATTTCTCCAGAATAATTTAATGATTTGCTAAATTGAACATGATCATGATCATAGACAGTAAGAGTAGATTCTGTTGCCCCAATATATAATATAGCCCGTCCTTCATCTACATAATCTTTGTTGGCAGTTATCATAGATCTTGCAGTGGAGAGCGCGCCTAATTCTAAGGCAATGACTGCTAGCCCTACACTTTCTAACAGATATGTGTACATGTTGGCAATATTTTTGGGTATACTTGCTAATAATATATTTGTATATTGGATGCCATCATGATGGTGGCTTGGAACTATTTGCCAATCTAGGTAATAATCGTTTTCTTGGAAGGGAACATGTTTCTGAGAGGCAATAATAATATCTTCTTCAATTATGTCATTTGGTTCTTTGGCTAATTGAATGAGTTTAATAAAGCCGTGTTTGTCAGGAATAGAAGCCACTACCCATGGGGTTTTATAAAATTTTTCTTTTTTATCATTTTTTTCAAATAAGTGAAGTAGATATTTTCTAACAGCTTCTGGTTTTTCTAGTTCGCCATTAACTATTAGTCCGTGGGGAAGTTGTGTACTTTTTGCATTGATTAGCTCAAAAGTCTTTCCTTTTTTTAGTTTGGAGATATTATTAAGCTGGACCATCTTGATTGATAGATCGCTTATGTCAAGACCAATTGCGTGTGGGAAAGGATTGAAAAACATTTTATAATTTTATACGGCTTCTACTAGGGAGTACATTGGCATAATAATCGCAACCGCGATACCAGCTACAGCAAACCCTAATACTATAATAATAATTGGCTCTATTATTTGGGCAAAATTTTTCATGGTATTATCAACTTCTGATCCATAAAATTCTGATAATTCGTTTAAAAGTTGATCAACTTGACCAGACCTTTCGCCAACCATGATCATTTCTGTTACCATCGGTGGATATAGTTTATCATATTCTGCCAAAAGTTCAGATAGGGGGCGTCCAGTTTTTATTTCTAATGCAGTCTTGTGCAGGGATATTTGGTATTGTAAGTTTGTGCAAGTATCAGCTGTAATATCCATAGCATCAATTATAGGGATGGTACTTTTTAAAAGAGATGAAAGCGTTAAGGAAAATCTGGCTAGATTAATTTGTTTGATAACATGGCCAATGATAGGCAAATTTAAATTCATGGTATGAATAATCTTTTTAAATCTAGGAAATTTTCGTAGAGAATAAATAAAAAATATTACAAAAACAAAAATTCCACCAAATAGTAAAACTAGGTTAAGTGGTTGATTGAAAAAATGAGTGACTTTGATTAAGATTTTTGTAGCTAGTGGTAATTCGGCATCAAATTCTGAAAATAGTGATAACATTTTTGGTAATACTGCAATCATCATAAAGATTGCAACGCCAACTATTGCAATAATAATTACACTTGGGTAAATCATAGCCCCACGAATACTGGAGATTAATTGTTGGGTTTTTTTCATTTGCACCACAATTTGTTCAAGGGATTCGTCTAATTTACCAGATAATTCACCGGAGGAAATCATTTTGACATAAATTGGAGGAAAAACTTTTGGATATTCTGCTAACACCTCACTTAATTGCCTACCTTTTTCTACTTCACTTTTTACTTTCAAAATTATGCCTTTAAATTTTCTACTTTCCATTTCTTTACCCAAAATATCTAATGCTTCAATCAGAGAAAGACTAGCATGTATCATTGTTCGCAAATGATCTACAAAGAAAATCTTTTCAACAAATGAAATTCTAGAAAATTTGGCAGCAAAATTATTTAATTTTTCTTCAAATTTGCTTAATTCTTTTTTTTTGTGTTTATTTGGCATAAAATTATTCTCTAGTTGCTCTAAGTACTTCTTCTATAGTTGTGACTCCTTGCTTGGCTTTGATAAGTCCATCTTGTAGCATAGTAATCATACCTTTTTCAATGGCATATTTTTTGATGTCGTCAGCATTGGCTCCTTCATTGATTTTGTTTGTAAGGGTACTATCAATTTCAAGTACTTCATAAATACCTATTCGTCCTTTGTATCCACTATTGTTGCATCGTCGACAACCTTCACCTCTATAAAATGTAAATGAGTCGAAGTTTATTTCTTGTTTTTTTAATTCAATATTATGTTCTTTGAAAAGTTCTAATAGTTTTTTGGTATCGGATATTTTTTGTAATTCAGTAATCGCATCTTTTTCTAAGACTAATTCTTTTTTGCAAAATTCACACATTTTTCTTACTAAACGTTGAGCGATTATGATGTTGGCTGTAAAAGCTATTAAAAAAGGTGGAATATCCATATCAATTAGACGGGGTACAGTTGTAGGTGCGTCATTTGTGTGGAGTGTGGAGAGTACTAGATGTCCAGTCATGGCTGAGTGGATAGCAATTTCAGCAGTTTCTTTGTCACGAATTTCTCCAACCATAATAATATCAGGATCTTGACGCAAAAAAGAACGAAGACCACTGGCAAAAGTAAAACCAGCTCGTACATTTATTTGGCTTTGGTTGATTCCTTGGACATGATATTCAATTGGATCTTCTATAGTACAAATATTTACACCAGGTCGGTTAAGTAACCCAAGCACAGAATATAGGGTTGTGGTTTTACCACTACCGGTCGGGCCAGTTACTAGTATCATTCCGTGAGGACTTTTTATGGCGCGTTCTACTTTCTTTTTTGGTACGGGTAGAAATCCAAGTTGGTCTAGATTTAATGGTTTTTGTCCTTCGTGCAAAAGACGCATTACGATTTTTTCACCATCATAAACTGGTATAATAGAAACACGAAATGATAATTTGTCTTCTTGTATTTTTATTTTAAATCTTCCGTCTTGAGGTAACATGTGTTCGTCGATTTTAAGTTTGGAAAGAATTTTTATACGGGCAATAATACCACCTTGAATTGTTTTTGGTAGAGTCATTACATTTTTTAAGATACCATCAATGCGATAGCGTATAGTCACTTCTTTTTCTTGTGGTTCAATATGTATATCAGATGCGTTTTCAAAAACAGCATGTTCTAAAATATTGTTGACAATATTTACGACAGGAAGTTCTTCAGCGGCTTTTTTAAGATCACTTGCACCAACTGATGGACCTTCTTTGAGTTGTTCAATAGACATGTCATCTCCAAGATCAGCATGGTATCGACGTAGCGCATCTTTGATATCACTGGGTGTGGTTATATATACTTTTGGGGTCAAGTTTGTTTTTCTTTGGATAAATTCTATAGTTTGAATATCAGTTGGATCTAACATTGCTAGTTGCATTTCTTCTTTTGTGGTAGCAAAAACAACCATTTGGTGTGTTTGGGCCAAAGGTGCTGGAATAATATTTAAGATTTCTTTTTTTATTTCTCTTCCTTTTAGAGCAACAAAAGGAATTTTGAGTTTGATAGCTGCTTCTGAGTAAAGTTCTACTTCGTCAGCAATGTTTTCATCAAGTACATATTGTTCAAGAGTTTTTTTTTGTTTCTCGGCAGTAGCAATATGGGTATTAAGTTCTTTTGCATTTATTCCGTATTTTTCTTTGAGTATTTTTGTGATTATTTTTTGAGAAAGCATAAAATAGCAATATTTATTCAAATAAATTATATCATATTTTTACTAATTTTGCTATTTTGTATTTTAGTTTATTATTTAGATTAAATTATGGTTAACTATTGACATTTCTATATCATAATGGTATATTATTTCCACTATATTATTTGTGATTATTGTTTGTCGGTCGATCCCAAGGATAGACAAGAAAGCGGATTAATAAGAATATACATTAAATTATGATAAAACAATACGAATTATTATTTATTTTGCCGGGAACTTTGGCAGAAAATGAAGTGGTTCCGGTGGTAGATAAGGTGAAGGAAGCTGTTCAAAAAGGTGGTGGAACAGATATCAAAGTGAAAGATTTGGGAAAAAGTAGAATTGCTTATCCAATCAAACATATTAGATATGGATATTTTCAGCTTTGTACTTTTGATGCAGAAACAACAGATATTAAAACTATTAGAGAAAATCTTGGTTTGATGAGTGAAATGTTGCGTGTTGTGCTGAAATTGGCTGGATCAAGTGAGTCTATTCCAGACAAGATCAGCGCTATTAGTGATGTTACTGTAAGAGACACTACAGAGTCTACAAAAACTACTACTAATGAAGAAGTTGTAAAACCAAGAGAAGACATAGAGGCTAGTCATCAAATTGATGTAAAAAAGTCTGTAAAAACAGAGGCCAAATCAAAGGAAAATACCGAAACAAAAGTTGAAAATATAAAAATGGAAGATATTGACAAGAAACTTGATGAACTTTTGGGAAATAATCTTGGAGACGTATAATAAGTCATAAATATTTGGCTTAACTCAATCTTAAATCATAAAATATTAATATGGATTTAAATAGAGCAACAATTTTGGGTCGTTTGACTCGTGACCCTGAAGTAAAAAGCACCCCTAGTGGACGTACTGTAACAAAATTAGGTATTGCAACCAATAGAGTTTGGACTGATTCTGCTGGCCAAAAACAAGAGAAGCCAGAATATCACAATTGTGTCCTTTGGGGAAAGATTGCCGAAATTGCAGGACAATATTTGTCAAAAGGTAAGAGAGTCTATGTAGAAGGACGATTGCAAACTAGTGATTGGACTGGAACTGATGGTGTCAAAAAATATAAAACAGAAATTGTAGTAGACAATATGATAATGTTAGATGGTGGTAGAACTGGTGGTTCACCTGCATCTGATAATACTGTCTCTACCCAAGATTCTGGACCTGCTTATCAAGAAGAACCAATTGACGAAGTAAAAGTAGAAGATATTCCATTTTAATAGAAACAAGTGAAATTATTACTTAATAGACATATCATGAAAAAAACTGAAAGACAATGTCATTACTGTGTTAACAATAAAAAAGCAATTGATTATAAAGATATTCAAACTCTACGCAGATTTGTTTCATCATATATGAAAATTGCTCCAAGAAGACGCAGTGGACTATGTGCGTTTCATCAACGCAAAGTTACAAAAGCTATCAAACAGGCAAGAATCGCCGGATTGCTAGCCTTTGTTCCAAAATAAAAAACAGAAAAATCGTCTGAAAGGGCGGTTTTTTGTTTTTTGTGATATAATACTTAACATGTAAACATACAAACATATAAACATATTTTGTTTTTAATAAAATTTGCATCAAATAATTTATTTGTTATTGGGAACGATGGAATGTTTATATGTTTATATGCTTAAATGTTTAAATAAACGAGGTTTTTCACTTGTAGAAATTTTATTGGTTGTTTCAACAGCAAGTATTTTGGTAGTTGGTGGTTTTGTAAGTTATAGATCGTTTGTCAAAAGATTAGAATTGAATACTTCGGTAAATGATGTGATTTCTGCATTACATTTAGCATCAGAAAGAACTCTTTCTTCCAAGGAGAATGATCAATATGGGGTTCGTTTTGAGCCGACTTATTATGCCATATATAAGGGATTTGATTGGGATGTAAATGATCCAAATAATGAAGTTTTTTATTTTTCAGATAATGTTGAGTATACAGATATTTGGGGTAATACTTTTGGCGTGTCAGTCGTTTTTGATCGGATTACAGGTAAAACTGACCATGTAGGTGATATTATTTTGAGACTGGTGGATGACAATGATGAAAATAGAGTAATAAAAATATCGCCTTCTGGACGAGTAGGTCTTGCGGGAACAATAAATTTGACAGATACAAGAGTAATAGATTCTAGACATATTCATTTTGCACTGGGGTGGAGTTTGCAAGGTGCATCTGATTTAGAACTTCATTTTGATGATACAGTAGATGTTGATGAGACTGTTGTAATGGCAGATTATTTTAATCCAGATGAAACAGAGTTTGATTGGACTGGGACTATTGATGTAAATGGTGAGCCTCAGACTTTGAGGGTACACACTCACTCATTGGATGAATTTGATACTGTTTTGTGTATACATCGTGATGGTAGATATAATACAAAGATGCTAGATGTTTCTGTTGATGGCAATGCTATTGCATCGTTTACAGCAGATGGTGTACCTAGTGTAGGTGTATTTGGTGGTACAATGTCTATTCAATAATAATATGTTGAAAATTTTTAAAAAATATTTTATTCAAAATAAAAATAATAAAAAAAATAATTCTGGATTTAGTATTGTAGAAGTAGTGATTGCTATCGCTATCGCTCTTATGTTTTTCAGTTCAATATATAGTATAATTTTCTTTTCAAATCAAACTATGCATAGAGCATTGAGAAAGACTGAGGCAGTGCAATTTGCTCAGGAGGGTATTGAAATAGTTAGAACAATAAAAAATGTTAGTTGGACTGATGATATAGCGACTTTGACTAGTGGTACTGTGTATTATCCAGTTTTGGTGGGTGATTTGTGGACTTTATCTACTATTTCTCAGCCATTGATTAATGGAACTTTTACGAGAACTATATCGATTTATGCGGTTAATCGTGATGCAAATGATGATATTGCAGTTGTTGGCACTGATGACCCCAAAACAAAGAGGGTGGTAGTTACAGTTTCTTGGGTGGAGAAAAGTGTAACTAATAGTGTTGTATTGGAAACTTATTTAACTAATTTTTTGAATAATTAGTTTATGTTTTTTTTGAAAAAAAATAAAAAAGGATTTACTTTGATAGAAATGATGATGTATATATTTATTATGCTTTTGATTACGACTATGGTAGCTTCTTTTCTCCCTCAATTGGTCAGAAATAATTTAAATATTCAAGCTAGAGGTGAAGTCCTAGGAAATACTAGAAGCGCGCTTGAAGTCATTGCTCAAGAAATTAGGCATGCATCAAATATTTATACACCGACAAGTATTTTTGATTCAAGTCCTGGGCAGTTAAGTTTGGAGAGTACAAATAATGTGCCTGTTGGTGAAACAATTACTTTTATTGATTTTTTTGTTGATGGGGATAGGCTTTATATGAAGAGAGAGGGAGTTGTCTCAGAAATAATTGTATCTCAAAAAACAAAAATTGATGATTTGACATTCACTCATATCAATTCTGCTGGTAGCTATCAAGCGGTGAGAGTTTCAATCACTGCTTCGTATGATTCACCGTCGACCGAAATTCAAGAAAAGAGTAGTGTTACTTTGACAACAACCGCATCATTAAGATCATATTAATATTATGGGTAAATTATTAAATAATAAAGGATATTCAGCAATTGTCAGTGTGCTTTTGGCAACCATAGTTGGTCTTATTATTGTGATGAGTTTAACTTCATCGATGATATCCAGAGAAAAATTAATTCGCAATGTAGTTGGTTCAGCGCAAAGTTATTATACGGCTGAGGCAGGATTGGAAGATATGTTACTTCGAATGATTGATCCGGATTTGTCTTATGATTGGGAATATACTTTGTCATTGGCAGGTGCTACGGCTGAAATAGGTCTTGGTTTGGATGATGGAGTTTATGTTATAGAATCATTTGCAGACAAGGATTCATTTGTGAGAGGTGTGGAAGTTAGTTTAGTGCCAGCAACAGAAGGGATTAGTTTTAATTATGGTATGCAGGTGGGTCAAGGTGGAATTTTAATGAAAAATGATAGTACAATTGAAGGGAGTATATATTCAAATGGTAATATTGTTGGAGTGAACTCTGCTAATGCAACTGGTGATGTTTGGGTTGCTGGTCCATCTGGTCTGGTTGATAATTTTAATGTTGGTGGAGATGTTCGTGCTCATACAATTACAGATACTGTTGTTGATGGTGATGCATATTATGCGGTTGATAGTGGTGGTAATACTTTTAATGGAGCTGAATTTCCGGGTAGTGCGGATCCCGATACTGTAGATTTTCCTATAACAGATGATCAAATAAATAGTTGGAAAGCGGCCGCTCTTGCGGGTGGTACAATTGGTACACAGGATATTGATGATATGGATTTTTCTTTGGGGCCAGTTAGGATTAATGGAGATTTAAGAATAAGTGGTAACGGTGATGATACTTTTACATTTGATGGAACAGTATGGGTAACTGGAAATTTAGTTTTGGAAAATAGTGCCGGAATTGAATTGAATGCTGGTTATGGGGATAATAGTGGGGTTATGATAGTAGATGGTGATATTGATCTAAAAAATAATGTAATAATTTGTGGTTCTGAGGGTTATAATGAAGATATTGTGGACTGCAATACTCCAAATGATAGTTATATAATGTTTATTACGACTGCTAATCAATTGGATACTTCTGATCCAGCTATAATGATGCAAAACAATACTCAACTTCGGGGAATATTATATGCGCCTTATGGATTATTGTTTATACAAAATTCAGCTACTTTGAAAGAAGCTACGGCCTATCAAATGCAAGTTGAAAATAATTCAACTATTATTTATGAATCTGGTTTGGTGAATTTGAATTTTACTAGTGGTCCGGGTGGTGGTTGGCTTATTGGCAATTGGCTGGAGACAATACAATAATTTAATTTTAGACTCTTTATTTTTAATATTTTTTTTGCTATAATATCTGTGTTAATAACTGATAAAAGATATGCCAAAACAAACAAAAATAACCAAAGGAGTTATTACCGTTGCTGGGGTGGGGACTAGATTTTTGCCAGCTACCAAGGCCATGCCAAAAGAAATGTTGCCGGTGCTTGATAAGCCGGTAGTTCAATATATTGTTGAGGAAATGGCAGAGAGTGGAATCACAGATATTATGTTTGTAACTAGCTCTCAAAAGCGAGCTATTGAGGATCATTTTGATCGAGATGAGGCGCTTGAAAGGTTCTTGGAGAGCAAAGGAAAATTGGATAGAGTTCAACCTTTGATTGATCTTTGTAAAAAAGTACGGTTTTTTTATACTCGTCAAAGTGAACCAAAAGGTAATGGACATGCGCTATTGTGTGCCAAGGATTTTATAGGAGACGATGCTTTTGCTTTTTCTGATGGTGACAGTATCATTGATGCGGAAGTTCCAGTTATCAAACAATTGGTGAAAGTTTTTAATGAGGTTGGTTCATCAGTGATTGGTGTACAGCGAATTGAAGACCCACAAGAAATGACCAAATATGGCAATGTCTACGCAAAAGGAACAAAAGACAAAAAAATTTTTCGGGTGGAAAAATTTGTAGAAAAACCAGCAGTATCCAAGACTTCACCATTTGGATTAATTGTCGGTGGTATGAGATATATTTTTACCAAGGATATCTGGAGTCATTTAGAGGATCAAGGCAAAGGTAAAGATGGTGAGATATGGTTGTCTGACGCAGCCAATTCATTGACACAAAAAAAACCATTTTATGCTTATGAATATGATGGTCAATATTTTGATACCGGAAACAAATTAGCCTTATTAAAAACAACTATTCATTTCGCCAAGAAGGAAGGGTTGTTGTAAAAATAATTTAATAAAATGAAGGCAAGAAAAAAAATTTATTTTTTAAAAGCTTTTTTTATAGCGCTTTTATTTTTTGTATTTACTCAAAATGTTTCTGCGCAATTAGATAGTACAAATCAACCAGGCTACAATGAAGATTGTGATTCTGTGGGTGCTCAAGAGTATTACACAGATATATGTAATATATTGGAGGATTATGGTAGTGATTGTACTGATGCCAGAAGAGCAGAATGTGTTGCATATGTTGAATATAAAAAAAAATTATATGAAACAGGATATTGTGAATGTGGATTGCAAATCAGTAGAGCAAAAGTAATAGGAGTAAACAGTCCTAATTATGAAGAATTAGGGCCATCAACTCAATATTGTCAAGGACAGAGTACAACAGTTTATGCTTTGAATTCTAGGTTTGATTTGTTCGATGCTTTTAGAGCTGCAATGATAAATAGTAATTGTAATTTTTTGGTTGGTGATTTGATTGCTACAGAACAAAGCATGAGAGAACGATTAGGTACTACTGAAGGTATTATAAATGAATCAAATTGTGAAGGTGATACTTATGATTTTAATTTAATTATAAATTGGACTGAGGAGATAAATAGAATCTGTAGTGAACGAGGTTGTAGTTGGATGGGGCTAGTGCATAATGATGTATTAGATTTTAGTTTGACTTGTAAACTACATACTAAAGATGATATTGATGAGAATTTATTTGAAAATTGTTCAGTTGATAAAATATCAGAGTATTGTAAAAAAAGTAAAGATGGAATTTCTGGAGATGAATTAGATAATTGTGTGGAAAGATTGATAAATGAATGTGAAGGAAAATGTGCTGATGGTTCAGAAAAGGGTAATTTGGGTTGTGATGTGGCAAAACTTTATGGAGCTTTAAATCAACTTAATATTGAAGGGGATCAACCAATCCAAACATTTTTAGGTAGGGTTATAGAGTATATATTGGGCTTCACCGGTAGTGTGGCGCTCGCTATGTTTGTTGGCAGTGGATTTTTGTGGATGACTGCAGGAGGGAATTCTGAAAAAACTAGCAAAGCTTTGAAAATGATGACGTGGTCATCTTTGGGTGTTGTGGTAATCTTGTCTAGTTATGTGATTTTGGATTTTATTTTCAGTATTTTTAGTTAATTTTTATGAAAAAGTTTTTAATAATCAGCATATTTGTAATGGGATTATTTTTTAGTCCAAATATTGTTTTTGCTCAAGGTGAAAGTGAGCCAGTTTGTTGTATTAATGAAATTAGAACAGAGAAAAGCAGTTGGACGAATTGGTGTGGAAAAACATGGATAGGGGATGTAGTAGGTATGGACAGGTGTACAAGTGATTGGAGTTTATCAGGGTGTCGTTTAAAAACAACAGCAAAGCCATGTAAAATAGGTGTACAAACAAAAAGTAATTGCAATGAATATTTTGGTCTTTTTGATTTTGGGGCTATAGTTGGTAGAGGTTTGAGTGGTATATCAGATAAACTTGATCAAGTTGAGTTTATTTCAGGAGTTATGGGAGGAGAAGGTTTGCCAACTGAATGTCCACAGTATATGGAGACTGAAATGAAATGTTTGGATTATGTGCCTCCACCTAAATATTCAGATATATGTAATACTGCTGTAGATTATTGGAGAAAATACAATGGAATTGATGAATGTCATAACAAGAATGATAAACGATCTTGTAATAACACAGGAGCTTGTTTTTGGTCTGAAGGACAAGGAACATGTTTTGAAGCAGAGAGAGGTAGTGAATGTCCACACATAAATAGTGAATTTGATTGTGCTAGAAGTAACAAATGTAAATGGGATTTTGAATCAACTACGTGTATTGATGAATATCAACAATATATAAATGAAACTTATGGTACTAGAGATAGTGGCAAATTTATGCCACCATGTGCAGTCGCTGGAACTTGTAATAGTATTGGGGATTTGCTAGGTGTACCACTTATGTTTGCCAAAGAAATATTCAAATATGTGGGCGCTCTTGCTTTTATTTTTTTCATTATAGGTGGTATTACTATGGTTTTGTCTTTTGGAAATCAAGAGAAGGTAGCCAAAGGTAAGGGCATAATAGTGGCAGCTGTGATAGGGTTAATCATTGTGTTTGGCGCGTATTTTATAACAGATTTTATTATAAAATCATTTGGTGTCAGTATTGAATTTAGACCAGAATAAATTTATGAGTATATTTTTTTCAAAAAAAATATTTATTACTATATTATTTTTTACTTCTTTGATAACAGGATTATTTTTTGGAGTAAAAGTTAATGCGCAGACCAATCAACAATGCGCTAATTTTCAATCTGCTACACCACCTGAATATACTACTTCTTTGGGAGAAGCAGTGGTTGTCAGAAGTAAGACTGATGCTGGGCAATGTAGCTGTAGTATCAGTATAAGAAATATGCAAGTCCCTCCGACTGGTATAAGTACTGATGATTGCCCGTCATGTCATGGGGTTCGTAGGAATCTTGAGGCATCTGGTTATCGTGCGCTTGCAGGAAATTTGGGTAGTATTGCATTTCCAGAAAGTGGCTTTGCTTGTTTTAGTTTTACTGAAGCAATACAAAAATTTGTTAGAGAGTTTGCCAGTACAATTGGTGGTTATACGTTTGATGAGGGACTGTTTAAGGACAATTGTAGTCCTATACTTGGTAGTATGCCTACTACCCCTGGGATTGGTCCACTAGCATTCCAACCAATACCTACACGAGTAATCAGAATAATTCCAAATGCTAATTGTAGTTTTATTAATACAGATGATGAAGGGGGTTTTGGTTGTGGTGGATCTGTCAATCAAGTTAATTGTGAATTAAGTTTTACTGAAGATGGTCATGGTTTTTGTGGTATACCAACACTAGTAGAACAGCCAGTTGAAGAAAAAAAATGTCTTGATAAAGAATGGATACAAACAAATTTTACTTATGATAAATGTGGTTTAGTTAATTTTTCTGATCAATTATTTCCAGATTTTTGGTTTGATGTTACTTGCAAAACTGTATTAGAAGCGGTTGAAGATAAACCTGTGTTAAGTTTTTGTGAAGATCAGACACAAATTGATGAAGTATGTAAAAAAGAAGGAGAAGGTACTGGAGAAGCCTTAACAAAATGTAGAGAATATATAGCACGTGAATGTGAAGGCCTTTGCCCAAAGACAGGTGAAAGACCGGGGTTGTTGGGTTGTGATGTTGGAGATAGTATTGCTAATCTCAATAAACTAAAATTGGGTTCTGGGACCAAAACAGAACAGATTCAAACTTTGGTTGGTAAGATTATAGAATATATATTAGGTTTCACTGGCAGTGTGGCGCTCGCTATGTTTGTTGGTAGTGGATTTATGTGGATGACTGCTAGAGGGAATTCTGAGAAAACTAGTAAAGCTTTGAAAATGATGACTTGGTCATCTTTGGGTGTCGTAGTAATTTTGTCTAGTTATGTTATACTTAAATTTATATTTGGTTTATTTGTATAAATAATATGAAATTAATAAATAAAAGATACTTAATAATATTTTCTTTGATAAGTATATTTGTTTTGACTGGGTTGGGTTGTAAAGGTCTTACACAAGAACAACAAGAAGCAGTAAAACCAATCACAATAAATTACTGGACTGTTTATAATGATGTTGATGCGTTGAGATCATTTGCAGTCTCATATCAAAATTTGCATAGTTATGTAACTATAAAAGTAAAACAAGTTAGATATGATGAATTTGATAGTTTGTTTGCCAATGCTTTGGCTGATGATAATGCTCCGGATATTGTTTCTATGCATCCTAGATGGGTTAACAAATATTTGAATAGGCTTGATCCTATGCCTGATAATGTTCAAGTAACTAATGTTTTTACTGAAGGTGAATTTAAACCAAAAACTGTTATTTCAACAGAAAATAATGCAATGCCAACAATTGATTATATCAAAAAATCATATGTGACAACGGTAGCGCAGGATATTATTGTAGGTGACAAAGTTTATGGACTTCCTTTGTTTATGGATACATTGGCGATGTATTACAATGTAGAATTGCTTGATAAAGCTGGAATTCCAATTCCACCAAAAACTTGGGATGAGTTTTCTAGTGCTGTCAAAAAATCAACCAAATATGATCGTGATGGTAATATTATCCAATCAGGAGTTGCCCTAGGTCTTGGGGAAAATATTGATAATTCTTTTGATATAATTTCTTTGTTGATGATGCAAAATAGTCTCATTATGTCACAGGGAGATAGAGTAACTTTTGCTAATGGGTTGACTGACAGGTCAAGTGATCATCCTGTACTTCAAACATTACAATTTTATTCTGATTTTGCCAGACCAACAAAAGATGTATATTCCTGGAATGCAAAAATGGCGAATTCATTGGATGAATTTGCGCGTGGTAAAAGCGTATTTTATTTTGGTTTTGCCTATGATCTCCCTCGGCTTAAAGCTAGAGGCCCTCAGATTAAATTTGATATTGAGCCAGTACCACAGTTGAATTCTGCAGATCCTTCAAACGTCGCTAATTATTGGGTTGAGTCTGTGGTTGCAAAATCGCAACACAAATCAGAGGCATGGGATTTTGTTAGATTCATAACATTGCCTGAAAATGTTGAAAAATATTCCAAAAAAACTGGTCAACCAAGTCCTTTGCGCGAGCAATTATTGGTACAAAAAGAAGATGTGAATATTGGCCCGTTTGCATTACAAGCAATCACAGCAGAAAATTGGTATAGAGGTAAAAATATTATTTCAGCAGAAAAAGCATTTGATGAATTATTTAGCAATTACTTAAAACCAGTTGGAGAAAAAGAAAGTGAACTCAAGAGAAATATTGGTTTAATAGGAAATGCTGTAAAAATTATTCAACAAACAATGTAATATAAAATGTTATTTATCAATAAAAAAAAATTTATTCATAAAATACAAAAATTTAGCTTTGTGTTTTTGGTTTTTTTTGTTGCAATTATATTTAGTCCTCAAGAATTAAAAGCTGAATCTATAGGTTGCTGTTTAATATCAGAAGGTACAGAACCGAGCCAGAGTAGTTTGAAACCAGTTGGTTGTAGACGCGATGATATGGAGGTATTGCCTTGTGATACATTGATAAAGTATGTTGACCAGTCTTTTTATAGAGTTGAAGTGGGTGTATCTTGTACAGAAAATTACTGTGTTACCTGCAATGATTTGCCTAAAAATCTTTGTATACGTAGATCTGGTTGTTTTTTTACAACAGATGGTAGTTGTTTATCTAGATTTTCCAATTCGGATTGTTCATATATGCAAAAAAAGACAGATTGTATTGTAAGTGATGTTTGTAAATGGAATGAAGATGCTGAGACTTGTTATAGTGAAGCCTTGCAATATTTGGATAATGTATATGATTATGATTTTAAAGCTGGCATATTAGGAACATTGCCAAAATGCGCAAAATTGGGTACTTGTAATAGCCCAAATGATATAGTGGTCATTGTTTCAAATGCAGCTGGTAGTATATTCAAATATATAGGCGCAATTGTTTTTGCTTTCTTTGTTTTTGGTGGTGGTTTAATGGTATTGTCATTTGGTAATGCAGAGCGTTTCAAACAAGGACAAAATGTTTTGGTGGCGTCAGTGATTGGTATGGTAATAGTCTTTGCTGGTTATTTTATAGTTGGTTTTTTGCTTGATGTGCTTGGTGTATCAGATAGATTAAATGTATTTAAATAAATTTTTTATGAAAATATTCAAAAAATATATAATAGGCTATATGATTTTTTCTTTTATGTTTTTGGGTGTGTATGGTTCAGTATCTGTTAATGCCCAAGAAGATAGTAGTGGTGTATCAAGATTACAAAATCCTTTGGGAGAGATGGTTACCGGTGAAGATGGTACGGTTATTAATCCTTTGATAAAGAAAATAATAGATACTAGTTTAGGAATTTTGGGATCAGTAACGTTGATAGTTTTTGTTATTGGTGGATTTTTATGGCTCACTTCTGCAGGAAATGAACAGAGAGTTGATAAAGGTACCAAGACAATGCTTTATGCAACCATAGGTATTCTTGTGATATTTTCTTCGTATGCAATTTTAAGCGCATTAATTGGGGTCATAGCCAAATAATTTTTATTAAAAATGTTATGAATAAAAAAATAAAATTAAATATATTTGCGACTTTAATTTTGGTAATATTTAGTTTAGTTTTAACACCAACTGTGTTAGCTGGTTCTATTGAAGAAGATTTTGGTTTGACTTATGGTACTGTTAGTCGTCTGGGGAATCAAGATGTGCGTTCAACGATTGCTTCAATTATTAATGTTATTTTGGGACTTTTAGGTATATTGGCATTAGTGGGTGTATTATATGGTGGTTTTCAGATGATGGTGTCTGGTGGTAATGATGAACAAGCGGGTCAAGGTAGAAAAGCGATTATAGCTGGTGTAGTTGGATTGGCAATAGTTTTGAGTGCTTATGCAATTTCTAGTTTTGTATTGACTAGTCTGGGTAGCGCAACTGGTTATGGCACATAAAAAATAAAATTTTTTAAGTAGGATTGTATAGTTAAATTATTATCCACACTAATGTTGTTTAATTAAAGTATTTGTAGTATAATTTAACTATGAAAAATGAATCTATAATAGGAAGGGAGGTGAGAATATGTTATCGAAAATTCTAAAATACAAGGTAGGACTTTCAGTTTTAGCTGCAATGGTATTTAGTTTGGCTTTGGCCCCAGCTGCATTAGCTGGTTCTATTGAAGCTGATTTTGGTTTGACTTACGGTACTGTTAGTCGTCTTGGAAATCAAGATTTAAGAACAACAATTGCTTCTATTATCAATGTAGCTCTCAGCCTTTTAGGTATAATCGCTTTAGTAATAGTACTTTACGGTGGTTTTAAATGGATGACAGCTGGTGGTAACGATGAAGGAGTTGGTGAAGCTAGAAAAATCATCATCGCTGGTGTTGTAGGTCTTGCAGTTATCTTGAGTGCTTACGCAATTTCAAGTTTTGTACTTGTACAACTTGGAACAGCAACTGGATACGGAACATAAGAAACAAATTATTAAAGGGCAGGGCCCCTGATGTAAGGGAAAAACCTTGCTTTAGGAGCCCTGCCCTATTTGTTTATATATGCAAACATTTGTTTGTATAAACAAATATTTTATATGCAAAAAAAAAGATACATTATTTTTTCCCTATTATTTTTTATATCACTAGGATTTTTTGTTATTAGTCCAGTTGTAGCTACAGAAGATGATTTATTGGGTGTTAATTATGCTCGGTATTCTGGACTTGAAAATAGGGATATTAGATATAGTATTGGTTCTATAATTCAGACTGTTTTAGGGTTTCTTGGAATTGGAACAATGGTTTTGATGTTGTATGCTGGCTTTTTATGGATGACATCTATGGGAAATGATGAAAAAGTAAATAAAGCCAAAAAAATTATTTGGGGAGCTTCTATCGGATTGGCAATAATAATGAGTTCGTATGCAATTACTAGCTTTGTTTTGAAGAGTTTATTTCAAGCGACGCACAGAGGCTTTTTTTATTATTTTTAATATGAAAAAATTAATTATTTTGATAATTATTTTTTTTTCAGCCATCGGATTTTTTTTGGTATCTGTAGATTCAATATATGCGCAATCAAATAGTGAGTATGGATTGAAGTCGGTAGCTTCTGCAAAATCAATGAATGTTGGAACTCCTAGTGAAGTGATTGGAAAAGTAATAGGTGGAGCGCTTGCTTTTGTAAGTGTTATATTCTTTCTTTTGACTATATATGGTGGTATAATATGGATGACGGCTAGAGGAAATGAACAACAAACAGATAAAGCTACCAAAACAATCGTTTCAGCAGTAATTGGTTTGGTGATTGTATTAGGTTCTTATGTGATTGTAGGATTAATCTTTCGTTCTATTGGTGCTTCTGTACAGTGTGTAAATAGACTAGATGGTTTGACGGTGGTTGCTTGTAGTGATACTGAGCCATGTGATTTTGGTACAAGTCTTGTATCTTGTAGTCCAACTGCAAATGTGTGTATTTCAAATGATGATAGTTTATGTACGAGCCAGTGTGGAGATAGATTTGAATGTAGTAATCCATCAGATTGTGTATCTGGTACAGCCTTGGTTGGTTATTGTACTGGTGGGACAGATAATGTCTGTTGTATCCCTAAGTAATAAAATTTATGAAAAAAATAATTATCACTTTATCAATCATTGTTTCTTTATTTGGTACTGGAACTGTTTATGCAAATTATGGTTTAGACAAAACTGCCGATGTTTCAGGCTTGAAAGGGGCGGTATCTGGTAGCTCACCAGTAGATATTATTGGGAGTGTTGTCGGGGCAGCCTTAACTATGGTTGGTGTATTATTTTTGTTATTGATGATATATGGTGGTGTTATTTGGATGATAGCTCGTGGTAATGAACAGCAAACTGATAAAGCATTGGGTACTATCAAGGCCGCTGTGATTGGTTTGATTATTGTGGTAGCCTCGTATGCGATAACTACTTTTGTATTTAGAGCTATTAGTGGAGAACCTACTACTGAGCCTACACCACAAAATAGTAGTTGTGTAACAACTGAGCCTTGTACTACAGTATCAGCTTCATCAGCAGAATGTGGTGGTAGAGCTTGTGTTGATAATAATTCTGGAGGTTTGTTTTGCGCTTGTCCGTAGTAGCTAGTAAATTTTTATGAAGAAATTTTTAAGAAATATTTGTTTTATCATAATTTTGTGTTCTTTTTTTCAAGCAGATTTTGCAACAGCATACACATTGAATAGTGCTAGTGGTAATTTAGGTAAAGTAGCCGGGAAAGCAGGTATTACCAATGAGAGTGTTAGTGGAACATTTGGTAGTATGATAAAAGGAAGTTTGACTGCGGTTGGTTTATTATTTTTTATTTTGGTTTTTTATGGAGGTTTTAGTTGGATGATGGCAAGTGGTAGTGAGGATAAAATTAAGAAAGCAAAAAATACTGTAATTGCTGCTATAATAGGTTTGATTGTAGTGCTGGCATCTTATGCAATCACAGTTTTATTGGGTGGCGTTTTAGAAAATTAATTATATATATGTTTTCAATAAAAAAAATAATTATAATAATAGTTTTATTGAGTAGTGTAGTTTTACCACAAATTGTTTCTGCCCAAGGTCTTAAGAATGCTTTTGGTGGTACAAATAGTCCTTTGGAAACTGTTCGTGGTCAAGCTGGATTTGAAGCATCTGATAGTTTGGGGACTATTAGTGGACGAGTTATAAATGTAGCATTGTCTATGGTTGGTCTTATGTTTTTGTTGCTTATGGTATATGCTGGATTTTTGTGGATGACAGCTAGGGGTGAAGAAGATCAAGTTAACAAAGCAAAATCAATTATAAAAGGAACTGTTATTGGACTTGTGCTTGTATTGTCGGCTTATGCTATTACTTTCCTGGTAGCTGGGGCTTTAAATAAATAACATATATTTATGAAAAAAATATTATTTTTTATAACTTTATTAAGTTTAATTTTTGTACCGACAGTTATTTTTGCTCAACCAAATATTGGTTTTGGAACTTCATCTAATTCAAATTCACTTTTACGTGATGCTGCCAAAGCTGCTCAATATGATGAAAATACTAGTGAAACAACTTTTGCAGCTACATTGGGTACGGTTGTAAAAATATTGATGTCATTTTCTGGTATCATATTTATGAGTTTGACAGTTTATGCTGGTTTTCTTTGGATGACTGCCCGTGGTGAAGAAGCGCAAGTTGATAAAGCAAAAAATATAATTCGCGCTTCAGTGATTGGTTTGGTGATTGCTGTTAGTGCATACAGTATTACATTCTTTATTGTTCCAAGGATTTTGCTTGAAACTGCGCCATCTGAGGAATCGCTTTAATATTATGCAACAAAAAAGTGTATATAAATTTATATTTAGTATAGTCATTTTATTTGTAAGTACTTTATTATTTACAAATGTTGTTCAAGCTGGAAGTTTAAATGATAAAGTACTTGGCCAATTGAATGCTGGCAAGACTAGTGCAGGTTATACTGATGCGGTCGCACCTCAAGTTACCATAGCTTCAGTTATAAAGATATTTTTAGGGTTTATTGGCTCAATTTTTATTATATTGATTGCGATGGCATCATATTGGTTTATAATTGCTCGTGGTAGATCAGAAAAGATTGAAAAAGCATCAGCTACAATGCGTGGTGCAGTAATAGGACTGTTTATAGTAGTTTTGTCCTATGCAATCACTAGTTTTGTTGCTTCAGGTTTACAGAAAGCTGTTCAAGAACCTCAAAGTTCTGATCGCTTTGATTGTCTGGAAGATGAAAGTTGTTGGGATGATTTTGCTGGATAATTTTATATGAAAAAACATAAAAAAAATTTTTTAACATTATATATATTGATAACTATTTTATTTTTAGGCTACAGTTTTGTTGATTTTGCAAAAGTTAATGCTCAGGATTTTACTCAACAATTAAAAACTTTTGCAAATAAGTCTGGCGCAGGAGATACTATTCCAACTGATCCAAGGATTGTCGTGGCTCAGTTGGTAAAATTTTTGTTAGGGATGATTGGTATAATGTTTTTTGCGTATTCTGTTTATGCTGGATATTTGATAATGTCTTCGGCAGGGGATGAGGAAAAAGTAAAAAAAGGCAAGAGCACTTTGCGTACGGGTATAATCGGTATTTTTGTAATTATGAGTGCTTATTCAATTTTGGCTTTAGTTTCTAGTGTAGCACTTAATGCTACGCAGGATAAGCCACCAGCTTATTTTGATTATGATATTGGAACGAGTGAGTATGATGCTTGTATAGCATCTGGAGGGACTGTTAGTAGCTGTTCTCGTGGACTTTAGATTATAAATTTAATAGTTTTTTTAATATAATCTCATTGGTTGATGGCAGTGAGGTTATTTTTTTTATTTTAGGAGTCCATTCATTGGTGTTTTCTAGGTAATATAATAAATCTGATGGAGTTCTAACGACAACTCCATAATTTTTTTCAAGCAAGTATTCAGTATTGCATTCTTCTTGACCAGGAATTGGTGAGATTGCAATTATTGGTTTACCAAGCGTAATACATTCAGTAGTGGTGAGTCCGCCAGGTTTGGTAATTATATAGTCGGCAATTCTCATATATTCGTCCATATTGTCTGTCCAACCTATTGTATGAAGTTCAACATTGTTTGGTGGTTCTATTTTTTCTAATATAGTTTGAAGGTTTGCGTTTTTTCCAGCTATAGCAAATACCCTATATTGTGTGTTTAATTTAGATAATATTTGTATAATATGGCTGGTATCCACTAATCCTTGACCACCAGATAGTATTAATAAATTTATTTTATTTTTATCACTTTTATATTTTTTATAAAGCCCCCTTATATTTTTTTTTGTATAAAATATTGGATCAATTGGTATACCACTGATAGTAATATTTTCATTTTTTATTCCACTTTCAATTAGATGGTATTTTGTTTTTTTAGATGGGACAAAATAATGATTAACATTTTTTATAATTTGCAAATCATGAGAAAAATAGTCAGTCATTAAAATACTTATTTTAGTATTTAATTCATTTTTATTCTGCAAAGCTAGTAGAGCATATAATGGAATAAAATGAGTACAAAGTATGTGAGTTGGTTTGTAGTCAAGAACAAATTTGAAAAAAGTAGCAGAATTTAATTGATTGAAAAGACTGGCTATTTTATTTGTGTGAGGTGCCAATTTTGCAGAATTGGTTTTTTTATAAAAGTAGCCCCATAAGTCTGGAATTTTTTTTGCCATGATATCGTAGAATTCAGTAATGGTTTTTTTCATTGCCAAACTTACATAATCCATCATATTGATATGTTCAATATCAAGTTTTGGATATAAAATATTAGCAGTTTTTTTTAATGCTTCAGCAGCTTTAACATGACCAGAACCAGTGGAAACAGATATAAGTAAAATTTTACTTTTTTCCATAGAGTATAAATAAGCTATAATTTTATTATAGTATAGCAAATTAACAATAATTTGAACAAATAAAAAAACACATTGGGGTGGCTAACGGGAAACAACCTATATCTTTCGGCTTCCAGGAGCCTATGCTGGAATAGTAATTTTCTTCAATTAAAAAAACACATTGGGGTGGCTAACGGGAATTGAACCCGTATTATCGGCTCCACAAGCCGAAGTAATAACCATTATACAATAGCCACCCCGATGCATTCTTTTGTACGCCCAGCAGGAATCGAACCTACATAACCAGCTTAGAAGGCTGGTGTTCTATCCATTGAACTATGGGCGCATTATTTGTTAATTTTGTCAATCTTATTAATTCTATCTTGTAGAAATATCCATTGTCAGCCAAAGGCTGATCAGCCTCTGGTTGAAACTATGGGCGCATTATGCACAAAATTGTATCATCATTTTTGTCGTTTGTCAATGTTTTGTAGTGATTAGGCATATCTTTTGCTATTATCATTTTTGATACCCAAGAGTTGTTTTATTTGAGAGGTGTTTACACCACTTTTTATCATAGAAAGAGTGTAAGAATGTCTTAGGGAGTGAGGGGTGATATTTTTATTTATCCCAGCAATCTTTGCACATTTGTTAACTATTCTTTGGACTGTGCGTGGAGTTATGCCATCTATAGTTATTTTGCCAGTCCTTTTGTCATGAGATATGAATAAATAAGAGTTGGAGTCATTTCGTAGGTTTAGATATTGTTTTATCCAATATTTGGCTTGTTGTGATAAGGAGACTGTTTTTTGGGCATGATTTTTAGATTTTAGTGTGAATCCATTTTTATTTAGATCAATATCTGATTTTTTTAAATCTGATATTTCGGATACCAATAAACCAGTGCAATATAATAATTCTAATAAGGCTTTATCTCTGTGATTTATTAAATTATCATTTTTGCCTGTTTTTTTAACGTGTAGAGGAGAATTCAATAAACTTTCAATTTCAGATTCACTCAAAACACTAGGTTTGTTTAGTTTACTTGGTTGTAATTTTATATCTTGGTAGGAAAATGTTTGACTGTCTGTTTGTTTTAAATATTTTAGAAAATTTCTCAAGGCTATCAAATGATAATTTTGAGTATTTTTTTTCAATGATTCTCCATGTACATCTATGAGATTATCTAACCACTTTTTATATTTTTTGATTATCTCAGTATTTATTTTTTCAGGTTTTTTATTGCCAAAAAAATCTACAAATCTAGATAAATAAAATTGGTAGTTTTTTATAGTTTTTTTTGTTCTACCTTTGTTTTTTTCTAGATTATCAAGGTAGTTGTCAATTAGTTTGGATAATTTCATAAATATATTGTACGACACTATTGACAAAACGTCAATTTTGTGCTATACTAATAGAGTAATTAATCAAAAATTAATTTTTAAAAATAAATCTATGGGTTTTTTTTCAGAACTTTTTAAAGGTAGTAAAGGGTCAGAAGAATCTGGTGAATCACAAGCACCTGTTTCTCCAGAAATGCCTACTTCTCCAGAAGCTCCTGTTGTTGAGGACACTTCAGTAGAAGAAGTACAAGCACCTGAAGCACCTGTTTCAGATGTTTTAGAAGACGATAGTGACAAACAATCAATGTAAAAAAAATTTCTTGTTGTCATTGACTTCAAGATTTTTTTATACAAAAATAAACATAAACATAAACATATGAGTAACAAACAAGATAAGTTTGGGTCAGTTTTGGGCACAACAGAAATACAGAATGAAGGTTTTGCCCCTATTTATTATTATTTATTTGCAGGTATCATGCTGTTGGTGTCTGTTTTTTTGTTCTTGCCAAGAATTTCTAATGGAGTATAATATATTTTAGTTATAATATAATTTTATTTAATATGAAGAAGAATGTATTTTTGAGTTTATCTTTGAGCTTTTTTGTGGCTTTTTTTGCCATTTCTTTTGTTTCTGCGCAGACAGAAGAGCCTGTATTAACAGATAATAATGTAGGAGAAACATCAGATAATTCTGGTGATTTAGAGACAGTGGATGATATTTTGGTTGAATTGGAAGAACCAGAAGAGTTGGAGGGTGTGGAATTAGAGAATATTACAAAAGTACCAAGTGGGTTTGGTATGTGGTTGCGTGATTGGAGAGAAAAAATATCTATTGCCTTAACTTTTGATCCAGTAAAAAAAGCTGAAAAGCAATTGATATATGCTGAAGAAAGAATGGCGATTGCTCAAAAAATTCTTGAAGAATCTACAAATGCAAATGCCCAAAAAAAAGCAGAACAAATGATTGAAATTGCGCAAAAGCATATGGATAATATACAGAGAAAAAAGGATAGTTGGATTGAAAAAACAACTGAAAGAGCAGAAAAATTAAAAAAGAATTTGGCTACTCATCAATTGAGAAGGGATAAAATTATGGAAGATTTGGCTGATAATTTACCTGAAGATGCTAAAGATAGATTTGAGTTATTGAGAGAGCAAATGCTTGATCGAGGGAGATCTTTGATTGGGGATATTGATGATGCTGAGGTTACTAGTAGAACTTTTGAACATTTGAATAGTGTTTGGGAGAGAATTCAAACACATTTAGGTGCGGTAAAAGAATTTAATAAACAAAAGAAAGAGATTTTGAATAATAGTGAATTGACTACAGAAGAAAAGGTTGAACAAATTCGTATTCTTCAGGAGGAAAGAAAATTAAAGCTAGAGTCTATTCGTTTGAATTATAAAGGGTTTTATGAAGATCTTGTTAGTAAAGCTCAGTCTGGGGATTTGCAGGCTGGACATCGGTTGGAAGTAATTAGTGATGCAAAGAAAATTCTTCAAGAAAAAAATAATTTATTTAAGGAACGTTCTCAAAAAATGATGGAACTTAAAAGTGAGGGTTTAACAGAGGAACAGATTAGAGAGAGAATGCAACAATTGATAGATGAACATACTAAAAAGATTGAAGATTTGAAGGGTAAGTCTGTAGAGCTGAGAAGGGCTCAAAGTGAGTTTATAGAAGATAGACAAGATATGCGTGCAGAGATAGAGTCTGCTCGTATCAAGGCAGAAAGATTGGAAAGTGATAGAGAAACAGAACTCAGAAGATATCCAAATACAGTAGAGTAAATTTTTAGTTGTATGTATGCAAGTATAATATATTGATGTGAAAGGAAAATTTTTTTTAATTTTACCAAATATTAGATCTTGTCATAATGTTGGAGCTATGTTTCGTACGGCTGATGCTTTTGGTATTGATAAAATATTTTTGGTTGGATATACTCCGGTTCCACCAAAACCACAGATCGACAAAGTTTCTCTTGGCGCAGAAAAATGGGTACCATTTGAAACAAAGAAAAATTTGAAAATATTAATACAAAAATTGAAAAAAAATAATATTAAGATAGTAGCTTTAGAAAAAACTAATAAAAGTAATGATATAAATAAGTTTAAATATAAAGGAGACATAGCACTTATAGTAGGTAATGAAGTAGAGGGTGTGTCTGAGGATATAATAAGGTTGTGTGATGAAGTTTTACATATACCGATGCAAGGTAAAAAGGAGAGTTTGAATGTGAGTATTGCTGGTGGAATTGCTATGCATATTTTAAGAAAAAATAGCTAAGATTAGCTTAAAATAAGTGTAAAATACTTGACAAAAGTATTTTTTTGTGATATACTTATTTGTCTTTTTGGTATGGGACCAAGAAAGATATAGGGGGTTAACATGGAAAATCGTAGAATGTCGATGTTTGATTTCGTGGTGGGTTTTGTCGTTTCAACCTTGTTGATTTTGATGTTTTTTCCCACGTCTGTGGATGTGGACATAACCTCTAAGATTGATCGTGGTTCTGTGTTTGAAAAACTCGAATCAGAAGAAAATTCTGTTATACTTCCAACTAGGCGTATCATAATATGGACAGACGAGGAAGATGGAGGGGTTTCTTTGGTTGATTGTCGGTGGGAGCCATCGGGTCAACCTTGTTCAGATAAGGAGCGCCGTGATGTGCTCAAAAGCATGGAAAAAAAGTAGGCATTATCTTGCCTGTACCGTGCTTGCCTCGGTCCGTTTACAACGGATCGGGGTTTTTTGTTGAGTCATTTTTAAAAAAAGTGTATACTAACATTGGTAATTATAGTTTTTATTGAGTATGCATAAACCACATATAAAACATACATTAAATATTTTTTCTCATTTAGTTAATAGAATTCCACCTTTGGCTCCAAAAAATATGGTTGCAGATGCTAAACAGGCTTATAAGCAAATGGAATCAAATTTTGATTTGGAGTTGGGAGAAATGGAAAAAACTATTATATTTTTTGGTAAGAAATTATGGCCATATCGTCAGGCTTTTAAGGAGTTTTTTAATGTATTTGAAAATAAATTAGGTGAAAGTTTTTTATTAGGAAAACTTGAACCAAATTTAAAGCGTAGGTATAAAGAGTTTGTTGGATATGGTGGTAATTTTGTTGATTTGTATAGTGGTAACCCTGCAATGTTTTTTGATGTTGAAGATAGGGTGAAAGTTGGTGAAGCATTAGTTGATGTAAAAAGAGACATTTGGGGGCATACTGCGCAAGCAGTTTTTGCTTCTAGTAGAATTGAATATGAAAAAAAAGTTGCTAGGTTTCAAATAATTTTAGATGATATAGAAAAAAGATTAAATGTTTTGTCGGCTATGGCAGATGACGAGCAAGAGTATCCTAATTTGGCAGAAGAAATTCGTGGGCAAGTTTTGGCTTTTGAATATGGTTTGTGTTTGCTTGGGCCACCTTATCATTATGATAGCATATGCCAAACTGTAGAGCATTTTGTTGGTAGAAAACATGATTATAAGATGAGAAATTTTGTATGATTTATTAAAATAATAATAAAATCAATAATTATTAATAATTTAAAAAATCCCTATTAGGGATTTTTTATTTAGTATTTCCGTTTTTACTAGTTTCTATTTCTATTGTTTGCTCTACTCTTCTGATATCTGCTAGTAGTTTTGATCTTTCTTTGTTAAACATTATTAAATTAAAAACACTATTTCCACCATTTTTGGCATATAAACACATATCACCAATATTTTTGTTAACACTAATTTCTTTGAATGAGCTTAGAAGTTGTATTTTTTTTATTCCAGTTAGTTTAGTCAAAGTACCTTCTTGTTTTGCAAAAAATTTCATTGCCACAGTATAGCCTAAGACTTTTTTTGGGATTATTGTTTTTTCTGGTATATGTATATAAATATCATTTAGGGTGTGATCAATATCATAAGAATATTTGTACATTTGATGACGGAAACCACCAGCTCTAGCAGCCAATTCAATAATTTTCCAGCCAGACTCTGTTTTAATCATTTCAACATGTACAGTGGTATTTCTTAATGCTAGTGCATGAACAGCTTCTTGGGCAACAAATTCTGCATTTATTATTTTTTCTTTTCCAAGAAGTGTTGGGGTAATTTGTTGATAACCAAAAAAATCATCAAATCCGATTGATCTACCTGTTTTTATGTGTACCATTGGACAAAAATTTATAATACCTCTTCTATTGACATAGCCATCTATAGAGTACATTTCACCATCCATAAATTTTTCTACTAGTACTTGTGGTTCACCAGTAAAATTATTTTCTTTGTAAACTGAATCTATTTTTTTAAAAATCTTTTTCAAAATTTGTTCCAGTTCTTCTTTGTGGAAGCAAATTGATACTAGCCTACTAGCTGCCAGTCCTGATGGTTTTACAACTATTGGAAAGCCTACTTCGTCTTCTATTTTTTTTATGGATGAATTTTTGTAGTCTTTTATTATGGTAAATGCTGGTGTTATATTTTTGTTGTGTATGCGCAATCTTTCACGCATCATGATTTTGTCAGATGCCCATTCTAGTGATTTTGAGCTTGGAGTATTTAGATATGGTACATGGGGAATTATTTTGGAAAATGTTGGTATTTTATCTTCTCCACGACAGGTGATAGCCAATAGTTCGTCTTGATAAGGTAACAAAGCCTTTTGAATAGATGAAGGATTGTTAATATCGCAAGGAATTTTAATTTCAATGGAATCAAAAATTTTTTGTCCTGATAAATCAAATTTTGATTTTGAATCATAAATTAAACCAATACGATATTTTTTTTCGGATGATTTGTTGTATGCTTCTATTGAAGAGTATGTGAAGTCTTGTATTTTACCTACGAAGAGAATAATATTTTTTTGTTTTTCTTCACCTGTATCATTGACTGCTTTTATCATTTGGTCAAATATTTTGTTTATGATTTGAGCAGTTTGTTTCCCTTTTTGATTAGACATAAGTCTTTTTTATAAGAAAAATTATGATGGATTTGTAGTTAAAATTATATTTATAAGTTTGTAGTATACCTTAAAAAAGTTGATTTGTCAATCATTTTAATGTGATTTTTTATTTTTTTTGGCTAATTTGAGCCTTTTATTCATCAAACTTATTAAGATAATCAATAGCTGATAAGGCAGCGGTTACTCCTTGACCAGCGGCAATGACAATTTGTTTATAAGGTATATTGGTAACGTCTCCAGCAGCAAAAATGCCAGCAACAGAGGTTTCGCATTTTAGGTCTACTTCAATTTCTTTTTGTTTATTTTTTTTAACACATTCAACAAAATCACTATTTGGTATCATACCAATATGAACCATTACGCCTTGTACAGTTATGTCTTTGATTTCACCACTTTCATTATCGGCCACTATGATTTTGTTTACCATATTCTCTCCTTGTATTTCTCTTGTGTCTGTATTGTATAGGATTTCTACATTTTTAAGTTCTTTTAATTTTTTTACAAGAATAGATTCGCCTCTTGGAAATCCTCCCATATTACTCTCTGTGTATTTGGTTACAATATAGACTTTTTCAGCAATGCCAGCCATCATCAAAGCTGATTCTAAGGCTGAATTTCCTGAGCCAATCGTAGCGGTTGTTTTTCCTTTGAATAATGGACCATCGCAGACTGTACAATAAGTAACCCCTTTTCCTCTGAATTTGTCTTCTCCTTCAATTCCAAGTTCACGAGGATGAATTCCACTGGCTATTATGATAGATTTTGTTTCATATATTTTTTCTTTACCAACGGCATCTTTTGCAATCACGGTATGAGTTTTGCCATTTTGCTTTATTTCTTGTACTTCTATACCTTCATCAATTTGTGTTCCATATGATTTTGCGTGTTCGTGCATTTGTTTGGCCAATTCATATCCATTGGTCTCAATTACTCCAGGCCAATTGTTTACTGATCCAGACAAAGCTAATTCGCCACCGATATCTTTGGTGACCATTACAAAATTTAGATGTCTGCGGGCTGAGTAAATGGCTGCTGGAAATGAGGCTGCTGAAGCGCCTATAATGACTAGGTCGTACATAATATTTATTAAGTTATTTGTAAGATTTTGTAATGTTATTTGTATTGTTTTTTGGTAGTAAAGTCTGATAATTATATTTTTTACTCATTCTCGTTTGGACTCCGAGGTGGTTGTTTGTTGTAGCAACCAAATCCGTAAAAAATATAATTATCAGACTTTTATTATTTTATAAATAACATTAGTTTTTCTAACAAGTTATTAATTAAGTAAATTTTAATTAAGCTGTGAGTAAATTAGTTAAGTCTGTTATATTATTTTCTATATTATCTCCTTTAAAAACTGCACTGCCAGGGCAAATTACATCAGCTCCAGCTCTAGCAATCTGGGTAATTGTCAGTTTGTTTACACCTCCATCAATTTCAATAAATACATTTTTATTAATTTCTTTTACTTTTTTGATTTTATCTATTGTGCTTGGTATAAAAGCTTGTCCTTGAAAACCAGGTTTGACACCCATTAGCATTAGAGAGTCTATTTTGTCAAAGTATGGTTCTGCATCATATATAGAGGTAGTTGGATTGAGGACTATCCCAGCTTCTTTATGGAACATTTTTATTTCTGAAAGTATTGATTCTATATCATTGGTTGATTCAATATGAACTAAAATGCGTTTGAGTCGTTTGTGATTGATCCATTGTTTTATGATCTTTAGTGGTTCTTCAACCATGAGATGTAGTTCAAAATCAATATTTTCAAGATGTTTTTGTGCTTTTTGTGGTTCTTGATAAGGCCAAGTGGTGTTGGGTACAAATTTACCATCAGCTAAGTCAACTTGTATCATATCAACGAGTCCTGTCACAGATTTTATTTGTGATTCAAAATCTGTTTCATTTGTGACAAGTAGTGAAGGTATAATTTTTGGCATATTATTTTTTTTCTTCAAATTGTTTTATTTTTATATTGCGTAGTTCATATTTACCACCTAGAAATTCTGTTTCTAGCCATATTTTTAGCATAGCCATGGCGTGTTCTTCTGTTATAATGCGTGCACCAAAAGCAATGCCATTGGCATTGTTGTGAGTTCTACCTAGTTGGGCTGTTTCTATACTGTGGGCCAAGATACAACGCATGCCGGTTACTTTGTTTGCGGCTATGGCTTCACCGTTTCCGCTACCACCAATAACGATGACTCGGCCATTGTTAGCAACTGCTTTTTGGGTAGCGGGTAATATAAAGTCAGGAAAGTCATCGTTTTCATCGTATTGCTTGGCTCCCATATCTTCTACCTTGAGGTTTAGTTCGTTGTTTATATATCTAATTAGTCTTTTTTTGAGGCCATAACCAGCATGGTCTGAGGCAATATATAATAATCCTGTATACATAAGTTTATATTAATGTAATAAAATTATAACATGTGAGGCTGGTCTTTACAATCCTGCATTTCTTTTGTATAGTAGTTTATACTTGTGCCTATAATTAGGCAAATTTCTTGATTGTAAGATAAGACAGTGTTGTTTATATTTTTGACCAAGATTGTATTAATTTCAATTATTTGTTTTTACTCATTCTCGCTTTGGCTCCGAGGGTGATGCTTATTGGAGCATCAAATCCGTAAAAACAAATAATTGAAATTAATACTTAATTATAAATGATGATTTCAATTTTTATACCTTAGTGATTATTTTATGCCATATAATGCAAATGAACAAGAGAGTGAGATACTAGAGTTTTGGAAAAAAGACAAAACATTTGAAAAATCTGTTAATGAACGGCCAGAGAATAAGCCGTATGTTTTTTATGATGGGCCTCCATTTGCGACTGGTTTGCCTCATTATGGTCATATTGTTGCAGGTCTTATGAAAGATGTAGTACCTAGATATTGGACTATGCAGGGTTATCGGGTAGAGCGGGTATGGGGTTGGGATTGTCATGGATTGCCAGTTGAAAATATTATTGAAAGTGATCTCAAGCTTAATAGTAAAAAAGATATTGAAAAATTGGGGGTTGATAAGTTTAATGAAGCTTGCCGAGTTGCGGTTTTGAAATATACAGAAGAATGGCGCAAGACTGTAGAGCGAATGGGTAGATGGGTAGATATGGAGCATTCGTATAAGACAATGGATATTGAGTATATGGAGAGTGTGTGGTGGGTCTTTAAAGAATTGTTTAATAAAGGTTTGATTTATGAAGGTTATAAGGCAATGCATATTTGCCCTCGCTGTGTTACACCACTTTCAAATTTTGAAGTGACTCAAGGATATAAAGATGTGAAAGATTTGTCTGCAACAGCCAAATTTAAATTAAAGAATGCCAAAGAAAAGTTGGGGGTTGATGGCGATGTGTATGTACTCGCTTGGACGACAACACCTTGGACTTTGCCAGGAAATGTTGCACTTGCGGTTGGTGGAGATATTGAATATATGGTGGTCAGATTTGAAAATGAAAATTTTGTGGTTGCAAAAGAAAGATTGCAGGAAGTGTTTAAGGAAAAAGAGTTTGAAGTTGTACAAAAAATTAACAATAAAGATTTGGTAGGTTTAGAGTATGAGCCATTGTTTCCATATTTTGCAAATACAGAAAATGCCTTTAAAGTTGTGTCGGCTGATTTTGTAACGGTTGAAAATGGAACTGGTATTGTCCATATTGCCCCTGCATTTGGTAATGACGATTATGAAGTTGGTCAAAAAGAAAAGATTGGTTGGGTGCAACATGTGACAATGGATGGATTATTTACAAATGAAGTTACGGATTTTGCAGGGTTTGAGGTTAAGCCAAAAGAAGATATAACTAAGACTGATGTAGAAATTATCAAATGGCTAGCGCATAATAACAAATTGTTTAGTAAGGCAAAATATGAACATAGCTATCCACATTGTTGGCGTTGCGATACTCCGCTTTTAAATTATGCGACTTCATCTTGGTTTGTTCGGGTCACTGATTTGAAAGATGATTTGGTGAATAATAATCATGATATAAGCTGGGTGCCAGAACATTTGAAAGAAGGTCGGTTTGGTAAATGGTTGGAAGGTGCACGCGATTGGGCAATTTCTCGCAATCGTTTTTGGGGTACTCCATTACCAATATGGAAAAGTGATGATGGTGATGTATTTTGTATTGGTAATGTAAAAGAGTTGGAAGAATTGTCAGGACAGAAAATAACAGATTTACACAAGCATATTGTTGATAATATAGTCATAGAAAAAAATGGAAAGAAATATACTAGAATTCCAGAAGTTTTGGATTGTTGGTTTGAATCTGGTTCTATGCCATATGCACAAATGCATTATCCATTTGAAAATAAAGCTAAATTTGAAGCCGGTTTTCCATCAGAATTTATTGCCGAAGGTCAAGATCAAACTCGTGGTTGGTTTTATACACTTCATGTGCTTGCAACTGCTCTTACAATCGGGAGTGAGTCGTCAATTCCAAAAGAAAAAACTAGCGGTGCTTTCAAAAATGTAATAGTAAACGGCATAGTTTTGGCAGAAGATGGCAAAAAGATGAGTAAGAGGTTGAAAAATTATCCGGATCCAAATGAAATGCTTGAAAAATATGGTGCTGATGCTATGAGGTATTATTTGGTATCTTCACCAGTTATGTATGCAGAAGATTTGCGATTTTCAGAATCAGCTGTGCGTGATGTGTATAATAAAGTTGTGAATACACTTTGGAATGTTTATTCTTTTTACAAAATGTTTGAGGTTGATGCAAAAGAAATAGACGTGGGTAAGTCAGAAAATATATTGGACACTTGGATATTAGCAAAACAACAAGAGTTAGTTCGTGAAGTAACTGATAATATGAAGGCTTACAAACTGGCAGAGGCAAGTCGTCCGATTATGGATTTTATTTTGGAGCTGTCGCAGTGGTATGTGCGCAGGAGTCGAGATAGATTTAAGGGTGATGATGAAAAGGATAAGCAATTTGCTCTGGCTACGCTCAAAGAAGTTTTATTAACTTTGTCAAAAGTAATGGCGCCGTTTACTCCATTTGTTTCTGAGAAAATATTTATGGATTTGAATAGTGGAGAGACTAGTGTGCATTTGGAAAATTGGCCAGAAATAAATGATGATTATGTTGGTGAAGAAGTTTTAATTCAAATGAATGAAGCTAGAAAAATTGTAGAAGAGAGTTTATTTTTGAGAAAAGAGGCCAAAATAAAAGTAAGGCAACCATTGCAAAAATTGGTTATAGACAAAGATTTTCCAGATGGATTAAAGAATATAATTGCAGATGAAGTAAATGTAAAAGAAGTTTTGTTTGGTGAGAAAATTGAATTGGATACACAGTTATCAGAAGAATTAATAAAAGAAGGATTGGTTCGTGAAGTAGTACGGGCAATAAATCAAATCCGTAAAGAAAAAGGTTTGACACGGGAAATTAAGGTAAGTATTTTGTATGAAACAGAAGATGAGGAGATTAAGGCTGTTTTTGATGAATTTGCAGATGAAATCAAAAAGCAAGTGAGTGCGGATAATGTTGAAATAGGTGAAGGTGAAGAAGAAGTGGAAATAAATCAAAAAAAATTAAAGTTAAAAGTAAAATGTGAGGTATAATAGTGTTATTTATACTTTAGATCATGATTATATTAGTTCTAATTATTTGTTTTTACTCATTCTCGCTGTGGCTCCGAGGTGGTTGCCTGTTGTGGCAACCAAATCCGTAAAAACAAATAATTAGAACTAATGCTTGATTATAAATAATATTATTAATTTTTATAAATAAAATAATAGATATGTTTCGATATAAATTTAATTCATTTAGAAATGCTTAGGTAGTCTCGGTATTTCTTTTATTCATATTATTTATGACAAAATATAGTATAGAAAATAATTTTGCAGGAGTTATGGTAGTGCCAGTTTTTGAAGGTAAAGGATTGAGTGTACAAGCTAAAGAACTTGATAAAAAATTGAATGGACTTTTGTCTGAGATGTGTATATCAGACAATTTTGAGAGTAAAAAAATGCAAATGAGTTTTAGTCGGACGCAAAACAAGGATGTGCCGGCTGTGCTTTTGGTTGGTTTGGGCAAAGATACGGATTTTGATATTCGTTCATTAAAGCAAGTAGTGGGTGCTTGTGTGATCGGTATGCAAGGCAAAAAAATTGGAAATTTTTCTTTGGTTTTATCAAATGAATTGATAAAGAAATTTGGTGCAAAAAAATTGGGGTTAGAATTGGCTGTGGCTGTTGAGACTGCCAGTTATGCATTTGACGAGCACAAGAGTGAAGCTGATGCTCGGGTGCAAAAGTTGGAAAAATTATCAGTGGTTGGAAAATTTTCTGCAAGTGAAAAAACCAATTTGCAAAAAGGTATTGCTGAAGGAGAAGTGATTGGGCATAGTGTAAATTATACTCGTCATCTTGGTAATACTCCACCAAGTATTATGACACCTAGTTTGTTGGCAAAAGAAGCGCAAAAATTGGCAAAAGAAAATAACGCTATAAAAGTGAAAGTATTGTCACGACCTGAAATAAAAAAATTGAATATGGGATGTTTGTTGGGTGTTTCACAAGGATCAGTTGAAGAACCAAAATTTATAATTGTAGAGTATTTGGGTGGTGGATCTAGTCAAAAACCAGTAGTTTTGGTTGGTAAAGGAATCACATTTGATTCTGGTGGTTTGGGAATAAAACCGGGCAATTATATGAATGATATGAAGTTTGATATGTTGGGTGCAGGAACAGTGCTTGGAGTTATAAAAGCAGTAGCGTCTCTCAAATTAAAGAAAAATGTAATTGGTCTGATTCCATCTTGTGAGAATATGCCGAGTGGCAGTTCATATAGACCAGATGATATTTTGACTGCGCACAATGGCAAGACAGTAGAGATAATTCACACTGATGCAGAAGGGCGTTTGATATTGGCTGATGCATTAGCTTATGCTGTAAAGTATAAACCACGTGAAGTAATTGATTTTGCTACTTTGACTGGGGCATGTATGGTGGCACTGGGAAATGAGAGATCAGGATTGTTTGGTAATGATGAAAGTATAATAAAAAATTTAGAAGATAAATCAAAAGAAGTTGGTGAACAATTGTGGCATTTGCCAGTTGGTGAAGAATATACAGAAGCGATTAAAAGTGAAGTGGCTGATGTAAAGAATTTGGCTGGTGTTGGTGGTCCTGGTTATGGTGGAGCTAGTACGGCGGCTGCATTTTTGCAATTTTTTACGGATTATCCTTGGGCGCATATTGATTTGTCTTGTTCTCATTATGATGGTAAAGGCAAACCATGGATAAGACATGGGGCTAATGGTTTTGGTATACAGACACTGGTAGAGTATTTGAGATAATATATGATTTCATATATCAAAGGGAAAATTCAAGCAGTTGGCAAAGATAATGTGGTTGTAGAAACTGCTAGTGGGATTGGTTATGAAATTTATTTATCAAAAATTTTAGCGTCCAAATATTTTGCAGGCCAAAATGTGGAATTTTTTACTTATCTAAAAGTAAGTGAAAATGCGATGGATTTGTATGGTTTTGAAGATATATCTCAAAAAGAGTTTTTTGAAATTCTTTTGTCTGTTTCTGGTGTTGGTCCAAAAAGCGCGATGAATATATTGAATTTGGGATCAATGGAAGATATCAAAGGAGCAATTGCTCGTGAGGATGTAAAATATCTGACGGCTGTTCAAGGTATGGGACAAAAAACTGCCGAGAGATTGGTAGTAGAATTAAAAAATAAAATTGGAAAATTGGAAAATATTGGTGAGCTGACAAGTGATAACAAAGCTTTAACAGATGTGATAGATGGACTGACTGCGATGGGCTATGGAAAAGAAGAAATAAAGGCAGTGGTGAATGGACTCAATACTGCAGACAAAAATGCAGAGGAGTTGTTGAAAATTGTTTTGCGACAGTTGTCTAAATAATATTATATCTTAATAAAAAAATTCTTTAATAGGAATTTTTTTATTTTTTAAATAAAATTTTATTGATAAATTGAGTATTTTATCTGCGTTCATCAATATTAGGGCAATGATGAACGCAGATATTGGCTAGACCACAAGGTAATTATTATAATCAATCTTGATAGAGCCAGAACCATCCTGGGAGTTGTATGTTCCTTCAACATCACAAATGTATTCTGATGAATCTGTAATTAATATAGCTTGAAATTCAAATAAGTGGGGTGTGTCATGTGAATTTAAAAGCATTGTGAATCTTAGTTGTAGGGTTTCTATTTTTTTAGAATTTCTATTGTAAACATTGAATACGATATTATTACTATTTTCAAATGCTTTAATTATATTTTCACTACTAAGATTTGTGTTGCTTGGAAGTATATCATATTCTATTATTGGCAATATCATGATGGACTCCATTTCAGTTTGGTTTAAAGTAACTATATCATAAATTTATATTATGAAAAATAAAATTTATAAATACCAATAACAAAACTCCCTAATGGGAGTTTTGTTATTGGTATTTATATTTTATAGGAGAGCAATACTTGCAACTTTGTCGCCATCTTGTTTGAATCGCATCATCCTAACACCTTGGGTAGCGCGACCTAGAGTGGAGACAGTTTTCATTGGTGTTCTTACTACTTGTCCTTTGACAGATATCATCATCAAGTCTTTTTCTTCGGTATTATTAATTACTTGAGCGCTGATTATTTTGCCTGTTTTGGTTGTTACAGACATGGTTTTTATTCCACTGCCACCACGACCTTGGACTTTGTACTCTGTCAGTACTGTTCTTTTTCCGAGCCCATTTTCTGATATTACTAATAATTCTAAGACTTTTTTACCAACCAGTTCAGGGGATACAACATCCATTCCGACTACTTCATCATGCGAGCGAAGTTTTATACCGCGAACACCACTAGCTGTACGTCCCATAGGTCTCACACTGGTTTCTTTGAATCTGATGGCTTGGCCACCAGAAGTTATAATGATAATATCATCTTTGCCAGTAGAAGGTATTACCCACTCAAGTGTATCGTCTGGTTTGATTTTAAGAGCAATCAGTCCTGAAGCGCGAACATTTGAGAAGTCAGATAAGTCAGTTTTTTTGATTACGCCTTTGCTGGTAACCATTACTAAATATTTGTATTTACTGATATCTTCCATTGAGCGTATGGCGGATACTTTTTCATTTGGGGCTAGTTGTAAGAAATTTACCAAGGCTTGTCCTTTGGCTGTACGACTAGTTACCGGAATATCATAAGCCATCATTTGGAATATTCGTCCACGAGTAGTGAAGAATAACATATTGTCATGGGTATTGGTGGCTATGAGGTGGTCAATGACGTCTTCTTCTTTGGTTGTTAATCCGACTACACCTTTGCCACCACGAGCTTGAGTTTTGAAGGTGTCAACCGGCATGCGTTTTATGTAGCCGTCTTTGGTGGCCATGATAATTGTTGGTTCATTTGGTACTAGATCTTCCATAGAAAATTCTTTTACTCCACCAGCTACAACTTTTGTTCGTCTATCTTCACCAAATTTTTCAGCTACTTCAGCTGTTTCTTTTTTGATAACATTTAGAATCATTTTTGGACTTGAGAGTAATGCTTCTAATTCTTTGATTAAGGCTTTTTTCTCTTTTAATTCATCTTCTATCTTTTTTCTTTCCAAATTTGCCAATTGTTGCAATTTCATTTCTAAAATTGCAAGTGTTTGCCTATCACTAAACTTAAATTTATTCATCAAATTTATTTTGGCTTCTTCTTTGTCTTTGGATTTGCGAATTGTATTGATGATAATATCAATTTTGTCCAATGCCATTTTCAAACCTTCCAAAATATGAGCGCGGTCTTTGGCTTTTCTCAAGTCGAACTCAGTTCGGCGGACAATCACTACTTGTCTGTGTTTGATGAATTCTTCTAAAATGGTTTTGAGGTTTAGTAAGCGAGGTTGAATACCATCAACTAGCGCAATGGTATTGAAGTGGAAAGTAGTTTGGAGTTCAGTTAATTTGTACAAGCGATTTAAAATCTTTTTTGGGTATGAGTCTTTTTTCAAATCAAGGACAACGCGGACACCTTCTTTGTTTGATTCATCACGCAAATCTTTTATACCTTCTAGCTTTTTTTCTTGGACTAGTGTGGCAATTTTTTCTAATAAGTTTGATTTGTTAACTTGGTAAGGAATTTCTGTGACAATAATTTGAAATTGTCCTGATTTATTTTCTTGGATATCAGCTTTGGCTCGCAATATAACTCCGCCTTTGCCGGTAGCATAAGCTGTTACTATATCTTTTTTGTTGTAAATTATTCCGCCAGTAGGAAAATCTGGTCCTTTGACAAATTCGGTCAATTCTTCAATACTACATTTTGGTTTGTCTATCAATAGAGTAATTGCTTCGCAAAGTTCACGTAAATTATGTGGTGGAATATTTGTAGCCATTCCAACAGCGATACCCATACTGCCATTTAAGAGTAGATTGGGTAGTTTGCCTGGCAATACTCTGGGCTCTCGTGTAGAACCGTCATAGTTTGGACCAAAGTCTACAGTATCTTTTTCTATATCAAACAAAAGTTCTTCGGCAATTGCTTTGAGCTTGGCTTCTGTATAACGCATAGCCGCCGCCGAGTCTCCGTCCATTGATCCGAAGTTTCCTTGACCGTGGACGAGTTGGTGGCGCATAGAAAAATCTTGGGCCATGCGTACCAGAGAGTCATAAATTGCTGAGTCGCCATGAGGATGATATTTACCCATCACATCTCCGACTACACGAGCAGACTTGAGGAATTTGGAACTATGTCTGAGACCAAGTCCCCACATTGCGTATAAAATACGTCTGTGTACTGGTTTTAAACCATCGCGGACATCAGGTAGAGCGCGAGATACTATCACACTCATTGCATAATCTAGATATGATGTTTGCATTTCATCAATTAGTCTGATTGGTTCAATTTTGCCCACATTACCTTCTGCTGGAAGTTTTGTTTGGTCTTTTGCAATATCTTTTGCCATAAACTTACGTATAAATAACTGATTAATTTTTATTAGGAACTTCTTCTGTTGTAGTTGTTGTATCCATTGTGGATGTCGCAATTATGTCAGTGGAAGAAGTTGTATTGATTGTTGTACTAGTAAAATTATTGATAGCGTTAACAAGTGATTCTAAACTTATATTATTATTTTCTTTTTCTGTAGCTTTTTCTTCAAGTGAATCTTCTATTAGTGTATCAAATTTATCAAAAACATTTTTTATATTGTTGTCATATGTTTCTTGGATTATTTCTTTGCCTTTATTTATGTTAGACAAACTATCATCATTTTGTATTTTTTTATTGAAATCATAGAATACAGAATTGATATTTATGGCCCACATTGTAAATATAATTAAGATAAATACGATTACAAATGACCACATAATAAGTTTTCTTTTTTTGTAGCTGGGATCATTGTATGGGGTAGAATTTTTGGTTAATTTTTTTTCTTTTTTATTTTCACGCATTTCTTCAGCAATAATTTTTGGCAATTCTTCAATTGTATTTTTTATACGCTCTTTCATTTCATTGTCGGCTTCATTATTTTTTCTTTTTTTAACAGGCATAAAAAATATTATTCTTTTTCTAGAACAATTATCTGTGTTTCTTCTTGTGGTAGGTCCTTTTGTTTTAGGATAACTTTTTTTTCTGGTTTTATATCAGCGCTACCCATTTCTTTTAGGAAATTATCAACCGTTGTTGCTTTTGGATCGTTATCAGATTTGAATGCCATAGGGATTATGATCCTAGGTTCAATAGAATTAACAATTTTTACTGCAGTTTCGGCGTCATAGCTATCTTGGCCACCAATAGGCAAAATTAAAACGTCAACTCCAGCAAAAACTTCCAACTGAGCATCAGTGAGCTGTTTGCTAGCGAGGCCAAGATGGGCGACACTGATATCTTCGGCATCAATTCTAAACATTGTTTCATCTGCTTTTTCACCTTGCACACCCATAATTAATATGCCTTTGTTTTCGCATTCACCAGGGATTGACAATGTAAATGGATTTCCTGAGATAGTAATGGAGTCTTCTTCTCCTCTGGTATAAAGAGCGATATGAGCTGTCAGATTGCGTGGAAATGACCCTATTTTTGGTTTGTATGTGTCTAATACCAATGTTATGTCTTCATTGAATGGTTTTGCTTGTATTTTGATTGCAGTGCTTCCTAGCCATGATAAATGCATATTTGTCTAAATAAGTGTAGTTTAAAGGGTAAATAGCCATTAAATACGGTGAATATAGTGATAATATTATACAATAATTTGTTTGGGACTGCAAGAGGTTATTGGTGGGTAAAATGTGATATTTTTTGGCTTAAATAAGGTATTTTTGTTTGATAAAGTTTGTTTAGTATTGGTTTGTTGGTAGATACTATAAAATAAATTTATATTGACATAATATTTTAAATGGTGTATATTACTGCCACCTTGAAATAGGCTATTTAGTCTATTCCAAATATATTAAATCATCTGTCTACTTCCTTTTGACAGGAGTTTAGATAGGCTTTGCTAATAGCAAGGATAATTATTAATTATTAATTTATGTCAAAGAAATTAAATTTGAGTGCAAAAGATGAAGCTAAAGACAATAGTGAGTTTGGTAAGCTTTTGAAAGATTATTTTGCAAAAATGCCAAATGAAGGAGATTTGGTAGAGGGGTCAGTAATCTCAGTTGATAGTAGCGCTATTAGATTGGATATCAATGGCTTAACTACTGGTATTGTAAGAGGACATGAACTTTTTACAGAATCTGATGAATTTGCCAATATCAAAATTGGAGATAAAGTAGAAGCTACCATAATTGAACAAGAAAATGAAAATGGTGAAATGGAATTGTCACTTCGTAGCGCAGGTAATCAGAGAGTATGGGATAGAATGGCAGAATTGGTTAAAGATGGTGTTACTATTGAAGCTAAAATTTTGGACGCAAACAAAGGTGGTTTGATGATGCAGGTGGACGCCATTGTTGGATTTATGCCTGTTTCTCAGTTGAATCCTGATCATTATCCACGTGTACCTGGTGGAGACAAGTCAAGAATTTTAGAAAAATTAAAAAAATTAATTGGTGAAAAAGTACAAGTAAAAGTCCTTGATGCCAATCAGAAAGAAGATAAATTGATTGTTTCTGAAAAAGCAGTTTGGGAAGATGAACAAAAAGCAGTTCTAGATGCATTCAAGATTGGGGATGTGGTTGATGGAGAAATTGCTGCTCTTACTCCATTTGGAGCATTTGTAAAATTTGGTGAGGGTCTTGAAGGTTTGGTACATATTTCGGAAATTGTTTGGCAAAGAATTGATCACCCAAAGGATGTTTTGAAAGTAGGCGACAATGTCAAAGCCCAAATTATTGACTTGAACAAATCAAAAATTTATTTGTCAATCAAACGTTTGGTTGATGATCCATGGAAAAAAGTGAAAGATAATTATAAAGTGGGACAAATTGTTAAGGGTGAAGTTCACAAAGTTGAACAGTTTGGACTTATGGTAAAGTTGGATGAAGATATTCATGGTCTTGCTCATATTTCTGAATTGTCAGATACACCTATCAAGAGTGTTGAAGAGCTCAAAGAAAAATTTGAACTTGGTAAAGAATATAAATTTGAGATTGTAAATATTGAACCAGCAGAACACCGTTTAGGTTTGAAAGCTGAAGGTGTAAAAGGCAAGAGAAGTGAAAAAACAGAAGTAAAACCAGATAAGAAAGAAAAGAAAGAGTCTGGAAAAGATAAAAAAGAAAAATCTGATGCTGTTGAGCTTGAATCAGATAAAAAGTCTGAAGATACAAAAAAAGTAAAAACAAAAAAATAAAAAATTGGCCAAAAAATAAAAAGAAACAAACAAAACAAAAACCCCTCACTTTGAGGGGTTTTTGTTTAGTTGACTTATATGTAATTTTGTGGTTAAATATGTTGAGAAAAAGCCCAGGTGGTGAAATTGGTAGACACGCCGGACTTAAAATCCTGTGGTAATTATACCGTGCGGGTTCGATTCCCGCCCTGGGCACAAAATAAAATCGCTTTGAAGCGATTTTATTTTAAAATTTTGTTTGTAAGTATTGATAAACTATAATAATGTTTTATGTCCACCATGGAGGTGACCAATGCACAATGTTATTCTTTTGTGTGTAACTGGTTCAGGTAAGGGTAATATAACTTTATCAAAATTTGATAATGAAGATAAATTTATCAAATGGTATGATAAGACAATGCGTAGAAAGTATTTGGTTGTAGCTCAGGGTATTAATCAAGAGCAGGCTATTTTGGTTCAATTGGCATCTTTTTCATGGACAATTAAAAATACTTATTTTTTATAATAGTAAATACTTTGCAAAATTTGTGCCCGCTAGAATAGATTATTCTTTAGCGGGCTTACCTTTTTTGCACATATTAGGTGTTTTTTTATTTTGTTTTGTGGTATAATGTTTATAACAATTAATTAACTCATTAATCAAAAACTATATGAACAAGAGTCGTTCTGTTCTAGGTATAGGAATTTTGGTAGGCTTCTTATGCTTTGCTGCTGTGATGTACGTTCTTTCAGTAGCGGGTATAGTAGGTGTTATTCTAAGGTCATAGTTATTTTAAAAAAACGGAAAGCGCTTTACGGTTTTTTGAAATAACAAACTAAAAAATCCTCATAAGGGATTTTTTAGTTTGTTTATATATTTTTTGAGATTGATTAGTTTGAACTAAGTTCAGTTTTGAAATAATGAGAATAAATTGACATAGTAGCTAAAAATAGTGATCCGACAATTGGCCCGATAACAAAACCAGAAAGTCCAAAAAGTATAAGTCCACCAAGAGTAGTAAAGAGTACTATAAGTGGGTGCATTTCTGTGCCTTTGCCAACCAGCACTGGTCTCAACAAATTGTCAATTGTACTGATCAAGAATGTTCCAATCACTAATATAACCACACCTTGCCAAATATTACCTGTAGCAAGCATGATGATAGCGGCTGGAAACCAAACTATAAATGTACCTAGAGCAGGTATCAAGGAAAGTGCTGTCATTATTACTCCCCAAACAAAAGCGCCTTTTATGCCGACTGCCCAAAATAATAATCCACCCATTGTTCCTTGAAGTCCACCAATAATCAATGTGGTTTTGAGAGTGGATATAGCTGTAGTTCTGAATTTTGTGTAAAACATTAATTCGTATTTGTCACCAATGGGTGAAACGAATGATAAATATTTGGCAATTTTTTCTCCATCTTTGAAGAAATAATAAAGAGTATATAACATTATAAAAAGCATGAAAAGAAATGTTACAGAATTTTGAGTAATGCTTTTTATATTGTTAAATAAGAATAGACTGATGCTTTTGGCTGCACTAACTGCATATTGACTCCATTGTTCGCTGACTTGTTGGACATATGGCGCTACTGGTGTTCTTTGTAGCCAAGCTGTTAGACCTTCTACATTGGTGAATATTGAACCATTTTGTGCAAATGATATATATAATTGGACTGATTGTTGTACCAGTAAAATAGAGAGTAAAAATAGAGGTAAAAAGATAATTACTATTACTAATATTACACTAATAAGTGAACTGATTGCCGGCATATCAATATATTTTTTGATAAATTTGTTAATGGGGTGTAATAGAATTGCTATAATAGCGGCCCAAAAAATAGCGTATATAAAAGGTCTGATAAGATATAAAAAAGTTATAAGTAAAATTGCCACAAAGCCTAAAAAAATGGCTGAGCGTAATTTGTCAAAACTCATGTTGTTTTTGGTTGGCATATTAAAAATTTTGAAAAGCTAATAATACTATTATAGCATTTTTTATTACAAAATAACAAACCCCCGCAAAAACGGGGGTTGTTATATAATTTTTCTAACTAGTTTCTTCATCTTCTCTTTCATTTGCATCTTGTTGTCTATCCATTTCTAAATCGCTTAGACCGGCACCAACATCTTCATCTGTTAAGCCTTCTAATTTATCTGGATTTTCATGTTCTGCGCCAGCTTCTGCTATTGGTGCGTTAATTGCGTTGTTTAGTTCTTCTTCGGATAAGTTACTTAGACCTTCAAATTTTTCTCCATTCATATATTTTATTGTTAAAAATAATATTACAATTTATTATATATAATATCTTCTTTTTTGACAAGTTTCCATTTACCAATAGGTAATGTTCCTAGTTTTAATTTACCTAGTCGTATACGTCGTAGAGTTGAGACATTGTAACCAAGTCGTCCAAACATTTTTCTAATTTGTCTATTTTTTCCTTCTTTTAGCACAACAGTTACAATTGTTTGTCTGCCTTTGTTGAATTCTTTTTTTACTTCTATACCGTTATAATGTTCACCATCAACATTCATTCCAGATTCTAACACTTTTTTGGAATCACGGGATAATGGATGATTGATAATCACTTCATATTCTTTTTCGTGTTCATTGCTAGGGTGGGTGAGTTCATTTGTCAGTTCACCATCATTGGTGAGTAGAATCAAACCTTCAGAATCTTTGTCTAATCTGCCTACAGGATATACGCGAGCAGTTAGTAGTTTTTTGAATTTTCCAACATTGTTTTCTGGATTCAATAAGTCTAAAACTGTTTGACCTTGTTCATTGCTAGCTGAGCTGATATAGTCTATTGGTTTGTTTAGCGCAATATATACTTTGGTTTTATTGTCTACATTTGTTTTTATTTTTGTGTCTATAACTTCAATTTTATCTTTTTCAGAATTTACTTTTGTTCCAAGTTTTTTTATGATTTTACCATTTACTTTTACTTTGCCTTCAGCAATCAAAATTTCTGCTTTTCTACGAGAGCATATTCCCAAGTCAGCCATTTGTTTTTGTAATCGTACTTCCATAATTATTTTATTTTAAATTTTTTATTTTTGAGCATTTGGTCAAAACGGATTATATTGTAAGAGATAAATTCATTTTCAATCGTACCATCCAGCGCCATTTTTACGGCCTTTTTAAATGGGATAAATTGAGTACTCTCAATATGTTCACCTCGTTCGGGGTGATTCCCCACAAATTTTAGGTCGGTGGCATAAAAAATGTATATATCCCATAACAAAGTATTACTAGGAGATTTTTTGTGGATCATTTTTATTTGTTTGGCTTTGTAACCGGCCTCTTCCTCTAGTTCTCGTAGAGCAGCTGTGCGGGGAGTATCTTTTGGTTGATCAGCTCGGCCACCAGGCAAAAACCATATATTTTTATGGTAACCATGTCGACGCTCTTTTATCATCAAGATTTCATTTTTTTCATTAAAAGCCAAAACACTGACACTTGGTGCGCGTTTGCAGTATTCATAAGTTTCGGTTACTCCATCAGGAAAAGTTATTTCTCTTTGTGAGATTGAGAATATTTTTCCTTTGTATTTAGGTTTTAATTTTCCAAATTTAGCTTTTTTCATATCTAGAGCATAGCATATTTGGAGTAATTTTTCAAGATGATTATTCAAAATAAATAAAACAAAAACAACCCATTATGAGTTGCTTTTGTTTGACCCCGACCAGTACAGATGCCGAGGCGGTCTGTGGTCGGGGGTGTGGTTAGGGTTTTGGAATGGGCTCCACTGAGAAGGAGCCGTATTGATCCATCGAAACGGAAACCGAGTTTCCGTTTTGGCTTTTTTGCAACACCTCCAGCAGGAGATATGCCCCCTGGCGGAGGATGTCGGAATCTATGCCAACTAGCATTGTTCTTTGTTGTATTGCTCGTATTGTATCGATCACTTCGTTTTTGATGTGAACTTCAACGGTTCTGATGTTTGGCATTTTAAACCCCTTTGCTCTGCCGAGGAAATTTCGGTTAAAGAGTAAATCAATATAATCACAAAATAATATTTTTGTCAATAGTAATATAATTAAATTTAATTATATAAATCAAAAAACCGTCTTGTATGGACGGTCTTTTGATTTAGTATCGGTAATGATCTGGTTTGTATGGACCTTCAATTTTTATACCTAGATAATCAGCTTGCTCTTGGTTAAGCTTGGTTAGTTTGACTCCAATCTTTGCGAGGTGTAATCGAGCGACTTCTTCGTCTAGTTTTTTTGGTAATGTGTGGACGCCAATTTCATAATTGTTTTTCCATAATTCTAGTTGGGCTAGGACTTGATTGGTAAAGGAATTGCTCATTACAAAACTTGGGTGGCCGGTGGCACAACCTAGATTCATCAGTCTTCCTTCTGCTAGCATGAAAATTTCATTGCCTGAGGGGAAAGTGTATTTGTCTACTTGGGGTTTTATATTTAATTTTTTGATATCAGCGCGAGCGTTTAATGGTTCAATTTGGATTTCATTATCAAAGTGGCCAATATTACAAACTACTGCTTGATCTTTCATTTTTTCCATATGTTCAACTCGGATAATATCTTTGTTGCCAGTAGTTGTCACATAAATATCAGCTCGACCGAGTGTGTCTTCAACGGTTGTGACCTCGTGTCCTTCCATAGTTGCTTGAAGGGCGCAGATAGGATCAATCTCTGTGACAATTACGCGACAGCCTTGTCCTTTGAGTGCTTGGGCACAGCCTTTGCCAACATCACCATAACCACAAATAACTGCAGTCTTGCCACCGAGCATGACATCTAGGGCGCGGTTGAGTCCATCAATTACAGAGTGACGACAACCATAGACATTATCAAATTTGCTTTTTGTAACAGAGTCATTAACATTGATGGCAGGGAAGAGCAATTTGTTTTCTTTGTGGAGTTGGTAGAGTCGGTGAACGCCGGTTGTGGTTTCTTCTGAAACACCTTTTATTTTCTTGGATACATTAGTCCAGCGTTTTGGATTTTTGTTGAATTCTGTTTTGAGGAGTTTCATTAATTCTCGCATATCTTCTCCCTTGTTAGTGTAATCCTCTTCAAGAATAGTTGGATTGGCTTCAATTTCAACTCCTTTGTGAACAAGTAAAGTGGCATCAGATCCATCGTCTACTATCATATCAGGACCAACTCCTTCACCAAAATCAAGAGCGCGCTCAGTACACCACCAATATTCTTCTAGATTTTCACCTTTCCAAGCAAATACTGGTATACCAACTTTGGCAATGGCTGCGGCTGCGTGATCTTGGGTAGAAAATATATTACAACTAGCCCAGCGTACTTCTGCACCCAGTTCTACCAATGTTTCAATCAATACTGCGGTCTGGATAGTCATGTGAAGTGAACCCATTATTTTTACATCTTTGAGGGGTTTTTCATTGGAGTATTTTTCACGCAGAGACATAAGGCCGGGCATTTCGTGCTCGGCAATTGAAATTTCTTTTCTTCCCCAATCAGATAAATTAAGATCTTTTACTTTGTAATTCATATTTAATTTTAAATTATAATTGATTTAAATTGATTACCGAGTGTCCTAGCATTACTATAATAAAAATACCTAAAGTATTTAATATGAAAGTAATAACAGAGAGATATTTTGGTTTAAAATTGATTATGCTAAATAGTGATACACCAATTTCATCCGGCAAAGGCGATGCAATAAAAAAGCTGGCTAGAAATGGCACGCCCCATAAAAAAAATCTTTTTCTAGATATCAACTCTAGTTTTTCTCTGTTTTTGTTTGTAACAAGAAAGGCAAGGCCAATTTTTATTTCTTGAAAAAGATGATCTTTTATTAATTTGTAGATTAATAAGTCCATAGACATAGCTCCTAAACCACCTAATATTATTACTAAATAAGGGTTAAGAGTGGCTCCTAAATCTAATAAGAATAATGCGCCTATTGCTCCGCCAAAACTTGTAGAAAAAAACATCCCGGCTAAAAAAGCGCCTATATAACCAAGTGGCCCTAAAGTTAAAACTATCAAGTCTATTATTCCTAGAAAATATAAAATAATTGCAAGGATAATTGATAATATAAAGATTAAGCTGTAAGGGTATTTTTTTATCCAATTCCACATAGAATTTAACCACGGTAAATTAAATATATAATATAAGCTATATATGATAGTAACATTAAACCACCTTGCCAGCGATTAAGTTTGTGTCGGCTATGTATAAACATGAAAATAAATAATAATAAAGTAGCAAAAATATTTATGGCAATGTCCAAATTTACTGCTGGGTTAAATGGTAGTGGTAGTAAGGTTGCTGTTAGGCCTAAAATCCAAAATATATTAAAAATATTAGAGCCAACAATGTTGCCAATAGCAATATCATCGTGGCCGTGACGAACGGCAATCAGCGAGGTGACCAGTTCTGGTAGGGAAGTCCCTATCGCTACTATAGTGAGACCAATCAGAGCCTCAGACATACCAGCAATTGTAGCCAAAATTATGGCATTATCAATCAGCAGTTTTCCACCCAAAACTAATCCAGCAAAACCCAACAAGGTTAAAAGGATAGAAATAGTCCAAGAATATTTGGCAATTTCTTCACTTCCTTTATTTTCAACTTTGGAAATACCAAAAGTATAATATAAAAATATAATAAAAAATGCAATTAAGGCAAAACCGTCTGTACGAGATAATAAATTAAAATTCATACCATCAGTAAAAGCATCATTACCCAAAAATAAAATTAAAATTACAGCAAGTAGTGCCAGTGGGACTTCTTTCCAAACTGTGCCTATAGATACTTTTAGTGGTCTAATTAAGGCACAGATACCAAGGATTAATAAAATATTGGCAATATTACTGCCCACCACATTCCCAATAGCAATATCAGGTGTGCCTCTTAAAGCTGAGAATATATTTACAACTAATTCAGGGGCAGAAGTGCCAAAAGCTACTACAGTTAAACCAATAACAATCGGTTTGACACCTAATTTTTTTGCTATAGAAGCTGAACCGCGCACTACTAGCTCACCACCTATAATTAGAATAGTAAGTCCAATTATGATTAAAATGATTGGGATTAACATATTACAAAATTATTTTTTTATTATAAGTATTAAAAAATCTTTCCTCAAATCCTTTTTTGTTATAAGTATGATTTTGAGTACCGTATTGTTCAATAGCATAAGTGGCTGAAACACTAGCAATCTGTCCACAAGTTTCATAGTCACGGTCTTGGGATAGAGCTGTAAAAAATCCTGCCCGATATGCGTCTCCCGCGCCAGTTGGATCTTCTACTGAATTAGCTGGACATGGATTTATCTTGATTAGTTCATCTTTTGTATAAATAACCGAGCCATCACTGCCAAGAGTTTTTATCATTATATCTACTTTTTTTATAATATCTTGTTCTGTTAGATTGGTTATATTGGCAATTAATTTGATTTCATAATCGTTAGCAATAAGGAAATTTGCCATACCGAGCATCATCAACATTTCTTGCTGGTCAAAGGCCGTTATTTGTTGACCTGGATCAAACACAAATTTAATTTTTTGATCATAACATTCGTGCGCATGTTTTATCATGGCTTCTTTTTGGGTAGGGGAAATTAGGACTATATCAAATTCATCTTTGATATCAGATATATTTAATTTGGTAGCTTCAGCAAGAGCCCCATTGTAAAAGGCAGTGATTTGGTTGTTGTCTTTGTCAGTGGTGATATGGGCAGCGCTAGTCATTTTTTCTTTTGTTTCTGATATGTAGTTTGTATTGATATTCAGATTTTTTAGGTATTTTTTGTAGTCATCACCATCTTTGCCTAGAGGACATAAGATCAATGGTTCACCGCCAAGCAATTTTATGTTGTAAGCAATATTACCGGCTGTACCACCATAGTTTTTTTCTAATTTGTCAACCATAAAACATACATTTAATATATGTAGGTGATCAGGAAGGATATGGTTTTTGAAGCTATCTGGAAAGTCCATTATATAGTCGTATGCGAGTGAGCCAGATAGGAGTATGTTTTTTTTCATATGATTTGTAAACTAGAATAGTTTTGTTTATATTTTCAATCATGATTTCATTAATTTCAATTATTTGTTTTTACTCCCTGCCTGCCGGCAGGCAGGATTCTCGCTGTGGCTCCGAGGTGGTTGTCTGTTGTGACAACCAAATCCGTAAAAAAGATAATTATCAAACTTTTGTTATACTATAATTAATTCTATATTTTTTATATAAGTTATTATAGAATATCATTTTGCGATAGTTTTTTCAATGGTAATAAATTAAAAATTAATTCTAATAATATCCAGCAGTGGAGAGGCCATTTGAATACCATTTATTGTAAATTCGGTTAAAAACCATTTGTGGTGCATACCAGAGTAATTTAATAATATGCTCAATATGATTATAAAAGACAAAATTATAATATACTGCGGTTTTTTAATTTTTGAAATGGTGGTTGCCATAAAAAACATGATTAATGGGTAGATAATAATAAGCCAACGCATACCAAATGTGGTGCCACCATAGTTGTAGGTAAAAAAACCGATCATAAATATTACAAGGACAATAGACGCACCAAGCATTATGGCAATATCATGTAATTGATTGGTCTTGTCTTTGATAGTTTTGTATAGCCCAATAAAACCAAAAATAAGAATAGGACTATAGATGAATAAACCATGGGTGCCAAAAAGAATATTAAAAAAGTATAACCATTTTGGGTGATCATAGGCATCAATGCCAGTAGGATTTTTCCAATAGGAATCTTCATAACCATAAAGAGAATCAAAATTTGCGTAGGGTGGTAAAAATGAACCGTTTGTATGTAAATTGTAGATAATATATAAAATAGCGATTGGCGCGCATCCTAACAAAAACCATTTTATATCACTTTTTTGTTTCAAAGTAAAAATTAAATAAAGGGAAAATACAAAGAGAATTAATGATGATTGAACAAATTCTGTTGTGACAGATAATGAGGCAAATAGGCCTGACAAAAAAATTAAATATTTTTTGTAACCATTTAATTTATTTTTTAGTATGCAGTAAAAGCTCAAGAAAATTAAAAAAGTAGACATTGTATGGTTTTGTAATATTACAGAATAAGGAAATAAAATTGTCGCAAAACCAAGTAAGAATGGAATAATAAATCTGATAGTTTTTGGTATGTCTTGCCATTGAAGTGATTTGTAGAAGAAGAGAAGGAGTAGGGAAAATGGTAAAATAACGGTAAACAATTTTATTACAAAGTAGGCAGGTAGACCAAATTCATTGCCAGTAAATAATCTATACAAAAAATATGCGCCAGCGCCAATTATGGATATAAAAGGTGGTTTGGAAGAATAAAAATGACCATTGTAGTAAATTTTGTCTATAGTTTTAAAAAATTCAATATCATCAATAGCAAAAGTATTGTGTTCAATCAAGGCTTGAATAGTCATTATGCGTGAAGCTGATAGATCGGTAATAAAATTGGTTTGGAAGATGGTGATGATAAAAAAAGCAATTATAAAAACTAAAAATTCTTTTGATTTTATTAATTTAAATAATCTTGAGGTCATAGAGAGTTCAGCAAAAGTGATAATTATCACTTTTTTAAAAATTAAAGATTTAATTTTTCTTTAATTAAGTAGGTTGTTTTATTATTTGATTCAAAATAATTTCTCATTATTATTTCTGCAAGCAATCCCATCAATATTAATTGGAAGCCAATCAAAGAAAAGAATACTCCGATTAATGGTAGAGGGGTTCTGTTTAGGGATGCATAGCCACTAAATTTCAAAACCAAAGCAATTGTAAAGGATGCCATACCGAGTAAGAATGAAAGAACTCCGGCGCCACCAAAGAAATGGATTGGTTTGGTAATATAGTTATTTAAAAATTTTACTACAAGAAGATCTAACATTACTCTGGATACTCGTCCAATGCCATATTTTGATTTGCCATATTTTCTTTCTCGGTGATTGACGACTATTTCTGTTATTTTGCCACCGAGTTGTTTGATATATATAGGGATAAAACGATGCATTTCACCATACAAATTTACATCATCAATTATATTTTTTTTGTAAGCCTTGATGGTACAGCCATAATCATGAAGATTGACATCAGTAACATAGGATATTAGTTTGTTTGCAAGTATAGAAGGTAGTCTTCTGCTGATAAATTTATCCTTGCGATTTTTGCGCCAACCAGATACTAGATCATAGCCTTCATTTAGTTTATCAACCAATGGCCAAATATCTGCAGGGTCATTTTGTAGATCAGCATCCATTGGTATAATAATATCTCCGGTTGCAAATTTTATGCCAGCAGACATAGCTGCTGTTTGACCATGATTAATTTTGAAAATAATCGCTTTTACTGATGGATCACTTTCTGTAAGTTTTTTTATGATTTTTGTACTGCCATCAGTTGAGCCATCATCAATAAAAATCACTTCTTTTTCAACCTCTTGTTTTGTAAAAGAAAATTGCAATTCTTCCAAAAATATATCAAGATTTTCTTTTTCATTATAAACTGGCACTATAATGGAGATTTTCATATTTAATTATTCTGTTCTTTAATTTCGTGGATTACAAATGTAGGGGACAGGAAACCAATAAAAGGTAGAGATGTAATTGTGAATTTTAATATAAAATATGGAAAGAAACCAAATAACTTTGCTTTTGGAAAAAGTTTTTTAATGTCATGTATATCAAAGAAAAACTTATGATCATCACGCTGAACTTTTTGAGGTGTTAGTCCAAACATACTCATCAGTATTTGTAACCAAAAATAACTGTTTGGGGTTGTGAGTATCATTGATCCACTAGGTTTTAGGATTCTTCTGAATTCATTTGTGGTAAATTCAGGATTATCCAAATGTTCAATAACTTCACTACACCAAATTAAGTCAAAACTTTCTGTTTGGTAAGGCAAGGGTTTATTGACATCAACTATAATGCATTTTTCATACACTTTTTCTATATCTACAGAGGTTACAGTATAACCTTTGTTTTCAAGCCATTTTGATTGTGCACCTTCTCTACACCCTATATCTATTGCCGTTTTGTTATGGCCATCAGAAATTAAATTTAAGGCAATTAGCTTGCCTTTTGTGGTTGTTCTTAGGTTGCCTTGACCGAGGTCTAGGGGGATTTTTTTGAGTAAATTTATTAAATTCATGTGATTTTTCTTTGAGTTTAATAGTAGATTATCATTTATTGGTATTTTTTTCAATGATTTTTATGATTTATTGGTTTATATAGACTTATGATCATTTTCTTGGTATATTGATAAATATTATATGGAAAATACTGATAAAAAATTAGCTGAGATTTATAATGATCTAGATGAACTAGATAATGATTTTAGAAATGCCAATCTAATTAGTAAATTGGTTAAATTGATATTAGGTAAAAGTATCTTGGAGATTGGCTGTGGAAATGGGGCATTATTGGGTGAGTTGGTAAAACTTGGGAAAAAAGTTAAAGGAATTGAGCCAAATCTGGAAATTATAAATATTGCTAAGAAAATTAATCCAAATTTGGATATAGTGCAGGGTTTTGCTGAAGAACTTGATATCATTATTAATGAGAAATTTAATAATATATTAATGATTGATGTAGTAGAACATATTGAAGACGATAATAAGTTGGTGCAGGGGTTGGGAAAATTTTTGGAGACAAATGGCGAGTTGATTATATTTGTACCTGCTTATCAAGCGCTTTATGGAAAACGGGACAAAGAAATTGGGCATTATAGGAGATATAATAAAAAAACTTTGAGATTGTTGTTGGAACAAAATGGTTTTAAGATTGTGAGGATGAATTATTGGAATATGTTGGGAATATTGCCGTATCTAATATCTGAAAAAATTTTTAAAAAACCTTTGGAAACATCACTGAGAAATAAAAAACAAAAAAATCCTATCAAGAGGATGATTTCAAAGTTATTGTTTTACTGGTTTAAATATATTGAAAATAATATAAATTTTGGTTTTGGTTTAAGCCTTATTTGTATCGCAAAGAAAAAATAGTTTTTTATTTGGCTTTGCGTCCCATTTGATAAGCTTGCTTTAGCCATTTATCAAATTTTTTTTCTTTGGTTTCTTTGACTATATTGTCAAAGAAGGTTCTGTGTATTGGACTAAAACCACAAAATAACAATACACCATATTTGAATGCTTTCCAAAAAGCATCAAAACCAATACTGCCGACAATATATTGCGGACCACCTTGAGTATAGATAACTCTGGCTGATCGACCTTTTAGAAGTCTGATAGGAAAAGGAATTATAGAATCTTCTCTGTAAGAAAAAGCAAAATCAGGTGTAAACACTCTATCTATATATCCTTTGAGTAAAGCCGGCATACCCATCCACCACATTGGAGTTATTATTACCAAGTGATCACACCATTTGATTAATTTTTGTTGTTTGAGAAGGGAGTCTTCCATTTTGTGCATTTCTTCACCATGTTTTTGGCGCATGATGGGATCAAATTTGAGATTGCGGAGAGTGACAAAATGTACTTTGTGCCCAACATCTTCAGCGCCTCGTCTGTATTCACATGCAAGAGCATTACAAAAAGAATCTTGACGGGGGTGGCTATTGATAATGAGAATTTTTTTCTTTTTCATATTTTTATTGCTTTTATATTTTATCATTTTTTTGGTATTTAAACAATTTGATAGATTGACAAATGATATTTTTTCGGGTAGTATCTCGCTCAAGGAGGTTATATGGTCAAGAGTGCAATTTTAAAAAGTGGTTGTTTGTTGCGTAGTCCACAAGTGATTGTGGGTAAAGGAGAAAAAGGTGGTATCTTGGTTGTAAATGAATTTGAGAAACTTTTTCCAGAAGTATTTTCTACTGGAGAACGTATCAAGAGAGATTATTACATATATAATAATACACTAGAGTTATCCGTGCGTGGTGGTCACTATCATCCACTTGGAAAATTTGAGCTTATGACATGTAAGCTTGGCAGTGTGGAAGTGTGTTTGCGTTACCGTGACAAAACAGGAAATCTTCTCGAAGAGAGATTGTTTTTGAGTGGGGCATTCCCTTCAGTTCTATTAATTGTACCATTAGTTTGGCATTCAGTGAGTATTGGTTCTAATATGGTGCTCAATGTTCTCACAAATTGTGAGTATGAAGTTGGTGAATCAATTGTTGGCAATCCACCAGTCAGGTAAGAAAAAACCCGGTCTATGTTATAGATACGGGTTTTGTGTTTGTTATATTTTTCCTACTAGATCAAGTCCGGGTTTCAAAGTTTTGTTGCCTGGTTGCCAACTGGCTGGACAGACCAGTCCGTCGTGTTCGCTGACGTATTTTGCTGCTTCAAGTTTGCGAATCAATTCTTTGGCATTGCGTCCAATATCATTATTGTTCACTTCAAGGAAGGCTAGTTTTCCTTTTGGGTCCAATACAAAAGTTCCGCGTAATGATAAACCGGCGTCATTTATATATACACCAAATTCTTTACAAAGCTGTCCAGTCGGGTCGGCTGCCATTGGGAATTGGATTTTCTTTATAGATGGTGAGTTGTCATGCCAAGCTTTGTGTACAAAGGTAGTATCAGTGCTGACACTGACTACTTCGGCATCTAGTTCTTGGAATTTGGCATAATTTTCTGCCATTTCTTCAAGTTCGGTTGGGCAAACAAAAGTAAAATCCGCTGGGTAAAAAAATAAGATTAGCCATTTTCCTTGGTAATCAGACAATTTTTTATCCCAAATTTTTTCTTGGTGAAATACATCAAAAGATATATCATTTGGCTCTTCGCCAATAGTAGGTAGTTTGTTATCCATATATGGTTTAAGTTAAGAATAATTTTTTGTTATTATAAGTTAATTATTAAAGTTTTACAAGTCTAGTACACATAACCCTTCAATATGCGGAGTCTTGGGGAAAAAATTGTAAAGTTTGAGAAAGGAAACTTTGTAGGCTTGTCCGAGATGGTAGATGTCTCTTGCTTGTGTAGACAAATCACAAGATAGATAGATAATGCGTGGTGGTCTTTTTGTCAGTAGTCGGTTGATTAGTTTTTTGTCGAGACCAGCACGTGGTGGGTCTAGTATGATGATTTTGTCATTGCTGATTTTTTCGAGCATTTCTTCTGATTTGGCACAAGTGGCTTCGCAATTGGTTAGTTTATTTAAAGCAATATTTTGCTCAGCAATCTCAATTGCATTACAATTGCTATCAATCAATTGGGTGGATTCTCTATTTTGGGATATTGGCAGAGAGATGGCTCCGACACCTGCATAATAATCAATCAAGGCAGTTTTGGGACCAGCAAATACAGCGATATCTTTCAGAGCCATTTCAAACATTGGCTGATTTATTTGAAAAAAACTAAATAGATCATATTTCAATTTTGATTGCAAAATATTTTCTTCCAAAAATAATTGTCCTTTTGTTAGTATCGGTTGATTGTTTGGTGAGGAGTATATGCCAAAACCAATTAATTCATCATTTAACAAAATTTCAATATCATCTATTTTTTTGTGGGAGAATAATCCGGCGATTACTTGGTTTTTTTGATTGGTTTTGAGAACTAATTTATCAAGAGAGAGGGGATTAATATTATTTTTATTTATTTGGGCCAAAATATATTGAGCGTATTTGTTTAGTATTGGTTTGGCAAGAGCAGAGTCTTTAACTGGTATTTTTTTTATATTGCCACGTTCCAAAAAAGCTAGTGAAGTTTTGCCATTTGGGAGGCTATCAAAATAAAATTCTATTTTATTGCGGTATTCGTATTGTTTTTCGTCATAGGCAATGGCGGGTTTGTTGTCTTGCAAGATCAATCCACCATGACGACCATAAGTTTCTATTGCAATTTGTTGTTTCCATTTGTTTTCAGCTGACCACGACAATATTTGCCATGGACTAGTCGCTAGAAAATTGGTTTCGCGTGGTGGGACTCTATCAATTGATGGTTTTAATATTTTGGTAGCGATTGCTTCGGCAAAATTTTTCTTTTCATTTATATATTCAATTTCTACCTCTTCATCCGGCAATGCCCCCCAAACAAAAACAGCCTTGCCATCAATTCGGGTCAGGGCTTGTCCGCCAAAGATTAGTTTTTCGATGTGGGTTTGGGGCATAAGATATAAAGTGACTATACAAATATTTCTTCAATTTTTTTGTCTGTTATTCTTTTTGGTTTAAGTTTATTTTTTGTTAAAAAAATAGGGTGGTAACAAAAGCGAGGCGTTTGTTACCATTAGAAAAATAATGATTGTTTAAATTTATAATGAGAAAGGCTGATTTACTATAGACATCTGGATAATAATGTGTTCTAGATCTTTCAATGAGTGCAAAATATTTATCAATACTTTCAGTTTCGGCATCGTAATTGGGAATTTCTTCTTGGTGCAGGTAATCAATAGATTGGATTATATTAACAATTTGAAGTAAATCCTCCGGTGTAATGTATTTTATTTTTGAAGACATTAAGTTGAGCCTAATTTTTTAATTACAGGACCAAATTTTTTCTTAATACTTTTTGCAATACGCGCTTCTTTATTTATTTTATATAAACCAGAAATTTGCCCCTTCTTTCCATTTTTTGTGGTGCGTTCTCTAAGAGCATAATATTTGCCGGTGGCTGGATTGTGAGTTTTTTTATTTACCATAATAGTATTATTGAGTATATAGTAACATTTTTGTATCAAATTGTAAAAATAGGTGGCAAAATGACCTCTTGACTATGACGTTGCGTAATAGTTTAGAATATGGTAAGGTGAGGTCGACACCTAGAAACCAGGTATCTACAAATCTATATGATATACACAGTAAAAAAATTAGCCACCCTAGCCGGAGTGAGTGTCCGGACACTGCACTACTACGATAAAGTAGGGCTTTTGAAGCCCGACTCGATTCAAAACAACGGGTATAGAATATATGGAGAGCATGAGTTGATGAGGCTCCAGCAGATACTTTTCTTTCGCGAGCTTGATTTTCCTCTTCTGGAAATAAAACGAATTTTGGCTTCACCGCATTTTGATATGCGACAGGCACTTCGTGATCAGAAAAAGTTAATTGAGCTTAAAAAGAAACGTCTTGATCGTTTGGTCAAAACCATCGATAAGACAATTAAAAAAATTAACAAGGAAATTACTATGGACGACAAAGAATTATACGGGAACTTCTCCAAAGAAGAAATGGAGCAGTATACCGAAGAAGCGCGAAAAAAGTGGGGCAATACCGATGCGTTCAAGCAGTCAGAAGAGCGAGTAAGGAAAATGGGCAAAGAGGGCTTGAACAAAGTATTGGAAGCATCTGGGAAACTGACTGTAGAAATTGCGTATACAATGAAAGCTGGTCTTAATCCAGAAAGTAATGAGGTGCAAAAACTTATCGCTAAACACTATGATGGTCTCCGTGCGTTCTATGAACCAAACCTTGAACTCTATCGAGGTTTGGCAAACACGTATGTTGCTGATGAGCGTTTTAAGATAAATTACGAGAATGTTGCGTCCGGATTAGCACAATTCATGCATGATGCAATGATTGTTTATTGTGATAAACAGAAGGGTGATAAATAACATTACCTCGCTTCAAAAAACAAACACCGGGAGTATTGGTGTTTGTTTTTGTTTGAGTATGGGTATTTGGCGGGCTACTTCGGGCTGGAACCTTAATTTCTGTATACATTTTTAGCTTTTTTAGCATATTATTCAATAATGTCCTCGTATGCCCTCAGCACAAAATTATTTATAAGGGTAAAGTTTAATTGTCAAATCTCCTGTTCTACCTACTAACCAAATTTCACTAAAATTAGACTCTGTAACCAAATTGCTGAAATGACTAGTATCGATATCTGTTTTAAGTATCCCAACACCACTATCTATAACTAAAACTAAGTTTTTCCTCAAGTCTTTAGGGTAGTTGAGCTTTCGATTGATTGCATACTCTATCAACATAGTCACTCTGTCTTCTAGTTCAACAGAAGCCTTTTTATTCTTACCCAAATTATACCAAAAGTTTTGATCATAAAGTTGGGTTACTTGAAAATACAATTTATTACCCGCATCGTCTTCGCCAATGACGTCGATATGAGAGTATGTTTCTGGTTGTGAGAATTCTTGTAAGTCTTTTTTGTACATATGACACAACAACTTAACTACTGCAAGCTCTGACTCTTCTTTCCCTTGTTTTTCTCCTGTTGTTTGCACCCTAACTTTGCCTTGTTTATTGTTTACTAATTCTGATCTATAATGTTTATCACCATGAGAAGGGTTTTGTTTTTCCGTTTCTTTAAGATCAATTGCTGTTATTTTATGTCCGCACTCAAATAGCCAATCTGCACCACTACCAGTTTTTACAAAACTGTTTACAATTAACTTTTCACCACAAAAACACCTACCTTGTGCAAACTGTTCATACATTCGGACAGCCCTAGGAGGAAACTTTAATAGCCTTTCCTTATTATTAACAAATTTTTTATTTATCTCAATAAATTTTTCTGTAGCATCTTTAGTCATAAGTAAATTATATATAAAAATTGGCGGAGAAGGAGGGATTCGAACCCTCGGTACCGTTTCCGGCACAACGCTTTTCGAGAGCGCCCCGTTCAACCGCTCTGGCACTTCTCCATTGAGTCACTTATTCTATTTCATTTTCACCCTTTTGTCTAGTTGTCACAATCAAAAGCGCTGGCAGTATCCAAAAGAAAATCGCCAAGTCGTTTTTTATATACGGCGAGTCAACGAGTCCGGTGGTTGTAAAGGCAGTAATGGTGGCAAGTAAAAATATTATTAATTTATCTTTTTTTAAATTCATCAGTCCTACACGATAAAACCACACTATAATCCAAGTGAATCCAAATAGGCCGATAATTCCAGTGTTGACCCATATAGTTAAAAATATATTGTGAGGGTGATGAAAAACTTCAATCCATTTGTCGATGCGATATGGATAAATTAAAGTTTTGTATGAGGCGAGACCGGCGCCTTTGATGGGGTTGTCTTTCAAAAATTCTATTGTCTCAGCCCACATATCTAGTCTGATTTGTCCGGATCTGTCTTGCATTAGGAGTTCTTGTTTTAGGGAGTTTGTCGGCATAAATATAATAATCAATAAACTGATTATGCCAAAGACTAGTATAAATTTTCTACTTTTTTGCCATATCAATAGAAGTAATCCAATACTGGCAATTATCCCGATTAAGCCACCGGTAGACTTGGCAAAAAATATTGCCAAAGGAGAAAAAATTATAAATAATAGAGAAATTATTAAAATTAGATAGTTTAGATTATTTTTTTCTTTTTTGAGTAAAGACCATTTATTTTGAAATAAGTATATGGCTAGAGGGTAAATCGGGGCCAAAAATAGACCAACTCCATTGGGAAAACTATACCAGCCAGTTACGCGGAAGGTGTTTCTATTTTCCCAAAAGTCCCATGGCACCATCCAGCCGGTGAAATGCTGGTATATAGCGAGAATAGAAGTGGCTAATCCACAAAGGACTATAGCTGATAATATATTTTGGATTTGTTTGTTGGTTTTGATGTGAGTTATCAAAATAATGAAAAGTAAAAATGGCTCAATATAAAAAGCTTTCCATTCTCCCAATGCGCTTTTGAGATTGATGCTGGTGTATATGCTAATAGTTGCCCCTATTAGGAAAAGTCCTGAGGCAATAAACAAAGTAAAATTATTTTTGTATGTAGTTATTAAATTATCAAATTGTTTTTTATAATCTAGTTTTACAATCCTTTCGCTTACCCAGATCAAAAATATAATCCAAATCATTATCTCCAGTAATGTGCTAGGTAGCCCAGCAAATTTGAAGCGGATCAAGTAGCTGGGTAAAAATAAAAAAACAAAAAATAAGCCCAAATCCAATTTGCGCCAAGTAATAAAAGTAAAAAATACTACAAATAATCTTATCAATGCATGTTCTAGCATATAACATCATTTTAGCTGTAATATGGTTGTAGGTCAATTATGATTATAAACCCAATCCAACAAAAATTGACAAAATTTGTATTAAGTTATATAATTTCCTCTTAAAAATAACTTATTTTAAAAAACTTTTTATGAAAAACATAAAAACAATATTACCAATAATGATAATCGGACTTATCTTAACCGGAGCAGGTTGTCTTAAAGTTGCTCAAGAACAACCAAAAGATGAAAAAAAACAAGTCCAAGAAGAAAAAAAGATAGAAGAAACAAATAATCAAGAAAACAAAACAGAAGAAATAGATACTTCAGATTGGTTGACTTATACTAATGAGGAGTATGGGTTTAGTTTTAGGTATCCAAAAGGGTGGTTTATAATCGAAGACGAATCTATAAGTAGAATTTATATTAGAAACGTGCAAGGAAATACAAATAAGGGAAATAGACCTTCAGATTATCAACAAATATGGATTTCAACTTGGGAAAAAGAGATAACTGCTGATACTGAAAACAACGTAAAAATAGGTAAACCTGATGGTATAGAATTCGGTGGTGGTTTATTTATTAGTGCAATTAATATAAATGGTTTTATTATAAATACCTACGAGTATAATACTTTGGGAGGAAAAATCCTTCAAGCATTTTGGAATGATAAATCAGGTAAAAGATACTATGCAACTAATTCAACGGAAGTTGGTCAAGAGAATCAACAAAAAATGGTAGAAAATTTAAAGAAAATTTTAACAACTTTTGAATTTATAAAATAAATATTTGACCAATATAAACATAGTTGAATATTAATTTCTTAATCTAATTTTCGCGATATTAAAATTAGTATCGCGCTATTAGATCAAGAAATGGTTCTTGGTCTAAAATTGTTCTCTACAATTTACAAGGAGAAAAATCAGTGAAAAAAAGATTTATCTTTTTGTTGGTTTTATATTTAACAGTATTATACAGATCAAATGTAGAAGCAAAGTGTGTTCAAGGTGATTCAGGTGGACAATGTGTAAGTTTCGTTAGGACTGAGTTTGGTGGTAGTTATGAAACTATGCCTGCGTTGGGTGCAACTGGTCTTGCACGACAAACTTGGAACAATTGGGATTTATGGTTTGGCAGTGGTCAAATTCCTCACAATAATTCAATTATGGTCTTGGACGCTTGTGGGAGTAATACCGCTGGTCATGTAGCTGTAGTAATAAGCTCAAGCAATAATACTGGTGGTACCTACAATTTAGTGGTGGACGAGTCAAATTGGGATAATGATGATCGCTTAATGGACTGTGGGGTAAATTACACTTTCTACCCAAATGATTCCGAAGTCACCAGAAATGGTTATGTGACCAGATATCCTGTCTTAGGATTTATATATGGTCAAGAAGTAACTATACCTGATCCAACCCCATCAACCACCCACTTCTGCGACAGTGGACTAACAAATACCGGTAGTCCTAATTGGGAAGTAATTTGTAATCAAGTCCCGACAATTTCAGGAACAACTAGTTCAGTTTTTTCTGAAGGTCAGGATATTATTTTGAACGCCAAGTTCACAAATGTGTATGGAACAAAATATCTAAATGTATATGTAGAAAAAAATGGTGTTCTACTTCAAAATATTGAACATAATATTGGACCATATACATATTCAGGCAATCCATACACCGCCTTTGTAAACCCCATTGTTAGAAATGCTAGTCTAGCAACATCTTCAGACATGACACCGTATAGGTTCATGATTTGTGTTCGTGATACGAACACAACCTATGAAGATTGTAAAGCTAATTCTGATCTAGTGGCGGTAGCATGGGTAATTGCTAGTAACTCCGAAGTCTGGGGTACAGTTGAAACAGCATCAGAAGTTGGCGGTTACACCAATATTTGTACCAGTGAATATACTTGTTCACTCGGTCAAGGCCATTGTGAATATGATACAGATTGCGAAAGCAATCTTGTTTGTTTAATAGGGGTTGGCGCACAATATGGTTACGACGCAAACACCAATGTTTGCGAAGCCAATAGTTCTCCAATCACAGAAGAAAGAAATACCACTGGCCTAAACGGCGACAGCCGTTATTGTGTAGACTTTGGACTATGCTCAATTGGGTATGGAAATTGTAATACTGACAATGAATGTCAATCTAACCTAATATGTGATCTCGACCGTGGTGGGGATTGGAATCTGCCGGGTTGGGTAAACGTTTGTGTTCAATATAGAGGACAAACTTACAATAATCTTGTTTCACAAGGTTTAATTGGAGGTAATCCAAATCTTCTCAATGGAGATGTAAACTTTTGTTCCCAAAATCATCCTTGTACTGAAGGACAAGGTGATTGTGATGATACGACTCAATGTGTAGAGGGATTATTTTGTGAAGGTAATGCAGGAGATAGATTTGGTCTCCCTGTATGGGTGAATATCTGTGTAGACACTTTGATTGGTTTTGAAGCTCAACCCAGTGGTTTGTCACAGGAAGCTTTGAACCAAATAACCAGATACTCTGAGAAAGTATCTGTTTTAGGTAGATATTTACTCTTTATTCCCAGTGGAACCTTTGTCAAAGGAGCTAGCACTTACGATCAAGCTGTCGGCGCAGACAAAGAAGAAAAACCCGCTCAATCAGTGGAGATCACCTTTGATTTCTACATTGACAAACACGAAGCCACAGAAGGAGACTGGAAAGAAAAATTCAATAATATATCACCATCAAACAATGGAGACGATCATCCAGTAACTGGCATCAGTATCTGGGATGCGTTTGAATACGCCAATCGTACTTCAGAGTTTGAAGGTTTAAACAAATGTTACATTCTCAATAATTGTTCAGGCATTGCCGGAAACGGAATGCTTTGTTCAAGCGTTGGACTCACTACCCAAACACCTCAAGATTGTGAAGGATATATGTTGCCCACAAGCGCAATGTGGGAGTATACAGCGAGAGCTGGTACTACAACATCCTTTTGGGCAGGTAATTTGGCGACTAGTTATTCAAGAAATCTTGACACCGGTATTCTGGTAGAAGACATTAGTTGGTTTGCTGATAACTCTGGTGGCGTTAGTCATCCGGTTTGTTCAGTCAATATCAAACACCCCAGTGGTGTCTGCGATATGCATGGAAATGCAGCTGAATGGGTTCTCGGCGATTACCGAGATTTGCCGACAACTACACCGGTAACCAATCCATTTTCACTACCCACTTCTGGTGTTTGCGAATACAGAGGAGGTAATTACAATAGTGAACAACCGTATCAATTGAGGAGTTTCCGAAAAGGTGGAGGAGATTGTGATTCTGATTGGTTTACTTGGCGTGATTTGCCAAGTTACAAAGCCATTGGTGTCCGACTCGCCAGAGTTAGTGTTCCGGACATTTCAATTTCAGATATTTACGAACAAATTTCACCAGAAGAAGAGACTGTTCAAACAAGCACGCCTACTAGCTTGCAAAGAGCAATCAAGATTGAATATTCAGGAGTAGGCCTTAGATTGAATGATACCGATCATATTGGTCTTGATATTACCAATAATCTCACAGTAGAACTTTGGTATCAACCCACCGCACAACCAGACTACAACACCGCAAGTGTTCTAGTCAGAAAAAACGACGCTTACGTCGTTGTCTATGAAGACTATGGTGGAACAAAAAAACTCACAATGTATATGTGGGGAAATTATGAGAAAGGTTGGAGAAAGGATTTCACTTTAGAAAACAACACTTGGTATCACCTAGCATGGTCATACAATGCAAACATAGGGACAGTCAATCTCTATGTTGATGCGTATCTAGAAGGAACTGATAATTCCTTTCCAAACCAAATCAACAACTCCAATGGTCACTTCCAGATCAGTGAACCTTTTCCTGGATATCAAGCCAGAGGAGTGATTGACGAGGTAAGGATTTGGAATACAATCAGAACCGAACAAGAAATTATCACTTACTTCCAAACCGAATTGACTGGAAGTGAGTCAAATCTAGTCGGTTACTGGAATTTTAATGATACAATTACAGACAGCACCAACAATACCAACGACCTTAATTGGACGGGTGGCGGTGCGCCTGTGTTTGTCGACAGTATTGTTGAGTAGAGTTAATAGGATTAGCCATCCTAATCAATCTTTTTTCAAAGGAGGAGTGACCGCCCTGTGGCTTGGGGTGGTTTTTTTATTGGTTGAATTATTTGAGCATAATTTAAATTGGTGGTATACTTTTTGTAGTATTAATAATTTAATTATATGGAAAATTTTAAAAGTCAATATGTGTGGGGAGTTTTGAGATTGTTATTGGGTTGGACATTTTTGTGGGCATTTGTTGATAAACTTTTTGGATTGGGTTTTAATACGGTGGCTGACAAATCATGGCTTGATGGAGTTTCACCAACTTTTGGATTTTTGAAATTTGGCACCAAAGGTCCTTTTGCTAGTTTGTATCAATCACTGGCTGGTAATCCGGTAGTGGATTGGTTGTTTATGATGGGTTTACTTTTGATTGGACTTTCTTTGATTTTGGGTATTGGTGTCAAAGTTGCTTCGTATTCGGGTATTCTTTTGATGGCAATGATGTACACGGCTGCTTCTATTTGGCCAGAACACAATCCATTTTTGGATGATCATATAATAAATGCTGTTATTTTGTTGGGGTTAGCATTATCAGATTCTGGACAGTATTTAGGCCTAGGTGGTTGGTGGGGACAGACAAGGCTGGTACAGAAATATAAATTTTTGAGATAATAAAAAATTCCGGTAAATCCGGAATTTTTTATCTTTAATATTCTGCTGGATCAAGAGAAATATCTAATGCCAGAACAGTTGGTTTGTGGATACGAAATGTCTCACCGCGATAGGCGCCCTTTTTGCTAGGGAAAGTGTATCCTTTGGCAGTGATTTCAATTTTGTATTCGCCAGGTTCTAACAGTACATCATAGTGACCATCATCGCGGGTGATTCGGCTTTCTATCAATTTACTATCTACAGCTCTGAATATTCTGACTAGAGCTAAAGGGATTGGTTTTTTTGTGGTAGCATCATAGACAAATCCGGGAGACATTGAGGAAGATGTTTGGAATATGGCTCCGGCAATGATTAATCCAAAAGAAACTAGAGATATGGCATCAACTGCAAAATTGCTAACTGGAGAAATTAATTTGACCCCTTCTCTCAATATGAGTGCAATGAGCATAAGACCAAGACCAAGACCGGTAGTAGCAATATAGTTTAATGATACTTTTTCTTTTCGTAATTGCCAAGTTAGAGATAAATATACCAATGAAACAAAAAATACTGATATGCTAAAGAAAGATATCATCAACCATTGGGATATTTTTTTGAATAATTCTTGGTAACTTTCACTTGTGTTGGCAGTGTCAAAAGAAAGAATGTAAATAAATATAAAAAGGAAAATAAGAAAAAATCCTGTAGTAAAAACTATTTTTACAATTTTGTTATTTTGGAGAAGTCCAAGTTGGTGACTAGAATAAGTTGCGATAGCAAAGAAAACACCAGTATTACCAAATAATTTGATGTACCTGATTACTTCTGATACTATCTGTGGTGCTTCAAAATAAATTGGTATATAAAAAATTAAATTAAGTGAAGCTGTCAGTATAAATAGCCACCCAATAGCCAATAGCAATCTATCTCGTCCACGTCTATGCAAGGTCAAGAAAATCATGATTGCTATTATTATGTAGAAAGAATTTTCAATTAGAAGTAAATAATTTTCAGGCATAATAAGTTATTTTTTTATACTTAAAATTTCTTTGATTGTTTTTATATTTATTCCGCCGATGAGTAGAAGGACAACACTATATACCATTATACCAGTAAACACTAGTAAAATAACAGAGGTTGATGCGAATAATTTGACTATATATCCCATTACAAGACTGGCAAAAATAATTTTAAAAAATGTTTTGAAGTTCAGTTTTTCTTGACTGTAATATCGGATTGTTAAATATAATAGTATACCAGCATACAATTCGGAAAACACACTCATCCAAGCGGCGCCGTATATGCCGTATGTTGGTATAAATATCAAGTAGCCGATGAGTGTGATGATGGCATTGGAAATATAAATCCACAGTGTTTGTTTTTGTCTGTCTATAGCGACAGCAGTGTGACCAAAAATTGCTCCAAAAAAAACTCCAAAAACTGCGATGGATAATATTTGTAGAATAGTACCAGATTCTACAAAATCAGCTCCAAACAAAAGTAAAATAATTTTGTCTCCTAGTACAATTGCACCCACCATCATTGGCACTGCAAAAAGCATCATAGTATCAAATGATCGTTGATAATGGTTTTGAAAATCTTTTTTGAGTTTTCGTGACCATGCGTAGGCCATAAGAGGGAGGAGAACTCCCATTATCATCATAGCGCTCTGGGTAATAACATCTAATACACGGTAGGCAGCGCCATAAATTCCAATTTGTTTTTGGTCTACAAAAATTGACAATAAAACTAGATCACCTTTTAAATAAACTACATTAAAAATTATTGAAAGAGCAATTGGCCACATTTTTGTTATAATTTTTTTCCATATATCCCAGTCAAAAGCGAGAGCAATTTTTGTTTCTTTTAAGGCTTTGATCCACAAAATAGCAGTATGAGTAATACTGGAGATAATGATGATCACCATAATATCTAAAAATGACATTTCTTTGCGGATAGCAAAATATATTCCAGCTACCAAAATTATACGAGCGATTACTTCGCTGATGGCATAAATATGCATTTTTAATTTTGTTTGGTAAAGTCCGACAAATACTTGATTGAGGGTGATAGACAAAAAAGCAATTGAAGAAATTGCTATGGCGATTTTGATCTGCGGTTCATAAGGAAAAAGTAGAGCAATAATCGGCGCTAAAGCAAAAAAGAATATGGCGGTTATAATTCTGAAAGTGAATAAATTTTTAAATAATTTTTCTTTATCTTTGAATGGTTCAGAAAGCATTTGAGCAGTGACTACTATCATCCCAAAATCAATCATTACTCCAGCAAATTGTAAAAAGGCGGTTACGGTTATGTACCAACCAAATTTTTCTTGCCCCAAAAATCTAGCCAACATCGCAAAAGCCACTAGCCCTAAAATAGTGGTGATTATTTTCCCGACTATTTGGATAATTGTATTGTGAGCAACTTTGCGAGTGAGCGACATAGTTGTTTATTGTTTGTAGTTTTGCAAGCAGGTATTAAAATTATTTGCTTGGATAGTATATTGATCGGCTAATATATTGTAATTGTCTAATAGGGTATTATACTCTTTAATTTTTTGATTGTAAGAGTTTAATTCGTCTTGATTGCTATAATCATTGAGTGAATTTATTTCGTCTAGGAGTATTTTGAGATTTGACTCCATATTTTTGACTTCGGCTGTTAGTGATTCATCAATATATGGACACAATGAACGCGGTGCGCCAAATTCTTGGACAGCATTAAGCGCAATAGAACTACCATACCATACTTTGCCTACTGCCATACCACTTTCTGTATATGATGTACGATATATATTGGCAGCATGGCCTGGGCTGGAGAGCCAAGCATCAACATATTGTTTGTCAGTATAATTTGGAATATCAACAAAAATTATATTTTCTCCAATGACTAAATATTTGTAATTATGCCATTCTGCTAGGTCGCCAGGTCCGCCAGTCCCATCAGCTCTGGTGTGGCCGGTATATTGTTTTTCATACAAATCATTGATTTTAAATTGCGCCATTTCGGTGAGGGTTTTATTAGTTGTCAGAGCTGGTAGACCTTTTTTTATTCTGTAGTAGTTGACCCAATTGGTCAGACCTTCGGGTGTGATTGTAGACGATATGGCTGGTAGAGGATTGTGAGTAGAATCAGTTTGAGTTTCTATTTGTGTTTCGTTGTTGCTTGGAGTGGTTAATGAGATTTGACCACTGCTTGTAAGAATAGTTGTATCTTTTTGTGGCGGATTTTCGTATAATGAATCTTTTTCAACAGTGCCATTTAATATAATTTGTGTATTAAAAATATTCTTGTCTAGTATTCGTATGTCTTTGTCTGGCGGATTATTGATTAGTTTGAGACCATTGTCTTTTACATAATAAATATCAGAACGATCTTTTTGTTTTACTATCATTCCTTCGTGAGGTTTTGATTCTATTATGTCGGCTTTTTTATTTTTGTAATTTGGCCAAAATGCGTCAGATACATCGCGTACCAGACTATTCCAATTATCTCCATACAAATCACGAGCGATTTGTTCGCTGGTAATTTTGCGTATGGTATTGTTTGGTTCAATCACATAAACTGATGGAGAGATTTTGACTTTTATTAGCCGAGAACCTGGTCTGTAGTTGATGCCATAGGGGGTCGTGTCAGGAATAGGGTAATTATCAACACAAGTATTTGGGATTTCTATTACTTCTGAAAAATCATCAAACCAAGTATAAAAAATTTCAGAGTTTGGGAAATATAGTCTGTTTAAGTTGGCATCAATTATGTAGACTGCGCTATTATTTTCTACTTTAAAAAGATTTCCTGATTGGAGAGTCGGGCAGACGGCTGTTTTTGCAGTATTATTTGTAATAAAAATTGATAGCAAAAAAGCAATCAAAATACTTGTATATTTTATATTTTTCCGATTATTCATATTGATATATTATATCATTTTGGAATCAGAAACAAAAGAAAAAATATTTTTTTGTATTGTGTTAATCAAGCAAATATATTATAATTATGATTAGACTTATGACTTATACAAATATCAAAAAATACAATTTTTTAGTTTTTGCATTCTTTTTGTTAGGGGCTTTTTTTGTGGTTTTGCCAGTAAAAGCGGTTGATCCAAAGCCAAATATTAGTCATCCTAGTATGTCTGCAAAATATGTTTCACAGTCAATTCCAGACCCAATTGAGATAGAAGCTGGTGAACAAAAAATAGTAATTTTAAAATTTAAAAATGTTGGAACAGAAACTTGGCCTGTAACTGGCAAGGGGTATATTTCTGCTTATACCATGGAACCTCGATATCGTAATTCTGATTTTTTTAGTCCCAATTGGATGAGTATTGAACAGACTGCTCCGATCAGTAAAATAACTGCACCAGGGGAAATTGCTGATTTGGTTATAGTATTGAAAGCGCCGACAAAGTTGGGTAGCTATACCGAGGAATTTCATCTAGCGTCTGAAAATTATTCTTGGGTGCAAGGTGGTTATTTTTTCTTGAAAATAAATGTAGTAGAAAAGAAAGTCGCAGTAGTAGAGACATTAGACAATAGTGCAGAAGTTGTTGATTCGGAATCTCAATATATTGCTAACAAATTTATTCAAACAATCAAAAATGTTGAGGTAGAAGGTGGCGAACAAATCAAAATGATTGTTGGCTTTCAAAATAATGGAGATAAACCATGGAAAAATTATTCTTTGGTTTCCAATCAGCCAGTAGAGTTGGCAAGTGTATCGTCTGGTTTGAGTTTTGCTGATTCTGTTTGGCATAATGCTTCAACAGTTTTGGTGAGAGATACAGAAGTCCCACCGGGATCATTTGTGCGTGAGGATGTGTATTTTCGCGCGCCAGTAGAAGTGGGTGAATATAAAGCCAAATTTTATCTAGCAATTGATGGTCAAACTTTGTCAGAGGCTTATGCAGAAGTGGATGTAACTGTGACCAGTAATGCACCAAGTCATTATACGGAACCATTTGGTGGTAGCGAGGTGGTTGCTCCAGTCAGTTACAAATTGGATAGTGAGCCACGTATCCGGGTTGGTTTGTGGCAACCTCCAAGTTATGTGCAGTTTAGATCTGCTGAATCGGCTTATGATGTTTATGCTGGCACAGTCAAAAAAGGCACAATTGATGTAAACAAATTGGTAGTTTTGATGAGAAAAGATGGGCAGTATTATTTTCGTGGAGACGAGCTTGAATTTTACTCAGATGAATATTTGAGACTCTCACCAGTAGATAATCCAAGCGCAGTATTCACATTATTGAATTACTCTCGCATGGTTACATGGAAAGGACCAAACAATTTTAGTTCTTATCGTGGTGCATTGGAATATAGATTGGGTGAAGTAAGAACGGACGCTATTTGGGTAGTGAATGATTTATTATTGGAGGATTATGTAAAAGGTATTGGTGAAAATGGAAATACATCACCGATAGAATATTTGAAATCACAAACAGTAGCACAGAGAAGTTATGCTTATGCTACAATTGAAAACGATAAATATGGGATTTTTGATGTGGTAGCTACTACTGGTGATCAGCTTTATCTTGGGGTGGAAAGTGAGAGAATAATGCCAAATTTTGTAATGGCGGCAGAAGCTACTCGTGGTTATATGGCTACTTATGACAATAAAGTCGTGATTACACCATATTATGCTCATGCGGTTTGTAGAACAAAATCTTGGACAGAGGTGTGGGGTGGATCAACCAAACCATGGCTTGTGCCTGTACAAACAAATTATGATTGTAAATATTATGGTTCTTATTTTGGCCATGGAGTTGGTATGAGTCAGATGGATGCCTCTCGCAGAGCTACTGCTGAGAATATGGGTTGGTCAGATTTGGTAAGATATTATTATACAGGAGTTAAGGTTGAGAAGTTTTATGAGTAGGACACCAATATCTTGAATTTATCTATAAATTTGTTTTTCTATTCTTTTTTTGTTATTATTTTAATAGATATAATCTAAGATTATGAAACACCTAGGCGAACAATTCCTCCACGAAAGAGACCCATCTTTGCACACCACAGAACCAGTAGAACATGAACAAACAAGAAAGCAACTAGCCAATAAAGAAACTTCTGAAAAACCAATAGAAAAGTTATATGACTGGATGGAGGTAATAAAACAAACCCACACCGAACACCGAGACGATCTCAAAATAATGGAGAGAATAAAAAATTATTATCACAAACAGCATATAATTAAGCCTGAGAACGTACCCCAGGCATATTTTGATTTACAAGGAAAAATAGCGGTTGACGAAGGTAGAAAAGGAGATTTAATCTCAGCCGGAGTACAAATAGAGGAATATTCAGAAATAGATAAAGAAGGTAAAGAAATAAAAAAACAACATTATCACTTCCCAGAAGAAGAATCAGATAAAGCCATCACTGCTTTAAGACAAGATCAAACAAAAAGCCTAGACAATTGGCTTGATTACCTGACCTCAGAAAATGCTGATGTCTATCCAATGTGGGCCAAATATTGGGCTTTCAAATCAGTCATCAATATGGGAAAGCTAGTCAAAAGAGAAAGAAAAAACGAAGCTGGAGAAGACATAATATCGGCTACATACAAAAAAAGAAACAAAGATACCACCGCTCCTTTCCCAACCCTAAACCAAAACGCTCTTGCCAAAACCATCGGAGCTATAAAAAAAAGGCTGGAATTAAAAGAAAAAGTAAGACAAATGCCTAAAAAAGGGGAAGATAATAAAGAAAAATTAAAAGAATTTAGAGAAAAAAACAAAATAAAAAATGAGAGTCTTACTTTAACTAACAAAGAATTTGAAAAATTATTAGATTCAGAAGACTTTGCCAAACTCTATGCCCAATTTCTTTTAGAAATACCAGAATATACCAAAGAAGGACTTCAAGAAACCACTGGCAAATGGATAAAATATGATCAAGGTTCAGATCCAAAAGCTTTGGTAGAGTCATTACAAGGCTATCCACTAGAATGGTGCACCGCTGACTTAGAAACCGCCCGAATCCAATTACAAAATGGTGACTTTTATGTCTATTACTCAATCAACCAAAACCAAAATCCCCAAATACCAAGAGCCGCCATCAGAATGGAGCAAAACAAAATCGCCGAAGTAAGAGGTATCGCCCCAAATCAAAACCTAGACCCATACATTGCTCCAGAATTAGACAAAAAATTAAAAACATTCGGTAGTGAAGGAGAAAAATATCAAAAAAAGAGTCAAGACATGAAAAAACTGACAGACATAGAAGAAAAAACAAAAAACAATCAAGCTCTTAATAGAGAAGATTTAATTTTTCTTTATGAAATAGACTCAAAAATAGAAGGCTTTGGCTATCAAACAGACCCGAGAATCAAAGAAATACGAGAAAAAAGAAATCCCCAAGCAGACATCCTAATTATTTTAGAATGTGAACCAAATCAAATCGCTCACAACCAAACAGAAATAACTGAAAATACCAAAGCATATATCGGACCATTATATCCAAATATATTCAAAGAATTAAGCCAAATTGAACATATTTACACCGAATTCCCGGAAGGAAAAATCAAAAAATACCATATTGAAATTGGCGGAAAAACAAAAGAAGAACTAGAGCATGAACTGACAGAAAAAGACTTTAAAATATCCGATAATGCTCGCACTATGATGAAAAAGCCTGATTTTTACACTACCCAAGAACCAGAACAAGTAGATCTAATACGACTAAAAGTAAAAGACCTAGGATTCCCCAATGGCGCAACCACAGACCAGATTTATGCCAAAGCAGAAAAAATGGTACTGGAACTATGTCCACCGGAAACAGGACCGCATTTAAGGTTAAAATTAGATAATCAACCGCAAGGGGATTATTTTTGGGTAGGTATGAAGCAAATTTCTGATTCCGGCGGTTACCCGGGTGTGTTCTACCTCAGTAGGGGTGCTGACGGGCAGTGGCTCGGTGGCAATTGGATGTTCCCTGGCGGTCCTTGGGCGCCTGGCCGTGAGCTCGTCTTTCGTTCTAGCAAGTGATTCTTTGAATTTTTGATTTTTTTCCGCCCAAGGCGGATCCGCCTCTGGTGGAAACTTTTGATACTTTGGTTTTTATACCTTTTGACTTTTAACCATTGTGTAGCTTAGGTGGTTTTGGTCAGATTTGGTAAGATATTATTATACAGGAGTTAAGGTTGAGAAGATTTATGAGTAAAATTAAAAAATAAAAAAGTCCAGATATCTAAATCTGGATTTTTTTATATTTGAAATAATTATATATTATGTTATTGTAGAATAACTATTTTAGATTTTTAATATGAAAGATTCAATACAAAAAGCTATTGTTGATTTGCAGGCAGGAAAGATGATAATTATAGTGGATGATGAAAATCGTGAAAATGAGGGGGATTTGATGATGGCGGGAGAATTTGTGACTACTGAAAAAATGGCTTTTATGATTCGCTATACTGGTGGGGTGGTTTGTGTGCCAATTTCCAGTACTATTGCCAAGAAATTTGCGCTTGCTCCAATGGTAGACAATAGTACAGACAAATTTAAAACACCATTTACTGTCAGTGTTGATTCAATAAAAACAAAAACTGGTATTTCTGCATTAGACAGATGTGTAACAATCAAAACTTTTGTAGATGATATTGCAGTGGTCAGTGATTTGTCTCGGCCTGGCCATATTTTCCCCTTGATAGCGCAAGATGGTGGAGTAAAGGTGAGGCAAGGTCATACTGAAGCTTCAATTGAATTGTGCAAGTTGGCGGGGCTCAAGCCTGTAGCTGTAATAAGTGAGATGATGATGGACGATGGCAGTATGATGCGAGGTGAGAATTTGGTAAGATTTGCCAAAGAAAATGATTTGAGTTTGGTATCAATAGCAGGAATATTGGAGTATTTAAAGTAAATATTATTGAGCTTTATCTATTTACAAAAAACCTTTTTTATTGTATACTCTTTGAACTAAAGTAAAAATCATATGTATCATGTATTTTTGTACTACAAGATAGTAAAAATAAAAAATCCAAGTAAGGTTGTAAATATACACAAAGAAATTTGTCGCGCTCTTCAGTTGCGTGGTCGTATTTTGATAGGCAAAGATGGAATCAATGGTACGGTTGGTGGTAGTAAAGTAGCGCTTGATATGTATAAGCAGTATATGGATAATCAACCAATGTTCAAAAATATTGATTTTAAAGAAAGTACATCAGAAATATTGCCATTTTCACGATTGATGATAAAAGAAAGAAAAGAAATTATCACTACAGATAGTGCTGATGAATTTAATATATGTAATCGTGGTAAGCATATAGATAGGGATACTTTTCATAGTTGGTTGGTAAAAGGTGAAGATATGGTACTCTTGGATATGCGCAATGACTATGAATGGGATATTGGTCATTTTGTAAATTCAGTTCGTCCACCAATGAAGTATTTCCGTGATCTCAAAGATAGTATGGAATTTTATGATCAATTTCGTGATAAAAAAATTGTGATGTTTTGTACTGGTGGTATCAGATGTGAGCCAGCGAGCGCATATTTTATTGCCAAAGGATTTGATACCAAAAATATTTATCAATTAGAAGGTGGAATTGTAAAGTATGCTGAGAAATATGGTGATAGTGGTTATTATGAAGGTAAATGTTTTGTCTTTGATGACAGAATGTCTCTACCAGTCAACACTACTAAGGATGCCAAGATATTGGGTAATTGTTTACACTGTAATTGTCAGTGTGATATATATCGTAATTGTATAAATAGTATGTGTAATCTGATGTTTTTGGCTTGTGATGATTGTATGCAAAAGTATGCTAACTCTTGTTCTGCTGAGTGTATGGAAATAACTAAAAATGGAGAACATATGCGACCACTTCGTAGAAGTCATGTAAAAGTTTTACATCGCAATAAATAATTTTTTTTGTATTTTAATAAATATTGTAAATTAATTTATAAAATATAATATAAAATAGAATTAATTATTAGAGATTATCATTCGCTCATTCTCGCTGTGGCTCTGAGGTGATTGCCTGTTGTGGCAATCAAATCCGCTCATAATAATCTCTAATAATTAATTTAAATTACTTAAAATTTTATCAAAAAAATGGACAAGAATTATTTCTTGTCCATTTTTTGTATTATTCTTCTACACTTTCTTCTACACCAGGTGTTGGTGGTTCTTCTTCTGGAGCACCGCCTGCACGGACTACTTCCAATATTTTTTCTCTCAACTCTTTCATCATTTTTGGATTTTCTTTCAAAAATATTTTTGCTTTTTCACGACCAACGCCAAGTTTTTCTTCTCCGTATGTATAACTATTACCAGATTTATTTATAACTTTGTGGGTAACTCCAGCATCCAGTAGATCACCAGAAATAGAAATTCCTTCATTGTACATTATATCAAATTCAGTGGTTTGGAATGGTGCGGCTACTTTATTTTTGACTACTTTTACTTTTACACGATTGCCAATTATTTTTTCACCCTGTTTTATTTGTGCGCTACGTCTCACTTCAATTCTGACTGAGCAATAAAATTTTAAAGCATTTCCTCCAGGGGTTGTTTCTGGATTGCCAAAGACAACTCCGATTTTGTGGCGGATTTGGTTGATGAAAATAACTACGGTATGGCTTTTACTGACAATGCCTGTCAATTTTCGGAGGGCTTGAGACATAAGACGAGCTTGTAGTCCCATGTGAGATGCTCCCATATCGCCTTCAATTTCTGCTTTTGGAACAAGTGCTGCTACAGAATCTATTACAACTACATCAACCGAATTGGAACGAACGAGGGTTTCTAATATTTCTAGAGCTTGTTCACCAGTATCAGGTTGTGAAATTAATAAATTATTAACATCAACCCCAATTTTGCGGGCATAGTCTGGGTCAAGCGCATGTTCTGCGTCAATAAAAGCAGCGATACCATTTAATTTTTGTACTTCTGCGATAATATGTTGTGAAAGAGTGGTCTTGCCGGATGCTTCTGGTCCAAATATTTCAATAATACGACCTCTAGGTACTCCGCCTACACCCAGAGCAATATCAAGTGTAATTGAACCAGTAGAAACAGCGTCAACTTCCATAGCTTTAGCTTCACCAAATTTCATTATGGCATTTTCGCCATATCTTTCTTTGATTTGATCAATTGCGCTTTGAGTAGCTTTGAATTTTTCATTGATTATTGTGTTTGTTTTGGCCATATATTCATAATTATTTAAATAAAAAAGAGAATTTTTCCCTTCTGTGTGATTAGAATACTCTATTTAAAAAATAGTGTCAAATAAAAAAAGGACATTTTTTGAATGCCTTTTTAGCGACTGTATGATAGCTGTTTATCAGACTTGAAGACCACATATCTGATGAGTTCGGTTGTTTTACCATGTTTCTTTTTTGCTGATATATGAATTGTATTGACTCCAGGTGAAAGAGTGATCACTTCTTTGAATTGTCCATCGCCACTACTGAGTATTTCCATACCATTTACAAAAATTTTTGATTCTTGATTTGTTTGTCCATGGATTGTCAATTCGTAATTTGTGGTGACTAGACCATTTTCAGGAGAGAATAGAGTAAGTTCTGGGGGTTTTATTAATGTTTGGACTTGCCAACCAATATATATAATGATAGCAAGCACAATAATTAAAATAAAAGATATACGCAAAAAAGATGGTAAGTTTTGAAATTTCTTCTTGTTTATTTCATTGTGGACCTCGTCATTTTTTTTGTCTGGACCAATCTCTTCTAACACAAATTGATTTAAAATATCTTCGATAGGTAGATTGAGTATTTCTGCGTATTTTTTTATAAAGTTTTTTTGATAGACAATAGCATAGGGAATGTCATCGAAGCGACATTCTTCAAGAGCAACTAAATGTTTTTTACTAATTTTTGTTTTTGAAGAAAGTTCATCAAGACTGAAGCGAGATTTTTCTCTGGCTTCTTTTAGGCGTATACAGATTCGTTTGCCGGGAGGTAATTCTTTCTTTTCAAATAAACTCATAATATTAATTATTTTTTTCTATGTTGTCATTTTCATACTCTTCTTCATCATACTCATTATCATCAAAAGTTACAACTTTGTGAGTTATACTTTGCTCATCTTCTTTTATGATTTCATCATCATTTTCTTCTTCGTTTTCATCAGATTCATTTGTTTGGTTATCTTCTGTTTCTTGGTAGTCATAGGTAATAGATTTTTTACCATGCATCGCTTCGGTCATTGCGATGTGCGTTTCTGCATCAAGTTCTGATTCAGTAATCAAGACTTCTCGTGGTTTTGAACCTTCGGCAGCGCCTATGACTCCGGCTTCTTCTAGTTGATCAAGTATGCGAGCGGCACGGGAATAACCAATTTTTAATTTTCTTTGCAAAAATGAAGCACTAGCTTTGCCAGTTTGTACTACTAATCTTTTTGATTCCTCAAAAAATTTGTCATTGTCGTCTTCAGATCCATTAAATACATTGATTGGGTTGTTGGTGTCACCGTGGGAGAGAATACTTTCATCATATTCAAATTCTATCCCTTTTTGTAAATATTCTACAACATTTTTTAAATCATTTTCTGATAGGAAGGCTCCTTGAATACGGACTGGTTTTGAAAGTTCATTATTTAAATATAGCATATCTCCGCGACCGAGCAATTTTTCAGCGCCAGAAGTATCTAGAATTGTGCGTGAGTCTATGAGAGATGGCAAAGAAAAAGCAATACGGCCAGGAATATTTGCTTTCATAAGTCCAGTAATAACATCAACACTAGGTCTTTGAGTTGCGAGTACCAAATGTATGCCAACTGCTCGAGCCATTTGGGCTAGACGGATTATGCTGGCTTCCATTTCACCGGCAGCTGTTGCCATCAAATCAGCCAATTCATCCACTACAAAAACTATATGGGGTATTTTGTCATTTGGGTGTTTGCTGTTGAATGAATCTAGGTCGCGACTTTTATCTTGGGATAAAACTTCAAATCTTCTTTCCATTTCACCGATTGTCCATTTGAGGGCTTTGATAGTATCTGCGGTGTTTGTGATAACTGGGGTTAATAGATGGGGGATACCGTTGTACATAGTCAATTCTACTCGTTTTGGGTCAACCATAATAATACGAAGTGTTTCAGCCGTATTTTGGTATAGCAGACTAGTCAAAATTGTATTCACACAAACAGTTTTACCACTACCAGTAGAACCAGCAATTAGCAAATGGGGCATGCGTGGTAGGTCAGCAAACCAAACTTTACCAGCCACATCTTTGCCCAGAGCAATCATCATATTGTGTTTTCTATTTTTGCATTCTTCACTTTCAAATAATTCTTTGAAAGTGATTGTGGCAGTTTTTTCATTTGGCACTTCAATACCAACCAAAGATTGTCCTGGTATTGGGGCTTCAATTCTGATTGGGTGAGCAGCTAATGCCAAAGATAAATCATTGGATAAAGCAATAATACGAGATAGTTTTACACCGCTTTTTGGTTTGAGAGTATATCTGGTGACAGTTGGTCCAACACTAGCTTCTCCCATATCAACTTCAATTCCAAATTCTTTTAATGTTTCGCGTATTACTTCAGCATTAGATTTGATATCCCCGCTAGTTGGTTTGGTTTTTTTACTGGTCAAGAGATTAAGACTAGGTATTGGTTTGAATATAGTTTTTTGTGGCCAGGCTTTATTTGCCAAATTGTTTTCTTTTTTTTCAAAATCAATATTGAGTAAATTGTCATGTACAATTTTTTTATTTTCTTCATTATTTTCATCTTCTTCCTCATCTGGATCATTTAATTTTTTACTAGTAAGTTTTAATCTGCCAATATCTTCGTCATCTTCATTTTCATCTTCAGTATCTTCGTAGGTGTCATCATTAATTTCATCAGGCATGGTTTTGTCTTTTTTGGATAGGTCATTGATTATTTTGATTGTGTTTTTTCCAACTGTGCCAAAACTGGAAAATATTTTTTTGTTAATGACGAGTAGATGAACAATTAAGGTATTGAACATCAAGAGAAGGGACACAACTGTCATACCAATCAATATGACAAAAGCAGCGATTGATCCTAGATATGTTTTGATTGGCCAGGCAGTCATACCAAATACACCTCCACCTTGACCAAGGACTGAGTGCGCCCACATATCTTGGGCAGGAAAACTGAGATGAAATAATCCAGACATACTCAAGAAAAAAAGTACGGCACCAATTCCATGAGTGGGTTTGTAATTGTAGTCTTTGTCTTTTATGAGAAACCAAGCGATGGTTAAGATAACAAATGGACTTGCATATCTAATTGATCCAAATAGAAAGCTTAATATTCCTTTATTTAAAATATATCCAAGTGGACCAGCTTGATCAAAAAAGCTTAAAATAATTATGATTGAGAGTACAAGTAGGATAACAGATAATATTCCTTTGGAGAGTGCTGGATCAAACTGTGTTTGTTTTCTTTTTCTACTCATAATTGAAAGTAATAAATAAATTTGAAAATACAAAAAAACGATTTTTGTATTGTCTAATCTCTATTTTATCATTAATATTGGAATTGCTCAAACTATAAAATAAAACCACCCCACCCGCCTGACGGCGGGTGGGGTGGTTCGTGAGAAATATCTATACAACACAATCGTAGTTAAACTCTTTTTACAGAGACTATTGTATTGTGTCGTCAATACTTCTTCCCGCGTAAGCGGGACAGTTATTTTTAAAACTGCCTCTCCACCTGTGTGACCTAGCGGACTAGGTCTTAGGGCCGTGAGAGGAAGATTATATACGATATATCATATATATTCCCCCGATCACGGGCATTATCCTTTGGGCGTCTAGGCTGTATTTTCTAAGGCGATCATTTCTAGGCCATTTCATTCAGTTCAGAGACGCCATCTGGATAACGGATCATAGTACCATATTTAGGTTAATTTGTCAAGTGGTGTTGGGGTAAAATAGGCTAAATTAGGGGATATATTAATGTTAATTTTGCTTATTTATTTTGTATATATTAGTTATAAAATTTAACACCCAGCTTGGTTGAGCTGGGCTTTGTCTGTGAAAACGAACTTGTATGGTAGCTTTTTTTGCTATATGGCTGGTTTATAGTCTATAAGAATGCCTACTATTATAAAATCATCACCACATTTAAATTCAACCATTATTAGACCAGTTGAAGGATAAGTTCTATTTGGTTGATTCCATATATGAAAATCAACTTCTAGTTGGCGAACTGTGTCTATTTCTCTTTGGGTTGGTTCACGTAGTATAGTTGGATCATGTGATAATTGTTCTGTGATTTCCATTAAAGATTTATTATCTAGATTATCACCGTAGGCTAAAGTATACCATTTTTTACTTGACACTTCTGAAATGATTATTGATTTGATGTATGAATCCTGAATTGCTTTGGTGATCGCAATCCTTTCTTCTTTCATTTGTTTATGGATTTTATCTATTGCCTCTGCCACAGTTAATGAGTTTGTCCTTGGGAGATCTTCAATAACTTTAATTACGCTTTGGGGTATTTCGGTTCCTGGTGGAAAGCTTGGGTTTAGTGGAGCCGTGAAGACGACCATCTTCTTTTGTCCATTTTTCACGAGTATACACTATACAATTTTTGAGTAAAAGTCAATAGTGAAATCATTTAATTTTTTAAAAATATAAAGTTTAAAAATAAAAAAAACAGCCCTGCCAACACCAGTACTTGGTGTTGGCTAGGGCTGTCGCGCCGTAAGATCGGCCCGTATTGCGAGCTTGTCGCGATTAGGGCCAGATCTTTGTTACGGCTGGAAGGTGTTCGGGCTCAACATGTCGTCGAGGGCGAACACCAGCTCGTCGTATTCCTTGATAGTGTCGAGATCTCCGATTGACCCTTCAGACCACGTGGAGGTCCTAGACGGTCCGAAGTGGTCTGCACACTTCCAGAACTTGTACAACGCTTGCGCCTTGTCGCGCATGTCGGTGTAATACGAGATCCAGTAGTTGCAGGTGAATTGAGAGATATCCCCGAAGCTACAGTTGTATGTCCAGTCGTCAAGCTGGATTTGGGCATGCCCTTTGGCATCCCAGAGCATCTTGCAGGTCTTCTCCAGCTCAGAGTATCCACCGTTGTCTTGGGCGCTTGTGTTGTCACCCAACAACTGTTGGAGCGCCAGTTTGTTGGTTTCGGACAACGAGGTGTCGTCCGCAGCCATGGCTGAACTGACTGACATGAACATGATGATCATGCAGATCAGTCCAGATGTTTTCATGCTCTTTCCCATTGTGGCGTGCCTCTCGTCATTACTGGTTTTACTACTCAATACTGCGTGGGGTACTGCCACTACACAATTTAACACTCGTGCGCTCTCTTGTCACTCCCTCCTTTCATAGGTTTTGATGAAACTATTTACTTGAACTCGCTTTATTTTTACAAGTTCATCTTCTGGTATTTCTAGTTGCTCTTTATCGGTGAAGCGGTCGTTGATTTCTTTTTTCTTTGCACGACCTTCTTCTTGTGTGAGCTTACCAGTAGCTATTTGGTAGGTGATTTCATCTAGATCGATGATTTTTTGTTGAAAAGCTTTCTTGAAAGCTTCTCTTTGGTCTGGGTCAGAAATGGCATCGTACGCGCCCAATTCAGCTTTTTGCAAGGAGTTTTTTTGGGCAATTAATCCTTGTGATTTTTCTAGAAAATCTCTTTTTTCTTCACTTATGGAGTCAGTATCCAGAATCGAGTTGATCTCGTTTTCTGCAACTTCTTCCATATATACTTTTAACACATCATTTTTTGGGGGAGATGCTGTGTATCGAAAGAAAAATCGGAAAAACCGTTTTGATCTTATTTTTTTTGTTGCGGACTTGTTTGGTAGTCCAGATGGTTTTGTGATCTGTTGTGAGTTGATATCAACAACAGATGAGTAATCATCACTAGAAAAAGTACAAATCGTAATGATTACCACGACGACAGGTATCAGTATCCCTAAGGTATAGCGATTCATGGTGAATCTCCATTTGAAATCGGTTTGCTAAAAGCTGTTGGAGAGTCTACATGAAAAATCCTTTTTTGTCAATAGGTTGGGGTAATTGCTGAATTCATGAATAAAAAAACAGCCCTGCCAACACCAGTACTTGGTGTTGGCTAGGGCTGTCGCGCCGTAAGATCGACCCGTATTGCGAGCTTGTCGCGATTAGGGCCAGATCTTTGTTACGGCTGGAAGGTGTTCGGGCTCAACATGTCGTTGAGGGCGAACATCAATGCATCGTATTCCTTGATTGTGTCGAGATCCCTAATGGTTTGCCATTGCATGGTATCTTTAGCTGAGTACGAATGGCAGAATACCTCGTACAATCTTGTTGCTTCTTCGATAATTTCACTATACAGTTTTGCCAAAAAATGGCAGGTTGTTGATGAGTATACACCGGCATCACATCGGTTTTTGGTTTCATTTAGGTCTTGTTGGGCATCATACTTTATGAATTGTAGTTTTGCACAGTCCTCTTTACTGATAAGGATTGGACCATTGTCTTGTGCGATTGCGTTAGTGGTAAATGCAATTACACACAGGATAGAAATGGTAGCTTTGAATGGATTCAGCATTTGTGTCTCCGGGTATTTACAACGTTGTACTACGTTGGTACTACCACTACACAATCTGGTCCGCGTGCGCTATTTTGGTGTTTCCTCTTTTCTTTATTTAGTATATTAAGCAAAGAAGATCACATTTTATATTATTTATATTTTTTTGTCAAGGTATTGAGTATTATATACGAAAGAATTAATTTTTAACCAAAAAAGTTATTTATAAAAAAAAGAGCATTTTAGAGTGTGCTCAGCACTTTTGGTCTATATGGGTTTTTGATCATTTGTGTCAGTTTTTTCTTCTTCTGTGGTTGTTGTATTTGGCTTGTGGTAAGGAGTAGCTACTCTATTAAATAGAAACCACGATATAACAGCGGTTGTACCTACAAATATCTTGGTTAAATCTACTATACCACATATTGCTAGAAGCAATGTTAACAAAGCAATAATAGCAATTGAAAGAGGTATGTAGGGTGAATAGTTTGGATTGTGATCAAGCCAATTAGCAGTTTTTTTAGCTATTCGTCTGAGCATTTTAATCTCCTAGGTATTTAAGATACTTCCAGTATGATTTGTGGTAACCACATTTTTTACAGGTAGAGGATACACGTATATCTGTTTTGTAATCTCCTGTATATGTATCTTTTAATGTAGCCTTTACTTCTTCACGCTCCCAATCGTGTTTACAAAATACTTCACGCAGATAATTCATCAGCCAACGCATATTGACCACCTTGTTAGTGTTGAGTCCAAGCATATATTATTGGTATTGATTAGTCAATTATTAGAGTTTTTTCATTTAATATGTATGTGTGGATAAGTTTTTATACTTATAATTCTAATATTTGTTTAAAATTACCTAAAATTAGCCAAAAAAGATTGTTTCTTGACATAATAAATCTGTTATGTTCTATTTGACAATACAATTAAAATCTTGTATGCTTATGAACATTGGAATATGAATAGTCAATTGAGTATAAAATTTAGTTAAGTTTAGTTATTATACTTACTTGTCAGTTCATATATAAAACGCGTCCTTGTCTAATAATCTGCTCCTCACTTCGGCAGTCGTGTCTATACACGGAGAGAAGAAAGACATGGTCATAAGTCAAAACTGCCAGTTTCCATACTTGGGACTAGGTGGACCTGCAAGTGCGGGATTGTCAAAACCCATGCCATACGCGAATTACCTAAAAATGAATTAACGTTGCACGGCTTTTTGTAAAAGTCGATTTTTTTGTTATCTCAGTTAAATTTAAATAATTTTAAAATAAATAATATAATTAATTAATTTATGCCGGCATTCAAACGTCAACCAACCAAGAGTCTTGAACGAAAGTTTTTTACAGATATACGTGATAGAATCCCTTTGCCTGATTTAATTGAGGCACAAAAAGAATCATACAAATGGTTTTTTGATGGAGGTATGAAAGAGTTATTTGAAGAAGTTTCTCCTATAACAGATTTTACAGGTAGAGATTTGGAATTATATTTTGAAGATTATTTTATAGATGACCCAAAGTTTGATGAAGTAACTTGTAGAGAAAAAAATATTACTTTTGAAGCGCCATTGCGTGTAGTGGCTAGATTGGTTAACAAGCGTACCAAAAAAGAAGACAAGCAAGAAATTTATTTGGGAGATATTCCGGTAATGACTGATCGTGGTACTTTTGTGGTAAATGGAATTGAGCGTGTAGTTGTTTCTCAGCTTATTCGTAGTCCAGGTGCGTTTTTTACTGCAGAGTCAGTTCGTGGTAGAAGATATTATGGTAGTAAAATTATCCCAAATCGTGGGGCATGGATTGAAGTTGAAACTGATCAAAATAATGTAATTTGGATTAAAGTTGATAGAAAAAGAAAAGTAGCCGCCACTTCTCTTTTGCGGGCATTTGGTATGAGTACGGATGAAGAAATACTAAAAGCATTTGTAGATGTTGATATTCATCCAAATATAAAATATATTGAAAATACATTAGAAAAAGATATCGCTACCAATGAAGATGATGGTTTGATTGAAGTATACAAAAGAATTCGACCAGGTGATTTGGCTACAGCAGATAATGCACGCGGATTGATTCATGCGATGTTCTTCAATTTTGAACGTTATGATTTGGGAAAAGTTGGTGTATATAAATTTAATACAAAATTTAAACTTGGTTTGGATGAAAAAGGTTTTGACTCAAAAGAACAAAGAGTATTGTCACCAGAAAAATTAGTAAATGTTTTGAAAGAAGTGGTTCGTTTGAATGTGAGTCAAGATGAACCAGATGATATTGATCATTTAGGAAATCGTCGTGTTCGTTCTGTTGGTGAATTGGTTCAAAATAGATTTCGTGTAGGTATGGCTCGTATGGAGCGTATTGTAAAAGATAGAATGAGTACTTATGATATTGAGAGTTTAAATCCAAATAAACTTATCAATGCAAGACCGGTGATTGGGGCGGTTCGTGAATTCTTTATGAGCTCACAATTGTCACAATTCATGGATCAGATCAATCCATTGGCTGAACTTGAACACAAAAGACGTATTAGTGCCCTTGGACCTGGTGGTTTATCACGAGACAGAGCAGGGTTTGAAGTACGTGATGTACACACTACTCACTATGGAAGAATTTGTCCAATTGCTACACCTGAAGGACCAAATATTGGTCTTGTGGGTCATTTGTCGACTTTTGCAAAAGTTAATAGTTTTGGTTTTGTAGAAACACCTTATAGAAAAGTTATTCATGATGTGCCAAATGAAGCTAGATTTTCAAAAGATGAAATCGCAAGAGTAGATGTAAGTGGAATTGTAAAAGTGGGTGAAAAAATCACCGCAGAAATTGCTAAAAAACTTGAAGCTAAAAAAGATTTAAAAACTATTGCTGTTAAAGCACGCGCAACTAATGAGATTGTTTATCTTAATTCATTTGAGGAAGAAAGAGTTGTTACAGCTAGTGCAACTACCCCAATGAATGAAAATGCAATTCTTTCTGGAGTGAGAGTTCCAGCTCGTGTTGGTGGTCAGCCGACTATTGTTGAAGTTGATAAGATTGATTATTTGGATATTGCTTCCAATCAGATTTTGAGTGTAGCTACAAGCTTGATTCCTTTTTTGGAACATGATGATGCTACTCGCGCATTGATGGGAACAAACATGCAAAGACAGGCTGTACCTTGTATTAATCCAGATTCACCGATTGTGGGTACTGGTATTGAAGGCAAGGCTGCACAAAATAGTGGGCATGCAATTTTGGCAAAGAGAGATGGTAAAGTAACCGCAGTTGATGGCAATAAAATTGAAATAACTTCTCATGGAAAAACTGATGTATATAGAATGAATAAGTTTATTCGTTCAAATGCATCAAGTTCAATCAATCAAAGACCGCTTGTAAAGTTGGATGACAGTGTTAAAAAAGGCGATGTATTGTGTGATGGACCATCTATTCAAAATGGTGAATTAGCATTGGGTCAGAATGTATTGGTTGCTTATATGGTATGGGATGGATATAACTACGAAGATGCTATTATTGTTTCTGAAAGATTGGTACAAAATGATAATTATACTTCAGTCCATATTGAAGATTATGCAACCGATGTTCGTGAAACAAAACTTGGTTCTGAAGTAGTTACTTCAGATATTCCAAATGTATCCGAAGAAAAATTAAAGAACCTTGATTCAGAAGGAGTAGTCCGAGTTGGAGCTGAAGTTCACTCAGGTGATATTCTTGTCGGTAAGATTACTCCAAAAGGTGAAACAGAACTTACTTCTGAAGAAAGATTACTTCGAGCAATCTTTGGTGAGAAAGCAAGAGATGTTCGTGATTCATCACTTTATTTGGAACATGGTGAACAAGGTAAAGTAATAAATATTGAAGTATTTACAACTGAGAGTGGTGACAAATTGCAACCGGGTGTGATGAAACAAGTCCAAGTTACAGTAGCTGATCTTCGTAAAATTCAAGTTGGTGACAAGATGGCTGGTCGTCATGGAAACAAAGGTGTAATTTCTAGAGTAGTGCCGGTAGAAGATATGCCATTTTTGGAAGATGGAACACCGGTAGATATTATTCTTTCTCCATTAGGAGTTGTTTCTCGTATGAATTTGGGGCAGTTACTTGAAACTCATTTGGGATTGGCAGCTAATGCTCTTGGATACAAAGTAGCTACACCAGCTTTGAATGGAATTACAGAAAGTCAAATCAAAGAAGAGTTAAAAAAAGCGGGTATGCCAACTGATGGTAAAGTCCAATTATATGATGGTAGAACTGGTGAATCTTTTGCTCACAAAACAACGGTTGGTTATAACTACATGTTGAAGTTAAATCACATGGTTGAAGATAAAATTCACCAAAGATCAATTGGTTCATATAGTTTGATTACCCAACAACCTCTTGGTGGTAAAGCTCAATTTGGTGGACAGAGATTTGGAGAGATGGAAGTTTGGGCATTGGAAGCTTATGGCGCAGCTCATACTTTGCAAGAAATTTTGACTATCAAATCAGATGATGTTCCAGGACGTAGTAAAGCTTATGAAGCAATTATTAAAGGTGAAAGAATTACCAAAGTTAATTTGCCAGAATCATTTAATGTATTAGTTCGTGAGCTTAAAGGATTGTGTTTGGATGTTAAATTGTTATCAAAAGTAGATAATGGAAATTATGTTTCAACAGAAGAATTGAGAGCTGAAAAACAAAAAGAAAAAGATGAAAGAGATGCAGTAGAAGGTAGAATAGAAGAATAAATAATCCATAACTATAAACTATAACTATATTATATATGTCTCGTGATTCACAAAATTTAGTAGACTTCGATGCGCTCGCATTACAAGTAGCTTCACCAGAAGTTATTCGTGGTTGGTCAAGTGGTCAAGTAACAAAACCAGAAACAATAAATTATAGAACACAAAAACCGGAAAAAGGTGGTTTATTTGCTGAGGAAATTTTTGGGCCTACCAAAGATTGGGAATGTTATTGTGGAAAATATAAAAAGATTAGATACAAAGGAATTGTGTGTGATAAGTGTGGAGTAGAAGTAACTCATTCGCTGGTGCGTCGTGAACGTATGGGTCATATTGAATTATCAACTTCAGTTTCACATATTTGGTTTTTGCGTTCTATACCTTCAAAAATTGGTTTGGTATTAGATGTGCCAATGCATGCACTTGAAAAAGTTATTTATTTTGCTTCATTTATTATAAATAAAGTTGATGAAGAATTAAAAACTGAAACTCATGAATCATTGAAGCAAGAGTTTAAATCAAAGAAAAAGCAAATAGAAAAGGAATATAAAAATAAAATTGAAAATGCTAATGGCAATACTAAAGAAATGGAAAAAATCGGCAAAGAAAGAGATGAGAAGAATAAAAATTTGGAAGAAGAATTCAAAATAGTTGAAAGTGATTTGAAAGATATAAAACCGCTTACAATTTTGTCAGAGAATCAGTATCAAGAGTTGGCGCTTCGTTTTGGTCATTTGTTTGAAGCTGGTATTGGGGCTGAAGCAGTAAGATCTTTGCTAGAAAAAATAAATCTAGAAAAAACTATTGAAGCAATTACTGATGAAATAAAACAAAGTAAAGGCGCAAAGTGTGAAAGACTTATCAGACGAGCAAAACTTTTGAAGAGTTTTCACAAAAATAATATAAAACCAGAGTGGATGATATTGGATGCGATCCCAGTAATTCCGCCAGATTTGCGTCCGATGGTAGCGCTAGATGGTGGTAGATTTGCTACGTCTGATTTGAATGATTTGTACAGAAGAGTAATCAACAGAAATAATCGTTTGAAGAGATTGTTGGACTTGAATGCACCAGAGGTAATTTGTAGAAATGAAAAAAGAATGTTGCAAGAAGCAGTGGACGCATTGATTGATAATAATGCTCGTGCTTCAAAAACTGTAACTGCTTCTACTGGTCAAAAAAGACAACTTCGTTCATTGGCTGATATCTTGAAAGGCAAGCAAGGTCGTTTCCGTCAAAATCTTCTTGGTAAACGAGTAGACTATTCAGGTCGTTCAGTAATTGTGGTTGGACCTCACTTGAATATTGATGAGTGTGGTTTGCCAAAAAGAATGGCCTTGGAATTATTCAAGCCATTTGTAATGAGTCAGATTATCAAGCGTGAATATGCCTACAATGTACGCAGTGCATCACGATTTATTGAGACAAATGCGCCAGAAGTTTGGGATATATTAGAAGAAATTACTAAAGGTACTCGTGTACTTTTAAATCGTGCTCCAACTTTGCATCGTTTGGGTATTCAAGCTTTTCATCCATTATTAGTTGAAGGTAAAGCGATTCGTTTGCATCCGCTTGTTTGTGCAGCTTTTAACGCGGACTTTGATGGAGATCAAATGGCAGTGCATGTACCGCTTACAGAGGAAGCTCGTTGGGAAGCAGAAAATTTGATGGCTTCTGAAAAAAATATTTTAAAACCAGCGACTGGTTCTCCAGTAACTACTCCACAACAAGATATTGCTCTTGGTTGTTATTACTTAACAAAATATTTAGAGAGTGATACAAAAGAAGTTACTAGATTTTTTTCAGATATTCGGGAAGCGACTTTTGCATACAAGACTCGCAAGATTACATTGAAAGATAGAATCAAAGTCCGTTTTGATGATTTGAGTAAATTTCCTGAAGGAGAAGGGCCAATTATTGAGACTTCAATTGGTAGAATTTTCTTTAATGAAATTTTGCCGGACAAACTCCCATATTACAATGAAACTATTACAAAAAAACACTTAGGAAATATTATTCAATTTTTACTTGAGCTTTATGGTCAAGAAAAGACTGCTTATGTGCTTGACGATATGAAGAGACTTGGTTTCAAATATGTTACTAGCTCAGGTTATTCATTGGGCATGGATGATTTTGCAAATATTCCAGAAAAAGAAGATTTACTTGCCATAGGTGATGAGCAGATTTTATTGGTTGACCAACAATTTCAAGAAGGACTATTAACTGATTCTGAAAGACATTCAAAAGTAATGGAAATTTGGACAGGAATAAAAGACAAAGTTGTTTCACACAATAAAGAAAGAGTTGATAAGGATGGTTCGGTATTTGCTATGATTGATTCTGGTGCTCGTGGTTCTTGGGGACAGCTAGGACAAGTTATTGGAATGAAAGGTTTGGTTGCATCACCATCAGGAGATATTATTGAGTTGCCAGTAAAAGGAAACTTTAAAGAAGGATTTGATGTATTGGAGTTCTTTATTTCTAGTCATGGTACTCGTAAAGGATTGTCTGATACAGCGCTTCGTACGGCTAATGCTGGTTATTTGACTAGACGTTTGGTAGATGTTGCCCAAGATGTAGTAGTATTGGAAGATGATTGTGGGGATACCGATGGTGAAGTATTTACTCGTGAACAATCTGAACAAATGGGACAAAAATTATCTCAGCGAGTTATTGGTAGATTTGTATTGGCTGATGTTAAAGATGGAAACAAGACAATTATTAAGACTGATGAAGTGGTGACAGAAGAAGGTGCACGTCAGATTGATGCCGCTGGAATTGAGACTATTCATGTTCGTTCAGTATTGCAATGTGAATTACCAAAAGGTGTCTGTGTTAAATGTTATGGGTTTGATTTGAGTAATAATAAAGTTGTTAAGAAAGGTACTGCTGTTGGTATTATTGCTGCGCAATCTATTGGTGAACCAGGTACACAGCTTACTATGAGAACTTTCCATTTGGGTGGTGTAGCTGGTGGTGGAGATATTACCCAAGGTTTGCCACGGGTTGAAGAATTGTTTGAAGCTCGCAATCCAAAAAGAAAAGCCGTGCTGGCTGAACATGACGGTAAGATTGAAGTGGAAGATGCTGATGGCAAAGTTATTACTAGTCCTACTGGTAGAAAAATATTTGAAGGTAGACGTGGCCAAAAAATTATTAAACTTACATATGAAGGTAGTGATGAGGTTGTAATTAGATTTTTGAAATCAGATGATTTGAAAGTGGCTGATGGTCAACAAGTAAAAAAAGATACGATACTTTTTGTAAAGGGTAGCTCTGGTGAAGAAATAAAAGCAAGTCATGGCGGAACTGTAATGGTTGACAAGAATAAAATTATTTTGAGTTTTGATGGAAAGCATGTCAGAGAATATGTTATCCCAATGGGGTACAAATTGTGGGTAAAAGATGGTGATATGGTTAAAAAGGGTGATCAATTGACTGAAGGTAGTATTGATTTGCATGAATTACATGAATTAAAAGGACGTGATGCAGTACAAAGATATGTATTGACTGAAATTCAAGAAATATATGCTTCACAAGGACAGAGATTGAATGACAAACATGTGGAAATTATTATTAAGCAAATGTTTAGTAGAGTATATATAGAAGATCCAGGTGAGACAGATTTATTACCAGGCGAAACAGTTGAAAAAGCGCAATGGTTGGTAGCCAATCAACAATTTAGAAAAGATTCGGCTAGTAGATCAGAAGCTCGTGAATTATTCTTGGGTATTAGTAAGGTATCACTTTCAACTCAAAGTTTCTTGTCAGCTGCATCATTCCAAGAGACAGCCAGAGTATTAATCAATGCTGCAATTAATGGAAAAGTTGATTATCTTGAAGGTCTCAAAGAAAATGTGATTATAGGAAGATTAATTCCAGTCGGAACTGGAGTTGGTGAAGAAAAAATTGCATTAAGTAATCTGAAAAAAAATAAAGAAGAATAATAAAAGAAAATAAAACTTCCCATTATCTAAGTGGGGAGTTTTATTTTACACAGAAAAATACCCAAAAAATAAAAAATATGGTATAATTAATTTATCTTAAAATATTATTTTGTAAAATATTTTTGGTATTTTTTAATTATAACTTGTGACTAAAAAATATAGATAAAAAATAGGATGGAATAATAGTCACAAAGAATATATGGCAGGATATCATAAAAAAGATTTAAATGAGCAGGAAATAAATGATAGTGTAAAAAATAATCTTTATCATTATTTTTTGATAAATGGTTTTTTGAATTCTAGAAAATTGTTGATAGATGAATATGCTCATAATGAGTTAAATAAAAAAGAATATAGAAGACAATTGAATTATCTGACTCGCCAAATAGTATGGAATTATATAAAAAATATATTTTTATTTCCAATTTGGTTAATCAAAATATTAACCCCATCATTTCTAAAAGGTAGCCCAAATATTTGGACGAATATAAAATTAATAGCCACAAAACAAGAATTTCGTCCGCTTCGTATGGCGATGATGTCTTGGCTTGTTTTTACATATGTATTAGTACAAGGTGGTATATTTTATTTTCAAAAGGACATTGGTGTGGTAGAGGCCGCTACATTTACTTGGGTACAAACTGGTTGGACAGCTAGTTCAACTAGCAATGCATCCCATACGACTGACAGAACCGGTTGGACAAATTATTGGGATATATATCCAACTAATATAACTACAACTACTGGGTCTGAATTAACTTTAGCCACTGAAGCTTCTTCTACTTTACATACAACAACGGCTCATTTTAATCGGGGCACTACTAGCACTGCTTCGGTAACTGGTAATGGTGTGATTTTGAGTACTGGTAGTACAATCGCTACCGCTGATATTAAGAATGGTTCTGGCAGTGTTTGTGCTTTGAAAGAAGATGGTACAGTCTTTTGTTGGGGATCAAATGCTGATGGACAATTAGGACAAGGTACTGCCGGAGGTACAAGTTCAGCTCCAGTTCAAGTTTTGGGTGTCGGTGGTAGTGGTGTTTTGAGTAATATTACAAAAATAGCAGGGCATGGTGGCGAAGGTTATTGTGCATTAAATACCAGTAATAATGTTTATTGTTGGGGAGATAATGGTTCTGGAGAGTTAGGTAATGATAATAATCCCACCGATAGTAGTACTCCAGTTCAAGTTTTGGGTGTTGGTGGCAGCGGTTTTTTGTCCAATATAACAGGCATATCTGGTCATATTGATGGATTTTGTGCAATGGATTCAAGTAACAATTTATATTGTTGGGGTCAAGGTGTTCAATCTGGAGCAGATACATTCAGTGCTGTACCTGTGCCAACTCAAGTTGTTGGTGTTGGTGGTTCTGGAAATTTGACAAATATAGACACAGTTATGGATGGTGCAAATCATGTGTGTGCAGCTGATACTGGTAATAGTATGTATTGTTGGGGAGTCGGTGCTGCTGGAAGACTTGGAAATAATGCAACAGATCAATATACCACTCCAGTTCAAGTGGTTGGTGTTGGCGCGGTTGGTTTTTTTGCCAATGTTTCCAGTGGTTCAACTGGAGATTCAACTACTTGTGCGATTGATACAAGTAATGACTTATATTGTTGGGGTGAAAATTCTTCAGGTTCAGTTGGTGATCAAACTACAACTAACAGGTCTGTGCCGGTTCAAGTATTAGGTGTAAATGGTGTCGGTAATTTAACCAATGTTATAGATGTTACTGGTGGTGCTGGTGGTGTTATGTGCGCAGTAAATACCAGCGGTAGTGTATATTGTTGGGGTGGAAATAATTTTAGAGGAGAGAGAGGGGATGGAACAGATGGTACGGTTACAACCACTCCGGTTCAAGTTGTTGGTGTTGGTGGTTCTGGTAATTTATCAAATATAGTAAATATTAGTGCCGGTCAAGAGTTTGTTTGTGCACTTGATTCAGGTGATGATGTTTATTGTTGGGGATGGAATAGTTTGTACCAAGGAGGAAATGGTTCTATTGATCCACAGAGTACTCCAGTTGCCGTAAGTGGCGTAGGTGGTTCTGGTACCCTAAATTTAGGTGTAGCTTATGTTTCATCTGGTACTTTTACTTCAAATATAATAGATACAGTGAGTTCAACTGTATTTGGAACAATGACATGGACAACTAGCACTCTTGCAAATACAACTTTGACTATGAAAGTAAGGACAGGTCAAAAAGCCGATATGTCAGATGCTACTGCTTGGGCATCTTGTAATGTTGTAAACAATACCGGAGATGATATATCATCCAACAATTGTGTGACAGATGGTGAAAGATATATTCAATATCAAACAGCTCTTGCAACATCAGATACCAGTGTTACCCCAGAACTTCAAGATGTAACAATAAATTACACTAGATATACCAATACAGAACAGACATTGACATCAAGCCCTTTTGACACAAGTGATGTTGCTAATATTCTTTCAAGTATTGCTTGGACAGAAAATTTGCCAACTGGTACGGATATTAAGTTTCAAATAAGGACGGCTCCAGATTCATCTGGTTCACCAGGGACATGGACATCTTGGTTGGGGCCAACTAATGGTAGTGACTATTATACAAATTCTGCTGGTGGTGAAACCATAAATAGTAGTCATACTGATGGAACTGATGATCAATGGATACAATACAAAGTATATATTTCTAGTTCAGATGGTGGACAGACACCAACTCTTTCGGATGTGACTGTTACATATGTAGTAAATGAAGCACCACAATTTTCTGGTTCTGGGGTGTCAGCAAGTCAGATTTCAAATGGATCTGTACGGATAATATATTCAGTATTGGATTCAGACGCTACTACAGATACAGATGGGCTAGTAACACCATCCTTTGAATATTCACTGAACAATGGTTCAAGTTGGTCAAATATAACTGGACATATTACAGAGAGTGGGTCATCAGCTACTTCAACTAGAGCTTTGCAAGAAACTACTTGGTCTACATCTACTGTGCTTTGGGATGCCAGACAAGTCATTGATGGACAAGATGTATCACAAGCTATGATAAGGGTAACTATAAATGATGGTGAGGCTGCCAATAATTTGGTTACATCAACTTCAGCAGCTTTTGCGCTCGATGTTACAGATCCAGCTTTGGGCACTCCATCATTTAAAGTAGTGGCTACTACAACACCAGCAACAATTACCAATTATGCTACAGACACCAATTCAATCCAGATGATAAGTGGATTATCTTCTGATGTTTCAGATGGAACTTGGGAGAGCTATGCGGTTACAGATACAATTACATTGGCAACTGATCCAGATACAGTCTATGTACAATTTAGGGATGCATTTTCTAATACAACTACAATTCAATCAGCTACAACACCAGAAACACCGACAAATATGGTAATCAAAGATATTTCAAATGCAAGTTCAGGAAATTATAAAGAATTTATAATTTGGGAAACAGTAGCAGCTCCGAGTCCAGGATTTTCTAGATATGATATTTATAGATCTACAGATGGGTCAACTTATACATTCTTGTCATCTGAAGCATCACGTACTACCAATTATTATCTTGACCAAACAGTTTCACAAAACACAACTTACTATTATAAAGTAGCAACAGTTGATTCAGATGGTAACACTTCAGCTTTTTCAAGTGTAGTATCGGACAATGCAGATGGTCAAGGTGGAACAGATACTACCGCACCAACCATTACAAATAGAGCTGAGTCAAATATAACGACTCAAGGTTTTACAATTACATGGGATACAGATGAAGTGGCTAGCTCATCGGTTGCTTATTCTGCTAATGCTTTTGGTGGATCGTTTAGTACTACAACAGTGGATACTATGGTAAAAGCTGATGGTGGAAGTTTGGGAGGACATTCTGTTTCAGTTATAGGATTGTCTCCAAATACGACATATTATTATCAGCTTGCTTCAAGCGACCCAAATGGTAATATTTCATATGAGTCAAATTCTGGTGCAGGTTATTCTATTACAACTTTAGATGGACCTTCCATTTCTAGTGTAGCAGTTGATTCGGTTGATAATAATCAAGCCACTATTGTGTGGACAACAAATGTTTCGGCTGATTCACAAGTTTATTATTCAACAAACTCTAGTTTATCAAGTCCATCAAATGTAGAAGATACCACAGCTACAACTAATCATTCAATTACTCTTACAGGACTTATACAAGGAACGACTTATTATTTTTATGTGGAATCTGGTGTAGCCAATGATAAAAATTCTGGAAATTATTATTCTTTTATAACAACTAATGATACTACTGTACCAACTATTTCATCAGTATCAGCTTCTCCGGTGGCTGATACAACTGCGGTTATAACTTGGACTACCAATGAAGGAGCTACTACACAACTTTTGTATGGAACAACCTCAGGTTCACTTGATACTTATTCAACTCTTACAACAGGATTAAATTTGAGTCATACAGTTTCATTGACAGGTTTGACTGAAGATACAACTTATTATTATACAGTTTCTTCAGTTGATGGTTCTGGCAATGCTACCACATCAAGTCAATCAAGTTTTGTAACAAGTGAAGAACTTTCAACTGCGACAGAAGTTGCAGCCGAGGTTGCAGCTGCAGAAGCAGTGGCAGAAGCAGCTGGGGTAGCAAGTGTTCCAAGTGGTGGTGGTGGTTTTCCTTATACTCCTCCATCTGATAAGATTGCCCCTACAATTACAAATATAAGAGTTTCAGATATTGCTACAAAGTCCGTGAAGATTGAATGGGATACAAATGAAGCAGGAGATAGTATATTACAATATGGAAAATTAGCAGAAGATTTGAATGTAGCTTTAGTTGATATTAGTAGTACAAAAACTAATCATTCTTTAGTTATTGGAGATTTATCACCTTCAACTCAATATACATTTAAAGTCTCAACTGCTGATATTTCTGGAAATAGAACTATATCTACTAATCAATCTTTTACAACTCTCTCAGGTTTAGAAGAAATTGATGAATTAGAAAAACTTGAAGAGGAAATTTTGGAAGAAGAAGGAACTCCAGAGTCAATTTTCAAATCACTTATAGACAAAACAGCAGAAATAATTAGAAGAATGTCAGGAGAAGTATCAATTGAGACATTAGAATCTGGTTTGGCAACTCAGTATACTACCATAAAAGAACTTGGTGCGCTTGTTCCATTACCTTTAATAGGTGGTAGGCCAGTTGTTGAAGTAGGATCAAGTTATGCTAGAGTTTATTGGACAACAGATAAGCCAGCAAATTCACTTGTAGCTTTTGCGCCTGAATCAACTTATGTAAATAATGGGGAATATTCTCAAGTAGTAGGTGATGCTACAGAACAAGTAGAAAATCATGATATTCTGATTTCAGAATTAAGACCAAATACTACTTATCATTATCAAGTGAGATCTAAGACACCGGTTTCAGATACTGCAAGATCTGGTGATCTTACATTTACAACCAAAGATGAGCAAGCTGAAATAATCACATACAAAGTAGACTTAGTATCTGATAGTGAGGCAGTTTTTAATTGGACAACAAATATTCCAACAGATTCAGTGGTTACATATATTCCTTATGGTCAGGATGGTATATTACAAATTGATTCGGTTAAATCTGTATCTGATAAAGCTGTTTCAATATTGCATGGTGTTACAGTCAGTGATATGGAGGCTGGTATTACTTATCAAGTTGAGCTTTCTGGAAAAGATTTGAATGGTAATATATTATCAAAAATAATTTCAACATTTTCAACTTCAGAAACTGATTCGTCCCCAATAATTGTTCAGGTACAAACTGACGCTGCTTTATTACCGGGTGATGAATCAGCCGTTCAAGCTATAGTTTCTTGGACAACCAATGAACCGTCTACTAGTCAAGTATTTTATCAAAAAGGATTTGGTAGAACAGATGATAAAGTAGAGTTTAGTAAAAAAACACCATTACAACCAAATTATACCAAGAGACATATTCTAGTCATAACTGATTTTGAACCTGGTACAGTGTACCAATTTCAAGTAGAATCTATTGATTCTTCAGGAAATGTTACCAGATCGAGAACTTATACTTTGCTTACACCAAGACAAAAAGAGTCTGTATTCCAAGTAATTATGAGCAATCTTGAAGATACATTTGGATGGGTTGGACAATTGGGATTATAAAATAACTTTTTATAACTTTTTAGCCAAAACCCCTTTTAGAGGGGTTTTGTGTTGAAAAGAATTGAATATAGTGATAAAGTGTGAATATATTGTTAATATGAGTAGTGTGAATTAATATAATGGGAATTATTATTCACTCCCTGCCTGTCGGCAGGCAGGATTCTCGCTTCGGCTCCGAGGGTGATGCTTGTTGGGGCATCAAATCCGTAAAAACAAACAATTGGAATTAGTGCTTAATTATAAACAACACTTTCAATTCTTACAATTTATATTATTCATAAATATATGTCAGGACATTCAAAATGGAGTAAAATTCAACATAAAAAGGGGAAAATTGATGGGGCTCGTAGTAATTTGTTTACTAAACTTTGTAAAGCAATTACAATTGCGGCGTCTCATGGTGGAGGGGATCCAGATATGAACTTTTCATTACGTTTAGCAATAGACAAAGCTAAAATAAGTAATGTTCCTAAAGATAATATTGAAAAGGCCATAAAACGAGGAATAGGTGAATTAGCTGAAGGCGCAGTTTTTGAAGAGATTATATATGAAGGCTTTGGCCAGGGTGGTATAGCTTTTTTAATAGAAGCTGTTACTGATAACAAAAACAGAGCTGTATCAGAAATAAAACATGTTTTTTCTAAGTACGAAGGTTCTCTTGGTGGACCAGGCTGTGTTCAGTGGCAGTTTGATCATATGGGAGTTGTTCGTTTGGGTAAAGATAAAAAGGATATGCTTGGGGAAAAGTGGTCTGATCTTGAGTTAGGTTTAATGGATGCGGGAGTGGATGATATTATCGAGAGTGAATTTGGTATAGAGCTACATTGTGCTATAGACAAATTACAAACAGTTTTGGAAGTTATTAAAAAATTTGCTATTGATACAGAAGATTCTGGTTTGGAATGGGTTGCAAAAGAAACAATTACTTTGGAAGAAAATGAATCAGCTAGTGTTGCTAAATTGTATGATTTGCTGGATGAGCTTGATGATGTTGAAGCGGTTTATACCAATGAAGCTTGATTTTATGAATTTGGAACAAAAAAAAAGAGTCATAGGTATTGATCCAGGTTTTGGGCGAGTTGGTTGGGGTGTGATTGAAAAACAAAATGGAGACTGGGTATATGTTGATCATGGTTGTATTGAAACTGATACGAAATTTGAATTTATTGATAGATTAGTTCAGATTCATGAACAATTAACTTCGATTATTGAGAAGTATCGGCCAAATTATTCAGGGGTTGAAGATTTATTTTTTTGTAATAATGTAAAGACGGCTATTAAGGTGGGGCAAGCGAGAGGGGTTATTTTACTTACTTTGAAACAAGCTGGATTACCAATAGATGAATTTACACCGCTTCAAGTAAAACAATCCCTCACGGGGTATGGTCGGGCCCAAAAAGATCAAATTCAAAAATTGGTTCAAATACACTTGAAAATGAAGGAAAAGATTACTCAAGATGATGCGGCTGATGCTCTCGCTATTGCCCTAACTTGTGCATATTCTCTTGCATATAAGGAAAAAAGTATGGAATAATTTGGCTTGACATTTTGAGGTAGCAATGCTATAATATACTCATTAAAAAATCAGCTTATATACTCTATATAAGCGGTTCGGACCATATGCAGCCCAAAAGGGATTAACATGCTAGCAATCGGCCCGATAAATAATATTGGCATGTATGTTAGATAAACAGAAAAAAACCAAGTTAATAAAAAAGTTTCAGACTCATGAGGGAGATACTGGGTCAAGTGAAGTGCAAATAGCAATTCTCTCAGCTGAGATAGATGAGTTAGCAGAACATTTGAAAGTTAATCCAAAGGATCATTCTTCAAGAAGAGGTCTTTTGAAAAAAGTTGGTGAGAGAAGAAGATTGTTAAGATTTTTGAAAAAAGAAGATCTTAAATCACATGAAAATTTAATAAAAAAACTTAAATTAAAACAAGTGAAATCTCTAGATAAGCCTCAAGAGCTAGTGTTAGATGATGAGGATAATATTGAAGAAGATGACAAAGATAAAGAGTAATAGACATAATCCAGTAATACACCCCCACCAAAGAGTAGGGGTGTTTATAGATGTTCAAAATTTGTATTATAGTGCTAAAAATTTGTATAGAAAAAAAGTAAATTTTGGAAATATTCTCAATGAAACTGTGGCTGGAAGAAAATTGATTCGTGCTTTTGCTTATGTCGTAAGAACTGAATCAAAAGAAGAAATGCCATTTTTTGATGCTTTATATAATTTAGGTATTGAAAAAAGAGAAAAAGATTTACAAATTTTTTATTCTGGTATGAAGAAGGCTGATTGGGATGTTGGTCTTACAGTGGATGCTATTAGACTTGCACCTAGTTTGGATGCGGTTATTCTTGTGTCAGGAGACGGAGATTATGTTCCATTGATAGAATATTTACAAAAAAGTACTGGCAAATATGTAGAAGTAGCTGCATTTGGTGAGACAGCATCATCAAAATTAATAGAAGTTGCTGATAGTTTTCTTGATTTGAGTGATGATCAGGATAGGTTTTTAATTGTTGATAGAAAATTGTCTGAAAATAAATCGCAGACTGGAAACAATAGCAATAATGGACAAAAAGCAGTTGATTACAAGAAAAATAATGATAGAAAACAAATGCATAAAAAAAATATAAAAAAATAATTATTAATTAATTAAGGATTGGTCTGGAGACAGCTAGGTTTGCATATAATTATTATGTGTTCAGATCTATAGTATCTAGATCAATCCAGCAATAAATATATGTTGGATATAAAAAATTGGTCCATAGAATGGGGTGGACGAACACTGTCTATTGAGACAGGTAGATTTGCATTACAAGCTAATGCGACTTGTACAGTGCGTTATGGTGACACTGTTATTATGGCGACTATAGTACAGAGTGATAGCGTTCGTGAAGGTATAGATTACTTTCCACTAATGGTTGATTTTGAAGAAAAATTGTATGCCGCTGGTAAAATTAAAGGTTCAAGATTTATAAAACGTGAAGGACGACCAACAGACGAAGCAATATTGTCAGGCCGAGTAATTGATAGAGCTATTCGCCCTCTTTTTGATGAAAGAGTACGCAATGATGTACAAGTCGTAATCACTGCTCTTTCTGTTGATGGTGAAAATGATGCAGCTATTGTTGGTCTTGTGGCTGCTAGTTGTGTGGTTCATATGTCAGCCGTACCTTGGGGTGGTCCAATTGGTGCTGCTAGAATTGGACGAGTTAATGGAGAATTCATATTGAATATTACCTCAGATAAACTTGGAGAAAGTGATTTGGATTTGGTGGTAGCAGGTACACCGGAAAAATTGGTAATGGTAGAAGCTGGAGCAAAAGAAGTCAAAGAAGATGATATGTTTGAGGCAATCAAATGGGGTTGTGAACAACTAAAACCATTAATAGATTTAATTGAGCGTGTTCGTGCTGAAGCTGGGGTTGAAAAATTAGCTTTACCTGATTTTGCTAATGATTTGGGATTGATAGAAGATAATGTTGAAGAAAAGGTTAGAAAAATTTCACAAGAATTTGTGGCAAGCGTATCGGATACAATGATTTTTGATTCTATAAAAGTAAGTAAAAAAGAAAGAAAAGAAATGATTGACAAAATCAAAGAAGCGTTGAAAGTTCATTTGGTTGAAAAAGGTTTTGAAGAAGACACTCATAATGCTGGATTAAAGAATTTGAAAGAATATATTGCATTTGAAATTACAAAAAGAATTTTGGAACGTGATCAAAGATTGGATGGTAGAAAGTTGACTGAAATTCGTGAATTGCAATCTAGTATTGATTTACTTCCTCGTACTCATGGTTCGGCTATGTTTATGCGTGGGGACACACAAGTATTATCAATTGCTACTCTTGGCGCACCTGGAGATGTACAGACATTAGACACTATGGAAGAAGATGGAACAAAACGATATATGCATCACTATAATGATGCTCCGTATACATATGGTGAAGCAGGATTTATGCGTGGACCTGGCCGTCGGGCGATTGGTCATGGGGCGCTTGCAGAACGCGCTTTAGAACCAGTACTTCCATCAGTAGAAGATTTTCCATATACAATTCGGGTTGTTTCAGAAGTGTTAGGATCAAATGGATCTAGCTCTATGGCTTCAACTTGTGGTTCAAGTATGACCTTGATGGCAGCTGGAGTACCAATAAAAAAATCTGTAGCGGGTATTGCCATGGGTCTTGCATCAGACGAATCAGGAAATTGGAAAATTTTGACTGATTTGCAAGACATTGAAGATGGTAAAGGCGGAATGGATTTTAAGATTGCTGGGACACGAGATGGTATTACAGCTTTACAAATGGATACAAAGACGCAAGGTCTTAATTGGGATCTGGTGAAAAAAACTATTTCACAAGCGTATGATGCTAGATTAGAAATATTATCAGTTATGGAAAATACTATTGCAGAACCACAAGCAATGTCAAAGTATGCTCCAAGAATTGAAACCATTATAATTGATCCAGAAAAGATTAGGGACGTTATTGGACCTGGTGGAAAAGTAATAAATAAAATTATTGATGATACTGGTGTGCAGATTGATATTGAACAGGACGGTCGGGTAATGATTACATCAAATGATGGCGAAGGTATGGCTAAAGCTCGTAAAATTATTGAAGAACTTACCAAAGAAGTTATGGCTGGTGAAGAATATGATGGTGAAGTGGTTCGTATTATGGATTTTGGAGCTTTTGTACAGGTTTTGCCTGGCAAAGATGGTATGGTTCATGTGAGTGAAATTGCTTGGGAGAGAGTAGAAAAACCAGGCGATGTATTGAAAATTGGACAGAAGGTGAGAGTGAAAGTAAAAGAGATTGATGATATGGGAAGAATAAATCTTTCTATGAAAGCACTTTTACCTCAACCAGAAGGATATATGCCTCCAGCACCAAGACCACCAAGAACAGGTGGTAGTGGTTCAGGTGGCAGATCCGGTGGCTTCAAAAAACCATTTAATAAAAACAGAAGATAAATTAAAAAATCCCTATAAAGGGATTTTTTAATTTATTATTTAAGTAGTTCTTTCAAATATTGTCCGGTATAACTATTTTTTACTTTGGCTACATCTTTTGGAGTGCCTTCGGCGACTAATTCACCACCTTGTTTGCCACCACCAGGACCGAGATCAATCACCCAGTCAGCAGATTTTATAACATCAAGATTATGTTCAATGATTAGGACGGTATTTCCTTTGTCTACTAGTTGGTTTAATACTTGGAGTAAGCGTTTGATATCTTCAAAATGTAAACCAGTAGTTGGTTCGTCAAGTATGTATAAAGTTTTACCAGTAGCACGGCGAGATAATTCTGTAGCCAGTTTTATTCTTTGGGCTTCACCACCAGATAAGTTGGTAGCTGGTTGTCCAAGATGTAGATAACCTAATCCAACTTCTCGTAATATTTGTAGTTTGTCAGCAATTCCAGAAATATCAGAAAAAAATACTCTGGCTTCTTCAACTGTCATATCTAAGACATCAGCAATATTTTTGCTATGATAATGAATTTCTAGAGCTTCTTTGTTGTATCTTTTCCCTTCACATTCACTACATTCAACAAATACATCAGTCAAAAATTGCATTGGAATTCTGATATATCCATCTCCTGAACAAGCTTCACATCTACCACCACCTTTGACATTGAAACTAAACATACCGGCACCATATCCGCGGAGTTTTGCTTCTGGAACATTGGTAAATACATCGCGAATGCCAGTAAATACACCAGTATAGGTGGCTGGATTACTGCGAGGTGTTCGTCCAATTGGAGATTGATTGATTGAAATTACTTTATCAATATTTGTTATTCCTTTTATAGATTTATGTATACCAGGTTCACTTTTTGCTCGGTAAAAATGTTTACTAAGAGCTTTGCCTAGTATATTGGTAATAAGGCTAGATTTTCCAGAACCAGAGACGCCGGTCACACAAACTAATTTGCTGAGAGGAATATTGACATCAATATTTTTAAGGTTGAAGGCTTTTGCTCCAATGATTGATATGTTTTTATTATTGCCAGCATGAAGTTTTTTTGGCGCAGAAATTTTTTCCTTCATTGATAGGTATTTTCCAGTAATTGATTTTGGATTTTTCTTTATTTGAGCAGGTGTTCCACAGGCAATTATTTCTCCGCCATAAAATCCAGCTCCAGGTCCAACATCTACAACATAATCTGCTTCTTCTATCATCGCTTGATCATGTTCAACTACTATAACAGTATTACCTAAATCCCGTAATGTTTTTAGGGTATTTATTAGTTTGTCATTGTCTTTTGGGTGGAGTCCAATAGAAGGTTCATCTAATATATATATAACATCAGTAAGTCCAGTGGAGAGTTGTGATGATAAACGGATTCTTTGGGCTTCACCACCAGAGAGCGTATTAAATCCACGATCAAGTGTTAGATAATAAAGACCAACTTGTAACAAATCGTCAATTTTATTTTTTATTTCTTTTAAAATAGGCAAAGCAATTTGTTCTTCTTGTTTGGTAATTATTAGATGATTGTCAGTTTTTTTGCCTTTGGTCGTTGTGGAGTTTGGTTTGGAAATAAGTTGATTAAAAAAGTCATTAGCTTCTTCAATAGTCATCTCAGCAATATCTGAGATTGAATAGTCATTGATTTTGACATGGAGAGATTCGGCTTTTAGTCTTTTACCTTTGCATGCCGGACATTTTTTTTCACGCATGTAATTTTCAATTTCTTTTCTAATATATTCAGAATCAGTTTCAGCATGGCGTTGAGTAAGATTTGGGACTATTCCATCATAATTCATTTTTTTACCATCAATCTCATAGTTTTCTCCATCTGTACCAAAAAATAAAATATTCATTACATCTTGAGGCAAATCTTTTATGGGTGTATTCATGGAAAAATTGTGAGCTTGAGCTACAGAAGATAATATTTTTTGATAATGATTTTGATTGCCGACAATTCTAGTCCATGGTTGAATGGCTCCTTCTGCTAGCGTAAGTCTTGGGTTGGGAATAACTAAATCAGTATCTACATCTAATGTAAAACCAAGACCAGTACAGCGTGGACATGCTCCATATGGACTATTGAAACTGAAAGTCCTTGGTTCAATTGCTTCAAAATTTCTATTAGAATCTGGACAAAATGGAAAAGTAGTATAAATTTGTTCGTCCCCGGTTTCTTCATTTAATATTAGTATTGATCCATTTGAAAGATCAATTGCTTTTTCAACTAATGATGATATATCTTGTTTTTTAATGTCAGTTATTTTGCCAATCAATATTTCAATATCATAAGTTGAATTTGTATTAAATTTGTATTTTTTTAAATCTATTAATTTCATTATAATACCATTGACACGGATAGTTTGATAACCAGATTGTTCAAGGCGAGGGAGAATTTTTTTGGCATCAATTTCTTTTTTTGTAATTATTGGAGCAAATAATAAAACTTCTTTTTCTGTGCGACAAGTTTTGCGGATGATTTCAGTAATTTCACCAGTGGTATATTTGGTTACGGGTTTGTTTGTATCAGGACAAAATTGTTTTCCAATGCGAGAAAATAATAGACGGAGGTGATCATAAATTTCGGTTACAGTTCCGACTGTTGAACGAGGGTTTTGAGAAGTATTTCTCTGATCAATGGCGATAGTCGGAGACAATCCAGTAATTTCATCAACATCAGGTTTGTCTTGTACATCCATAAATTGACGCGCATAAGCATTTAGACTTTCTGCGTATCTGCGTTGTCCTTCGGCATAGATGGTATCAAAAGCCAAAGATGATTTACCTGATCCAGATAGTCCAGTAATTACTGTAAGTTTGTTTTTTTCAATTTTGAGAGAAGCATTTTTTAAGTTGTTTACTCGAGCATTTGTAATTTTTATGTATTGTGGCATAACTTAAGTTATTTAAGTTCTTGCAATATTAGATTTGACCAATCATCTTCAGAAAGTACTCCTTGAATTTGCTTGCCATTTACCAAATATGTTGGTGTCCCTTGTAAGCCGATTTGGGCAGCATCTTTGAGATCTGTTTCAATATTATTTAAATTGGTATTAGTTTCTAGACATTGCTGGAATTTTGAGTTGTTAATTGCTAGTGATTCAGCATAACTCAAAAGTGAGTCTTTGTCAAGTTTTTGATAGGTATATAATAAATCATAATATTCCCAAAATTTGTTTTGATCTTGCGCGCAAGTTGAGGCAATATGGGCTAATAGTGAATCTGGATGTATCCCGACTATTGGTGTGTGTTTAAAAATAATTCTGATGGCTGGTCCATATTTTTCTTTTATTTTTTTCATGATTGGAAAGCTTTGTCTACAAAATGGACATTCAAAATCTTCAAAAGCAAATATAGTGACCAGTGCAGTTGACGGACCAAATATAGGATTATGGTCGTGTATAAAATTTTCAGTATTTATAGATTTTTTTTCTATTTGATTATTATTTCCATATTTATTGAATAAAGTATTTGTATCACCGTATTTTATATTGTATAAAAAGTAGCCAACTAGACCCATAAATAATATTCCAGCTACAAGAAAAAAAATTATAATACCCAAAAATATTGCTCCGCCAGTTGATTGATACCATTTTTGTTGTGGTTTTAATATATTCATAAGAATAAATTAGTTTTGGTTTATTATAACATATTTTTCATAATGTCAACATATTATAGATTAATATTAGTTGTAAGATACAATAGTATTGTTTATATTTTTATATACGATCGCATTAATTTTAATTATTTATTTTTATTTGCTTTTATATAATATATTAGTTAAAATAATACATTATAATTATTTTAATTTTTTAAATTATGCAAAAAATAAAAGCGGAATATATTTGGATAGATGGTAGTAAGCCTGTCGCAAAATTGAGATCCAAAACGAAAATTTTGGATCATGTTGTATCTCAAGTGAGTGATATACCAGAGTGGGGGTTTGATGGTTCCAGTACACAACAGGCAGAAGGCCATAGTAGTGATTGTGTTTTAAAGCCAGTATATTTTGTTGCTGATGTTGTGCGAGGCAATCCACATATTTTGGTAATGTGTGAAGTGTTTGAAGCTAATGGTAATGTTCATAAAAGTAATCATAGAGCCAGATTGCGTGAAATTGCAAGGAAATATGAAAATCATGAAGCTTGGTTTGGTATAGAACAAGAGTATACCTTTTTCAAAGGTTCAAGACCACTGGGTTGGCCAGACAATGGATTTCCTGCTCCTCAAGGCGGATATTATTGTGGGGTTGGATCAGACGAGGTATTTGGTAGGCAAATTGTTGAGGAACATATGAGTGTATGTCTGGAAGCTGGTATAAGTATTTCTGGGATTAATGCTGAGGTAATGCCAGGTCAATGGGAATTTCAAGTGGGACCATTGGGTCCTTTGGCTGTTGCAGATCAACTATGGCTTTCACGTTGGCTTTTGTATAGGGTTGCAGAAAATTATGGTGTTTCAGCTACTCTGGATCCTAAACCAGTGAAAGGTGATTGGAATGGGGCTGGCGCTCATACGAATTTTTCTACTAAAACAATGCGCGATCCTGGTGGTATAAAAGCAATTGAACAAGCTTGTATGAACTTGCGTCAAAATCATAAAAAACATATTGAGGTTTATGGTTATGGTAATCATAATAGACTCACAGGTTTACATGAAACTTGTAGTATTGATGAGTTTCGTTATGGAGTGAGTGATCGTGGGGCTTCTATACGTATTCCTTTGGCAACTTCTAAAGAAGGTTGTGGTTATCTAGAAGATCGTCGTCCAGCTGCAAATATGGATCCTTATCAAGTTTGTGCAGTTTTGATGGAAACTATATTAAATAATGATATTGTTAGTGATTCAAGTAGGGTTGGTTTTTAAATAGGTTTTTATTTGTGGTAAGGTTATTGACAAAAATATCTATATATAGTATAGTGTTCTCAACTTGAATGGGCTACATTAATCCCAATCAAACATTATTAATCCCTCATATTCTGCATTTTTTCCTCTCCAGCCCAACTGGGGTAGACAGATTAGAGGTTAAAGGAAAATATTTATGAAGATACCAAGTATCTTGGAGATGCTTCAGGCCGGTGTTCATTTTGGACATCAGTCTTCACGTTGGCATCCAAAAATGGAAGAGTATATTTTTACAGAACGCAATGGTGTTCATGTAATTGATTTAGAAAAAACAAAGTTAAAGTTGGAAGAAACTTTGGAGGCAGTTCGCGCTCTTGCAGCCGAAGGTAAAGAAGTACTTTTTATCACTACAAAAGTACAAGCTCGTGAAATAGTAAAAGAAGCAGCAATTAGTTGTGATTCACCATATCTTGTAGAAAGATGGGTTGGAGGTTTGTTGACAAATTTTGATGAGATGAAAAAATTGTTTAAGAAATACAATGATATCAAAGAACAAAAAGAAAATGGAGAATTGGAACGATATACAAAACAAGAGCGTTCAAAAATTCTCAAAGATCTTGAAAAGATGGAAAAGACTTTGGTAGGATTGGCTCATCTTGAAGAAATGCCAGATGTATTATTTGTACCAGCGCTTCAAAGAGAGAAAACTGCGGTAATGGAAGCAAACAAAACAGGTGTACCTATCATTGGAATTTGTGATACAAATTCTAATCCAGATAAAGCTGAATATATAATCCCAGCTAATGATGATGCTGTAAATTCAATCAGAATGATGGTTAACCTAATTGCGGAAGCTGTCAAAGAAGGTAAAGAAGAATATAATAAAAAGAATCCAACCATTAAAGTACCAGTTTCTTTAAAGAAAGCTGAAAGACCTCCAGAAAAACAAAAAAGAGGTTTGGATTGGACTTAATATAATAAAAGCCTTCGGGCTATAACAATAATTACTATGTCTATTAACGCTTCAGACATCGCTAAGCTCCGAGCTCAAACAGGAGCAGGTATGCTTGATTGTAAACATGCGCTTGATGAGACCAATGGCGACTTTGAAAAAGCAATAAATTATCTTCGTGAAAAAGGAATAACTAAAGCTGCAAAGCGAGCTGGTAAAATTGCCGCGGAAGGTGCGGTGGTAAGTTATATTCATGGTGCTGGCAAAATTGGAGTACTTGTTGAGATAAATTCAGAAACTGATTTTGTGGCCAAAAATGATATTTTTAAAGCTTTGACTGTGGATATTGCTATGCATATTGCCGCAGCTTCACCTAAATATCTTTCTCGTGAAGAAGTGCCAGCGACAGAGTTGGAAAATGAAAAAAGTATTCACAGAACACAACTTGAAGCTGAGGGTAAACCAGCAGATATGATTGAAAAGATTTTGGAAGGAAAAATGAAAAAATATTATAGTGAAGTTTGTTTGCTTGAACAACCTTTTATCAAGGATGAAGACAAAACAATTGAACAAATTCTTGTAGAAAAAACCAGTGAAATTGGAGAAAAAATTTCAATCAGGAGATTTGCAAGATTTGAACTAGGCGAAGGTATTGAAAAGAAAAAACAAAGTTTTGCTGAAGAAGTAGAAGAACAATTAGGATAAATAAAAAATTCCCGAAAGGGAATTTTTTAATATATTGTATTATATTTGGCTTATTTTAGCTATATTTTAAAGTTATCCCCATCTAGGTATTGACAGAATATGGTATTTGGTGTATAATATATTTATTAGAAAGTTAAGTTGGTAGCGAGTGGATTTCTGAGACTTACAAGATAAGTAATAGAAATCCACTCAACACCACCACTTCCTAATACTAAAGGGTTCTCTCACGAGAACCCTGATGTTATTTTAGGGATAGATCAGTTCGCCAGATAGGCGATTTTTTGTTATATTTGTGATATATTAAATTTACTTTTAAATAACTATTTAGATTAAAAGAAATAATATGAATGGACAAAATAGAAATGATATAGATATTGGTATGGAAGTAATGGTAGTCTTGAAAGAAGATCAAAGAACAGGTGAACTTACGCGTGGAGTGGTCCAAGATATTTTAACCAATAGTCAATTTCATCCAAGGGGTATCAAAGTCCGTTTGGAAGATGGACAAGTGGGGCGTGTACAGGAAATTTTATAAGATTAATATATTTTTAATTATGATTAATGATAAAAATACAAATGTTTTTGAATTGAAGGAATTGATGAGGGAGTTTCGTGATGAGCGTGATTGGGAAAAATTTCACAATGTAAAAGATTTAGCAGTAGCGATTTCAGTTGAGGCAGGTGAACTTTTGGAACTTTTTTTGTGGCATAAGTCAGAAGATTTTACTAAGCAGATGGAGAATGATTTAGAATTTAGAGAAGAAGTGTCTGATGAATTGGCTGATGTGATTAATCTTTGTCTTGCTTTTGCAAATATTGCAGGATTAGATGTGGCAACTTTGACAAAAAATAAAATTGCAAAAGCAAAATTAAAATATCCTATAGAAAAAGCAAAAGGCAGGGCAATCAAATATACTAAATTCTAAATCTACTTTGTTTATTTGAAAGAATTTTTTAGATAATGTATAATAAAAAAATAATTAATTTAATATAATTTAATATAATATGAAGAAAATAAATCTATTTGCTTTATTTGCTTTAGCAATCGGAATGGTATTTGCTGTTCCAGTCCATGCTCAAGAGTCAGATTGTCCTACTCTTGTAGCTGGTGATATTTTTAAGGTGACAGGACATAGTGCGGTGTATTTATTGGATGACAATCTCAAGCGATTGTATTTTCCACATGCGGATGTATTTAAAAGTTGGTATGATGATTATTCATCTGTTGTAGAAATACCAGAAACTTGTGTAGACGCCTATCCAGCCCCATTGGATCCTCCATTTGGAGTTAACTATCGTCCAGGTTCAAGATTGGTAAAAGTCAAAATATCGCCATCAGTATATGTAATTGAACCAGGAAATAGATTAAGAAAAATTGGTAGTGAACAAGTTGCTCGTGAACTTTATGGACCAAATTGGGCAAAACTTGTGCGTGATGTTTCTGATGCATTTTGGCCAAATTTCAAAAACAGAGGTCAAGAAATAAAGGATTCAAGACCTCATGATGGAATGTTTTTACAAACCCCACGTATGGAAGGCATTTTTTATGTAGAAAATGGAGTATTAAAGAAATTAGAAGATACATCTGAGGTTGATGAGGATGATGTTCGGGTTGTTAATTGGGGTGTTTTTGCAAAGCTTCATTTAAGAAGTGGGGCTGTAAAAGCAACAAGAGCATTTTTGAAGCCACATCAAAAACATAGAGATGGTGGTAGTGATGACGAAGTAGTCAATGAAGAAGACGAAGATGAATTAGAGGTTCTTGATGAGAATGAGGTAGATAACAGTAAGGTTAGGGTATGTCATATTCCACCAGGAAATATCAGTAATAAGCACACAATCAGTGTTTCTAGGTCAGCTTTAAATGCTCATTTGTCTCATGGAGATAATGAGGGTGAATGTAAATCAGATGACAATGGTACCACTACAGACACAACTGCTCCAGTTATATCCGGTCTTAATGTAACTGTGACTTCTACAAGCGCAACTATAACTTGGTCAACAGATGAATCTGCAACTAGTGAATTAAATTATAATACACCTACATCTACTGTTGTTACATCAACTTATGAATTTTCTGTAGACGCAGTTACTGTAGAGAATAATAATGGAACATTTACCCACACAGTTGAATTAAGTGGTTTAGTGTCAGGAACATATTATTTCCAAGTTGAATCAAAAGATCCAGCAGATAATAAAACAAAGAAAGAGGGTAATTTCACAATATAGTAAAATTAAAAAAATTGCTCGAGAGAGCAGTTTTTTTATTTTTGTGATATAATTATGATATGTTATTAAAATTGAAAACAATTATATTTTTTTCTTTTTTGTTTTTCCCTTTAGGCGTATCAGCGCATCAGTTTGAAGTAATAAGTAGTGATTTTACTATTATTGAAGATCCAATGATTGCGCAGGCTTTTTATGGAAATCTTAATGGAGTTACTAGTACTTTCCAGATTGCAATGGAAGAAGATTTTAATTTGTATATTGGTTTGTTGGTCCCAGATATAAAAGAGCCAGATAAAAATATATTTGCCAAAATATATTTTCAAAATAAAGAAGGTGAAAGAGAAGAGATTGTTTTTTTGGATGGAATAGAGTCGAAGTGGCGAAAGTTTTATAAAAAATTGGGTGGCAAAAATTATCTTTGGGGTCCAGAATTAGCTTCCCAAAATTCAAATGATTTGGATACGGAAGGTGTAAATATGATTGCGGGTGATTATACAATAGAAGTATATGGCAAAGAAAATACAGAAAAATTCGTTTTGATAGTGGGTGATGAAAAAATATTTGATACTAAAGCAATACTTAGAAATAGTAAAATTTTACAAAGACCTAAAGAAGATTTTTTTGGTTTATTTATTTTAAAGAAGTTTTTTGGGCAAACATTAGTTTATCTTTTGGTACCGCTAGGCATAATATTTTTATTTTTGTTTACGGCAATTGCTATAGCAATAAAACAAGTGAGAGATAGGATGAAACATTTGGAAGGTTGAAATTTTGTTAATATGCAGGGCTTTTGTATTTAGATTAGTTGTGGTAAAATAATTATGATAAATACTGTCTGCAAAGATAGTAAATTTACATATATATTAAAAATTATTATGTCAAAAATTAAGTTAGCAATAAATGGGTTTGGGAGGATTGGTAGACATGCTTTTAAAGTTGCTGTTAATAATAAAAATATTGAAATTGTTGCAATTAATGATTTGACGGATACCAAAACTATTGCGCATTTACTCAAATATGATACGGCATATTCAAGATATACCAAAAAAGTGACTTCGGACAGTAATCATCTGATAGTAAATGGAAAGAAAATAAAAGTATATGCAACAAAAGAACCAGCTAAACTTCCTTGGAAAGAGCTGGGTGTTGATGTGGTATTGGAATGCACTGGAGCTTTTAGAACCAAAGAAAAAGCGGGAATGCATTTAAAAGCCGGAGCAAAAAAAGTTATTATTTCGGCTCCATCCAAAGGCGATGGTGTGCAAGGTTTTGTTTGTGGAGTAAATAGTGATAGTTATAATAACCAAAATATAATTGACATTGCATCTTGTACTACCAATTGTGCTGGGCCTGTAGTGGACATAATCAATAGAAAATTTGGTATTGAAAAAGGTTTTTTGACAACTGTGCATTCATATACGGCTGATCAGAATTTACAAGATGGCCCACACAAAGATTTGCGCAGAGCACGAGCAGCTGCACAAAATATTGTTCCGACTTCAACGGGCGCAGCCTTAGCTGTGACTAGGGTTATACCAGAGTTAGTTGACAAGTTTGATGGTATGGCAATTCGTGTGCCGACAATTACTGTTTCATTGACTGATTTTGTATTTCTTTTGAAAGATAAGGCTACTGTTGAAAGTATAAACAATGCTTTCAAACGAGCCGAGAAAACTTATTTGAAAGGAATATTGTCTACAACAGATGAACCATTGGTTTCTAGTGATTTTGTAGGTGATCAACATTCAGCCATTGTAGATTTGACTTTGACCAAAGTGCTTGATGGAAATTTGGTAAAGGTAATCGCATGGTATGACAATGAATGGGGTTATGCCAATCGTTTGGTTGAGATGGCAGTGAAGATAGTGAAATAAAATTGGAACCGTCTTTTATTTTTATGCAAACAATAAAATCCATAAAAAATTTAAAAGGGATGAAAATACTTGTCAGAGTGGATTTTAATGTTCCTATTAAAAATAAATCAGTAATTGATGATTCTCGGATAGTAGCTTCACTACCGACAATCAAATATTTGTCTGATGCTGGTGCCAAAGTTATTTTGATTGCTCATTTGGGCAGACCAGATGGAGAGGTTGTTCCGGAATTAAAGTTAGATAGTGTGGCGGAGTGTTTGAGTAATCTTTTGAAAAAACAAGTTAAAAAAATTGAAACAAAGAATTTTAAATTTAATAATGAAGCTTTGCATAAATTGAGAGATAGTATTGATCAGATGGAATTGGGGCAGGTGGTAATGTTTGATAATATTAGATTTTCTCCGTATGAGAGTAAAAATACTGGTACTCTGGCAAAAGATTTGGCTAGTCTTGCTGATGCTTTTGTTTTGGATGGTTTTGCAGTAGCTCATAGGGCTTCAGCATCTGTGACTGGTGTGGCCAAATATTTGCCTAGTTATGCTGGTTTACTTTTAGAAGAAGAAATAAATGGTCTAAAAAAAATATTAAAAAAACCAAAAAAACCATTTATTGCAATTATGGGTGGAATAAAAGTAAGTACAAAGGTGCCAGTAATGTTAAATTTATTACCAAAGGTTAGTAATATATTGATTGGTGGAGGTATTTTGAATTCATATTTGAAATGTAGAAAATATGGAGTAGGAATGTCTAAAGTGGATGGGTCTTGTGACAAAATAATGAAAAAAATGGGGAAAAAAAGAAAAATGATTTTACCAGTGGATTTAGTTGTAGGTGATAACAAAGGAAGAAATTTTAGAATTGTACGATTGGGCAAGAAACCACATAATATTTGTACAGGGCATGAAGCTATTTATGATATTGGACCAGAGAGTATTTGTCTGTTTTCATCATACATAAAAAAATCTCAAACGATTGTGTGGAATGGGGCAGTTGGATATTTTGAACAAAAACCGTATAATATAGGTACTTTGTCTATTGCCAGATTGGTTGCGTCTCGTTCAAAAGGACGGGCTTATGGTGTAATTGGTGGTGGTGAAACATTACAAGCAATGAAAGAAATAGAAATGGGTGAGTTTGTAGATTTGATATCGACTGGAGGTGGCGCAATGCTGGAATTTTTGTCTGGTCGGAAGTTGCCTGGTATTGAGGCACTTAAATAATTTTGTTAATAAAAAATATTTTTAAATATAAAATATATGTCTGTCAAAAAAACAATGGATAAAATAAGTGAAAACACTAATGAATGCTGTGAAAAGAATGCTTGGTCTGGTAATGGTGTTTATAAGAAGTTTCTTTATACTTTTTTAATTTTACTTTTAGTTTATTTTTTGGTTTTGCTTGCAACGATGATTAGAAATAATCTAAAGGAGTTCTATTATATTGGTCGCGCAGACAAGCAAGAAAGAACAATTTCTCTTCAAGCAGTTGGCAAAGTAGTCGCCAAACCAGATATTGCGGTTACTTCTATGGGTATGACTTCGGACGCAGAGACAGTAGAAGAAGCTCAGGCTAAGAATACAAAAGTAATGAATGATTTGATTTCTAGATTAAAACAATTGGAAATTGAAGAAAAAGATATCCAAACTAGTAACTATAGTATTTATCCGCAATATGATTATCTAGAAGATAGAGGTAGTGTATTGAAGGGTTATACAGTTTCACAAAATGTATCAGTAAAAATACGTGATCTTGATAAAGTTGATGATGTGATTTCACTTGCGGGTGTTGTAGGTGCGAATAATGTCGGTGGACTACAGTTTACAATTGATGATATGGATGTATATTTGAATGAAGCTAGAGAAGATGCTATGAAAAAAATCGGAGAGAAAGCAAAAGCATTACGTCAATCTTTGGGTGTTAAATTTGTTGGTATCATTTCATATGATGAATATTCAGGAAGTGGATTGCCTAGTCCAATGTATGCAATGAAAGCTATGGATTATGGGGTTGGTGGTGCTGAATCACCTTCAATTGAATCAGGTTCGACTGATGTTACATTAAATATAAATATTTTATTTGAGATTCTTTAAAGTAGTTATGGCCAAAATAAAAAAAATTACAGCTAGAGAAATATTGGATTCAAGAGGGAATCCTACTGTTGAGGCTACTGTAATATTGGATAACAATATATTTGGTGTGGCTTCTGTGCCTAGTGGTGCTTCTACTGGTTCTCATGAGGCAGTTGAATTGCGTGATAAGACCAAGCGTTATGGCGGAAAAGGAGTTTTGAAAGCTGTAAAAAATGTTAATACGGTGATCAATGATGGATTGAATGGTATGAATATTTATTCTCAAAGAGAAATTGATAAAAAAATGATTGAATTGGATGGTACTCCTAACAAAAAGAAATTAGGTGCGAATGCAATTTTGGCAGTATCTCTTGCTTGTGCTCGCGCATCTGCCAATGATGTTAATATGCCTTTGTATAAGTATATTAGAAAGGTTTATGATCTCAAGGAAAATGGTTGGAGAATGCCTGTTGCAACGATGAATATTATCAATGGAGGGCGACACGCAGATAACAATTTGACAATTCAGGAGTTTATGATAGTGCCAATACATAAAGAAATGAAAGAGAGAGTGAGAATGGGCTCACAGATTTTTCATTCATTGGCATCAATTTTGCGAGAAAAAGGGTATAATACAGCAGTGGGCGACGAAGGTGGTTTTGCTCCAGATTTATTAAACAATGAGCAGGCACTCAAATTGTTGATGTTAGCCATAAAAGTAGCTGGTTTTGTAGCTGGTAAAAATGTATTTTTGGCAATGGATATTGCTGCCTCTGAATTTTATCGTAATGGAAATTATTATTTTATAAATCAAAAGCAGACTTCTTCTGCAAATAAAATTGGCCGATTATTGTCTGAATGGATAAAAAAATATCCAATTATATCCATTGAGGATGCTTTGTCAGAAGATGATTGGGAGAATTGGTCAGAACTTACACGCAATCTTGGCAAAAAAATTATACTTGTAGGAGATGATGTGTTTGTGACTAATACTGCTAGGATAAAAAAGGGCATTGATGAAGGGGTTTGTAATGCTGTATTGATTAAAGTGAATCAAATTGGTACATTGTCTGAAGCAATTGATGCAATATATTTAGCAAGAAAAAATAAGTATCAAGTTTCTATTTCACATCGATCTGGTGAGACAGCTGATACATTTATTGCTGATCTTGCCGTAGCTGTAAATGCAGAATTTATCAAGACTGGATCAATGTCTCGTAGTGAAAGAGTAGAAAAATATAATCGTCTAATGCAAATTGAAAGTGAAATTAAAAAGTAATATAATTTATTTTTATGTTTAAAAAAGATGCATCAATTAAAAATATACCGACCGTATTGATTATATTAGATGGTTTTGGATTGGCTGATGAGACCAAAAAAGGTAATGGTATTACCCAAAGGACAGCCCCAAATATATTTGGATATATGAAACAATATCCTAGTACAGAATTGTTGGCATCTGGTAAAGATGTCGGTCTCAGAGATGGTCAACCGGGCAATTCTGAAGCTGGGCATTTGAATATTGGTGGAGGTAGAATTGTAAAACAAGATTTAGTTTTGATTTCAGAATCAATTAAGGATGGAACATTTTTTAAAAATGAGGCATTTAAACAAGCTCTTTTTCATGTAAAAAAGTATAATAGAGCTGTTCATATTTTTGGATTGTTGACAGATGGTTCTAGTGCTCATGCATGTCCTGATCATCTTTTTGCAATGTTGGAATATTTTCGTCGCGAGCGTCAAGGTAAAGTATATTTGCATTTATTTACTGATGGTCGTGATTCTGCTTCAAGTAGTGCATTGATGCATTTAGAAGAGTTGAGAAAACATTTACTTAGTCATGAGAAAATTGCGACATTGATGGGTAGATTTTATGCTATGGATAGAAATAAAATATGGGATAGAACAAGGCAAGCATATGAAGCAATTGTTTCAGGGCAAGGTAGAATAGCAACAAGCGCAGAAGATGCTATTAAAGAATCATACAAAAGAGGGGATACTGATGAGTTTATTGAGCCGACTGTTATTGTTGAAAATGGTAAACCAGTAGGGTTATTTAATGATAATGATTCAATTTATTTTATAAATGCAAGAAGTGACAGAGCTCGTCAACTTACGAAGGCTTTTGTCCAACCAGATTTTCAAAAGAAAAATCTTGGAGCTTTTAAAAGATCAAAATTTCCTCAAAATACTCGTTTTGTGGCAATGACTGATTTTGGACCAGATTTGCCAGGAATTTTTACGGCATTTCCAAGTCCGGATGTAGACAATGCCCTTGCAAAAGCAATTGGTGAGAACTATAAGCAGTTATATATATCTGAAACAGAGAAATATGCTCATATTACTTATTTTATAAATGGTGGTTACTCTAAAGCTTTAAATGGTGAAGAACGAGAAGTAATAAATTCAATTTCGATTAGATCTTATGCAGAAAAACCAACTATGAATGCTGAAGAGTTGACTGATAGAGTAGTTTCATATATTCAAAAAGATAAATATGATTTTGTTTGTATGAATATTCCAAATGCAGATATGGTTGGACATACTGGAGAATTAAATGCTGTTCAAACAGCAGTGCAATTTATAGATGAACAAATTAAAAAAATAGTTGATGAGGTTGTAGAAAATAAAAATGGACAAGTCTTAATTACTGCTGATCATGGAAATGCTGAAGAAATGATAAATCCTGATACTGGTGAAGTTTCCACTGAACATACTACTAATTTAGTTCCATTTATTATAGTTAAAAAGGGAATGGAAGGTGTAAAAATGCGTAAAGGACGATTGGCTGATATTGCGCCGACTATGTTAAAACTAATGAATATTAATAAGCCTGAGGAAATGACAGGTGAATGCTTATTTGATTAATGTATATATATGAGACCAAAACCAGTAGTTCTGGCAATAATAGATGGCTGGGGGGTCGCACCTGATTCTAAGGGGAATGCTATTTTTCATGCCAAAACTCCAAATTACGATAAATTTATAAAAGAATATCCTGCCATGACATTATATGCTTCTGGAAATGAGGTTGGTTTGCAATTCGGCGAGATGGGTAATTCAGAAGTTGGACATCTCAATATTGGGGCTGGTCGGGTATACTATCAAACATTTCCTCGGATAAATAAATCTATTAGTGATCAATCTTTTTTTGAAAATGATGCCTTCAAAAAAGTTACAGAACATGTAAAACAAAATAAATCCGCGCTTCATTTGATTGGTTTGGTTAGTCCAGGGAATATTCATGCTAGTCAGACCCATTGTTATGCATTGCTTGAGCTGGCAAAGAAAAATAAATTAAAAAAAGTATATTTGCATGTAATATTGGACGGTAGGGATACTTTGTATAATGGAGGTATAGACTATGTTGAGCAAATGCAGAAAAAAATGAAAGAGTTGAAAATTGGTGAAATAGCCACAATATCTGGTAGATATTATGCAATGGACCGAGATAATCGGTGGGATAGAACTGAAAAAGCTTATAGAGCTATGGCAGAAGGTCAAGGAAAAATTTATGAGGATGTTTCGGAGGCTATACAAACATCATATAGAGAAGAAGTTTTTGATGAAGAGTTTGTGCCAGTAGTAATAGGCTCTAATAATAAACCTAAAGCAGTTATAAAAAATGATGATGGCGTTGTTTTTTTTAATTTTAGACCAGATAGGGCTCGTCAGTTGACAAAAGCATTTGTATTGCCTTCTTTTGCAAAATTTGAAAGAGAATATATTAAAAATTTATTTTTTGTAACAATGACAGAATATGAAAAAGAGATTCCTGTAGTTGTCGCTTTTTCGCCAATGGTGGTTCACAATAGTATGACACAAGTTATAAGTGATGCTGGGCTTAAACAATTTCATGTGGCCGAGACAGAAAAGTATGCTCATATTACATTTTTTTTGAATGGTACAATTGAGGAACCTTTTGAAGGTGAAGAAAGACAAATCATTGCTTCGCCACAAGTAGCAAAGTATGATTTGGCTCCAGAAATGTCTACACCAGAAATTACAAAAGAAGTTGTAAAAGCAATTGAGGCAGATAGATTTGATGTAATTTTTTTAAATTATGCATCGCCTGATATGGTTGGACACACATCAAATTATGATGCAGTTTTGCTTGCTGTAGAGTCTGTAGATAAAGGTTTGGGGTCAATTGCTGAGCATGTTTTGGCAAAAGATGGTGTATTTTTGATTACAGCTGATCATGGTAATGCTGAAGAGATATTAAATATACAGACTGGAGAAATGAATAAAGAACATAGTACTAATCCAGTACCATTTTTGATTATAGCAAATAAATATCGTGGCCAAGCTGGTCCAGGAGGGGACCCACCAGATACTGATTTGAGTCTTATTAAACCAGTTGGAGTTTTAGCAGATGTAGCGCCTACAATATTAGAGTTATTAGAAATAGATATACCACCAGAGATGACGGGTAGGTCATTGTTGGTATAAATTAATATAAAGATAGTATTTTATATTATTCCTTAATTATTTTAATTAGTTCTTCAACAATTTCCTCTTCTACTTCTTTGAGAGTTTTATTTTCTACAAAAAATGATATTTTATCTTTTGAACCAGTTGGTTTGTATTTGGTCAATAATTGTTTGAGGTCAATATTTTTCTTTGAATTTATTATAACGTGAATTTTGTTTTCGTTTGAATTTGTGTGTTCATGAATCAATAATGTTATTTTTGCTTCTGGTGAGGTACTGATTAATTCATCAATTATATCGCGTAGATCATCTTCTTTGGCATTTGATCTAGTAAAATCATCTTTTGTAATAGTACTCCAAACTAACCCTATATTTTTGTTACTTTGCATGTGGGTAAGAGTATTCCCCCAGAGTTTTAACATAGGGATTGTTCTGTTTCTATATAGATTATTAATAATTTTTTCTCTATTTGCGCCCATGTCGATTAATTTACTGGCAGTATTGAGAGTGAATGGTTTTATATTTTCTGCTTTGAAACTTTTTGTTTCAGATATTATACCGGTTAAAAGCGCGGTTGCGATATTTTCATCAATATATTCTTCTCCAATATTTTTGAGTAAATCAAATAGGATTTCTGTCGTAGAAGAACATGTAAGATCAATACAATTAATTTGGCCAAAATGTTCATTGCCAGATTGATTATCTATATTGATAATCGGTGTTTTGTAAAATAGATCTGTATTATTGTCATAGATTGACCCTAAGGATTCCAAATCCGGTGTGCCAACCACAAAAATCAAATCATATCTAAAGTCACTTTGAGCAGTTTTAATATTATCTTGATTAAGATAGCCTTGTTTTGGAGTTATAAAGATTCGGAGTTTTTCATTTTTCATGTCATAGCTCAATTCTTGCACACCAGTTTTTTCTACGTCTATGGATATGATAAATTTTTGTAAATAATCAAAATTATTTTTTATTTGGTCTGATTGTTTTAAGAATTTACATTGGTTTGGCAAAGAAAAATTATCACATACAATATCAACTGGTTTACTTTGTTTTTCCAAAAATAAAAGAAGCGCCAATGCACTTGAGATTGAGTCAATTGACGCATCGCGACTAAAAGTGATAAGTATTTGTTTTTTATCACTTATTAGTTGTTTGATTTGTTGAGTGTTTGTGAATGACATAGTTGATTAAGCATATTAACATAGATTTATCAGACTGTCAATTACCTAGAGGAACTTATTTTAAAGTAACTTTTTTTCTTTAAATTTTGCTAATTTTAGCAATTTTTCATAAAAATTAATAAAAACTTGATTTATTAGCCAAAATTGTATAAAATTAGTATTACTGAAGTTAAAAATATGCGAGAATTAGAAAAGGCTTACGATCCTAAAAAATATGAAAATGATACCTACAAACGCTGGGAAAACAGCGAATTTTTTAATCCTGATATTTGTATTGAAAAAGGTGTAACAGACGCAAAAGCTAAACCTTTTTCAATTGTTTTGCCTCCACCAAATGTAACAGGTAATTTGCATATGGGCCATGCGGCAATGTTGGCTATCCAAGATGTAATGGTCAGATATCATAGAATGAAAGGTGACAAAACTTTGTGGTTGCCGGGTACTGATCATGCTGCTATTGCTACTCAGGCCAAAGTAGAAAAAAAACTGTTGGAAGAAACTGGTCAGAGTAAACATGATTTAGGCAGAGAAAAATTTCTGGCAGAAGTAAATAAATTTGCGAAGGAGTCTCATGATACGATTGTCAATCAATGCAAAAAAATGGGTGCATCTTTGGATTGGAGTCGAGAAGCTTTTACACTGGACGCAAAAAGAAATTTGGCAGTGCGGACAGTTTTTAAAAAAATGTCGGACGATGAGTTGATTTATAGGAAATTTAGAGCAGTCAATTGGTCTACCAAAGGCCAAAGTACATTGTCTGATGATGAAATTGTACATTTAGAAAGACAGGCAAAATTATATACCTTTAAATATTCAGAGAACTTCCCATTTACTATTGCCACTACCAGACCAGAGACAAAACTGGGTGATACGGCTGTGGCAGTGAATCCAAAGGATAAACGATACAAAAAATATATAGACAAAGTTTTTGATATTGATTTTTTGGGTCAAAGTTTGAAACTAAAAATTATTGGTGACGAGGCAGTAGAAATTGACTTTGGAACGGGCGCGCTTGGTGTAACGCCAGCACATTCAATGACTGATTATGAAATGGCTCAGAAACATAATCTTGAACTGATAAAAGTAATTGGCGAGGATGGCAAGATTTCAAATGAAGGTGGTAAATTTGCAGGCTTGAGTGTAGTAGAGGCAAGAGCAAAAATAGTTGCAGAGCTTAAAGAAAAAGGATTATTAGAAAAAGAAGAAGACATAATACAAAATGTTGGTACTTCTGATAGGTTTGGAGATGTAGTAGAAGTTTTGCCAAAATTACAATGGTTTGTAGATGTAAATAAAAAATTCAAATTAGAAAAGTCCAAAATTGATGGCGTAAAAGATGGGCAAGAAGTAAGTTTAAAAGAGTTGATGCAAACAGTAGTAAAGAATAAACAAATAGAGATTATTCCAGAGAGATTTGAAAAAACTTATTTTCATTGGATAGATAATTTGCGTGATTGGTGTATCTCTCGTCAGCTTTGGTATGGTCATCAGATTCCTGTTTGGTATAAAAATGAAGAAATTTTTGTTGGATTAGAAGCACCAGCTGGTGATGGTTGGGTACAAGATTCAGATACATTAGACACTTGGTTTAGCTCAGGTCTGTGGACTTTTTCTACACTTGGTTGGCCAGAAGAAAATACTCCTGATATGCAATATCACCCAACTTCAGTTATGGAAACTGGTTATGATATTTTGTTTTTTTGGGTGGCTCGTATGATTTTGATGACTACCTATACTTTGGGAGAAATTCCATTTAAAAAAGTGTATTTGCATGGTTTGGTGCGTGATGAAACTGGTAAGAAAATGAGCAAGAGCTTGGGGAATATTATTGATCCACTAGATATGATAGAGAAGTATGGTACTGATGCGACTCGTTTGTCATTGCTCTTGGGTAGTACATCCGGCAATGATATGAAATTGTCTGAGGAAAAAATTGCTGGTTTTCGCAATTTTACCAATAAGCTTTGGAATATTTCACGATTTATGTTGTTGAATATTGATGAACAAAAAGTAGATTGTAAAAAACCAAAAGCAAAAACTTTAGCTGATAAATGGATTTTAGAATCTTTGGAAAATATACAATCTTTAGTAGAGGATTCTTTTGCAAATTTTAATTTTTCATTTGCTGGGGAAAATTTAAGAGACTTTACCTGGGGAGATTTGGCTGATTGGTATTTGGAAATTTCAAAAGTTGAAAGCGACAAGAGTGAAATATTAAATTATATTTTAAATACAATTTTGAAACTTTGGCATCCATTTATGCCATTTGTAACCGAAGCAATCTGGACAGAGGTTTATGGGGAGAATGAGATATTGATGATTGAGAAATGGCCTAGTTTTGTTCACAAGCCTAGCGATTTTGAAAGGACTGATATAAATGTTGATTTTTTGGCAATTAAAGATATTGTAGAACAAATACGCATGATTAGATCAGAAAATAAAATTGAACCAGTTAAAAAAATTAATGCGCATATTTTTGGCAAAAATGTAGAATTGGTAAAAGATAATAATAAAATTATTAGCGCATTGGCTCGTTTGGATAATTTGTATGTCAATAATGAAAAATCTGGAGTTGAAAATATGGTTGGATTTGTAGCTGGTGGATATGAAGTATATTTAGACTTATCTGGTGCAGTAGATTTAGAAAAAGAAAAAGCTCGTTTGCAAAAAGAAATACAAAATATTGAACCGTATGTCAAAGCACAAACCAGCAAATTGGCAAACAAGGGTTTTGTAGACAATGCGCCCAAAGCAGTGGTAGAAGAAGAAAAGAAAAAATTGGCAGAAGCAGAAACAAAATTAGAAAAATTAAAAAAACAATTAGAAAGTTTGATGTAGATGTCATTCCCGCCCCCGTCTACACGGGGATAAACTCCGGCGGGAATCCAGTAATATGATAAAAACTTATTATGTATATATATTAGCAAGTAAAAGAAATGGTACTTTGTATATAGGGGTGACGAATGAATTAACTAGAAGAGTATTAGAACACAAAAATAAAGTTATAAAAGGTTTTACAGAAAAATATGGAGTAGATAAATTAGTTTATTATGAAGATTATGTTAATATAGAGGAGGCTATAAAAAGAGAGAAAGCAATGAAAAAATGGAATAGAGAATGGAAGGTTAAATTAATTGAAAAAAATAATCCAAATTGGAATGATTTGTGCAAATAAACTAGATTCCCGCCTGCGCGGGAATGACATAAATAAATAATAATATGATAAATACTGACCAACAAAAAATTAATGAACTTTTGGAGCGAGGTGTAGAAAACATCTACCCCAATAAAGAGTTTTTGGAATCAAAATTAAAAAGTACTGAACAGCTTACCCTGTATACCGGTTATGATCCGACTGCGCCGACTCTACATATTGGTCATGGTATTACCATGATGAAATTAAGACAATTTCAGGATTTAGGGCATAAAATTATCATGTTGATAGGGGATTTTACAGGTATGATTGGTGATCCGACTGACAAAACATCAGCCAGACAAGTATTAACAAGAGATCAGGTTTTGGAAAATTGTAAAAATTATAAGGAACAAGCTTCGCTCATTTTGAATTTCAAAGGAAAAAATTCAGCACAAATCAAATATAATAGTGAGTGGTTTAAAAAGATGAGTTTTGCTAATGTTATAGACCTTACTTCTCAGTTTACTGTACAAAGAATGTTAGAAAGAGATATGTTTGAAAGAAGATATAGGGGAGAGATAAAATGTATTTTTTGTGATAATGTATTTACCCAACCATATTCAACTTTATCTGATAATTCTACGACATCAGAAGGTGTTGATTTTCCAAAAATTACAAAGTGCTCTAAATGTGGTAGAACAGTTGAGGAAATGCTTAATAGCAATAATAATGAAAAAAAACTTTCAATTTTTACATCTCCTAAACCAATATATTTACATGAGTTTTTGTATCCAGTAATGCAGGCTTATGACAGCGTTAGACTGGATGTAGATGGAGAAGTTGGGGGCAATGATCAGACTTTTAATATGTTAGCCGGAAGAGAATTAATGAAGAAAATGAAAGGAAAAGAAAAATTTGTTTTGACTACAAAACTTTTGGTTGATGCGTCTGGCAAGAAAATGGGCAAGAGTGAGGGTAATATGATAGCACTTAACGATGAACCTGAAGAAATGTATGGGAAAGTTATGTCTTGGGCTGATGATATGATTGTGCGTGGTTTTGAACTTTGTACTAATGTGGGGATGGATGAAGTAAAGAAAATAGAAAAAGAATTTAAGGATGCAGATCCGCGTGACTTAAAAATGAAATTGGCTTATGAAATAACCAAAGCATTTTTGGGTGAAGAATCGGGAAAAAAAGGTGAGGAATATTTTGTCAAAGTAATCCAGAATAAAGACAAGCCAGATAGCATGATGGAATTATCACCAAAAGAAAAAGACATTGTATCAGTATTGGTAGAAGCTGGATTTGTCAAAAGTACCTCAGAAGCTCGTCGTGCTATTGATGATGGTGGAGTAAAAATCAATGATGAAAAAGTTTTAAAAATTGATGTTCAAGTAAAATCAGGCGATATTGTCCAAAAAGGTAAAAGATTTTTTGTGAAAATAAAGTAATATGTTGAGTTCTCTGAAACAACAATTAATCAAAGCGCTTTATTCTGCTGGGGTAACTGGTAGTATTGAATTGGTTACACCGCCCAAACCAGAGATGGGTGAGTTTGCGTTTGCTTGTTTCAATTATGCCAAGAAATTGAATTTGAATCCAGCCGAATCTGCTAAAATTTTGGTAGAAGATTTACAGAAGGAAATAGCTGAGATTGATATTTTGGATAAAGTAGAAGCTGTTGGACCTTATGTTAATTTTTATTTAAATAGTAGTTTGCTTGCAGAAAAAATATTAGGCTCAATTACACCAGATTATGGAAAACAAGAGAAAAAAAATAAAAAAGTTTTGATAGAATATGCTCAACCAAATACACACAAAGCATTTCATATTGGGCATTTGCGTGGAACTATAACGGGTGAGAGTTTGTCGCGTATAATGGAAATGTGTGGTTATAATGTTGTGAGAGTAAATTATCAAGGAGATGTAGGGATGCATATTGCCAAAGCTATTTGGGCAATTATTAGAAATAAGGAAAAATATGATAGTCTCAAACATTCGTCTGTTGAGGAAAAAGTCCAGTTTTTAGGAATGGCTTATGCTGATGGCGCCAAGGCATTTGAAAGTGATGAAAAATCCAAAGCAGAAATAGTAGATATCAATGCTAAAATCTATAAGCAAGATAAAAGTATAAAAGAAATATATGGGGAGACTAGAGCTTGGAGTTTGGAATATTTTGATAAAATTTATATTAAATTGGATACACATTTTGATCGGTTATTTTTTGAGTCAGAAGTTTTTGAGAGAGCTATTGGCATAGTAAAAAATTTCTTGATTGAACATTTGTTTGCAGAGAGTGAAGGGGCGATAATTTACAGAGGTAGTACCCAAGGTCTTCATGATAGGGTTTTTCTAAGTAGTATGGGTTTGCCAACTTATGAAGCTAAAGATTTGGCTTTGGCAGAGCTACAATTTAAGGAATTTAATCCAGATAAAATTATTCATGTTATTGCTCGTGAACAAACAGAATATTTAAGAGTTATTTTTCAAGTATTAGAGCGAACTTTACCCAATTCTCGTGGCAAAGAAAGTCATTTGGCTTTTGGTTGGGTGAGTTTAAAGAGTGGAAAGATGAGCTCTAGGAGTGGGCAAGTAGTTTTGGCAGAAGATCTGATAAATGATATCAATAAAAAAATATTGGGAATAATGGAGGAAAGTGATATTAAAAATAAAGAATTCATTTCAGAAAAAGTATCATTGGGCGCGCTCAAATATTCATTTCTCAAGACTGGAGTACACAACGATATAGTTTTTGATTTGGAAGAGTCTGTCAGTTTGTCAGGAGATAGTGGGCCATATCTTATGTATATTGTGGCTAGGATCAATCGTATTTTGGATAAAGCAGGAAGTAGAAACTTTTTTAAAAAATTATTCAAGAAAAAAAATGTGTTGCCAAAAAATATTGATAGTATTGAAAAGCAATTATTAATGAAATTAGCTGAGTTTAATGATATAATAAAAATAGCTTGTGATAATCACGATCCATCAAAAATTGCTCAGTATTTATTTTCAGTTGCGCAATTATTTAATAATTTTTATCATGAATTGCCTATACTAAAGGCAGAGAATGAGGATAAAAAGTTTAGAATTGAGATAATAAAATCAGTGCATATTGTTATGACCAAAGGCCTATATCTTTTGGGTATAAGTACAGTTAAAGAAATGTAATTTATGGAATTTTTAAAAAAAATATTTCAAAAAAAAGAAGTAATACCACTATGGTGGATTATAGCTATTTTGTTATTTGTTTTTGCTGGTCTTATTGATACTACATATTTATCTCTAAAGCAATTGTCTGGTAGCTCAGTTGTTTGTAATATTTATGAAGTAAATAGTTGTAGTAATGTTTTGACCAGTGAGTATTCCAAGTTATTTGGTTTGCCACTTTCTATTTTGGGTTTTGGTTATTATTTTTCATTGTTTGTATTTATTTTAATATATTCAACAGGTGTTAATAAAAAATATTTTAATATTCTCTATGCGATGAGTATATTTGGATTTTTATTTTCTGTACGCTTGGTTTATCTTCAATTCTTTGTAATAGAGAATTTGTGTTTTTATTGTATGTTGTCAGCTTTATTTTCTACAATGATATTTATAACCAATAGTGTTTATTTTATTTATAATAGAAAAAAATTTAAAATTAGTTTTTGATACTTTGTATGATAGATAGATTGGAGTGTATTAGTTATAAGGATGAAAAAAAGTTAGAAGAATTGAAAAATAATAATGTTAATTTTATAGATTTTTTTGATTTGCAAGTAGATGAGTTGTGTGAGGCAAGGAATCCAAGTATAAGAGATAATATAGATGAAATGATGAGCAAAAAAAAAGAATATAAAGCAAAATACAGTAAAGAAAAAATTTATTGTTATTTACCGTGGAAGAATTTATGTGTAGTGTGTTTATCAGAAGATTTATTTTTTGAAGTTCGTACAGCAAGAAATAGGGATTTAATCACCAAAAAAGAACAAGGTAATTTTAGAGATGCATCAATTGCTATTGCGGGGTTAAGTGTTGGGAGTAATATTGCAAGAATCTGTGTTTTACAGGGTGGTCCTAAAAAAATAAATATAGCGGATGCGGATGTAATAGGGTTGTCTAATTTAAATAGAATAATAAATGGCATTGATTCTATTGGCAAGAAAAAGACTCAAGCTTTGGCTGAGAAATTGTATGAAATGGATCCATATTTAAATATTGTAGAATTTGATAATGGAGTGAATAATAAAAATGTTGATGATTTCATCCATAATGATGGTGAAGTGGTTAAATTGATTGTAGAGGAGGTTGATGATTTGCCGGCAAAAATAGTCTTGAGAGAGTATGCTTCCAAACATAAAATACCATTATTTAGCATAACGGATAATGGGGATGGAATAATTGTTGATATTGAAAGATATGATGAAGATTATGAAATTAATGATTTTTATAAAAGGATGGAAAAGATACCAAAAGAAAAAAATAATTTGAAAATACAAGATATAGCTAAAGTAGTAACTAATTTCATAGGAGTAGATGATGTGGATACAAATATGTTGGATTCTGTTTCAAGAGTTGGTAAGGATATTTATTCATGGCCTCAGGTTGGGGGTACAGCAGTATTAGCAGGAGTAGTTGGCGCGTATATTGTAAGACAGATATTAAATGAAAAGAAATTATCCAGTGGCCGTTATTTAATTTCTTTGACAGATATTTTTTCTATTTATGGAGATGATGATAAAGAATTAAGGCAAGAACTTTTAAATTATTTTAAAAATTAAATATGAGTGATAATAAAATAAAATTAGATGGAGATAGTTTGAGTTTAGATAATTTTATAAAAGTTGTTAGAGAAGGGGTAGTAGTTTATTTTTCAAAAGAAAGTCAGAAAAAAATGAAAGAATCTAGACAGATGTTAGAAGATTGGGTAAATGATGAAAAAGTAGTTTATGGAGTTACGACTGGTTTTGGACCTTTTGTTTCAGTTTTGATACCAAGCAAACATCAGACTGATTTACAAGAAAATTTGATAAGAAGTCATTCTGCAAATGTTGGCCCATTGTTTTCTGAGGAAGAGGTAAGAGCAGCGATGTTGCTTAGGTTGAATGTATTTGCCAAGGGTTGTTCTGCTATAAGAATAGGAACCGTGAATACTTTAAAAGAAATGTTGAATAAAAGAATTCATCCATGTGTACCTCAATGGGGATCTGTCGGAGCAAGTGGTGATTTGACACCATCATCTCATATAGCTTTAGCATTGATGGGTGAAGGTGAAGTTATTTATAAAGGTAAAAAAGTTAAGACGGCTTTTGCTTTTAAAAAGGAAGGGGTAATACCAGTAAAGTTTAAAGCTAAAGAAGGCTTGGCTTTAATAAATGGGACAACGATGATGACAGGTGTCGGTGCAATTCAATTATATGATGCCTGGAATTTGGTACGATCTGCTGAAATAATATCAGCAATATCTATGGGCGCGCTAAATGCCTCTATGGAGCCATTTATAGCAAGAGGACATGAGATGAAAGCTCATCCAGGACAAATTTCTGTAGCCAGTAATCTAAGAAAATTATTGGCAGATTGTGAATTGGTTATAAATAATGATAAGTTGAAAAAAATTCAAAATGATTTACAAGATAAAATAAAAAATGGTAAAGAAGTTGTTGATTCAGGAATTCATGTGCAAGATGTTTATTCTTTGCGGGCAACTCCACAAGTGCTTGGGGCTGTGCGTGGGGCTTTGGATTATATAACAAATAGTTTATTGATAGAAATGAATTCTGCCAACGATAATCCATTATTTTTTACAGACTTGGGTATATCTTATCAAGGGGCAAATTTTCATGGACAGACAGTAGCCTTACCTTTGGATGTCTTATCAATATCTTTAACAGAGATAGCCGTATTATCAGAACGTAGATTAAATAAACTTTTGGATAGTGTTAGAAGTAGAGGTTTAACTCCATTTTTGGCTGGTAAAAAAGCAGGTTTATCATGCGGGTTTGAAGGTTCTCAATATATTCCGACATCATTAGTGGCAGAATGTAGAACTTTGTGTAATCCAGTTTCAATTCAATCTATTCCATCCAATGGGGAAAATCAAGATGTTGTTAGCATGGGGTTGATTGCTGCTCGTAAAGCAAGGGATATAAAAGAAAAGATTGAATATGTTTTGGCGGTAGAGTTGTTAGCAGCCTGTCAAGGAGTAGAGGAAAGAGGGGTTGAAAAGTTAGGAAATATTTTGACATTAGCGCACAAAGAAGTCAGAAAATTAGTTTCAAGTCATAATAAGGATAGAGTGATGAGTAATGATTTTGAAAAAATCAAAGACTTTATTCATCAAGGAAAATTGGTTAGTGTAATCAAAAAAAAGATATCTGATTTAGAATAATATTCATTATGCAAGAGTTTTCTTATAATTATTTAGAAAAGAAATTAAAAACTAAAGATTTTTATTTTTGGCAATCTTTAGCAGAGACTAGAGCATTAGATTTATTCAGACAAGCATCTAGAAGAGTGCCTGCGTATAAAGATTTTCTAAAAAAAAATAAGATTAATTCTGATAAAATAAAGAAAATTAGTGATTTTAAAAATTTACCTTTACTAAATAAGAAAAACTATATTTTACAGTATAGTTTAAATGAAGTGTGTTGGGATGGTAAATTGACTAAAGGCGGGATTATATCTCAGAGTTCTGGCACTACAGGTGAACCAGTTTTTTGGCCTCGGTTTACTATTAATGACAAAAGGACAGCACTTTTACATAAACTTTTTTTTAAGAAATTTTATTCTTCATACGAAAAAGATACTTTATTTATTGTGTGTTTTTATTTGGGGGCGCATGTGGCTGGTATTATTACTTCAAATGCAATTAGGGATTTGATGGATACTGGTATGTCAGGTAGTCTGGTGACTGCTGGTTTGAATAAAAAAGATATTTTAAATAGTATAAAAAAATTATCAAAGTATCATAAACAGACTATTTTGATTGGTTATCCACCTTCTTTGATGGATATTATTTGTGATGAAGAATCTGAAAGTATAAATTGGAAAGAGCATAATATCAAATTTATGTTTTCGGCAGAATCATTCCCTGAAAAATGGAGAAATAAGCTATATAAAAAAGTAGGTATTGATGATGTTGAGAATAATGGTTTTAATGTTTATGGTTCAACAGACTTGGGTTTTATGGGGCATGAGACTCCATTTACAATTAGATTGCGTCAATTAATTGAATTGAAGGATTTGGATAGACGCAAGCTTGGAATTGAAAATAGTCATGTACCAGGAATTTATCAATATCACACATGGAATAAATATTTTGAGAGTTATAAGAATGAATTAGTTTGCACATCAGACTCTGGTGTACCTTTGGTAAGATATAATACACATGATGTTGGTATGGTCATGTCTCCGGAGAAGATTGATCAAGAATATAGTGATTTTGATTTATTAAAAACTGATGATTGGCATTTGCCAGTATTGCTTGTGTTTGGTAGGAGTAATTATAGCGCAACATTGTATGGAGTGAATATATATCCAGAACATATTAGAGAGGTACTCACACATAATGAAATTATACAATATTTTAGTGGAAAATTTTTTATGAAAACTGTGTTTGGAGAAAATCACCAAGCTTTAGAAATTCATTTGGAGTCTTCAGGTAAAAAAATTGATGTTGACTTATCAGAAATACAACAGCTTTTTAGTAAATATTTGAAAGATATAAATATGGAATATAAAAAATTGCGTCATATTGTGGGAAAAAGAGTGTTTCCAGAATTGATTATTTATGAAAAAGGCTCAGAAGAGTTTAAAAATTTGAAGGCAAAACATAAATATATAATAAAAGAAAAAAATTAAAATATTATGGATAATAAATTGATTAAAGATATTTTAGAAATGGCTGTGTATGCTCCATCTGGTGAAAATTCGCAACCGTGGCGTTTTGAGGTAAAAGAAAATATTATATATCAATATAATATTCCAGATAGGGATAATTATATTTATAATTATAGACAAAGAGGTTCTTATTTTGCTCATGGCGCAGTGTTGCAAAATATTATTTTGTTATCTGAATCTAGTGGTTATGAAGCTAGTATTGATTTATTCCCATCTAGTAGTGATACTAATTTAGTAGCAAAAATTTCATTAAAAGAATCTGAAAAGAAAGTAAGTCATTTGTGTGATTTTATTAAAAAAAGAGCGACTAATAGAAAAAAATATAAAGATATTACTATTACTATCGCACAAAAGGAAGAATTAAAAAATATAGCGAATGAGTTTGAAGGTATTTCACTTTTATTTGTGGAATCCAAAGAAAACAAAGAAAAATTATCAAAAGTTTTTAGTAATAATGATAGGATAATGTTAGAAAATAAGATTTTACATGATTTAATTTTTGATAATATTTGTTGGACAGAAACACAAGAAAAAGAGAATAAAACTGGTCTTTATGTCAAGACTATGGAATTGGAAACACCCCAATTAGCTATTTTTAAACTTTTAAAGACTTGGCGCATAGCTCAATTATTTAAAATTTTGGGTATGACAAAATTTATTGCAAAAGAAAATGCAAAAATTTATGCTACGGGTACATTTTATTTATCTATTTTGGTTGATGATAAAGATTCTAATTATGTTAAAGCAGGTATGTTGGTCCAAAAATTGTGGTTAACTATTACTAAATGGGGCTTAAGCGCTCATCCTTTGGCAGCTTTGCCTTATCTGCATGATCGTGTTAAAAATAATGATTTAAAATCTTTTTCTTTTGAGCATATCAATTTAATTAATGATTCATATCATATTTTAGAAAATATTTATAAAATTTCAGATAATAAGAATGTAGCAATGACTTTGAGGGTTGGTGATGGCGGAGAACCGACAGCTTTATCTTCACGTATGAAACCAGAAATTATTTTTAATTAATTCTTTTTATAAATAATTAAAAATGGTATAATAAAATAGAATTATATTTCTATGAATTTGGTTGTAAATACGGATTTATTTATCGTAGGGTTAGCTATAACGGGTATAGCTATTTTGGGTTTTTTGATTTATTTTAATAATAAATCTAGTACTACAAACAAAGCATTTTTATTATTATCAATTTTTACTATTCTTTATAATGGATTCAATTATTTAACTTATAAATTTTTGGATCCGAATGTAGTGATTTGGTTATTGAGAACTACAATTTTTTTGGCAGTTTGGCATTCATTTTTTACTTTTCACTTACTTTATGTTTTCCCTGAAAAGAAAAAAATGATTCCTAAATTTTATAAATTTTTTTTGTTACCATTTGTAATAACTATTGCGATATTAACTTTAACACCATTAATTTTTAAAGAAGTAATGGAATTTAATGGTGTTAGGGTATCTAGGGTTATAAATGGACCATTTATATTTTTGTTTGTAATGACTGCGGTTGGTTTAAATTTGTCAGGTGTAATTGTTTTTATACTGAAAATATTAAGATCACCAAAATTACAACGCAGATCATTGAGTTTTGTTTTAATAGGATTTTTTTTAACAATTTTTTTAATATTAATTTTTAGTTTAATTTTGCCTACTTTTTTTGGTAATTCTAATTTTGTTACATTTGGCGCGGCATTTAGTTTACCATTTTTATTTTTTACATATTATGCGATTGTAAGACATAAGTTGATGAATATAAAAGTGGTTTCTACTGAATTTTTGGTGATTGGTTTATCTGTAGCTGTACTTTTTGAAGTGATAACTTCTAATGATTTGGTCACTATTTTTTATAAAGGCTCTTTGTTTCTTTTGATTTTAAGTGTTGGTATTTTGTTAATACAAAGTGTTAGAAAAGAAGTGCAACAAAATGAAAAATTGTTACATCTTGCAAAATCACTTGAGACTGCCAATTTGCGTCTACAGGAATTAGATCGTCAAAAGACAGAATTTCTCTCTATTGCTTCTCATCAACTTCGTACACCTATATCTATTATCAAGGGATATATTGAGCTTATACAAGATGGGGCATATGGGAAGATTACTGTGAAGACAAAGAGTATATTGGGTGATATGGATGAAACAAATGAAAGATTGGTTAAATTGATTGATGAGTTTTTGGATATTTCTAGAATTGAACAAGATAGGACTAAATTTAGTTTTGAAATTCATGATATGAATGAATTGATTACAAGTGTAGTCCAAGAAATGACTCAACGCGCAAAAGACAAAGGTCTAAAGATTGTGTGGAAGCCAGACAAAACAAAGTTAGATGTATGTATGGATGATGAAAAAATTCGTCATGTAGTTTTTAATTTTATTGATAATGCAATAAAGTATAGTGAAAGAGGTTTAATCAATGTATCAGCTGAAGTTGTTGGAAGTAATATAAAAGTGAAAGTTAAAGATAATGGTATTGGTTTTGATAAATCAGATGAAGTAAACTTTTTTCAAAAGTTTTATCGTGGTAAAAATGTTAAAAATACCAATGTTGGCGGTACTGGACTTGGAATTTATGTGACTAAGAAGTTTGTTGAAAAACATAATGGACAAGTGTGGGCAAAAAGTGATGGTCTTGGTAAGGGTGGAGAATTTGGCTTTAAAATCCCATTAAAACAGAAGGATCAATGTTTGTAATTTGATTCTCAATATAACAAAATAATAAATAATTAATTATTTTGTATAGTTGCAAAATAGTTGTAATTGTTGTAATATATTTATATTATTTAATCTATTATATATGTTTCAAAAACCAAATTATAGCGAATCAGAGTCTCAAATTAATGCACAGCATACAAAACAACATGATGATGTAGAGACTGTGGTTGGCCCATCAGTACACGTAGAAGGTGATTTTTCTTCAGAAGGTAATATTTTGGTAAAAGGTATTGTGTCTGGAAATGTAAAAACTAGTAAATTATTTACATCTGAGAAAGGTTCTAAAGTTTTAGCAAGTGTAAAAGCTGGTAATGCTGTAGTTTCTGGAGTTGTTAAAGGTAATGTAAAAGTTGATGATAGACTTGAGCTTACTTCAACTGCGCAAGTTTTAGGGGATATTGAGTGTGGTGTCTTGGTAATTGAAGCTGGTGCATTAATCAGGGGAAAAGTTACAATGAAAGGATTGGAAATAGATGACCCAAAAAGTGATAAAAAATCTGGATTAATCAGAGGAATTGTTAAAGATGATGATAAAAAAGATAAATAATTTGGATTGTAACTGGTATATGACTGATTTATGTATGTTTATTTATATGACAATTACCTTAGAAGTAAAAAATTTGATTCAACCGTAAAAGCTATTGAGACTAGGTTGACAGATTTTGAAATTGCAGGTAAAATAATTAGACTTCAAAATTTTACAAATACGGAAGCCATAATTGAAGAGGAAATTAAGAAAGGGGCTACTGTAATTGTAATAGTTGGAAATGATGAAACTTTTGGCAGGGTTTTGTCTCGAGGAGCAGCCTGTAGGGTGCTTTTTGGTTTTTTGCCAGTAGGACCTAAAAATACTATTGCAGAAGTTTTGGGAATTCCAGAGGGTGAGGACGCTTGTGATGTGCTTTCTCAAAGAAGAAAAATTAATTTAGATATTGGGTGGATTAGTAATCGCAATAGATATTTTATTTCTCAGCTTTATATTCCAGCGAGTGATATAACTGTAGAGTATGATGAAAAATTTAAAGTATTTGGAAAGCACAAAAAAATGGAGTTGGTAGTTTGTAATTTACAGCCATTTGTCTGGAATAGAAAAGGTAAAGAGGATTTTATTGTCCATCCGCAAGATGGTAAATTGGAAGCTTTTTTACGTCCAATGTCTGGCAAGGGAATGTTTAGTGATAAGTATGAAGATCCGAGTTTGTTTCCATTTGAAGAAATGGTTATTACAGGAAGTAAACCTTTCCAAGTGGAAGCTGATGGCACTATAACCAAGGAAACAAAGATTGTAATAAAGTTGGCAAAAAATAGAATTGAGATGATTGTTGGGAAAGATAGGCGGTTTTGATACATAAAAATATAATTTATTTTATTCATTCTCGTTCAAATTCGTTCCAAACATACATAATTATTCTTTTTACTCATTCTCGCCTGCGGGCTCCGAGGTGTCGCCTGTTGTGGCGACAAATCCGTAAAAAGAATAATTATGTATGTTGGCTGTTAGGTAAAATTATATTCATTATAGAATAGAAGAGAAATATGCTCAGGTGGTGAAATTGGTAGACACGCAGGCTTGAGGGGCCTGTGGGCGTAATGCCTGTGGAAGTTCGAGTCTTCTCCTGAGCACCAGAAAGGAAATTTAAAAATTGAAATATTAGCTTCACTTTGCTTTGTGACTAATTTGTATTCAGTTTTTGGAAAAGAAAATTTTTTAATCAAAAACTTAAACTAAGAAAAAGCCTTAAAATATAGACTTTTTGTTATTATTAGATGTTAACTATACAACTTCTTGACATAGAGTTATTTATCTGCTAGTATAATTAGTTCAGGTGAACTATTGTGTCTTAAAATTTGAACATTCTCAACCCAAACAGAAGGTATTACAAATGACACTCACTGAACTTTTACAGATTGGCGATGAAGTTGTCTTCAAGGTTGACCCCGAACGCCGTGCGTGGACGGACATCTACAATGATGTCCCCGATGGCACCAAGGGTATTGTTTGTGGCTTCTATGATGCCGTGATCTACGAGTCTCGCGTTCGGGTTCTCGTGCACCAGCCCGGCGTCTATCATCGCAAGGGCGCGGTGTCAGTCTGGCTCTCGGACGGACGCATCGTTCCCGGCGACTGGTCAATCGAGATGGTCGACAAGGACCAGGAGAAGCGTCGCGACGCCGCTCTCCGCGGAGCCGATGGCATACTGCGCACTCCGCAAGTTCGCCTCGGCGATCTGCCGGAAACCAAGGTCTGGGAACAGGACAAGGTCCGCGTGCGCTTCCCGCACGACGGTAGCGAGCACGAGATGACAATTGGCCGTATCGACTACCATCACATGCACCAGCGTCGTAACGACGGCTCTTCGTGGCCGTTTTACGATGTCCGGTTCATGGAAGGCGGTTCGACCAGCGCCGAGGAGTCGTGGATCGAGCTCATCGAACGCGGCAACGTCTGGAAGTATTACAACAACCAACCGCTCGTGTTCACCGATCTCAAGGAGGAAGCCAGCTTCTTCCATCTCGTCGGTCAGACCGAAGAGGTGCGCAACCCGAAGAACAACCTCTACAGTTGGACTGAGGAAGAAGTGCTCGAGGCCATCATGAACGGTACCGTGCATGGCTTCTCGGTCGACAGTGGCTTCTTCGGCTCTGGCCCGTACATCAACGCCCAGCGCTTCAAGGACGAGGAGCTTGGCAAGCGGGTCGCGAAGGTGACACTCGAAGGTTTTGGCATCACCGCCTAAACAACCACTACGTGACTTCGGTCACATCTGGGTACCCATGGACTTTGTCCCTCTGGGTGCCTTTTCTTTTTTATAACTCAAGGGAGTAATTCCAGCCGTTTTATAATACCTTCTTAAAACGGCGGGGATTTGTGTACTCACTGGGCGGACGAGGTGTGAAATCCGAGTTTACGATTTAGTCAGGAGCCACCACGCGCTCCACGTGTGTGAAGTGGGTTCGTGCAAAGGTTAATATGTCAGCACTTATTAAATATAAAAAAACCGACTAATGTCGGATTTTTTATATCTTGTTCATTACAGTAAGCCGAATTTTGTAACTTGATAAATCAAGCAATGATCATTTCTCTAGACTAAATATTGCTATTTAGTTCAAACGAGCTAACTTTTCGAACTAATAAATTAGAACGCTGCTCTTTCTCCCATGTAGGGTTTACCGTCCCCCGCTGGATAGCGGAGGAAGTATAGTAGCTTTTGTCTTAAGAATAAAAACTTCCATACTCTTTTCACGTTTTATCCTAATAAATTAGGACTAGTATAGTCTCTGTGGCACTGTCCCTAATGTACTGTCACCAGTACACCGACGGGTATTACCCGCTACATTTTTTCTGGTTTAATAGAGGAAGTTCGGACTTTCCTCATCACACAAGTAGTGTGACGCGATCATTTATAATGAACAAGATGGCTTCAATATAGCATATTTTTGTGTTTTTGTCAAGTGTTTTTCATAAAAAAATAAAATTGACTGATTGTATTTTTTGGGCTAATATATAACTATAATAAGCAAAATATTATGATGAAAAGATCTGAATTATTTATTACTGCCATACAAGTTCCAGTGGATTTATTATTGTTGTTGTTTGCAGCTATTTCTGCCTATTATTTGCGTTTTAGTGATTGGGCAGTAGATTGGAAACCGGTAATATTTGATATATCGGCAAATGAATATATCTCGTTAGTGTTGCCGATTGCACTTGTCTGGATAATAATATTTGCTTTTGCCGGACTTTATTCCACTGATCCCAATAGAAAACTTTTACCAGAATTACAAAAAGTGATTTTTGCTTGTTCATCGGGTCTTGCTTTGGTTGCTGTGTATGTAATGTTTAGACAACAAGTTTTTGATTCTAGATTTTTGGTGGTAGTTAGTTGGGTATTTGCGGTAGTTTATATGGTGTTGGGTAGGATTGCTATGCGTCTTTTTAAGAGGAGATTGTATAAGGCGGGTATAGGGTCTAGAAAAATTGTTGTTATCGGACATCATGGGACATCGGCGGATGAAATAATTAATTTTTTGAAAGATCACAAAGAAATGGGTTATTTGATAGTGGGGCAGTTTGTGCATTTTGATAATTCTACAATTAGTACACTTCATAATCTAAAAGTTGATGAAATAATTTTTACAAATCCTCGTGCTCATGAGACAGAAACATTACAAGCAATTAAATATTGTAATGAACATCAGATTGTCTTTAAATATTCAGCAGATTTATTTGATACTTTTTCATCAAATATGCGTGTAAGCCCATTAGCCGGAATACCGATTGTTGAGTTGCGCTCGACACCTCTTGAAGGTTGGGCAAGGATATTGAAACGAATTTTTGATATTGTTATGAGTATTTTTGTGCTTGTAATTGTGAGCCCAATAATGATTTTTACTTCTGTATTTATTTTTTTTGAAACAGGATTACCAATAATTTATAAAAATGAAAGAGTTGGTTTGAAGAGTAAAAAGTTTTTTACTTTAAAATTTCGATCAATGTATAAAAAAGATTGTACGGGAAAACAATTTGGTGAAGAAGGTGTCCATGCTGAAGAGAGAGAAAAAGATTTAATAAAAGAAAAAAGTATCAAAGATGGCCCAATTTATAAAATTACAGATGATCCTAGAGTAACAAAATTTGGAAGATTTATAAGGCGTTGGAGCATAGATGAATTACCTCAGTTTTTTAATGTATTGGGTGGAAGTATGAGTATTGTGGGTCCTAGACCGCATCAGCCTAGAGAAGTTGATAAATATGAAAGTGAATATCGTTATGTATTGTCTTTAAAGCCAGGAATTACTGGACTGGCACAAATCTCAGGCAGGAGTGACTTAACTTTTGCAGAGGAAATGAGATTGGATGTTTTTTATATTGAAAAATGGAGTTTGTGGATTGATTTGGTAATTTTTATTAAAACTCCATTTATATTATTTAAGAAGAGAAAAGCATTATAATCTTTAAAAAAGTGATAAAAAGTCTGTCTTGATATAAGGTCATAATTTTGATAATATAGTTTAATAAATATATGAAAATTGCTCTAGTACATGATTATTTAGCTCAGGATGGGGGAGCAGAAAGAGTTTTACAAGCGTTTCATGAAATATGGCCAGAAGCGCCTATTTTTGTTTTGTTTTATGATAAATCAAAAATGCCAAGATTTAGTAATTTGGATATTAGAGAATCTTTTATTGCTAAAATACCAGGTGGTAGAGATCATTATCAATGGTTTTTGCCGTTTATGCCGGTAGCAACAGAACGCCACAATTTGCATGATTTTGATATTGTTTTGTCTTCAACCAGTGCTTTTGCAAAAGGTGTATTGACTCGTCCAGAAACTATGCATATATCATATTGTCATACACCGACTAGATATCTTTGGACGGATACTCATGAGTATATTGCTGATTTGAAATATAATGCAGTGGTAAAGTCATTGCTTCCAAGATTGATTCATAGGATGAGAATTTGGGATAAAATGAGTGTAGACAGAGTAGATCAATTTATTGCTAATTCTGATACAGTTCGCCAAAGAATTCATAAATATTATAGACGAGATAGTGATATTATATATCCTCCTGTCGATACTGATAAATTTTATATTAGTGACATTATTGGTAATTATTTTGTTTCTGGTGGCAGGATAGTGAAGTATAAAAGATTTGATTTGATTGTAGAGGTTTTTAATCGTTTGCGATATCCAATAAAAATTTTTGGTGATGGACCGGAGTTAGAAAATTTGAAAAATATTGCTTTACCAAATATTGAATTTTTGGGTAAGATAACTGACAAAGAAAAAGCTGATTTATTGAGTCAATCCAAGGCCTTTATTCATCCGCAGGTTGAGGATTTGGGGATTACACAAATTGAAGCAATGGCCAGTGGACGGCCAGTAATTGCTTATCCAGTAGGTGGGGCAAGTGAGACAGTGATACCAGGTGTGACTGGGGTATTTTTTAAAGAACAGACATGGGAGTCATTGTTGGATGCGGTTTTGAATTTTGATGCTAATGTTTGGAATAGTAAAATCATTAAAAATCATGCAGAAAAATTTTCTTCTATTTATTTTAAGGAAAGAATAGAAAAGTATATAAATGATAAATATGAGAATTTTAAACAGGATTTAAGCCAGTGCAGAATTCCATTATAATATGAATATTGCAATAGATATCCGATCATTAATGGATCCGGTGCGAACTGGAGTTGGTGAATATACTTATGAATTTTTGAATGAATTGTTTAAAATAGATAAACAAAATAAGTATTATCTTTTTTATAATTCTTTATCTGATGTTAGTGCTAATATTCCAAAATGGCAACAAGATAATGTAGAAATTATTAATTTTAAATACCCAAATAAGTTATTTAATTTTTCATTACAGTTTTTTAAATATCCAAAGTTAGATAAAATGATGCCAGAAAAAATAGATTATTTTTTTTCTCCGAATATAAATTTTTCTGCATTTTCATCAAAAGTAAAACAGATATTAACTATACATGATTTGTCATTTGAATATTTTGAAGATTGTTTTTATACAAAACAAAAGTTGTGGCATAAGATTATCAATCCCAAAAAACTTTGCCAAAATGCCAGTATAATTCTGACTCCTTCAGAAAATACAAAGAATGATATTATTGAAACATATAAAGTTAAAAAAAATAAAATTAATGTAATTTATCCTGGACTTTCCTCTATTTTTTTGCAGGAAACTAAAATTAGTGAAGAATCAATTAAATTAAAATATAATTTACCAGAAAATTTTATCTTATTTTTGGGAACAGTTGAGCCAAGAAAAAATATTATTGGTCTGATAAAAGCTTTTGAAAAAACTGGTTTAAAAAACAAAGATTATGAGTTGATTGTCGCTGGGTCTATGGGTTCTAAAAATACAGAAGTAAAAAAAATGATGGAAAATACAGCAAATGTAAGGTATATTGGATATATTGATTCGGCTGACAAACCAATGCTATACAAGCTTGCCAAAGTATTTGCCTATCCGAGTTTGTATGAAGGCTTTGGATTTCCTGTTTTAGAAGCAATGGCAGTCGGAACTCCAGTACTCACGAGTAATAGATCTTCATTGACAGAAGTGGTTGGAAATTCTGGATATTTGGTAAATCCGACTAATATTTATGAAATTACAGAAGGTATATTGAAACTTGTTGAGGATAAAGAATTGGGGGATTATTTTTCTAACAAGGCTATAGAAAGATCAAAAAGATTTAGATGGAGAAATACAGCTGAAAATTTTTTGCAATTATTAAATATAAATTATGAATAAAAAAATCAATATAATAAAGGAATCTGGTGATACTGCGCCATTTATAAGAGCAAAAGTTGAAAAATCTTTGATGCGTTCTGGTGCTTATCCAGCGCTTGCTAGACAGATTGCTTTGGAAGTAGAAAAAAATTTGGTGTCTGGAACTAAAACTCAAGATATATATAATTTGGCTTATAAAATTTTAAAAAGAGAAAATGCTAGACCGATTGCTGCGCGTTATAGTTTAAAAAAGGCTATTACTGCTTTAGGGCCTACAGGATTTCCTTTTGAGAGATTTATTGGTGAGATATTTAATAGAAAAGGTTTCAATGTTCAGGTTGGTGTAGTTGTAAAAGGTAAGTGTGTAAATCATGAAGTTGATGTCGTGGCAAAAAATGATGAGAAGCATTATTTTATGGAGTGTAAATTTCATGCTGATCAAGCGCGGTCAACAGATGTCAAAGTAGCATTGTATGTTCATTCTAGATTTCGTGATATTTTGGAAAAAATGGATGATAAAAAATTGTGCCATAAAATACATAAAGCATGGGTGATTACAAATACTCGATTATCACAAGATGCTATTGCTTATGGTGAGTGCAATGGAATGAAGATGATAGGTTGGAATTATCCAAAAGGTAGAGGGGTGGAAGTGTTGATTGAAGAGACTGGTTTACACCCATTGACATGTTTGACTACAATTAATGATAATGAAAAACGTATGCTTTTGGACAATAATGTAGTTTTGGTTCAGGATTTACCAGAAAAAATTTATTTATTGAAAAATTTGGGTATAAAGGATAAAAAGTTGGAAAATTTGTTAAAAGAGGCTAAAGATATTTGTGGTGACGGAGGAATAATTAATAATGATACAAAATAATTTATGCGTATAGGAATTGACGCTAGAATGATGGGCGGTGGCTTTGGTATCGGGCGTTATGTGGAACAATTGATTCTAAGTTTGCAAAAAATTGATAATAATAATCAATATATTTTATTTGTAAAAAAGATTGATAATAATAAGTTTAAAAGTAAAAATTTTAAACAAGTTGAGGCAGATATATCATGGTATAGCTGGGCAGAGCAAATAAAATTAAATAAAATAATTAAAAGAGAAAAAGTAGATTTGATGCATTTTCCTCATTGGAATATACCTTTGTTTTATAATGGTTTGTATATAGTCACTATTCATGATTTGATAATGTTTCATTTTCCTAGACCAGAAGCAACTACATTGGGGCCTATAAAATTTTGGTTAAAAGATTTTGTACATCGTATAGTCATCAGAAATGCAGTAAAAAAAGCAAAACATATAATTACTACCAGTGAATTTACCAAAGATGATATAAATAAAACTTTGGGTGTATCAATGAACAAGATGGCAACAATTTATCAAGCGCCATTTACAACAATTAACAATTTACAATTTACAATTAACAATGATGTGGTTTTAAGTAAGCATAATATAGTTAAACCATACGCATTATATGTGGGCTCAGCTTATCCGCACAAAAATCTGGATAGTTTATTGAAAGCTTGGAAATTATTTTTGGATAAATATGAAGTAGATTGTCAATTGGTTTTGGTAGGAAAAGAAAGTTATTTTTATAACAATATAAAAGAAAGTGATATTGCAAATAGATTGGGTAATAGAGTAATTTTTACTGGATTTGTTGATGATTTTGATTTGGATTTATTGTATAAACAATCAAAGTTATATATTTTTCCTTCTTTGTATGAAGGGTTTGGTTTGCCACCACTTGAAGCAATTGCGCGTGGATTGCCAGTGGTTAGCTCTAGCAGTTCTTGTTTACCAGAAGTGTTGGGTGAAGGAGCATTATATTTTGATCCAAATAATATTGAGAATATAGCCGATACCATAAATGAAGGCCTGTACAATGAAGATATTCGGCATCAATTGTTGATTAATGGCCGTACAGAATTACAAAAATATTCATCTGAAAAAATGGCAATAGATACTTTGGAAATTTATAAGAAAAACTGTGGTTAAACTATATTTTGAATATTTCAAATAACTTTTTTTTGTGATATAATTTATATATAAAGTTAGTAGAAATTTGCTGGTTATGTCAGAGAAAAAAAGTCGGAAATGTTCACTGTGTCAAGTATTAGGACACACAAAAATAACTTGCCCAAAAAGTCAGTCTTCTTTGGTTTCTCCACAAAAAAGAAATATAAAAAAAAGCAAAAAAGATCCTGTTTTTATTAAGGTTATCAATCAGAATTTAAGTTCTCCTCATATAATAAAATTGAAAAAAGAAGATAGTAAAAATGAAAATGATATTTGGAGTAAAGTTGAAGTTTATCGGGAAAAAAATATTTTTAAAAAAACAAAAGCTCAAATAGTAGATTTTGCAGAAATGGTCAAAAAAGCCAATCAAGAAATAGTGGTCAAGGAAGAGGTTAAAAATATAAATAATAATCTTAAAAAAGTCCAAAAGCAAAGTATTGTTGAGCAAAAGCAAGTTAAAAAAGAACGATTTGAAGTAGTTAAAACTAATGTTTCAGATATAAAAAATAAAAAAAGCTATAGTAATTATTTTAGAAGTTTTTTTAATATATTTCAGTTTAGAAAATTTGCCTATGTTTCAGTCGTTGTGTTAGTTGTACTTGTTTCATCTTTTCCTGCGCTAGGCTATATTGATGAATTGAAAGCTGCGGAAAGTTTGGCAGTAGAGCAGGGTACACGAGCATTTTTATCACTTCAATCTTCTACTGTAGCGGCTTTTCAATCTAATTTACCTTATGCAGAAGTAGAATTAACAAATGCCTTACAAGCTTTTTCTGAGGTCAATTCTATTATAGAGGAAGATTATAGAATATTATTGTCTCTAGCAAAATTACTGCCTGTGGTAGGTACAAAAGTAAGCAGTAGGCAAAGTTTGTTAATTGCTGGAAATCATTTGGCATTGGGGAATACATATTTGATAAAAGGTGTTGAAGAGGCACAAGTAGATTCTGAAATGAAATTGACAGATAGATTTTCTATTTTACAAAATCATTTAAAGAGCGCAATAGTACAATACAAAGAAGCTTTGAACCATTTAAATAAAGTTGATTTGGATTCAATACCATTGGAATATCAAAAAACTTTCAATGAATTTAAAATCTTGTTTGGTGTTTTTATTGATGATATGGAAGATTTGGTGGATTTGAGTAAAACATTTAATATTATTTTTGGAGGGAATTCTTTTAGAAGATATTTGGTAGTCTTTCAAAATGAACATGAGATAAGACCAACTGGTGGATTTATGGGAAGTTTTGCTGTGATTGATGTACAAAATGGAAAAATAGTAAATATAGATTTGCCTGGTGGGGGATCATATGATTTGCGTGGGCAATTGACAGAATTTGTAAAACCACCGTTACCATTTCAACTTTTAAATAAGCGATGGGAATTTCAGGATGCAAATTGGTTTCCTGATTTTTCAGCATCAGCCAAAAAAATGACTTGGTTTTATGAAAAAAGTAGAGGTTCAACTGTTGATGGTGTTATTGCAATAAATTCTTCTGTATTAGAAAGGGTTTTACGGATACTCGGACCGATGCAAGCTGATGATATGATTTTTAATGAAAGTAATGCTATAGAGACATTGCAGTATGAAGTAGAAGAAGGATATGATGCAAAGACTGAACAACCAAAAGAAATTTTGGCCGTATTGTTAGATAATTTATTGAAAGATTTAAAGAATATCAGTCCAACTAGTATTATGAGTTTGTTGACCGAGGCTCATGATGCATTGATCAAAAAAGAAATTCAAGTTTATGTTGATGATGATAATACTCAAAATATTTTAAAGACTTTTGGTTGGACAGGTGAAATTACTCCAGTCGGACCAGTTCAAGATTATTTGAATATTATAAATACAAATATTCAAGGACAAAAGTCTGATGCAAAGATAGAGCAAAAAATTATTCATGAAGTTGTAATTGATGAAAATAGAAATATATTTGATACTGTTATGGTAGAGAGATCACATGGCGGAGAGCCGGGTGAAATGTTTTATGGCAGTGCAAATATTAGTTATGTTCGCGTTTATGTGCCAGAGGGGGCTGAGCTGATAGAAGCGGATGGATTTAATTTCCCGCCAGAAGAAGCTTTCAGAGCTCCAGAATTATGGTATGAAGATGATTTACATTTGGCACAATATGAAGTAGAAGAAAGTGTGCATATTGATAGTGGTACCAAAATTACTAGTGAATTTGGTAAAACAGTATTTGGTAATTGGGTAATTACCCCTCCTGGGGAGACCAGTGTTTTCTATTTTAAATACAAACTTCCTTTTAAAGCACCAGTTTCAGAGTCGCCTGAAAGTAATTTTGATAAGTGGCAGTCAATATTTGTGCCATCAATAAACAAAAAAACTTCAAGGTATAGTTTGTTTGTCCAAAAGCAATCTGGTTCTGAAAGCCAATTTTATAGTACGATTATTTATCCGACAGAATGGGTACCGGTTTGGAAATCAAATGATGATATTGATTTGGCTTTGAATGGAGCAGTTTATGAAACTCTGCTTGATTCTGATAGAGTAATTGGAATTGTGGTTGAGAGTAATATAAATAATGAAAATTAATAATTTTATTATGTCAAAGAAAAATGATATAAAAAAAGATGATCAAGATTTGAGCACAGAAATAAATGATCATAAATTTATAAAAAAAGAGATTTTTTCTGATGAAAAAATAAATGATAAAAAAAAATTGAATAAAAAAATAGAAAAAAAGAATAATAAAAAAAATCTTGTTAGCGAACATGAAAAAGATATTGATAAAAAGTTGATGGAGATTTATGAAAATGCCGATGGTTCAATGCCGGATATGACTCATTTTCAAAAGAAAAAAAGAACTAGTTTTATTCGATCTCTTTTTGTTTTATTATTTGCTTGTTTATTTTTAGCTGGGGTTGCTTGGTTTGGATTTTTTGTCTTGCAACCAAAGAGCAATTTTTCGGAAAATGGTGTAATTGTTTCTGTGTCAGGTGAAGATAAGGTAGAGATTGGCGAAGTACAGAGATACAGAGTACGATATAGAAATGCTCAAAATGTTAATCTTACAAATGTATTATTGCAGATTAGATATCCAGAAGGATTTGTATTGACTGATACTAGTCGTACTCCAAGCAATGATGCCAAAGATGAATGGATATTGGGTGATATGGAAGGGCAGGATAGTGGTTATATTGATATTTATGGTAAGTTATATGGGACTGTTGGTGAACAACAATCCTTTAGGGTATTTTTGAATTATATGGCAGAGAATTTTAGTTCAGAATTTCAAAAGGCTCATAGTTTGATAATTGATACTGCAGAAGCTCCATTTAATTTGGTGGTTGAAGCGCCGGATAAGATTGTATCAGGTTCTGAGGTTGAATTGGTAATCTTTGTTGATAATGTAACTGCAGAAGATTTAGAAAATTTGGCAGTAGAAATTGAGGGTAATGCATCATTTTCTATTAGAAATAGCCAACCAAAACCAGATCAATTTGTAGAAAATAGATGGAATCTTGTGGATGCTACAGAAAATAAGATTGTTGTTAGTGGTATTTTTGATTCTAATTTGTTAGATAAAGATGGGAATTTTGTAGTCAAGTTGATTGGCTGGAAAGATGATAATAGAGCAGTGGATGGATATGTATATGATTCACAAGAATATGTAGTAAAAATTCTCGAAACTGATCTTGTGACAAACCTTGTTATCAATGGTTCTTCTTCTAATTTAACAGTTCAACCTGGAGAAACATTGAATGGAACAGTTGTCATTAGAAATGCTGGTGAAATTCCATTAAAAAACTTGGTTGCTAGGGTAATATTTGATGCGCCTTCATTTGAGAAAAAAAGTATTTTGAATTGGAGTGAAATAAATAATCCACAAGATGCTGATATTTTTGGAGAACAATTGAGTGTGGAAAAAAGACGAGGTATTTTGACATGGGATAAAAATCAGATTTTGGATCTTCGCCAGATTGATCCGGCAGAAGAAATAATTGCGGATTTTAGTTTGCCTATCAAGAGTGCGGAGGTTGATGAATTGACTGATTATGTTGGTTCACAGATTGAGGCAACCCTTGAACTCAAGTATGAGCTTGATGGAGAAAATAAAACAATTTCTTCGGCTCCGATTGTGATGGTGATTAATTCTGATGTGGATTTGGAAGTGCGGGATGAAGTTGTGTATGAAGGTGAAGCAGAAAAGCATTCAATAACATGGATTTTAACCAATTCTTTTCATGAACTTAATAATATAAAATTAGAAGCAGATATTTATGGAGATATTGAATGGCATGATGATGAATTGGTGGTTGGCGCGGGTGAGGTAACATATGATGAACAAAAGAAAAAATTGATTTGGAATATAGAGTCAATGCCGACTGCATTGGATATATTGGCGCTTCAATTTGGTTTTACACTCAAGAGCCAAAATCCAACTCAAACAAATTTAACTTCCAAAGTAATATTTGAAGCAATTGACGCAATAACTGGTGAACAAATATTGATGACAGGCAAAGAAATACTTTTAAATGCAGAATGAAAATCCGCCTCGCGCACAGGGTGTGCGGGGCGGATTGCGTCGGCAGTGTGGACTATTATTCCCGCTTCAAGCGGGAGTATCGTCCTCCTGTCCGTCCGTGCATGAGGACATCATGCACGTTTCGTTTTTTTGCGTCGTTGAAACGACGTTTTGCCCTCACGTAACACATGAGAGCGGCGACGCTGGATGCTCCAGCAAATGTGGACGCTACGACTAGACTTAATGTATGACCATTGTAGATGTAGGCCGTAAGCCCGTAGGCCAAGGCCGACAACACGTAGACGCCGAAGGCGTCCATTGAAAGCTTACTCATTTTCGTGAGCGCCTCTGTGTGCCAGAGGTCACGAAAACGACCGTATGACTTCCAGTGCAGTAGTATTGCCACAATCAACAACATGACTGCAACAATTGGAACAATCTTCATTTCTGCGATCACAGTAGCCCCCAAAGTCAAGTTTTTGTGTGGTTTAACCCCCACACTATAGGTACTCTCACATAACGTGAAAGACATTATATTATAGCATAAAAAAGGTCTTTTGTCAATAGATTTGTGTCAATATTTTGCTAATATAAGCGAAAACCCCGGTATGATACCGGGGCTTAAATGAGGTTTTTGCTTAATTTGTAAAATTATTTTTTTGAGTAATTGCATTTTTTGTTTTTTTTAGTTTGCGTTTTGTTTTAGAATCTTTAGAGAGTGTTTTGTAGTTTTTATAACTTTTGTAAGTGGTATAAATGCAGAAACCTGCAAAAATAGAGCTTAGTATGGGAGATGTGCCCATAAATACAATTGTTACTTGTGTAAGAGCAAACACTGCTGAAAAAATAGCAAAAATAATATGGAAAAGCCAGCTATTTTTTAGTTTTGTTGTGTATGTCAAAAAAAATAATACAAAACAAACTAAAAAAGAAAAAGCGGCTATATCAGAAATTATATACCTCATGGTTCCCTCCAAAATAAAATGGTTTGTTTATATTATAGTATAATACATAACAATTATAAAATATTTATTGAGTAAATGTGTATAGTTGACAATTGGTGAATATTTTGATAATGTGATATTCATTATTTATATTTCCTTATTTCCTTTTAGAGCATTTATTAAGTGGTTTAAAAGGAGGGGTTGGGAATGATTCTCAGCTTCTTTGCTGTTTGTCATAGTTTTTATGAAAACTCAAAGGAGTCTGTCATGAATAGCAAAGATAGTGCTTTTTCACTTACAGATATTTTTTTTGGTGACGCTTTATCTAAATTACCTCCTGTGAAAACTGATCAACAGTTTAACCGAGAAGTGAAAAAAGATATTGCTCAGTTGAATCGTCTTATTACAAAAGGGGTTTTTAAACTTAGTGATTTGTCTTATGTTGATTTGTCTGTTGAAATTGATCCAAGGCGTAGGTTGGCGGATTGGTTTTTAGTTGGTAATTATGACTGTATTGGAGTGCTTGGTCGTACTCCAGAAAAAAATCTAACAAATACTTTTACTATTGTTCAGGACGAAAGAAAACATCCTTACAAAGTAAATCTTAGAGCATTCTGCTTTAATCGTTGGTCTAATATAGCTGTATTGAGAAAAATGTGCAGTAATTTTAAATGGCATATGCCAAGTTTTGTACATTTGGCTGCTGTAGGGGAACAGTGTCCAATGATTCAAGTAGAGCTCAAGAGAATTATTAATCCAAGTTATGTATGGCGTGACGAATGTAATCGGCAATATGTTTCTAGTTTGTCAGGTTCAGACCCTATTAAAATAGGAACAAATCCGTTTCGTGCATTATATTTGGAGAGGGGTGCAAATTTGATTTGTGATAGTAAGACTTATTATTTGGTGTCTCTCGATGGACAACCTCGTGGTGAATTGAAAGTCTTTTAGTTTATTTTTTTAAATTGATTATTTGCTAATTCACCAAAACTAAACCCGCTTTTTTCAAAGCGGGTTAGTAGTTTTTGTGCCCTCGGAGGGAATCCCCGCCTGCCAGAATAGGTTGATTGTTAGTATTCGTGCCTTCGGAGGGAATCGAACCCCCATCAACGGTTCCGAAGACCGTTGTGTTATCCGTTACACCACGAAGGCAATTAATTTATATTTTTTAATTATTTTTGTACATATATATGGCGGGCAGGGAACCCCCATCAACGGTTCCGAAGACCGTTGTGTTATCCGTTACACCACAAGGGCAAGTTGTTTTTTATATGTTGTGGGTCGCCTGGGGATTGAACCCAGGACCTTATCCTTAAGAGGGATCTGCTCTACCAACTGAGCTAGCGACCCATATATAATATAAACATCTAAGCATATAAACATTTAAACATATGTAAGTATATTAAAAGTTAATTATACATAAACTATTTTTTATATATTTAATATTTTTTAATATCAGTGAATGTATAATTTGTTTATTTGTTTATATGCTTGTATGTTTTAATGTATTTATCCAATTGGATCATTTTCTTTTCTTATCAATATATCTATTTTTGGACCTTTCCATTTTTTTATTTCTAAGGCTTTTTCGGCTGCTTCAACTTGTGCTTCTTGCTTGCTACCACCTTGGCCTTCAGCTATTTTTTCTTTGTCTATATAAACTCCAACAACAAATATTTTATCATGATCTGGTCCTTCTTCTTTTAAGACTTTGTATGTAGGTGTAGTGCCGATTAATTCTTGGGATGATTCTTGGAAGCGTGATTTTGGATCCATCCACAAGCCTTTTTCTAAAACTTCTGGAAGTTTTGATATTACAAAGCGTGTAACAAATTGTTTGGTGGTATCCCAACCTTGGTCAATATAAATTGCGCCAATTATAGCTTCCAATACATTTGCCAGTATATATTCTCGGGCTTTTGTTCCAGCATCTTTTGCTTCTCCATGACTTAAAAATAAGTAATTTTCAAGTTCAAGCTCACTCGCTACTATAGAACACATTTTTGCATTGACTAAGGCAGCGCGCCAGTTGGTGAGTTCACCTTCAGGATTCAAATAATTTTCAAATAAATATTCTGTTACCACTAACTCAAGTACGGCATCACCCAAAAATTCTAATCTTTCATTGTGGGCCAATTCAAAATCTCTATTTTCATTCAAATATGAGCGATGAACAAGAGCTTGAACTAAATGGTTTTTATTTTTGAATTTTGTGCCGATTTTTTTTTCCAAATCAGCAAAATTTTTTTCTTTGTAGGAGGCTATGGTCATATTATTTTATGTCAGCCTTCCATTTTTTAATCTCGATAGATTCGGGACTAAAAATTAGAAGTTGTTTAATTAGTTTTGTTTTTGTTAATATCATTATACATTGCTCCAAGAACACCATTTACAAACTTTCCGGATGATTGTCCGCCAAAGTTTTTGGCTATTTCTATGGCTTCATTTATAGCTACTTTTTCTGGTATTTCTTTATTAAAGTATAATTCATAAACACCAATTCGTAAAACATTTCTATCTATCAGTGTCATTTGGTCTAATCTCCAATCAGGTGAGTACTCCAAAATTTTTTTTTCAATTTTTTTATTGTTTGTAGAAATTTTTTTGGTAGTTTCTTTTATGTACTCAATATTTTCTTTATCAAGTCCAATGCCAAATTCATCAATATTTTGATTAAGTATTGAGTCTAGGTCTACGTTTTTTATGCCTCTAAAATCCCACTGGTAAAGTGATTGCATTACAATCGATCTGGCCATGTGACGATTGGACATATGTTATTTATAGAGCTTATTTAATTTTTTTGAGGCGTCTAGTGCGACGTTCAGTTCTTTTTGTTGTATTAGTCACTTTTCGTCCACGATATGTACCACATGATTTACAAGCTATATGTGGCAAAACAGTTGCTTTACATTCTGGACATTTGGCTAAAGTAATTGGTTTTAAAGCAAAATGAGAGGCTCTTTCTCTTTTTGAGCGCTTAGTTCTTTTTTGTGAAGGTAAACCCATATATTATTATTTAGAACCTATCTGTTTAAGATTGGTAATTATTTACGAAATGTGGCATTAGTATAGCCTATATTATCAAAATAATCAAGTGCTGAGGAGATTTATTGCAAAAATGTGATATTTTAGCTATTATATAGCTATATGCATGAAATAATTTGTAAGGACAAAAATAGCTGGGATAACAGTTTTTCTAGAGAATTTCTTCAATCTTGGCAATGGGGAGAATTTCAGAAAAGTGTTGGTTTGAGCCCTTTGAGGTTTCAGATTAAGGTTGGGCAGAATATTTTTTGGCAAGCGCAAGGTTTTGAGTATAAAATATTTGGGGTAATAAAATTTATTTATTTTCCAAAGATTAGTTTTGTTGAGTTGTCAAAAGAGCAAAAAGTTTCTTTTTTTAATTTTTTGAGTGCTCAAGGATATATGTTTGTGAGAGTTGAGCCGATTGATAATAATATTGAGGTTGGTGGATATGATAGGGTTGATGTTGCAAACAGACAGCCAAAAAATACTTTTGTTTTGGATATTACAAAAACTGAAGAACAATTGATGAATAGTATGCATGCAAAAACCAGATATAATATTGGTTTGGCTGAAAGGAAAGGTGTAACTGTTCGAACTCAAAAAAATATAGATGTTTTTTGGAATTTGAATGAAGAAACTTCAGCACGGGATAAATTCAAAAGTCATAATAAAGAATATTATAGAAAAATGTTAGAATTGGATATATGCCATCAATTGACTGCGTATGTTGATAATATTCCAGTTGCATCAAATATTTGTATTAATTTTAATAAAGTTTTTACTTATTTGCATGGTGCTTCTAGTAATCAATTTAGAAATTTGATGGCGCCATATTTGTTGCAATGGGAAAGTATAAAATTTGCCAAAGGCTTGGGCGCAGAAGAGTATGATTTTGGTGGGACTGCTCCAGTTTATTTGGAAACACATATCAAAGATGTAGAAGTTAAAGCGCCAACTTGTTATAACAATTTTTGTTGGGATGTTACTCACAAGTGGACTGGTATTACTAGATTTAAGGTTGGTTTTTATGGAATACCAAAAAATTATCCGCCAGCAATAGAAGTAATATTTAAAAAAAATATTTATAAGTTATTTAACAAAATTAAAAGTATTTTATGACATGGAAAAAGATAGGAAGTAAAAGTATATATCAAGATTATTGGAAAGGGCTGGAATTGTGGAAGATGAGAAGTGATAAAGGTGTTGAAAAAGATATTAGTATATCTTTGTCGCGTAATACGGTTGTAATTTTTGGTATTACTGATGATAATAGAGTATTATTGATTAATGAGTATTTTTTTTCACAAAACAAAATGGTAATTTCTTTGCCGGCTGGTATGGTGGACGATGGTATGAGTCCAGAGGAAGTGGCCATATTAGAACTTAAACAAGAGACTGGGTGTAAAGCAAAACAGATGATTTTTTTAGGTGATTTGTATCGTGGTAAGTATGTGACAGGTCAGGCTTATGTATTTCTTGCGCTTGGGGTTGAACAAGTATATGAGCAAGATTTGGAGGAAACAGAAAATATTGAGGTAAATTTTGTTTCTTTGAAAGAGCTTGAAGATATAATGTCTCAAAACAAGATGAAAGCTATGCATCAAGTTAGTGCGACTTATATGGCATTGGATTATTTGAAAAGAAACAAATTAATTTATAAATTATAATATAAAAAGAATTAATTATTAGAGATTATCATTCGCTCCCTGCCTGCCGGCAGGCAGGATTCTCGCTGTGGCTCCGAGGTGATTGCCTGTTGTGGTAATCAAATCCGCTCATAATAATCTCTAATAATTAATTTAAACTTTTCATAAGTTAACAGTATGAAATTAAGTTGGAGTCACAAATTATTTTTGCGTATAAATGAATCCGTGGGGAGAAATCCAAGATTGGATAATTTTATGGTGTTTGCTTGTAAGTGGTTGATATATTTTATTGGGATTATTTTATTTATTTGGTTAGTTGCTTATACAGAAGGTGATTTTATATTAAAGAATGTTTTGTTTGTAATTGTTGTGATTGCTGGTAGTTATGGTGTTAGTTTGGTTATCGGGGGAATATTGCGAAAGCCAAGACCTGAGATTGAAATACCAGAGATGAAGCAATTGGTCTATACTTTGGCATCGTGGAAATCTTTTCCATCTGATCATACAAATATTTCATTTCTAATGGTTTTTGTGGCTATGATATTAGGTTTGAGTATTTATTTGTATATACCATTGCTTTTATGTGCGATGTTAGTGGCGTTTGGTAGGGTATATTGTGGAGTACATTACCCACGAGATATTGTTGGTGGATTTTTTCTTGCAGTTACTGTATCATTATTTGTAAAATATATTATTCTTTAATTTGGATTTATGCGTATTATTATTTTTGCAGGAGGGGCTGGAACAAGGTTGTGGCCATTGAGTCGCAAGAATTCACCAAAACAATTTGGTTCTGTTTTTGGCGATAAGTCTACATTGCAATTGGCTGTTGATAGGGTCATGAATTTTGGTATAGATAATATATATATCTCTACCAATGAAAATTATGTAGATATAGTGAAAAATCAAGTACCAGAGTTAGTTGAGAGAAATATTTTGAAAGAGCCAACAAAAAGAGATTTGGCAGCGGCCGTTGGGTTGGCCTTATTGCGAGTTCGTGAAGATGGTTACACCGGTACGGTGGCAGTGTTGTGGGCAGATCATTTGATGAAGCGAGAGGAAGAGTTTGTTTCTGCTTTGAAAAAAGGTGAAGAATTGATTGAGGAAAATCCTAATAGGTTTGTATTCTTGGGTGAGAAACCACGTTATGCCAATCATAATTTGGGTTGGATAAAAGTAGGTGAGAGTAAACAGGGTAATGAATATAATTTTTTGGAGTGGAAATATAGACCGGAGTTAGAAATATGTGAAAAAATGTTTGAATCAGGTGAATGGTTGTGGAATCCAGGATATTTTATTTTTAATATTGATTTTGTTTTGGGATTGTACAAAAAATTTATGCCAGTTATGTACACCGCTTTAAATGAAATGGTTGGTAATTATGAAATAATAAAAGAAAAGTATCATACATTGGAGTCAGTTTCTTTTGATGATGCAATTTTGGAAAAAATTGATAAGTCTGAGGCAACAGTACTTAAGGTGGATTTGGGTTGGAGTGATCCTGGGACATTGTATGCTCTCAAAGAAGCGCTTGAACCAGATAATAATAAGAATTGTGAACAAGGTTTGGTTTTGGCTCATGAAACAGTGGATAGCTTTGTGTGTAATGAAGACAGAGATAAACTTGTAGCTGTAATTGGTTTGAAAGGGATGGTGGTGGTCAATACCAAAGAGGCTTTACTTGTTTGTCACAAAGATGATGTTCCAAAAGTTAAAGAATTGTTGAATAAAGTTGAAGACAAAGGTTTGAGTAAATTTTTGTGAGTATTATGAATAATCAAGAAGACAAAATTGATGGGGAATATGGAGATTATATTTTTAATCAGAAGATTAAATTGGGGCGTTTGAGTTTGGGTAAAAAAATTGCAGTTACTATTGTACTTGTAGTATTTTTTGGGATGTGGTTTGCCTATAATGCATTGTATGTTGATGAAGCTCAAAGTACTGATGAGATTAATTTTATGGTGGAAAAAGGGGAAAGCATAGAACAACTTGCTAACCGATTGAAGCAAGAAAATATAATAAAGAGTAAATGGCTTTTTAAAAAATATTTAGTATTTAAAGGAATAGATAAAAAAATTCAGGCTGGAAGATTTAATGTTATTTATCCGATTACTCTTTCACGTGTTGTAAATGCTCTTCAGAATGTCATAGGACAAGATGAAAGAATAATAACAATCATACCGGGTTGGGATATGAGAGATATGGCAAAATATTTTTTATCTCAAGGTTTGGTTGAGAGTACAAATGATTTTTATAAATTGGTTGGAGTTCCAGCGACAAAATATACTAGTGGCGCGCCTCAGCTAGATTATAATATTGAACTTTTGGAAGCAAAGCCTAAGGACATAAGTTATGAAGGATATTTTGCTCCAAATACTTATAGAATTTTTGAAGATGCCACTATTGATGAAGTTTTGAAGAAACTTGTTTTGCAACAGGATAAGCTGATTACAAATAAAATGAGAGAAGATATAAAAAATAGCAAAAGATCTATACATGAAATTTTGACAATGGCGAGTATTATTGAAAGAGAAGTAAGGGAATCTTCTGAAAAGAAACGTGTTTCTGGGATTTTTTGGAAACGTTATGATAATAGATGGGCATTACAGGCTGATTCAACAGTGCATTATGTGACAGGAAGAGAAGGGGATGTGTTTACCACTAGTGATGAGAGGAATATAGATAACCAATGGAATACATATGAGTATCCTGGTCTTCCTCCTGGTCCAATTTCTGCACCTGATTTTGATTCTATCTATGCTGCAGTTTATCCAGAGGAAAATAATTATTGGTATTTTTTGACTACGCTTGACGGTGAAGTCAAATATGCGACCAATCTTGATGAACATAATAATAATGTGCGAAAATATCTTAGGTAGTCTAAAAATTAGAAATTATACTTATGTTGACAAAAGATTTTGATTATCATTTGCCGATGGAGAGGATTGCGCAAAAGCCGATTGAACCACGTGATCAATCTAATTTGATGTTGATAAATAAGCATAGTGGTTTTGGCAGAATAAAGCATAAAAAATTTGTAGACATTGTTGATGAATTTAAAAAAGGTGATTTGATTGTATGGAATTCTTCTAAAGTTTTTAAAGCTCGATTGTTTGGTGAATTGTTGTCTGGTGAAGGACAGCAATTGATGGATCACAAAAAAAAGATAGAAGTATTTTTGGTGCGTCCAATGGAAAATAAAGGTGTTTGGAAGGTGCTTGCTCGCCCAGGAAAACATGTTTCTAGTGGAACGAAAGTTAGATTTGCGCCTGGTTTTGAATGTGTTGTTATGGCAAAAGAAGTAGATGGAACAATTTTGGTTCAGTTTGGGTATAGTGATGATGAAGTTAAAGCTAAAGCCAATAAATTTGGCAAAGTCCCAATTCCACCATATGTCAAAGATGAGGTTCATGAATTGGAAATTTATCAGACTATTTATGCTGATAAAGAAGGTTCAGTAGCAGCACCAACAGCTGGTTTTCATTTTACACCAGAGTTGATAGAAAAAATAAAAGCCAAAGGAGTTGAATTTGCAGAAGTAACTTTGCATGTGGGGTTGGGAACTTTTTTACCAATCAAAAGCGAGAGAGTTGAAGATCATACTATGCATAGCGAACAAGTAGAATTGACACAAATAAATGCTGACAAGATAAACAAAGCCAAAGAAGAAGGTAGACGAGTGATAGCGGTAGGGACTACAACTGTACGCACTTTGGAAGGAATTGCTAAATTAAAGTCCAGTAAGTTGATTCCATATATGGGGGATATTAATATTTTTATAAAACCAGGGTTTAAGTTTGAAATAGTGGATGCATTGATCACCAATTTTCACTTACCAAAGTCTACTTTATTGATGTTGGTTTCCGCTTTTTTGGGAAATAGAAAATTTATGTTAAAATGTTATAAAGTTGCAGTTAAGAAAAAATATAGGTTTTATAGTTTTGGTGATGCAATGTTTATCAAGTAAACTCTTTTAATTTTTAAGGCCTCGTCAGTTGACGAAGCCTTTTTTGCGATTATTTTTTATCTTTTTTTCATTTTGTCTTTCAGACTTTGTTGTTTGATTGCATCGATTTCGCATTGTATTCTGGATACCTCAGTCCAGTATACACGCATATATGTTGGTGAGACAAAGCCTGGGAATCCCAGACTTATCAGGATGAAATTGGGATTTTTCATTTTTTCTTTTTCCTTGAAAAATTTGAAAAATACGGACGGTAGGCTTCGATAATTTGCCTAAATATATCAGATATAAAATTTCACATTGTTACCCCCTCTTTAGGGGATTATACACTTATTTAGCAAAATGTCAACTATGACCATTGCTTTTTTAATTCCAAAAATTTATTTTCTGTGATTGATTTTCGTATATCGGTCATAAGATTTATGAAGAAATGTAAGTTGTGAATAGTAGCTAATTTGTAACCAAGGAGTTCTTTGGTATCAAAAAGATGATGGATATAGGCACGGGAATAGTTTTGGCAAGTTGAACATATACAATCAGCATCAATTGGATTTTTGTCAGTTTTATATTGAGTATTATTTATGTTCAATCTATATTTATTTTTGGCTCCAGCTTTTTTGTTGAACAAAGTGCCGTTGCGGGCAATTCTGGTTGGCGCCACACAGTCAAACATATCCACTCCGCGTTCCACTACTTCAAACAAATCCATAGGCGAGAAGCCAACCCCCATAGTGTAGTGAGGTTTATTTTCGGGAATAATTGGGTTTACCAAGTCTAAAATTTGTTTTGTAGCTTCCATATTATAACCAATGGATTCACCGCCTATTGCAATACCGTCAAATTCTAGACTGGATATAATGCGAGCAGATTCTTGACGAAGTTCTTTATAATTTGCACCTTGAATTATTCCAAATAAAAATTGTCTATAACCATGATAATTTGTGTTTTTGTTGTGTGCATCGAGTGATCGCTTGGCCCATTTGTGGGTTCTTTCCATTGCTTCGTAAACATATTTTTCTTCTGCATTATCTGGAGTACATTCGTCAAATGCCATAATGATATCTGCTCCCAGTTTGTGCTGGGTTTCTATAGCTGACTCTGGAGTGAAGCGATGTTTTGAGCCGTCTAGGTGGCTGGTAAAAGTAACGCCATCATCATCAATATTAACAAGTTTGCCTTGTTCTCCTTTTTTGCCTTGACCAAGTGAGAACACTTGAAATCCGCCACTGTCTGTTAGAATTGGTCTTGACCAATTCATAAAATTGTGTAATCCTTTGAAGTCGGCTATCAAATCTTCGCCTGGACGAAGGTGAAGATGATAAGTATTTGCCAGTATAATCTGGGCATTGATAGCTTTTGTTTCAGTTGAGTCTAGGCTTTTTACAGTTGCTTGTGTGCCAACTGGCATAAAGATTGGAGTTTCTATATCACCATGTTCGGTATGGATAATGCCAGTACGAGCTTTGGAGTTTTTGTCTTGGTGAGTAATTGAAAAAAAGTTCATGTTAGTTTTTTAGATAATTTGTAATGTGTAAGCTGTAATAGTCTTGTTTATGTTTTTGATTAGGATTGCATTAGTTTCAATTATTTATTTTTACTCCCTGCCTGCCGGCAGGCAGGATTCTCGCCTCCGCTCCGAGGTGTTTGCATTGTGGCAAACAAATCCGTAAATACTGATTATTAACTATATACACAAAAATTTATAAATTTAATTTATATTACTCATACTAGAGCAAATTGATAATAATTTCAAGTTTTGATGAAATTGGAATATAATAAGGATATGCAGAAAAATAAATTTAAAATGTTTAATTTAGCTTGCTTGGTTTTAAGTGTGATTTTTGTTTTGGGAATTTTGTGGTTGTGGAAAATAAATAATAATGATAATAAAAGTAAAAATACTAAGGCAGATAAACTTATTGTGCAATTTGATCAATTAAAAAAAATAAGTAATATTAATATTGAAAATACTAATGATGATATTCCAAAAGAAATAAATTTGCTAGTTCCATTTACTTCGCAAGCGCCACTAAAAGATTGGAATCAGCCGTGGCAAGATGCTTGTGAAGAGGCGGTTGTCTTGATGTTTGATGCTTATTACAAAGAATATAATTTAAGTCCGTTGTTTGCACGAGACGAGATTATAAAAATGGTAGACTGGGAGCAAAAGAAAGATTGGGGTGTTAGTATTGAAATTGAAAAAATAAAAGAATTGGTTGAATATTATTCAAATAGTTTGGATGTCAAAATTATTGAAAACCCAACTATTGAACAAATCAAGAGAATTATTGCCAGTGGTAATATAGTATTGACTGTGGCTGATGGTAAAGTTTTACCTAATCCAAATTTTAGAAATGGTGGACCAGAGTACCATGCGCTAATAATCAGAGGCTATACTGACAAAACATTTATAACCAATGATCCGGGGACACAATTTGGGAATAATTTTGAGTATAATTATGATGATTTGATGAATGCAATCAGAGATTGGAATGATGGTGAAGTAAAAAATGGACGGAAAGTGATATTGGTAGTGCAATGAGATAATTTTTTGGGTTGTGGATAATTTTTGATTGTTCTTGACAATAGTATTAAATTAATGTAGTATATGTCTAGTCTGTTGTTGTTTTTCTCGTTTTCAAGAGGGGTGGAAGATGCTTCACGATGATGTGAGTGATGAGAGATCGCGTAGGCTCAGGGATCTGTCGGAGGCGGCGATGGCAAGGTTTGTGTGGGATAACTTCGTTGATCCCAAGTACAAGCCCAAAAGAGAGGAGAAAAAGGAAAAGTAGCTCCTAGGTAGCTACACAGGCAGTAAGCACGGGACCATGACGATGGCCGTGCGTTTTTTAATTTTGGGGAATATGTTAAAATATTGTAGTTATGATTGATTATAAAAATGAATTAAATGAAGAACAATATAGAGTCGTCACAGAAGGTGATGGGCCATGTTTGGTATTGGCTGGGGCTGGTAGTGGCAAGACTCGTGCGATAACTTATAGGGTCGCTTATTTGTTGGAGCATGGTGTATCGCCACAAAATATTTTGTTGGTTACTTTTACAAACAAAGCGGCCAATGAAATGATGTTTCGAGTAAAAAGTCTACTCGGTGATGAATTGAAATTAATGTGGGCGGGAACTTTTCATCATATTGGTTATCGTATTTTGCGACAGTATTCAGCTTTGATTGGTTACAAAAATAATTTTAATATATTGGATACACAAGACAGTTTGGATTTGTTTAAATTGTGCTTGAAACAAGAGGGAATGGGTCGCAAGGAAAAGCGTTATCCATCTGCCAAGGTAATTCAGTCAATAGTCAGTTATGCGAGAAATGCAGAATTAAGTGTTGAAGAGGTATTAAATCAAAAATATCCAAATTGGTCAGATATTGCGGACAAAGTATCTTTAATTGCTCATGAATATTCAAAAAGAAAATTAGAAAGCAACACAATGGATTTTGATGATTTGTTGGTAAATACTTATTTATTATTATGTCGCTCTCAATCAGTCCAGAAAAAATTAAGTGAGCAATTCAAATATGTATTGGTGGACGAGTATCAAGATACCAATAAAATTCAAGCTTCAATTATTAGTTTGTTATCGTCATATCACAAAAATATTTTGGTGGTTGGCGACGATGCACAAAGTATTTATTCTTTTCGGGCAGCTGATATTGAAAATATTCTTGGTTTTGAAAATAAATATCCAAATGCGCGTATTTTTAAACTTGAAACCAATTATCGTTCAACGCCAGATATATTGAATGTTGCCAATGTGGTGATAGAAAATAATCTGAATCAGTATAAGAAAGATTTGAAGAGTGTTTTGGAAAATTTTACAAAACCAGAAGCGCATGCTTTTGCGGACAGCCAAGAAGAAGCAAATTTTATTGTAGGTAGAATATTGGAATTATATGATGAGGGGATTGAATTCAATAAAATGGCGGTATTGTTTCGCGCTGCCTATCATTCGCAGGCATTGGAAGTAGAATTGACTAGGCGGGATATTCCGTATGAGTTTCGGGGTGGTGTGCGGTTTTTTGAGCGATCACATATAAAAGATGTTTTGGCTTATTTGAAAATATACAATAATATTCAAGATGAAATTGCTTGGAGCCGTGTGCTTAATATGCAGGTAGGTATTGGACCGGCTTCAGCTCAGGCAATTATTGGTAAAGTAAAAAATATAAAAGACAAAAGTGAGATAAATTCTGTGACTGATGATTTGTCGCCAAGAGCAAAGATTGGTTGGGGGGACTTTGTGCAAATTTGGAATTCTATGGATAGAGAGGTTGTAAAAGTACCGAGTGCATTAATCCAAGCGGTTATTCAATCAAAGTATAAGGAATATTTGGAACAAGAATATCCTGATGCTAGAGAGCGAATGCAGGATTTGGAACAACTGGCGATGTTTGCCGATAAACAACTTGATCTGGATAAGTTTTTGGCAGAAGCTAGTTTGCAAGAAGGTTATGGATCTAAAAATAGACAGACAAGTGACAATGAACCAAAACTTGTTTTGTCAACAATTCATCAGGCTAAAGGTTTGGAGTGGGAAGGGGTGTTTATAATGAGTTTAAATAGTGGACAGTTTCCGTCAGATAGATCAATGAAAGAGATGAATGGACTAGAGGAAGAGCGTAGGCTCTTTTATGTGGCTATTACTCGTGCCAAAAAATATCTGTATTTTTCGTATTCATTGTCTGGTGGTTTTGGTAGTTTTTTACAAGGCCCAAGTATGTTTTTGGATGAGATTGGGGATCAATTGATTGAGGGTAATACTTTTAAATCCGGGACTGTGTTTGATGATGATAAAGATGATATTATTTATGTGACAGATGATGAACCATTTACAAATCAGCCTAGGACAAGTTTTTTGTCCAGTATAGATGAATTATAAAAATTAATTCATAATATACATTGGGTTGACAAAATGATTATATTTTATTATAATGTCCACAAAAATCATTAATTAAAATTATTATATGAAATTTGACGGAATATACGAAAAAACAATCTTGATTGTGAAGCCTGATGGAGTTCAGCGTGGACTTGTGGGTGAGATAATTAAGAGGTTGGAGAGAAAAGGTCTGAAGCTAGCAGGGCTTAAGATGATGTATTTGAGTGAGGAAAAACTTCGTGAACATTATGCGCATCATGTTGAAAAGCCTTTTTATCCAGGTTTGGAGAGTTTTATGAAGTCTAGCCCAGTGGTAGTGATTTGTGCTGAAGGCAAAGGAGCGATTGGAGCAGTGAGATTGATTGCTGGGGTAACCAATGCTGGTCAAGCTGATGGCGGAACAATTCGTGGTGATTTGGCAATGGGTATGTGTAATGTTGTTCATTGTTCAGATTCTTTAGAAAATGCAAAATATGAAGTGAATAGATTTTTTGAAGAGGGTGAAATATTTGAATATAACAAGACAGAATATTTGCATGTGTATATGGATGATGAGAGAAATTAAATATAATTAAAATCCCCGTAAGGGGATTTTTTTATTTAAATATTATGATAGATAGTTATTAATCAGTATTTACTCATTCTCGCCTCCGCTCCGAGGTGTTTGGCTGTTGTGCCAAACAAATCCGTAAATACTGATTAATAATTATCTAGTTTAATATAAATTAATTTACATTATTGGTTAGTTGGATGATTAATTACCCAATTTTTCTTTATATTAATATAGTCTGTGGATAAGTCTATTTGACTAATATCTAATTGTGAAATACAGTAAATATATTGTATAAATAATATTTATTATGAATTGGATGAAATCCACAAGAAATCAAATTATTGATAACCTCACACATGTGATGGGCTTTTTGTTTATTGCATGTGTGCCAACAATTAATAATGGGGTGTTTTACAACAGTGCTGGAGGATGTGGATGTGGAGAATGTAAATGTGGAGACGAATGTCAATGTGGAGATTAAAAAATAATCAAGTAAAACACCCCGCTTAACAAAGTGGGGTGTTTTTATTAAATTGTATTTCACCCTTTGAATATAAAAGTATTTAAAGGGTGGGATACAAAACCTTGTTTGCCCGATTGTGCTAGAAGGTGTCTAAAGAAAAGGCGTCTTTAAAACTCTGCTGTTTTATACAGTGAGTCAGCACAATTTGACATTGGATGGGGGCAAGGTTTTTCTCATGATACTAAGGTACAATGGTGTACCCAACAACAAGGAGATGAGACAATGCATTGTCGTAGTGTTTTAGGAGCTGTTCACTTTAAAAAACAGCTTTCGCCACAAGCTTATCAACAATGGTTGGTTTGTGGGGGTTTACAAATTGTTCTATAGGTGGTAATATAAATATATTATGATCAATATAAATAAAAATTTCTTTTTCTTTTATTGGACTTTCCGCAAGGGTAAGTAATTTTTAGATATATACTATAGAATTATGCTTACCTGAACGGTGAGTTTTTTTGTTTTTAGACTTGTTGGTGTTCTTGGTTGAGAATAGTATACAGCCCTAAAAACAAACAACAAACATGGGCTGAGGGAGGTATTCTATGGGTGAAAACAACAAAAAACCAGTTGATCAAAACGATGATCCTCGGCTTGTGGATGGAGATCCAACCGCTGGGGTTGTTCCTTTGGGAGAGCTCGCAAAAACTGTGGATCGTATGAAAAAAGAAAAGGAAATGGTTGAAGAAGCCGAAAGGAGGGGTTATCGCTGGTAATAAACAATCACTTATAGAAAAGCCGTCTTGTTCGCAGGACGGCTTTTGCATTTTATTTTATGCTATTGTATACTAAATATGATCCTAGTGATGGACATTAGCAATTCATATTCTACAATAGCTACATAGGGAAACTCATATTGTTATAGCTCGTGGGCTATAACTGCGGTTACCCACCTAGAAATAGGGATAGCGAATCGCAATGTCCAAATACTTGGGTCATTTTTGGTATATATCTTATATGAATAAAGAAAATAATTTAAATTTAGAAAAAACTTTAGTAGATATAGTTGCTTTTAAGACTATTTCAGGAAATCATGAAGAAGTTAAAAAGGCTTATGATTATATTGAAAAATTGTTTCCAGTTGAATTGTTTGATTTTCAATATATTATTAATAATAATTTTTTATCTCAAGTAATTGCTTTTCGTGGTGTTGATTGGAGGAATGCTAAACTTATTATAAATGGGCATATTGATGTGATAGATGCGCCGGATAATGATTTTATTTCAAGAATTGAAAATAATATTATGTATGGACGGGGTACATCTGATATGAAGGCGGGTTTGGTAGCAACCATATCTGCGATGTTGAGATTGGCTCAAGAGAAAAAGAATATTGACTGCGCTTTTATTATTACTTCGGATGAAGAAATTGGTGGTGATAATGGAGTTGGAAAATTAATAAACGAAATTGGATCCAATACTAAATTTGTTTTAGTGACAGATGGTCCTAGACATGATCAAATGTTAATAACTACTAGAGAGAAAGGAATTCTTTGGTTAGAAGTTTCTGTTGCTGGTAAAGCATCTCATGCTGCGCGTCCTTGGCTGGGTAAAAACGCAGTACATTTATTGCTTGATTTTTTGTCAGAATTAAGAGATTTGGTTGGGCGAGATGAAAAAGATGAATGGAAAAGTGTAATTACAGTGAGTAAAATAGGTACTTCAAATTCAACAAATAATCGTGTGCCGTCTGATGCAATGGCTGTAGTTGATATAAGATTTACAGAAGCATTGGCAAATAATAAAGAAGAATTGTTTGAGAAAATTAAAAATAAAACACCTGAAGGTATCGAGGTTAAAATTATTTCTGGTGGCGGTATGATAAATACTGATATTACAAATCCATATATGGTTAAATTGCAGGAAGCAATGAATATTTCTTGTGGCAAAGAAATACCCTTTGGCTATGGTCATGCAGGAAGTGATGGTAGGTTTTTTTCTGAAAAAAATATTCCAGTTGCACTAATAGGTACTTTTGGTGCTAATTGGCATGCTCCGAATGAGTGGGTAGATTTGAATAGTTTGTATTCTTTGGAAAAAAGTATTTTTCAGTTTATTTCTAATTTTGATAGCTATTAGTATATATTATAAATTACTTGACAAAAGTATTGTTTAGAAATATAATATTTTTTATATGATAAAAAACATAAAACATACCTCAATTATTATTGCTATTATTCTCTTGGCCCGAAGAGGTGGTTTGTGTTTTTCTTTGAATAAATAAATCAAAATAGACAAAACAAAAAACCACCGAATTCGGTGGTTTTTTAGTCTTTATTAATAATACATAAAAATAAGAAAGTGATTTGGGTGTGGTAATCGTATTGTACGATTATCACTACAAACCATTTTATGGAGGGAAAATATAATGTCAAACTTGCAATCAAAGAAAGATGATTCTCATAAAAATAACTCTTTTGAAAGGGAATGGACTGACTGGTTGGAAGACGTATTGCCTAGGCATATTGATGAAGATGTCCAAGCGGTTAATCATTATATGCGTAGTAGGTTTGATAAGGAGTAAAGGAGGTGTAGTCTTGCAAGACTATGTATAAAGGCAGATCGTTGATTGCGATCTGCCTGTTTCATTTTTTATTAAATACAATAAAAAACAGCTCTATTAAAGAGCGTTTTTTGTTATGAAGCTTTGTTTGTCATAGTCCTCATGCATCTGGTGCAAACTTTTTTTCCATCTAATTTTTGTAAATTTACTTTTTGTTTTCGTAAAGTTTTTGTTTTTGAATGACTACGATTAGCTGCTTTTTTGGAGCCTTTTTCGCATAAGTCGCATTTTAGAGCCATATATATAATATTATTATCAAATTTGTAGTGGTGAAATTATATACTTTTTATACTTTTTTGTCAAGTGCCTTTGTGATAGAATAGATAATACCTTGATACTTTTTAAGTAAACTGTTATTATTATCCAATTAATAATAAAAATTATGCAAAGCCTATTATTTTTTCTTGTAGTTATTCCTTCGGCAATTATTCATGAGTATGCTCATGGTTGGATGGCGGACCAGCTTGGAGATCCAACTGCTCGTTATGCTGGTAGATTGACTTTAGATCCACGGGTTCATGTGGACAAATGGGGTACTTTTTTGTTGCCAGCATTGTTATATTTTATGACTGGCGGAGCTTTTTTGTTTGCTTATGCTAAACCAGTCCCATATAATCCATATAATTTAAAGAATCAAAAATGGGGACCATTGTTGGTCGCGCTTGCAGGACCAGCCTCAAATTTGATATTAGCTCTTATTTTTGGTCTGGCGGTGCAATTACTTGGTTATTCTAGTTTTACTATGATGTTGTCAGTTGTGGTTTATGCCAATGTTTTGTTAGCAGTATTCAATTTGGTACCAATTCCGCCATTAGATGGTTCCAAAATCCTTTATGCGATTTTGCCAGATTCTATGTGGAAAGTAAGGCAAATTCTTGAACAATATGGGTTTTTTATATTACTTATATTTATACTTTTCTTTTTCCATTGGATAAGTCCGGCTATACAATATTTGTATTTATTGTTTGTGGGTGGTTTAAGTATTTTTTAACTCTTGACATAATTTTATTATTGGTATATAGTTTAAACACTTTGAACGGAGTATCTCGATTTGGTCGAGAGAAGTGCCCTCGTTAAAATGAGGAGACACGTTCGTGATAGCTTTCGCTATTGTCGAATCTCCGTAAATCGGAGTTTTTTAAATTAATAAATAATAATTCGTTATGCCAACAATGAATCAAGTTATTCGCAAAGGCAGAAAAAAACAAACTGTAAAGTCAAAGTCACCGGCTATGCAGTTTACTTACGATAGTTTACATCGTAGAAAAACAACTTTGCGAAAAGGAAGTCCATTCAAGCGTGGAGTATGTACAAAAGTATATACTGCTACTCCAAAAAAACCTAACTCAGCGCTCCGTAAAGTTGCTAAAGTTAGATTATCAAATGGGTCAGAAATAATTGCGTATATTCCAGGTGAAGGACACAATTTGCAGGAACACTCAATCGTGATGATTCGTGGTGGTCGTGTTAAAGACTTGCCAGGTGTGCGTTATCATATTGTTCGTGGTGTTTATGATACACAAGGTGTAGAAGGTCGAAAACGTAGTCGTTCAATTTATGGTGCTAAAAAACCTAAAGTTAAAGCTAAATAATAAACAAGTACATAGCCAATAGTTTATAGAAAACAGATAAAGAAAGAAAAACTACGGACTAAATTCTACTGGCTACGAACTATGAACTAACAAACTATAATAATATGCCTAGAGGAAAAAAAGTTTCAAAAAGAGTGATTGCGCCTGATGCTAAATATAATAGTGAACTTGTTGCCAAATTCATTAATTTTGTAATGGAAAGAGGTAAAAAAAGTGTTGCTCAAGCTTTGGTTTATGGTGCTATTGATACTCTTGGGGAGATAAAAAAAGGAGATGGTCTTAAATTTTTTGAACAAGCGATTGAAGTAGTAAAACCACAGGTTGAAGTACGTTCAAAAAGAGTTGGTGGCGCTAATTATCAAGTGCCAGTGCCTGTACAATCATATCGTCAAAATGCGCTAGCATTTCGCTGGATTATAACGGCGGCTCGTGCAAAGAAAGGTAAATCGATGAAAGACAAACTTGCGACAGAATTTGTTGATATTTTGGATGGTACTGGTAGTACAATGAAGAAAAAAGAAGATGTACAAAGAATGGCAGAAGCCAATAAAGCTTTTGCACATTTTGCGCGTTTTGGCAGTAAAAAATAATAAATTAAGAGTTCATAGCCAATAGTTTGGTGTCATTTCCGCGAAAGCGGGAATTCAGATATTCACTATATATTATATAATAATCTGTTGACAATGAATTAACAAAACTATTGGCTTTGAACTATGAACTAATAACTATTATATGAGGGAATACTCACTCAAACAAACCAGAAATATTGGGATTATGGCCCATATTGATGCTGGTAAAACCACAACAACTGAACGTGTATTATTTTATACAGGAAAAAAACATAAAATTGGTGAGGTACATGAAGGTGCGGCTGAGATGGATTGGATGGAACAAGAAAAAGAACGAGGTATTACAATTACTTCTGCGGCGACAACTTGTTTTTGGAAAGATAATCGTATTAATATTATTGATACTCCAGGACATGTGGATTTTACTGTAGAAGTAGAACGCTCATTGCGTGTTTTGGATGGTGCGGTGGCGGTGTTTGATGGTTCACAAGGAGTTGAGCCACAATCTGAAACAGTATGGAGACAAGCTGATAAATATGAAGTACCTCGTGTTTGTTTTGTAAACAAAATGGACAAGATTGGAGCTGATTTTTATATGAGTTTGAACTCAATTAGAACTCGTTTGTCTGACAAAGCTTTTGCTGTTCAACTTCCGATTGGTGAACAATCAGATTTTGTAGGAGTGATTGATATTATAGAAGGCAAAGGATATAAGTTTGAAGGTAATATGGGAATGGACGTAAAAGCTATGGATATACCAGAAGATATGAAAGAGTTGGTTGCAAAACACAGAGCAATATTACTTGAAAAAGTTGCAGAAGCAAATGATGAATTGATGAGTAAGTATATTGATGGAGTTGAATTAACTGTAGTAGAAATCAAAGGAGCAATTAGAAGTTTGGTATTGAATAATGAAATGTATCCAGTGCTTTGCGGATCAGCTTTGGCAAATATTGGTGTTCAATTGATGCTTGACTCTGTTGTAGATTATTTGCCATCTCCAATTGATGTGGTAGCGATTCAAGCCCATGATGCAGATGATGAAGAAAAAATTGTTGAAGTACATGCTTCGGACGAAGAACCATTTGCTGCCCTTGCGTTTAAGATTGCGACAGATCCATATGTTGGTAAGCTTACTTTTTTCCGTGTATATTCTGGAGTTTTGAAAGCGGGTAGTTATGTGGTAAATACTACCACAGGTACGCGCGAGCGAGTTGGAAGAATAGTGAGATTACATGCCAACTCTCGTGAAGATGTGGATGAAGTATTTTCTGGAGAAATTGCAGCAGCCATTGGTCTTAAAAATACTACGACTGGTAATACTCTTTGCGCTGAAAATAGATTATTGAAATTAGAAAATATTATTTTTCCAGAACCAGTAATTCATATTGCGATTGAACCAAATACTAAACCAGATGCAGAAAAAATGAGTTTGGCTTTGCAAAAATTGGCTGAAGAAGATCCAACCTTTAAAGTGCATACAGACGAAGAAACATTACAGACTATTATATCTGGAATGGGTGAATTACATTTGGATATTATTGTGGATAGAATGAAACGTGAGTTTGGGGTAGGAGCCAAAGTTGGCGCTCCTCAAGTTGCTTACAAAGAAACAATTAGAATGAATGCTGACGCTGAAGGTAAATATATTAAGCAATCTGGTGGTCGTGGTCAGTATGGTCATTGTTGGCTCAAAGTTGAACCAATGGAAGAAGGAGCAGGATTTGAATTTGTTGATGAAATTAAAGGTGGAGTTATTCCAAAAGAATATATTACACCAATTCAAAAAGGTGTAAAAGAAGCATTGGACAGAGGAATTCTGGCGGGTTATCCGGTAGTTGATGTAAAAGTCACTGTTTATGATGGAAGTTATCATGAAGTAGATTCTTCAGAAATAGCTTTTAAAATGGCTGGAAGTTTAGCGTTTCAAGCAGCCGCTAAGAAAGCTAATCCAGTAATTTTGGAACCAATTATGAAGATTGAAGTAGCTACACCTGAAGAAAATATGGGAGATGTAATTGGAGATTTGTCTTCAAAACGTGGGCAAGTTCAAGAAATGACTGATCGTGGCAAGAGTAAAATAGTGAAAGCAATTGTACCATTGTCTGAAATGTTTGGTTATGTTACAAACTTGCGTTCTATGACTCAAGGCCGTGCCAGTTCTTCAATGGAATTTTCTCACTATGCTGAGTGTCCAAAAAATGTTGAGGCAGAGATAGTGGCTGGAAAAAAGTAATTAAAATATATAAATAAAAAATACCTTGGAATTTTCAAGGTATTTTTTGTATACAATATTTATTTATTTTGCTATAATATCTATAATAATTAAAATTTTATATATGACTCAAAAATTAAGCTTAAAATTATATTGGTCTTTTATTGTTACTATATTAGTTGTAAGTTTTAGTGTTGTTATTTTAACTCCAACTGCTCAAGCCGCCGAATGTCCAACTCTTGTGGCTGGCAATCTTTTCAAAGTACCTGATAACAGCGCTGTGTACTTACTTAATACAAATATGGAAAGAATGTATTTTCCACACTCTACAGTTTATAAATCATGGTATGAAGATTATTCAGGTGTAGTTGAGATTCCAAATACTTGTGTAGATAATTATCCTGTGCCAAGCGCGCCACCATATGGAGTTAATTATCGTCCAGGTTCCAGACTAGTCAAAGTACAAATTTCACCTAGTGTTTATGCAGTTGAACCAGGAAATAAGTTGGTAAAGATCGGTAGTGAGGAAGTAGCGATTGCATTATATGGTGTAGATTGGGCTAGCAAAGTGATAGATATCGCCGATGTTTTTTGGCCAAATTATATCAGTAGAGGTAGTGAAATTGTTGATGCAGTTCCACACGAAGGTATGTTTGTCAAAACAATAGATAGTGTAGATGTTTTTTATATAAAAAACAGAGCAAGATATAAAGTTGATAGTAATGTACGTGGAGATGTACAAACTGTAATACAAGCTGTTATGGATAGATTGCCAGATGCGGACAGTGTTTTTGCTTCTGTAGATATTTATACTGATCCAGCTCAATTATCAAATACAGAAATAGTAAATGATGAAGTCGTAGAAGAAATTGTTGAGGAAGAAGTTGTAGAAGAAGTGGCTGGTTCTGTGAGATTAACCAATGCAATCGGGAATTCTATAAATCCGTCTATTGTGTATAATGGAACAAATTTTGGATTAGTTTGGGAAGATGCTCGAGATAATTCAATTGGATCGGATTTGTATTTTGCGGTGGTAGATTCTGTTGGAAATAAAATTGTACAAGATCTAAAGATTACAAATACACCTAATTTATTTTCCACCAATCCAGAAATTGTGTGGAATGGCAATGGTTATGGTTTGGTGTATGCAGAATATAGCGGGGACACAGCTGCTACAGAAGTTGTAAAATTTGCTAGATTAAGTTCAAGTGGTTCTTTAGTGGGAGGTATATTGGAAATTGCTAGTGGTGTTATCAAACCACATCCAAGTATTGCTTGGAGCAATGACGGATATGGAATAGTTTATAGAACACCTAACAATCAACAAGGAAAACATTATTATGCTTTTGTAAATTCTTCTGGTGTGATTGAAAAAAATCCAGTAAAAATATTGGATGACGAGGGATCTGATTCAACTGAAATTGTTTGGGATGGAGAGATGTTTTCTATTGTATATAGACAAAGTCCACGAGTATTAGCTTATGGGGACACAGTTAGTTATACCGTGGGTACATATTTATACAGAGTAGACAAAAATGGCAATGCTGAAAGTCCAGCAAAATTTGTTGATGGTAAAGAAGCTTTGGCAGTAGTTTGGACTGGATCAAGATATGCTGTAGTTGAACAAGAAAAAAGTTTTTCTGTTTTTGATAAAATTTCTAATTTGGAGGTTAAAAATATTGAAATATCAAATGTTAATTTAACTAAGTCTGACCTAGTTTATAATAATGGTGATTATGGTTTTGTCGGGGTAAATAATAATGCAGTTTATTTTTCTGAAGCTGGGCAGAATGGGGTGGTAAAACAAAGTTCTGTAATAGTGGATGAAACAGTTTCCGCCGTACAGGCAAATCCACGAATTAGTACGGATTTAAATTTGTATGTAGTGGTATGGTCAGATAATCGTGATGGAAATAGCGGTAGTGAAATATATTGGAAAAAAATGGAGTCAAATTAGTAATTTTGTAGATAGTTTGGATTGAGATTATTATATAGTTGATTGACAAGATTAATTTAAAATAGTATGTTGTTTTTAGCATCGTAAAAAAAGTAGTATTTACTCTATAAAAAGGAGTGAGAAATGCAAGAGAATGATGATAATAATGATTTTTTTATCTCTATACAATTAGCACAGATTACAAATTTGGGTAAAAGTCAATATGTAGGTGAATTTACAATAGGAAATAATAGTGTTTTCTTTTTACTTTTTTCTGATAAGATTATATCTGAATTAAAAGAAATAATGCCTATTAAAGCTACACCTAAAAATAAAAAATATAAGTTACAAGAAAGAGAAATCTGTAATTGGGCTCAAATAAGAAGTGTTTTTCAAATGTCTATTCATAATAGCAAGGGAAAAGAATTCAGGATTTCTGATGAACTTTATGAGTATTTGTATAATTTAATTTGGCGTAGAGTTTTGGCAGAACCTATGGGAACAGGAATTGATTTGACTTATACAGTTGTTTTAAAGCTTGATTCTGAAGAGCAATGTGTTGAAAGTATTGATTTTTTACAGAGGTTGAGTAGTGAATTAAAATTTGATGTAACTACAATGCTTAATTATACATATATTCAGCTTGATACATTAAAAGTATCTTAAATTGGTTTAAAAATTAGAATTTTCATTATCTTTTATTTACTTTTGATGTAAAGGTTTGGACTTTTTTATGTGTTCAAACCTTTTTGATTATTTGTAAGTATTGAAAAAATTATTAAATTTTGATATTGTTTAATTGCTTTTATTAGTTTATGAAATTCAATATAATCACAATTTTTCCAGAAATTATTTCTAGTTATGCAGACGAGAGTATTTTGGGTCGGGCACAAAAAAATAAACTTATAAAAATAAATGCAGTAAATTTGCGTGATTTTACCAAAGATAAACACAAGCAAATTGATGATACTCCGTATGGTGGTGGGGCAGGTATGGTAATGAAGCCAGAGCCAATTTATAAAGCATTGAAAAGCTTGAAGGCTCTCAAAGGTAAAAAGAATAAAAAAACAATATTATTGTCTCCACGAGGTCAGCAATTTGATCAACGTATGGCAGAAAATTTTACAGAACTTGATGAAATAACTTTTGTTTGTGGACGTTATGAAGGGGTGGATCAACGGGTGTCGGACTATATGGTGGATGAAGAAATTTCTATTGGACCATATGTTTTGGCTGGTGGTGAACTAGGCGCTTTGATTATTACAGAAGCTGTGGCTAGGTTGATACCTAAAGTTTTGGGTAATTCTGAGTCATTAAAAGAAGAAACCCATGGCAGTAAAGAGGCTAAAATGGAAGTAGAATATCCACAATATACCAAGCCAGAAAAATTTATGAAGTGGAAAGTGCCAGATATATTACTTTCTGGTCATCATAAAAAAATAGAGGAATGGAGAAAGGCTCATAATTAATTTGGGGGCACTTTTAGCTTGTTGTATATTTTCAATAAGTTTATATTATTTGTATATCATGAACTTATCCACAATATAAGGATATGTATTAAATATAGTCGCTTGACACAATAGTTGGTTATATGTATAATGCTCACACATTAATATTTCAAAATTTACCATTTCCTTAAGTTCTAATTTATTGGAAAACTGAGGAGAGCAGAGAGCAACTCATAGTGGGTTTCTCTTTTTTCGTAAGGGAGTATTAAGCTCATTACAATATACAGGTAACAACTATAAAAAACATTTCCACAAAATAAATGTGATAAAGACGATCAATCTATGCAAATAGATTATGAACGTCTATTCCAAAACAAATACAAAGAATCCAAACCTTCTTTAATAGAATAGAGAAGGATACAATTCTCATACTGTCGTGATGGCAGTCATATGTTATGTTTACATAACATTATATTGAGAGTTTGATCCTGGCTCAGGATGAACGTTGGCGGCGTGATTAAGGCATGCAAGTCGAGCGATCGGTATTGACTTCGGTTGATATACGGAGCGGCAAACGGGTGAGTAACACATTAGTAATCTACCTTCGAGACGGGAATAGCCCATTGAAAAATGGATTAATGCCCGATAGCCATGGGGGGTCATATGACCCGCCCATGTAAATCCTTCGGGGCTTGAAGAGGAGCTTATGTCTGATTAGCTAGTTGGTAGGGTAAAGGCCTACCAAGGCTATGATCAGTAGCAGGCGTGAGAGCGTGACCTGCCTCACTGGGACTGAGACACTGCCCAGACTCCTACGGGAGGCTGCAGTCGTGAATATTCCGCAATGGACGAAAGTCTGACGGAGCGACGCCGCGTGCAGGAAGACGCCCTTCGGGGTGTAAACTGCTTTTATATGGGAAGAATTTGTGACGGTACCATATGAATAAGAGGTTGCTAACTCTGTGCCAGCAGCAGCGGTAATACAGAGACCTCAAACGTTATCCGGATTCATTGGGCGTAAAGCGTCCGTAGGTGGTTTGATAAGTTGATGGTTAAATTCTGGAGCTTAACTTCAGAACTGCCACCAAAACTATCAAACTTGAGGCTGGGAGAGGCAAGCGGAATTCTCGGTGTAGTCGTAATAAGCGCTGATATCGAGAAGAACACCAAAGGCGAAGGCAGCTTGCTAGAACATGCCTGACACTCAGGGACGAAAGCGTGGGTAGCGAAGGGGATTAGATACCCCCGTAGTCCACGCTGTAAACGATGTGCACTAGACATTGGAAGTATCGACCCTTTCAGTGTCGTTTAAAAAAGCTAACGCGTTAAGTGCACCGCCTGGGGAGTACGACCGCAAGGTTAAAACTCAAAGGAATAGACGGGGACCCGCACAAGCGGTGGATCATGTGGTTTAATTCGATGATACGCGGGAACCTTACCTGGGCTCAACTACTAACTGCAAGCTACCTGAAAGGGAAGCCTCCTTCGAGGGTGTTAGATAGGTGCTGCATGGTTGCCGTCAGCTCGTGCCGTGAGGTGTACCCTTAAGTGGGGTAACGAGCGCAACCCTCGTTGTGTGTTAAATTGTACACACAAGACTGCCTGCGCAAGCAGGAGGAAGGTGGGGACGACGTCAAATCAGCATGGCTCTTACGTCCAGGGCTACACACATGATACAATGGTTGGTACAACGGGTAGCGAAGCCGCAAGGTGTAGCCAATCCCTCAAAACCAATCTCAGTTCGGATTGAAGGCTGAAATTCGCCTTCATGAAGTTGGAATCGCTAGTAAACGTGCATCAGCTCGGCGCGTTGAATACGTTCTCGGGTCTTGTACTCACCGCCCGTCATACCACGAAAGTTGGCAACACCCGAAGACCCTGTATAGGGTTGAAGGTGAGGTCAGTAATTAGGGTAAAGTCGTAACAAGGCATCCGTAGCGGAAGCTGTGGATGGATCACCTCCTTTCTGGAGTACATTCTTTCGGAAGAAAGAAAAAAATCTCACTTCGGTGAGATCACATAGAGGTCCTATCATGGACCAGGATTATTAGACGTTCTAGTCTTTATCACATTTATTCGGTGGAAGAAATAGTTTAAGAGAAATCGCTTAGTAGGCGATTTTTTGTTATCCACAGTCTAAGGGTTGACAGGATTGTTAGTTTGTGGTATGGTTAATTTGTTAGATGAGCTGCTCAAAAGGGCAGGGAGTATACGACATTGTCGGATTATCCTCATGTAGGGTAATTAAAAAAACTTTTAGTGAAAGTGATAGGTTTCTGAGACTTAGTATAAGTAATAGAAATCTATCACTTAGCTCCATCGAGCAAAAAACTGGGTTCTCTTTATGAGAACCCTTGTTAATTTATAGGGCAAGACCCTATTTTTTTGTACCTTATCCACACAGTCTATTTACATAATGTTATTTATTAATTATTATAAATATAAGGAAGAGCGTAGAGCTTGGACCGAAATAATGTGTCGTAATCGATACAAAATTTCCCCACAGACTCCGCTAATCCCACACCCCCAAGAGAAAGACAAACATTTTTTTCTGGGGGTCTTTCAATTTTAGGTCAAAAGTCTTTTTTTAACCCTTGACCAATTTATAAGTATGGCGATATAATCGTTACAACTTAAGTATTAATTTTTTGAATATGTCACTGGATCGTTTAATAAATTTAGCTAGAAAAACAGGAGATAGATTGATAGTTCATCAACCTGAAAAAGGGGAGGATATTGTAATAATGAATGTTGATGAATATGAAATGCTTTTGGATAATAGACGAGATGTTCGGAATCTGTCTGATAAACAATTGCTTGATCAAATAAATCGTGATATTGCTATCTGGAGAGCCAATACCAAACTTGAAGATGATGATATATATGATGATTTTGTTGATGAAGAAGGTGGCAGAGATATAGGTGGAAGTTGGTTTAGTGCTGGCAATGTTTTAAGTGATAAATTTGATGAATCTGAAATTGACTTTACAGACGAAGTTAAAGAATCAGAGGGTGGTTTAGCTGAATTTTTTGATTATGAAGGGGTTGGTAATGAATCTTTGAGTAATGTAAAAGAAATTAGTAAACCATATGAAGTAGATGAAGATATGGTAAAAGATATAGAACCAAAAATTATTCCTCAGAAATCAGGTGAAGAAAAAAACCAAGTTTGGGAAGAAGAGTCTTTGGGGGATGATGAGCCAGTTTTTTATGAGGAACCAGTATAAAAATATATTTTATTCTTTTATCCCCAAAATTTTGATTTGTGCTACTTGACTTAAATTGATGATTAATGTATAATTGTCAACATCAAATATAAATGTAAAAGTACCCTATTTTAGGTTTCTTTACATGTATTTTAATCTATAAATAAATAATAAGATCCGCTGGATTACAAAACTGTTGTGACCACTCATAAACAGTGCGGGAAAAAATGTTAATATGGTAGACTTTGATCGTTCAAAGGCCCATGTAAATGTTGGTACTATTGGACACGTTGACCATGGTAAAACAACATTAACAGCTTCTATTTTGAAAGTTGCCGCAGCTCATGGTTTGACTGCACAAACTAAAAATATAGACCAAATTGATGCTGCGCCAGAAGAAAAGGCTCGTGGTATTACAATTGCTACAGCTCATGTTGAATATGAGACTGAAGCTAGACATTACGCACACGTTGATTGTCCAGGTCACGCAGATTATGTTAAAAACATGATTACAGGTGCTGCCCAAATGGATGGTGCAATTTTAGTTGTGTCAGCTGCTGACGGCCCAATGCCTCAGACACGTGAACATATTTTACTTGCTCGTCAAGTAGGTGTGCCTTATATCGTAGTTTTCTTAAATAAAGTAGATCAAGTATCTGATCCAGAATTGATTGATCTTGTTGAAGAAGAAATAAAAGAGTTATTGAAGAAATATGATTTCCCAGGGGACACAACTCCTATTATTCGTGGTTCAGCTTTGAAAGCTTTGGAAAATCCAAGTGATGAGACATTGAGTAAACCAGTTATGGATTTACTAAAAACATTGGATGAATATATTCCAACTCCAGAACGTGATCTTGACAAGACATTTTTGATGCCGATTGAAGATGTTTTCTCAATTGAAGGTCGTGGTACTGTTGTAACTGGACGTATTGAACGTGGTGTTGTTAAAGTTGGTGAAGAAGTTGAAATTGTCGGTATAAATCCTGAAACAATGAAAACAACTGTTACTGGTGTAGAAATGTTTAACAAGAATCTTAATCAAGGACAAGCTGGTGACAATGCTGGAATCTTGCTTCGTGGTACAAAAAAAGAAGAAGTTGAACGTGGAATGGTGTTAGCTAAACCAGGTACAATTACACCTCATACTGAGTTTGAAGCAGAAGTATATGCTCTTACAAAAGATGAAGGTGGTCGTCATAAGCCATTTTTCAAAGGTTATAAACCACAATTTTACATTAGAACTACTGATGTAACTGGAGATGTAACTTTACCAGCAGGTACAGAGATGGTGATGCCAGGAGACACTGCAAACTTAACAATTAAATTAATAGTACCAGTAGCTATGGAAGAAAAAGTTCGTTTTGCTATTCGTGAAGGTGGAAGAACTGTTGGAGCTGGTGTTGTAACAAAAATTATTAAATAACTTAATATTCCAGTCTCGCCGAAAGGCGAGACTGGATGCTCTTTGGATTAATTATGTCAGCTACAAAAACAGAAAAGAAAATTCATACATCAAATAAAGAAGATAAGGCAACTGCCAAAGCTGATCAAGCAGAAGCAGGTCAAAAGATTAGAATCAAGATTTGTGCATTTGATAGCAAAATTATTGATATTGCAACAAAAACAATTATCAATACTGCTGAGAGAAATAATGCAAAAGTTGTGGGTCCGGTACCATTACCAACTGCAAAGAAGAAGTTTAGTGTGAATCGTTCAACTTTTGTTCACAAAACATCTTCAGAGCAATATGAAATTCGTGTTCACAAAAGATTGATAGATATTATTGATGCAAATCCTAAGGCAATTGACGCTCTGATGAGTCTAAATTTGCCAAGTGGAGTAGATGTTGAAATAAAGATGTAATAAGGTTTAATTTCGTACAATAAAATTAGCTAATTTAACACAATTATTAAAATATTAAAAAGACTTGACAGATATTTTAAAATAATGTAAAATTGGCACAGTTTAAATGTCTATAAGACAAGTTAGATAAGATTAACTCGAAAGAGTTTAAAAACATCTAGTGAGTTATTTAGGCACAAGAGGAAAAAGCAACCAAAACAAACTACAAAATAAGCCAAAATGGCTAGAAGGTAGTACTAACAATAAATTTAAACATATTTTTTATAAGATTTAAACAGATTTTTGTCTGTATGGATCGTTTATTATAAATTAGTTTAAATTCCAGCCTATGGCTGGTCAGCCTTTGGCTGAAATGGTTAGGGTTGTCTTCTGGCTTTTTTAATATAATGATTAGAAAAGACAAAATATAATATACAAAAGCTTATAATGCTAAAGGTTATGAAATTTATTCTTGGTACAAAAAATGGAATGACACAATTGTTTCGTCCGGATGGGACTGTGGTTCCTGTTACTCGTGTACAAGCTGGACCATGTGTAGTAACACAAGTAAAGACAGCCAAAAAAGATGGTGTTAATTCTATTCAAGTTGGTTTTTCTGAACAAAAGAAGTTTCGTTTAAATAAAGCAAAACAGGGTCATTTGAAAGATTTGCCAATTGTAAAAATACTTAAAGAATTTAGAACTGATAATGCAGAAGGTTTAAAAAGAGGAGACATGTTTACAGTGAATACTTTTGAAGCAGGGGATAAGGTAAAAGTAACTGGATGGTCAAAAGGTAAAGGTTTCCAAGGTGTTGTAAAAAGACATAACTTTAGAGGTTCTCCAGCTAGTCACGGTCATAAAGATCAATTGCGTATGCCTGGTAGTATTGGTGCAACTGATCCAGGACGAGTTTTCAAAGGAACTAGAATGGCTGGACATATGGGTGATGCTCAGGTATCTGTTTTGAATTTAGAAGTAGTTGAAGTAGACCCTAAAGAAAATACTATTTACATAAAGGGTGCTGTACCTGGAGCAAAAGGAAGTTTATTGTTGATTTCAAATGTTAATGGTGAAATAAAAATTGAAATCGAAAAATCTAAAGAAGATGTAAAAGAAGAAACACCTGTAGTAGAAGAAAAAAATGAAGAAACAAAAGAAGAAAAAACAGCAGAAGTAAAAGCTGAGGAAATAAAAGAAGAGTCAGATAATAATACAAAATAGATAACAGAATAAGAAGCCAGCCAGAGGCTGGTCACCCTCGGGGTGAAACCTAAGAATTAAATAATATGGCAAAAGTAGCAATCTACAATGATCGTGGTAAGGAAAATGGATCACTTGAATTAGATGATAATATTTTTGGTTTGAAATCAAAAATGGCAGTTATTCATCAGGTATACCTTGCTTTGATGGCAAATGCTCGTGAACCATGGGCACATGCAATAGATAAATCTGAAGTTAGTGGTGGTGGAAAAAAACCATGGAAACAAAAAGGTACTGGTCGCGCTCGCCATGGTTCTATTCGTTCACCTATTTGGCGTGGAGGTGGTGCTACATTTGGTCCATTGAATACCAGAAATTATAAACAAAAAATAAATAAAAAAACTAAAAAAACAGCAGTAAAGATGTGTCTTTCTGATAAGGTTCAAACAAGTAAGTTTATTGTTTTGGAAAATTTAGTAGTAGATGGTAAAACTAAAACAATGGCAACATTAAGAGCGGCTTTGCCTGGACTTGGAAAAACAACATTGCTTTTAGCATCAAAAAATGATGAAGCTTTGAAAAGAGCAGTAAATAATATTCCTAAATTGGATATACAGACTGCATCTGATGTTAATGTTATAGATTTACTACATCACCAATATATTATTACAACAAAAGATGGTGTAAAAGAATTAGAGAATAGATTAGTAAAATAAATATTTTATTATATGGGTTTACTTGATAAGTTAAAAAAGAAAGATAAAGTTGAAGATGTAACAGACTCAAAAAAATCTGCTGATGTTTTGGTAGATAAAAAAGAGGTTGTAAAAAAAGATAAAGCAGAAAAAACAGTATCAGAAAAGAAAGTACCTTCAGCTAGTATTACTTCAAATAAAATATTGATTAGACCACTTGTTAGTGAAAAATCTGCTGTCTTGGAACAAATGGGTACATATGCATTTGTAGTTGATATAAAAGCTAACAAATTTCAAGTAAAAGAAGCAATAAGAGAAGTTTATGGGGTAATGCCAAAAAAAGTAAGAATATTAAATGTTGAAGGCAAGAGAACTAGTTTTGGCCAAAGATTAGGCAAGAGATCTGATTGGAAAAAAGCATTTATTAAATTACCAAAAGGTAAAACAATTAATATACATGAAGGTGTTTAAATAGTTCATGGCCAATAGCTAATAGTTTATAGAAATTACATAATAATTTTCAATAAACTACTGACTATTGGCTCCGAACTATTAACTAAGAACTATAAAAGTATGGCAGTAAAAGTTTACAAACCAACTACTCCAGGAAGACGCAAATCAAGTGTCCAGGATTTTTCTGATGTAACAAAAACAAGACCTGAAAAAAATCTTACTGCAGTTTTAAATAAGAAATCTGGCCGTAACAATACAGGTAGGATTACAGTTAGACATCGTGGCGGTGGTGCTAAGAGATTGTACAGAGTAGTTGATTTTAAAAGACAAGATTATGATGTTGTATATGAAGTAGTTGCAATTGAATATGATCCAAATCGTAATTCAAGGATTGCATTAGTTGTATCTCCAGATAATACAAGATCATATATTTTAGCTGCTGAAGGTATGAAAGTTGGAGATAAAGTAGTTTCATCTCTTAACAAGATTGAAGCAGTAACTGGTAATAGAATGCCATTAAAGCATATTCCAGTTGGTTTATTTGTTTACAATGTTGAATTGACTCCATTAAGGGGTGGGCAAATTATAAAGGGTGCTGGAACAGGTGTACAATTACAGATATCAGATAATGGTATGGCACAATTTAAATTACCATCTGGTGAAGTCAGACTTATAAGTGAAGATTGTTCAGCAACTATTGGTAAGGTCAGTAATCCAGATTATAAATTGGTAAGATGGGGAAAAGCTGGTAGAATGAGACATAAAGGCTGGAAGCCAACTGTTAAAGGTAAGAATATGAATCCGGTTGATCATCCACACGGTGGTGGTGAGGGACACAGTCCGATTGGTTTGAAAACTGGTCCGAAAACTCCTTGGGGTAAGAAAGCTTTGGGTGTTAAGACTCGTGAAAGAGGTAAATGGAGCGATAAGTTTATTGTAAGTAGAAGGAAAAAGTAAAAGGAAATAATTAAAAAGTTTATAGCCAATAGTTCATAGCCAATAGAAATAAGTAAATGGTAATTGAACTTTAAAATAATTAATTATTGGTTTTGAACTATGAACTAAGAACTATTAAATATGTCAAGAAGTTTAAAAAAAGGCCCTTACGTTGATGAAAATTTGATGAAAAAGGTCAAAAAAGCAATTGATGCAGGTGAAAAAAATAAGTCTATTAAAACATGGGCTCGCTCATCTACTGTTACTCCTGAAATGGTTGGATTTACTTTTTTGGTTCACAATGGTAAGGACTTTTTGAATGTCTATATTGATGAAAATATGGTTGGACATAAACTTGGTGAGTTTGCGCTTACAAGAAAATTTGTTAAACACGGTGGTAAGATGCAAAAGACTGAAGAAAAAGGCACTACTGCATTAAAGCCTGAGAGTAAAGATAGTAAAAAATAATTATATATACTGATTACAAGTTTATATGGAAAAACTACAAACAAAAGTAACATTACGAAAATTAAGAGTAGCCCCAAGAAAGGTGCGTTTGCTTATCGACCTTATTCGTGGGATGCAAGTTAATAAGGCTATTGCTCAGTTACAAATTTCCAGTAAGCATTCTTCAGAACCAGTATTAAAATTGTTAAAATCAGCTATTGCTAATGCTAAACACAATCATCAGATTAAACCAGAGACATTAGTAATTAAAGTAGCCTTCGTAGATGGCGGAGAAACATTACATAGATGGACTCCAAAAGCTATGGGAAGAGCTACACCAATCCGTAAAAGGACATCACATATTACATTGGTTTTGGAAGGTGAAGTTGATGAAAAATTAGCAAAGAAAAAAATAAAAGAAAAAACAAAAGGTAATAAAGAAAATGAAGCCAAAGAAAATGTAAAAGATGCTGAAGTAGAAGAAATCAAAGGTGAAAAAGTTAATTAACAAGTTAATAGCAAATAGTTCATAGCCAATAGATTGACATAAATAAGTTTAATATAATAGCCTACTGGCTATTGGCTCCGAACTAATAACTATATAAATATATGGGACATAAAGTTCATCCAAGAATTAATAGAATGCAAGTTATTTATACTTGGGATTCTAGATGGTTTGGAAAGAAAAAATATGCACAATATGCAGAACACGATATTCGTATTCGTGAGTTTTTGATGAAGAAATATAGAGATGCTCATATTGATTCTATTGGTATTGCCAGAGGTCCAAAGAATATGACCGTAACAGTTTTTGCAGCTAAACCTGGTTTTATTATTGGACGTGGTGGACAAGGTCTTGAGGATTTAAGAAAATATATTGAGAGGAAATTTTTACAGATGTCTTTGAAAGTTAAATTGAATATTCAGGAAGTTCATTCACCAGCTTTGTCAGCTGCTATAATTGCACAGACTGTAGCATCTGAGATTGAAAAACGCATGCCATTTCGTAGAGTGATGAAACAGTCAATTGAGAAAGTAATGAAATCTGGAGCAAAAGGTGTTAAGATTGGTTTGTCTGGTAGATTGAACGGAGTAGAAATTGCTAGAGCAGAAAAATTGTCAGCTGGAAAAGTTCCATTGATTACTTTGCGATCTGATGTTGATTATGGTTTTTGTGAAGCAAATACTACTTATGGTAAGATTGGTGTGAAAGTTTGGGTTTATCATGGTGAAATATTTGGTAGAAAAGATCAATTTTCAAAATTGGAAAACAACAGTGAAGATAAAAAAGAAAAAGAAACTAAATAAATGAATTTATGTTATTGCCAAAAAAAGTAAAACATAGAAAATGGCATAAGCCAAGACGATTGAATAAAGGTATTGCTTCAAGAACCAATACTGTAGCTTTTGGTGGGTTTGGTTTGAAAGCGATGGACCATTCATGGGTAACATCTAGACAGATTGAAGCTGCTCGTCGAGTACTTACCAGATATGTAAGACGTGGAGGAAGAGTTTGGATTAGAATTTTTCCAGATAGACCAGTTACGTCAAAGGGTAGTGAAATGCCTATGGGAAAAGGTAAGGGTGCTCCGGATCATTATGTATGTACTGTAAAACCTGGAACAGTTTTGTTCGAAATGGGTGGAGTTCCAGATGATAAAGCTATTGAGGCATTGATTTTAGCCTCACATAAGATGCCTTTAAAGGCTAAAGTAGTAAAGAAATAGAAATATGGATAATAATGAATTAAAAAACAAATCTGTAAAAGATTTAGAAGAAATGTTAGTTGAGAAAAAATCAAAGTTGCGTGATTTAAGATTTGGTATAAGTGGCGCACAATTGAAAAATGTGAGAGATATAAGAAAATTAAAAAAAGAAGTTGCTCAAATATTAACATTAATAAATTCAAAAAAGTAGAGTAATAAGTTACAAAGAATATGGTTACTAATCAAACTGAAACAATTAAAAAATCTATACACCGACAATTTGAAGGTGAGGTTGTTAGTGTTGCTGAACATAAGACAATTCATGTATCAGTAAAGACAAAGAAAATGCACCCAAAATATAAAAAACAATATACTACTAGCAAGAAATATGCTGTACATGATGAAAAGAATATAGCACAAGTTGGAGATGTAGTATCATTTTTAGAATGCAGACCAATAAGTAAAACAAAAAAATGGAGATTAGTAAAAGTAATTAAGTAATTGCCGATTAGGCTTTCACTGTTTAAAATAGTATGATTCAACACACATCAATGTTACAAGTAGCAGATAATACAGGAGCAAAAAAGCTAATGTGTATTCGTGTACTTGGTGGTTACAAAAAAAGATATGCACAAATTGGTGATGTTATTACTTGTTCTGTGAAGGAAGCTGCACCTCGTGGTATGGTTAAAAAAGGTGAGGTCGTTCATGCTGTAATTGTACGTCAAAGAAAAGAAAAAAGAAGAAAAGATGGTACTTATATTAGATTTGATGAAAATGCTGCTGTAATTATTGATAATAAAACTAAAGAACCAAAAGGAACCCGTATTTTTGGACCAGTTGCTCGTGAATTGCGTGGGGTAGGTTATAAAAAAATTGTTTCATTAGCTCCAGAGGTATTATAATAATGTAAAGTATGAAAATAAAAACAGGTGACAATGTAAAAGTATTAAGTGGACGAGATAATGGTAAGACTGGTAAAGTCATACAAGTTTTGAAGTCCAAAAGTAATGGTCAGAATTATGTTGTTGTTGAAGGAGTGAATCTTAGGAAAAAGCATTTAAAAACTCAAAGATCTGGTGAAAAAGGTCAAACAATTGAATTATCTTTTCCAATCCATATTAGTAATGTCATGATTATTGATCCGAACACAAAGAAATCTACTAGAGTTGGTTTTAAGATGGAAGGTAGTGAAAAGAAAAGAGTTTCTAAAAAAAGCGGTGAATTTATTTAAATATTTGAATTACAAAATAGTTTATGAAATCAGTACTATACCAACAATATAAAAATGAAATTGCACCTTTTTTAAAGGAAGAGTTTGGTTTTAAAAATGTTATGCAAGTACCTAAATTAGAAAAAGTGGTAATTAATGTTGGGTATGGAAAACATGCAAAGGACAAAAATTATGTTAAACATGTAAATGATGTTTTAGCAGCAATATCTGGTCAAAAACCTATTGAAAACAAATCAAGAAAGTCAATTTCAAACTTTAAAATAAGAGAAGGAATGAGTATTGGTTCATCTGTAACTATTAGAGGTGAGCGTATGTATGATTTTGTTTATAAATTAATAAATATTACTTTTCCACGTATTCGGGATTTTCGTGGCATTAACCCAAAAGGTTTTGATCAACAAGGGAATTATACAGTTGGAATTAAAGAGCAATTAGCTTTTCCTGAAATTACTGCAGGAACCAGTGATATAATTAATGGGTTAGAAATGACATTTGTAATATCAGGTAAAAATAAAGAACAAAGTTTTTCACTGTTAAAGAAAATGGGATTCCCATTTCGTGATAAAAAATAATTTAAATTATTTATACTATGGCAACTCAAGGACAAATCGCAAAATCTAAAAAGAAACCAAAGTTTAGCACAAGAATTGTTAGACGTTGTTGGAAGTGTGGTAGAAAAAGAGGTTATATGAGACATTTCAATTTGTGTAGAATTTGTTTTAGAGAGTTGGCTAATGATGGTAAATTGCCAGGTGTACGAAAATCAAGCTGGTAAGTAAAAGTTCATAGCCAATAGTTTATAGCCAATAGAAGATATAAACTAAAAGCTAAGACATAATTAATATATATTATACTATTGGCTATTGGCCAAGAACTAAGAACTAAAATATGATGACAGATCCAATCGCAGACATGTTAACACGTATCCGTAATGCGCAAGCAGTTGGCAAAAAAACTGTTGACTTGACTTATTCAAAATTAAAAATGAATATTTGTTCAATTTTAGTTAGTGAAGGATATATCAAATCTTCAGAAAAGGTTGAAAGTAAGCCACCAGTTTTGAGATTGGAACTTAAATATATTGGTAAAAAACCTGCTATACAATCTATAAAACGTGAAAGTAAACCAGGGCACAGAAAGTATTGTAAGTCAGATGAAATACCAAAAATTTTGAATGATTATGGTATTGCAATTTTGTCTACTTCAAAAGGTTTGATGACAAACAAAAAAGCGAGAAAAGATTCAATTGGAGGAGAGGTTATTTGTTCAATATATTAATTAACAAGTTCATAGCAAAAAGTTCATAGCCAATAGTTTGACATAAATCAGATAAATAAGTTTAATATAATAGCCTACTGGCTATTGGCTCCGAACTAATAAATATATAAATATATGTCACGTATAGGTAAAAAAATTATAAAAATTCCAAGTGGTGTAGAAGTTTCTGTAAAAGAAGGGAAAGTTATTATTTCTGGACCAAAAGGCCAATTGGAACGTGATTTGCATAAATTTGTAACTGTAAATATAGCTGAAGGTAAAGTTACGGTTGATGTGGTTAACAAAGAAAATAAATTTGAAAGATCACTCTGGGGTACTTTTTCTGCTCATATACAAAATATGATTAAAGGTGTAACTGAAGGTTTTAAGAGGCAACTAGAGATAAATGGAGTAGGATACAAAGTAGCACTACAAGGCGTAGATTTGAAAATTGATATTGGTTTTTCAAACCCAGTTATATACAAAATGCCTGCAGGCGTTAAAGCTGTAGTTGAAAAGAATTTGATTACACTTGAAAGTATTAATAATGAATTGTTAGGCAGAGTTGCATCAGAAATCAGATCAATCAGAAAACCAGAGCCATACAAAGGTAAAGGTATCAAATATTTTGAAGAAACTATTAGACGCAAAGCTGGTAAAACAGCTAAATCAGCTTAGTAAAATTTATACTATTTTATGAAGAATTCAAAAATAACAATGAAAAATAGACGTAAAGCTAGAATCAGAGCAAAAATTTCTGGTACAACAGAGAGACCTAGATTGCACGTAACCAAGACATTAACTGGATTATATTTGCAGGTAATTAATGATGAAATTGGCAAGACTCTTGTCAGTGCAAATGTAAAAAAAGATATAGACAAAAAGGGTAATGCAGGGGATAGAAAAGGTAAGGTTGCTCAAGGTTATTTATTAGGTATTGCTCTTGGTAAAAAAGCAATTGAAGCCGGAGTAACAAAAGTAGTGTTTGATAGAGGTGGAAATAGATATCATGGTAGAATTAAGGCGGTTGCAGAAGGTGCGCGTGAAGCTGGTTTAATATTATAAAAAATTAAATATTTTTACTTGTAAATATTATGCGAAAAGGCAAAGGAAAATTCAAAAAAGAAAAACCAGAGTTTGACCAACAGATTGTTGATTTGGCTCGTGTTACTCGTGTTACAAAAGGTGGAAAACAACTTAGTTTTCGTGCTTGTGTTGTGGTAGGTAATAGAAAAGGTAGAGTTGGTTATGGTGTAAAAAAAGGCAAAGATGTGCAATTGGCAGTTGAAAAAGCTGTTAATCAAGCAAAGAAAAATATGATATCTGTTCCAATTACAAAAAATACTATTCCTCATAGAGTAGAAGCTAAGTATGGAGCGGGTAGAGTTATGCTAAAACCAGCTCCATTGGGTTCTGGTATTATTGCTGGAAGTTCAGTGCGAGTTGTGTTGGAGCTAGCTGGTGTACCAAATGTTTCTGCAAAGATTATGAGTAAGACAAATAATAAAATTACAAATATTAAAGCTATTTTTGAAGCATTACAAATGTTTAAGCCAATAAGACAGAAAAGAGAAGTAAAAAAAGAGCCTATGAAAAAGGAAGTAGTTGATTCTGTAAAAAAAATAGTTGAAGAAAAAGAAGATGATAAAACAAAGAGTGAATAAGTATTCTCTATAAAGTAATATATATGGCTACAATTTTACATACAATTAAAGCTACACCAGGTTCTCACAAACGAAAAAAGAGAGTTGGTCGTGGTAATGCAAGTCAAAAAGGTACAACTGCTGGTCGCGGAATGAAAGGTCAAAAAGCTCGTTCCGGTGGCAAAGGCGGTCTTGCCCTAAAAGGTTTTAAAAGATCACTTCAAAAAGTACCTAAAATACGTGGTTTTAATAGTTTGAAACCAAAAAAACAGACTATAACTTTGTCAGTTTTGGAAAGAGTTGCAAAAGATGGCGATGTGGTAACTCCAAAATATTTAAAAAAAATGGGGGTTATTGATAAACCACAATTTGGTGTAAAAGTTATTGCTACAGGTGAATTAAAGAAAAAAATTACTCTAAAAGGATGCTTTGCTAGTAAAATGGCAGTGGTAGCTATAGAAAAAGCAGGCGGAAAATTAGAATTTTAAATTGCAATTATTAAGGTATGTGGGAAAAAGTTAAAAAAATCTGGGGTATAAAAAGTTTGAGAAATAGCATATTTTTTGTTTTAGGTATGCTAGTTATTTTTCGTTTGGTAGCTCATATCCCAATGCCAGGTGTAGATAGAGAAGCTCTAAGTAGTTTTTTGGCTGGTAATCAGATATTAGGTTTGTTGAATGTATTTTCTGGCGGAACTATTGAAAATTTTTCTTTGGTAATGTTAGGAATTGCTCCATATATTACATCATCAATTATTTTTCAATTGTTAACAATGGTTGTGCCTAAGCTTGAAGAAATGTCAAAAGAAGGTGAATCAGGACAACAAAAAATAAACATGTATACTAGAATAGCAACAGTGCCATTAGCATTTTTACAAGCATATGGTTTTTTGAAATTATTGAGTAATTCACAGCAAGGAATTTTTGGAGATTTGACTTCAATTAGACTGGTAACCATGATGTTGTTTGTAACCGCTGGAACTATATTCTTGATGTGGATTGGTGAATTGATTACTGAGAAAAAGATAGGCAATGGAATTTCACTTTTGATTTTTTCTTCAATAGTAGCTTCGCTTCCAACCGTTGTTAGAAATGCGGCTGTTAATTACAATCCATCAGATTTATCAACGTATCTGTTGTTTGTTGCGATTGCAATTGCAACTGTTGTGGGTATTGTTATTATAAATGAAGGACAAAGGAATATTCCTATTAGTTATGCTAGACAAGGCAGAGGTGGGCAGGGTGCTAAAAGTCATTTGCCATTGCGTGTGAATATGGCTGGGGTTATCCCAATTATATTTGCTATTTCTATTATTCTTTTTCCACCGATGATTGCTCAGTTTTTTGTAGGCAATGAAGGCTTTTTGGGAAGAGCGGCGATTGGTACAATAAATTTATTTCAAAATCAATTATTTTATGGTGTGATGTACTTTACATTGGTATTTGGTTTTACATATTTTTATACTGCAGTAATTTTCAATCCAGAAAAAATAGCTGAAAATTTACAAAGACAAGGTGGTTTTATACCGGGTATTCGCCCAGGAAAACAAACTGAAGAATATTTACAACAAACAATGACAAGAATTGTTTTTATTGGCGCTTTATTTTTAGGAGCTGTTGCTGTATTGCCATTATTGATGCAATTGGTTACAAATTCACAAGCATTAGTTATTGGTGGTACTAGTCTGTTGATAGTTGTGAGTGTGGCGATTGATTCTGCTAAACAAATTGATGCTCAGGTTACAGTTCATGAATACGACAAGATATAAGTGCATTTAAACATACAAACATATAAGCATTTAAACATAATAAATCCGCCATTAGGCGGATTTATTATAAAAATGTTTATATGTTTAGATGTTTGTATAACAAGGTTTGCAAATTAGTCGAGTCTTTGTTAATATATTGTTATTAATTAACTATAATATAGCCATATAGTATGGGTTTATTTTCATCACCTTCAAATAAGTATTCACAAAAATTACAGCCATTTCCATTAGAAGATTTTAAAAAAATATTTAGAGATTTGAATGTAGAATCTTTAACTAAGGATGAAGAAGAATTGGTTTATTCTGAATTAGAAAGTCATAGGTCTGGAGATGGTAAATTGTCTTTGCGTGATATATATAAAGTTATATATAATCTCAAATATAAAAATAAAATTAGTGAAAATGATCAAAAAATTTTAATGAACACCTTTGTAAATTATTTTAGTAAATTTGATAAATAGTATGGCGAAAGTAATTATTTTAATGGGAGTACCAGGGAGTGGGAAAGGTACGCAGGCAGAAATATTGGCAAAAAAATTGAATTATGGCCACATATCAACAGGAAATTTGTTGAGGAAATTGGCTGATGATAAAAATGCTGATCCTAATGATTTGGCGATGCTTGATGATATGAAGGACGGTAAATTAGTAGATGATGAACTAATTTATAGATTAGTTTTTAGTGAGATGGAAAAGTACTTTTTGTTAAATAAGGGGATTATATTGGATGGGGCCATAAGAAGTGTTGAACAGGCAGAAAAGTATCAGAGATTTTTTGAGGAAAAAGGTGTAGAAAATAATGTTGTTGTTATTGACGTAAATATATCAGACAAATTAAGTTTAGAGAGACTTTTACATAGGAAAGAAACTTCCAATGGTTTGCGAGATGATGATCAGTTGGAAATTATGAAAAAGAGAATTGAAGAGCAAGGTAATGAAGCTATCAAGCCTATTTTATATTTTTATGAGAGTCTTGGTTTATTAAAAAGAGTAAGTGGTGAAAGATCAATTGAGGAGGTTGGTAAAAGTATTATGGAAATTTTAGATCAATTATAATATGTATATTAAAAAAGATAGAGAATTAGAGCTTATTTTAGAAGGTGGAAAGCTAATGGGAAAGATATTAGAGGATCTTTCCAATATGGTAGTGGTTGGTATGAGTGCTTGGGATGTTGATCAGAAAGCAGAAAAAATGATTATTGCAGCGGGTGGAATCCCAGCTTTCAAAGGGTATAAATCTCGTCCAAGTGACCCTCCATTTCCTTCTACAATTTGTGCTTCAATAAATGATGAATTAGTTCATGGTATTGCTACCAAAGAAAAAGTTCTCAAGGATGGGGACATTTTTAGTATTGATATTGGTATGCGATACCCAGCAGATGGTGGATATTTTACAGATACAGCTCTCACTATACCAGTTGGTAATATTGATGAAGTAACCAAGAAATTGCTTGCAGAAACTCAAAAATCTCTAGAAATTGGCATTGCGCAGTGTCAGGTGGGGAATACTATTGCAAGTATTGGTAAGGCTATACAGAGCTATATAGAGCCTTTGGGGTATGGTGTGGTGCGTGATCTAGTGGGTCATGGCGTTGGTCATGCTGTGCATGAAGAACCACGAGTTCCAAATTATTATGACAAGAATTTGGAGTCATGGATTTTGGAGCCAGGGGTGGTGATTGCTATTGAACCAATGATAACTATTGGAGATTATGCAGTAGACACAGCCGCGGACGGCTGGAGTATATCTACTCAGGACCATAGTTTGAATGCTCATTTTGAGCATACAATTATCATTACAAAAGATGGTCCAGTCGTAGCTACTAGAAGGCCAAATGAGATTAGTTCATAATTGATAGCCAAGAGCTAATAGTTAGTTTTGCAAGTTGGAAGCACAGATAATTATTTATAAAAAATTAAATTATATTAACAAAAGTCATTCGGGTAGTGTATATAAACTTTAAATAAATCCTATTGGCTATGAACTATTCACTATGAACTTGTTAGGTATTGATTATGGTAAAAAAAGAATTGGATTAGCTTGGGTTCAAGTTGGGCTTGATGTTGTATTACCTTATGGTATTGTCAATAATATTGATGAATTGGTTACTCTTATAAATAAAGAAGGGATAGACAAGCTTGTGCTTGGTATGCCACTAGGATTGGATTCAAAAGAAAATGATAATACTAGGCGAGTGAATGAATTTGCAGAAGAATTAAAAAAGAGAACTAATTTACCATTGGAGTTTGTTGATGAGAGATTTAGTTCTCGTCAAGCTGATAGTATGGGTGGTGACGTTAGTCGCGACGAGAAATCAGCGATGGTGATTATGCAGACTTATTTGGATAAACAATAAATCTAATAGGAATTATCATTCGCTCATTCTCGCTGTGGCTCCGAGGTGGTTGCCTGTTGTGGCAACCAAATCCGCTCATAATAATTCCTATTAGATTTATTTTTAATATAATATGGAAGCAATAGTATTAGCACGTAGAAATTTTAAAGAATTTGATCAACATATAACTTTTTATACCAAAGAGTCTGGAAAGGTTGAATTATTTGCACGTGGTGTCAAGAAAATACAAAGTAAAAATTCGGCTCATTTGGAGCCTTTTTCTTACGTTCAAATTGAAATAGCAGAAGGTAAAGGAGTGGCGCACTTGACAAAAGTAATTCCTATTAATTTTTTTGCTAAAATTAGACAAAATTTTGACAAGAGTATGGATGCGGGATTTTTGTGTTCTTTTTTGGATCAGATGACTGAAGTTGAAGAAGTAGATAGTAGAATATTTGAATTATTTTTAAGTTGGCTTAAGTTTGTTGATAAAAGTGATAAATTTAATAATATATTGACTGATGCTTTCATAATAAACTTATTTTCTGTGCTTGGTTTTTATCCGATACTTGATTATTGTGTTATATGTGAAAAAACATATAAAGAAATGGCAAAAGATAATTTGTTAAATAATAAAAAACTTGGTTTTTATTTTGCTGGTGGAGGAATAATTTGTCCTTTGTGTCGTGAAGAAAAAAAACACATAGGAGAACAGATTGTTGATTGTGGTTTGAGAGAAGTATCAAATTTACAGGCATTGCTTAAAAATGACTGGAGACTAATACAGGATTTTTCTATGGAGGAAGTTGAACAAAAAAAACTTCATAAGTTAATTTATGAATTTGTCTTGTTTCATAGTGAGAAGAAGATTGAAGATTGGGAATTACATTTAAACATATAGACATTTAAATATACAAATATACTTGTTATTAAAAAATAGTTAAATACGAGCATTTATGTTATTTTTTTGTGTATGATTTTATCTTTAATTATCTACTTGTTAAAAGTATAAAAAAGTGGTAATGTTTAGATGTTTTTATGTTAAAATGTTTATATGCTTATAAAAAATATTTCACAATATGTTAATCAAGAGGTAGAGATTAAGGGTTGGTTGTATAACAAGCGATCATCTGGTTCAATAGCTTTTTTGGAGCTACGGGACGGAAGTGGTTTTGTTCAGGCTGTAGTAGTAAAGTCAGGGGTGAGCGAAGAGGTATGGAATAATGTAGAAAAATTGACTCAAGAATCTTCATTGGTAGTTGTTGGTAGTATTAGTAAACATCCAAAACAGGAAGGTGTATTTGAGTTGCAAGTTTCAAAAGTAGAGATTGTTCAGATTGCTGAAGAATACCCAATTACCAAAAAAGAGCATGGACCAGATTTTTTGTTGGATAATCGTCATCTTTGGCTTCGCAGTAAAAAGCAGTGGGCAATTCAGAGAGTGCGTGATGAGGTGATTCAGGCTATTTATGATTATTTTCATGAGCAAGATTTTGTAAAAATTGATACACCGATTATAACCCCAAATGCTTGTGAAGGTTCAACTACATTATTTGGAATTGAATATTTTGATGAGGGCGAGGTATTTTTGTCTCAATCAGGTCAATTATATTTGGAAGCTGCTATTATGTCGGTTGGGCGTGGATTTGATTTTGGTCCGACATTTCGGGCTGAGAAAAGTAAAACAAAAAGACATTTAACAGAATTTTGGATGATGGATGCTGAAGCAGCTTATGTAGAACATGATGAAAATATGGATATTCAAGAAGCAATGGTTAAATTTATTGCACGAAGATGTTTAGAAAATGTAAAAGAAGAGTTAGTAATATTAGAACGGGATATTGCGCCGATTGAGAGAATGCTTACACTTCCATTTGCTCGGTTAACTTATAAAGAAGCGATTGAAAAGTTGAATCATTTGGGATCTGATATTAAATTTGGTGAGGATTTGGGTAATGATGACGAAGGAATGTTGACACAGGATTCACCAGTACCAGTATTTATTCACAAGTGGCCAAAAACGATTAAGCCATTTTATATGAAGGTTGACCCGACTGATCCAGAGATTGTATTAAATAATGATTTGATAGGAATTGAAGGCGCAGGAGAGCTGATTGGTGGTTCACAGCGTGAAGATGATTATGAAGTATTAAAAGCTGAAATTCAAAAAGAAGGGCTTTCAGGACCAGAATATCAATGGTATTTGGATTTGCGAAAATATGGATCAGTACCACACTCTGGTTTTGGTCTAGGATTGGAGCGTATGGTTGGTTGGATTTGTGGGGTACATCATATTCGTGAGACTATTCCATTTCCTCGGATGATTAACAGAGTAAGACCGTAAACATATAAACATTCAAACATTTAAACATATAAACATTTTTAAATTTTAAAACCATCACAGTATATTGTGGTGGTTTTTGGTGTGTTGTCAAGACCTAACTTTTATGTTAAAATAATTCCTATAAGGGCTTGAAATGGCTTAATGGTTTTATTTTTTAAATTATGTATAGAACACACACATGTGGAGAATTATCTGCAAAAAGTAAGGGAGAAGTAGTATTATCTGGTTGGGTTCATAAGCGCCGTGATTTAGGTGGGGTTATTTTTGTTGATTTGCGAGATAGATATGGTATTACTCAAGTGGTATTCCACCCTGATAAGGTGGCTGATTTTTCTGTGGCTGAGGGTTTGAAGTACGAATATATTATTAAAGTAAAAGGTGCAGTTGTAAAGCGAGACAAAAAATCAATTAATAAAGAACTGTCTACTGGTGAGATTGAGTTGTTGGTGAGTGAAGTTGAAGTATTGAGCAAAGCCAAAGCAATGCCATTTGAAATTTTTGATGCGCGCAAGGCAGAGGAAGATGAGGACCTTCGTTTGAAGTATAGATTTTTGGAAATTCGTCGTGAAAAATTAAAAAATACTTTGATTTTTAGGGCAAAGATGTTGAAAGTTATTCGTGATTATATGGATAATAATGGTTTTATTGAATTGGCAACACCAGTTTTGACAGTGTCTTCACCAGAAGGAGCGCGTGATTTTCTTGTGCCAAGTAGATTGCATCCTGGAAAGTTTTATGCGCTTCCTCAAGCTCCACAACAATATAAACAGCTTTTGATGGTTGGTGGAATGGATAGATATTATCAAATCGCACCTTGTATGCGTGATGAAGATCCTCGGGCTGATAGAAGTCCGGGTGAATTTTATCAACTTGATGTTGAAACTAGTTTTATGACATCAGATGAATTTTTTCAATTGATGGAGCCATTATTTATTGAATTGACCAAGTTTGCTGGTAAGCAAGTAAAAGAAAGTCCTTTTCCAAGAATTCCATATAAGGAAGTAATGGAAACTTATGGTGGGGACAGACCTGATTTGAGGTATGATTTGAAAATGGTAGATGTAGCAGAGTGGGCCAAACAAACTGGATTTAAAGTTTTTGCAGAAGCTGAATTTGTCCGAGCTTTGGTTGTGCCAGGTGGGGCCAAATTTACACGAAAAGAAATTGATGAAGAATTTACTGATGTGGCAAAACGTGCTCATGCTAAAGGTCTTGCTTGGATGAAATATGTTGAAGGTAAATTTGAGGGATCGATTGCAAAGTTTTTTTCAGAACAAGAATTATTATCGCTTCGTGATCTTGTAAAAGCAGAAGAGGGAAGTATTGTATTTTTTTCTGCAGACAATTGGAAAATTTCTTGTACAGCCCTTGGCGCTGTTCGTACTTTGGTTGCAAAGAAGCTTAATTTGTCTGATCCTAATTTGGTTGCCTGGGCATGGGTGGTAGATTTTCCAATGTATGAATTGAATGAAGAATCAGGCAAGATTGATTTTGGGCACAATCCTTTTTCTATGCCAATGGGTGGTTTAGAAGCTTTGAATGATGAAAATCCTTTGAATATATTAGCTGATCAATATGATATTATTGCCAATGGGCTTGAAATTTCTTCGGGTGCGGTGCGCAATAAAGATCCTGAGATAATGTATAGAGCATTTGCGGTAGCTGGATATGACAAAAAAGCGGTTGATGCTAAATTTGGACATATGATAAGAGCGTTTGAATTTGGCGCTCCACCCCATTGTGGTTTTGCTCCGGGTATTGAGCGTTTAGTGATGTTACTTACAAATGAGGATAATATACGCAATGTAGTACCATTTCCAAAGAATCAAAAAGCAGAAGAACCGATGATGGGAAGCCCGTCTGTAGTTGATGATAAACAATTGAAAGAATTACATATAAAAATTGATAGTAATAATAAGTAGTATAAATTATAATTTATAGTAGAATTAATGATTGGAGATTATCATTCGCTCATTCTCACTGTGGTTCCGAGGTGATTGCCTGTTGTGGCAATCAAATCCGCTCATGATAATCTCCAATCATTAATTATTATTTTTTTCATCAAAATTATGAAGGCTACTGTACAGCTAGAAAAATTTAGTGGTCCACTTGATCTATTGTTGAGTTTGATTAGTGATAAACAGATGAGTATATCTGAGATTTCACTTGCAGAAATTACTGAACAATATTTGCAATATTTGGATAAGCTTGAGGAAAATAAAGAAGAGGAATTGGCAGATTTTTTGTTGGTCGGAACAAGATTGTTATATATAAAATCTAGATTATTATTACCACAATTTAATCAAGAGGAAGAAGATGGTCAGAGTTTGGAGGATCAATTAAGGTTGTATAAGATTTTTGTAGAAGCAAGTAGAAAAATAGATAAATTATGGATAGATGGCAAACAAAGTGTATTTAGAATTGAAGCACCAAGACAGTCAGAAGAGTTTGTTGCCCCAACAAATTTGGATAAGAATACCATGTATGATAATATGGTAAAATTAATTAGGAGATTGCAACCATTAAAATCATTACCAGAGACTAGTATTGATAGGGCTATATCTTTGAAGGAAAGGTTGGATAAAATAAGATTAATTTTGGAAAAAAATAAATCAGTCAATTTTTTTGAATTATTAGATAATTCAAATAATCGAACAGAAATAATAATCAACTTTTTGGCACTATTAGAGTTAGTAAAGCAAAAAACTGTGATTTTAAAACAGGATTCAGCTTTTTCTGATATTGCAATCACAAGAATTTAAATAATCATTATGAATTTACAATCTCAAATTGAATCTATTTTATTTGTTGCTTCAAAACCATTGAAGTTGTCGGCAATTGCCAAGGCTATTGGTAAAAATATTATTGAGATTGAAGAGGCGGTTGAAATTTTGCAAGGGAAATACAATGAAGAATCAGGTATAAATATTTTGCAAGTTGGTGACAGTGTGCAAATGGCTACTAATTCTAAAAATCATGATGTAATTGAAAGTTTTATAAAAGATGAAATTGTTGGTGAGCTGACAAAAGCACAGTTAGAGACATTGACTGTAATAGCTTATAGAGAACCAGTTACAAGACCAGAATTAGAGCTTATTAGAGGAGTTAATTGCGCTTTGATTATTAGAAATTTGTTAATGAGAGGGTTGATTGAAGAGGCTGAGGATATTGATAAAATTGTGCCGGTTTATCGTCTGTCTTTTGAAGCCCTTCGTCATCTTGGCATAAAAAATGTTACAGAATTGCCAGATTATGCTGAAATGAGTGAACATCCCAATTTAGAAAAAATTATTGAAGTGAAGGAATAATTAATTATTATACTTGTTTAGTTTATGAATACTCCTTTTTTTGGGCCAGAAAAACCGGTAGATAAGATTGGTTTTTTTTGGAAATTTATTTCTGTTTTATTAGCCGTCGGAGCTGTATTTACTGTTTCATTTTTTACAAATAAATTAGAATTTTCTTCAGAATTAAATGAAATTTCATTGGTTATGGAAAAAATGACAGATTTGTCTGATAGTGAATCAACATTGGCTGGAGGAGATATTGTAATAGAACCAGTTAGTATTCCAAATCCAGAAATACCAGTTTTGGTGGGTGAATTATTGCCACAGGATAGTTTTGGCGCAAAAAGTATTATTGTCAAAGATCATAAAAGTGGGGCTATTTTGTATAGTAAAAATGAATATGATAAAAGATCGATTGCGAGTATTACAAAATTGATGAGCGCCTTAGTTTTGTTGGAAAAAAATCCGGACTGGAATAGTGAAGCTACTGTGATCGGGAGTGATTCAATGGGGACACATATGTATGCAGGGGATATTTATACTCTTGATGAACTTTGGTATTCAGCGCTTGTTGGTTCATCAAATAAAGCTATTTTAAGTCTTGCTAATGCATTAGATTGGCCAGTGGTGGCATTTGTCGAGCGGATGAATCAAAAAGCTAGGGAATTGGGAATGACAGAGACTACTTTTGTAGAACCAACTGGTCTTGATGAGGGTAATAAATCTAGTGCAAGTGATATTGTTATACTTTTAAATAATGCATTAGAAAATACAAAAATTGTAGAGGCTCTTAAAACTCCTGAATACAATTTATATTCAAAACAAAGAGAAAAATCACATCATATGTGGAATACAGATTGGTTATTATTGGGTTGGGTGAATAATGATTTTGCAGAAGTTTTGGGTGGAAAGACTGGGTATACTAATGCGGCTGGTTATAGTTTTGCCGTGAGTATAAGGAATAATGATGGTAGGGTAGTTGATGTGGTAGTATTGGGAGCTGAGGAACATGAAGATAGGTTTACAGAGTCTCGAGATTTGGCTAATATGGTATTTGAAAATTATCAGTGGCCATAAAATTATAAAATAAAAAACTGCTAATAAGCAGTTTTTTATTTGATATTCATCATTACAACTTCTGGTGGGTTAAAAAGTCTGATTCGTCCACCTGATTCATTTACACCACTTGTTACAAATAGTTGAGTATTTTTGTATTGACTAAACCCTTGATACCATTCAAGTGGTATTGGAACTTCAATTTTCATAGCTGCGCCTATAAAAGGTAGTCTTACTTGGCCACCATGTGTGTGACCTGATATTACGAAATCTACATTATTTTCATTGGCCATAGGTGTGCCTGCTGGATTGTGGATAAGAGCAATTGATGGCAAATCTGGGTATTGTTTTTGCATATCAACTAGGCTTGTAAAATCTAATCTATCAGCCAAATATTCGTCACCGCCAAATAAAAGAAATTCACTTTTATTTATGGTTAGTTTTTCAGTTTCATTGACTAGGTAGTGCATGCCCATTTTTTCAAGTATATTTTTTATTTCTATACTTTTGTTTGGTAATTTGTACCTTTTGTTAATATTTTCATCAGCTCCACCAATGCCGTATTCATGGTTTCCATGCACAGCATAGGTTGGTATATTATCAGCCACTATTTTTAATTCTTCTAGATAATCTAGTCTATCATCTTCTTTGTGAGTAGCAAGAATATGATCGCCAACAATAAATACAATATCAGGGTTTAGTTTTACTATGTGTTTGGCAATTTTTTTAATCTCGTTTCTTCGGTTAAAATCTCCAACATGGATATCACTCACAATTAAGGCATTGATACTGTTTCCATTTAAAATTATTTCAATATCTTGATAATTTGTAACAAGCAATTTTGGCTCAATGAATGATCCATATATGACAGTAAAAGATCCAAGTAGTAGTAATATGGAAATAAATACACTTAATTTTTTATGTTTGCTTTCCCATGAAGTTGTATCTTTGTAGCGATGGTATAGTAAAATTACTGCAGGGGTTGCAGTCATCATTATTGTGAGTAATATTAAAATATCGTAAAAAAGGGTCATACTTTGGTGCCGACGGTGGGAATCGAACCCACATGCCTTGCGGCACACGATTTTGAGTCGTGCGTGTCTACCAATTCCACCACATCGGCATTATTATAATAAGATAAATTATAGCCTATTTTGTAAGTTATGTCAATTTGGTGTATAATGTATAAAGTATGACAAAAATAGTCTCTATTGTTAATCAAAAAGGTGGCGTAGGCAAGACTACGACAGCTATGAACTTGGCCGCTTATTTGGCAGATTTGGGTAGTTTTGTGTTGTTGGTCGATATGGATCCACAAGCAAATGCTTCAAGCGGATTAGGTCTGCAAAGAGACAATTTGAAGCACGGTATTTATGAGGCATTATCAGGTCAGAAACGTTTTCATGATGTTATTTTTAATACCGATCATACTTCACTACGAGTTGTGCCTGCAACTGCAAATTTGGCTGGGGCAAATATTGAACTTGTGGATGTTGAGCGTAGAGAATTTAAATTATCAGATTTGTTAGAGGAAGTGCGTCATGCATATGATTATATTATAATTGACTGCCCGCCTTCATTGGGGTTATTAACAATTAATAGTCTAGTTGCGGCCGATGAGCTTTTGATTCCAGTTCAAGCTGAATATTATGCGCTTGAGGGATTGGGTCAGTTATTAAATACAATTCAGCTTATTCAAGAACATATAAAACCTAATTTAAATATATTGGGTGCGGTTATTACTATGTTTGATAAACGTACAAAATTATCAGAAGATATTATGAATGAATTATATAGATATTTTCCTGATACAATTTTTAAAAGTATAATTCCAAGAACAGTGCGTCTTGCAGAAGCACCAAGTTTTGGAAAGAGTATATTACATTATGATCCAAAGAGTAAAGGCGCAAAAGCTTATGAAAGATTGGCGCGTGAAATTTTGGAAAAGCATAGTAATTATTAATATAAGATTATGGCTTTAGGAAAAGGATTAAATTCATTGATTCCACAAGGAAAGATTAGAAAAACTATCCGAATGGAAACAAATAATGTCAGTGATAATGATCATAATAGAATTTGGCATATTCCAATTAGTGAAATATCTCCAAATATAGAGCAACCACGAAAGTATTTTTCACACGAAGATTTGGAAGACTTGGTTTTGTCTATAAAAAAGCATGGAATATTGCAACCTGTCACTGTAACTGAAAAAACAGATGGTGGCTATGAGTTGATTGCTGGCGAAAGAAGATTCAGAGCATCTCAGATTGTTGGTCTTGTGTCAATTCCAGCAATTGTTCGTTCTGCAACCAAACAAGAAAAACTTGAACTTGCTTTGATTGAGAATATACAAAGACAAGATTTAAATGCAATTGAAGAAGGTTTTGCATACAAAAGATTGATTGAAGAATTTAATTTGACTCAGCAAGAAGTATCAGAACAAGTTGGTAAAAATAGATCTACGATTGCTAATATGATCCGTTTATTAGATTTACCAGAAGAAATTCAAAAAGCTTTGATAGACAAAAAAATAAACGCAGGCAAAGCAAGAGCACTTTTGAGTTTAAAAGATGAAAAAGAACAAATGCGAGTTTTCAGAAGTATGATCGGTGAAGAGATGACTGTTCGTGATGTTGAGATGAAGGTATATGGTAATACAGATAAATCTAGAAAAGGTTCTGTAAGACGAGATCCAAATGTAGTTGCACAAGAGGAATTGCTGGAGGAACGTCTTGGTACAAAAGTTGTTATTTTAGAGAAAGGCAAAAAAGGAACTATAACTATTCATTATTCATCAAAAGACGAGTTAAAGCGTTTGTTACAAGAACTTACTTAATTTTTATTTAAATTCTTTTGTTTAAAATATTATAGAATTATTTATATTTGTCTATTTTAATTAAGTCTGATAATTTTCTTTTTTACTCCCTGCCTGCCGGCAGGCAGGATTCTCGCCTAGGCTCCGAGGGTGATGCCTGTTGTGGTAAACAAATCCGTAAAAAAGAAAATTATCAGACTTTTTAAATAAAGCCTTTATGTTTTTAGAGAACTTATTATTTTTTTGGTAAAACAGATTTTAACCAACCTGTGAGTCTGGTACTTTTTTGTTGATTTTTGATATGATTTTTGGCGGTATGAGTTTTGACAAAAGATAACCAATCTTGATTTGGTCCTTTTCTGTTTTTATCAACTATTATATCAACCACGTCACCATTTCTAAGTGGAGTGTCTAATCGTGCCATTTTTTCATTTATTCTAACTCCATTGCATTTTTTGCCTATGTCTGTGTGTATGTGGTAGGCAAAATCTACTGGAGTTGCATCTTCTGGCAGATCAATAACGTCTCCTTTTGGTGTGAAAACAAAAATTCTAGATTGTAAAAAATCAACTTTAATTTCTTCTAAATCAGATAATTTATTTAAAATATCTTTTTGAATCTCAGCTAATTCTTTGACCCAGAGAATTTCTTTGGCTGGTAGTCTAGAGCCTCTTTCGTCATAATGCCAATGGGCTGCCACACCATATTCTGCTTCATCATGCATTTCCAGTGTTCTAATTTGAAATTCAATTAAATCTCCTTGATCATCAAAAACAGTAGTATGAAGTGATTGATAGCCATTTGGTTTTGGTTGTGAAATATAGTCTTTGATTCTACCTTTGAGAGGTTTCCAAATATTGTGGAGTATACCGAGCGTGGCATAACAGTCAGCTATGTTGGACACAATAACTCTGATTGCTATTACATCATACACTTTTGTAATATCATTTTCTTTTCTTAAGAGTTTTTTATAAAAACTATATAATCTTTTACTTCTACCTTTGAGATCAATTACTTCTATATTAGATTTTATGAGTTCAGCTTTTGAAATATTTTCTACACCTTCAAGAGATTTTTCTTTACCACGTAATTTTTCGTCCATCAATTTTTTTACTCTTTCATATTCTTTTGGGTAAACATGTCTAAAAGCTAGGTCCTCTAATTGACCTTTCATCTCAGCCATACCAAGTCGATTTGCAATTGGTGCATAAATTTCTAGACTTTCAAGCGCAATCCGGTATCTTTTTTGGGGAGGTAATGCGTCTAATGTTTGTAAATTATGAATTCTGTCAGCAAATTTGATTATCATGACACGGATATCTTCTGCCATGGCTATAAACATTTTTCTAAGATTTTCAATATAACGTTCAACTCCACGATATTTCAATTTTCCAAGTTTTGTAATTCCTTCAACCATGTTTTTAATTTCACTACCAAAATTATCCTCAATTTCTTTGAGAGTTACATGGGTATCTTCGGGTACATCATGGAGTAGGGTGGCAGTAATTATAATAGGGTCAATTCTCATATCTGCTAGAATATGGGCGGCAGCTAATGGGTGTACAATATATGGTTCTTTGGATTTTCTGAATTGGCCTCTGTGGGCATCATCGGCAAAATTGAAAGCTAAACGCACCATATCCAAATCAGACTCAGGGCTATAAGTCATTATTTTGTCTATTAAGGATTGGATGGTTTGTTTTTCCTTCATATTTTTATTGCTTAACTTCTTATACTTTATATGTTTTTTTTAAGTTTTGCAACTATTAATACTTTGTAAATATAATTAAAAACCCTCGGTATTGGAGAGCTTATAATTATTTTTTCTTTTTACCCTTTTTTTCTTTGATAAGCTCAAGCGCTTGTGCGAGGGTAATATCTTCTATATTTGTATCTTTTGGTACTGGAGCAAAAGTTCTAGTTCCATTTGAAATATATGGGCCATATGGGCCATCTAATATCTGGACTGGTTTTGAGGTTTTTGGTTCTTCGCCTAATTCTTTTAGAATCTTAGTTTTTCGTTTTCCTCGCCCTTTTTTTTCTTGGGCATAGATTTCTTTTGCATCTTCTAGTGTTAGTGTCAAAATATCTTTATCTTTTGGAATAGATCTAAAATCATCATCTTTTTTAAGGTATGGTCCGAATCTGCCAACACTGGCTGTTACTTTTACACCATTAATTTCTCCAATATTTAATGGGAATGAAATAATTTTTGTAGCTTGCTCTTTAGTTACATTATCTATATCAAGACTGGCTCCAATCGGTAGTTTTTTTGGACCATAACTCAATGAAACTTTTTTGGCTTTTTTGGTTTCTTCATCTTCACCTAGTTGTAAATATGGGCCAAATCTGCCAGTTCTTTGAGTTACATCTTTTCCAGTTTTTTCATCTTTGTAAAGTATTTGAGGGCCTTGTGGTTTTGCTAGTAGTTCAATAGCAGAGTCCAGTGTCAAATCAGCTGGTGCTAATGAATCTGGTAGGGAACAAGTATTATTTTCTCCACCTTCACCTCGCTGTAAGTATGGTCCATATTTTCCAGATTTGATAATAATATCGGTATTAGTGTCTTTGTCTTTACCAATATTTATATCTGGGTATTCTTCGTTAGCCATAGCTTCTTTAATATGGCTGTGAAATTTTTTTGTATAAAATTCTTTAATGTAAGGTCGCCATTTTTCTTTGCCGATGGCAATATCATCTAGATCATCTTCCATTTTGGATGTAAATTTTACATTGACAAGTGGTTGAAAATATTTTTGTAAGTAATGGTCTACTATCATTGCCGTATAGGTTGGCACTAATGCACTGCCATGTTTGATAACATAATCTCTTTCTATAATTGTATCCAAAATTGTTGAATAGGTTGATGGCCTTCCGACTCCTTCTGATTCTAATTTTTTTATAAGCGAAGCTTCGGTATATCTAGCTGGAGCTTGAGTTGTGTGTCCTTCTGGTTTAACAGAGTCTGCTTTTACAATTTGTTTTTCTTTTAATTTTGGTAGGGTGATTTCTTGATCTTCTAGTTCTGCTTCAGGATCATCAGTTCCTTCTACATAAGCACGTAAATATCCAGCAAATTCAATTCTTTTACCTTTAGCTTCAAATTCAGCTTTTTCAACATTGATTTTAACAGTTAGACTAACCAATTGCGCGCTTTTCATTTGGCAGGCAACTGTTCTTTTCCAAATTAATTCATATAATTTACTTTCATCGCTATTTACTTCTTTTTGAATTTGACTTGGATGTATAAAAGAACTGCCGGCTGGACGGATTGCTTCATGTGCTTCTTGGGCAACTTTGGATTTGCTTGTATAATTTTTTGGTTCAGTGCTTACATATTCTTTGCCAAATTCCATAGCTGCGTCTCGTGCAGCGTCAATTGCTTGGGTTGAGAGGTTGACTGAGTCAGTACGCATGTAGGTGATATATCCATTTTCATAAAGTGATTGAGCTACACGCATAGTTTGTTTTGCTCCCCAGCCTAATTTTCTATGGCCTTCTTGTTGTAGAGTAGAAGTTATAAATGGTGGGTATGGATGAGTTTGGTATGGTTTTTCATTAATTTCAGATACTACCCAAGGTTCAGTATTTAAAAGTTTTTTGGATAATTCAATTGCTTTATTATTATCAAGTAAAGTAAAGTTTTCAGGTTTTTTAAGTTTTCCAGTATCAGGATCAAAATCTTTTCCAATCGGTATGGCTAATGAATTATAACTAATTAATTTTGCATTAAATTTTTCTTTATCAGATGATAGGGATGCAATTAGATCAAAATATTCACTTGATTTAAATTTTGATCGTTCAATTTCTTTTTCTACGATTAAGTGGACTGCTACTGATTGGACTCGTCCAGCAGACAAGCCATATCTGACTTTTTTCCACAAAAGAGGGGATAGTTCATATCCGACTAGTCTGTCTAGAATACGACGGGCTTGTTGGGCATCTACTAAATTTATATCTAGCGGTCGGGGATTATTAATAGCCTGTTCTATAGCGCTTTTGGTAATTTCATGGAAAACCAGACGTTTTACTTTGTCAGTTTTAATTTTTAAAAGTTCAGCTAAATGCCATGATATAGCTTCGCCCTCACGGTCCTCATCAGTTGCAAATAGGATTTCATCAGCGTCTTTGGCTAATTTGCGTAGTTCTGTTACTTTTTTCTTTTTTGTGTTGGGTATTTCGTAGACTGGTTCAAAAGTATTACCTTCAATATCTATACCCATAGTACTTTTTGGTAAATCTCGCACATGTCCAAAAGAGGATTCAACTTTGAATCCCTTGCCTAAAAACTTGGTAATTGTTTTTGCTTTTGTAGGACTTTCTACAATAACGAGTTTATTTGCCATATTTTTTTACTCTAGCCTATAATTTCATTTTTGTCAATAATGGTCTTATTTGACCACTGAGAAAGATTGATCCGGTGATTAGTAGTATATCATTTTTTTTTATTTTTTTCATTGACCAATCTAAAGCTTTTTCTGGATCTACAAAAACATGTAGAGTATTGTTTGTATTTTTTTTATTACATTCTTTTTTTATATCAATTGGACTGGCTACTTTTCTAAAAGGATTATTTGTATTTCTAGAAATAGCTATAGATTTTGGGTTCAGATCCAAAATCATTTTAATCATTTGTTTATATTTTTTATTTTCAGAAAAACCTATTAATATATGAATATTTTTTTCATTTTTTTCATTGATTTTTTTTATAAAGTCTACGGTTGATTTCATTTTATCTTTATTGTGAGCACCGTCTAGAATAATTTGGTTTTTATAAAACAATTCTAATCTCAATATTTGTTTGGTATTGGCTAGACCTTTTTTAATAGTGTTTATAGGTATATTTAGGTATTTTGAGACTTCAATTGCAATTAATGCATTATTTATTTGGTGAATTCCTGGTGTAGTAAGTACATATTCATTATCTAGATAGTTAAATTGTGTTTTATTTATAGAAAAATTAATTATTTTAAAATTATTTTTTTTGATTATTTTAATATCAGCTATATTTTTTTTGCATTCATTGTTTATTATATTTAATAATTTTGTATCTGATACCATGGTAAATATTTTTGTATTTGGTTTTATGATACCTGATTTTTCGTAAGTTATAGCTTTTTTTGTTGGCCCAATTGATTTTTCATGATCAAGCCCAATATTTGTAATAATTGCAATATCTTTGTTTGGAATTATATTGGTTGAGTCATATCTACCTCCAAGCCCCACCTCTATTATTGCCCATTCAACATTTTTTTGATAAAAAAATAATAAACCGATAGCTGTAAGAACTTCAGAATATGATATTATGTCATATTTATTAGAAGATATATATTTTTCAAGCGCTACTTTGATTATTTTTACTATATTTACAAATTCTTTATCAGTCATATTTTTTGTAGCAACTTTCCAATGCTCGGTGATTTTAGTGGGGTGAGGTGATTGGGTACTTCCAACTTTTTTACCAGCGGTGTGTAAAATTGAATGTAAATAAGTTGTAAGTGAACCTTTACCACTTGTACCGGTTATATGTATATAATGAGGAATTTTGTTTTGGGGATTGCCTAAAAATGACAAAAAATAGTTTAGTCTATCTAAACATATTTGACAGTTTTTATTTTTTTTAATAAAGTCTTTTCTGGGTATATTTCTGAGGGATAACAAAAATTGTTCTGCTTCTAAAAAGTTCATATATTATATTGAGATTACAAACATCATAGACCCTAAATTTCGTATTTTACCAGATAATTCTAATAGCGCAAGAGTACTGCTGACTGTGTGACTATTTAGTCCAGTTTTTTTTACTATTATGTCTATATGCATTGGTTCTTTGGACATTGTAGATAGTATTTTATTATCAGTACTATGACTGTCTACAGAGTTGTCAATGGTCTTTGTGACTTCAAGAATTTCTGATAGGTTTAGTATTTCAATGATATCTTTTGTTTCTGTAACAAAGTGCGCTCCAGTTTTTAGTAATTTATTTACGCCAGTGGAAGTGGGGGAGGTTATATTTTGGGGTATAGCAAATATTTCACGACCATAATCAAGGGTACATTGAGCAGTAATGAGCGCGCCTGATTTTTCAGCTCCTTCAATCACAAGAGTTCCGAGGCTTATACCAGCTACAATGCGATTTCTCATAGGGAATGTATATTTATTTGGTAGAGTATTTGGTGGATATTCTGATATTAATGCTCCTCCGGATGCAATAATTTTTTCGGAGAGTTGCTTGTGGCATGATGGATATATGTTATTTTTGTTTATACCACAGCCAAGGACTGCACTAGTTTTGCCACCAATGTCAAGCGCAGAAGAGTGGGCTATGCCATCAATTCCGAGCGCTAATCCACTAATTATACTAAAACCAGCTTTGGCAAGGTTAGAAGCAAAATCTTGGGCCATTTGTTTACCATAGGTACTATATTTTCTTGGGCCCACAATAGCTAAAGGATAGGTTATATTTTTTAGACTACCTTTGACAAATAAACAGAATGGTGGATCATAAATATTTTTTAATAGGGATGGATAATCATCATCTTCCCTGGTTATACATTTGATTTGTTCTGATTCTAAAGTATTGATTAATTTATCTTCGTCTATAGTTTTTTTCCAATCAAGAAAATCATTTATAGTGGAGTCTTTCCACCCAAGAATTTTAAAATCAGAAAATTGAGCATTCCAAGCATTGTCCAAATTTGAAAAAGCTCCCAATAATTCATGGTAGCGTTTTACATTTGCTTTTGGGTAATGCGCAAAAAGTATTTCTTTTTTCATAATTAGCTAGTTTTTGCTTTATTGATATGAAAATATATAAACTTGTTGTGTGTAAAAGTTTATATTGTTTTATTAATTTATACCAAATTTAGTATTTCTTTAGTTGCTGTATCTATCATTTTTTCTAGATTACGTTTTTCAAATAAACTAAATTTATTCAAAACAAATTTTGAAATATTTTTCATTTTATTTTCATTAGTAGAGGCTATACCAACTCTTATACGGTGAAAATTTTGACTTTTTATGTGTTCAATTATTGATTTTATTCCATTGTGTCCAGCATGTCCACGATTAATTTGTATTTTTAATTGTCCTAGAATCAAGTCTTTGTCATCATGCGCTACGATAATATTTTCTGGGGTTATATTATAAAAATTAGCAATAAGTTGGATGGATTGACCAGAATGATTCATAAATGTCATTGGTTTTGCTAATATTATTTTTTCATTATTTATGACACATCCACAGATTTCAGCATTAAATTTTTTACTTAATTCCCAAGAACCTATATTATATTTAGATAAATTTTTTTTTAGATAATCTAAAACCATAAAGCCAACATTGTGGCGTGTCTTTTCATATTTTTTTCCGGGGTTTCCTAGACCAACTATTAATTTCATAAGATATTTATTATCTTTTCATTTTTCTTAGTTTAATGATAATAGGCGATGCAAAGAAATCAAATTGTTCACGTAGTTTGTTTTTTATAAAGTTTACATAAGAATAATGTAGGGAAGTTCTGTGTTTGATTGCTAATTCTAGTACGGGTGGATTACTGTCTATTTGTCTTATGCCGACAATTTTTGGGTGTCTTGTACCTTTACCGCGTGAAGGTCTGTGTTCATGAGTAGTTTCTTTTATAAAATGTTCTAGTGCTTTAACTGGTACGATTATATGGCGTGTTTGCCATGCTCTGATTATTAAGGGCATTATTTTGTGTACACTATAACCAGTTTTACCACTTACAAAAACCAGTGGTGCGAAATCGATGTGAGGAAAATGTGAATAAACCATTTTTTCAACCATATGTCGTTTTGTGTCAGTGTTGTCGTCTGATAAATCCCATTTATTTATTAGGATAATTACACTTTTTGCGCGTTTTTCAATGAGTCCTCCAAGTTGCATATCTTGACTAGAAATAATTTCATTTGCATCAATTACAAAAAGTATAATATCACTTTCTTCTAGTATTCTAATACTTTTGCCAATACCTTTTCTTTCTAATTCTCCAGTTACTTTTGTCTTGCGTCTAATTCCAGCAGTATCAATAAAGGTTATATTTTGTGAAATAGTTTTTTTATCACTTGTATATTTATAGATAATATCTGTATCAAATGGTTCGCGAGTAGTGTGGGCTAGTTCACTGACAATTACTTTGTCTTCTCCTATCATTTTGTTGAATAATGATGATTTTCCAACATTTGGCTTGCCAATTATACTTACTTTTATGGATTCTTTCTTTTTTTCTTTTTTTGGTCTTTTTTTTGATTTTTGTAAAATATTAAAGATGTGGTCTAGTAAATCCCCAATACTTCTACCACTAGAAGAAGAAATTTTGAATGGTTCACCTAAGCCAAGTTTGTACCATTCTCCAGATAGTGATTGCATCTCAATTCTTTTGTTGTCTACTTTGTTGGCCACTAGAATAACTGGTTTTGATTCAATTCTGCGTATATATTTTGCCAATTCTTTTTCTTGGGGCATAATATCAGTTTTGGCATCAATCATGAATATTATTGCGTCGGCTTCCTTCATTGCTCTTTGGCTTTGTTTGAGTATGTCGCTTTCTAGTTCAATATTATCATCAAAAGTTAAACCACCAGTATCAATTAATCTAAAATATTTTCCGTTCCACAAAACAGTACCTTCATTATTGGTTCTAGTGGTGCCAGGAATTGTTGAAGTGATAGCTTTATCTTTTTCAATTAATTTATTAAAAAAAGTTGATTTTCCTACATTCACTCTTCCAACGATAGCAATTATCGGTAGATTGTCTATTTCTTGTTCTACATTATCCATATAATTTAAATAAATTTTTTATATAATTTTATTCTTCAAAATCTTCACCTAAAATAATTAATATTTTTGTACTACTCACTATAGATTCATTTTCTGGAATTTCTTTTTTAAGGGGTATATTTAAGGTTGTTTGAATTTGTTCAATTATCTTTGTATCAGAAATATTTGATATTATGTATAATCCACTTTCAGCTATTGGTCGTGTCTGGGTATTACCAATTTCTTCCACAATTATATCATAATCAGTCAATTTATTCTGTACTCTAGAAGCCAGACCAGCGCGCCAAGTTCCATTTTGGATTTCTATCGCATCTTTATTTTGATTGGATTCTTTTGTTTCAGTTATATTTGTATTTTCTTTTTCTACAATAATATTTATGGATTCTGGCGCAGGTGTGTCTTGAGATGGGGTTGTGTCTGCAATACTATTGTTATCAAAAATATTTTTTATAGCATCTTTCATTGCGTCAAAATTACCCGTTACTGGACTTAGTATATATGCTCCTTCAGGTGTGTAGCTACTTTCTAAAAATTTATTATCTTGTATATCAAATACTAATGTAATTATATTTTTTAAATCAATTGATCGACCAATTTTTAACAGTGAAATCATACTTGAAAATTCAATATTTGTGTTAATGTGGTTTCCAAGAGATTTTATAATTTTACTAATTCTGATTGGATTAGATAAGGTTTGAAATGATAATATTTTTTCTTTGAGTGCAAGGATTACTTTTTGTTGTCTTTTGGCTCTGGCAAAATCAGAACCTTCTCCGTTGTTTCCGTGGCGTGATCTAGCATATTGCAGAGCTCTTTCGCCGTCCATTGTTTGTACACCTTTTACAAAAGTCAAAGAACGATATTCGTCATTTGGAGCTGGAAATTCATGGTCAGTAAAACTTGTTTCAACATCAATTTTAACTCCACCGACATTATCAATTATTTCTTTAAAAGCCTGAAAATCTACTCTTACATAATAGGGGATTGTGATATCAAAAGTATCTTCAATAACTTTTGTGGCGTATATAGCTCCAGCACCTTCTTGCTTTGCCTCACCATAAGCATTGGCGTGATTGATTTTTTGTTTGCCATAGTCTGGAATATCAACTCCCAAGTCTCGTGGAATAGAAATCATAGCTATATGACCAGTAGATGGTTTTATACTGACAGTAATTATAGTATCTGTCAAGTATGGGCCATTGTGTCCAGGACCACCCATACCGAGTAAAAGTATATTTATACGGTCATCTTTTTTGCCAACTAAGTCGGTCTGTCGTTTAAAGACAAAATTTGTTATTCTTTTTAGAATATTGTCTGGTTTGTTTGGTTCTAGTGTAATTGGATCGTATTCATAAGGATTTTCAGATATTGCTGGAGAAGAGAAAGTTCTGATTATTAATATGGAAAATAATATAATAAAGATAGCTAAAATAAAAAAACTTTTTTTGTTTTTTTTGGCAGGTTTTTCTGGATTATTTGTATTTGTGTCAAGAAAATTTAACGGTTTTTTTTCGATATTATCCGTCTTTCTTGGTTTATTATATTCTTCTAACATGTGATATAGTATATGCTAAAAATAATCAATAATCAAGGTTTTATTCTTGTATCAATTTTGCCTTTTATGGTATAATATATGTAGAAAAAATAAATAAATATGCCAGAAATATTAAGAGAAAATAGTATCACAGGTGATGTAGCGTATGAGTGGACTGTCCAAGAATTTGATAGACACCAAAGAGGTTTATTTTGGTATATTTTTATGATTACTGTTGGCATGATTTTGGTTATATATGGATTTTTGTCAAATAATTTTTTGTTTTCATTGATTATTGTTTTGTCGGCGATTATCTTGTTTATTCAATCATACCAAGAGCCTGCACAAGTTTTATTTAGTATAACAGAGCTTGGTGTGGTATTGGGTAATAGATTTTATAAATATTCTGAGTTAGAGAGTTTTTATATTATTTATCAGCCACCAGAAATAAAAACTTTATTTATCCAACCAAAAAGTGGAATCAGACCATTACTCAGAATTCCTCTTTTAGATCAAGATCCATTGGATATAAGAGAAGCTATGACTGTATTTTTAGAAGAAGATTTTGAAAAAGAAACTGAACCGCTTACTGATTTGTTTGCTAGACAATGGAAAATACATTAATAATATATTTGATACCCCGCTTGTGAGCGGGGTATTTTTTGTTACTTTGGTTAAAATTTTTGCCAAAGTTGTATATGTAGAAATACAATATATGCGTGTATTAGTAATAGAAAAAAAGTTACAATAGGTATATATTTGTGTTTTCTCGCAAGCCATAGTAGTAAAAGAGAAACAAATTGTTGTAGTAACTTTATTGCTATAAAATAATATGATCCTTGTTCAAGCCACCAGCTCATATTTGGGTTTTTTTCTGAAAAGTTTGGTTTAAAGGAAAAAACAAAGGTTGAAACAGTGTCAAAAATGATAGCAATTGCTAACAAAAATAGACTGATGATTATAAATTTTGTACGCATAGTAACCTCCTCTATTGTAGGTTATTATCAATAATAATTTATGTCAAGTGAGCTTTGTGTTTTAATTAAATAAAAAATAATCCTAATTTTATTAGGATTATTTTAAAAGTTTATGTTTAAACTTTATTGAAGTGGTAGTTGTTGTACTTGAGATGGTGATAAGGCTATGTTGTATAATCTCAAATCATCTAATAAACCTGAGTAATTTCCACCGTGACCAATGATATCTAAACCATCTGTACTTGATCCACCTAGACTATTAGTAGTATTACCACTGCCAGCTAATTGACCATTTATATATAGATTTAAATTTGTCCCTTGGTGAACTGTTACTAGATTTACCCAAGTATTAGTTGGGATTGAGGTTGTGGATACAATATGATTACCAAATGGGGAACCATTACTGTGAGAGGCTACAAATTTTAGGCCAGTAGAATCTTTTAGAATTCGTGTTTGAAGAATGCCATATTTGAAAAGCAAGGCATGATAGCTACCAGTAGACCAAGAATTTGCTACAGTGTCAGTAATCTTTACCCATACAGAAGTACTACCTTCTGTCCATCCATTAATAATTTGTGAACCATTTGTTGCTAAATATGTACCAGTCGCACCATTAAATGTTAGAGATGCTGAGTTAGGATTATTGATAGGTGCAACATCTGTACTATATCTAATAGAACCACGGCCTACGGTTGTTATATTATTTATTGATTCCGTAACATTATTATCAAATTTCCAATATATAGTAGGTGGTGGTACGCTTGGTATAGTTTGTTCTACCATGTTGACAGTGTAAGTTGTATTAGTATTTGGGGTAATAATCATATGGCTTTCTGAACCTCCATCTGACCATGTATCAAATTGATAACCTTGTCCACTAATAGTTTGTGGTGATGTTACGCCTATAGTTCTTTGTACTCCGGCAACTCCGACAAAGGTATAAGGTGTAGTTTGTGGTTGGCCATCGAGAAGAATTTCTGTACCAGGAATATTGGAGTCAATAGTTATATTTGCTTTTATCGGCATTACATCGCGAGTAACTGTTGTTTGTAGTCCAGAAGAATCAGTAACAGTGAGATATATTCTATAGAATACATTATCTTCTGTATGACCAAAGGTTGGAATGTCAAATGAGCCATTTGTAATACCATTAATCGGACCAAGATGAGGATGTGTGTGTTGATCATGATGGAATAGAACTGTCCAGCTATAAGCGCTAGCCGGTAATACGCCATCGTCAGGATCAGTAGCAACACCAGAAAAATTGATTGTGTCGCCTGCAGTATAGAATGTTCCTCCATCTGGAAGGGTGATATCTGCGATTGGTGTAGATCCAGCCATGATAGTAAAATTGACAATATCAGATCCGCCCTGGCCGTCATCTACAGTCAAACTGCCATTGTAAGAACCACCAATAGTGTAAGTGTGAGTAGTTATAACACTGTTGCTAGTAATCCCATCACCAAAATCCCAAGTGTAGGTTAATTGATCGCCATCTGGGTCAGTAGAGGTTGAGCCATCAAAATTGACATTTAGAGGTACTTCTCCTGAAATTGGACTAACATTTGCTTGGGCTACAGGGTTTTGATTAGATCCACTACCTACGAATGTAATTTTTGATATTATACCAGATCCATGACCGGCTACATAAAGACTTCCGTCAGGGCCTGTTTTTAGGTCAACTGAAAATTGAGGAATTGACAGTGGAAAAGTGTAAAAAGTATTACTGGTGTCTAAGTATCTGATCCATGTGCTACAGTAATCAATAATAAAGTAATTATCGGTGTAAGTTGCAGGGAATTGGTTTCCAGTATAGAAAGCACCTCCAGTGATAGCACATCCTTCAATACCACGTTCATGTACATATATTGGATTTTGAGCATATTGGTTAGAACACATTCCTTCACAGGTTGGCCAACCATAATTTATACCAGCTTGACCAACATTGACTTCCTCCCATGCCCCAGCACCAACATCGTTTATATGCATTTTTCCAGTATTTGAATCAAAAGAAAAACGGTATGGGTTTCGTAAACCAAAAGCCCAAATAGCACGATATTGACCTACAGGAGTAAGAGTTTGTCCGGATGTATTGACAAAGCTAGTAGGATTATCATTTGGAATAGTACCATCACTATTTAACCTTAAAATTTTTCCGTCATAGTTTGTTACTAATTGGGAGTTAAGTGGTTCACCGGCATCACCAAGAGATAGATAGAGTTTGCCATCAGGTCCAAAATGAATATCTCCACCTCTGTGGTTACCTGAAATATTATAATATTCAAGCAATATCAATTCGCTATTTGGTACAACAGTATTTCCGTTGGCTGTAAAACGACTAAGACGAGCACCCAACGAATTTTCTGTATAGAAAATGTAGATATAGTTGTTGTTAACAAAATCAGGATCAAAAGCAATCCCCAATAATCCACGTTCTTCGTCACTTCTCATATTAGTCGTTACTAAAAACGGAGTAGGGAGTAGTTGTCCTTCTGGTGTAATAATGCGTACTGCTCCAGCTTGTTCAGTTACGAATAATCTACCGTCTGGTGCAAAAGCCATAGCAGTTGGATTTTGTAATCCTGTAATGAATTGATTGTCTATCTCAAATGTACCTTCTGTTGGTGTATTGACTACAAATTCAGCTGAAATTGTATGATTAGCAGTTACATTTGAAAAAGTATAACTAGAAACAACTCCTTGAGATACACCATCAACCAATACATTAGAAGTTTGATAACCACTGTTTGGAGAAATTGTGAAAGTTTGGCTGTTGCCTTCAGTTACAACTACAGAACCTAAAGGTGAAATTGATCCACCAGTACCAGCTGTGGCTGTAATAGTATGTGAAGTTGGAGGAAGTAAAGTAAATTCAGCTGAAATTGTATGATTAGCAGTTACATTTGAAAAAGTATAACTAGAAACAACTCCTTGTGATACACCATCAACCAATACATTAGAAGTTTGATAACCACTGTTTGGAGAAACGGTGAAAGTTTGGCTGGAACCATCTACAATAGATACATTTCCAGTTGGTGAAATCGCCCCACCTGTATTTGCAGTTGCGGTGATGGTATGATTAATTATTGGTGTAGATGTAGTGTTTTGTACTGCAATAAGATAACAACCACAATTTTGTACTGGATTTGAGGTCCAATTAACAGTATATGTACCGGGTGTAGTAACTTCCTTAACAGCGATTGCAACTTGTACTGCGGTTTCATCATTATTTCCGAAATCTAGGTAGGAATCAATTATCGTAAATCCATTATCTGGTATAGCTGTATGATCCAATTGAGCAGAATCGCCACTCCATATTGCTACTAATGTAGCTGGGCCATCAACAGTTATGTTTCCTGGTGTTTGATTTGATCCTGGAGCTAAATTATAAATAGAGTTAACTATTCCTCCATTTTTTACTTCAATAAATGCCGTGCTAATCTCGCCTGCTGGGTATGCGTCTTTTGCAAAAGATACAGTATGATTATTACCACCTTGTGCTAGTGGTACTGCCCATAATGCAGTATAAAATTCAGGACTAAAGTAAATATTCGGACCACTCATTGATGTCCAGGTATTAGAAAAATTATCTATAGGTGTAGATAAGTTGCTTAACCAACCCATACTAATCGCTAAAAGAGAACTTCCTGTGGTTTGAGTGTTGATTGCTGGTGTAATTGCAGGATTTGTACCAGCAAATTCATTTTGGGCTAAAAGTACATGTGCCCCAAGTTGAGGATTTGTAGATGTTGTTATATTAAGTGTAATAGTGTCGGTTATAGGAAGTGTTGACCAATTATTAGCACCATCAAGAAATTGAGCATAGACTGTTTTGGTACCATTACCATTGGTAAGAACCCATGGGGCAGATAATGCAAATGCAGTTGGTGTACTAAAATTAAAGCCATCATTTGAAAAACGCATTTGACTAACACCTGAAGCGTTATCTGTAGCAGATAATGTTAAGGTAATTGCTGTCTGTGTGGTACTGGTAGCACCGTTATTAATTAAAATTGTGCCAGTTGGTGGTGTAGTGTCAGAAATAACAGAGAAACTTGCAGAAATTGTATGATTAGCAGTTACATTTGAAAAAGTATAACTAGAAACAACTCCTTGAGATACACCATCAACCAATACATTAGAAGTTTGATAACCACTGTTTGGAGAAATTGTGAAAGTTTGACTGTTGCCTTCAGTTACAACTACAGAACCTAAAGGTGAAATTGATCCACCAGTACCAGCTGTGGCTGTAATAGTATGTGAAGTTGGAGGAAGTAAAGTAAATTCAGCTGAAATTGTATGATTAGCAGTTACATTTGAAAAAGTATAACTAGAAACAACTCCTTGTGATACACCATCAACCAATACATTAGAAGTTTGATAACCACTGTTTGGAGAAATTGTGAAAGTTTGGCTGTTGCCTTCAATTATATTAGTAACCCCTGTAGGATTTATAGTTCCTCCAGCACTAGCTGAAGAGGTAATAGTGAATGTTTGTGGTGGTGTTCCTGTTCCACTTGCCAATTCAGCTATTTCTGCTTGGTTTATAGCTCTATTATATACTTGGAAATCATCTATATAGCCAGAAAAACCACCATCATATGTAGAGATTTCAAAGGTGTCTGTACTGGCAGAACCAAGTGTTTTACCTGTACTACCACTGTTTACAAATTGTCCATCAAAATAAATAGAAGCGGTTGTACCAGTGTGAGTAGTAGCAACATGAATCCATGTATCGGTTGGTAGTGATGCTGAAGATGTGATCCATGTACCAAATGAAGTACCATTACTATGGGATGTCATTAGCTTTAATTGTCCGGTTGCATCTTTAAATACTCTGGTTTGAAGTATATTATATTTAAAAATAAGATCATGGTTTGAATTGTTTGACCAAGTTTGAGTGGTAGCTGAATCAAGTTTCATCCAAAATGAAACTGTACCACCAGACCAGCCATTGAAAAGCTCAAATCCTCCTAATGCTTGAGATTCTATTCCACCATCTAGATAAAGAGAGGTTATACTACCTGTAACTGGTGCGACATCATTACTAAAAGATGTTGTGCCGCGTAAGAAAAAATTATTATCACCGACTGAGTCCAAAGTATCATTATCAAATTTTAAATGGGCGAACAAGTCATTTACTTCAGCTTTGGCAGGTTGGGTTTGACTATTACCAAATATGATTGCAAATAATGCCAACACTGAAAAACTGATTAAGGACCGCTTTATTTTTGTTTTCATAGTTATTTATTTAATATGTCAAAGTGGTTTGACAATTGTTTAATATATGATAAATACTAACACAGTACCAAAAAAATGGCAAAATTTTTTGTCTAGGGTATTATTTGGAGGTATTGTTGTGCTCTCGACAGGAATCGAACCTATATTGCCAGATCCGCAATCTGGCGTCCTATCCGTTGGACGACGAGAGCTTATTTGTAAAAGATTATATCTTAAAATAGCCAAAATGTCAAGGTAATGTTATTTTAAATAGTGATTTTGTGATAGAATATTTGTATATGAAATTGAGTTCAAGAATATCACAATTGAATAGAGTGGGGGAAACGGTTGAAAAACAATTAAATAAGTTGGGTATAAAGACTGTTGAAGATTTGCTTTTTTATTATCCTTTTAGATATGAGGACTATAGTAATATTGTAGAGATTGGGCATCTTGAAATTGGTGCGCAGGTGACTATACAAGCTGAAATAACAAAAATAGCATCCAAATTTAACCCAAGAACTAAGAGAGTGATAATTGAAGCTGAGGTTGTAGATGAATCTGGAGTTTGTAATGTAATTTGGTTTGGGCAAAAATTTATTACAAAAGTTTTGTCTGAAGGAGATGTAGTAAATTTTTCAGGAAAAGTAACTCTTGGTAAAAAAGGAATTGGTTTGATTTCGCCAAGTTATGAGAAGATCCGTAGTGGTGTAGAGACTGCACATACTGGGCGTATAGTGCCTATTTATTCACTTACTTTAGGAATTTCGCAAAAACAAATTCGTTTTTTGGTTAGTCAGGTTATAAGTGAAGCTATAAATGTATTAGATTGGTTAACCGAAGATATCATTAATCAAGTAGATATTTTGAGTTTGGGTGATGCAATTAGAAAAATACATTTTCCAGAGAATATTGATGATATAGAAATAGCAAAAAAGAGATTAAAATTTGATGAGCTTTTTGTGTTGCAATTGAGGGCTGAAATGATCAGGCAATCGCTTAGAAGACAAAAGTCTCCTGAAATAAAGTTTAATAAGGAAGTGGTAAAGTCATTTTTGGATAAATTAAATTTTACACTGACAGATGCTCAAAAAATAGCAACTTGGGAGATACTTCAGGATATGGAAAAGGGTGAACCTATGAATAGATTGTTGCAAGGAGATGTTGGAGCGGGAAAGACGGTTGTAGCAGCGATATGTGCTAATAGCGCGATTGAAGATGGGTATCAGGTAATAATAATGGCGCCAACAGAAGTTTTGGCAGTACAGCATTATGAATCGTTTGTGGAGCTGTTTGGTCATAAAAAAAATAATGTATGTTTGTATACGCGGAGTTATGCAGAAATTTATAATGATAATAATATTGGGCATTTTAGTACTTTGAAAAAAAGAAAAGATTATATTTCTGATAAAATCCAAAAAGGGGAGATAAAAATAGCGATTGGAACGCATGCGCTTTTGTCTGAAAATATAGCTTTTTATAATTTGGGATTGGTGGTGGTTGATGAACAGCAGAGATTTGGTGTAGAACAAAGAAAAACAATTCGTGATAAATCTGGAAATAAAAAAACCATGCCACATTTTTTGAGTATGACGGCAACACCAATACCACGATCATTAGCTTTGACATTGTATGGAGATTTGGATGTCTCTATTATCAGAGGATTACCACCGGGTAGAAAGAAAATAATTACTAAGCTAGTTAGAAAAGATGATCGAAAAAAAGCTTATGATTTTATTGGTGAGCAGGTAGCTAAAGGTCGGCAAGTTTTTTTTGTTTGTCCATTGGTAGAGTTGACAGAAGATAATTCTTTGAAAATTGATCAGCTCAATAAGAAAAATGTAATTGATGAATACAAAAAACTTTCCGAAAATATTTTTCCAAATTTGAGGGTTGATTATATGTATGGAAAAATGAATCCAGAAGAGAAAAATAAAATAATGGAAAAGATGAGCAAAAATGAAATTGATATTTTGGTTTCAACATCAGTTATAGAAGTAGGGGTTAATATTCCCAATGCTAGTGTGATGGTGATTGAGGACGCAGAGAAATTTGGTTTGGCGCAACTACATCAATTTCGTGGTCGGGTGGGGCGTAGTGTATATCAATCTTATTGTCTTTTGTTTACTGAAAATTATTCTCAAAAAGCCCAGGATAGGTTAAATTTTTTTGAAAAAAACAATGATGGTTTTAAATTGGCAGAGTTTGACTTAGCTGTTCGTGGTCCTGGTGAAGTGTATGGTATAGAACAGAGTGGGGTATCAAATCTAAAGTTTGCCAAAACCAGTGATATAGAATTAATCAAAAAAGCCCGTCAATTGGCTGAAGGGCTTGATTTTGATAAGTTTCCTAGTTTAAGGGCAAAAGTGAGTGAGTGGGAGAGAACTGTACATTTGGAATAAGATTTTTATATATTAAAAAATATTATTCTGGCGTTCTAACATATAGGAGTGGAAAAAAATTTTTTCCACAACTTGTGATTGATCCTACACAAAATTTGTGTCTGAAAGTTGGCTTTCCAGCTGCGCTATCTGCTACTTCTATCCAATTGTTATCTTTGCTGTGTCCTAAAAATATCATAGCATGTGAACCGGTTTCATCTTCGTTACCTGAATAAAATACTACATAGTCACCCGGTCTCATGCTGTTTACCCATTCGTTTGGCCATCCCTTTAATCTACCAGCTTTTTCTTCTGCTGATAGATAATTTGTTACTTGGTCTTTTGCTACTTGTTTATCATTTGTACAGTTGGCTATTGGTTTTTTTGAACTGGTTGTACATCTTCGATTAAATATAAATTTTCGTTGTAAAGCTGATAGAGAAAAGGTATTTCTTTTATAAATACCACCACATTTAAGGTCAGTACCATTTCTACATGCTTCTGCTTTTTTGCTAGAAAATCCAGCAATAGAATTAATACTGCCTGATGTGTTACCACATGATCCAAGATCAATACCACAGGCAATAGCTAAGTCTGAAGCTGCTAAAATTCTACTTCTAAAATTGGGTGAACTGTAATTTTGCATCCATTGTGTGGCTTTTTTCATAAAATCTGCTTTACCAGTTGAAAAGTCTTTACTTGATAATTCAAAAGGGCATGTGCTAATTACTGGCGCATAAGCAGTTTGTTGATTTCCAGATGCATCTGGTCTTGTGTCTAATGTAGTATTATCTAAACTAGCAAATTCAAGAGCATCTGCTATACTTACATCTTTTACTCGTAATATTTTTAAACTACCAAATTCAACTAGTTGTGGATTGACAGTCCATAAAATAGTGTAAGATCCAACAGCTAAAAGTAGACCTGTGATTGATCTACTAATCATTTTTTTGGCTCTGCCAATTTTTTCGACATTGCCACCTGAGGTTGCCCATACAACACCAGCAAATATAATGACAACAGTAGCCAAAATTGAAGTAATAATTACGGCATATCTATATAAACCTGATAAATAGTCAGTAAGAAAAGGGGAGTCTATGTATTTTTCATCATCACCAAAATCAATAGTTTTTATAATAAATTTTCTATCTCCAAATTCATCAAATCCCATATATTGAATATCATACGCGCCAACAGTACACTTATCTCCTTGCTTCATATTTTTGCATGGTGATTCTTGAGCTTGGACTGTAAGTGTTAGTGATAGTGAAATAAATAATACAAAATATAATATGATTAATTTTGTTTTTTGTAGTATTATTTTTTTCATATAGTGTAAGTTATTAATTTTGTAGTAGATAATTTGGTATGGAATTGTATTTATTTGGGACATTCTGGAGATTTTGGTATTTTATCTCCTACAATGTCTGTTACACCTAGATTGAGTATTAAGTCAGCAACACTTTCAGCATAAGCAAATCTTTTTTCACCATAATTTTTACCATTAAATTGTCCATTTTTATGCCTGTTCCAATGATTTATTAATCCTCGTTTCATAGCTTCATAAGTACAACCACCATTATATGCATTAGAGTCCATTGCATTTTTTACTGCGCCTGGACCACTATTGTTAGTGAGATATAATGCAATTAGTTTATCTTTGACTGATGCATTTGGGCATGCAGAATTTATAATTTTTAGGCCAGCATCCACAAAACCCATACCGACAGCTGTATTATTATCTGGGTTAAATACATCATCACATTTACTTGTCCAGCCGTATTTTTTAAGCATCCATTGACAGTTTGAAGTTTTTGTTTGGAATAAACCTGCGTAGCCGGTTACTTTATGGACTAATGTTGGATTGAGACTGGATTCTTTGTAAGCAATTCCTTTGAGTATGCGCCAATCAGCTGGTATACAGCTAGCATATTTTTTGAATATAGCATCATAGGTAGTATCATTTATGGATTTATTGCTTCCGCTACTGTTGTTTACTGTACCTGTAGTTGGTATCTCTTTTTCTAAGGTAAATAAAGCATCTTGTATACTCAGATCTTTTACTCGCAATATTTTTAAACTACCAAATTCTACTAGTTGAGGATTGATTGTCCATAATATAGTATAAGAACCAATTGCAATGATTAATCCAGTGATTGCTCTACTTATCATTTTTTTGGCTCTACCAATTTGTTCGACATTTCCAGCTGATGTAAGCCATAGTATACCAGCAAACATAATTACAATGGTAACCAATATAGAAGTCGCTATTATTGCATATTTGTACATAACAGATAGATATTCTATAAGATAAGGTGAATCAATATAGCGATCATCAAAACCAACATTGACTTGCTTTATAATAAATTTTCTGTTGCCAAATTCATCAATAGAATTGTAACGAATAGTGTAGTTGCCAGCAGTACATTCATCTCCTGCTTCCATCCCTTTACATTGGATTTCTTGGGCGTTTGTTGTAGTTATTGGTAGTAAAAATAATAATAAAAATAGTATTAATAGTTTTTTTTTATAATTTTTTATTATTAGCATAATATCAAAATGACTCACTTGTTTTACTATTGTGGGCAAATTCCTTCTTTACTAGCTTTTAAACTAGTTACACCTAGACCTATTATAGTATCAGCTACTTTTTTAGCATAATTATGACGAAGTTCTCCTGAGTTTGTTTGGCCTTTTTTTTGCCAATAGGCTAAAATTAATGGTGCTATAGTTGGTTCGGTACAACCACCAGCTTTCATTATATCTGTGATAGCTCCTATTCCAGTATTGTGTATTAGATAAATTAAAGAAAGTTTGTCTTTCGTTGTTGAGTTTGGACAATGTTCATCTATGCGTTTAATTGCCATGTCTACGGTTGCCATTCCTAGAGCTGTATTATTGTTAGGGTCTTTTAGAGAATTACATTTGTCTGACCAGTTACGATTTCTTAAAATATTTTCACAATAAACTTTTTTTGTTTGAAATAAACCAATAAATCCAGTTTCACTTGTAAAGTTTGTATCTAAACCAGATTCCATAAAAGCAATACCTTTGAGAATTCTCCAATCAATATTGACACAACTAGCATAATTTTTAAATATTTGGTCATATTCTGGGTTATCTAGATTTCCGGTATTGGTGAGTGGTGTCCAATTTTCTGTTACATTTAGACCTTGTTCTAGAGTTATATCTTGAACTCTTAATATTTTTAAGCTACTAAATTCAACTAGTTGGGGATTGATTGTCCATAATATTGTATAGGATCCAATGGAGAGTATTAAGCCTGTAATTGAACGAGTAATCATTTTTTTTGCTCTACTAATTTGTTCGGGATTTCCAGCTGAGGTTAGCCATAATATTCCGGCAAATATCATTACTATGGTGGACATAATAGTTATTGCCATGACTACATATTTGTACATTACAGATAAATAATCTGTAAGATATGGCGAATCAATATATCTATTATCAAAACCAATATTAACTTGTTTGACAGTAAATTTTCTGTTGCCAAATTCATCAATAGAATTGTAACGAATAGTGTAGTTACCAGCAGTACATTCATCTCCTGCTTCCATTCCAACACATTGAGCTTCTTGAGCGTTGACTGTGCTTATGGGTAAAAAAAATAATATTGATATGATTAATCCTAAGGTTATTTTATTAAATAATCTAATTATATTTTTCATAAAAAGATTTTATTCAAAGGTTATATCAATAGTATCGTCTGTTGCATTTATTGCATCAATAGTTATGAAGCTTTCACGTTCACCTACAAAAAATGGTGTTCTAGAATTTGGTCCAAATAGTGTAGGCCCTATGCTAATTGAAAATTCTAAAGCTTTGTTTATCTTGGATTCATTTAAATCCAGTCCAGGAATTTTTATCCTTAGCTGTGGTATTGGTAGAATATTGGAGATACTTTTTAGTACGTCGTTGAAAGCATTGTTTGTTTGTCCAGGTAAGGCTGTTAGAATATCTCTAAATGAGCAAGCGCCACAATCATTGAAATTATTTATACACGACTCATACGGCGCACCAACACACACACCATCACCAGAGATAGTGTTACATCTGGAGTCTCTCGTACCAGAACATTGCCAACCATTTTCTATTTGACAAGTTGCACTACAACCGTCACCACTGGTGGTATTACCTTGATCACAAGCTTCATAAGGTTGATTAATTTGACCGTCTCCACAATAAGCGCCAGTAACAGTTCTGGTTTCACATGAATTAGTACACCAATTACAATTCAAGCCATAAGTGTCAGCTATACATCTAATACCATTTAAATTACCATTATCACATTGTTCATTAATATCTATGATACCGTCACCATTAATATCAAAATTAACATCAATATTATTACCATCTCCATTGGCATCAGCGCCACAATGGAAAGAACATGTATAAGCTCCACCTGGACCAAAGTTTCCGCAAGCATAACCGGTTTCCACAGTACATGATGAACTACATCCATCCCCACTAGTACCAGGTGCTCCAGTATCATATTCACAATCTTCATTGGCTGGATCATAAATTCCATCTCCACAATAACTAGTTATACCAGGTTGGGATACAGAACAATTTGTCAAACAAGTATTACAGGATGTAAGACCATATGAACAATTTGGATTATTATTGAGAGATGCGCCTAAATCACAAGCTTCTTCATTATCATCATTATTTCCATATATACCATCGGCACCCGCATTAATAGTATCCACACTATTATTACCACAATATGGAGCTACAAAATTCAAAATTTGACTGCAATCATTATTACAAAAAGTACATGACGGTACACCATAGGTACAGTTATTAACTGTTTCAGTTATATTATTATTATCATCACAGGCTTCGCCAGCATCAATATTTCCATTGCCACATAATAGGGCACAGAGACTTTCGGGTGGGGTGCCGGTTCCATTGAAAAATGGATTGGTACCACAACTCCAACCAGGAGTAAATGGCGCAAAACAATTATTTGCGCAACCATCACCATTGACAGTATTGCCATCATCACAATATTCTGGTCCTTCAATAATACCGTTGCCACAGCTATAACAGTCGTTAGTATCTATGGCTGAACAAGTGGTACAAGTTAGATTTCCGGAAGTGCGTGGTATTGGGTCTCCGGCAGTCAAGCTTGCGCAGGTTGAGCCTCTGAATGGGTTTGGTGCAGATTGATCACAGACTTCGTTGCTATTTAGATAACTATCATTACAAGCTCTATTTGTACAGTTAGCATCGCAGGTTGGTGTGTCTGGGTGTGGTGTGGTAATCCATTGATCACACTCTTCACCTAAATCAAGCCAATAATTACCACAAACTGGAAATAAACAAGCAGCATTACAAGCACCTACATTTGGTGGTTCACATTGTTCATAATTTCCAGTTGCATTTGGGTTTTGTATATTATTATCACCACAATATGTGGTAGATGTACAAGTTGCATTACAATTACCAGTATTTAGTGTATCACCATCATCACATATTTCAGGAGCTTCTGTAATTCCGTTACCACATATTGGTATGGTACAATCAGAATTGCATCCATCACCATTAATATTATTACTATCATCACATTCTTCACCTGCAAGAGTGTTAAGGTGGCCATCTCCGCATACAGGTAATGTACATTCTTCATTAGATATAGCACCAGCTCCATCACATAGAGCAGTATCAATTGTACTCTCACATTCTTCACCAGCAACTGTGTTAATATAATTGTCTCCGCATGTCGCTGCTGTACAGGAATAGATTGAGCCTGGAGAATCAAAGTTACAATTTATTGAGTCGGCTGGGCCATTGTCACAGATCTCTGAACCTTCACGTATATTATTTCCACAACTATAACATCCGGTAGTATTGAATGAGCAACTTAAACAAGTTAGATTACCACCTTCAAAACCTAATGTTGAACATGTATTACCATTGAGGAGTGATCCATCGCAATCTTCTGGCCCAGTAATAGTGCCATCTCCACAGTAATTACCAATTGTATTTGTGTTTGTACACAAGTTTGAACAGTGATTACATGAACTACCATATGGCGCAGAACAAGCTACATTATTATTTTGAGCTTCGTCACATTGTTCTGTACCAATACCTAGTGCACCACCTTCAGAAAATCCGTCTCCACAAGTAGATGACACATAACCATTACAGGTGGCATTACAATAATTTGGTAGACCAGAAACTTTTATTTGAACTATTTTTATACCATCATTCCAATCAGATACATAGGCATAGTTTCCATAAATTGTTACATCTTCTGCATTTGATGTTGGTGTATAAGATCCAGCAATTATAGGGTTATATGGATTAGTAATATTTACTATTTCAAAGCCACCACCACCGTTAGCAACATAAACATAATTACCAGATATGCCAATACCTCTTGAAGCATTAATAAAATCAATTTGACTGACTACTGTACCAGTTGTGGTATTTATTATAACTAGACCACTATCAAGAGCAGACACAAAGGCATAATTGCCAGATACAACTACATCAGTTGCATTCCCAATTGTATTTAAAGGAGTGCCTAAGACTGATGCTGTCGCAGGATTATTGATATTGCTAATTCTAGTTAATTGTGGTGTATCTCCTCCAACAACATAAAGAATATTAATATTATTTACCATTTCAAGTCTTGATGCTCGGAATCCGCTAATATTACGAATAAATGTTGGCGCATTTGGATTGGAAATATCTAAAATTGATATACCTAAAGTAGAATTAGTAAGATAAGCATAATTACCAACTATGACTATATCTTCACCAGTTATACCAGTAGAGTAAGAGCCACGTAATTGTGGTGAAGATGGTACTGATACGTCTACTATTTGTAAACCATTTGCAAGCGCAACATAAGCAAAATTATTTACAATAGATAATCCTAGTGCTGGTGAGCCAAAGGTTATTGAGCTGAGTGTATTGGGCGCTGATGGATTTGATATATCGATGATATATAGACCACCATTCCAAGCAGCTAAATAGGCTATATTACCTGATATTACTGTATCAACTACTGTGCCAGATGGAAGTTGATAAGCATTGGCAAGGGTTGGATTGGTTGTAATGGCTGGAATAGGTGGTACGCTTAAATCAGTAAAAGAAAAACCATTTTTTTTGCCATTATTTATACCACTATCACATACTTCACCAGCATCAATATTACCATTGCCACAAAGCAGAGTACAATTACCATCACAAAACCAACCAGGTCTAGCCTTGCATCTTTCAGATACTACTGGGTGAGTATTGGTGTAACAGCCTGGGCTCCAGCTACCATCTATACCCATATCACATTCTTCAAATTCTGGAGAAAAAGGATTATAAATAGTATCTCCACAAGCCGCTTTAACATTATTAAAAGGAATAAAAATAAAAAGTGCAAAAAGAGAAACAAATAATAAAATTTTAATATTTGTTTTGTTCATATTCAAAAAATTTTGACGATATTTAATCATCTAAATTAATACTATTAATTATATATAGTATATCACACTTTTTTTAGTAAGTTAATTATTTTTTGCTGTATTAATTTGTATTTGTTAATAAGTTTGAATGAAATTTATGAAGAAAATATAAAAATATTATTTAATTGTATAGAGATTAATGATGATAGTTATATTTTATTGTAAGATGACATTTATAAGTTCGCTTAGTGGTTCAAATTCTGATACAGACATATTAATTTCTTCATCACCTATAAAGAAAGTTTTTTGACCAAATCCATTGATTTCTATTTCTACCTCTAATGGTTCATTGACTCTAGCTTGACCAAAGTTTAAACCAGGTATATTAATTCTGAGTATTGGGGCAGGGAATATATCAGTGATACTTTTTAGTAGATTATTAAGCGCATTTCCACCTTGTCCAGGAAGAGCAGCAAGAATACTATTTGCAAAACAAGATCCGCAATCATTAAAGTTGTTTTGACACGACTCATACGGCGCACCAACACACACACCATCACCAGAGATAGTGTTACATCTGGAGTCTCTCGTACCAGAACATTGCCAACCATTTTCTATTTGACAAGTTGCACTACAACCGTCACCACTGGTGGTATTACCTTGATCACAAGCTTCATAAGGTTGATTAATTTGACCGTCTCCACAATAAGCGCCAGTAACAGTTCTGGTTTCACATGAATTAGTACACCAATTACAATTCAAGCCATAAGTGTCAGCTATACATCTAATACCATTTAAATTACCATTATCACATTGTTCATTAATATCTATGATACCGTCACCATTAATATCAAAATTAACATCAATATTATTACCATCTCCATTGGCATCAGCGCCACAATGGAAAGAACATGTATAAGCTCCACCTGGACCAAAGTTTCCGCAAGCATAACCGGTTTCCACAGTACATGATGAACTACATCCATCCCCACTAGTACCAGGTGCTCCAGTATCATATTCACAATCTTCATTGGCTGGATCATAAATTCCATCTCCACAATAACTAGTTATACCAGGTTGGGATACAGAACAATTTGTCAAACAAGTATTACAGGATGTAAGACCATATGAACAATTTGGATTATTATTGAGAGATGCGCCTAAATCACAAGCTTCTTCATTATCATCATTATTTCCATATATACCATCGGCACCCGCATTAATAGTATCCACACTATTATTACCACAATATGGAGCTACAAAATTCAAAATTTGACTGCAATCATTATTACAAAAAGTACATGACGGTACACCATAGGTACAGTTATTAACTGTTTCAGTTATATTATTATTATCATCACAGGCTTCGCCAGCATCAATATTTCCATTGCCACATAATAGGGCACAGAGACTTTCGGGTGGGGTGCCGGTTCCATTGAAAAATGGATTGGTACCACAACTCCAACCAGGAGTAAATGGCGCAAAACAATTATTTGCGCAACCATCACCATTGACAGTATTGCCATCATCACAATATTCTGGTCCTTCAATAATACCGTTGCCACAGCTATAACAGTCGTTAGTATCTATGGCTGAACAAGTGGTACAAGTTAGATTTCCAGAAGTGCGTGGTATTGGATCTCCGGCAGTCAAGCTTGCGCAGGTTGAGCCTCTGAATGGGTTTGTAGCTGTTTGATCACAGACTTCATTGGTTTCATTTATATATCCATCCCCACAGGTATTAGATGTACATGCATATGGAGCATTACTATTATTCCAATTACAAGTAATAGTATCGTCATTATTTGGATCTGTATCAGAAATCCATTCATCGCATCCTTCACCTAGGTCAACAAAATTATTTCCACAAACTGCTCCTCTACATTGTGTACTACATATACCACCAAGGGGAGTGGGTGAACCTGGAGGGTCACATTCTTCAATTTGACCGGAGCCATTTGGTGTTTGTAGCACACTGTCTCCACAAATAGTAGGTCCTGTACAAGTAGCATTACAAGTACCATTATCAGTTGTATTTCCATCATCACAGACTTCGTTTACGCCAACTCCATTTGGAGTTTGTACTATATTGTCTCCACATACAGTAAAAGCCGTACAAGTAGCATTACAAGTACCATTATTTGTTGTATTTCCATCATCACAAATTTCATTTATACCAAGACCATTTGGTGTTTGTGTGATTCCATCTCCACATACTGTTAATGCAGTACAAGTAGCATTACAAGTACCATTATTTGTAGTATTTCCATCGTCACATATTTCTGTTAAACCTGCTCCATTTGGAGTTTGTAAAGTTCCATCTCCACATGTGGTAGGACCAGTACAGGATGCATTACATATGCCTGCATTGGTTGCATTGCCATCATCACAGGTTTCTAATATACCTATTCCGTTTGGGTTTTGGATTGTACCATCTCCACAGATTGTGTATGCTGTACAAAAAGCATTACAAAGACCAGCGTTGGTTGTTTCACCTTCGTCGCAAGCTTCAAATGTTCCAACTCCATTTGGAGTTTGTACTATATTGTCTCCACATACAGTAAAAGCCGTACAGGTAGCATTACAAGTACCATTATTTGTCGTATTTCCATCGTCACAAATTTCGGTTAGACCTACTCCGTTGGGAGTTTGTTGGGTACCATCTCCACATATGGTAGGTCCCAGACAGGTTGCATTACAAGTTCCAGCGTTTGTGGCATTTCCATCATCACAAGTTTCAAAAGGTGTGGTAAGAACTCCATCTCCACACCCAGGACCATTGGATGTCTGTGTAGTACAGGCTAGATTTCCATCTGTTCCATCACTACAGTAGTTACAAGCTGTGCCGTACATTGATGTACAGCTTGAATCATTAAAATTACCATCATCACATTCTTCACCAGGTTCAACTAATGCATTACCACATATTCCGAGTGTAATATCTGAACAAGTTGCATTACAATAGTTAGGCACACTTGAATCTCTAATTCTGACAACATCTAAACCAGTATTACCAACTAGATATATATAATCTTGATTTATTGCTAGGTCAACAATACTATCTTGAACTCCAGTATTATAATAATCTGCAGAAAAGCTTGGGTTTAGGGGGTTGGATATATTAATTACTTGCATGCTATTTATATTAGCTATGAAGGAATAATTTCCATAAATAACTAGTTTATTGGAGGCCTCAGGCGTGTAAATATAACTACTTAATGTTGGTGCGCTTTTGTTAGACACATTTATTACAGCCATACCTCGGAACCTGTCACCTAAAAATATAAAATCATTTAAATATTTTATTCCACTTGAGACACTGCTAACAGAAATTGTTCCCTGAAGAAAAGGCGCTGACTTGTTTGTAATATTTACTACATTTAAATTATTTCCACCATTGTAATAGTTGCTAACATAAGCATAATTTCCAGATACGGTTACACCAAGTGCATTACCAAATGGAATATGTGATACCCATTGTACATTTTCAGGATTAGTTATATCTACTATATCAAATCCACCAACTCCATTTGCAATATATGCATAATTATCAACTACATCAATTTCATTTGCTAGTCCACCACAGTAAGGTAATGCGCCAAAATTATCATCACATTGACTTACCCTTACTATATTTGTAGGATCTGATATTCTATAAACTTGTAATCCATAGTACATGCTTGCGCTATATAAATAATCTCCAACTACTTTAAGACCAGAAGTACTCCCTAGCATATTATAATTTGGGTATGCTGGGTATGGGTTAAGAGGTATTGGGTTTATTGGGTCTGAGATATTAAATATTTTTAGATAGCTAGTTGAGCCATTACCTTCTGCCACATATAGTCTATTATTGGCTACAGCAATTTCATGGTAACCTGGGCTTGCAATATGATTGGATAGTATAGGTTGATATGTTGGTGAAATATCTATAATTACCAAACCGCCAGTTTCTGCAGCAATGTATGCGTAATTGTTTTTAACCACTAAATCTACGGTATAGCCAGTTGTGTCTACAACACCCATTAAACGAGGGTTGGAAGTGTTAGAAACATCAATAATTTTCATACCATCATTACCAGCAGCAACATAAGCAATATTATTATTTACTACAACATCATTGATACCACCATTTAGTAGGCCGATTCGTATGGGGTTTGATTCGTTAGTGGTAACATCAATAATTTCTAGTTGATAGTTGGAAGCTATAAAAACTGTGTTATTGTATACAAAAATATCATTCATATAACCGTTGTCATAGTAAAAACCTACTTGAGTAGGAAAATCAGGGTTTGTTATGTTAATAGAGGTCATACGTTGATAACCATTAACAATATATGCACGATTGCCGTTTACTGCTACACCGACAATATCGTTAGCAGGTCGATTATCATCAAAACGTCCTCTTAGAATAGGAGCGTTTGGATTTGCTACATCGATTATTTGCATAGCTGTAAGGTCAGCTACATAAGCAAAATTTCCAGATACAACAACATCTATTGCATCTCCTGGTGTAGCTATATTACTTCGAGTTTGTGGACTGGCTGGATTTGATATGTCAACAATGCGTAGTCCATTTGTATAATCAGCAATATAAGCAAAATTTCCCTGGACATATATACCTTGTGCATTCCCTGGAGTAATATGAGTGGCGACAAATGTAGGGTTGGTTGGATTAGAAATATTCATAATAACCATATCTCCATTTGCTATAGTAAAAGCATAATTTCCAGATACATCTACTGCATTTATGGAATATGAAGTTTGTGTTCCAGCAATTCTTTCACTCCAATCGGTAAATAGAAAGCCAGCCGGTTGGCCATTGTTTGGACCGTCATCACAAGTTTCTCCAGAAGCAAAGTTTAGATAACCATCTCCACAGGATGCAAAAGTACAGGCTTGTTCGCCGTAGCCATTATCATAATCACAGGAGGCTGTATCAGCATTTGATGGCATATCGCATTGTTCAGGTGGTTCAACTGTATTATTTGTGGCGCCATTAATACAAGCTGCTTTAACAGTTTTTGTGTGTGTACTAATTAAGAGACTAAATATAACAAAAAATAAAACTATTATATTTATTTTTCTCATACAAGGAGTTTAACGATTAAGAACTTAAAATTTATAAGAAACTATATTTCTATATATTTAGTATAGCACATTAATATAGTAATGTTAATAAAAAATTAAAATTTAATTTTCAAATAATATTTATGATGGTTTTTTATAATTATTATTTGATTATTATAATAATATTATTATAGACTTTTAATGTTATATAATCAGTATGGATTAGTTGTTTAAAGATAATAATGATTCCCATCCAGTAATATTTAGTGGTTCTTGAATTACTTTGTTATCAATAAATATGGCTGGAACAGATTCAATGTCTAATCTGATTGCCAAGTCTTCATTTTTTTGGAGGAGGTTTAGAGTATTATTGCTTGTAAGACAATTATTTAAATTTTCAGTGTTTAGTTGGACTGCCTGAGAAAATGATTTTAGAGAGTTTGTATCTAGTTCATTGTTTTCTAGTATTATCTTTTTGAATTCATTTAGTTTATTTTGTTCATTTGAACAAAATAAATATTGATGAGCTTCTTTTGACGGAAAAGGAAATTGGGTGACATCTAAAGTTTTTAGAATAATTTTTATTTTATTTGGATATTTATTTTGTAATTCATCAAATATTTTCATTTGATCTTGACAGCGAGAACAGCCCAAGTCTTCAAAAGCGATTATTGTTTTTGGGGAATTTAAATTGCCTATTATTATATCTTCTTTAAATATTGGAACTATATTTAAGGATTCAAGTTTATTTGGGTCATTAAAAACTATCCTTTTTGGTTGGTATTGAATGAAGCTGGCAAATAGAGCAAATCCGGCTAGAGCTATGGCTGGAATAAATATTAATAATATTTGCTTTGACTTCATAAAGAAATTATAAATCAATAGAGAATAACCCATCTTGACTTTTGTCAGTAAAATGTAATTTTTTACCGTCGTCTGATATAAATATTTGGTCTATTACATGGGCATTGTCTGTGGCCACTGAAGTTTTACTACCAGTTTGTAAGTCAATCCTAAATATAGTGTCTTGTATATTGTCAGCAATAGTTGGTTCAAAACCAGCGCCAACTGGAAGTTCTACTGGCACTCCACAATAAACATATCTATCTCCGGAAAAAGTACATTTGTCTGCCCATGTATTTATAAGAAGTGGACGACGATTTGTATCAATTTTATCCCCATCGGCATTGACTATCCATAATTCTGGTTTAAATTCACTTTCGGTACTGTATACACTATATAGTAGTTGTTGGCCTGTTGGTGACCATGCGCTTTGCATACCACGACCTTCAACTGTCAGGGATTTAAAATTTTCATTATTTTGTCCTATAAGTAGTACTTCTTGACGATCTACTCCTAGTGGGTTACCTGTTCTAGATAAAGCAACTATTTTTCTGGTTGGTGACCAATCAATATCTACTTTACTGCCGTTTTCTCCTAGTGGTGCAACATATTGTAAATTACTGCCGTCTGGGTTTGAGGTGACTATCCAACGATTTTCTGGTGAATAGCCAATACTTTTTGAAGCTATTTTTGATCCTTCTTCGGAAAATGAAAAATCTTCCCAATATTTTGGCAGAGTGACTTGTTGTTGTGTTTTGAAGTTGTAATATATATTTGATCCATCAGGGTATTCAATGATTGATTCATTGTCATTTGGCGACCAGGTGACTTTTTCTACATTATAAAAAATTTTATCACTCAGCGCGCGAACTGTACCATCACTTAAGACTTGGTAGAATTTACCATCATTTTTGTTGTAAAATTGTGGGTCGCCATTATTATTCAAAGATGGATTTAAAATTGATGAATCAACAATTTTCTCTTCTTTTGCTGGTTTTGTTATTTGTCCTTGTCTAAATGAACCACCGGCTCGTGTGTCGGATGGAGGAAGGACACCAGGTGCAATTTCACCTCTATCGGTAATATCACCGGTGTCTGATGGTGGAAATATTCCGGTTGTTGGAGTGGTTCCATCGCCTGGTTCAGTGATGGTGCCACTTGGTTTTTCAGCAAAAAATACCCAGTATAAGGCAAAGCCGAGTAAGAGTGTTACAATGATAAAACCCACTATCATTAAAATTCTTTTTTTATCCATAATATTTATAAGTTATTTTTTATATGTAAGCTAAAATAAACCATTGTTTATATTTTGAATCACGATCGCATTAATTTCAATTATTTGTTTTTACTCATTCTCGCTTCGGCTCCGAGGGTGATGCCTATTGAGGCATCAGATCCGTAAAAACAAATAATTGAAATTAATGCTTAATTATAAATAACGTTTTCAATTCTTACATCATATTATAACATTTAACTTTGATTTCTGGAAGACATTAGAGAAGCATTTTTTAATTGCATTTTTGTTTTTTGCATATCCATTATCTGTTTTTGTGGTATTTTGAGTTGTTCATTGAGATTTTTTATTTTATCTTGTATTGATTTTATTACTTTTATTATGGACTTTCTTCTCATTTTGAAAGTAGATTTTATCCTGCCTATTGTACCTACAACTCCAAAAACAGCTAATCCAACAGGAGAAAATATAATAGTAACACAGCAAATCAAAGCAATCATAGATAGTATTATTTGCGCAATCAAGAGTAGAGTTATAATTACTGTGAATAATTTTTTTGTAAGTTTTGGTTTAATTAGCGATTGTTGGAGTGTAGATTTTTGTTTAGTAATTTGTTTTGTTTGTTTACTTAATTGCCTTATTCCTTGGTTTAATTTAGATATTTGTTTTTTATGTTTAATGCTATTTATAAGTTGTGTAGGAGCTGAACGTTGTTTTTCAGGTTTATTTTTTGGTATTTCTTGGTCTGATATTTCTGGCATACCTTCTTCTTTTGCTCTGGCGATTCCTTTGTCAGAAATTGGGGCGGTATATGGATCATATTCTGGTATTTTTTCAGGATCAGGTCTGCCTTGTTTTGTTAAACTATCTTTTTTAGCGTCATTAAAATCTTTGGTGTTCTCTATTTCAGATTCAGGTGATGATTGTTTTGGAAAATTATTATTTTTTTCATTGGTTTGCTCTGTGGATGCGTTTTTATTGGTTGGTCTGTTTTTTGAGTCATTGACAAAATTGTTTTTATGCTGATTTTGTTGACTATTAGATTCATCTTCTTCAAATTTTTCAAACATTTTGTCTGAGTTATCTGTGTTTGTATATATAGAATTAGAAATGTCATTATCCATTATTTCATCTTGATTCCAGATATCTTCTAGAGATTTTTTTTTGTCTTCAATTGCTTTTTTACTTGCTTGAAGAATTTGTTTTTTTAAAGTAGCTGCAATTTGTTTTTCGACTTCTGCGGTATTAGCATTTGAATCTGCAGGTAAACCAAAATCACTGACTATATTTTTTGAAGCCTTATCAATTGGTTCGTCGATATCATTATTTTGGTTGTATTCCTCCGCCTCTGCCATAAACTAAATTAATTTATATGCATTATCTGATTTTGTAAGTATATATTCTTTTTTTCGGTTGTTTGTTTTTAATATTTCAATAATTAAGTTGTATACGCAATCTTGTATTACATTGTCAGCATTTCTGACACCGGTGTCATCTGAATAGGCGATTGATGCTAGCTCGGATAAAGCTGTGTCATCTGGGATTACTTTGAATGATTGTTTGGTATGTAATTCATCACTTAGTGTTTTGAGATTTTTTTCAATTATTTGTTTTACAAAATTAGGTTGTAATGGTGAAAATATACAAGTAGATTGAATTCGACTAAATAATGAATTGCTTAATTCTTGTTTCAGTTTATTAATTACAGAGGAGTAAATCTCATTACTTAAATTTAGTTGTTTATTTTTTTCATTATTACCAAAACCTATACTAGATGATTTGTATAATTCAGATCCAAGATTGGTGGTCATTATTATTATGCTGTGTTGCAAGTGTATTTTTTTGCCTTGACCATCTGTCAATTGACCTTCATCCAAAATCTGTAAAAGAAGTTTTTGAACGTCGCTGTGGGCTTTGTCAAATTCATCAAAAAGTATGACAGCATAAGGTTTTTTCTTGAGTGCATCTGTAAAATGATTTCTTTCTTTGTAGCCAACATATCCAGCTGGAGAACCGAGTAGGCGAGAGATGCTGTGTTGTTCTGCATATTCACTCATATCCAATTTGATTAGAGCTTTTTCATCCATAAATAATTCACGAGCCAATACTTTGGCCATTTCAGTTTTGCCCACACCACTTGGTCCAGCAAACAAAAATGAAGCGAATGGTTTTTTGTTGGTGGATAGTCTGATATATGATTGACTGAGTGTTTGTGATAGTTTATCTATAACATGGTCTTGTCCAATGATATGTTGTTTGATATTTTTGTTGAGTTTTTGTAGTCTATCCCATTCACTACTTAATAAAAATTCAATTGGTATATTTACTTTTTGACTTAATATTTTTGCAATAGCTTCGGCATCAACTTTTGTTCTAGTTGGTTTTTTTGCTTTTTCGTTTTGGTTATTTAATATTTTTATTTTTTCTTTAATTTCCTTTTCCTTTTCTTTTAGATCACAAGCCAAATCAAATTTTTCTTCACTGATTGCTTCTTCTTTGTTTTTTTCTATATTTTCTAATTCTAATTCTAATTTGTGTAATTTTGTTTTTGTTGGAGAATCTTTTCTAGATGAACGAACATGAGCTGAGGCTTCATCAAGCAAGTCTATGGCTTTGTCTGGTAAAAAATTATCATGAATAAATCGAGTGCTTAGTTCAACTGCATTTTTGATAGCTTCTGATGTCAATGTAACATTGTGAAAATCTTCATAATGTTTTTTTATACCTTCAAGGATTTTTATGGTTTCTTCACTACTTGGTTCTTCGACATTGATTGATTGGAATCGTCTTTCTAGGGCTGGGTCCGAGGTAATGTGTTTTTTGTATTCGTCAATTGTGGTTGCACCTATACAACGAAGCAAACCACGGGACAAGGCAGGTTTCAAAATATTGGCAGCATCCATTGTGCCTTGATTTGATCCAGCGCCGATAATATTGTGAATTTCATCAATAAAGAGAATATAATCTGGTTTGTTAGATACTTCATCAATAATTTGTTTGAGTCTGGATTCAAATTCACCGCGATAGATTGTGCCAGCTATTAGGAGTGTGAGGTCAAGAGATAATATTTTCTTATTTTTCAAAATATCTGGTACATCGCCAGTTACTATTTTTTTGGCTAGTCCTTCTACAATTGCAGTTTTACCAACACCTGGTTCACCTACGAGTACGGGATTATTTTTGGTGCGCCTAGAGAGGATATTGATCAATCTTTCAATTTCTTTTTCTCGACCAATGATGGGGTCAAAAGAGTCGGCAGTTTTTTTGTCTGTCAAATTTGTGGTAAACATGAAAAGTGCGCCAGAGTTTTTATTTTTTTTGTTTTTAAATAAGGTTGGTGTTGATGGTCGTGGATTTGACTGTGATTCATCACCAAAATCTTGACTACTTTCAATTGCATCTTGAACACTTTCAATATTTGGAAAATGTGCAGTACTGTGCATGATAGTATCAATTTCTTGAAGTAGTAAAGTTATTTTAATATCATTGTCTTTTAATAATCGGATTAGTTCTGCATCATTTGTTTTGAGAAGCCCAAATAAAAGATGTTCAGAACCAATATAGTTGTGACCTTTTTCATAAGAAATTAACATAGCTTTTTCAAGGGCTGATTTGGAATTTTTGTCTAGTTCTGGGAATGTTTTTTTTGGGGGTGTTTTGGGTGCATTAAGTTCTAAAAATTTTAAAATATTTTTTGGTTCTAGATGTGTACGATATAAAATTTCTCCAGCAATTGAGCCAGTTTCTTCGGTTATGGTATGTAATATATGGACAGGTGAAACACTATCATAATTCAAACTGCTGGCCATAGAGATTGATCTGGCGATAATATTTTTGAGGTGGGCAGAGAAATTTTCTATTAGTTTTTCTGGTTTCATATTTTTAACATTAAAACATATAAACATTCAAACATTTTAAATTGAGGTATTTGGCAGATTGGTAAAGATAAATAATAATGTAATTTTAGCCTTTAATATGAGCTTATTTTGCTTTATTTGTATAAGTATAATATAATATTTTTATTGTAAAGTCAATTAGATAAAAATTTGTCTAATGGGCGTATATATTTGAAAATATTAAAATTATCAAATTGTTTAAATGTTTATATTTTTTAATGTTTATATGAATTATGACTTTTCCAAAACATATTTTTAAAGCCTATGATGTGAGGGGATTGGTGGGAGAGGAATTGACAGAGGAGATGTTTTATCGTATTGGTAGGGCGTCTATTGTTTATACTGGTGCTAACAATGTGTATGTTGGTGCTGATATGAGAAATTCTAGCGAAGCATTAAAAAATGCTTTAATCAAAGGGATTACAGATCAGGGTGCCAATGTGGTTGATATTGGATTGGTTAGTACACCAATGTTAAATGTTATGACTTTACGAGAAGACAGTACTGATTTGGGTATTATGATAACTGCTTCACATAATCCAGCAGAATATAATGGTTGTAAGTTTATCTACAAGAGAACAATGATGCCAATAGGGTTGGATAGTGGTTTGTCACAAATAAGGGACATGGTAGAAAATTATAATTTTGTTGATGTTGCAGAAAAAGGCCATGTGAAGACAAAAAATTTACAAAAAGAATATATTGATTTTACACGATCACTGATTGATTTGTCTGGGATGAAGCCTTTGAAATTGGTAGTTGATATGGGTAATGGTATTGAAGGTGTTTTGATTGATCAGTTGTTGGCTGGTTTGCCAGTAGAAGTAGAGTATTTGTACAAAGAACCAGATGGTAATTTTCCCAATCATGAGGCAAACCCATTAAAATATGAAACATTGAAAGATTTGCAAAAAAAAGTTTTGGAAGTTGGGGCTGATGTGGGTTTTGCTTTTGATGCTGATGCTGATAGAGTGGGATTGGTTGATGAAAAAGGCCAGATAGTTCCAGGTGATAAGATTTTGGCAATATTATCGTCAGAAATATTGAAAAATAATTCAGGTGCTTCAGTCTTGTTTGATGTGAGATGTAGTCGAAGTGTATCAGAAGCAATTGTAGACAATGGCGGTAGGCCAATTGAGGTGAGCGTTGGCAGAACTTTGATAATTCAAAATATGAGAAAAGAGTCGGCTATACTTGGTGGAGAGCTGTCAGCCCATTTTTATTATAAAGATTTATTTGGTTTTGAATCAGGGGATTTGACTTTATTATATATTTTGAAAATAATCTCTCAGGCCAATAGTACTATCTCTGGAATAGCAAAGCCATATAACAAATATTTCCATTCTGGTGAAATTAATTTTGAAGTAGAAAATAAGGATGCAGTGATGGATAATATAAAACAAAATTATAAAAGTTTGGCTAAAAATACTTCAAGTTTAGATGGTTTGAAAATGGAATTTGAAGATTGGTGGTTAAGTGTCAGAAAAAGCAATACGGAGCCTTTGCTACGCTTAGTTTTAGAGGCAAGTTCTGAAGATAGTATGAAAGAAAAAATAGCTGAAATTAGGCAGATAATTGAAGAAGGTAGTTAAAGGTAATTATTTTATAGGGCTATAACCTTTTTTAATCAAGTTTTCAATTGGAAGAAATAATGGGCTGGGCATATTGTTCCAATCATACCATTCCCAACATTCACATTTTTCAGGTTCCATAATCATTGGTTCGCCAGAATCATGATTAGCGGTCATAAAGATAGTGATGTAATGTTTGTTTTCATCAACAAAAATATCATTAGTAATATTTGCAAATTGTAAATTTTTTATTTTTATTCCAGCTTCTTCTAAAGTCTCTCTTTGGGCGCATTTTTCCAAACTTTCCCCAAATTCTAGATGCCCACCAGGAAAACTCCAAGTTCCGTCCCCATGAGAACTTTTTCTTTTGTGCATTAGAATTTTATTATTTTTTATAACAATAACCGCTATGCCAACTTTTGGTAATTTTTCCATATTTTTTATTTATCAACAGCAGATGCAATCGCGTCAAATAATTGACTGGGTTCATCAGTGCCGATTCGGTATTTTTTTCCTGATTTTAATTTTATTTCAATTGCATTAAATCCAGATACATTGTATAGCCATCCGTCAGGTGTATAGTGGATTCCCCAGCCATAAATCCAAGGATTTTTTACTTTTGTAAAAGAGTCAATTTCTGTAATATTAAAATTTTTTTTGATTAAGCCTATACCAAATGCTAAGTTGATTTTTTCTTTATTAACCGTGACTGTGAGAGTGGGGAATAAAAAGAATATAGCTATAAAAGCGATTAATACTATTGTTGGGATTGGTTTGTTGATATTTTGGGTAAAAATGGGTACAAATAAAAAAAGTATAAATAAAAAAACAGAGATTATCACGTAGCCTATTTGAGTGTGTTTATAAATTATTTCCATAAATTTGTATTAATATTTACCAGGTACTTCATGATGTTTAATGCATCGTGCTTCATAAATTTCTTTTCCAGCACCTTCTACAATAATTATTGGATCATTATAGTGAGAAGGTTTATTATTTATTAGTCTTTGGGTTCTAGTTGCTTTTCTGTGACAATGAGGGTAAAAACAAGTAGCAAATAATTTTTCTATGTGGTCTGCCATAGCGAGTAAATCTGCCATTATGTTGAAGGGGATACCACGATAATCTAGATCAAGTCCTGCGATTATTACATTGATGTCTTGTTTCAATAATTTTTCTACAATTGCAATAATATCTTTTTGGAAAAATTGTGCTTCGTCGATGGCAATCAGATCACATCCATTTATATTTTGGAGTATTTCATCTGGGTATTTGATGGTAATACATTGTACTTCTAGATCATTGAATCTGGTTTTAATATTTTTTGTACGAGTATCTTTGTCAGGCTTGAAAAATAAATATTTACTGCCTTCTAGATACTTTAATTTTTCAACTCTGTGTATGAGTTCAAAGGTTTTTCCACTAAACATTGGTCCACATATAACCTCTAATACGCCTGGGTTTATGAGATTATGTTTAGTCATATGTTAAGGTTTGTTAATTCATTGATTTGGCAATTTTTGTCAGTTCTTCAACATCATAATAATTGGATGAAAGTTTGATGGTGTTGGAATTTTCTGTCCAAAATATAACATGATAATATGTTTTAGAATCTACTTCATTTGTGATATAAAATCCATTTAATAAGCCCTCAATTTTCTCTGCAGTTTTTTGGATTTCGGTGTATTCACCAGTATCTTTTTGTTCCAAGATTATGACCCAAGGTTCAGCAGTATCGGTAGATTTTCCTAGTAAATAAGTTGCGCCTTTACGGTTATCAATTCCACTAAATGTAACTAAATTTTCTCTATTAAATTCAAGTCCATTTGGTATATATGATGGATAATGTATTTTAAAACCTATTTTTTCTTCTATTGTTGGTTCTTTGACTACATTTGTGTCTGGTAGTTTATTTGTTTGGTTGGTAGTTATCGGAGGTGTGTTTTTTGTGCAACCTATACCTAAAAAAAATAATAAACTGGTTAATATAATAATTTTTTTCATAGGGGTTAGATTAGTAATAATATGATGTATTATATACTTTTTTAGTTATTTTGTATATTTGTTTTATTTATTTTTTTGAAATAGTCAAAAATAGCGCTGAGAATAAATATTAGTTGTAAAACAATAAAAATTTTATCTCCAATATAAATACTATAAATTTCTAATAATATACCACCAACAATATAATACAGATCTTGTTTTTTTCTTTGTTTGGTAATGATCCCAATAGAAATAAGTATAAGACCAAATGCACCAAATATTTTATATATATCCATATATTAAGCCATTTCTCTGAGTTTTTTTATTCTGTCTTCAGATGGTGGGTGGGTTGAGAAAAGTCTGGAAAGAGTTTTCTTTTTGAGAGGGTTAGAAATAAACAAATGGGCCGTGGCTGTACTGGCAGTTTTTAATTCGGCTGGACTTTGATTTATTTTTTCCAAGGCTCGCGCTAGTCCTTCTGGGTAGCGGGTAAGTAGAGAGCCAGATGCATCCGCCATATATTCTCTTTTTCTAGAAATTGCTAGCTTTATTATCTCAGCAATTATTGGGGACAATAATATAAAAATAATACCAATAATAAGTATGATACCATTACCACCTTTATTGTCATTTGAACTTCGACTGTGTCCTCCAAAAAAATTCCAGCGTAAAAAAAAGTCGCCAACCAGAGCTATTATACCTACCAAAACAACTACTATTGTCATTAGTCGTATATCATAATTTTTGATATGAGAGAGTTCATGGGCGATTACACCTTCTAATTCTTCATTTTCTAGAGCTTCAATTATTCCAGAAGTCAAGGCAATAGAAGCATGCTCAGGATCGCGTCCAGTGGCAAAGGCATTCATGGCTTGAGAATTTATGATGTGAACTTTTGGCATTGGTATGCCAGAAGTTATACAAAGATTTTCAACCATCCTGTAAACATAGGGTGAATCATCTTTTTGAATTTCTTTTGCGCCAGTAGAAAAAAGCGCAATTTTGTCAGATTTGTAATAACTGGTGACAGACATCACGATTGATAAAACCAGAGCAAAAATCAAGATACCATAACCAGCATCCATATAATAATCCAAAAACCAGCCAATGCTAGCAATTACAAGAATAAAAATACTGATGAGAAGCCAGGTTTTTCTCTTGTTTGATTCAATTTGTTGATACATAAAAATTGTGAGCTATAATAATATTGTCTATACTTCTAATTATGATCACATTAGTTAAAATATTTGTTTTTATTCCATGCCTGCCGGCAGGCAGGATTCTCACTTTGGTTCCGAGGGTGATGCTTGTTAAAGCATCAAATCCGTAAAAACAAATAATTTAAACTAATGCTTAATTATAAATAACACGTTCAATCCTTACACATAAATTTATCTTTGTGTTAGAATTTTACTTCTATATTTTCTCTTTCTTTTTCATCTTTGATTTCAAAGAAATCAAATTTTGCAAATCCTAAAATTTTTGCGAACAAACTGTTAGGGAACATTTCAATTTTGGTGTTGAAGTCTCGTACTTGTCCATTGTAGAAACGGCGAGAAGCTTGGATTTTGTTTTCTGTATCAGAAAGTTCGTCCATCAATTGAGCCACATTTTGATTGGCTTTGAGATCTGGATAGGCTTCAACCGCAATTTGTAATTTACCCAATGCATTGCCAAGTAATCCTTCTGCGCCAGCAAGAGCGTTGGTGTTGCCAGATTTTTGAGCGTCCATTGCTTGAGTACGATATTTGGTAACATTTTCTAATAATTCTTTTTCGTGGGTCATGTATCCTTTGACGCTAGCCAAAAGATTAGGGATGAGATCATGCCTGCGTTTTAGTTGAACATCAATATCACTCCAACCCTCTTTGGTGCGATTGCGTAGGCTTACGATTGAGTTATATAGGAAGACTACCCATAGTAATAATACAACTATTGCCCCCAAAATAATATACAGAAAATTCATATTTTTTGATTTAAAAATTAAAATTTTAATTTATTGCAATTAAATTGTATTTATGCAATAATTACTTAATTAATGAATAATGTGAATTAAATTTTTAATTATTCTTTAGTAGAATATTAATAATTTAGAGATTATCATTCGCTCATTCTCACTGTGGTTCCGAGGTGTTTGCCTGTTGTGGCAAACAAATCCGCTCATAATAATCTCTAAATTATTAATTATATTTTAGATTATAATTTATAGATTAATTCACATTATTCATTTAATATTTTAATACATTAAGGTAATAAAGTCAATTTATGTTTACAATCATTATATTTGTTTTAATATTAAGTACTTTGGTTATTGCTCATGAGTTTGGGCATTTTATAACTGCTCGTAAGTCAGGGATGAGGGTTTATGAGTTTGGACTTGGGTTTCCACCTAGAGCTTTTGGGTTTTTTAAGGATCCAAAAACAGGGAAATGGGTATTTGTAAAAGGAAAAGGAAAAAGTAGCTTAAAAGAAACTGTTGGTGGAGAAGGGGCTGAAGAAGAGTTTCCAAATACATTATATAGTTTGAATTGGTTACCACTTGGTGGTTTTGTAAAAATAAAAGGAGAAAATGGTGAGGCACCAAATGATAAGGATAGTTTTGGCAATCAAAAAGCTTGGAAAAGGTTTGTAGTAGTTGTTGCCGGTGTTACTATGAATGTTTTGTTGGCTGGAGTATTGTTGGGTGTAGGTTATATGATTGGTATCCCAACTGATATTACTGATGGAGTTGATGGTAAGGCAGTTTTAAAAGATGAAATGGTTTTGATTCAACAAGTTTCAGAAGGTTCGCCAGCTAGCTTGGCTGGGGTTAAATCTGGAGATCAGGTATTGTCTTTGAATGGTGAGTCAATTTTGACATCGGATCAGTTTTTGAATTTTGTTCGTACCAATTCAAATATTGAAATGACATTGGCTGTAGAGCGTGACAGTAAAATGATGGAATTTGTATTGACACCAACATTATTGGATAGTCAAGAGGATGATATTCCAAGATTGGGTGTAATGATGTCTGACACTGCTATATTGAGTTATCCTTGGTATATTGCCATTTACAAAGGTTTTGTATCAGCTTTTTATGGATTTGCTGTGATATTTGGATTATTTATAACAGTAATCAAAAATCTAATAATGGGACAAGGCTTGGCTTATGAAGTGTCTGGTCCGGTGGGGATTGCCAGTATGGTTGGTCAAAGTGCTAGAATGGGAATTAACTATTTGATCAGTACAGCTGCTATGTTGTCTATTACTTTGGCAGTGATTAATATTTTACCATTTCCAGCATTAGATGGTGGTAGAGCATTTTTTATCATTATTGAAAAAATTATTAAAAGACCAGTGCCTATTAAATATGAACAGCTTGCGCATACATTAGGTTTTGTACTTTTGATGTTGTTGGTTGTGATAGTAACAGTAAAGGATATTTGGAAGATTTTTGTTTAGATTGATTGAAAGTATAATATTATTGTGTTAAAATGGGCTATATATACTCATTTAAAGTTTTACCATGTCATTCCCGCGCAGGCGGGAATCTAGAGGTTAAACTAGAGAATTTATGGATTCCCGCTGGAGTTTATCCTAGTGTAGACGGGGACAGGAATGACATAATGTATTGACACTAAATAAACCTTTATATTAATTATTATTTAGGTCAAAATTAAGATTAACTTTAGACGGGTTCTATTTGGATTTTTATGCAAGATTATCTACAAATAAAAGAAAAATTTAATAGTCAAATCAATAGTGTTCAAGACCTAAATTCTTTGGAATTATTAGAACAAGAATATTTTTCTCGTAAAGCTGGAGAAATTACTTTGTTGATGAGAGGTTTGGGAGATGTACCAGAAGAAGAAAGAAAAGAAAAAGGACAAAAAATAAATGAATTAAAGGTTGCTATGGTGCAATCAATTGAGTCAAAGAGGCTTGAATTAAAAGAAAATGAATACAAAAAAATAATTGAAACTGAGAGTATTGATATAACTCAGCCTAATTTACCAAAACATGAATCAGGTCATTTGCATCCGATTACATTGGTTCAGAATCAACTGGAAGATTTGTTTACTTCCATGGGTTTTGCTATTGAAGATGGTCCAGAGCTTGAAAGTGAATATTATAATTTTACTGCGCTCAATATTCCAGAAACTCATCCAGCTCGTGATACCCAAGATACTTTTTATATCAAGGATCATGCCGGTTGGGTGATGAGGACTCACACTTCGTCAATGCAGGTGCGGGCTATGCAGTCCAATGATTTACCAATGCGAGTCATAATGCCGGGCAGATGTTATCGTAATGAATCCACAGATGCGCGACATGAACACACTTTTTATCAATTGGAAGGTTTTGTGGTTGATGAAAATATTTCATTTGCAAATCTAAAGGGAATTTTGGAAGTAGTGGCCAAAAATTTGTATGGACCTGAGGCAAAAATAAGATTGCGACCAAAATTTTATCCTTTTGTGGAGCCGGGGGTAAATGGGGAAGTCTCTTGTTTTTTGTGTGAAAGCAAAGGTTGTAGGGTTTGCAAACAATCTGGCTGGTTGGAAATATTTGGGGCAGGTATGATACACCCAAATGTTTTGTCTGCTGGTGGGATTGATGCGCAAAAGTATCAAGGTTTTGCCTTTGGATTGGGATTAGATAGGTTAGTAATGCTCAAATATGGTATAGAGGATATACGGCATTTTCAGGGTGGAGATTTAAGGTTTTTAAAGCAATTTTAATATGTTGATATCAAAAAAATGGCTTGAAGATTTTCTCGTATTGCCAAAAAAAATAAAATCAGAAGATATAGGTCATGATTTAACCATGAAAACTGTTGAAGTAGAAAAGATAAACAATTTAGCGCATAGTTTACAAAAAGTTGTAGTTGGTGTTATTACAAAAGTTGAAAAACATTCTAATGCTGATACTTTAAAAGTATGTCAGGTAGATGCTGGCAAAAATTATGGACAGTTGCAGATTGTTTGTGGTGGAATGAATTTAAAAGAAAATATGAAAGTAGCATTGGCTTTAGTTGGAGCCAAAGTACATTGGCATGGGCAAGATGAACTTTTTGAATTAGCCAAAGTAAAATTGCGAGGAGAAGAATCAAATGGCATGATCTGCGCATCAGATGAACTTGGTTTGGAGGAAATGTTTCCTAAACAAGATGAGAAGGAAATAATGGACTTGTCGTATTTGGATGCCAAAGAAGGGGTATTGTTGAGTTCAGCTTTGGGGCTTGATGATACAATTTTTGATATTGATAATAAATCAATGACGCATAGATCAGATTTGTGGGGCCATTATGGGATTGCTCGTGAATTGTCGGCTTTTTATAATATAAAATTAAAACCACTTAATCCAAAGAAAATTTCTGTTGGTAAAAATACAAAATTAACAGTAGAAATAAAGGACAGTGAGTTGTGTCCGAGGTATTTGGGATTGGTAGTAAATAATATTAAAATTGAACCATCGCCAGACTGGATGCAAAAAAGATTAATGGCTGTGGGTGTGAGACCAATAAATAATGTAGTTGATGTAACAAATTATGTGATGCATGAAATTGGTCAACCAATGCATGCGTTTGATGCTAGAGAAATTTTGACCAAAGTTGGTACAGATAAGAACAAGAAAATTGTTGTCCAAAGAGCCAAAGATGGAGAGACTTTCAAAGCTTTGGATGGCAAAGAGTATAAATTGAAATTAACTGATTTGGTGATAGCTGATTCTCAAAGAACGATAGCCCTCGCGGGTATTATGGGTGGTGAAAATAGTGAAATTAAAAATGATACTAATACAATAATTTTTGAATCAGCCAATTTTGATGCCAAAACAATTAGAAAAACTTCAACAAGACTTGGCTTGAGGACAGATTCTTCTACTAGATTTGAAAAAAGTTTGGATAGAGAATCGGCCGAGCTCGCTATGAGGCGCGCAGTTGAGTTGTTGCAAAAGATTTCACCAGATGTAAAAGTGGCAAGTGTTTTGGTAGATGTGTACAAGAAAAAATTAAAAGCCAATGCTATAAAATTGGGTGAATTTGATATAGCTAAAAAAATTGGATTTAATATACCAAAAATTGAAATCATACGAAGTCTAAAATCATTTGGTTTTACAGTAGCCATAAAAGGGAAGGATTTGGCAGTGGTGCCACCATCATGGAGATCCGAGAGAGATATAGTAAGTAAAGAAGATGTTATTGAGGAGGTAGTGCGTTTGTATGGTTATGACAAAATTCCTTCAAGTTTGCCATGTTTACCAATAGTAGTATCAAGAAAAAATCAATCACGAACGATTGAAAGATTATTGAAGAATTGTTTGTCTATGGAATTTGGATATTCTGAAGCACATAATTATTCATTTGTGGCGCCAGGAATGATAGAAAAGATGGGAGAAAGTACAGAAAAATATATTGAGTTGGATAATCCTATTGCCAAAGATAGACCATATATCAGACGAAGTTTATTAACAAATTTACTTGAAAATGCTGAATATAATTTGCATAGATTTGAGAGTATAAAATTATTTGAAGTTGGTAAGGTGTATATTTTGGAAGAGGATGGAGTGTTGGCAGAAAAAGGTTCAAAAAAACATTTGCCTGCTCAAGTTGTAAATTTGGGGGTTGTGTTGTCGCAAAAAAATAATGTCAATCCTTTTTTTGCCATGAGTGAAGCGATTGAATTAGCGCTCAATAAAGTTGGAGTGCTTAATATTGATTTTGTTTATAATACAAAATCAGCTAATTTGTTGCATAGTGGACGAGGAGCTTTGGTAGTCAGTAATGGTATTGAGTTGGGCTTTGTTGGTGAACTTAATCCAATTGTGCAGGATAAAATTGGTATTCCATATAGAATAGCAGTCTGTGAATTGAGTGTTGCAAATATTTTAAAATGTGTTACAGAAAAAAGTGAATATACTCCATTGTCGCATTTCCCAAGCGTTGAACGTGATATTGCGTTTGTGGTGGATAAAAAAATTCAACACAAAGATATTTTAAAAATGATTAATAATTTTCATGAATTGATTGAGAGTTGTGAGTTGTTTGATATTTATCAGAGTGACAAGATTGGAGAAGACAAAAAAAGTATGGCTTATCATATAGTATACAGATCAAGCAGTAAAACATTAGAAGCAAAAGTGGTAGATGATATTCATACAAAAGTTTTAGATAGTTTGAAAAATAATTTTAGTGCAGATATTCGTGAATAATTTATACTACTCATTTAATATCAATTTATTTGTCTGTAATTTAAAAGTGTGTTATAATAGATTTATTATATTTAACTTCTGCTACAAGCCTGTCTGTAGTTTGTCTCATGGTAAATGGGATATATCATAATAGCCTGTCACTTGTAAAAGAATTAGGAGAAATTTATGTTAGGTTCAAGTCAAGATATTTTTTATATTGTTTTGTCATTGGCAATTTTGTGGTTTACAGTTTTTTTGTGTTGGCTTTTGTATCAAGCAGCCAGAGTATTACGAAATGCAAATAATATTATAGAGACTATTACAGATAAATTGGAATTAATTACTGACGCAGTGCATACCATGAAAGAAAAAATGGAAAGTATGAGTGGTCTGGTAGGGATTATGAATACTGTGGTTGGCGGAGTAGCAGAAAAGTTTTTATCAGAAAAGTTATTCAGTAAGAAAGTGGCAGAAAAACTGAAAAAAAGAAAAAAAGATCGTAAAGATAAATAAAAAAAATCCCGAAAGGGATTTTTTTATTTTTATTGTCCCATCAACCGCATCAAAACATTGGTAGTACGAAGAAGTATAACAATATCCAAAAGTAATGATCTGTTTTTGATATAATACAAATCATATTGCAATTTTTCAATGGATTTTTCGCGGGTTGAAGTATAATTTTGGTGTATGAGCGCCCAGCCAGTGAGACCTGGTTTGACTACATGGCGTAGTGGGTAATAAGGCATTTCGGTTTTTAGGTCATCAACAATTTCTGGTCTTTCAGGCCTAGGTCCTATCAACGTTAATTCTCTTTTCAAAAGGTTTATGGCTTGTGGCCATTCATCAATTCTAGTTCTTCTCAAAAATTTACCAACGGTTGTAATTCTATTATCTTTTTTCTTGGCTACCCATTTGTCAAATTCATATTCACCAACTTCTGCGCTACCATCAGAGGACAATACATGCATTGAACGAAGTTTGTATATCCAAAATATTTCGCCAAATTGTCCGATTCTTTTTTGTTTATAAAATATTGGTCCGGGTGAATTTAATTTGATTGCTAATGTGATAATTGGCAATAATATTAATAAGCATAGGCCTAAAATAATTCCAAAAATTAAATCAATTATAGTACGGAATCGGTCATAAATTGGTTGTTGGGTATCTTGTAAATTTTGCAAAAACCAGCCATCAGAAAATGTTGATGGTGGAATTCTGCCAGTTATTTGTTCATAAAATGAAGTTAGATCTGTCAATTGCACATCCCAAAAAAGTAATTCATATAGTTCACGAAGGGCTTCTGAATTTTGGTGAAGATGTGGAGCAATGATAACTAATTGAGCTTTGTGATTGGTGATGGCTGGTCTGATGGTATTTAAATTGTGATATACATCAAATTTATAGGTGATAGGTTTTACTTCATTTGTTGGGTCTATCAAGGCTTTTACTTCATAACCTTTTTCTGGTTCTTTATTTAGTATATCAATTAATTCTTTTGTTTCATTGGTAAAGCCAACAAAAATTAAATTATTTTTTAGAGCTTCTGCACCTAATATTTTTTGGAATGATAGTCTCCAAATTGCACTGATACCATAACCTAGAAAAATATTTGCTAGCAATATAGTTTTTGGGGCTATTTGTTTGTCTGGAAATAAATAAAAGAAAGTAATGCTGATGATTAGTGAAATAATCGCTGTTTCAGAAAACCTTCTATAAAAAGAGCGATCATTTGTCAGTCTACCTAGATCATATAGGCCATTTATGTAATTTACAATTATCCAAAAAATATAAACAATCAAAAACAATAGTAAGTGGAATTTAATTTTTTCCCAGTCAGGTATTTTAAAGTATCTGAGAGTGATACTTAATAAAAAGGCAAGGATAAACGATACGAAATCACCAAAAACTAAAAGTAACTGTTTGAATCGGTATATTAGCATAATTGCTTTTTTAGGTGTTTATATATATAATTTAGTAAAATAAAGTATTTTTTGATTGGTATATGTATATCATAATTATATCAAAAAATCAAGTATTAAGTAAATATTGCTTGTATGAAGAATTTAATAGTATTTTGGATGTGTTTGGTTTATTTGTTTGCATCAAATATTGTTTTTGCGCGTATGCCAAATGATCCATTGGTTGAACAGTGGGCATTTAAAGATGCTCAAGTTTATGATGCTTGGAATAAGGCTACTGGTTCAGGTGATGTGGTTGTGGCAGTGATTGATAATGGTTTTGATACATTTCATCCAGATCTTTATCCTAATGTTTGGAAAAATATAGATGAAATTCCAGATAATTTGGTTGATGATGATGAGAATGGTTATGTTGATGATGTTTGGGGTTGGGATTTTAGTTCATATGATGCCAATCAGGATGGTATTTTTACAGATGAAGAACAAGATATTGGTAATAATAATCCACGACCATGGGTGGTTGGTAGACAAAAAATTAAGGATGATATTCATCATGGTTCTCTTGTAGCTGGATTAATTGGTGCAGTTGGGAATAATGGTGAATCTGGAGTAGGGGTAAATTGGCGAGTTCAATTGATGAATTTAAAAGTACTTGAAGTGAGTGGGGCTGGTGATTTGTCGCCATTGGTACGCGCAATTTATTATGCCGTAGACAATGGGGCAGATATTATTAATATTAGTCTTGTGGGGGACGTGGATGTGAGTGTAAAAGAAGCTATTAAGTATGCTTATGATAACGGAGTAGTTGTTGTTGCTGCAGCTGGTAATGAGAGGGTTGCACTTAATTTTTCACCAGTATATCCAGTTTGTGCTGATGTTGGCGAAGACGAACAGTGGGTTTTGGGTGTGACTGCAATTGATGAGGATCATTATTTGGCTCCATTTTCAAACATTGGTGCATCTTGTATTGATATTACTGCGCCAGGTGTTAATGTTTCAAGTACTTTGCGATATGCACCAAAATATGGTTTGACAGAAAAATATTCAGGTGGCTGGCAAGGTACATCTTTTGCTGCTCCGATAGTGTCTGGTGCGGCTGCTCTTATCAAATCTATCCAACCATCATGGGGTCCAAAACAGATTTATAAAGCAATTTTGTCCACAGTTCACAGAACTCCACCATCTGATCCTCAGGCATATCAAGAATTATATGGGGCTGGACTTATCCAAATTGCTAATGCAGTAGATTACGCTTTTAGTAATATTGTTTCAGCCCACTTATTAAAATATTTTTATGCTTTTGATATTACAGATGGTACTACTCAAAAAAGTGTGCCTAATGATTCAGAAATGATTGAGAGCGAGAATAAACAGATTTTAAATATTGATGACATTGCGAGTTTTGTGAGTGGTTTTGTAACGGTAAAAGAATTTGGTTCAAATAAATCTGAAGTTATAATTTATGACAAAAAATTGGATATTGTAGATAGTTGGAAAGTAGATTCATTGGGTAAATTAAATATTGTGGTTGGGGATATTTTGGGAGATGAAGAAGTAGAAATTGTCTTGTCACCACAATATAGCAGTAAAAATATTTTTAGAATTTTTGATCTTGACGGAAATGAGTTACATAGTTTAAGTGAAGATGTTTTCTATAGAGGAGTTTCATTGGGCTTAATAGATGCAGATTTGAGAAAAAAAGAAATTCTTGCTGTGTATGGAAAAGTTGGGGCAGTTAAATTGAAACATTTTGATAAGGATATGAGTGTGGTTCGTGAAATAGAATTGCCTTTTATAAAAGACACGGGTGTACCAGACTCTGGGGATATTGATGGAGATGGTGTTCAAGAATATATTGTTGGCGGTGGAGTTGGTGATACACCATATATTGCTTATTATAACAATGATGGTAGTATTAAAAGAAAATTTTTTGGTTATGATCCTGGTTATTTGGGTGGCTTAGATATTTTTTCTGGGGATTATGATGGGGATGGCAAAGATGATGTGTTTGTGGGTCCTCAAGCAGATGAAGGTTCAATAATATTTTGGAATAATCGGTCACATAAAATAGCAGAGTGGAAATTTGTTGATGGTGGTGTGATGAAATATTTGCCTGTTTTTTAACTGTGATTTGTGCTATACTCATAATATAAGTTCGTAGCGTGAATTAATTATAAAATATTTAATAAATTACTACTTAGTAGGATAATTAAGTTTATAATTTTTAAACATTATTAATTAATTCAATATAAAATGAATAAATATGTTAAACGAAACTCCAATTTTTGAAAAAAAGAATGTAATAGTGACAGGCGGAGCTGGTTTTTTGGGTTCTCATTTGTGTGAAAAACTTTTGCGTGAAGCAAAGGTAATTTGTATTGATGATTTGTCCAATTCTACTATTCAAAATATTGATCATCTTTTGCAATATCCTGATTTTGAATTTATTAAATATGATGTTAACAAACCAATTAATTTAGATGATTTTGATGAACTTGAAAAATTTAAAGTTAAATTTCAAGGTGTTCAAGAAATTTATCATTTGGCATGTCCGACTAGTCCACGTAATTTTGAAAAATTAAAATTACAGTCTTTGTGGGCGAATTCTAATGCTATGATTTCTACATTGAATTTGGCAGTAAAATACAAGGCAAAATATTTGTTTGCATCAAGCTCTGTAGTTTATGGCGATCCAACACCTGAGCGTAATATATTTTCAGAAGAGGATGAAGGTGTGGTCAAACATATGTCGCCTCGGGGTTCATATGATGAGGGCAAACGTTTTGCTGAGACTTGTGTAGATACCTATAGACAAGTTTATGGAATTGATGTAAAAATAGCTAGAGTATTTACTACTTATGGTCCTAGGATGAAGTTAAGAGATGGTTTGATGGTACCGGATTTTATTTTAAATGCAATTGAAGGGAAAGATTTGATTATATATGGTGATGAGGATATTGCTATGTCTTTTGCATATATTACCGATATTACAGACGGGTTTATAAAATTAATGAAAACAGGGCCAGAAATGTCTATAGTAAACTTGGGTTCAGATCAGATTGTAAAGATTGCACAAGTGGCAGATATGATAATACAGATGACCAATTCAAATTCCAAAGTAGTATATGATGACCCGTTGATATTTTTGAGTAAAAAAGGTGTGCCAAATTTGACTCGGGCCAAAGAGATGTTGGGTTGGATACCATTGGTTAGACTTCAAGATGGTATTAGAAATACAATAAATTATACAATTGCAAATAAAGAAATGGTCAGTCTAAATCAATCACAGAATATATAAGATATAATAACATTGTTTATAATTGGAACTAATGCTTGATTATAAATAGTGTTCTCAATTGTTAGATATAAGGGAAGTAATATGAAAATCGCTATTATTCCAGCGTATAATGAAGAAAAAAGTTTAGGTTCCGTTGTTCGGAGCCTTTTAAATCATGTTGATCGTGTGGTAGTAGTTGATGATGGCTCAAAAGACAAAACTGCCAAGGTGGCATTTGAGGAAGGTGCTGTAGTATTGCGACACAAAATAAATCGTGGACAAGGAGCAGCTTTGCAGACTGGTCATGAGTATGCTCGTCTGCATAAAGTTGATTATGTTTTACATTTTGATGGAGATGGACAATTTGATGCTATAGATATAGTGCCAGCATTTGAGAAAATTCAATCAGAGCAGGCTGATATTTTGTTTGGTTCAAGATTTTTGGGTAAAGAGTCAAATATTCCTTTTATCAAAAAAAACTTAATTTTTCCTATAGCGCGTGTTTTTAATAGATGGATGACTGGTATAAAACTATCGGATATCCACAATGGTTTTAGGATATTGAATAAACGAGCATTTACAGAGATTAATATCAAACAAGATAGAATGGCACATGCCACAGAAATTATAAATCAAACTCGTTTGAATAATCTAAAATTTGTTGAATTTCCAGTAAAAGTGATGTATCGTGAATATGGGCAGGGTTTTTCTGGTGGAATAAAGATAATCAGTGATTTGTTTACTAGTAAGTTTGTGAGTAAATAGTAATAATTATTACTATTTAAAATAGAATTAATAATTAAAGATTATTAATTAGTTTATCAAAGTATTCTACAGTTAATTTATATTATTTATTAAGTAATATGATAATAATTTTTCAAATTCTATTTTTAATTTTTACACTTTTTGCGATTGTTTTGGTTGTAAAAAGAAAGAAAGCTGGTGAAATTGGCAAAAAAGGTGCATTTTTTTGGGTGTTATTTTGGTTAACTGCTTTAGTTGCAGTATGGTGGCCAAATAGTACCAGTATATTGGCAAATTATCTTGGTATAGGTCGTGGTACAGATTTTGTATTGTATATTTCTCTTATAGTTATATTTTATTTATTGTTTAGACTTCATGTAAAAATAGAATCAATTGGTCGAGATATTACAAAAGTAGTTAGAAAGGAGGCGCTTGATAATACATATGAAAATAGCACACATAGTTAGTTCATTTCCGCCGTATTATGGGGGTATGGGCAATGTTGTTTTCCAGACCGCTGGAGAACTTCGAAATAGAGGACATGAAGTAGTTGTATATACACCACAATATTTTGAAGAAAAAGAAATTAAAGATATAGACGCGCCAGAAGAAAAAGAGCATTCAAAAAAATTGCAAGATCAAATTGATAATGTAAAACGTTTGCGTCCATCATTTCAATATGGCAATGCAGCGCGCTTGCCACAATTGTATGAGGAATTGCAAGGTTTTGATTTGGTGCATATGCATTATCCTTTTTTTGGTACAGCTAGTATTATTCGGAAATGGAAGAAAAAAAATCCTACAATTCCGTTGGTCATAACTTATCATATGGATCCACGTGGATTGGGTTGGAAAGGTTTTGTCTTCAAAATATATTCAAAATATTATTGTGGCAGAGTTTTGACAGTGGCTGACAAAATTATTGCCAGTTCTTTTGATTATGTAGAATCAAGTGAGGCATTTCAATTGTTAAAGAATTTTCCAGACAAATGGATAGAATTGCCTTTTGGGGTGGACAGTGAGCGATTTTCACCTAGAGATATACCAGTAAATCTTTTGGAATTATATAATTTAAATCCAAAAATTCCTATTGTTCTTTTTGTTGGCGGTATGGATATAGCTCATTATTTTAAGGGGATTCCTATATTACTTGAAGCTATTTTGATGCTCCAAAAACAAAATACACCAGTCCAAGCATTGTTGGTAGGGGATGGAGAATTGAGAAAAGAGTTTGAAATCAAAGTACAAGCTTATGATTTATCAGAATATGTGAAGTTCGCTGGTTATGTTAGTAATGAAGATTTGCCATATTATTATAATTTGGCGGATATTTTTGTTTTACCTTCTATTCACCAAGGTGAAGCATTTGGTATGGTACTTTTGGAAGCGATGTCCAGTGGTTTACCAGTCATTGCTAGTAATCTTCCAGGTGTTCGAACAGTTGCAGTTGATGGTGGCAAGGTATTTGAAACTAGCAATGCTCATGATTTGGCTGAATCTATATATGGTTTTTTTCTAAATGATTCTGAAAATCAATTGTTGTGGAGAAAGAAAGTTCGGGAAATGGTTGAAAAAAAGTATTCATGGTATAAAATTGTGGATAAATTGGAAGGAATATATAATGAGCTTGTTAACAAAAGTTAAAATATGTTATACTTGATATATATAAATTGAATAAATTTTAATATTTGTTTTTATGGGTAAATTTAAAAAAGGCATTTTTTTGGGTGGTTTATTGGGTGCATCTATGGTGTGGATGAGTACAACTAAAAAAGGCAAAGAAGTAAAAGAAAAACTTTTGGATGGGGCAGCAGAAGTTTATGTTGATTTGAAAGAAAAAATAGAATCATCAGAAGCGTATGCAAAAATGACAAAACATGATTTTGTGAATATGGTTCGAGAGACAGTAGACAAATATGCTGTTCAGAATGGTTTGGCAGATAAAACAAAAACTATGATGACAAAACTCGTTTCAGCTCAATGGTCAAATTTACAAGGTCAATTGCACAAAAAATGTAAATGTGGTGGTAAAAAATGTGAGAAAAAATAAAATATATAAGACTTCTAGGATGGGTCTTTATAAAACAGAAACGGAGGCCTGCTTGTTGCTGACCCCCGCTGGTTTATAGGAAGTTTTGTATACTTCCGTATTTTTTACTTGATTTTAGGCTGGCGCTTTGCCTAGCCTATACCCAAGCATATAGCTATCGCTTGTTTTTTTTGTTGGTTCTCTTTTTAGTCTACCATCTTGTACTCCAGCGGAGTACTCTTCTTGGTTACCACCATTATTTGGGCAACCTTTATCGTGGAGTTGGACTCCACTACCATTTTCACCATAAAAACAAATCTGACATGCCATAGTTTTCCCCTCCTTTTAGGGTGATTAATGTATAATATATATTTACTTTTTTGTCAACACATCGTATTGATTATACAATGGTTATTGTAAATTGTTTATAAAATAAAAAAGGAGATATGTCTAAAGCATATCCCCTTGATTTTTATTGAATATTTTTAATCATATTCATCTTCCTTTTCAATTTCTTTCTTAGCATCTAAGTATCCTTTCATATATCGAGGATCGTCGGGTTTTTGTGGTTCAAGATCTCTTCTGGCATCTAATTTACCATCAAAATAAGCTGGTGCTTTAGTTTCTGACTTTGTTGGACATGTGTCTAGGTGTCCAATATCTAGGTGGCAGTATTTACATGGCATAAGTTTTTTATATTATTGTTAATTATAATATAATTTTACTTTTTTTGTCAATATATTTTCTCTATGCTAAAATATATGCATAATATATAAGTCTTAGAAGCTAGATTGTTTTTTAAGATTTTTAAGAATTTAAATTATGGCTCAGATTAATTCATACTTTAAAAGTGCAATAAAAAACAAAGCATCTGATATACATTTGGTGGCCGGAGAAAAACCAATGATCAGAATAGAGGGGGAATTGAAAGATTTGGCAGATTCAAATTTACCAGAAAAAGAGCTGGAGACGGCTATTTTTGGTATTTTGTCTGCTGAGCAAAAAGTTAAATTTGAGGAGGAATTAGAGTTGGATATGGCTTATGAGGTTGATGGTGTGCGTTTTAGAGTAAATGTACACAAACAAGAGGGAAAAATTGGTTTGGCAGCGCGTTTAATACCAAAAGAAATTCCAACTCCAGATGATCTTCGTTTTGAAGCGCCATTGGTTGAATTCCCTAGTCTTATGGACGGTTTGGTATTGGTAGTAGGTCCGACTGGACACGGTAAATCAACTACGCTTGCTTCAATGATTGAAGAAATAAACAAAAAACGCAAAACTCATATTGTAACGGCTGAAGATCCAATTGAGTTTTTGTTTGAGGATAAAGAAAGTTTGATTGAACAAAGAGAAGTAGGGACTGATACCAAATCATTTGCCAATGCTCTTAAACATATTTTGCGTCAAGATCCTAATGTGATTTTAGTAGGGGAAATGCGTGATCCAGAAACTATAGCGACTGTTTTGACAGCCGCTGAAACAGGTCATTTGGTATTTTCAACTTTGCATGCTTCAAGTGCAGCAGAGGCAATAGAGCGTATCGTAGATGTTTTTGAAGGTGCTAAACAAAAGCAGATTTTGATCCAACTTAGTTCTGTCTTGCGTGGAGTGATAGCGCAACAACTTGTACCGAGTATAAAAGGTGGGCGAGTAGCAGCTAGAGAAATATTGATAAATACCCCAGCTGTGGCTAACTTGGTTCGAGAAAATAATATTGCTCAATTGAAAAGTGCTGTGCAAACAGGAGCAAAAGATGGCATGATAACTATGGAAAATTCATTGAAACAATTAGAAAAAGATGGTTTGATTGATGCTGAGACTGTAAAGAATAGAACTGGAAGACAGAAAAAATTGTAATTTGTTTAGTTTAAATTTATTAACAAATTTTTATATAGTATTTTTGTGTATACAACTGTTAATAGAAATAAATTAATTTCAAACATTTCCAATCATAATCAACGTTTGTTGATTGTTTTTGGTATTGCTTTTTTTGGGGCTTTTGTGATAGTTATAAGATTATTTGTTTTGATGATTATGCAACATAATTTTTATGGACTATTAGCAGAAAAGTCGCATGGTGCTTTTTCAGAATTATTTTCTAATAGAGGTTCAGTATATATACAAGATTCAAGAACTGGTGAAGAGTATCCTCTAGCGATAAATCGAGACTTTTTTACAGTTTTTTCTGATACTAGAGAAATAAAAGAAGATAAAATAGCTGAAGATGTGGCTGAAAAAATGGCGTCAGTATTTGGTTATGATGATGAACAAAAACTTGAATTATTTTATAAATTAAATAAGCGTGATGATCCTTATGAACCAATTGAAAATAAAGTTGAAGAGGAAATTGTAGATAAGTTAAAAGAGTTGGATTTGCCTGGAATTGGGTATTTGCGTCGTCCAGAAAGGTATTATCCAGAAGGCAATTTAGCTTCACATGTGATTGGGTTTTTGGGTAAAGATGAATCTGGTCAAAGTGTTGGCTATTATGGTGTAGAAGGTTATTGGAATACTACGCTTTATGGTAGTGGGGGATTTTTTTCAGGAGATAGAAGTGCTGCTGGTGGATTGGTAAATGTAGCAAAAAGTTCCTTTAAATTGCCAGAGGATGGGCCGGAAATGTTGTTGACAATTGATAGAACATTGCAATATATGGCTTGTGAGAGATTGAGAGATGCTATGGAAGAATACAAAGCTGAAACAGCTTCTCTTATAATTATGGATCCATTTACTGGTGCCATCAGAGTAATGTGTAGTCTGCCTGATTTTGATCCAAATACATACAATGAGGTAGAGTCAGTTACAATATATAATAATTCAACTATTTTTTCTCCGTATGAACCTGGTTCTATTTTCAAGCCATTTATTATGGCTGCCGCTATAAATGAAGGTTTGGTTAAACCAGAGACTGAATTTTATGATATAGGATCTGTTGATGCTGGTTGTTCTAAATTAATCAAGAACGCTGGTGACAGAAGTTATGAACAACAAAATATGATAGGCGTGCTTGAGAATTCTATTAATACTGGCATGGTTTTTGTAGCCGAAAAACTTGGCAAGAAAAAGATGAAAAAATATGTTGAAGATTTTGGATTTGGGATCAAAGAGGGGATTGAACTTGATAGTGAAGTTGCGGGCGATGTCAATACACTTAGTCTGAATGAAGATAGGAGTTTTGATTGTTATGCAGCTACAACTTCTTTTGGTCAAGGAATTACTGCCACACCATTACAAATTGTTACAGCGTTTGGAGCCATTGCTAATGGTGGTACATTGGTTAAGCCGTATATCGTAGAAGAATTAAGATACTCAGATGGAAAATTAGAAAAAACAAAAGTAAAGGAAATCAGACGAGTATTGGATAAAAGGACAACTTCATTACTTGGTGGAATGTTAGTAAATGTGGTAGACAGTGGACAAGCACGTAGCGCACGCGTGGACGGATATTATGTTGCTGGCAAGACTGGTACAGCTCAGATTGCTGGGGCTGGTGGTTATACTGAAGAGTATAATCATTCATTTGTTGGTTTTGCTCCGGTTGATGACCCAAAATTTGTGATATTAGTAAAATTTGAAAAACCGCAAGTCTTGTATTCTGCGAACACAGCCGCACCGGTGTTTGGAGATATTGCTAAATTTATTTTACAATATTATCAAGTACCACCAGGTAGATAAAATATTGACAAAGGGATTATTTTGCCGTATAGTTGTGAAGCTAAATGGCCCATTCGTCTAGTGGTTAGGACACATGGTTCTCATCCATGAAACAGGGGTTCGATTCTCCTATGGGCTACAATAAAAAAACTACTGGCTGTAATCTGGACGGAAATAATAAAAAAGGAACCAAGGGTCAAAAAACCCAAGGCCCCTCGGTTCCAAACGCCGTCACGCACAGCGACGTACAACAAGATCATACTCGTTCCACCGGAGGCCGTCGGGGTCGCTCCAGAGCCGTGCCCAGTAGTGGCCGTGCTGGGCCCAGTAGTGGCCATGCCGGACGAAGCACCGGACACTGCGCGGGCGATCAGGGTGGCGCCAGGCGGTTACCAGATTGTGCGACCACAGTTCTTGTGACCAGTCCTGTTTGAAGCACTCATCGAGGAACTTGCCTTCTTCTTCGCCGATGGCATCCGGCACGCGTTTGAACATCTCGTCGTCGTTGATCGGCAACTCTCCTTCGTTGAGGAATCCGACCGCCTCAAAGTGACGGGTTTCTCCAGTGGTTGGATGCGTTGCCGAAAACGACTTCTTGATGTCTTTGTGGGTCATTATGTCATCCTTCTTGTGGTTGGTTGTCCGCTCCATTGCGTGGTTTGAGATATAAAACATTTTTGTATGCCAAACACCGCAATCGGACGAAAAGAACAACATATAATGATAGCATAAAATGGTGTTTTGTCAAATTTAAGGGGATATAAGGAGTGGGGTATGGTGAAGAGAAATAAATTTATTTTTTTCATAAGTTTTGGGTAAAACACGTTTGAACTTGGTTGTAAAGTGATATAATTATCAGACTTTACTTAATTTTTTTATAAATAATTATTAAGAGATTTTAATTTTTTTCTAATAATAATTATTTTTTAATTGTTCAATAAAGTTGACAAAGTTATTATTTTTTGTTATTATTAGATGTTGTTCTTTTGTTCAATTGTATAGATTAATCTATAATTTTTTATATTTTAAATTATACAATTGAGCTTGTAGACAACAATAATAGGGGGTTATCGTGATTCACAAGGATATACTTATCAAGTTTGAAGTTGAAGGTGTTTGCTTTAAGGCAGTTGGATTTTTGGAGAAAGGGAATTTGAGCGTAAGTGGTGACGAGATGCTTCGGCGTGTGTCGGATGCCATCGGCGAGGAAGACGGCAAGTTTCTCGATGAGTGTGTTAGCCAGGACTGGTCGCGAGATCTTTGGTTGTATCGTTTGGCGACTGCCAAGCTATACTCCGATGGTTCGCGTCGTATCTTATACTTCTCCAGATATAATAATAGTTGGAACCGAGGCTGGGGTCGACTTGGTGGAAGTTGGGGGAAGAATTCTCTTGTGATTTGTCGCTGTGCATAAGCGACATTTGGAACCAATGGTATCTTGGGTCTTTGGACACTTGACCATTTGGTTCCTTTTGATTTTTGTTTTAGTTAATTAGGTGTTTAAATATTTATTTTATTCAAAATTAAAACTTGACTTTGGCGATAATTTTGGGTAAAATATGTTCTAATTATGTCAGGGTAGCTCAGTTGGTAAGAGCGTAGGATTCATAACCCTAAGGTCGGGAGTTCGACTCTCCCTCCTGACACCAAAAACTATATCATGTAGTTTTTTTGTTTATAATTATAATTAAATCAGGTATAAAAATAGTTAGTTTATCCACATTTGATATATTTTTTTGGATTTGATATAGTTAAAAACTATAAAATAAATATTTAATTAATATAAAATATGCAAAGTAAAATTTTGAAACCAGTTGGTTTTGTTGGTCTCTTATTTGGTCTTACAATGGTTGTGGGGGCTGGTTGTAATTCAGGGGTTCCGACTAATGACGAAGTGACAGAAGTAAATTTAGGACAGGTTGTAATGGATGAGGATGTAGATGTGGATGAGATGGTGGTTGAAGATGAAGTAGTGATGGAAAATAAAGATGAAGTAGTGATGGAAGAATCTATTACAAAAGAATTTTCTATGAATTCTTTTGTAGTGATGGAAGATGGTAAACCAAAGCCACAGTTTTCTGTAAAAAATATAGAAGTAAAAAAAGGTGATAAAGTAAAGATTAAAGTTACTGTAACAGCAGGGAATCATGATTTTAATATTGATGAGTATGAAGTTCATGAGAAAACTCCATTAAATGAAGAAGTAGTAATAGAATTTACCGCTGATAAAACTGGTGAATTTGTATATTACTGTAATATGCCTGGACATAGAGCAAATGGACATTGGGGAACACTTACAGTGGTTGAATAAGGAAAAAGTATAAAATATTTTAAATAACAAAAAATCTCCTAAGCAGGAGATTTTTTGTTGGGGGTGGTTTTATTTATTCAGTTTTAGGTTTTTTTAATGCATCTTTCAATCCTTTGCCTGCTTTAAATTTTGGTACAACTACTGATGGAATTTGAATTTTTTCTTTTGGGTTTTGAGGGTTTACTCCAACACGGCCGGCACGAGTACGAGCAGAAAAAGCTCCAAATCCAGCTATATTTACTTCACCACCTTCTTTTAAGGTTGAAGTTACAATATCTACAAATGTTATTACCATTTCTTCGGCTTCTTTTTTTGAAACACCAACCTTGTTGGCAATTGTTTGAGCTAATTCTGCTTTATTCATATTTGTTGTTTAAAATATTACTTAGTAAGTTATAGCTATATTGTAATTTATTACTAAATTTGTGTCAACACAGTAAATATTTAAATGTGAATAAATAGAAAAAAACTTATTTTTTACATCATTGACAAACTAAAAAAAATGCATTATTCTACTTTTTAATAAAGACATTAGTAATTAATTTTTTTTGCTCATGGCATATCTAGATGAAACCGGTCGAATTCATCTTTTTTAATGTCTAAAAATAGTTAGACTTGTGTTTTTGTTAAACTATTTGTTATTTACAATTTACATTTTTTATGTGTTATAGGTAACATGTAGTATTTAATTTAGCGTAATTAAACTGCATATGAGAAAAACAAAGAGAGGAAATCGCAGAATAATTAGAAAGATTTTTTCTTTTGTAACTATTCAAGCATTTATTTTCTCTCTATTGGGTATATCAATACAAGGTGTGCAGGCTACCTATAGCTCTTCTTACATGAAGATATGGGCAAGTAAGGTGGTATGTGAAGACGAATCAGACCTTCCTAATTGGGGAGACGGTGGACCAGACATAACAGCTTCAACTGCTTCTGATTGGGTTGAAGACCATCCAAATTGTGAATTAGTAGATGGTTGGAAATTCCAATGGGGAGACCAAGATGTGGTTGATCCAGGGAGTGATTTCCTTGGAGAAGCTGAAGATGGCTGGAATACTTTTGGACCAACTTACAGTGGCACTACTTATGTAATGATATATGATGTATCAGAAATCTCTAAAATATGGGTTCGTGAAGTACTTAAAGAAGGTTACCTTCCTTTTTCACACCCAGAAGATAGCGATGTGTCAGCTGAATTTTACTGCGATCAAGATGTAAATAATTATGATAATTATGATTTCATCGATGGTCCAGAATTAGACAATTGGTATTATTGTGTAGCTTTTAATGTTTTAGATGATGAAGAAGAGGAAGAAGAAAAAGTCAATATTTGTCACGCAACAAGTTCAGAGACAAATCCATATACTTTTCTTGAGGTACCTGAAAGTGCAGTCGATGGTGAAGGTGTTAATGATCACGCTCTACATATAGAGGATGGCGATATTATTCCAATTACAGATTTAAATGGGGATGAAGTCATTGATGTAGATGACTGTAATTATGAAGAGCCTGAAACACAGTGTAGTGATGGTGTTGACAACGACGGTGACGAATTGGTTGATGAATTGGATCCAGGATGTTGGAGTGATCCAGATGATCCTGAAACATACAATCCAGACGACAACGACGAAAACCAACAACCAATAATCACATTAACAACAACTACTGTTTATCTAATGGTAGATGATTCATTTGATGCTTTAAGTTATCAAACTGCATCTGACCCAGAAGATGGTGACATCACTGATGACACAGTAGCTTCTAGCACTGTAAATACAGCTATTGCTGGCACTTACAGCGTAGAATATGATGTTGAAGATTCAGAAGGATTAATCGCTGACACAAAGACTCTTAGTGTAGTTGTGGAGGAATCTCCATACGGGCCATACTGTGGTAATGGTATGGTTGATGAAGAATTACCTTGGGAAGAATGTGATGGTAGTGAAGACTGTACAGATCAATGTCAAATTGAAGTAGACGAGTGTACTGGGAATGTATTTGCTCGTGTAAATGTTAGTTCTTTTACCAATTGGGGTATAGGAAACATGGCCGATGATATATTCTTGGGTAGCTCAGATAACAAGATACCTAATGGTACTTGGTTCCCATTGTATTATGATGGTTCATATTATATTGATGTTGATATTGATGGTTATGAGGATATTGCTGGTTTGGCAGTTGAGAGAAGTGAGGGTTTTGTTAGGGTAAGAATTCACGGTAGTCTTCCAGTAGGTTCAAAAGAGCATGTTGGTGGAACTGTTGAATTTTTCAACAATACAGCCCTATACGCCATGGATGATACCGAAGGTAATAATAAGCTAGAAAATGGCTTTGATAGTGTAAAAAGTTACACTAATGCTAGCCAAGATGAAGTATGGATTGAAGATAATTTTTCATACTTTCTAATGAATGTAACTACTGCAGATGATAGTTTCTATACTCAGTACGACGAAATGCCAATGTGTGTTGAGAATGAACCGCCAGTAATCACATTGTTGGGTGCAAACCCATACCATGTGACACTGGGTGACAGTTTCACAGACCCAGGCGCTACTGCTGAGGATCCTGAGGATGGTGACATCACAGACGATATAGCAGTAGGTGGTACAGTAGATACTAATACTCTAGGTAATTACATTCTTACTTACAATGTTGAAGACTCAGAAGGTTTATTAGCAGAAGAAGTAACCAGAATGGTTACTGTAAGTGAAGAACCATCAGAGTGTGAAGACGACGAAGACAACGACGGTGACGAATTGGTCGATGAATTGGATCCAGGATGTTGGAGTGATCCAGATGATCCTGAAACATACAATCCAGACGACAACGACGAAAACCAACAACCAATAATCACATTAACAACAACTACTGTTTATCTAATGGTAGACGATTCATTTGATGCTTTAAGTTATCAAACTGCATCTGACCCAGAAGATGGTGACATCACTGATGACACAGTAGCTTCTAGCACTGTAAATACAGCTATTGCTGGCACTTACAGCGTAGAATATGATGTTGAGGATTCAGAGGGATTAATTGCTGACACAAAGACTCTTTCTGTGGTTGTGGAGGAAGAAGAAGGATCTCCTGAATGTAGCGACGGCATTGATAATGATGAGGATGAATTAATAGATGAAGAAGATCCAACTTGTTATCGTGTAGATCAAGAAGGGGGAGACCCAGTGTATTACCCTGAACTAGACGATGAAGAAAATCAAAAACCAGTTATTAATTTAATTGGTAGTAATGTAAGTTTTACAGTAGGTGGAACTTATACAGAACAAAACGCAGAAGCTGAAGATTTTGAAGATGGCGATATTACAGATGACGTAGTAGTAAACAACAGTAGTGTTAATCCAAACGCTGTTGGTACATACACTGTCACTTACAATGTTACAGATTCAGAAGGTCTACCAGCAGACGAAGTCACAAGAACCGTAACTGTCACTTCAGGTGGTGGCGGAGGCGGAGGAGGTGGTGGTGGTGGCGGTGGAGGAGGTGGTGGTTGTTCAAATTGTGGAGGTGGTCATGTTCCGGTTAATATTATTATCTTTAATGAAGGTATAAAATATTTGGGTGATGGTAATGTAGCCGTATCTTGGAAGACTAATATTCCTGCTACTAGTCAAGTATTATATGGAAGTGAATCAATTGAACATCCTACTTTGCCACAGCTTTACGGGTATGCAACTTCTAGTCCAGAGTATGTAAAATTGAAAACATCACATACAGTAATAATCAATGGCCTAGATGATGGTGTACAGTATTGGTTCAGACCATTATCAGATAATAGTGATACTGTAGAAGTATACGGTATAGAATTAACTTATGATGTAAAGATTAAAAAAGTGGTCGTTGCGAAAAAAGAAGAGCCAAGTGTATGTAATTATCTTTTAGAATACATTAAGCTTGGAAATAGCAATAATCCAGTAGAGGTTAGAAAATTAGAAAATTTTCTAAATGAATTTGAAGGTGAAAAATTAGTGGTAAATGGTATATATGAAAGGGTTGATTTTGAAGCGGTAGAGAGGTTTCAAGAGAAGTATTCAGGAGATGTGCTTAGTCCATGGAATCATATTGCGCCAACTGGTTATGTATATATCACAACCAAGAAAAAAATAAATGAGGTATATTGTGAGAGAGAATTTCCACTTACAAATGATGAGCAAGAAGAAATTGGTGTGTATAGTGGGTTTTTAACTACAAGTAATGTAGATACAGAATTGATTGAAGATGAGGTTAGTAATACAGTTTTTGATGGGGTTGGTGGACCAGTATTGTTGCCAGAAGTTGTTACAGCTAGTGAGTTGATAGTAGATGAATATTTTGAAGCGCCGGTAGAAATAAAAACAAATACAAATGAAGTGAATGAGACAAATATAGATGAAGATATAAATATAGAAAATAATATAGAAACAAACACAGAGGATAATGTAATAGCATTGAGTCCTAATACTAAAAATGTAGAAAAAATTTCATTTTTTACTAGAGTGAAAGCATGGTTTTCTTCGTTGTTTGATGAAGATAAAGCCTTGGCAAAATAATAAAATAAAAATAAAAACAAACTTGTTTAAACAAACAAAAAATCCCGTAAATCGGGATTTTTTGTTTGTAATAAATATTGTTTTATCTAGCGTATTCTACCACTCTTGTTTCGCGAATTACATTTACTTTAATTTCTCCTGGATAGGTGAGTTCACCTTCAATTTTGTGAGCAATGTCTTTGGCAAGGTTATATGATCCATAATCATCAATTATACTTGAATTGATAAATACTCTGATTTCTCGGCCAGCTTGTATAGCATAAACTTTTTCTACACCAGGGAAATCTTTGGCAGTTTTTTCTAATTCTTCAAGACGTTGTACATATTCTTCAAATGTATCGCGTCTAGCACCAACACGAGAAGCAGAAATTGCATCAGCTGCCATGGCAATTTTTGTCAAAAGTAATGGTGGGTTGGTATCGTGATGGGTAAGGGCAACTTGGCAAATATTTTCGTCTATATTGAATTTTTTTAATATGGTATAACCGATTTCTGTGTGTGTCCCTTGGGTATCATGATCAACTGCTTTACCAATATCATGGAAAAATCCGGCTTTGCGAGCGAGAGATGGATCAATTCCACCAACTTCTGTAGCAATAATACCAGCAATATGACCTACTTCTAAAGAATGTAAAAGTACATTTTGACTATAACTGGTGCGGTATTTCAAGCGACCCATAATTGACATTAATTTTGGATCTCCTCCGGCAATTCCCATTTTATAGAAGGCTTCTTCGCCAGCTTTGCGAATATCTACTGCCAAGTCTTTTTTAGCTTCTTCTACATATTCTTCTATTTTGGCTGGTTGGATTCGTCCATCTTTGATTAATTTTTCTAGAGCTAGATGACATACGCGACGACGAATTGGTGAAAAACTTGAAACTAAAATAATATCAGGAGTTTCATCAATCAAAAGTTCACAGCCGGTTAATTTTTCAATGGTTTTAATATTGCGTCCTTCTTTTCCAATGATTCTACCTTTCATTTCATCACTGGGTAGATTTACTACAGTAGAAGTAGTCTCAGCTGCGTGGTTGCAAGCGGTGCGTTGCATAGCATTGATCACTACTTCACGCGCTCTGTTTTCAAGTTTTTCAGCATTGACTTGATCAAATTTGAGTGTTCTTGCCATCAGATCTTCAGCTGCATTTTTTTCTATATCTTGGAAGAGTTCTTCCTTAGCTTGATCTTTGGTATAACCAGCGACAGATTGTAGTTTTTCTATTGCTTGTTCGCGAGCACTTTCAATTTTTTCTTTGATTGCTTGAATTTCTTCAACTTTTTGTTGAAGCTTGGTTTTTCTATCTTCAAACTCCATTAATTTTTTGTCGAACATATTTTCACGCTGTTCAACACGTTCTTGTAGTTTTTTGATTTCTTGACGACGAGCATTTTCATCGTTTTTTGCTTCGTCAATAATCTTAATAGCTTTTTCCTTTGCATTGAGCAATAATTCTTGCTCTTTGTTTTTGGCTTCTGTAATCTTTTTTTCGGCAATGGCTTCAATAGTATTAGAACGTGCTTGGGCTACTTGTTTGCGGATAAAATATCCAACAACAGAACCAATACCTATTCCTACTATAGAGACCGCTGCAATAATAATTTCTGACATAAAAATCTCTCTTTATTCACGAGAAAAGAGATTTGGGGACAGTTTTGATGAGATACGAAAAACTCCCTTAGATAAGGTTAATTAGTTTATTGAGAGTTGAAATATTTTTATACTTATTTGTATAAAGTGTTGAATAAGTATTTTTTTTGCTTGTTTTAGCCATATTTCTTGTCATTCATTCTGCCGCAAATATCCTTCTTGCGATTTTTGCTAAATAAATAAATTATAGAATAATTATATCAGAAAAAGTATTGTTTGTCAATATTTTGTATTTTTATGAGAAAAATCTTATTTTTTTAAATTATAATTGACATATTCAATAATAATGAATATTATATATAATATTCTAAATTTATTTATAAAAAAATATGGGTGAAATGAATCCAGAAATTTTAATTCAAGAGGAATCTTTTAAAGTTAACACTAATAATACATTTGATATAGACAGTTTTAAAAATAACAAAGAAATGTATGAACTTTTAGGTTCACCACTTTTGACAGAAAAAGATTTTAATAGATATCTGAAAAGTAATGAAAATCTTACTAAATTTGATTATAAAGATAATATTAAAAAAGCTTTAAATGATGATGATGATCATTATGTTCGTTTAGAAGCCATAAAATTACTCACTTATTTACCTGAATCCGAAAGATCAGAATACATTAAAAAATGTTTAAATGATGAAAATACTTTTGTCCGTTTAGAAGCCGTAAAATTACTTATTCATTTACCTGAATCCGAAAGATCAGATTATATTAAAAAAGCTTTAAATGATGATGATTATTCTGTTCATGAGGAAGCAGTAAAATTACTCACTTATTTACCTGAATCCGAAAGATCAGATTATATTGAAAAAGGTTTAAATGATGAAAGAGCTTTTGTCCGTTTAGAAGCCGTAAAATTAATTATCAATTTACCTGAATCCGAAAGATCAGAATACATTAAAAAATGTTTAAATGATGAAAATACTTTTGTCCGTTTAGAAGCCATAAAATTAATTATTAATTTACCTGAATCCGAAAGATCAGATTATATTAAAAAATGTTTGAGTGATGGAAATGATGAAAAAAATTCTATCCGTTTAGAAGCCATAAAATTAATTATTAATTTACCTGAATCCGAAAGATCAGATTATATTAAAAAATGTTTGAGTGATGATGATTATTTTGTCCGTTTAGAAACCATAAAATTAATTACTCATTTATCTGAATCCGAAAGATTAGAATATATAAATAGTTATCCTGAATATTTTGAAGAGTTAAAGGACATATTTAGTCAAACACCATTATATAAAGAACAACCAGATAAATTTTTTAAAAGTACATTTAACAAAACAGGTTCAAAAACTACTTTATTAGATAGTGTCCCAGGACAACCAGAAAATACTTTGCGTGATAAAGTAATAATTAGAAATATAGATTTATCAACTTATGAAGCTTGGAAAAAAGCTTATGAAGCATGTAATTTTTGGAAAGAAAAAGGTTTTGATTATGTGCCGGTTGAGCCTATCGTAAAAGTAAATCCTAGCAAAGAAGGAATGTTCAAAGTAGATATAGTAACTAGAGTATTAAAAGGACTTTCTTTTAGTTCATTAATGTCTAAGTCTGGTATGTATGTAGATTATATTAATGATATGGGGATAAAAATAATAGAAGGACTAAATGAATTGGGAATAAAACATGGACATGCACATCAAGGTAATTTTGTTGTAGTTTTTCCAGTGTCTGAAACTGGTAAAATTCAACTTGAAAAATTACCTCGTGTATATATAATTGACTTTGACGAAGCAGAATCTTTGTAATTATTTTTGTCTATTTTTTTAGGGTCAATTGATTTTTCAATAGTATATTCCCCAATTTTTGTTCTTTGAAGTTCGTCACAATATGCGCCGATACCGAGTGTTTGTCCTATATCATTAGCTAGTGATCGGATATAAGTGCCGGTAGAACAATTTATTTCAATAGTTAAATGTGGATAATTGTATTTTAATAGCTTAATATTGTATATTTCAATTTTGTTTGGTTTTCTTTCTATTTCTATTCCTTTGCGGGCTAATTTATAAAGTCTTTTGCCAGCTACTTTTTTGGCGGAGTGCATTGGTGGTATTTGTTCTTGGGGGCCAATAAATTGTTTTAAAATTTCTTTTATTTCTTTTATTTTTGGTTTTTTTGAACTTTTTTCAGTGATTATTCCAGTAGAGTCATATGTGTTGGTTATAGCGCCTAATTTTATTTTAGCGATATATGTTTTTGGTAGATTTTTGAAAGTGTCCAATTGTTTGGTGGCATCGCGTTCTACGCCGACAATTAATAGGCCGGTTGCAAATGGATCAAGCGTACCGGCATGACCAATCTTTTTTATTTTGAGTATTCCTCGCAAATAGCCGACTACATCGTGGCTGGTCCAATCTTTTGGTTTGTTGATTAAAATAAATGGCATATATAATAATTATTATGATACAATATCATTGTATGAATAACAACAATGAGACACTTGGTTGGGGAAAAGTCGTTGAAAATGGTGCAGAGATTTGGGATGATAATCCAGTTTTTAAACAGGACAGAGTTGATTTCAAAGATCGACTCAAGCTTTTATTTTATCCAAAAAAGTATTTATTATATAGATATATTGAAAAAGCCAAAAAAAGAACAAAGATAAATTTGAAAGAGCCTTATCGCATATTGGATTTGGGTTGTGGTACAGGTGCGTCAGTGATTGATTTAAAAAAATTGTTTGGTCACGAAGTTGAAGTAGTGGGTATTGATGTGGTTCGTTTGCAAATTGAATTAGCCAAAAAAAAGATAGTTGAAAATGCTGTGTGGGCTGAAGTTGATTGGTATGATGGAGAGAATATTATGTTTCCGGATAATCATTTTGATGCTGTTTACACTTCTGATGTTTTGGGGCATGTTGCTGATGTACCTCGTTGGTTAAAAGAATTGAATCGAGTATTGCGTCCTAGTGGAGTATTGGCTATGTTTTCAGAGTCAGAACTTGGTCGTCATGCTTATGTTCGTAAATATTTGTTCAACAGAGGACTCAATATTGATCCGCACGCTGAGTTTCATATTTCACTGTATTCCAAAGAAAAATTAAGAGAAATGTTGGAAGAGTCTGGTTTTGAAATAAAAAGAATGTTAAATTCTTTTTGGCTTAGTTTTTTGGTGCATCCAGATGAGTTTTATGAAAAAATACAAGCGCAAAAGAAGTTTTTATTTTTGAGACTTATAAACAAAATTTTGTATAAAATAAAAAAGAAGTTGGGAATTTATGGTATTGCAGTTGCAGAGTTGTATGGATTGGTGGAAATGCTTACGATTGGTCGGTGGATAGAGGGACAGGGGTATATTGTGCTTGCTAAGAAAAAATAGGTAAAAAAAAATTTGCCCACTGGTCTACGGAGAGACCAGTGGGATGATATTAATACAGCCTAAGCTATACATATAATATATAATATCATAAAATAAGTATTTTGTCAAGGGACGATTGGGGGATAAAATTTAAGTTAAATTGGAACTATTTTTATTTAAAATTTGCAATTTTTAAGTATTTTCGTTATAATCTATTTGATTTTTAATCATTTATTAATTTTAAAATATAAAGAGATATGACAATCTTTATTTTTGCTAGTGCACTCGTTGCAATTGTGTACGGTGTTTTTCTAGCGAAGAAAGTAATGAGTTTGCCAGATGGGGACGAAAAAATGAGAAATATTGCTCATGCAATCCAAGAGGGGGCGAAGGCTTTTTTGAATAGACAATACAAGACTGTGGCTGTGGTGGCTTTGGTATTGTTTGTAGTGATTGGTTTGGTGCCAAGTTTGGGCTGGACTACAGCGGTTGCATTTTTGGTGGGTGCATTTTTATCAGCGCTTACAGGATATATTGGTATGTATGTTTCAGTGCGAGCCAATGTTCGTACAGCCGAGGCTGCCAAAGGTGGTTTGAGACATGCGCTTGATGTGGCTGTCAAAGGTGGTAGTGTAACTGGTTTGTTAGTAGTAGGTTTATCATTATTGGGTACGGCTGGAGTCTATTATATAACTCGTGATGTACATGTATTGATTGGTCTTGGTTTTGGTGGTTCGTTGATTTCTATTTTTGCGCGTTTGGGTGGTGGAATTTTTACCAAAGCAGCTGATGTTGGAGCTGATTTAGTTGGTAAAGTTGAAGCTGGAATTCCAGAAGATGATCCACGCAATCCAGCTGTGATTGCTGACAATGTTGGTGACAATGTTGGTGATTGTGCTGGTATGGCTGCAGACTTATTTGAAACTTATGTAGTAACTTCAATTGCGACTATGCTATTAGGTTCGTTATTATTTGTTGGATTTAATGGCGCTGTTATTTATCCATTGGTTATAGGAGCTGTTTCAATTCTTGCTTCAATTATTGGTACTTTATTTATTAAACTTGGAAAGACTGAAAATATCATGCATGCTTTGTACAAGGGTTTAGCAGTGGCTGGTGTTTTGGCTGGTATTGCTTTTTATCCAGTAACAAAAATGTTAATGGCTGGTAATGGAGAATATAATACCACTAGTCTTTATCTTGCATCTTTGATTGGTTTGGTGGTGACTGGGGCTATGATCTTGATCACAGAATATTATACATCTACTAAATATCATCCAGTAAAAAGCATAGCAGCTGCTTCAAAAACTGGTCATGGTACTAATGTGATTGCAGGTTTGGCAGTGGCAATGGAGTCAACTGCTTTGCCAATATTTGTGGTAGTGGCAGCAATGTTAGGTGCGCATACATTGGCTGGTATTTATGGTATAGCAATCGCTGCGATGAGTATGCTTTCAATGGCTGGTATTATTGTGACTATTGATGCTTATGGTCCGATTACAGATAATGCTGGCGGAATTGCCGAGATGGCTGGAATGGATGAAAGTGTTCGTGCTGTGACTGATCCATTGGATGCAGTAGGGAATACTACCAAAGCAGTTACCAAAGGTTATGCTATCGCCTCAGCTGCTTTAGCAGCATTGGTATTGTTTGCTGATTTTACTTATAGTATTCCGGGTAGTTTTGAATTTTTGATAAACGATCCTAGAGTATTGGCAGGATTATTTATTGGTGGTTTGTTACCATATTATTTTGCAGCTTTGGCTATGCAAGCAGTCGGTAAAGCGGCTGGCTCTGTAGTAGAAGAAGTTAGAACTCAGTTCAAGGAAAAACCAGGAATTATGCAGGGGACTGAAAAACCAGATTATGGTAGAACAGTAGATATAGTGACAAAAGCCGCTATCAAAGAAATGAGTCTGCCAGCAGCAATCCCTGTAGTCGCTCCGATAGTGGTTGGTGTTTTACTTGGGGTACAAGCTTTGGGTGGTTTGCTTGTTGGTTCAATTATTACTGGTATTTTTGTAGCAATTTCTATGACATCAGGTGGTGGAGCATGGGATAATGCCAAGAAATATATTGAAGAGGGTCATCATGGTGGCAAAGGTAGTTTTGCGCATCAATCAGCTGTGACTGGGGACACTGTCGGTGATCCATACAAAGATACAGCGGGTCCAGCCATTAATCCGATGATCAAGATTGTGAATATTGTGGCATTGCTGATAGTGGCGTTGTTGGTATAAAAAATAAAATTAAAGAAGTCCTGATGTTATTTTATCAGGACTTTTTTTATTGACAAAATATAAAAAAAATGATATTAAAAAAATGTACGTTTTAGACAGAGGTCTAAAGTAAGCGTACAAACCTAACCGCAGAGGCGGAAAGGAAAAGTAAAATGAGAGACCAGAGGGAAGTACAGAGGAAAGAGTTCCTCGATCAAGTCAACAACATGTTGACTGAAAGAAACTTGAAGGCATTGCCGAAGCTTGGTGATGTTGACAAGGGTGAGATTGAACTCACGGCTGTCGAGGAAGTTCTCGATGGTATGAGTCGGTTTCACACGGACGTGCGTTTTAAGTGTATCTTTCCGGGCGGGGGCACCGGAAGTTTCCAGATACGTTGGAACGCCAATAGTGCCGTGTCAGATGGTGCGGTTTTTTTGCCAATTATCAATGGGAAAGTCGCTGTGGTAAAGCAGTGGCGTCCGACCATGGGTAGGTGGACATATGAGGTACCTCGGGGGTTTGGTGAAGCGTTGGATAAAGCAAAGGTCAATGGCCAGTACGGTCAGATCAAAATTGCGGATCTTCCGCTTAACAACCTCTTTCGGGAGCTTGGAGAGGAAGTCAAGAAGGGTGCAGAGGTATCCTCGATTGTTTTCCTTGGCAATGTCGCCGAAAACACTGGTACACATACTGCTATGCCATCCTTCTACATTGTCAACTTCAAGGTTGACGAAGACGTTCTAGAGCAGAGACTCAAGGGTGCTGAAGAAGGCATCAAGGTTCAGTTGTGGACCATCGACAAAGTTAAGAGTGAACTTGGTGGCAAGTTGAATGACTTGCATACCATCGGGGCAGTAGCCCTGGCGCTCAAGCATATGTCCGAGCTTCCGCGCTAGTCGCGAGCAGGATAATGCCAGTTGTATCGGGCACCGTTTCGGCGGTGCTTTTTTAATTAAATTAAAGAAGGCCTCTATGCGAGTAGCACGAGGCCTTTGTGTTTTTTCCTCCTTGTCGAACTTTGTTTGTCCGACTAGTTGTTTTTTTTGATCCGCAGAACTTTGCCTGCGATAATGGATACGATTGCCATGCCGGCAGAGAACAGCGCGCCCATTTTGGCAGAGCCAGTAATGGTGGCGTCTGTAAAAGCTACTCCAGCCACAAACAAGGCTACTGTTAGTCCAATGGATGCAATCATGCCTGCAACTACCAAGTCAATCTTGCTCATACCTGTTGGCAATGGTGAACCTAGGAGTTTATCTGCAATCAATGATAACAGAGTGACTCCAAAGGTCTTGCCAATTACCAGAGAGATCAGGACTGCCCAAGTAGCACTCCCAACATTTGAGAAGACAACCCCAGCATTCGCCAGCCCAAATGCGAATAGGCCGATGTCAACTGGAAGTTTGAACACCTCCTCAAATCTGTTTAGAGTATCTTTGTGGCCTTTGCCATGTTCAGCGAATAGTCCTTCATCTCGCTTGGGCCCCGGCATGCAGGGCACAATCGGTACAAGGGCTAAGGCTGGATGAAGTCCAGCGAAGTACAGACCTATCCAACTGATAACTCCCGCTACTAGGTGGGGTTTGAAGCTGTTGTTATTGTTTTTGATTGCGATGTGTTTGAACATCACAACAGAGAATAAAGCTACAGCTACTAGTATTAGGTAGTTTACTTGCACAGGGTGCTTGGGGTCTGGATAGAAAATAGCAATAATACCCAGTCCAATGGCATCGTCAGCGATTGCCAAAAGCAGTAGGAAACTCACTGCTGGGTGTTTGGAGCCAAATACTACTTTAGCGACCAACCATGCGATTGCTATGTCTGTAGCAGTCGGGATACCCCAACCATTTTTTATGCTTATGTCGCCATTGAAGTGAACATAAGTAAAGTACACACAAATTGGGCCAACAACTCCACCAAGGGTAGCAAGAAGCGGGTTCACCGCTTTCTTTATCGGATTTAGATTGCCTCCAGGCAGAAATGACTCAGTAATTTCTTTGGTAGCAATGCCAAAGAAAAATACCATAAAGATGTCATTTACTAGAAAGTGAAAATTGAATTCACCGCCAAATGGTGACCAGTGTATAAAGTTATAATAACTATTGTGACCAAGATTGGCCCACAACAATGCTGTTACTACACCAGTAATCAATGGAATGGCAAACTGTTGAAGGGTTGCTATTGGATTTCTTTTGGACATCTTCTCCCCCAATGGTTGTTTGTTTTTCTATGCGCAAAATGTGCATAGTCGCATATTCTAACAATAAATTATTAAGTTTGTCAAGATATAAAAAGATTTTTATTATTGATTTAGTTGACTTTTTGGCTTAATTAATATATAATCTACTCATTAAATTATTATTCATATATTCATGAATGTAACTGAATTGGCTAGACAGCTTAGAATAAATACAAAACAAATGTTGGAAATATTACCTGCACATGGTTTTGATATTGGTGCAAAAGCGGTAAAAATTGATGATAGGGTTGCCAATCAGATAATGCGTCAATGGAAATACATTAAAAAAGCTATTGAGGATAAAGAAAAAAAAGCCAAGGCAGAACAATTGTTGAAAGAAAAGGAAATGCGTAAACAAGTTGGCGAGTCTGTTGCTTTGCCTAGTTTGATTACTGTTCGTGATTTTGCCAGTAGATTAAATTTACCAGTAACACAATTGATTACTGAACTTATGAAAAATGGCATTTTAGCCAATCAAAATCAAAATATTGATTATGATACCGCGGCTATTATGGCAGAGGAACTTGGTTTTACAGTTTTGAAAGAAACTGGGGATAGAATGGTAGAAGACGACAATAGTCATGTATTGGAAAATGCATTACAAAAAGGTGAAAATAAAACTAGAAGAGCTCCGGTAGTTGTAGTTATGGGACACGTCGATCATGGTAAAACTAAGTTATTGGATAGTATAAGACAAACAAATATAGTTGATACTGAATCAGGTGGAATTACTCAACATATAGGCGCATATCAAACTATTTGGAAAGATCCAAAAACAAAAGAAGAAAGACCAATGACTTTTATTGATACTCCTGGTCATGAAGCTTTTACAGTGATGAGATCTCGTGGGGCTAAAATTGCTGATTTGGCTATTTTGGTAGTGGCAGCCGATGATAGTGTAAAACCACAAACAGAAGAAGTTATTCAGATTATAAAAGCGGCTAAGCTTCCGTTTGTAGTGGCTATAAACAAAATTGACAAAGAAACAGCCGATATCCAACGAGTAAAAACAGAGCTTTCACAACGTGATGTCTTGGCAGAAGAATGGGGTGGATCAGTCCCAATGGTAGAGATTTCTGCCAAAGAAAAATTAAATATTGATAAATTACTTGATGTATTACTTTTGGTTTCTGATATGAATGCCGATAGTATGCAAGCAGATACGAGTATTCCAGCTGTTGGTACTGTGATTGAGTCGCATGTTGACAAAGGTACTGGGCCGGTAACCACTATATTGGTTCAAGCAGGTACCCTTAAAAAAGGTGATCCACTGGTATTGAATGGTGAAATATATGGCAAAGTTAGAGCCATGCATGATTATAAAGGTGAAGAAATTTTAGAAGCAGGACCAAGTGTGCCAGTGCAAATCATTGGATTTAAAGTGGCCCCTGAAGTTGGTGATATAATGGATGTTGGTCTTGCAAAAGGTGCTCAAAAAATTGATGCAAAACAAAAATATTCACAACAAACCGGTGCAGAAAATAGGTCTGCCTTTCAATCAAATGAAAGTGAAGAAGATGGAAAAAATAAAAAATATTTAAATATTGTTATAAAAGCCGATGTATTGGGTTCACTTGAAGCTATTATTGGTGCTCTTGAGAATATTCAGCATGAAGAAGTGCGGGTAAAGATTATTGGTAAAGGCCTTGGAAATATAAATGAAAATGATATTGCCAAAGTTGAAAGTTCTGGTGGCGCGATTCTGGCTTTTAAGGTTGGGGCAACACCAATGGCAGGGGAGAGTATTCGTGACAAGAAAATACAATTTTTAAAGTTTGACATAATTTATGATTTGATTGATTGGGCAAAAGACGAGTTAGAAAAAATGTTGGAAAAAGAATTGGTGACAACAGAAATTGGCAATTTAAAAGTATTAGCAATTTTTAGAACTGATAAAGGCGCTATGACATTGGGTGGTAGAGTGGAGATAGGTAAAGTTATAAAAGATGCTTTGGTCAGAATAAAAAGAGAAAAAGAAATTGTTGGTATAGGCAAGGTATCAAAATTACAAACTGGACAATCAGAAACAAAACAAGTGCCACAGGGATCAGAATGTGGTCTGCGTATTGAAAGTAAAACAAAAATAGAAGCGGGTGATATTTTAGAATTTTATACAGAAGAACTTGTGGTTAGAAAAATGAATTTAAAAAAATAATGTGTATTATATTGGCTTGGCATAAGGGCTTGCTAAAATAATTCAGAAATAATATAATAATGAATGCTAAATCATTATTTTTTTAATTAAATAGTATGAATGAATTAAAGCTTACAGATGGAAATTTTGAGGGAGAGGTATTAAAGTCAGCAGTACCAGTATTGGTTGATTTTTGGGCACCATGGTGTGGTCCTTGTCAAATGATGGGTCCTATTGTGGAAGAATTATCAAGTGAATATGACCAAAGTAAAATTAAAGTTGGTAAACTTGATGTTGATCAAAATCAAGCAGTAGCAGGAAAATACCAAGTAATGAGTATTCCTACTTTTTTGATATTTAAAGGTGGAGAAGTGGTTGATAAAATGGTTGGTGGAGTACAGAAAGAAAAATTAAAGGAAATGATGAATAAATACGTTTAATGTAAATTTATGTCAAATCCTTTTAGTAATGCAATGAGACAGTTGGATAAGGCTGCTGATATCATCAATTTGGATAAAAATATTCATGAAATATTGAAGTCACCTGATAGGGTAGTTTCTATTTCTATACCTGTAAAAATGGATAATGGGGATATAAAAGTATTTGCAGGGTTTCGTAGTCAATACAATAATACATTAGGTGTGTATAAAGGTGGTATTAGATATCATCATGGAGTAACTATTGATGAAGTAAAAGCTTTATCATTTTGGATGGCAATCAAATGTGCGGTTGTAAATATTCCAATGGGCGGTGCTAAAGGCGGGGTTATAGTTTCTCCAAAAGAATTATCTGAAGGTGAGATTGAAAGATTGTCTCGTGGTTATATACAAAAAATATGGCGATTAATTGGATCAGATAAAGATGTGCCAGCGCCGGATGTATATACAACTCCACAGATTATGGCTTTGATGCGCGATGAATATGAAAAATTAGTCGGACATACAGATCCAGGTGTTATTACTGGTAAACCGATTGAAAATGGTGGTTCTGAGGGTAGGTCTTTTTCAACTGCGCAAGGTGGGGTATATTGTGTAGATGAATTAGCCAAGAAAATGAATTGGGTTTCAGAGAATACAACGATTGCAATTCAAGGGTATGGTAATGCCGGGTCTCATATGGCTCGTATTTTACATGGATTAGGTTATAAAATTGTGGCGATTAGTGATTCAAAAGGTGGTGTCTATAATGAAGATGGGATTGATCCAGCCAAAGCTGAACAAATAAAAAAATCTGGTGGACGACTTGGTTGTTATTGCGTGGGTACGGTTTGTGATATTGTTGATATCAGTACCGATGGCCCATGTAGAGCCATTAGTAATGATGAGATTCTTGAATTGGATGTTGATATTTTAATTCCAGCTGCGCTTGAGAATGTTATTACTATTGAAAATGCTGACAAAATAAAAGCAAAGACAATCGTAGAGCTTGCAAATGGACCAACTACGCCAGAAGCCGATGAAATTTTGAATAAAAATGGTGTGGTAATTGTTCCAGATGTATTGGCAAATGCTGGTGGTGTAACAGTAAGTTATTTTGAATGGGATCAAAATGTAAAAGGTGAACATTGGACTGAAATGGAAGTTTTGAATAAGTTGGAAAAAATAATGAAAAATGCTTTTGATGATGTGTGGAGTATAAAAGAAAAATATAATATTGATATGAGAACATCTGCGTTTGTTTCGGCAGTTGAAAGAATTGCTAAAAAGATAAAAATTTAAATTTTATTTAAAAAATAGTTTATTTAAACTATTTTTTATTCCTCAAATATATTACGTAGTTTTTGTTTTATTCTAAAAATAATACTAGCTACTGTATTGCTTTTTATACCTTCTTCTTGTGCTAGTTTAGCGACACTTTTCCCAGCCACTCTTCCTTTTATTATAGCCTGTTCTCTCTCGGTAAGAGTTTCTATTGCTTGATTTATTTTATCTCGTATTCTAGCTTCATCAATAGCATTATCAAATAGTTGATCATTATTTGGAATTGTGCTTGTATCTGGATAAATATTTTCCTTAAATTCTTCATATTCTTTTTCTTTTGTTCTTTTTTCTTTTCTAAAAGTATCCATAATAGTATTATATGTAATTGAAAAAAGCCAAGATTTAAAGTTGACTTCATCTTTAAATGTATCAAGTTTATTCCATACTTTTAGCCATGTACTTTGTAATATATCTTCAGTTTTTGATGGAGAATGTGTTTTTGATATTATAAAAGCATAAAGATCACGATTGTATATATTGTATAGTTTTGTGAATGCTTTTTTATCTCCATTTTTTGCTTGTCCTATTAATTCCGTTATGTTCTCTTCTGATTCGCTTGGGTTTATTTGTTTTTCTGGATTATATGTGATTTTTTCATTAGACATAAAAATAAATAATGATTTATATAATTAAATCATTATAAGGATATATTGTCAAAAAATTTAACTTGATTCTTTCTAGCTATTTTGTTAATATAGGGTTTATTATGCAAGATTTTTTGAAAGAGACAATCAGAGAAGCCGGGGGTATTGCCAAGGAATATTTTTATCAAGGAGTTGTTCATAGGATGAAAACTTCTTTGGGTGATTTGGTTACAGACGCTGATATTGCAGTCAGTAATTTTTTGATAGAAAAAATACATGAAAAGTATCCAGATCATCAAATTCATACAGAAGAAGAGGGCGATGATATAAATCCTGGAGCTCAATATGAGTGGGTACTTGATCCGATTGATGGTACGCGTAATTTTGCCATGGGAATATCTTTTTGGTGTATTATGGTAGCCGTACTCAAAGATGGCGAATTGTATATGTCAGCTATATATAACCCTTTGGCAGATGAATTGTTTTTTGCTGAAGCAAATAAAGGGGCATTTATGAATGATAAAAAAATAAAAGTAAATGATGTTGATGTTTTGGATCATGGTAATGGTGTATTGATGCGTGGTATCAATACTGATCGTGAAGAAGAATATAAAAATATGTTAGCAAAAGTGTCGGTTGGTAGTAATATGTGGATGCTTAATTTTGGCACGATGTTGAGTTTGTGTCATTTGGCAATGGGTGGTATGGAATATTTTGCAGTTAATGTTGGTTTTGATCATGATTATTTGCCGGGAGTGTTAATTGCCAAAGAGGCTGGAGCAGTCGTGACTGATAGTCAGGGTGAACCATGGACTCGATATAAGCGTGATATAGTAGTATCAAATTCAAATTTACATTCAAAACTTTTAGAACTATTCAAATAATATGCAGGAATATAATCCAAATAAAATAGAATCAAAATGGCAAAAAGAATGGGAAAAAAACGGCCTTTATAAAACGCCAGAAGATGTTATTATAGAAAATAAAATGTATATATTGCCACAATTGCCATATCCATCAGGATCTGGTTTGCATGTGGGTCATGCAGAAGTATATTCGGCATGTGATATATATGCGCGATATCAGAGAATGCAAAAAAAGAAAGTTTTGCAAGTAATAGGCTGGGATAGTTTTGGATTGCCAGCAGAAAATTATGCAATAAAAAATAATGTGCACCCAAAAATAAGTACAGACAAAGCCATTGATAATTTTAGGAGTCAAATTAAGTCATTGGGTATTTCTGTAGATTGGGATCGTGAAGTTGGGGCGCATAATCCTGATTATTACAAATGGACACAGTGGTTTTTTTTGCTTATGTATAGACGTGGTCTTGCTTATCGTAAAAAACAAAGTGTCAATTGGTGCGATAGTTGTAAGACTGTGTTAGCAAATGAACAAGTGGTTGAAGGTCATTGTGAGCGTTGTGATACAGAAGTAGTCCAAAGAAAAATGGATCAATGGTTTTTGAAAATTACTGATTATGCAGATCGGTTAGCAAAAGATTTGGATAAAGTAGATTGGCCAGCAGAAACAAAACGAAGACAAAGGCAATGGATAGGTCGGAGTGATGGGGCTGAGGTTGATTTTAAAATCAAAGATTTTGATTATAAGATTTCAGTATTTACTACTCGTCCAGATACGCTTTTTGGGGCGACATATTTGGTATTGGCTCCAGAAGGTTTGATCGTGCAAGAATTAAGAGGGCAAGTAGAAAATTGGTTAGAGGTTGAAAAATATATTGATGAAACAAAAAAGAAAACAGAACTTAATCGTCAAACACAAAAAGAAAAAACTGGGGTAGAATTGAAGGGTATTAAAGCGATTAATCCGGTTAATGGAAAAGAGATGCCTATTTGGATTGCTGATTATGTTTTATCAACTTATGGTACAGGGTCTATTATGGCAGTGCCGGCGCATGATGAGAGAGATTGGGAGTTTGCTAAGAAGTTTGGTTTGGAAATAAAAGTTGTCGTAATTCCGGTGATAGATAGTAGACCAGATGAATTGTTGAATGAAAAAATAAATTTTTATACAAATGAAACGTTACAACACGGCAGTTATTCTAAAGAAGGCTTATCAGTAAATTCCAATTTTTTAGATGGTTTAAAAAGTGAAGAAGCCAAAGAAAAAATGATAGCTTGGCTTGAAGAATATAATGTTGGCAAAAGAAAAGTCCAATTTAAACTTCGGGATTGGTCAGTGTCTCGCCAAAGGTTTTGGGGAGCTCCAATTCCAATGGTATTTAATGAAACAAGAAAAAACAAAAAATATGAATATATTTTTATTCATGGGTATGGTGGGGACAGTGAGTCAAATTATTTTCCAAAATTAAAAAAAGATTTAGAAGCAATTGGCCATACAGTGATTGCTTTTGATTTGCCAAATACGGAAAAGCCAAATATTTGTGAACAAATGCAGTTTTTGCTTGAAAATATTAGTATAAGTGAAAATACTGTTATTTTGGCACATAGTCTTGGTGGGGCTGTAGCCATGAAGATGTTAGAACATGAAAACAAAAAAGTTGCTAAAGTGATTTTTTCTGATTGTTTTTTTGAGCCAAAGTTTGCCGATGTTGCACGACCAGTTGTTGAGAGTAGCTGTGATTGGAATTTTGATTTTGAAAAATTAAAGACATTGTCAGAGGAGTTTGTAGTTGTTTTTGATTCTAATTGTCCGGTAATTCCTCGTGAACATAGTGAAAAGTTTGCCAAAAATTTGGATGCAAGAATAGTATTTGCGCGGGCTAATGGACCTCATTTTATGAGTATTCACGAACCAATAATTTTAGAAGAGTCATTGGTCAATGGTTTAAAACCAGTTAAATTTGATGATTTGCCGGTGAAATTGCCTGATGATGTAGATTTCAAACCTACTGGACAATCTCCTTTGACATATTCAAAAGATTTTCAAAAAGGTATTGAAGATAAATATGGTTTGGGTTGGGAGAGAGAAGTGGATACACTGGATACGTTTATGTGTTCTAGTTGGTTTTATTATCGTTATCTTGATCCAAAAAATGATGATGAGTTCGCCTCAAGTATTGCCTTAAAAAAATGGATGCCAGTAGATTTTTATCTGGGTGGTGAGGAACATGTTAATGGACACTTATTGTATTCAAGGTTTTTCACCAAAGTTTTATTTGATGCTGGATATATTGATTTTGATGAACCATTTATGATGCATAGGCATCAAGGTATGATTTTAGGTGAAGATAGCAAAAAAATGAGCAAACGTTGGTCAAATGTTATAAATCCATCTGATGTTGTAGATGAATTTGGAGCAGATACTTTTAGAGTATATGAGATGTTTATGGGTCCACTCGAACAAACTAAACCATGGAATACTGATGGTGTTCGTGGGGCGCGTAGATTTCTAGATAGAGTGTGGAATTTATACAAAAAAGTAAATTCTACAGAAAATTTAGAAGTTGAATACGATTCAATTCTTCACAAGACTATAAAAAAAGTTGGTGATGATTTGGCTACTTTTAGATTCAATACGGCCATTGCAAAGATGATGGAATTGACAAATGAATTTGTAAAAAGTGATAAAATTAGGCATACAGATTTTGAATTATTTTTAAAGATATTATCTCCATTTGCTCCACATATGACAGAAGAATTGTGGTCTGATATGGGTAATAAAAAATCAATATCATTAGAAGTTTGGCCTCAATATGATGAGAATAAAGTTATGGATAGCAAAATTATAGTGGTGGCGCAAGTAAATGGTAAAGTACGGGCAAGTTTTGAAGTGGATGTTGATATTTCAGAGAGTGATATTAAAAAGATAGTGTTAGAAGATGCTGTTGTCAAAAAATGGTTAGCTGGCAAAGAGCCAAAGAAAGTAATTTATGTTAAGGGAAAGTTAGTATCAGTTGTAGTTTAGTTATGAATTACAATATAATAAATTCCAAAAGCAAAACGTTTATAGCGTTTTGTTTTTCTTTTCTTATTGGTGTTGTAATAGCCTCAATATTTAAATTTAATTTTGATTATGTAGTCTGGGGTTTTGTGTTTGTAATTTTGATTGGATTATTAGTTGCATTTAGAAAAAGTAAAAGTAAAGTATTTATTTTTGTAAATGTACTATTGATTATACTAGGAATTTGTAGATATAATTTTGCCTTGCCAAATGATAATGAAAAATATATTAGCCATTATAATGGCAATAAGTTTAAATTTGTTGGTTATATTAGCACTGAGCCAGATGTACGAATTGTTGATATTCGTTATGTAGTTCAAAGTGATGATTTAAAAGGCAAAGTCTATTTTAAAAGTACTTTATATCCAAGATATGATTATGGAGATAGAGTTGAGATTGAATGTGATTTGGTAACACCAGAGGCATTTGATGATTTTAGGTATGATATGTATTTGGCAAATATGGGTGTATTTTCATTGTGTGTGAATCCTTATGTATCCAGGTTAGATGGATATGGTGGTAGTATATTTTTTCGTGAAATAATGAAGTATAAAAATATTTTTGCTGGGCAAATAAATAAGTTATGGCATGAGCCATATGCTAGTTTTATGGCTGGACTTTTGTATGGTTATCGTGGTGGTTTGGGAGATTTGCAGGAACATTTTAATAGGACTGGTATTACTCATATCGTGGCAATTTCTGGATATAATATTTCAATTATTTCAATAATGTTGATTACAATATTTGTTCGATTATGGATTCCAAGAAAAAAAGCATTTTGGATTATTATTTTTTGTATTTTTTTGTTTGTAATATTTGCTGGGGCAAGCGGGTCTGTTGTCCGAGCTGGGATTATGGGGTCAATAGTTCTTTTGTCCAAGTATTTGGGTAGGAAAAATAGAATGGCGAATACTATTATTTTTACAGCCGTATTGATGACAATTTATAATCCATTTGTATTGGTATGGGATATTGGATTTCAATTGTCATTTTTGGCTACAATTGGGTTGGTTTATTTGTTGCCAATTTTAGAAGATAAATTTAAAAAATTTCCTAATTTGTTTTCAATAAAGACATTATTTTTATCTACTATTTCGGCTATTATACTGACATTTCCATTGACATTGTATCAGTTTGGTAGATTTTCAATCGTAGCTCCAGTCGTTAATATATTGGTTTTGTGGTTGATTCCATTTATAATGTTATTTGGTTTTATTAGTGTTTTATTGAGTTTTCTTTTTTATCCAATTGGGCAAATGTTCGCTTGGCTTACTTTTTTAGGTTTGAAATATATAACATTTATTACAGTTTGGTTTTCTACTTTTGAATATTCTTCTGTTGAATTTCAAGTACCATTATTTTTTATCTTTGTTATTTATTTTGTAATCTTTTTTATTATTTATAAATTAAAAAAATGATGATTGACTAATCATTATTTTTTTGATATTTTAATATGAACTATTTATTAGGAGGTTATTTTGTCCAGACAACGCATATTTAGGCATAATCAATTGTCTTTGGGGTTAACAGATCATAATGTTAAGGTAGGTGTACGAGATAATTCAGGAGAAACTATTGTTATAAGTAATCCAACATTACTTTCAGAAGTTTGTCAAAATTATACTCAAATGCCATTTAGGCTTGGTTATAAATATCCCATAGATGAGATACTAGATTGTTGGCTAGAAATTTTTGATGCTAGTAGTAATAGCATTGGTCGGATTTATAGGAATGGTATCTTCTATTTTATGGAGATAGATACACTCAAAGAAGCTTTGGGGTGGCTTATTTTGACTAGTCTTGGTAGAGAAGTAGAGGTGGATACACTATATAATTTAAACAATGTGATTAGAGTACTTCGATCTAAAATCAATAATGGTAATTATTTAACAGATGAATACTTACTCAGTATATTAAATTATAGTTGTAGATATAAAGTTGATCTATCTGTTGCTCGTGATCTGTTTATTATGGTTAATAATAAAGAGAATGATAAAATTTGTGATAAGTAGTTTTGGTCGCCATATGTTAAATATTCATATGGTCGACCTTTTTAATTTTGACAACTATGGTTTATTGTACAAGTATTTTGGAGTATAATGTGTATAATATCTTTAATAAATATTCATGAAAAAAACATTTTTTATAGTTTTGGCATTTTTAGTAGTAGTTATTGTAATGTTGATTTATATAAAAATTGATAAAAAAACTATTATTAAGAGTGTGGAAAATACTAGTATTTCTCCACAGGATAAAAATGAATTTAAAAGTTATTTGAAAGTAAGCTTTTTGGATGTTGGGCAGGGTGATGCGAGTATGATTGAGTGGCCTAGTGGCAAGCAAATGCTGGTGGATTGTGGCAGGGATGCGAGTGTTTTGTCTGGTCTGGGAGATTTTATGCCTTTTTATGATAAATATATAGATTATTTATTGATCACTCATCCAGATTATGATCATTTTGGTGGATGTATTGATGTTTTGAAGAGATTTGATATCGGAGAGATTGTATATAATGGTTTAGTTGCGGATAATAAGGCTTGGGATTATTTTTGGGATTTGGCGATTTCTGAAGGTGCAACTATAACTCGCATTAGTAAATTGGATACATGGAAGATTGAAAATTCAGAGTTGAAATTTTTGTACCCAGATTCAGATATTTCTATTAAGGGTATAAATAATAATGATAGTTCAATTGTGTTTCTTTTATCATTTGGAGAAATGGATATTTTGTTTACAGGGGATGCAGAAGAAGGGTTGGAAGAATATTTGGTAACTACATATGATAATATTCTTGATTCAGAAATATTAAAAGTTGGACATCATGGTAGCGGGACATCATCAATTACAAAGTTTATTGATGCTGTTAAACCAAAATATTCTGTGATTTCTGTTGGTGAAGATAATAATTATGGACATCCTTCATTGAGAGTATTAAAACGATTAGAAAGGGTTCAAAGTGAAGTTTTTAGGACTGATTTATTGGGTAATATTAGCTTTAATATTTATGAAAATCGTATTGAAAGAGTGTTTGAATGAAATAATATATAGTGTATAATATATTTATGAAAGACCCTTTTATAAAGTTTATTGTTCTGGCAATTGTGCTTATAATAGTATTATTGTCTTTTGTAGTTTTTGGTTCAAGAGTAGACTATATTACTAATACGCCAACATCATTATATAAGAAAGTTTCTGGTAATTATGACAAAAATGAACAGAAGAAAATTATTAATAGTATAGTAGGAGATAGTGAAATTAACGATTTGACTGAAATGCAAAAGTGTTTAATTTCGCTTTTAGGCTCAGAAACAATTTTAAAAATTCAAAATGATATTATGGAGATTACACCAGATGTTAATGCTGTTATAGAAGAATGTAATGAGCGTATAGCCAATTTATAATTAAGTTTAATTAAATAAAATATGACATTAATAATTAGGTGGTTAGTTAATGCGATTGCTTTATTAGGTATTTCTTATTATCTACCAGGAGTTTTGGTAGAGAGTTATTATACGGCTTTGGTTACAGCATTAATTTTAGGATTGGTAAATGTTGTAATTCGTCCAATTATATTATTTTTTACATTACCATTGAATTTTATTACTTTAGGATTGTTTACATTGGTAATAAATGGTTTTCTTTTTTGGTTTGTAAGCACTATTGTTGATGGTTTTACAGTGGTTGGTTTTATGACGGCTTTTTGGGGCGCATTGATTATGACAGTGGTTGGTTGGGTTTTGAGTGTATTACTTAAGAAATAATTATCTAATAAATTATGTATAAAATACTTTCAGTTGGTGGATCAATTGTTATTCCAAAAACAGGTTTCAATGTTCCTTTTTTGAAAAAGTTTAAAGCCATGATCTTACGACGGGTTTCCCAAGGAGAAAAATTTATTTTGGTTATTGGTGGTGGTGCGACTGCTAGATTATATCAAGCTGGAGCCCAAAAAACATCAAAATTATCCAATGATGAATTGGATGAATTGGGGATTTATACTACAGTTTTGAATGCGCAGTTTGTGCGGTATATGTTTAAAGACTTTGCTTATAATGAAGTTGTAAGTAATCCGACCAAAAAAATTAAGACAGACAAAGCCATAATAATTGCTTCTGGTTGGAAACCGGGTTGTTCTACTGATTATGATGCAGTTTTGTTAGCCAAAACTTATGGCGCAAAGGAAGTTTTAAATTTATCAAATATTGAGTATGTGTATGATAAAGATCCAGCAAAGTTCAAGAATGCCAAAAAGATTGAGGAGATTGGCTGGGAGGCATTTAGGCGGGATATAGTAGGGGATAAATGGGTAGCAGGCAATAATGCTCCATTTGATCCAATTGCTAGTCGCGAGGCGCAAAAGTTGGGTTTGGTGGTATCAATATTGAAAGGCAGTGATTTGGCAGAAGTACAAAAAGCTTTGAGTGGAAAAAAATTCAGAGGTACTGTGGTTGGTAAAACTTTGTAAAATATATATTAAAAAATATCCAGATTAATCTGGATATTTTTTTATTCTGTAATTATTTTTCTGCGTTCTGAATCTATATATTCAATTGATATTTTTTTATTATTTTTGCCTGTAAATAGATGACTGACTTTGTCTGGCCATTCAATTATGCACAAAGTATCTGGTTTGTATAAATAATCTGTAATGCCCACATCTTCTAAATCATTTTTGTCACGAAGTCTGTATGTATCACAATGAACCACTTTTTTTATTTTTGGGTGGATTGCTTTGTAAACATTCATCAGGGCAAAAGTTGGACTAGTAGCAATTTCTTTGACGCCTAATTCTTTGACTAATCCTTTCGTTAGGGTAGATTTACCAGAACCGAGTTCACCATATAATAAAATAACATCACCACCATTGATACTTTTGGCAATTTGTTTACCAACTTGTTCCATGTCTTCTGATGTGACAGTTTTGTATTCCATACTATATATTAATTTGGAAGTGGAAAAGATTTACACATTTCTTTTACGCTTTCTTTGATTTTTGCTAATTCATCGTCATTATCAATATTAATTATAGCAGAATTTATAAAATTAGCAACGGTTTTCATTTCTTGTTCTTTCATTCCTCGGGTGGTTAATGCTGGAGTACCGAGCCTAATTCCTGATGGATCAAAAGCTTTGCGTGGATCATGAGGGATGGTATTTTTGTTTACTGTTATCCCAGCTTTACCGAGGGCTTTTTCAGCTTGGGTTCCGGTGACATTTTTATTAATTAGATTGATTAATAATAGGTGAGTTTTTGTTCCACCTGTAACTAGGTTGAATCCTTTTGACAATAATTCTTCTGCCAATGTTTTGGCATTTTTGACAACTTGTTCGGCATATACTTTGAATTCTGGTTGCATTGCTTCTTTGAGAGCAACTGCAATGGCAGCAGTTTGGTGATTGTGTGGACCGCCTTGAAGTCCAGGTATAATAGCTCTGTCAATTAAAGTTGGTATATCTTTTTTAGTTCTTTCAACTTTTTTAAGTGGCGTAGAAGGGTTACCATTGGCCATTATTATTGCGCCACGAGGACCGCGTAAAGTTTTGTGAGTGGTCGTAGTAACAACATCAGCAATACCGACTGGATTTTGATATACTCCACCAGCAACAAGTCCGGCAACATGAGACATGTCAGCTAATATAAAGGCGCCAACTTCATCAGCAATTTCTTTGTATTTTGCCCATTCATAAATTTGCGGATAAGCAGTTCCTCCAGTAACAATAAGTTTTGGTTTGTGTTCATGAGCTAAGGCGCGCATTTCATCAATATCTATAAATCCATCTTCACGACAACCATATTGAATACTATTATAAAAAACTCCTGAAAAATTTACTTTGAGACCATGAGTCATATGGCCACCATGGAATAAATTCAAACCCATTACTGTATCGCCAGGGTCTACAAGGGCAAAATATACTGCAAAATTGGCTGGACAGCCAGAGTGGGCTTGAACATTGGCCCAGTCAGCTCCAAAAAGTGCTTTAGCACGGTCACGGGCAAGATTTTCAACTATATCTACATTTTCACAACCGCCATAATATCTCATGCCAGGGTAACCTTCTGAATATTTGTCAGTCAAACGTGAGCCAAGGGCTTCCAAAACTGCCCCAGAGGTATGATTTTCTGATGGTATCATTTCTAATCCTTCAGATTGGCGTCCTATTTCTTTTTTGATTAATTCAAATATTTGTGGGTCTTGGTTTTGAAGCATATTATTTTATTTGTATAATTTATTCAGGTTTTGTATATTTTTTAAGAATACCATCTTTATCATAATACCAAACTTGGTTTCTAGATGGTTCTTTTTCATGACCCGGTTCAATATTTTCTCCCTCTAGTACAGATGCTCCAAATTCACCTTTAGCTGCATAAAGTGCTTTATCTGATTTTATTTTTAGTGCCTCTAAATCAGCCACTTCATTTTGTGGTGCGTTTACTCCAGCGCTGATAGTGACATCAATTTTTTTTCCTTCGTATTTAAATTCGTATTTTGCAACTGCTCTTCTTAATTTTTCTGCTACCTCCGGTCCACTACCATTTGCATTAGCTGCTAATACTACTAGTTCTTCTCCGCCGTAGCGAGTAACAATGTCTCCTTCACGTAATGTATTTTTTAGAACTTCTGCCAAGGTCTTGAGCACATAGTCACCACCGGCGTGTCCATAATTGTCATTAATACTCTTAAATTTGTCCACATCAATCATAATAAAAGAAAATTCTTTATTTTCTCTTTTTCTTCTCTCTAGGTCTTTCTCTAGAGCTACACGATTTGGTAGTTTGGTAAGTGAATCAGTTTGACCTTTTATTCTTTCAAGTATGGTTTCTTTTATGGATCTTTCTATAACTTTGCTACCAGGACCACTTTCGTATATAGAAGTTGGTTCATCTGGTTCTTCAGAACGCAAATTATCTTCCTCAACTGCATAGGATTGAATAATTGTTTCTTTTGACACACCTAATTCTTCGGCAAATTTTTCCATTCTTTTATCAAAAGCTTCACGTTCAGCTTGCATTTTTTCTTCGTATGATAATTCTGGCATATTATTTGGATTATATCCACCACTTTCTATACTCATATATTATTTATTTAGTATATGTTTTTAAATTATTATGGTCAAGTAATTATATTGATTTTACCATATAGCTTCCTTTTTTTGAATAACCCACTTTTTTGTAATAACCTTTGACGCCAACTCCTGAAATAACGCTAATTTTTTTGAATTTATTTTTTTTAGCAATTTTTTCCGCTTCAAGTAATAGTTTTTTACCCATACCTTTGTGTTGACTGGCTTTTTTATCACTTTTGCCAATTTCTAGGAGTTGTCCATAGGTGTGAAGTTCGCGGACAAAAGCAGTATTTTTTATCTCGGGTATCAATTCGTATAATTCTTTTGGCGCTTTTATTGTTGGGATTCGGAGACGCAAAAAAGCATAAACTGCAATTCTGTCTTTGTCTTCAAAGGTTATAAAATATTCTGTACCACCAATTGTTTCATAAGTATCTATAAATAATTGTGGTTTGGCATCGGCTGGTAGGTTTTTGAATTGACGAGATATTTCACGACAGCGCAGACAAACACAATCTTTGCCTTTTTTGAGTATTTCTTTTTTTAATGATTCGCGTAGGTTTGTAATTGAGTTGCCGGCAGTTATTTCTTCTGATGGAATATCACGGATAAGGCGAGAGATTCTACAATAACGTGGAGTAGTTAATTTCATTTGTATAAGAGCTTCAAATAATTCATTTTCACCATATGGAGTATATCTACCATCTTTGAACCATTCATAAAGTTCAGCCGAAGCAATGACTGTATTTGGATAAATTTTTACCATATCTGGACACAAGCCAATGTCTGTGAATAAACTAGCATACATTTCTACATCATGTTTTGGGGTTGTACCAGGCAAGTCTGGCATAAAATGGAGGTCAACCTTAAAACCAGCTTGACGCAGGAGTAACATAGCATCGCGAAATTGCTGTACAGTGTGTCCGCGTTTTACTAATTCTAATATTTCATCATCAGGTGCTTGGAGGCCAAGTTCAATGCGAGTACAACCTTGTTGACGCATATGGAAAATAGTTTTTGGGGTGATTGCGTCTGGTCTGGTTTCTAGAGTTAAACCAATAATACGATATTTTGCTTTTTCGTTTTTTTTCTGTTCTTTTGCCACAGCCTTTTGTAATTCTTCTAGTGGTGAATTTTGATTAATTGTATGTTTAAATGTTTGTATGTTTAAATGTTTAGATGCTAGTTCATTGCAGGCGCGAAAAGATTCCAAAATAAACCAATATTGGTATTTGAGTGGATAAGAATTCCAGGTTCCACCTTTTATTATGTATTCGATTTTTTCAGTTGGGTGGCCGTTGGCTTCGAGCATTTGGATTCTTTTTTGCATTTGTACATATGGATCAAATTTGAGCCCAAGGGCGCGGGCGGCCGCTGGTTCAGAAGCAATATAGCTTTTTGGCATTCTAGTTTCTGTTGGACAGTAGACACATTTTCCTGGACAAGCGTATGGTTTTACTAGAGATGTGACTATAGCAATACCGGAAAGGGTGCGAATATCGGCTTTTCTTAAAAATAATTCTATTCTTTTATCTTTTTTGACTCTTTTATTTTTTAGCATTTTCTGATAGGCTTTTAGTAGGTCAGGATTTGATGGTTGTTTCATTTTGAGTTTACCAGCCACTTGTCTGCGAGCACTATCAAATTGCGCCTTGGTTTGAGGCGATTTTGCAATAATTTCAATTATAATATTTTCAAGTAAGTTTTCTTTCATATATGGATAATAATTCAAAGCTAATTATACGTCAGAACAGGGAAGTCTACAATAAAATTGCCGACCATTTTTCTGATACCCGATCATTTTTATGGCGTGATTTAGAACCATTATCAACCTTTGTCCATGATAGAGATAGTATATTAGATATTGGTTGTGGTAATGGCAGATTATATCAGCTTTTTACAGATTTGTCCATAGCTTTTACTGGCATTGATATTGCAGAGGGTCTTATTGAAATTGCCAAGGAAAAGTATCCAAAAGCTAGGTTTGTGGTGGGTGATATGGTTAGTCTTCCTTTTGAAGATCAAGAATTTGATGTAGTTTTTAGTTTGGTGGCATTTCATCACTTACCAGACGAGGAATCTCAATTAAAATCATTGGCAGAGATGGGCAGAGTATTAAAAAAAGGTGGAAAAATAATATTATTGAATTGGAATGCTTATAGTGATTGGGTTAGCGAAAAATTAAAAAAAGGGGATTATAAGGAGTTGGGGGATCATTTGTTTGAAGTTCCTTGGAAAACACAAAAGAAAGAAAATTTGGGAAATAGAATATATTATGGTTTTACTTTGGAAGAATTAGAAAAATTATTTGAAAAAACTGGCCTTAATTTAGAAGATCAATATTATTTGCGTCATGGTGAAAAAGTTGGGGTTGATAAGGGGATGAATATTGTGAGTATTTTGAGTAAATAAATTGATTATTTCCCAGTAATCAAACAGACAATTGTTCCATTCCATTTCCAATTATTTTTAATAGCTTTTTGGAGTCCAGCGATTGAGAGGGCGCTGTTTGGGGATATGTCTATATCAGTCTTTTCTTTTACTAGTTTGATTGCTTTTCTAATTTCTTTGTCAGTTGCAATCCAACCAAAACCTTGGCTTTTTTTTATTAATTCAATAATTTTTTCCTTTCTGTGGGCGACTTTGTCCACGATTGCGCCAGCGATTGATCGGTCAGTATTTTCAAAATTTTTGTCAAAGTTTTCTGCAATTGGGTGGCAGTTAGTTGTTTGAATTATATGAATTTGTGTATTTATAACTGCTAATGCTTGTGCGGTTGTTCCAGATGAAGTTGGAATAAAGATTGCTTGTAAATTTTTAATTTCTTTTAATTCTTTGGTGAGAGATTTGTATCCGGTAAGTGCAAGGTCATCGGTTGATTGGCGTAAGTTTACGGCTATTTTTTCTTTGTCCATTTTGAAGGCTGTTTGTTTAGGGTTATGAACTTGTTCAATAATTATATTTTCATCTGTAATTTCATTTTGCAGGAGCCTGTATTTTATTTGTTCAATATTTTTTCCTATTAAAATTTTAAGAGTAACTTTTGTGTTCACTTTATTATTTTCTTGAATATATCTAATGGATGCTAGAGCGGCATTACCAGAGGATGAAATGACAAAATTGGTTGTACCTTTTTTAATATAAGTTTCAATCATCAATGGAATTGAACGGCCTTTGTGGGATCCATATGGGTTCAAGTCTTCTCTTTTGAGGATTATATTGGATACTCCAAGTGCTTTGGCTAATTTTGGGTATGAATTTTGGGGTGTTTTTGTTTCCATATTTACAATGTTTTATTTTTTTGTTATACTAATAAATATCTGTTATTTATATGTAAGATATAATAGTATTGTTTATACTTTAAACTAATACTTAATTATAAATAATGCTTTTAATTCTTACAACTTATATAATATACATATGAATTTAAACTGTCCAGAATGTAAAAATGATGTAGATTTGTCCGTGTTTCCAAATTTAGAAAAGGATCAGGTTATTGAGTGTAATACTTGTGGTATTTCTTTGCTTGTGACAGAAATTAATGGTGATGCTGTGACTGCAGAAGTTACTGACGAAGGCAAGTAATCAATTGTTCAATCATACCTCGGAAGCCACGCGAACCCAGAAAGACGACACAATCGTCTTTTTTTGTATTATTAATTAAGTATTGAATTAATTCTTTATCATTTTCAATGTATTTTACATTGTGATGTGTTTGTCCTATTATTTCAGCAAGTTTTTTACCGTTAGCTGGAGTTTCAGTATCATTTTGGTCTATTTTAATTTTGGATAAACGTGGAATTATAATTTGATCAGCATTTTCAAAAGCATCAGCATATCCAGAGAAAGAAGCGGGTTTTCTATTGCCGGTATTGGGTTCAAAAATTGCAATTATTTGTCCGTGGTAAATTGATTTGAGAGTTTTTAAAACGGACATAGCTTTTTGGGGTGAGTGAGCAATGTCGTCAATTATGGCAATATCATTTTCATATCTTTTTTCTAAGCGTCTTTTTATACCTTTGAAAGATTTAATTGATTTTATAATTGTATCGGTTTTTATGCCAGCAATTTGGGCCATTGCAAAGCAAGCTGTTATATTAGCTACTTGGTAATCGCCCAAAATATTAGTTTCAATCTTATACTTATTATCTTTATTTGAAATAGTAAAAGATAGTCCATTTTTGTTTAATTGAATATCAGAATAATAATAATCATTTTTGGTATCTTTTCCGTATTTGATAATATTACAAGTTGATGAGGCAATAATTTCATTGACTTTTTTGTCGTCAGCACAAGCAACAATTGTGCCATTGTTTGGGATTGATTTTGCAAGTTTTTCAAATGCTTCAAAATATGATTTTTCAGTCGGGTATACATCTGCATGGTCCCAAATCACTGATGTAAGTAATAGGTGGGTTGGTTGATAATGTGTGAATTTGGCAGAATTATCCCAACGACTGCTTTTATATTCATCACCCTCAAGGATTGACCAATGGGAATTACCTATATATGCGGCATCAATATTATTCTGGGAAAGTCCACCAAACATATAGCTAGGGTCTAGTCCAGACTCTAAAAAAATAAATGATAGTAGTGAGCTGGTGGATGTTTTGCCATAAGTACCAGCACAGACAATAGAATTTTCTTTGACAAAATATTTGGCGATTGCTTCAGGATATGATTTGTAGGGGATATTATTTTTTTGAACATATAGCCATTCTGGGTTGGTGGAACTAGCAACATTTCCAACCACCACCAAATCTGGTTTTCCTATTTTTTCTGGATGCCAGCCAGGATAAAAATCAATTTTATTTTTTTCTAAATGAGTTGAAATTGGCGGAAAAAAACCAGCGTCAGATCCGGTGACGCGCCAACCTTTTTTTTGGAAGGCAATGGCAAGTGCGCTCATAGCTACACCGCATATACCTATAAAATGTATGTGTTTATTTTCCATTTTGTTTTAAAATATTTTTTAATTCATCTAAATCAGTTCTCCATTTTGTACCATCAAACCATTCAAGTCCTGTGAATTGTAATTTGTATACATCTTTTGGTCTCTGAGCTGAACCCAAATAAATATATTGCATATCGTTTTGTTTGGCAGCAGTAATTGCCATAATCATCATACCCATACCAATATTGTTTATTTTTTCAGTAGATAAACCTAGTTTATAAAACGGGTATGAGTAGTGAGTAATAGTTGGATTTGCGTAACTTATAGTATAGCCAATGATATCTTTTTCGTTATGTTCATTGGATAAATTATATATAAACAATGTATTAAAATTATTTTTTTTATTTGTCAGTAGCTCTTTTATTTTATTTGCCGAAAAAGTTCCTTTTTTGAATTTTGTGTCATAAAAATCTTTGGCCATTTTGCCTATAGACCAGTTGTATTTTTCATAAGGGATAGATTCTATATTCAAATTTAGACCTTCAATTTTTTTTAATATTCTTCTATTTTCACTAGATAATTTAAATTTTGACAAATTAATTCGGAGGCTTCTGGTTTGGTGCATAATTCCATACCCAAGTCGAGTAAAAACATAGCCCTCAGAGTAGAGGGAATTTATATTATTGTCAGCAAAATCTGTAATTGTTTTTTCATTCCATTTTAAGTACATATTAGTATAATGCTACCCAAAGACCCAATAAAACAACGGCTGCATGGATTATCCAGAAGCGCATGACGGTTTTCTCTTCGCTCCAGCCACGTAATTCAAAGTGATGATGAATTGGCGCCATTTTGAAAATACGTTTTCCAAGTATATGTCTGCCAAAAACTTGTATAATGACTGTTCCCAATTCTACATAAAATATAAAGGCAATAAATGGTAACAATAGCATTCTATTGATTACAATTGCATTGATGGCTAGAAGCGCGCCCAAGCCAAGCGAACCAACATCTCCCATTTGAAAACGCGCTGGTTTTATATTGAAATAAGTATAGGTGATAAGAGCGCCAACTACAGTTGCATTCAAAAAAGTGATTTCAGAATATCCTTGAATCCAACTGAGTAATGTAAGGGCAGAGAAGGTGATAATGAGTGATCCGCCAGCGAGCCCATCCATTCCATCAGCAATATTGACTGCATTAGCTGTTAACATTATGAAAAAAATAATCATTGGGATAATCCAAATACCAAAATTTACAAAACCATCAAATGGAATAAATATTTCTTGCCATGATTCACCAAGTTTAAAATATATCCAATAAGCGGCAGCAAATCCAGCTAAAAATTGTAAGAGTAATTTTTCATGTACATGTATTCCTTTGCCTGGATCGCGAGAAAGCCATGTAGACATTCGTTTGAAAATCCACCATGGTAGAGTAATCAGGTAAAATAATCGCATATGCCAATTTTTGTGTACTCTTATTAATGTAAAAACTTGTTTCAATTTTCGGCTTCTGCGTCTTTTGCCATATATGTTGAGCAGATCATCAACTCCGCCGAGTAGTGCAGCCATCAGCATAACGCCAATTGGTACCCAGGTGAAGCTTCTTTCCCAATTAAAAAAATAAGTAATTAAGGCCACTGTTATTATTACGAGTAGTCCACCCATAACTGGTACTCCGCGTTTGCTACGTCTGGCTCCCATCGCTAGAGTGGCATCATATTCGGCATGTCTGGTGATATTGTATTTGTATAAAAATTTGGTGAGAGCTGGCGCCCAAAGGAAAGCAATAATACAAGAAATAAGACCAAATTGAATAGCGGTCTTAAGTAGGTCTAGTTGGGCTGTACCTATATACATAGTGATAGTTATAATAACAAAGAAGAGCCTGAATTTCAAGCTTTTGTATTTTTTATTTTGTATTAGCTATAATAGCTAGGGTTACATCTTAAACTATCATTGCACAGGTTTCAATTATTTATTTTTACTCCCTGCCTGCCGGCAGGCAGGATTCTCGCTTTGGCTCCGAGGGTGATGCCTGTTGTGGCATCAAATCCGTAAAAACAAATAATTGAAACCAATGTTTAATTATAAATATCGCTTTTAATTTTTTTCATCTAATGCATTTAATCTGCGTATTTCAAGTGTTTTTGCTTGTGTTGCGCGTATATAAGTTTCGTTTTCTTGATTTGTTTTGCATTGTTCTGTCCAGAGTTGGTCTAATAATCCCGCATTTTCATTGATTATTTCAATTTCTCCTTCACGAACACCATGATTGTATTTGCCATCTTTATTCCAGGCAAATGAGTGGACATATGAGATTTTTTTGATAGATAAGTTGTTGGTTGAATCAGGTGTATTGTATTCACAATTGGTTTTGGTGATTACAATGATATGATCACGGTCTTGTTTTATGCCAGCATTTATCATTACTATAAAATCACCAGGTTTAATATTTTTTTTGAGTATAGAGTGACTATTTTCATCTTGTGCAAAAGTTAAAACATTTACATTTTGTACAATTCTTAATTTGGCTATTAATTTTCTAAAAATATTTTTTATTGTAGGGAATTTGATTACAGATTGTAAGGATTTATTAGTCTTTGCTTTTAATTCCGCATTCAATATATAGTAGGCAAGACCAGAGCAATCAATACCTATATTATTGTCTACTAACAATTGTTTGGTTTGTTCCTGATTGAATTTGTCTAAGTTTATTTTATTTTTTTGGGCGATGATAGAGATTTCTTCTATAATTTCTTTTGGATTACCTTTGCCAGTAAAAACTTTCAAGCCACCGCGTATTTTTTGACGCGCATTATTAAAATAAGGTACAGAAATAAAATTATTTTTGATTGGTAAGTTCAAATAAGCATCAATTACTTTTTGGGCTTCATTACTTAAAAAAGCAATATTTGGACAAATTATGTGTAGAATTTTTTTGCCAATATCACTTAGTCTATTGTGATCTGTCATGACTGATTGGTTGCTTTGTATTCTCAATAGTTCTGTACCAATATTTTTATTATTGTAACCAATAACATCTAGATTATTTTTCTTTAAATCATTTATTATTTTTGTAATCTGTGGTGACCAATCATTGTTGTGAATAATTCGTTTTATAATTTGTGAACCATTGGATATTGGTATTAATTTTTCTGTTGATGTATCTATATTGAGTAATCCTGCTAGATGAGCTTCAAAAATATTTATGCCATCATACTTAACTTTATTTTGTAGGATTGATTCAAAAGTAGTTGAAGCTGGCTGGCGAGCATTGACTTCTATCAAATACATTTTTTTGGTTTTTTGGTCCATTATAATATCTACCCCAAATAGTCCTTTCCAGCCAAGCTCTTTTAATTTTTCAGATACTGATCTGACTATATTTTTAAAATTTTCAATATCTACTTGAGTAAGTAATTTGTTTACTAATCCCCAGTCATTACCAATAGTTGAAAATGGCTTGTCAGTAAAATATTTAATACCAGTTATTTGATAACTAATGTTCCCGATTATTAAATCATTACCACTTAATGCATTATTATTTGTAAATATTGGACCTTCTACAAAATCTGAAATTCTAGCTTCTCTTTCTGGAAATTGTTTTTTAATTGTATCTAATTTTTCTTGACTATCAATCAAAACAGTGCCACTGCCAGTATGTGAATAATTGAATTGTAAGATAAATTTTTCTTTATTCCATTTTATATCTTTGCATTTTTCTATTTTGTAATTTAAAAAAAATTCGTTCAATGATTTGAAAATTTCAACTTGTGAAATTTTTTCTTCAATTTTATTTGATATTTTAGATGGTGGATTTAGTAGATTCCATTTATTTTCTTCACATATTTTTTCAATTTGTGCTGTATTTTTAAAAACCAAGATTGATGGATTTGTAAATTTTTTAATAAATTCTTTTGTGTCAGTATGCTTTAAAAGTTCTGCGGTACTTAATATTTCTTTTTCTTTTATTAAAAGAATATTTTTTTTGTTGACGCTTGATTGTTTGGCAAAATCATTATTGTTTGAGATAATAAAATAACCCTCTGTGTCAGGATCAATGCTCATAGCCCTTTCAATATCACGAGTTACATAAATTATCGGGTTTGATTTGAGTTTGTCAGTTAGGCTTTTCATAAATGTGATTATACTGTAAAATGTATGTGATTGCAATATGTTAATTTGGGGTTATATTGGTAAAAATTTGCTTATCTTAGGTTAATTTTATAATCAATTGTGTTGATTAATTTATGGAAATATATAAAAAATTGAAGGAATTTGGCAAAGTTAAATTAAATGAGCCATTATTTAAGCACACTTCTATTAAAATTGGTGGTGTGGCTGATTTTTTTATTTTTGTGGATTCTGTTAGTCATTTGGTGGATTTGTTGAATTTTCTGCGTAAAGAGGATATCAATTATATTGTTTTAGGTGGTGGAACCAATACCTTGCTTGTTGGTGAAAGATTTGAGGGCGTAGTTATTTCTACTGTAAATGTTAGACAAATTAAATTTGATGAAAATAAAGTTACGGCTGATGCGGGTAGTTCAACGGCTGAGATTGCCAGAATGTCTATTAAAAATAATCTGACTGGTTTTGAATGGGGAATTTGTGTACCCGGAACAATTGGTGGAGCGACTTGTGGCAATGCTGGGGCTATGGGATATGATATGCGAGATTCTGTGGAAAAAGTGGAAGTATATAGAGATGGTGAAATTTTGGAGTTGTCGTATGATGAATGTGAGTTTGGGTATAGGGATAGTATTTTTAAGCATAATACAGATATAATTTTGCGTGTTTTTTTGAAGTTGGAAGTCAACAAAAATAAAGATTTGGCCAAAGAAGCGATGAATAATATAACTCACAGAAATAAAACTCAACCGCAAGGCTTTCCATCAAGTGGTTGTGTTTTGAAAAATGTAGCAATTGATAAAAACATAAAGATTAAAGATTTGCCTGAACAGTTTTTGCAAAGAGGTATAATCTCTACTGGTTGGTTGATAGATCAAGCTGGCATGAAAGGTGAGAGTTTGGGTGGGGCAAAAGTGAGTGAAACGCATTGTAATTTTGTGATAAATGCTGGTGGGGCAACAACTGATGATATCGTTGATTTGATTGAAAAAATTAAGGATAAAGTGTATGATAAATTTGGGATTAAATTAGAGGAGGAAGTGAGAATTATTCATTTATAATAATTTAAATATATGTCAATGAGTATAAAAGGGACAGGGATTGAGCTTACAGAAGCTATAAAACAATATGTGGAGGAAAAGTTTGGTGATTTGGATAAATTTTTTGATAATATCCAAAAAATTGAAGTTGATGTTGGTTTGCGTAGCCAACATCATAATAAGGGAAATATTTTTTATGCAGAAGTGAATGTGCATGTACCTGGACGATCTATCAGGGTTGTGAAAGAGACTGAAGATTTGTACAAAGCAATTGATAAAGTACGTGATCATTTGAAGAGTGAATTAAAAGAATTTAAGGATAAATTGAATAGAGTGGACAAACAAGAACTACGCGATACAAAAGAATATGATATTGAAAATTAGCCTTGTGGCTAATTTTTAAACCTCGCCTAATTGTGTATTTGGGCGAGGTCTGTTGCTAATCATTTTTTGTTTTTAGGAGGTATTTTATTTTTTAAGTAATCTATTAAATTAATTATATTGCTTTTTTTAGCTTCTTCTTTTGGTTTATTTTTGAAAATATTTGAGAACCATGAGGTGTATTTTTTGAGAGTTTTTTTGAGTTTTTTGTAGTATATATAAATTACACCGAGAAGAAATAGTATAATTATTAATTGGAAATAAAACATGATTTTACTCCTTTTTGAAAAAAAAGATTGATTAGTATTATGTAGATTAGCAGATATAATGAGTTATGTAAAAAAAGAAGTCCGCTTTTGTCAAGCTATAGACAAAGAGCTGTAAATAAGCTAAAATACGGGTCAGTTATAAAGTAAATTAATAGACTTATGTCATTTTTAACTAAATTGCTAATAGGAGATCCGAATGCTAAAGTATTGAAATCATTACAAACCAATGTAGACAAAATTAATAGTTTGGAGTCAGAATATGAGAAGTTATCTGATGATAAATTAAAATCCAAAACATTGGAGTTTAAAAAACGTCTTGAGGCGGGTGAGACATTGGATGATATTCTGGTGGAGGCATTTGCAACTGTTCGTGAAGTTTCCAAGCGGACCACAGGTATGCGTCATTATGATGTACAGCTGGTGGGTGGAATGGTGCTTCATTCTGGAAAAATTGCTGAAATGAGAACTGGTGAAGGTAAAACTTTGGTGGCAACTTTGCCAATATATTTGAATGCACTAGCAGGGAAAGGTGTTCATTTGATTACAGTCAATGATTATTTGGCCAAACGTGATGCTGTTTGGATGAGTCAAATTTATGATTTTTTGGGTTTGTCTGTGGGGATTATTCAAAATCAAAGAGTGAGCTATATTTATGATAGTTCAATTTTGGGTAATAATATTGAGGGAAGTGATATTGATCAAGAAAGAGATGAAAGTGGAAGTTACAAAGTTGAGGAAGTATTTTTGCGTCCATCAAGTCGGCAAGAAGCGTATAGGTGTGATATCACTTATGGTACCAATAATGAGTTTGGTTTTGATTATCTTCGTGACAATATGGTACAAAAACTTGATGAAATGGTAATGCGACCTGGTAGTGAGATGACTTATGCAATCATTGATGAAGTTGATTCTATTTTGATTGATGAGGCGCGTACGCCATTGATTATTTCAGCGCCAGCAGAAAAAGCAGCTGATCAATATTATCAATTTGCCAAGCTAGTTCGTAATTTGAAAGAAAACGAAGACTATAATATTGATGAAAAATTGCGGGCAGCGACCTTGACCGAAGAAGGTGTAAATAAATTTGAGAGTTGGCTTGGAGTAGAAAATATTTATGTTGAAAGTGGAATGCGCACAATTCATCATATTGAGCAGTCTCTCAAAGCAGAAGTTTTGTTTAAACGAGATAAGGAGTATGTGGTTGAAGGAAATAATATAGTGATTATTGATGAATTTACTGGACGCAAGATGCCTGGTCGTCGTTATTCTGAAGGATTGCATCAAGCAATTGAAGCCAAAGAAGGAGTTGAAATTCAAAGAGAAAGTCAGACTTTGGCGACTGTAACTTTTCAGAATTTATTCCGTATGTATGGCAAATTGTCTGGAATGACTGGTACAGCTATTACTGAGGCTGAGGAATTTGGTAGTATATACAATCTAGAAGTAGTCACGATCCCAACCAATAGGACAGATGTTAGAATTGATAGACCAGATAGAATATACAAGAATGAAAAAGGCAAAAATAAGGCTGTTCTTGAAAAAATAAAAGAATGTCAAGCTAAAAATCAGCCAATTTTGGTTGGTACGATTTCGGTGGAAAAAAATGAAGAGTTGTCAGCTTATTTGGATTTGCAGGGTATTAAATATGAAGCTTTGAATGCCAAAAATCATGAACGCGAAGGTGAAATAGTTGCTCAAGCCGGTCGTCCTGGGGCTGTGACATTGGCTACCAATATGGCTGGTCGTGGAGTAGATATTAAACTTGGTGGTGCAGAAATGGATGAAACGATGGCAAAACAGGTGAGAGAGGCGGGTGGTTTATTTGTATTGGGTACTGAGCGTCATGAGTCTCGTCGGATTGATAATCAGCTCCGTGGTCGATCAGCTCGTCAGGGAGATCCAGGAGAGACTCAATTTTTTGTGTCCACCGATGATGATTTGATGCGAATTTTTGCCGGTGATAGGCTTAAAGCTGTTATGACCAAGCTCAATGTGCCGGATGATATGCCAATTGAGCAAAAGATGATTACCAAAATGATAGAGACTGCTCAAAAGAAAGTGGAAGGTCATAATTTTGATATTCGTAAACATCTTTTGGAATATGATGATGTATTAAACAAGCAGAGAACTATAATTTATAAAAAAAGAAAAGAAATATTAGAATCGGCTAATGAAAAAGATAGAAAAAAAATAAAAGAATTGGTATTAACTTTGATTGAACAAGAGATTGAGTTTATTGTTTCATATCACACAAATTTTGATGATAAAAAAGAATGGAATGTTCAAGAAATTTATGAGACAGCCAAAACTATTTTTAATTTTACAGACAAGGAAAAAGAAGAATTGTTGAGAATGAATAAATTTAATGATAATAAATTGGATGAAATCAAAACCCGAGAGATGATGGTAAAATTTTTGTTGGATAAATCAAATATTGAATATGAAAATTTGGAGAATAGCATCATGCAATCAGTTGGAGATGAAAATAATAATAAAGATGAAGTGATGAAGGATATTGAAAAAAGTATATTGCTTCGGGCAATTGATACACTTTGGGTGGAGCATCTTGTGTCTATTGATCATTTGCGTACAGGTATTGGTTTGCGTGGTTATGGTCAACGTGATCCATTGATTGAGTACAAAAAAGAAACTTATGATATGTTCAATGAGTTGCAGTCTGCAATTCAAAAAGAAGTAGTATATTCATTTTTCAAAATTGGCGCTGGTCTCCAATTAGCGCCGACTATTATGGCATCAGACAAAATGACTTTGCAAGGTGCCAAGAAAAGTTCAACAGTAAATTTAAATTCTGGTTCTAGTAAGCCACGAGATGGTGAAGGAAAAAAAGTTGGTAGAAATGATATGTGTCCTTGTGGTAGTGGAAAGAAGTATAAGAAGTGTCATGGAGTGTAATATGCAAATAATAGTTGGTTCTCAAAACAAAGCTAAGTTAGATGCGGTTTCAGAAATAATCAAGGATTATCCGAATTTAAAAGATTTTTCAGTTTTTGGTGTGGAAGTTGAATCTGGTGTATCTGATCAACCAAAAAGTTTAGAAGAAACTGTGCAGGGTGCAATGAATCGCGCTAAAGATTCGTTTAAGGATTGTGATTATAGTTTTGGTTTGGAGTCTGGTTTGATGTCAGTCCCAAATACAAAAACTGGTTTTATGGATGTATGTGTCTGTGCAATTTTTGATGGGAGTGATTATCATCTCGGTCTTTCGTCAGCTTGGGAGGCGCCTAAGAAAGTTATAGATTATATGCTTGAAGAAGGTTTGAATATGACTGAAGCAAGTGTAAAAGCTGGTTTAACAGGTAACTCAAATATTGGTTCTGCAGAAGGTTTGGTTGGAATTATGACAAAAGGCAGATTAAATAGAAAAGAATATACAAAAGAAGCTATAAGAACAGCTCTTATACATTTAGAAAATATTTAAAATATTGTAAATATAGTAAAATTTGCTTACTTGACGATTTTATCTATATATTGTAAAATGTGTCCACTGTCTATTTTCGCAATAATATTGTGAAAGTATTAAATTATCTAGATTAGAATGTAGAGAAAATAATAAAATATGGCATTAAAAACAAATGTTAAACAAAATATTCGTAATAAAATTAGATGGGGTGTAGTTGGGATTTTTGCATTAATTGTGGTAGCAGTGTCTTATGATGCGCCAACTTTTTTTAATAATAAAATCAATTGGATAAATAGCGTTACATCAATCGGTATACCAAATATTCCTGAAAGTTCTTTTGCGCTTGGTCTAGATTTGCAAGGTGGTGCCCATCTGATATATCAGGCTGATGTAGCTGGTATTTCAGAAGATGGAAAAGGGGATGCAGTTGAAGGTGTACGTGACGTAATTGAGCGTCGTGTAAATGGTTTGGGTGTTGGTGAACCAAATATTCAAACTACCAAAGTTGGAGAAGATTATAGAATTATAGTTGAGTTACCGGGTGTGACTGATGTAAATGAAGCTATTAGTATGATTGGTGAAACTCCGATATTAGAATTCAAAGAATTGAATCAGGAACCAGAACGTGGATTGACCGAAGAAGAACAAAAAGAAATTGATGATTATAATGCTGATGCAGAATCCAGAGCATTGTCTGTGGTTGAAAAGTTAAATAATGGTCTTGATTTTTCAGATGCAGCCAAAGAATTTTCAGAACATGAAGTTAGTAAGAATAATGGTGGATATATTGGGTTTGTGAATGAATATGGTTATTATGCGCCAATCTATAATTGGTTATCTGGCGCTGGTGAAGGGGAGATATCAAAAGGTTTAATAGAGTCATTGGATAGTTTTAATATCTTGAAAAGAGGCTCTAGTAGGGATGGTGAAGTGAGGGCTAAGGCGAGTCATATTTTGATTTGTTATCTTGGTTCATCACAATGTAATGAACCAATTTATACAAAAGAAGAAGCCAAAGCTAAGGCTCAAGAATTGTTTGATCAGGCCAATGCAGAAAATTTTGGTATTTTGGCTAAAGAAAATTCAGCAGACCCTGGTTCTCGTGAAAATAATGGTGATTTAGGATTTTTTGCAAAATCTGATATGGTAAAAGAATTTGCTGATGCTGTATTTAGTGCAGAGGTGGGTCAAATTATAGGACCAGTTGAGACAGAATTTGGTTATCATGTTATATACAAAACAGATGAAACAATTCCTGTAGAATATGAATTTTCTGCAATCGTTATAAACAAAAAAACTGCTCAGGATGTTTTGCCTGTGCAAGATCAGTTTGTGTATACTGGTTTGACTGGTGCACAATTGGAAAGGACAGAAGTGGTAAGTGATTCACAGACAAGTGAAATGCAGGTATCTTTGCAGTTTGATTCTGATGGAAAAAATTTGTTTAAAGAAATTACTACTAGAAATGTTGGTCAACCTGTAGCAATATTCCTTGATGGCGAAATTATCAGTGCGCCAACTGTACAACAACCAATAGTTGATGGTCAGGCAGTAATAACTGGTAATTTTGATTTGGCAGAAGCAAGATTATTAAGCCAAAGATTGAATGCGGGTGCATTACCAGTACCAATTGATCTTATTTCACAACAAAGTGTTGGTGCAAGTCTTGGGGCTGAATCATTGATGAAGAGCTTGAAAGCCGGAGTTATTGCGCTTGTATTGGTGATGATATTTATGATTTTGTATTATAGATTACCAGGATTATTGTCAGTGATCGCTTTAGTATTATATTTAGCAGTCACATTAGCAGTATTTAAATTGATTGGTGTTACGCTTACTTTGGCGGGTATTGCTGGTTTGGTATTATCAATTGGTATGGCAGTTGATGCCAATGTGCTAATTTTTGAACGCTTAAAAGAAGAATTGAAAGATGGTAAAAGTTTGAAGGCATCTGTAGAAGAAGGATTTCTTCGTGCTTGGCCATCAATTCGTGATGGAAATGTTTCAACTTTGATCACTTGTGCATTATTGATTTGGTTTGGATCTAGCTTTGTTCAAGGATTTGCGATTACACTTGCACTTGGTATATTGATGAGTATGTTTTCTGCGATTACTGTTACTCGCATATTACTTAGATTTGTAATACCTTGGTTTGAAAATAAAGGAAAGTGGTTATTTACAGGAGCAAATAATGATAATTAATATATGGAAATTATAAAAAATAGAAAAATTCCGTTTACTATTTCTGGTATTTTGTTTGTTGTCAGTGTTATAGCTTTATTTTTATTTGGATTAAAGCCCGGCATAGATTTTACTGGTGGTGCTTTGATGGAAGTCAGGTTTGGAAATGAACGACCAGAAATATCAGAAGTGCAATTAGCCTTGTCTGAAATGAATCTGGGCGAAGTTTTGATACAACCAACTGGTGAAGATAATATGATATTGAAAATGAGATTTGTGTCAGAAGAAGAGCATCAAGCAATTTTGGGTGTATTGAGAGAAAAATTTCAAAATAGTACAGAAGAAATAATTGATGAAGATATTATTTCAGAAGACACAGTTGAGGATGTTGTTGGGGGTGATACAAATAAAGAGGAAATTAATTTTGAATTACCAACGATAGAGACAGAAGAAGTTATTGACAAACCTATTATTCAAGTGCCAGATGTATTGGAAGAAAGATTTGAAACTATAGGTGCGGCAATCAGTTCTCATTTAAGAGAAAGATCTATGTATGCTGCTGTGGCTGTTGTGTTAGCAATAATTTTGTATATTGGTTATACTTTTAGAAAGGTTTCTAAACCAGTACAATCATGGAAATATGGTGTTACAGCTATTATTGCTCTTTTTCATGATGTAATTATTACAATGGCAGTATTTGCAGTATTAGGACATTATGCTGGAGTAGAAGTTGGGATATCATTTGTGGTAGCATTATTAACTATTATGGGTTATTCGGTCAATGATACTATTGTGGTATTTGATCGTATTCGTGAAAATTTGATAAAACGTGGAAGTGATCAATTTGATGAAACAGTCAATATGGGTGTTAAACAATCAATTACTCGTTCACTTAATACTTCCTTGACTACTTTACTTGTATTGGTTGCTTTATTTGTATTTGGTGGTGAATCTATACATTATTTTTCGTTAACATTAATTGTAGGAATAGTCGTTGGAACTTATTCATCAATATTTTTGGCTAGTCCGTTATTAGTTGAATGGGCAAATTATAAGAAAAGATAATAAAAAATAAAAGAACTCTGCTATTCAGCAGAGTTCTTTTGTGATATAATAAATTTGTCTAATTTATATTATTTAATCAAAGAATATAAAATTTTTGTATGTCTGAAAGTTTAATGAAACATTTTGTAGCTTTGTCTGGTACACTAGTATGTTTGCTTGTGTATTGGGTAGGCTATGTTGGTGGTAAATCAGGTATTTGGTTGCCGGTCTTGGGTCTTATTGCGATTTATGTAATAATTTACAAACTGCTTGATATGTAGTAGTTTTTTAAGATATGGAAATTGGTCCTATAAATATTGATTTGTCATACGCACAGACTTTTTTTCAAGGAAAAGGGACTTTTGAGGTTGTAATGTTGGTAATTGCATGGTTTGGTTGGATAGTTATTGTATATTTTTTACTTTTTATTATGTTATTCCTATGGAAGGAATACAAAGAAGAACAGTACAAGAAGGATTGGAAATGGGTACTTTTGGCGATAGATATTCCACCAGAAAATATGCAAACCCCAAAAGCTGTTGAACAAATGTTTTCTCATTTGGCTGGGGCACATGATAGTCCGAATATTGCTGATAAATTTAGAACTGGTTATAAACAGCGTTGGTTTAGCTTTGAAATTATTAGTATGGAGGGGTATATTCAGTTTTTGGTGCGAACTGAGGAAATGTTTAGAGATTTGGTAGAAGCAGCAGTTTATGCGCAATACCCAGGAGCTGAAATTTTTGAGGTTGAAGATTATGTTGATCAAGTACCAGACAAATTTCCTTCAGATGAATATGATATGTGGTCAGCAGATTTTGGTTTAGCAGAAAATTTTGCTTTTCCGATTAGAACATATGAAGAATTTGAACATAAGCTTTTTAAAGATGAGATGTTGAAGGATCCAATGGGAACATTTTTGGAAAGTTTTAGTCGGATCGGAGCTGGAGAACAGGTTTGGTTTCAGATTTTATTGGAACCAATAGATAATAGTTGGAAAGAAAAAGTAATAAAAAAGATTAAAGAATTGGTAGGTGATATGGCAAGTATGACTAGTAGTAATAGTAAAAAAGGCGGAGGCTTTACTAGTCTTATCACAGATGAACCCAAAAAAGCTATGGCAGAACTTAGTGCTCAATTATTTGGTTCTGGTACTTCTGATGCGGATGGTAAGGTTGTAAAAGATACTAACAAAACTCCAAAATTGACTCCGGGACAATCAAAAATATTAGAAGCAATGGAGAAAAAAATAACTAAAATTGGATTTAAAACTAAAATGAGATTAGTATATGTTGCGCGAAAGGAAGTATTTAAACCAGAAAGAGCTGTTAATGCAATTATTGGGGCTATTGGTCTATATAATGTTCCGAGTTCTAATTCGATTGTGGCGACTTCATCTATTAGTACCAATTATTTTCTCAAAGAATCAAGGAACCAAACTAAAAAAATTAAAGCAATGAGTGCATATAAGAAAAGAAAAATGAAAGTTGGTGGCAATTCTTTTGTGTTTAATATAGAGGAGTTGGCTACTATTTGGCATTTTCCATTATCTTATGTAAAGACTCCAAATGTGCAAAAGACACAAGGTAAAAGAGCTGAACCACCATCTGGCCTTCCGGTTGAAAATATTCCAATTGTTGCCAAGATTCCAGTAGATGAGAGTGATAATAAGACAGTCAAAAAAGGGCAAAATAAAACTATTATTACTGATGCAGGGGATGTGGCTTATTTTAGTTCTGATGAAGAGTATGGTTAATTATTTTTAGATATTTATACTTTGTTTTGTACTTTTTTTGTTTTGATAGTATAGGACAGATTCTGTGGTTCCTACTAATATGAATGTATAGAAAATATCACCCATTAGACTATTTTTGAAGAAGGGAAGGGCCATATAGTAGGATTCAATTAATCCTGAAATTGAATGACTGTACATTGTACCAAAGATCCATACTGAGGCATTGGTTATAAGGAAGAATATTAGTGATCCCAATATTGTTGCTCCAGCAATTTTACCAAAGCTTTTGTTTTTTCTTGCAAGCAATCCTAGTAAGCCCATAATTACAAAACTGCCATAAACTGACAACATTATTTGCCAAGAGTAAAAGCCAATAAAAAAGTCGCTTATAATAAGGGCGATCACTGGAATTATAATTGCATATTTTTTTGGGAAGTATAGTCCGCTAAAAATTGCAATAGCTCCAATTGGTACAAAATTGGCTGTATGTGGTAAGAATCTAAAGGTGATTCCAATAGCTAAAAGAAAGTATAAGATTATGTAGTTATTTTTGTTCATATGTATTTTGTTGGAAATTATATGTAAGCTATAATAGCATTATTTATATTTTTATCTATGACCGCATTATTTTCAATTATTTGTTTTTACTCCCTGCCTGCCGGCAGGCAGGATTCTCGCTTTGGCTCTGAGGGTGATGCATGTTGGGGCATCAAATCCGTAAAAACAAATAATTGAAAAAATGCTTAATTATAGATAATGCTCTTAATTTTTACAAATTATATTATATTTTTAAGGAATTTTAAACCCATATATAGACCAAGTCCAATGGCTCCAGAACCGGTAACTGCTATGACTTTTTCTATTATATTACGAGAGATTGGATTGGCTTGATTTATTATATCATCCTCCAAATATTTTAATTCAGATATTTCAGTGGTTTCTCCTATTGGTTCTATGGTTTCATTTGGTTTATTATTAACCAAGTTTAACATAGTATTGGTATCAGTAACAAGTGTAATATTATTTTCTTTTGTTATTTCTTGTGTTGTCGAAGTTATTATCGTTTCTTTGGTTGTATTTTGAACAGTATCAATTTTGGTTATTGGTAAATTTTTTTCAATATTTTCTTCAATTAATTCTACAAAAATAGTTGATGTGACAAGCACTTCGGTTGATGTAACAAAAAGAGATTCAGTTGTGGTGTTAAAGTCTGTACCAATTATATTGCTGTATGAGTTTGAACTACTACTATTGGTTATAGTTGTAGGTATCTGTTCATTTGCTGTAGCAGGCGTAAATAATGGCTGTATAGGCCAGCTATAACCTAGTAGGGCTGGAATTGCATGTTTTGTATTGAACCAATCAACACCATCTACCCAGTCAGATGTATAATAGCCATTTTCTTGTAAATTATCAATATATACAGACCATGGATTTTTGTCACCGATTGTCCATTCTTCTTGACCTTCACCTAGAGAATTTAAGCCCATCAAAACCCAGCTAGTGGTCAAGGTATCAGAAGTCAGATAACCCCAGCCACCATCATTATTTTGTTCATTTTTTAAATATTGCTTGGCTTTTGTAAATACACTATTATCAATTTGAATTCCTTTTTCTTTTGCATAGTTTAATATATTTATAACTGCGCCAGTTATGTCTGCTCCGGCATAACCATCCCATGTGAATGCTCCGTCTGTATTTTGATCTGCTAAAATATCATTTAGTATATCAGTAATAATGTTTTCATTGATATTATTTTCAGATGTAAGCAATGCAAACAAAGCAAATACATCATCATTAATTCCAGGTAATCCAAAGTCAGTTTCAGAATAACATTCGGTTTTTAGCGTATTAATTAGATTTATCATTGATTGATTATTGGTAGAAATTCCAGACGTATATAATGACAAATAGTGTCTTGGGTATGAAGCACAAACATTTAAATCAGTGGCATCAGTATAATTATAGTTTTTAATGTAGTCAGACAAGGAAGTAGAACTGGCAATAATATTAGCTGGATTTTTTCCATTGGCTACTAATGCCATTACAGACCAATCAGAAATCCCAGCATCTATGATTTTTCCAGTTTTGTCTTGGTTTTTTATTAAGAATTCGGTTAATTTATTGGCTGTGTTTGTAATTTGATTAGGTGAAATTAAATTTGTATAAGGTGTATTATTATCTGAAGATCCACTACTTGAAGATCCGTTTGATGAATTATTTTCAGTAGTAGTAGAAATGATCGGTAGATCAAGTACATTTATGGTTATAGCGTTACTCCATTTTGAAAAGTCTGCCGGGGATATTTTTGCATAGTATGTCCCAGTCGCCGAGAACATAAAATCAACTATGCCATTTGTATCAGATACAAGCGTTGTAGTAGTTAAGGTTGTATCCCACCATCCAGTTGGGTTGGGATTGGTAATTGATATATCTATTGTATCATTGGCATCAGTTGACCATTCACTACTAGTAGTAGAAAAGTTATATTTGAAAGTTTGGAAGGTTGTAGTGGTACCAATTGGAAAGGTAGAAGTGCTAGCGGTAATTGACCATGGGTTTCCAAAGTATACATAAACATTTTCACCTCCAAATAATTCATATTTGTCCATACCGATATTTGGATATTCACCGTCTACAGCATATTGCCAATTGTAACAAGCTTCAGTGCTTGAATTAACTTCAATACAATTTATCAAAAAACTATTAAAAGATTCATAATATACTAAATTTGAAATATTGAATGAAGCATTGTTTTGATTTTCTGTAAGGAGTGTAGTCAAAACATTATGGTTTTGTGATGAAGTTGTAAATATTTCATTGGTATTTGAATCTGTATAATCAAATGTTGTACTTGATGATAATTCAACTTCGCCTTGAAATATAAAATTATCTTGATATCGCAAATTAAAGTTAATTGAAATTGGTTCATAAATTTCTTCTGTGGTGGTTGGTGTTTCAATAATATCATCTGTAGAGGTTGAAACTTCTTGTTCGGTTGAGCTAGTAGTTTGTGGGGTACTTGTAGAAGTGTCGCTATCATCAATAGCCCCAAAAGCAGAATTAACTGGTATGGTTATTAGTATTGAGATAAACAGTATATTTATAAACAGTATAGGTGTATTAAAGATTTGATTTTTCATATTTCCATTCTATTAAATCGTTATTATTAATTATGTAATTAGATATGCCTATTTTTGCTGATTCTCCATTTATGTAGTATACCCAGTATTTACCAGCTCGATTATCATTTTCAATACCATTTAATTTTGTAATGAAATATCCGATATTACTATAGTCTATTGCCTCAAATGTAATTAAGTTATTTTTAGAAAGTTTTTCCATTGCGTGGTATAAGCTAGTATTTTCTTGTGCTGATGATACATAAGTATTGTTATCTATATTTAGAGTAAACTTAATTGGATATTCAATGGTTATTTTATCAGTTGTAGTTTCATTGAATGTGGTTTTATCAGTAGTAGTTACTATATTATTTATATCTTCTATTATTTCAGAATTTTCAAATTTAATTTTTTCAACTTCATCTTCAATTTTTTCATTATTAATTATGGGGTTATTAGTAGTCGGTTTTTTATTCTCTATAAATATTTCTTTGTTTGAAGTTAACTGTAAATAGGTAATTCCAAAAATAGTTATGAATATTAAAATTATCATCAGAAATATTAAAGGTTTGTTTTTTTTGTAAAAATTATTCATAAAATTAAAAAACTTTCCGGCAGGAAAGATAAGTTGATCAAAAATCAAAGGTCCTGCTCGGGTTACGCATTTATTTGAAGATCGGACTCGTTCCCTAAAGGGACATTACCGTTGCGGCACAGTGAGGGGATTTACCCTACTTCCACAAATAAATGGTTTAGTTGTATTGTCAGATTATCATTGAATAGTAGTAGTGTCAAGTATTGATTTTAAGCTAAAATTAGTGTATAGTTTTGCCATATGTGGATAACTGAGTGAGATTAATAGAAATTATTATTCGCTCATTCTCGCTTTGGCTCCGAGGTGGTTGCCTGTTGTGGCAACCAAATCCGCTCGTAATAATTTCTATTAATGGTATTTTTGAAAAAGTATGTGGATTGATAAAATTTTAAATAAAAACAAAAAAATAATGGCTTTGTCGCCAATGGCGGATATGACTGATTCGCCATTTTGTCGTATAGTGCGTCAAATTGGCGGAGTGGATATTGTGTTTCGAGAAATGGTGAGTAGTGAGGCTTTGGTTAGAGGAAGTGAAAAGACATTGAAAATGGCTGAATTTCACAAAACAGAAAGACCAATTGTTCAGCAGATTTTTGGGGCAGACCCATTGATAATGGCTAGATCTGCAGATATCGTAATGCAACATTCTAATCCCGAAGGGATTGATATAAATATGGGTTGTCCAGTTTATAAAATAACTAGTAATTTTAATGGTTGTGCTTTGATGAAGGACCCGGAGTTGGCTAGTAAGATTATAAAAGAAATGAAATCTGCAATTGGTGATACGCCTTTGTCAGTTAAGATAAGGTTAGGTTGGAGTAATCCGGATGATTTTAAGATATTTATTCCGGCTATTGAGCGAGCTGGAGTTGATTTGATTACTGTTCATGGTAGAACAAAAGAACAAGGATATTCTGGAGTAAGTGATTGGCAGAGGATTGCAGAGGCCAAAAAAATTGCGACTGTGCCATTATTAGCCAATGGAGATATTCATGAACCTAGTCAGGTAAGTGAGGCGCTTGAAATTACTGGAGCTGATGGAGTTTTGATAGCTCGGGGCGCGCTTGGGAATCCTTGGTTTTTTGATATGATAGGAAAAAATGGTGAGATGGTCTCTTTAGATGAAAGAAAACGAGTAGTGCTAGAACATCTAAAATTGCATATTGAACATTATGGAGAACGGGGGATTGTAACTTTTAGAAAACATTTGTCTTGGTATTTCAAAACCAATAAAATAGGCCAGAATTTACCAAATATAAAAGAATGGAGATCAAAAATAGTACAAGTTAAAACTTTGGAAGAGGTGGAATCTCTGTTGGGTGAATTAAATTAAAATGGAATAGTATAGTAGACTCATTTTAGATCTTTTTAATATTTTTGTTTATATGAAGTGATATAAATATAAAATTATATATGAGACTGAAGCTTGACAAAATAGCTATTTTAAAATATATTAAAATAAGGTCAAATATGGCATTTTGCTATATTGTAGATTTGTGAGCAAATTATAAAAAAAGAAAGAGAGAATTTATAATGAGAAGAATGAGTGATGATAGTAGTCTACCTATGGAAATGGTTGTTGGTGGTCGTAAATACAAGATTTTAGGATTCTTATTTGAAGATGAAGAGTCTGTGCTCGGTAGAACAATGATTGAACGTGCTGTTAGTATGGATGCTAATCCTGGAGAAGAAGATGGACAACACATATTGGATAATTATAAGGATATTCCTTCTGTTTTACATAATACAATGTTTGTTATAACAGGTTGGCGTAAGCCTGGATCTGCCGATGATGTTGCTTGTCTTTGCTGGAAAGATAACATTCTGGTTCTTGCATGGCTTTGGATTGGTGGTGCGCATTGGTCCAGAGGCGATCGTGTTTTGCGTCGTGAGTAGGTAATTATATTATCTTTGGTACATCTATTTTATTTTTTTAATCTTTTTTATTCTTGGTATTTGTTTGCCAAATTTGCTTACTAACTCTTGTGTGTAAAATGCTTTTGAGCTTTTGACATATGAGGGTTTTTTTAATTATTTTACTCCCATTCAATAGTCCCTGGAGGTTTATTGGTTATATCAAAAAATACAAAATCAACTTTATCTATTATTTCAATTTCAGCTTGTATTTGTTTTATTACATTTTTTGGCAGTTTTGCAAAGTTTACTGTCATAGCTTCTTCTGATTCAACTGGTCGTATAACTATACTTTCTTTGTGATTGTATCCAAAAGGGATTAAAACTATTGGCATTTGCCAGATATGTGAACAATTTTTATTGTTGTTAACAATTTTATTGATTTTATTATCAAGTTGACGTAACAGGCTGATTCTTTCTTTTGTTAGGTATGACTTTTTAAGTGTAGAATTTTTTATTTGCTCTTCATTTCCATAAATGGTTATTAAAACTCTATTTATATTTTTATATTTATTAGTTATTTTAGGAGATATTTTATGTAGTTTTTGCCAATTTATTTTTGTATTAGTTAAAACTAGAGGATGCTTGTAACTTCTTTCATCACCTTGTACGCCAACTGATTTTATAGGTAATTTTGTACCTTCAGATATAGTTATTGGTTTTTTATTGTTTCCTTCTGAACATAGACAACGAATTGCCAGACCAGGTCCAGGGAAAGGTTGTCTATTTATTAAATTTTTTGGAAGATTTAATTTTAATCCTATTTTTCTCACTTCGTCTTTGTATAATTCTTTGATTGGTTCAATAATCAAACCCTTTTGAATCATTTTTTGTATTCTATCAACTCGATTATGATGAGTTTTGATTTTATCAGAATTTTTTGTTCCACCGGATTCAATGGTATCTGGATAAATAGTACCTTGACCTAGTAACCAGTCTTTTTCATTAAAATTTAGTTTTTTCATTATTTTGTCAGTAATATCCAGAAAAAGATTTCCAATAATTTTTCTTTTTTCTTCTGGTTCATAAACTTTTTTTAAAGATTCAAAATATTCTTTTGATGCGTTATATATATGCAAATCATCAAGACCAATATTTGTAAGAGCTTCTTTTACTTGTTCTGATTCGTTCAAGCGCATAAAACCATGATCAATATGAAAACCATAAACTTTGTCTTTTCCTAAAGTTTTTTCAAGCAAAGTAAAACATATTGTTGAATCAACGCCACCACTAATTAAAAGAAAAATTTTTTTATTTTTTGCTTCTTTACGTATATTTTCTTGTATTTGTAGAAGCATATCATTTGTATTCCAGTTTTTTTCTGCATTACAAATATTCAAAACAAAATTTTCTAACATTGTTTTACCATCTATGCTGTGATTGACTTCTGGATGGAATTGAAAGCTATAGATATTTTTTTCTGATAAAGACATAGCTGTAATTGAATTATTTCCAGTTGTTCCAATTTGTTTGAAGTTTTTTGGTAATTTTTCAACATTGTCACCGTGGCTCATCCAAACCGTTGTTTGTTTTTTTATATTGTTAAATATTGGTGAGTCTGATATTTTTAAAGATGCAATTCCGTATTCTCTTATTTTTCCAGATGAAATTTCACTTCCAAAATGTTGAGCAATTAATTGGTGGCCATAACATAATCCGAGAATTGGTTTATTTTGTTTAAAAATATTTGTATCGTATTCTAATTTTTCAGAAGAAGTAACACTTTTTGGTCCTCCTGATAAAATAATACCAACTGCATTGGTGAGTTTCTCAGCTTTTGTATCATTTGGGTATATGTGTGATATAACACCAATTTCTCGGATACGCCTAGCAATCAAATGGGTGTATTGTGATCCAAAATCAAGTATAGCTATTTCATTATTTGACATATTGTGTAGTTAATAATCGTTCTTGAATATTATCAGAAAGTATGTTAAAGTTCAATTTATTTAGTATATTTATTGGTATGTTTAAACAATTTCAAGACACTTTTACATTTGATGATGTGTTGCTGGTACCACAAAAATCAGAGATTTTACCGAAGGATGTAAAAATTCATACATATTTGACTAGAGAGATAAAGCTCAATGCACCATTTTTGAGTGCGCCCATGGATACTGTGACAGAACATGAAATGGCAATTAAAATGGCTTTGGCAGGTGGTATAGGTATAATTCATAAGAATTTATCAATTGATGATCAGGTAGCAGAAATTAGGAAAGTAAAACGTTTTGAAAATGGATTTGTCAAAAATCCAATGACTGCACACCCGAGTGATCCGATGAGTAAAATAATTCAAATAAGAAATAAATTTGGTTATAAAAAAGTACCAATTGTCGACAATGATGGTGTGTTGGTAGGATTTATTTCTGATATTGATTATTTGATGTTGCCTGATAATGATGAACATAAAGTATTGGATTTTATGTTTCCAGTCCAAAAAATGAATGTTGGATATGAAGGAATGAGCTTGAAAGAGGCTTATCAGATGATTCAAAAATTTCGTTTACGTACTTTATGTATTGTTGATAAGAATAATAAATTGGTAAGTATAGTAACTCGTCGTGATTTGGAAAAAAGTTTATTATATCCAAATTCTTCAAAAGATAGTACTAAACAATTGCTTGTTGGTGGAGCAATAGGCGTGGGTATAAATGGTATTGAACGGGCAGAAAATTTACTGAAAGCCGGAACTGATGTTTTAATTGTAGATACTGCGCATGGTCATTCTAGAGGTGTTATAGATACAGTGAAAGAAATTAAGAGAAAATGGTCAGGTGTACAAGTTATTGCTGGGAATATTGCATCTTCTGATGCTGCAAAAGATTTGATTGATGCTGGTGTAGATGCCTTGAAAGTTGGTATTGGGCCTGGTTCAATTTGCACAACTCGTATAGTTGCAGGCATAGGTGTACCACAATTATCTGCTATTATGGAGGTGGTCAAGGGTGTATATAATTCACAAAGAAAAGTTCCAGTCATTGCTGATGGTGGAATCAAGTCATCTGGTGATGTTGTAAAAGCTCTGGCAGTTGGTGCTATGTCTGTGATGATGGGTAATATGTTTGCTGGCACAGATGAATCTCCTGGAAGAATAGAATATACCAATGGTAGAATGTATAAAGTTTATCGTGGAATGGGTAGTATTGATGCAATGGAATTTGGTAGTAAAGATAGATATGGGCAGGCAGAAATTAAAGAAAAACAAAAATTTGTTCCAGAGGGTGTGAGTGGACGGGTGGCATACAAAGGATCAGTTTCTACTATTTTATATCAATTGGAAGGTGGTTTACGAAGTGGTTTTGGTTATAATGGAGCTCGTAATATTTCAGAATTACAAAAACGAGCTCATTTTGTAAAGATAACGGGGTCAAGTTTGAAAGAAAGTCACCCTCATGATTTAAAAGAAGTTAGTAGTGCTCCAAATTATAGTATTGATTAATAAAATTATATTTTAAGTATAAGGTAATTTTAATGTTTGAAACATCTATTTCCAGTAAATACCATACTTATTTTGTATTCGTTACAAGCTTTGATTACTTCTTCATCTTTTATTGAGCCACCAGGTTGGATTATGGCTTTGATTCCTGTTTGAGCAATTTTATCTATACTATCTCTAAAAGGAAAAAACGCATCAGAACATAATACAGAATCTTTTATTTTTTCACCACTTTTTTTAATAGCCAAATCAACTGCATCAATCCTTGAGACTTGTCCTGGACCAATACCAATGGTGGTATTATTTTTTGCTATTAAGATTGCATTTGATTTCACATGTTTGAGTACTTTCCAACCAAATAACATATCAATTAGTTCTTGTTCTGTTGGTTGTTTGTCAGTCACAAATTGCAGATCTTCTTTTTTGATTATTTTTGTATCAATATCTTGTACAAGTAGTCCACCTTCAATATAACGAAATTCTAATTTATCTTGATTTGGTAATATATTGCCTAATTCAAGAACACGCATATTTTGTTTTTTGTCTAACACCCCTAAAGCTTCTTTGTCATAATTTGGCGCCAAAACTATTTCTACAAATACTTTTGTTATTTCTTCAGCAATAGCTTTGGTGCAGGTTCTGTTAAGTGCAATAATTCCACCAAATGCAGACATTGGATCAGTATTGTAGGCCTGTTTGAATACTGTAGCTATGTTATCTCCAATAGCGACTCCACATGGGTTAGCATGTTTTACTATTACACAGGCTGGTTCTGTAAATTCTTTTAGGGTTGATAATGCTCCATCAGCATCATTTATATTATTGTAGGATAATTTTTTACCTTGTAAAATTTTTGCATTCAATATATTACAACCTTTGTTATTTGGTTTTTTATAAACTGATGCCATTTGATGTGGATTTTCTCCGTAACGTAATTCATAATCTTTTTTGAAAGTTAAAGAAAAATTATAAGAAAATTTTTCTTCTTTTAGATGATTGTGGATTATGGTGTCATATTGTGCTGTATGACCAAAAGATTTTATAGCCATTTTTTTTCTGGTTTCAAAATTTATTCCGCCAGATTTTAATTCTTCGAGTAGGGGATTGTAGTCTTGTGGATCTACAATTACTGTAACCCAACCCATATTTTTGGCAGCACTACGTATCATGGTTGGACCACCAATATCAATATTTTCAATTATTTCATCATAGTTTACGTTTTCTTTTAGAATAGTTTCAGAAAATGGATAAAGATTGCATACGACCAAATCTATCCATTTTATTTCATTTTGTTCAGCAATTACTTTGTGGGAGTCTCTAAGCCCTAAAATACCACCATGAACTTTTGGGTGTAGAGTTTTAACACGACCTTCCATCATTTCTGGAAATCCAGTAAATTCAGAAATATCTTTTACATTTATATTTGCTTCAGTTAGTTTTTTGGCTGTTCCGCCAGTAGAAATTATTTCTATCCCTAATCTTTGTAATTCTTTAGCAAATTCTAAAATTCCATCTTTGTTAGAGACTGAGATCAAAGCTCTGTGGATTTGAGTACTATTTTTGTTCATAAGATTTTTTTTTAATTACTTCAATGAAGGCTTCACCTTCAAGTTTTTGGACTTTTGATTTTAAGGTTTCTGGCGTATCTTTTGAAGTTACAGGACAACTTTTTTGGATTATAATAGGTCCAGTATCTATTCCTTCATCTATAATATGGATTGTACAACCAGTTTCTTTGACGCCAGCTTTTAGTACTTCTTCATGTACATTTAAATCCATCTTACCAGCAAATGCTGGTAAAAGAGATGGGTGTACATTTAAAATTTTATTTCTCCATTTATTGATAAAGTTTATAGAAATGATACGCATATATCCTATCAGTAGTACTAAATCAATATTTTTTTTATCTAATATTTTCATTATTTCTGCATCAAACTCTTTTTTGGTTTTATTTTTTGGGTTTATATATATGTTTTCTATATTAGCATTTTTTGCTCTTTCTAATATATATGCATCAGATTTATCACTAATAACAATATCAAGTGAAGCATTTAAATCATCATTTTTTATAGCTTCTATAATTGGTTGCATACTAGTGCCTCGTGTTGATCCTAAAATTGCTATTTTTAACTTATGCATAAATGAATGATTTTATATTTATATAAGTATATAAGTAATGTGAATTAATTTGTAAGTTATAATAGCATTATTTATACTTTCAATCACGACCATATTATTTTCAATTATTTATTTTTACTCCCTGCCTGCCGGCAGGCAGGATTCTCGCTATGGCTCCGAGGGTGATGCATGTTGGGGCATCAAATCCGTAAAAATAAATAATTGAAAATAATGCTTAATTATAAATAACGCTTTCAATTTTTACAATTAATTTATAGTATTCACATATGCTTATTTTCGTAAGTCAGCCATCATTTTAATTCTTTTTTCTATTAATTCTTCTGTACCTATATCTTCTCTATGAAATAGTGGACCTTTTATTTTTTTTATTTCTGATTCTGCAATTAATTCGGCATCAGAAATTGAATCAGACACACTTACAATGGCAATAGTACGAGAACCAGTTTCATACAATTCATTTTCTTTCATATCAACAGATGCATAGTGAATTAATTCTTTATTTTCTACAGCAGATACATCAATTATTTTATTTTTTATAGGATTATCTGGGTATCCAATTGGCACAGCATATTTACAGACACTGGCTTTTTTTGCAAATCTAGCATGATCTTGAGTCAGATTACCTTTAATTATTGCTAAACATAGTTCAACAAAGTCTGATTCTAAAAGAGATAAGATATTCATACATTCTGGGTCGCCAAAGCGTGCATTGTATTCTATTAGGTTTACCCCGTTTTTTGTGGCCATAAAACCACCATAGATTATTCCTTTATATTCTTCATTAAATTCATCTTTTATTGCCTTTATAGTTGCTTGATTAATTTTATGCGCTTGCTCAATATCTGTATTTGTTAAAAAAGGAAGTTTGTGGTCAGAGTCAGAATAACTGCCCATACCACCGGTGTTTGGTCCTGTATCGTTTACAAAGGCTCGTTTGTGATCTTGTATGGCTATCATGTGAGCAAGATTATTTCCATCAGAAAAACTAAGGAGAGAAAATTCTTGACCAATCAACTTTTCTTCTATCAAAAAAGTTCCGTCTTGTGCAATTAACTCTTCACAAAAAGCAATTCCGTCTGCAATAGATTGAAGATGGTCTCCAGAAACTTTAACACCTTTTCCTCCCATTAATCCGTCTGCTTTTACTACATAATTACCGCCAAGGGAATCAATAAATTCCTTCACTCCATTTATATCAGAAAAATATTTATATTTAGGTCCACCTGGTATATTGTATTTTCTTAAAAGATTGCGGGTGAAGGATTTGCTAGTTTCGAGTTGGGCAAGTTTTTTGGTTGGTCCAATGCTTGGAATATTTTGTTCTTTTAGTTTGTCTACTACACCTGCTTCCAAAGGTGCTTCAGGACCAATAATAGCAAAGTCAATATTATTATCTTTGGCAAAATCTGCAATCGTTTTAGTATCAGTAATTTTACCAATCTTATAATTAGAGGATAATTCCTTTATTCCAGGATTATTATTTGAGGCAAAACAAAAAATATTTGTAGGTTTTTTTGATCGTTTTATGGCTTTGGCAATTGCATGTTCTCTGGCTCCTGAACCGACTAATAATATGTTCATATTTTTTAAAGTTAGGTGTATGGTATAACTTTGTTTATACGTTTAACTATGATTATATTAGTTTTAATTATAAGTAACCTTTTCTTTTTATAAGTTAGGTTTTAAATTATCTATACTCTGTTAGCTCCGCGCATATCTTCTAATTCTTGTAACTTTTTTTCGTCTATATCATTAGTGATATAGATGCCATCAAGACAAGGCATAGAAGGTCTATCAATATTGTGTTCACCGTATCGTGTAATTGCTTCAACTAAATCTTCAATGTCTTGGTATAATAAAATATCACAACCTATATATTCACGGATTTCTTCTATGCTTTTATTATGTGCGATTAATTCGGATCTAGTTGGTATATCTATTCCATAAAAATCTGGATATTTTACAGGAGGGCAGGCAGAAATAAGATATACTTCTTTTGCACCAGCATCTTTTACTAGTTTTACCACTTCTCTACTGGTTGTACCTCTCACGATTGAGTCATCTAGTAGCATTACTTTTTTATCTTTTATTTCAGTTTCTTGTGGAGATAATTTTTGTAATACTGATTGTCGTCTTTTTTCTTGGCCGGGCATTATAAAAGTTCTACCTACAAATTGATTTTTGTATATACCCTCAGTATACCTAACCCCTAGTACACTGGCAGCGGATAATGCGGCTGTATTTGAGGTAAATGGTACAGGGATGAGTACATCTGGTTTTATATTTGGATATTCTCTTAGCCATTTTTTGGCCAGATTTTGTCCCATGCGTAGTCTGGCTCTATATACACTGACATTGTTTATAATAGAGTCAGGTCTAGATAAATAAACGTATTCAAAAACGCAAGGAGTGAATTTTTCTCTTCGGAGTATTCGGCTACGCATTTCACCGTCATTATTAATAAAAATCACTTCGCCTGGCTGAACATTACCCATGTATTTAAAACCAAGAGGATAATACATTGTATTTTCTGAAGAAAAAATATAATCTTTTGTTTCGTCTGGGTTTATTCTCATTCCACAAACAAATGGGCGAATTCCGTGTGGATCGCGAAAAGCAATCATACCTTTACCAGCAATTATACCAATTACTGAATATCCACCTTTTGCTCTATCAAATACTGATTCAACTGCTTGGCAAATATTTTCAAATATATCATTAGTTGGATCTAATTTGTCTAATTTTGAAGCAAAAACATTCATTATTGTTTCTAGATCAGATTCTGAATTACAGTGGTATCTATCCTCTTTTTCTAATTCATCTTTTAATTCAGTATAGTTAGTTAGATTTCCATTATGAACCATAGCTATTCCATACGGTGAATTTGTCATAAATGGTTGAGCATTTTCTACACTATGACTTGATCCATTGGTAGGGTAGCGTGTATGTCCAATACCCCAATTACCAGTTAGTCTGCTTATATTTTGTTGGTCAAATATATCACGAACAAAACCAGATCCTTTTTTCAAATGAAATCTTTTGTTGTATGTTAAAATACCAGCCGCATCTTGTCCACGGTGTTGTAGATGTATTAAGCCATCATAAATTTCAGTTGCAACTGGTTTGTGAGAGAAAATGCCGATTATTCCACACATAAATAAAAATAATTAGGATAAAAATTTATTATATCAAATCTACTACATCAGTGGAAAGACCAATATAGGTATGAGGTGTTAGTTTAAGTAATTTATTTTTTTCTTCTTCTGGTATTTCCAGTGAATTTATAAAATTATAAATTGTTTGTTTGTTGACTTTTTCTCCGCGAGTTAGCTCTTTTAATTTTTCGTATGGTTTTTCATACCCGACTTTACGCATAACTGTTTGGATTGCTTCTGCTAATACTTCCCAATGATTGTTTAGTTCTTCATCTAATTTTTCTTTATTTATAGTTAAACGTGACATACCTTTTAAAATATTTTTACAAGCAAGCAGTGAGTGGGCGAGTGGTATGCCTTGATTTCTAAGTACGGTGCTGTCAGTTAAATCGCGTTGCATACGAGAAATTGGAAGTTTTTGGGATAGGTGTACAAAGTAAGCATTTGCTATGCCTAGATTTCCTTCTGCATTTTCAAATTGTATAGGATTAATTTTGTGAGGCATAGCGCTTGATCCTATTTCATTGTCCTTCTTCTTTTGTCCAAAAATTCCACGAGATATATACATCCATATATCTCGTGTAAAATCTATTAATATTGTGTTTATCCTTTCAATTATTTGATAACTTTCTGTGATTGAATCATGTGATTCAATTTGAATTGTTATTATGTTTGGTTCAAGATTAAGAGAGGAAATAAAATTTTTACTAAAATTTATCCAATCTATATTTGGATAAGCAATATTGTGCGCGCCCCATGTGCCAGTTGCGCCACCAAATTTTCCTTGTAATTTATGATTAGATAATTGTAGTATCTGTCTTTGGAGTCTATGGGCAAAAACTGCAAATTCTTTACCTACTGTAGTAGGGGTTGCGCTTTGTCCATGGGTTAAAGAAAGCATTGGTTGGTGTTTGTTTTTTTTGGCAAAAATTATAAATTTTTCTTGAACTTCTGATATTTTTGGTAAGTAAATATTTTTTATAGCAGAATTCCACATCAATGTGTATGCTAAATTGTTTATATCTTCAGAAGTTAAAGCAAAATGAATAAATTCTATGTATTTGTTGAATTTAGTATTTTGTAATTTTTCTTTCAAAAAATATTCAATGGCTTTTACATCATGATTAGTTGTTTCTTCAATTTTTTTTATTGATTGTGCATCTTCGTTTGAAAAGTTTTTATAATATGATTTGAGTTTATTTTGTTGCTCCAAAGTCAAAGGTTCAATTTCATTAATATTTTTTTCTATAGAGAGAGCAATTAAATATTCTATTTCTACCATTAAACGATAGCGCATTAGCGCCATTTCTGAAAAATATTCTGATAGTTCTTCAACAGATGTTTTGTATCGACCATCAATTGGAGAAATGTTTGTGAGTAGATTCATAGATAATTTATGCTAAATCTATTATTCTTTTTATAGCCAAAGCAACATTGCCTGGTTCTAGAATTGTCATAACTGGCACATGGCTTGGCATTTGTAAAGTTGAGTGTATATTTACTAGCATATCCATTTTGTCTTTAAAGGGTGGGCAAGCAATTACAGGTTTGTTACTATTGCCAGCCATAAATCCTGATAAAGCATTTGATCGTCCAGCAATTGTAATGTATACAACTTTTTCATCTTGGTATTTCTCCAATAATTCTAATAGTTTTGTAGCTTCTTTGTGAGCTGATGCTACATGTTGAACGTATGTAATAGATTGTTCTGAAAGCGCTTGAGTTATCTTTTGAGCATGATCTTCATCTTTGGTTGAACCAAGTATGAGTACGGCTTTTATTTTTGTTGTGCCTGTTGGTTGGAGGTATTGTAATTTTTCTATTGGTTTTTCTTCATTTTTTACTTCTGTTTTTATTGCTGTATTTTCTACTAGTTTATCTTCAGGAAATTGAAATTTTTCTCCAGTAATCATTTCATACAATTTAATATACCGTTTTGATAGCTCAATGACAAGTTCTTCTGGTGCTTTTGGTAGTTCAGCATCATTGTATGGGTCACAATTATTTTTAAACCAGATCCTCAAAAATTCTTTGTCTATATTTTCTGGTTCTTGTCCTTTTGCAAAACGTTCTGCATAACTTTCAGCAATCCAGTAACGACTAGAGTCTGGTGTATGTATTTCATCAATCAATAATATATTTCCATCTTTGTCTTTGCCAAATTCGTATTTTGTATCAACTAATATAAGACCATGTTCAGCCGATATTTTTTGTCCAAAAGCAAAAAGTTCCAATGATTTTTTGGATACATAATCCCATTCTGCTTGTGTCATTAGTCCTTTTTCTACTATTTCTTTTGGTGTTATTGAACTGTCATGGTTATCGTCTTTGGTAGTGGGTGTAACTATTGGGGTAAAAAATTTTTGATTTTTTACTAATCCATCTGGTAATAAATTACCGCAAAAATTACGAACACCTTTTTCATAATTAATCCAAGCAGAAGTGTCTGTGGTACCAGTAATATATCCACGTACAACAAATTCTACAGGGAAAACTGTACATTTTTTGGCGATAGTTACATTTGGTTTTGGAATCTGTAAAACATGATTTGGAATAATATGTGCGGTTTTTTTAAACCACCATGCACTTGTTTGGTTTAAAACTTGTCCTTTAAATGGAATGGCTGCTAATACTTTATCAAATGCACTCTGGCGGTCTGTGGTAATCAAAATCATTTTATCATCAAATTCATAACTATCTCTTACTTTTCCTATTCTTTTTTTACCAGCATTAAATGTGGTTTGTGTGATACATTTGTTTAATTGGTTTTTTATTTTGTCTGTATAATCCATATGTTTATTATAAATATAGCAATTTTGTGAGTATTGATTGAATAGTATGTGAGTTTTTAAGATTTGTTGTAGTTGAGTATCAATACTATCATTTTCCACAGAGATTTTCCACAAAGTACCTTTATTTATATTTTTTATACCTTTAATATTTAGTCTATGGTCTAGTGTTTCTTTCTTATATTCACCAATTATGTCGTCATTGTTATTAACCAATAAACAGATTTGTTTTGTACCAATTGCATTAAAATTTTCAATTACATATTCTTTATTAGAATTATATAATTCTCCAGTTTCGGTAATTTGTTTATATATTTCATCTTTATTTATATTGTCATCAAAATTTATTTCCCAATGAGTATATCTTTCTATATTTGCGTTTATACCGGTTTGTCTAAGGGTATTTTGTACGGTGGATACAACATTATCAGTAATAATTAATTTTGTAATGATTTCTTTGCTGTTTTCTTTTGGTTTGTATTTATTTAATTTATATTGATTTGGGGTGTAGGTGAGTGGAGTAAGATTGATACTTTTTTCTTTTTCAATGTATTCTCTCATTGATGTAAAGATTGGTTGTCCCATAGGTGTTCTTTCAGGATGAGGCATCATTGCCATAATATTGCCATTTTTATTAATGACTGCTGCTAGATTGTACACTGTACCGTTTGGGTTGGTGGGGAATTGAGATTCAGTTTTGCCTTCATTGTCGCAATATCTGAATATTGTCATATGATTAAGTTTCATTTCTTCTAACAGTCTTTCTGGTATTACAAATCTACCTTCCCCGTGAGCAATGGGTAGTCTTATAAAATCACCTTGTGCCATGTGTCTACTAAATGCTGATCTTTTACTAGGTATATCTAGCTTAATATTCACCCAATTGTTATAGAAGCCCACTCCTACTATTCTTTCATTTTGTATTTGTTTGTTAGAATCAAGCGCCATACCAACCTCATTGTTTTTAAGTCCAGGTACTAATCCTGATTCTACTAAAATCTGAGCGCCATTACATACACCGAGCACTGGTTTGCCTTTTTTTGATTCGTCAGTAATAATTTTCATTATAGGATCAAGTGAGGCGATTATTCCTGCGCGTGATCTATCTTCGTATGAAAATCCGCCCACTATAAAATAGCCGTCATAATTTTTTAATTTTTGATAATCTTGATTCCACAAAAATTCTTCTGCATTCATTTGAGCATTGCGTACAGCGCGAATAGATTCAGATTCACAATTATTTCCAGGGAATTGTATTATGGCTATTTTCATAAGCTAATTGCATTTATATTAATTTTACATTTTTATTTCCTTCTACAACTTTGCCAATTTCATAAAGTTTGAATTTTGGGTATTTAGTAATTTGTTCAAAAGTTTTTACAATATTTTCTGGAGAAATAACTAAAATCATTCCGATTCCCATATTAAATGTACGGTACATTTCTTTTTCTTCAATATTGCCGATTTGTTGCATAACTTCAAATACAGGTAAATGTGGCCAGCTTTTTTTGTTTATTTCTACAGCACAGTTATTTGGGAGTATGCGTGGAATATTTTCTATAAATCCACCACCTGTTATATGAGCTATACCTTTTATTTCAATTTCATTATCTAATATTCTTAAAATAGGATTTGTATAGTTTGTGTGTGGTTCTAGTAAAGTCTCACCAACAGATTTTTCAAATTCTGCAATTTTAGTTTCTACTCCATATTTTTCAATTTCGAAAAATAATTTTCTAGCCAAAGAATATCCATTTGTGTGTAATCCATTTGAAGCAAAACCTAATATAATATCACCTGATTTTATATTTTTTCCGGTAATTACTTTGTCTTTTTCAACTACACCAGTTATGCATCCAACAATATCGTGTTCACCAGTTTTGTATACTCCGGGCATTTCTGCAGTTTCACCACCAACCAAGGAAATATTGTTTTCTATGCATTCATGAACCATACTTTTGACAATTGTTTCAACTTGGTTTGGATCCAGTCTTTCACTGGCAATATAATCAAGAAAAGTTAAAGGTTTTGCACCCATAGCGACTATATCTCCAGCACAGTTACTAACAATATCAATACCAACTGTATCATATTTGTCCATCATTCTAGCTATAATCAGTTTTGTGCCAACGCCATCAACGCTTTGGACCATTAGTGGATGTTTATACTCAGCAAAAGCTTCTTTTATATCGTATACAGCCCCAAAACTACCTAATCCTGTAAGGACATGTTTTGAAAAAGTTGTTTTTACTTTTTCTTTTATTCGTCTAACTGTTTCTTCGCCAGCATCTATATTAACGCCAGCTTGTTTGTAGGTAATTGTCATATTATTTGACTTTTGTATTTTACTATGTTTAAATTTGATGAGAAAGGGGAATGATAATGTTAACATTTTTGGGATTGAAAGTAGGTTTTATTGCAAGAGATTCAGATATTATTTCATTGTTGTCATTGGAATACAATGTCGGAAAAGATTGTATAAGAAAGCTCACAGCAAACGAAGTCAGTGGAGTAATATCTACAATACATATATTGATAGATTATGTCAACGATACAAGGAGTGATAGGAATATTACATTAATATCTAATAATTATTCAAGTATTTGTAGAGACATAACGTTTCTAAAGTTGTCTATAAATACAGGATATTTAGGGATTACTTTAGAGTTTTCTAAAGAAAGAGAAAATCTCATAGCAGAATCTACAATATATGAGATAGATGCATTAGTTGATGCAATTAGGTTATTGGCAGATTATGTGAATATAGTGAATACTGAAAATGGTAAACGTATACATGTGTCTTGCGCAATTGACCCTGAGGCATCCTACAGAAATGAAAAATAATTATCTTCTCGTCCGGTTATAGGAGGTGTCCACGGCGAGAATTATATATATAATTAATTTATATATATAATTCTGTCGTGGACTATTTTAAGGAGCGCTTAATCCAATCTTTGTTAAGGTTGGATTTTGCTTTTGTATGTGGTTTTATTTTTTGTTATAAATAAATTTGATAATTATCATATTTTTATTATTTTATAAACAGTGCTTTATTTTTTTATAAATAAATTATAATTTATTTCGTAGGCCATTTTTCCAAGCTCTTTTTGCTTTTTTTAAATCAATATTTATAAGGTTATTTATTTTTAGTTGTTTATTTTCTGTCGTTTTACCAATTTTAAATATTTGAGTTACTCTACTTTTAAATATTTTTTCTACAGTTTCAAAATTTGAAATTTCAACTTCAAATACAAAGCCACCTGTTTCTGAAAACATTTTTTTATCATTATTTATTTCGCCTGGAATATTTACATCAAATCCAATTTCATTTTTGAAACTCATTTCTGCTAGTGTTGTTACTATCCCTCCATCTGAAATATCGTGAGCGCCGAGGATTAGTTTTCTATTTATACAATCTGTCAGAGCATAAACTTGATTTCTAACTTCATTTAGTTTTGGTTTGGGTATGTTTGCGCCAAGTTCATTGTGTAAATCATAATATACACTTCCGCCACATTCATCTTTTCTTTTTCCTACCATAACAATTATAGAATCTATATTTTTGAAATGCATGGTAATTGCTTTATTAGTATCTTCTAGTTTTCCTAAACAGGCAATTATTGGGCTTGGAGCTATGGCTTTACCTTCAGATTCATTATAAAGAGATACATTTCCAGATATTATTGGTATAGGACTGCCATTTTCTTTGAGAAGTATATTTTTGCAGGCATCAGCTACGCCTTTTACACCTTCTGTAAATTCCCACATTTGTTCTGGTTTTTCAGGGTTTCCAAAATTGAGACAATCAGTAATTGCTTGGGGGGTGGCGCCAACACAAGCAATATTTCTTACAGCTTCTGCAACTGCATTTATTCCTCCCCAGTATGGATCTATTATGCTATAACGAGGATTATGATCAACAGATAATGCAACGCCTGTAGATTTTATTTCTTCTGGATATGTATCATCTTTAAAAGGCTGTATGACTCCAGCATCAGCTTCACCTGGTTCAATTACTGAAATGCCTTGAACATTTTTATCGTATTTTTCATAAATAGGTGAACGAGATGCAACGTTTTCGTGAGATAATATTTTTAAAAGTATTGTATTATAATCCATTTCTGGAATATTTGGTTCAGAAAAATTTCTATTAGGTTTTTCGTAATTGCGATTATAGAGTAAGCCTTTGGTTATATCGCTTGCTCTGGCATGGACTATTTCTTGGTTTTTGTATTTTACAATAAATTGGTCATCATCTTTTATTTTACCAATTACTGTTGCTTTTGCACCTTCCGAAACTTTTGGCAAGTCAAAAGTTTTATTATAATGATCAAGTACTAAATCAGTAATTTCTGGGGACACAACCCACATAAATCTTTCTTGTGTTTCAGAACACAACAATACAGAAGGGTGCAAATTTTCCATAGAGCGATGTGCTAAATCCAGATTAATTTCAGCACCTAGACCAGCTGAATCAGCTAGTTCAACTGCTGCACAAGCAATACCACCAGCTCCCAAATCTTTGAAGCCTACTTTATTTATTAAATTTTTTTCTTTTAAAATTTTAAAAAGTTCATTATTTGCTTTGAGTAGGTGTCTTTTTAGAAATGCATTTGGTTCTTGGACTGCTCCTTTATTTTTTTCTTTTTCTTTTTCATTTAATTCAAGAGATGCAAAACTGGCTCCTCCAAATCCACTATTGTCTGTTGGCTTGCCAATTAATATTAAATTATAGCCGGTTGAGTTTTTTGGGGCTTTGGAATGGATTATCTCATCTTCTCGCAATACGCCTAGGGTTACAACATTAACCAAACAATTGTCATTATATTTTTTATTATAATATACATCTCCGCCTATATTTGGTACACCAATCGGATTCCCATATCCAGCAATTCCAGAAACTACGCCTTCATGTATCCATTTGGTTTTGTTATTTTTGATTTCTCCAAAACGAAGAGGGTCGGCAATTGCTATTACTTTTGCTCCCATACAACTAACATCTCTCACATTACCACCGATGCCAGTAGCTGCGCCTTCGTAAGGTACAATTTGTGATGGATGATTGTGAGATTCATGGCTTATTACAATTCCGTATTTGTTGCCTTCATGGTCTTTGGCTATTTCTACGATTCCAGCATCTTCTGATGGTCCTAAAATTACATTGGGACCTTTGGTTATAAATTGTTCTAAAAAAGGCCGACTGCTTTTATATGAACAATGTTCTGATCCTTGGATTGACCATAATATACATTCTGTAATAGAAGGTGGACGTTTTAAAATTTCATTCTGGATTTTTAGAATTTCATCTACTGTGAGGGCAATACGATATTCATTCAATTTATTTTTGATTTCTTGTTGATTCATTTTTGCAAAGTCAATTGTTTCAGTAGTAAAATTCATATGTGGTGTTCTATCTTTATAGAGAAAATTTATTTTATTATTGTTTGATTTCTTTTTGGACCAAATGATATTATATTTACCATACATTCTATTTCTTGTTCGATGAATTCTATATATTCTTTCATTTTTTCTGGTAGGGCTGTATAACCATTTTTTATAAATTCATTGGATTTTTCTTCAGTTATTTTTTCCCAACTGGTAAAAGTTTCATAAATTGGTTTGGCTTGTCTTAATTTAGAAAGGCTAGCTGGCATTTCTGTGACACGTTCACCATCAATATCATAAGCTATGCATACCTTTATTTTTTCAAAATTTGATAAAATATCTAATTTTGTAAGTGCGATATCTGTTATTCCACTTGTGCGGATTGATTGGCGAACTTGCACTAAGTCAAGCCAACCAACTCGTCTTGGTCTGCCGGTTGTAGTCCCATATTCATTGCCAGCATCTCTCAGTTCTTTGGCTTTTTCTTCTTCTAGTTCTGTCACAAAAGGACTGACACCAACTCTACTTACATAGGCTTTGACTAGGCCAATAATTTTTGTTTGTACTCCATACATAGAGAGTCCAGAGCCAACTCCAGCATATGAGGCAATATTGTTTGTGCTAGTGGTATGAGGGTACATCCCATGATCTAGGTCTAGTGACATACCTTGGGCGCCTTCATACAGTATATTTTTACCATTTTTATATGCTTTGTGCAATTCTAGTTCTGTGTCAGTTATATAGCCTTTTAATTCTTTGGCATAGCCTAGATATTCATCATATATTTCGTCAATTGATTGGGTAAAAGAACTTTGGAAAACTTTAGTTATAATACCAATATTAAAATCATAAGCTTTTTTTAATTTTATTTTGAAAAGTTCTGGCTCTAGGATGTCACCAATACGAATACCATGTCGATAAGCTTTGTCAGCGCATACTGGGGCTATACCACGCTTGGTACTGCCAGCACCTAATTCACCTTGATGACCAGAGAGGGCTTCATCCATGGCTATATGATAGGGCATAATCAAATGTGCTCTTTCGCTTATTTTGAGATTAACTTTGTTACCTCGTTCTTTCAAGTTTTTAATTTCTTGGAGTAAAACTTTTGGATCTATAACTACACCATTTCCAATAATAGAAATTACATTGGGATATAAAATACCTGATGGTATCAGGTGTAATTTGTATGTTTCATTGTTTACAATTAGTGTGTGGCCAGCATTATTACCACCTTGGAAGCGAACCACATAGTCTGCGTTTATAGCAAAATAATCTGTAATTTTGCCTTTACCTTCATCTCCCCATTGTGAGCCAACTATTATGGTGATTTGAGTTTTATCCATATATTATTATTTAATATTATTGTTGTGTTCACAGCAGATTATTGTATTTAACAATAATCTAGCTACAGTAATTGGTCCGACACCGCCTGGTGTAGGAGTAACATAGGCAACTTTATCTAATATTTCTTTTACATTTACATCTCCAGACATTTTTTTTTGCTCAAAAGAAACACCAGTATCAATGACAATAACACCTGGTGAAACCATATCTTTTCTTAAAATATTTTTTTTGCCAACGCCAGTTATTATGATATCAGATGCTAAACATTTTTCTTTTGTATCTTTTGTTTTGCTATTACATACCGTGACGCTGGCATATTCATTCATCATCATAATAGCAAGTGGTTTACCAACCAATGGTCCGGCACCAATAATAGTGACATTTTTACCAATCAAATCAATATTTAATTTGTGGATGATACTCATCACTGCTCCTGGGGTAGGTGGGACAAGAAAGTTTGTTTTCATTACTAGTTTTCCTAGGTTTACATTTGTTAGGCAATCAACATCAATTTCTGGTTTTATGGTATTCAAGACAGAGTTAGTATTAATATGTTTTGGTAATGGTAGTTGTACAATTATTCCAGACAAGTCTTTATCATTTTGAATTTCTTCAATTTTTTTTATTAATTGTTTGGTGGTAATAGTAGAATTGATTTTGTGCAATTTGAAGGCCATACCAGCTTTTTGTGCAGCTTGTCCTTTTTTTTTGACGTAAGTTTGGGATGGTTTATCTTTTCCAACTAAAATAACCGCCAGTTTTGGGGTAATTTTTTGTTTTTTTAGTAGAGAAACTTTTTCAGCAACTTTTTCATTTATTTTGTCCGCAATAGCCTTTCCATCAATTAATGCGCCCATAAGCCTATAATTTTATATTTAATTTTTTATTATAAACCAAAAATATTATATCACACCGATAATATATAGCAAGTGAAATATTTGATTAATTTTTAAAGCTGCCTTGTTTGTGGCAAGGCAGCTTGTGTCAAGGAGCTGTGTCAGAATCCTTGGTAACTAAGACCATAAAGCTTTTTATAGTCGATTGGTTCATTAAGGTTGTTTATGGTATCTAATACCATTTTATGTTCTGATAAAAGATCATTTAGCTCTTTTCTGGTTTTTTCGCCATGTTCATGGCGTTCTTTTTCAGTAGATTGGTCTTTTCCAAGTGTAATAGTGTCTTGAAACACCATATACACTATAATTTTATTGGATTTTTTATTGAAAAAAACAATCAGATGAACTAGTTTTGTAGTGGTTTGTTTGGGTATTGCAACCACTCTTCCTACTTGGAAAGAGTCAAATCCTTGTCGGATTAGATCCTTTGTGCAGGTGTGAATTCTCTCAAAACATAAGTATTTTGGTTTTTCCACAGTGCCCCCTTGGTTAAATTTACTCTAGCATAGATTATTGTGTTTGTCAATACTATGTATAGAGCTTTAAATTTGATTGTTGTATATAGTATTGAGGATATTATGACCAACATTATTTTTAAAATGGGAGTCTTCATAATAATTAGTCATATCTTTGGTATATTCATTTATACCAGAAAAATCATATATATTACTTTCACCAAAAATATTATTCAATTTTTTTATGTCTTTGTCGTTGAGTTTAATTTGATCATAAAGAGGCATAATGATAATCTTGTAATTTGTTTTTTGACTATTAAATATTGCTTTGATTTCTTTGAGTAATAATAATTGTTTTTGCTCAATGACGGGCGGATGAAAACTTTGTAAATTATTGCGCTCATAAAATATATTAGAGCGATTTTTGTAGTATAGTTGTCCTTCGGATTCAATTTGTTTGTTGAACCCGCTTGGTGTCCATTCATTGGTTTGAGGATCAAAAGAGACATCAGTTTTATTATCTATATTTTTCATATAAGGACGATAAGTATTGAATAACTTGAAATCAATATATTCAATTGTGAATCGTCCTAGATAATCGTCTAAGGCTGAAAAATAGAATGGTAACCATTTTTTTGTAATAGCGGGATGTTTTTTGTTATGAAACTTGTTACTTTCTTTGGTTTGGTATAGGGTATTATAATCTAGTAAAACTAAGGCATTTTTGATTACACCGTTAGTATTATTAATAAAATTTATTTTTTTTGAAATTCCAAAAAGATTTTCACTAGAAGCTACAAAGTAATAAATCGAAGCGGTTGATTTAAGGTATTTTTGCCAGTCTTTAGATCTAAATCCCATGGAACGGGAATTACCAAATACAAAAGAATCATATTGGTATTGTTTAACTTGATTTATATAAACTTCAGTTCCAAGGAAGTCATTATTTAATGGAACTCCATCAATTGCAGATTGGTTGAGATTATTGTATGAATATAATATTTTGAATGGATCAAATACAAAAAATGAACCTATAACTAAATATATTGGAATAGAGAATAAAAGCAATTTTAAAATAAATTTTTTCATATTTAAAATTTGAAATATATGAAGCTACTTTCAGTCCCTGAATAAAAAAATATTAGTGCCAATAATGCATAATATATACCATAACGAACTATGGCGGGTAGTTTTTCCATTTGGAGAGGATGTTCTTTGTGGCGACCATTCCATTCTATGACAACAAATACAATGATAAATATTATGCCTATTGTAGAAACAGTTGGTTTTTCAAAAATGCTTGTAGTCCAAAAACCTTGTATATATAGTAGAGCGTCAGTGATGGATTCTGCTCTAAAAAATATCCATGCAAATGATATCATAACAAATGTGGATATTATTTGTAGGAATTTTTTTATAGATATAATAGTGGAGTTATTTGTTATATTATTTTCTTTTTTTATAATTTTATGAAAAATCAATGGGATATAGTATATACCATTGAGTATTCCCCATACTAGGTAAGTGTACCCAGAACCATGCCATAAGCCACTTAATGCAAAAGTGACTATAATGTTTCTTATATATTTTAGATTTTTGCATCTGTTGCCACCTAGGGGTATAAATATATAATCACGAAACCAGTGAGATAGGGAGATATGCCATTTATTCCAAAATTCAGCAATGTTTTTGGAGAAGTATGGGTAGTTGAAGTTTTGAATAGAAGGGAAGCCTAAGAGTTTTGATACACCAATTGATATATTGGAATAACCAGCAAAATCACAATAGATTTGGAAAGTGAAATATAAAATTCCAATAATATGATCACTCCCAATCATATTGGTATGATTGGTAAATACTATATTAGCTGTTTTGGCTAGGGTATCTGCAATCACAATTTTTTGAAATAATCCCCATAAAATTTGACGCATGCCATCTACTGTCAAATTATAATTGAATTTTCTTTCTTTATTTATTTGTGTCAGTAAACTGGAGGCTCTTTCAATCGGGCCAGCAATTAATTGTGGAAAAAAACTCACATAAACAAAAAATGATAATATATTTGTACTAGCTTTTATTTTTTGTGTGTATACATCAATTATATAGCTTAATGTTTTGAAAGTATAAAAACTAATGCCTAATGGTAGTAATATATAAAGAGTAGTTATGTGGACATTGAATCCGACAAGACTTAATAAATCACTAAAGCTTTCTATTAAAAAATTGGTATACTTAAATAGTATGAGTGGTGTTAAATTTATTATGATAGCTAGAAAAAATAAGCCTTTGCGTAGTAGGGGATTATCAATTTTTTCTAATTTTATACCGACTATGAAATTAATTAGAGAATTAAAGATTATAAGTATCAAAAAATACCAATTCCATAAACCATAAAATATATAGCTGGATAATAAGAGAAAAATATTTTGTAAATAATGTCTTTTACCTAAAACAAGCCAATATATAATAAATACAATTGGAAGAAAGATAGCAAATTCAAGGGAATTGAATAACATTAAATATATGAGTAAAGTTTGATAATTATCAAACTTTTATTATATTATGATAATATTCTACAATGGTTTAATAATCAAATTGTATCAAATAAAAGTATCTTTGTTAAGGATAAAAAATCCCAGTTTATTTAAACTGGGATTTTTTATTATTTACCTCTATATCTTTCACCATTTTGTCTGTATTGAGATGATTGGTTTTTATTTTTTCTATTATTTCTTCTAGTAAAATGTTTTTTAAAGTTTTGATTATTATCAGAATATTTTTTTTGCTCATCATTTAAGTGATGGTTAGTTTCAGTTTGTCTTTCTGTATAATGTCTTATTTTATTTTGTCCAGCATAACGATTTTTCTGTTTTCTTTCATTATATTGATATTTAGAATTTTGATTTGAGTAATTATTTGTTGAATTTCTTTCTGTATTACTGGTATATTCATTATTTTTGTATGGTTTATTTCTAAAGTTTCTTCCATAGTTTTGTTTATTGTATGGATTTTGTTTTGGTGATCTTTCTCTGTCTGGTTGCATTGATCTTTCTCTTTCTGGAGGTAAGACAGGTAATGACAATATAGGCAATGATTTGCGGATTAGTCTTTCAATTTTTTTGATGTCCGCTTGTTCTGATGGAGTTACAAATGAAATGGCTTTGCCATAGCGTCCGGCACGGCCAGTTCTGCCAATACGATGTACATAATCCTCAGAATTATCTGGAAGATCAAAGTTGATTACTAATTTTATATCTTTTACATCAATTCCACGAGCAGCAATATCTGTTGCTACCATAATACGAAATTTGCGCTTAGCAAATCCATCAAGAGCAATTTTTCTTTGGGATTGAGAACGGTTTGAATGGATTTCTGTGGTTGTGTGGCCCATATTGCGAATATCATTAGCAATACGTTTTGCCCCGTGCTTTGTTCGAGAAAATATCAGGGTTGTATCATGTTTGTACTGTTGTAATATTGCATCAAGCAAGCGCATTTTATCATTTTTTCTTACAATAAATATTTCTTGTTCTGTATTTTCAGATGAAGTGCCTTGTGGTGCTATTTCAATTCTAATTGGTAACTTCATAAATTGTGAAGCTAGAGAAGAAATTGTTTTTGGCATTGTGGCTGAAAATAACATTGTTTGGCGACCTGGTGGAATTTCACTTAAAATCCTTTTGATTGGTGGTAAAAATCCCATATCCAACATACGATCACCTTCGTCTAATGTAATAACATTTACAAATTTGAGTTTATATATTCCTTGGTCCATCAAATCAACCAAACGTCCTGGGGTAGCAATCACAATATGAGGGTTGTTTCTGAGAGCTGATACTTGCCTGTGTTGTGAAACTCCACCAATAACTACAGCAGTGCGTAATCCTAGGGGCCCAGCAATTTGTTGGAGTGATTCTTCTATTTGCAATGCCAATTCACGGGTTGGAGCCAAAATTAACCCTTGTCCTTTTTTGTGGGCTATGCGTTGAATCATTGGTATACCAAAAGCCAAGGTTTTACCTGTACCTGTTTGAGCTATACCAATTACATCTTTACCTTCTAAAGCACCAGGTATAATTTGGTGTTGGATTGGAGTTGGGATTTCAAATCCTCTTTTTGTAAGTATTTCAAGAATATTTCTTGCTATACCAAGATCGCTAAAGCGACCTGTATTTTCTTTTTGTTGCATATAATTATTTGTGTGACTCAATATTCTAGACGGTCACACTATGACACAAAAAGATTCGAGTCGCTCGGAGTAATCTCACGAGCTTTAATTAATACCTAAGTATAGCATAAAAATGTAGCTTTGTCAATAGCTGAAGGAAATATAACTTTTTAAGCTTTTTTTCTACCAGCTCTTACTCTATCTGTTTCAGTTAGTGCTTGTTTTCGAAGTCTTACACTTTTTGGAGTAATTTCTAGATATTCATCTTCAGACATGATTTCTAAACCTCTTTCTAGGGTTAAATCCATTGGTGGAATTAAATGAATAGAATCATCACTACCTGAAGCGCGCATATTTGTGAGTTGTTTTCCTTTGATTGGGTTAACAGTCATATCCATACCTTTGGCAGTGTTGCCGATTACTTGTCCTTCATAAATATCAACATTTGGTTCTACATACATGACGCCACGATCTTGAAGATTGGCTAGAGCGTAAGCAAGCACTTTTCCAGTGTGTCCAGATATCATAGAACCGACATTTCTTTTTTCTATTTCTCCGACATAAGGTTCAAATCCAATTACTTCACTACACAAAATTCCTTCACCTCTTGTGTCTACTATGAATTCATTGCGATAACCAAGTAATCCTCTGGTAGGTATTTTGTAGATTAATCTCATGTGGTTTTGTTCAGGATTCATTGCAATCATTTGTCCTTTTCTTTTTGACATTTTTTCAATTACAATTCCAGATGAAGATTCTGGAATATCAATTGTAACCTCTTCAAATGGTTCGTGTTTTATACCATTAACTTCTTTTATGATAACTTGAGGTTGAGAAACTTGTATCTCAAAATTTTCTCTGCGCATATTTTCAAGCAATACGGCAATATGCAATTCGCCTCTACCATATACTTTGAAAAAATCATTAGAAGAAAAATCAATTTTTAATCCTACATTTACTTCTAACTCTTTTTCTAATCTTTTTTTAATTTGTTGAGTAGTAACAAATTTTCCTTCACGTCCAGCAAATGGAGAATTATTTACTAAAAAGTTAAGAGAGATTGTTGGTTCATCAATTTTTATAGTTGGTAATAGTTCTGATTGTTCATCTTTACAAACTGTGTCTCCGATATATATATCAGGTAATCCAGATATCATAACAATATCTCCAGCAAAAGCTTCATTAACTTCTTTTCTGTTGATACCTTCAAAAGTAAATAGTTTTAGAATAGATCCAGTTAAAGTTCGTCCATCAGACTTTTTAATAAAAACTTTCTCACCAGCTTTTATACTACCCTGGTATATTCTGCCAATTCCCATACGACCAAGATAATTATCATAAGCTAGATTAAAAGGTTGAAATAGTAATGGTAGAGTGGTATCTGCTTTGGCAGCAGGAATTTTTGCTATGATTGTATCTAAAAGTGGGGCAAGATTGGTAGAGGTATCGGTAAGGTTCATTTTTGCGATTCCTTCTTTTGCAATAGTGTATACAGTTGTGAAGTCTAATTGTTCGTCAGTAGCACCCAAATCCATGAATAATTCAAGGACCTTTTCATGAGCCCAATCAGGTCTGGCAGCTGGCTTGTCAATTTTATTCAAAACTACAATAGGCTTGAGACCTAGTTCAAGAGATTTTTTTAAAACGAATTTTGTCTGAGGCATTGGGCCTTCTTGGGCATCTACAATCAATAAAACAGAATCAATAGAACTAAGTACACGTTCAACTTCTGAACCAAAATCAGCGTGGCCTGGTGTATCCACGATATTAATTTTTGTATCTTTGTAAAATACAGAAGTATTTTTGGAATAAATCGTAATGCCACGTTCACGTTCAAGATCGTTAGAGTCCATTGTAATAGTTTGGTCAGTCAACATGCCTGTTTCTTGCATCAGTGCATCTGTTAAGCGAGTTTTACCATGATCTACATGGGCAATAATTGCTAGGTTTCTAATTTGCATAATATATTAAAAATACTCTAAAACGAGTAAGACATGATTATACTATGAAAATGAAGTTTTGTCAATAGAGTGGTTAGGCAAAAAATGCCTTTGTATGGCCTTTAATAATCGGTATAAATGTTGTAGTAGTCTAATATACAGCTTTGGCAATTTTTGTAACTACACTTTTATCTAGGGGGTTAGGTAATATTTTGTTTGTACTTGGATTTTTAACACAATTGGCCAAAACTTTAGCTACACGAATCAATATAGTGTCGGTAAAATTGGTAATATTATTATCAAGCGCACCACGAAATAGTCCAGGGAAGGCGAGAACATTGTTGGTTTGATTTGGATAATCACTTCTGCCGGTGGCAATGATATATGCGCCAGCTTTTTTGGCAAGTTCCGGCATAATTTCAGGGATAGGGTTTGCCATAGCAAAAATTACTGGCTTTGTATTCATATTTTTTATCATAGCTGGTTTTAGTAAGCCTGCTTTACTTACTCCAAAAAAGACATCAGCGCCAACAATAATATCTGATAGTAATCCAGTTTGTTTTTGTTTGTTAGTTATGTCTGCTAGTTCTTGTTTTTCTTGGTTTAAATCATTTCTACCTTTATATATTGCGCCTTTACTATCACATACAATAATATTTTTTATACCGTATTGAATAAATAATTTTGTGGTCGCCACGCCAGCAGCGCCAGCTCCATTAATGACAATTTTTATATTTTCTTTGCTTATATTGATTAATTTCATTGCATTTATGAGAGCTGCGAGTGTTACGACGGCTGTGCCGTGTTGATCATCGTGTAATATTGGAATATCTAATTCAGATTTTAGTCTAGTTTCAATTTCAAAGCATCTTGGAGCAGATATATCTTCTAGATTTATTCCTCCAAAAACTGGAGCAATATATTTGATTGTTTTGATAATCTCTTCAGTATCTTGAGTGTCTAGACAAATTGGAAAAGCATCAACTCCAGCAAATTCTTTAAATAATATACATTTTCCTTCCATAACTGGTATAGCAGCTTTTGCTCCTAGATTGCCCAGTCCTAAAATTGCACTGCCGTCACTTATAACCGCAATGGTATTATTTTTGAGAGTCATTTTTTTTGCTTCTGTTGGATTTTTGAATATAATACGACTGATTTCTGCAACCCCAGGAGTGTAGGCTCGTGATAAATCTATAGTAGTTTTGATTTTTATTTTGCTGTTTGTTTCTAATTTTCCTTTATATTTTTTATGGAGTTTTATTGATTCTTGGTAGATGTCAGACATAATTATTTTATATTAATTATTTCATTATTTTGTTATAATATAATGACATAATAATGGAAAAAATACAAAATAGGTTTTTTATAAATTATTGTAGATAATTTTGAATAGGTGGTTGGCTATTGATTTTTATTGTGGATTGTGCTAGCATTGTATTAATTACAATTTAAGTAATTATATAATATAAATATGGGTAATTTTGATAGGGGTAACAGAAGGTCTGGTGGTGGTTCTGGTCGTAGTTTTGGTGGCAAGAGATCATTTGGTGGACAAAGACCAAGTGGACGTGATGATAGAGGTGGGCGTGATGGTGGTAGGCCAATGATGCACAGAGCTATATGTAGTGAGTGTGGAGATAGTTGTGAAGTGCCATTTAAACCAACCGGTAGTAAGCCAGTTTTTTGTAGTAATTGTTTTAGCAATCAAGAAGGTGGTCGTGATAGTCGTGGCGGTCGTGATGATCGTGGTGGACGATCTAGTAGTTTTGGTGGTGGACGGGATAAACACAGAGATCGTGATATAAATAGAGAAATGTTTGATGTTGTTTGTTCTAAGTGTGGTAAGGATTGTCAGGTACCATTTAGACCAACATCAGATAAGCCACTTTTTTGTAATGATTGTTTTGGAAAAGATAAAGGTAGTGTTGGTCGTGGCTCAAGTGAAGTCGTAGACCAAATAAAATTGTTAAACAAAAAAATCGATCAGCTTGTAGAAATGTTAAGTGCAAATGGTTCAAATAAAAAGAAAGAAAAATCTGAAGTTAAAACAGATGTAGAAGTAAAAGAACCAGTCAAAACAGTGGAAAAGAAAGAAGAAAAAAAACCAAAGAAAGAAAAAAAGCCAGCTGAGAAGAAAACAAAAAAAGTAAAAAAATAAAATTTATAAAAAAACAGGCAAATGCCTGTTTTTTTAATTTGTTATAATTTGCCTAAGTCAAGTTCTTGGTTGAATTTAATTTCTTTGACGAATTCTGGCATATGGCTGATAACAATCAGTGCGCCTTCATAGTCATTAATTGCTTTAGCAATAATTGGGATGTGACGGAAATTTATGTGATTGGTCGGTTCATCCATTACTAAGAGTCCCGGTCTCATTAAGACTAATCGCGCAAATGACAGCAATCCTTTTTGTCCCTCTGACAAGTTTGATACTTTTACACCCATTAAATCTCCTTTTATTAAAAATCCAGCAGCTACAGCTCTCATTTCTTGCATATCTATACCATTGGCTAATATACTTGATAGAGATTCAATCACTGTTTGATCATAATCAAGAGTTGTAAAATCTTGACTATAATAACCAACAACAGTATCTTTCAAAATTACCGCACCTTCACTTGTATTGTTTGTAAGAGAACGTAGTAGTGTACTTTTACCTATACCATTTGGACCAGAAATCAGTAATCTGTCTTTTTGGCGCAAAATTATATTTACATCTTTGGCAACTGGTTCATGATTTTTAATTACTTTGACTGATTTTATAGTAACTATATCTCCAACTATACCTTGAGTTGGTATAGAAAATTCTCTAATTGTTTTGTCTTCACGCCTTACATCAACTTTATTCTCTTCAAGTTCACTTATTTCTTCTCGTAGTTTACTAGCTAATCTTCTCATTTTACCACCTTTGTTTGAAAAAAAGTTAACTTTATCTTTATTATCTTGAATCTCTTTTTCCAATTGTGCATTTTTCTTTATTTCTCTATCAATTCTTTTTTGTATTTCTTCTACTACTGAATAGTAGTCACCAACATAAGTTTCTATTTTTTTTGTAAAAACATCTAGGTATACAACTCCTTCTGTAAAACAATTTAAAAAGTCTGCATCATGGGAAATGACTATTACAGTTTTGTTGTACATAACTAAAAATGTAATGAGGTGATCAATACCTTCTTTATCTAAATTGTTGGTTGGTTCGTCCAAAAGTAAAATATCAGGGTTTTGTATGAGAGCATAAGCCAATAAAATTCTAGCTTGTTGACCACCAGACAAGTCGCCAATTTTTCTATCAGTAGGAATAGTTAAGTTAACAGCATCCATTACTTTGCTAATTTGACTTTTGATATTGCCAGGTACTGCAACAAAAGCTTTACCAAAGTATTCTTCTACAGTTAAATCAAAATCTTTTTTGTCAATCATTTGAGCAGCGGTACCAATGGTTGCATTATCTGTAATATGGACTTTGCCTTTGGTCGGGTTTAATTCACCTTTTATTAATTTGAAAATTGTACTTTTACCAGCGCCATTTTGTCCCATCAAAGTTATTTTGGCGTCTTTGCGTACACTAAAAGAGACCTCGTCTAATACGGGTTTTCTATCTTCATATTCAAATGTGACATCATCAAATCGTAAAATTACATTTTCTGCCATATTTATATATAGTTTTTTCGTTTAATAAAAATTTATTTAGTAGATAATATCATCTCATATTTTTATGATTTTGTCAATGTTATGTGAATAAAATTGATGTAGGATACTTGAAATTTTTATTGTTTTGAGGTATATTTCTTAGGTTACTAAAATACAAAAAGGAAGGAAGGTCTTTTATATGGACACCATTGTACTGATTGTACTGATCTTGTTTTTGGTTAGTTCTTTGGTATATTTGGTTTTTTCAATTGAAAATGACGTTAAAAAAATAGAATTGGAGGTTGGAAAAAAACATCGTAAATTGAGTAGTGTCGAGAATGACTAAAGCTTTATCCTTTTAATGTAAGTAATGTGAAGGTCACCAATTGATATTGGTGGCCTGCTGTATTTTAGAAGCCTTTTTGTATACTTGCCATTTTTTAAATTTAGTGTTATGTTTTAGTAGTTTTACTTGAGGTATTTTTACATATTGAGGAGGGTGATGTATGCCACAAGCATTTTGGGCTATTTTATTGGGTGTGTTTATTATCGTTTATTGGGGTATTTTGATATATATATGTGAACGTGATAAAGGAGATACTCAAATTAAGTTTGATTATTGAGAAATTGTGTTCTTTGACAATGACGAAAGGCGTGGAAAATGAGTGATCTTGAAAGTTTGCAAAGTAGGTTGGCTGTTTTGGAAGCTTGGTTGCCTGATTTGAGTCCTGAACAGTTGATAGAGCTTGAATCAGTGAGAGAATCAATTCAAAAACTTCTTAAACTTACTTTAAATATAACTCCAGAAATAGCAGAAGCTATTAGAAAGTTCGAGAATCCAACTCCTGAAGAAATGGAAGAAAATAGGCGAGATGAAGCAAAATTTAGAAGAATATATCTACAAAATCTTGGAGTATCAAGAGACTTTGATGATAGTGTATCTACAAAACAACCATTTGAATGTCCAGTTTGTGGTCATACAGAGTACAAAGCAATTTTACGAGGTAATGGTATTCTTGGTCCTGGTGGTATGATTATCATCACAGGGTATGAGTGTCTTGGTTGTTCAGTAAAATTTGATGATATAAGCAAGTTTTCCAAGAAAAAGAAATAGTTCTTCAAGGAGGAGGGATTGTATGTTGAAAACTGTTTGTTGCGTTATTGCCATGGTGGTAATAGGAGTTTTTTGGGGTATTGGTGTTTACAAGCGTGAACGTAATAAAACAAGGTAATTCAAACTAATATGGACATCACAAAGGTTTTGTTAGTAATATTTGCTATTGTGATGTTTGTTGGAGTAATTCTACACTTGATTAATTTCTGTAATCGTGAAAAATATATCAAAAAAATCCGTGATGATATGAAGAAGGCTGGTGAAAAGAAAGAATAAATTTGATTGATTTGTTTTGCCTGTTCAGTTTTTGTAAAGTTCAACAAAATTATTGCCCAAGATGAGGGTTGTCAAGTGAAACAACAAGGCCATCAGCTAATGCTGGTGGCTTCTGTATTTGTGGTGTATTGCTAAGGACATATATGACAAAAACACCAAGAGTATAAAGATTATATTTAGGTTCTATAAATTGAAATGGTTGAATATCAAAAAATAATTTTTATTGTAAAACTATTGTAGCTATAGTTATTTTTGTGGCTCGGCGAGTGGGATTCGAACCCACGACCAATTGGTTACACGTAATCCCTAGTTTTCACTAGCGCGTGGACTATATCATCACCCTCGCCAATATCCCAAAAGGAAATTTTGAGAAAACCTGCCCATATATGACAGGACGTTAGGGTGCGAAGCGCTTCCTATCCCTGTTAATTTTGAATTAACTAGGACAGTACTCCCGTACAAAGGCCATTCACTCTTTTAGAAAGAATTCAGGCAGGGATAGTCTCTGAACCTTCACAATATATATTTATCACGTTTATCATCTTCTAACCTTTCAATAAAGGAATTATTAGCATGGTAAGTCGTGCAGAATAAATAAATTATTGTGCTTGGCTGCAGGTTACCATAATCTTATTATAGATGTTAGGGTCCCTGTTTTTTACAATGTACACTGTAAAAATTTTCATCTTGCGATGAAACAATTCACTTCGTTTTCACCTCGATGTTTCTATCAAGGGCTGCAAATACAATTTTGATAAATCAAAATTGGCACTAGTCACAGCCAACTGCTCTACCACTGAGCTACCGCCGAATATTAAATTTTACTCTGATTGTGATTTTCATAATCAGAGGCAATTTAACATTTTTATTATTGTATATTTTTTATGGCCATATTTTAACAAGATTATGTGATATTGTCAATTGTTTATAAATAGTCCTTTATAAAGGACTATTTATAATTATATGTCGTATTTGTTTATAGATTAAGATCATTTAGGTCGTTTTCAATACTAAAGAAATAAAGTATATCTCCTTTTTTGTCTAGCATGGGTGTAATACTTAATAGGGTAGAGTATTCAATTCCATTTTTATTTTTATTTTTAATTTTTCCTACAAAAGGTTTTTTGTCAGTTTTTATGGTTTTCCATAGTTTTGTGTAGAATTCTGGTGTCATAATACCACCCCATAATTGTGAAGTGCCTACTTTTTTATTTATTATTTCATTTTTGCTGTAGCCAGTCATACGCTCAACTGAATTATTGGCATATAATATTGTACCCTCTGGGTCAGTTATTACTACAGCTTCCCTAGTTACTTCTATAGCATTTTTGAATTTTTCAAGATCCGATGTGCGTTCGTAAATTTTTTGTTCCATTGTTTCTTTGTATCGTTTGAGGACAGCAGACATACTATTGAATTCATTTGCCAAATCTCCAAATTCATCTTTTCTGTTGCCTAAACTTAGTTTATAATCTAGATTGCCTTTTTTAATTCTTTCAGCCCCTTGTATTATTTTTTCTACTGGATTCAAAACTACTTGTTGTAAGAAAAACATCATCAAGACTACAAAGAAGATTAAAATCAATATAATCAAGGAAAGTGTTTTGAAAAATAGTATGTTTACTTTGTCTATTATTTCAGCTTGTTCTACCCTCAATATTTGTGTCCAAAATGTATCTTTATCATTTGCATATGTAAAATCTTTTGCGTCTTCAGAGCTTTGTTCACGAATACCCATGTATATTTTTTTTACATTAGCACTATAAGGGTTTATCCTATGAAAAATTAAATATGACTTATCTTCTTCATTATAGATTTGACCAGAATCTAGTTCTTGGATGATTGGTTTTATTTGAGGGTAATCATTGAATATTGTTACATCATTTTGAGTCATAAATCCCCATTCTTTGTCTTTGTCTATATTTTGTAGGTAATATCCAAAGCTATTTACTAAGTAGATATTTTTTAATGATGAATCTTCACTTGTCATTGCCATATTCCTAATATTCATATTAGGATGGTTTGTATTGGAACCCTTGAAAGTAAAATCAGAAAATAAATCAAGAATTAATATGCCTTTTAATTGATCTTGTTCATTATATATAGGTGTTGAGTATTCTATGATTTGGTGTTTGTTGTGGGTTAGTTTATTATCCTTTGATGTATCCATTTCTGACATATCTTCTGTAGTATTTTCAATAGTATCAGCATGTTCATCTTCAGTAATTGATACAAATAATTCTCTTTTGTTTAGTTTCATTGTTTCATTAAAAAAATGGAATTGTTTTACATTTTCTAATTTGTTTGGTGGTCTAGATATTATTTTATTCTCTTCATCCCAATTGACTACAATTAACTCTTGTCCATTTTCATCAATTAATTCAATTTTACTAAATATCATGTTGTTCATGAGGAATGTTTTAAATTCATCTGAAATTTTTTTATGGGCAGATATTTTTTCAAGTTGATCATCAGTATTTGTATATTGTTTTATACTAGATAGTCCACTTAAAAAATTTATTGAAGATTCGGACATAACAAGAAAATGTTCTGTAGAATTTTTTCTTAGGACTATTTCTTGTTGTCGTTCAGATATTTGTTGATTTTTTAAGATATTGGATAAATCTTTATAAAAAACAACTGCTAATATAGTGCTTAGCATGATTGCTCCTAAAATAAAATTTAAAAATATCTTGGTATTTAGTCTCATATAAATTATATTATAGCATATTGTTTATTTGTAAACAATCAAAAATAAGATTAAATTAGAGTAGTTTTAATGGTTAAAAGTAAAAAAAGACCAGCTAATAAATTAGCCAGTCTTTTTTTAATTTGTCTATTTGATTAGACGCGTCTTACGTTTACCGCATTTAGGCCTTTTGGACCTTCTTCTACGTCAAACTCTAGTGTATCACCTTCGCGTAAATCGTTGTATTCAACGTCAACAAGGTTGTTAGTGTGGAAAAATAAATCTTTTTCCTCACCTTCGCGAGAAATGAAGCCAAACCCCTTATCAGTAAGTCTAGCAATTGTTCCTTTTTGCATGTAGTAACAATAAATGAATTAAATTTCAAATAAAGATTAAAAGAAAAATGTTCATTTCTCTATACCTCTTTTGATGGCAATAGTATATCATATATTGATAGTTTTGTCAATAGCTAGCTATATTGGTAGTAATAATTTGTTATTTTACTTGATATGGCTGTGTTCTCATTATATAATAGTTCAGTTAATCCATAATTGATAATATGCAACTCCCAAAACGTAAACCTGGAAAATATACTCAATTGGCGACTGATCATGTGATGACTCAAGAGAAACTTGATGAACTTAAGCTTGAATTAGATAAATTAAATAAAAAGCGTCCACAGGCTGCCAAAGAAGTTAGTCGTTTGGCAGAACTGGGGGACTTTTCTGAGAATGTTGAATATCAATTGGCAAAAGGACGTCTGAGAGGGATAAATAATGCTATTTTGAAATTAGAGTACAGGATAAATCATGCAAATATTATAGCCGGTGGTAATAGTAATATTGTACAGTTGGGGAGTGAGGTCACTATAAAAAATAGCAAAGGTAAAAGTACCTATACAATTTTAGGTGCTTCAGAAACTGATCCAAGTAGAGGAATTATATCTCATCAATCACCATTGGGCTCGGCTCTTTTGGGACATCGGGTTGGTGAGGTAGTTGAAGTTGATAAAATAGGGGAGTGTGAGATTTTAAAAATTGGATAAGCTAGGTTTTTGTAAACAAAATTATTTATTTGGATGGTTTGGTATTTCTGTTCCCCATACTTCTTTGTCGTTCTGCGCCTTCTTGGCTATTTTTTTTGGCATGGAAACCGGTTTTGCCTTGAAATTTGGATTGTGGGTATGTGATACCAGAGGTTGCGGGCGTTTTACCAGCTTTTTTTTCTGCTTCTCGCATTTTTTTCAATACTTTGTTTAACATATTTTTAAATTAATTATTTTTATTTGAAGATATTATATCAAATAATTTGAATTATTAAAATCAAATTTAATTGCTCGGGGACTTGGATTTGAACCAAGATAAACAGATCCAGAATCTGTTGTCCTACCATTAGACGATCCCCGAATATTATTGTACGATTTCTTCACCTAGTTGGAGGTTTTCGACGAAGCTTGATGGTACTGTAAATATGTCAAACCATTTCCAACCATGGTTTATAAAAACAGTTTCATTTAGTATGTGTCTGCGTATGCCATTGTGAAACAAATATACCATTGGGCTTTCAGGAGATTTGATTAGTGTGCCTAATAATATTTTTTCTGTAGTTTTTGCAATAGGCGAGTACCCCATACTTATTTCCTTTCCATCTTCATAACCATCATTGTCGCTGTCTTTTGACCAAGGGAGAGTTTTTTGTTGTATTTCTTCTATTTTTGTTAATCCATCAGCATCTGCATCAATGTGTGCAGAATTAGATATGCTCGGGTTGGTAAAAATAGTTAATTTATCGCCATTCATAGTTTTTTGATCAGGCAAAAAATCATGAATGGCGTTCATAATAGTATCATAAGAATAACGAAAGTCAAGGCCATAACGAGTCCCAGGTTCTTGGGTGATGAATTCTTTGGTAGAATCATCATAGCCAGATATAACTAGAGTATGATAATCTGGTCCGCCATTTTTGAAGAAAGGATTGTATAGGTATCTGCCGTGTACAGGCAAGATAATCGGTCTATCATTGTCTATTTCATATTTGAGTTCTTCAAGAGTTGGATTTGCTTTAATATGAGCCTCCCATGGTAGAAAGTTGTTTATAAGTGTTAATATAGTTTTAGCATTTTCGTCCAAACTTTCTCCTATAAATTTGTTTTTTATGTTTATTATTTTTAATATTTCTGTTTTGGCGCTTTCAGTAGTAAAAGTATTTTTGGCATAAAAAAAATCAACCATTGCGATTGTAGTTTCTTCACAGGCATCTTGCCACGGCTGACTCCAATTTTGTTCTGGAGCTTGGATGGTGAAGGGTACACTCAATGATTTTGAAAAAACCGGTAGGGATATTGACAGGCTTAAAATAATTGAAGCAAAAAAAATATATATCTTTTTCATTATTTTTAATTTTAAATTTCTCCGCCAAAAGCGGCTGTTAAGTCTCTTATTTCTGTGTCTATTTTTGGATTTGGTTCATCAACTTGATTTACAATTACATCAATTAGTATCTTTGTATTATATACGTTTAGCAGGATTTCTTCAATATTTTTCTTGCATTCTGCAGACATTAATTTGTCTTTGTGTATAGCAAAAGCAACTGAAATAATGATCGTGTTGCCGTCTATTTTTTCTAGGGTGGCTGTTTTTAAAATGAAAGATAGGGAAGTGGATTTTTTTTCAATTTTGGACATAAAGTCATTCCATTTTTCTTTGGTATCATCTAATGAAATTGAACTTTCTTTGTTTAGTAGTTCTTTGACTTTTTCTTTAATGCTTTTTTTGTCCTCTTTTATATCTTTGGTTTCATCTTTAGAATTATTTTCTTCAGTTTTGGTGTTATCGTCATTATTTTCACCATTATTCTCATTGTTTTTGGTGTGGGCTGTATCAGTTGTAGACCATTCAACGATAACTAACTCTAGTGGAAGTTGAGTAATAGTGTGCATTTTGATTTCTGATCTTCTTTTTATAAACAAATCAATTAGTTTGATAATATCAGATGATTCAATTGCTTTATTTAATTTTAATAATTTTTTTTCAGCCTCTTTATTTAGGTCTAAATTAGCTATAGTCAATTTGGTTTGATTTTTTGAAATAAGCATTATGCGAAGAATTTCAATTACATCATAAGCTAGCTGGCTCATATCTATGCCTTCATCTGTCATTTTGTTGATTGATTCGAGAGCTTTTTGAGTTTCATGGTTTATAATTGATTCTATCAATGTAATTATTTCATCAATATTTGAAGTTGGTAAAACAATTGAAGCAATATCAGATGTGATATGTTTTTCATTGGTGGACATGATTTGGTCTAATAGACTGACAGAGTCCCTTACAGATCCATCACTTTTGTTTATAATTCTTTCAATTACATCTTTATCAATCTTGATATTTTCTTTTTTTGCAATATCTTCTAGATTTTTTTTCATAGCGTCATATGACACTTTTTTGAAATTAAATCTTTGACAGCGTGAAATAATAGTAATAGGCAGTTTGTGGTATTCGGTAGTGGCAAGAATAAAAATTACGTATTGAGGGGGCTCTTCTAAGATTTTAAGGAGGGCATTGAAGGCAGGGGTCGATAGCATGTGGGCTTCATCAATGATAAATACCTTATATTTGGATTTTGTTGGCCTAAATTGAGCATTTTCTATAATATTTTCTCGAACATTGTCTACGCCTGTGTGGCTGGCCGCGTCAATCTCTATTACATCAATAGAAGACGTTTTGCTGATTTCATTACATATTTCACAATTGTTGCATGGTTCAGTATTATCTTTCTCTCTTTTTTCACAATTGATTGCTTTGGCAAGTAATCTTGCAGCCGTTGTTTTGCCAATGCCTCTGGAACCTGAAAATAGATAGGCGTGGGCTATTCTATTACTTTTTATTTGATTGGTTATGGTTTGTACAATATGTTCTTGTCCGATTAATTCGGCAAATTTTTGTGGTCTGTGTCTGTGGTATAAAGCCATAGTTTTATTTAAATGTGAGATTAGTATAGAATAATTTGGATAAATATTCAAATTAGTTTTTATAGATTTATATATTGTGTTGTTGGTTTTTGTGTTTCCCCTTGTGCTTCTAGGGAGGTTGTGCTATACTGTGGATAAGTTTAATAAGTAATTTTTAAGCATACAATTATGCCAAGAAAAGCAAACCCAGCTTTGATGAAACCTTTAAATGTTTCAGAAGAGTTAGAAGCCGTTATCGGCAAAGGACCATTACCACGTGGACAAGTTATGAAGAAGTTGTGGGAATATATCAAAAAAAATAATCTACAGAATCCACAGAAAAAAAGAAACATCGTAGCGGATGATAAGCTTTTAGTGGTATTTGGTGGAAAAAAGGAAGTAGATATGTTTGAAATGGCTAAATTAGTATCAGCACATTTAACAAACTAATAGTGTAGGTAAAGTTAAATAAATAATAAAATTAAAAAACCTAGTCATTTTGACTAGGTTTTTTAATTTTAGATATTTTTTCTTATTATATTATCTACTGCTGCCCAAGAATTTGGTATATCCTTAGCTACAATAAAAATGACTTCGTCTCCTGGTTTGCCTTTGTAGAATGTAACAGAAGCAGTGAGTATCATATATTTGTTATTATTTTCAGTTACACACCATTGTTCATTGTTTGGGTCTTTTGTTAGTATACCGATTTTTCTGATTCTTTCGATTGGTTTGACTTGTTTGTATATGAATTTTCCATTTTCTAAAATTGTAAGTTTCAGTTCATCTCCCTCTACAAGTTTTGATTTGCTGGCATAATTTGGTGGTATAGAGTATTCTTTGTTGTTTTTGTCAATCATTTTTATTCCATCAAAAATACCATTGATAATTCTATCATCACTTTGGATTATTTTTTGATTAGGTGGATTAATCTCTTTGGTTGTTTTTATGTTTAAAATTATTTCATTGCCTTCAATTATTCTAATAATTGCATCAAGTTGGTCTTTGATTGAATATATTTTTGATTTTAATTTTTCAAGATCAATTGGGATATTTTCTGTGTTTGATTGTGTTTGAGTGCTTTTTTCTGAAGGTTTTTCATCAGCAACTATTTTATCAATAATTATTTCATTTTTATTTTCTTTTTGATCATAATTTTCTTCTATTTCATTATAATCCTCTAAATCAAGCTGATTATCTATTTTGTCATCTGATGTGGTCGAGTGGTTGATGGGGGAAAGGGTTTGAGTTGGAAATATTTCGTCGGCTTTGTTGTTTATTAGATCTGTTATTGAATCCATATGTTTTATGTTAGATGTTTATTTTTGATGTGAGTTTGTTATAGTGATGGTTCTGTTGGTATTGGTTTTGCTTTGCTTGACGCATCGCCTATTTGCGTTCTGAGTAATAATTCTGTTTCTACTATTGTCTTGTCTCTGCCATATTTAAGGCGAGATAATTCTTTTATGGCACTAGCGAGTTCTTTGTTGCCTTTTTGTGGAGGATATACCATCATGTTGAATGGTCGGCTGGCAGTATTATCAATCAGTAACTTGGTATAACAAGTGTACTGTGGAACATTAATAAGGTCAAATGCTCCAAAAGTAGGGGTAAATTCTTTGGATAATAAATCTGCATCTTCTGGTCCAATTCTAAAGGAACATATAGTTCCAGCATTACCAAGGACTGCTTCTCTAATTTCACTTTTGCCTTTGCTATCTATCAATTGACCCATATATTGATGAGCAATGATCAGGTCTAATTTGTATTTACGAGCTTCAGATAGAATGGTTGAAATAGAATCAGTAATAAAATTTTGAAATTCATCAATATATAAGTAAAAATCTTTTCGTTCATCTTCAGGTATATCTGAACGACTGAGAGCGGCCATTTGTAGTTTGGCTACAATTATCAGGCCAAGAAGTTTGGCATTTACTTCACCGGTGGTACCTTTGGCTAAGTTTACTAACAAAATCTTTTCATTGTCCATTATGTTACGAAAATTAAACCCAGATTTTTGTTGTCCCATGATATTACGCATCATTTCATTCTCAACAAATCTACCAACTTTGGATATAAGGTATCCGAGCATCTCTGATTTGTGGAAGTCTGATGTTTTGGCCATTTCTTTTTCCCAAAAAGCTTTTACAACTGGATCTTTGAGTTTTTTGAGGTATGTCTTTACATAGGTGTCATCTGTAAACATACGGGGTATATCTATGACTGTGCCTGTATCATTGATATCAGCCATCAATGTGAGCATCACATTGCGCATTTGGTGTTCAAACATAGGCCCGATCATTTCTGGTGGAAAAAGTTTATAAAAAATCGAAATCATTTCTTGGACAGCAAAATCTTTTTGATCTTCGGTTTTTGCTTCAAGCATATTGAGACCGATTGGTCGTTCGGTGTCTGATGGATTAAAAATTATCACATCATCAACTCGATTTTTTGGTATATGTTCTAGTATGTCTTCAACTAGGTCTCCATGAGGATCAATAACACAGACACCTTTATTATTTTTTATATCTTGAATAGCCAAATTTTTTATATATACAGATTTGCCAGAGCCTGATTTACCAATAATGTATAGGTGTCTTCTGCGATCAGCTTCTTTCATATATATTGGCACATCTATGCCACGATATTGAGAATGACCTAATAGTAATCCTTCTTTTGCTATATTTGATGGTGGTGGGGCTTTGCGGGAGTCAAGCCATTTTATGTTTGGTGCTTCAGTTGATCGAAGCGGTAAATGCCAAAGACCAGCCATTTCTTCTGTGTTCATTATGGATTTATTTTTGTCAATAAATGATCTGTAAATAAAATCTCGGATTATAGTTGATTGAGTACGTGGAATACTTGCTTCAAAACTATTGCCATATCTATATAAATTGTATTGGCTAAAAGAATTTACAAGATTATGGATATTTTCTCTGGCTATATTTTCATCATCAGCAACACTCAAAATACGAATATTTACATCAACACCACCTTTGGCTAATTTATCTTCAATACCTTTTATCATTTCTTCTTCTTTTTGTGATAGTTGGTATTTATTTTCAGTTAATGTATCTTTTTTTTCTTTTTTTCCAAAAACATTTTCTCCAACAGCTCTTAAAAATTTTCCAAACCAATTAGTATGGACAACAGATTCAAATTTTTTGCCTTTTCGTACTTCTCGCACTATTTCTATTCCTTTTCTTCGCCATTTTTTGGGGGCTGATCTTATTACAAATTGGATAGCAGCTGAACTGTTTTTTTCATATATTTTGGCTAAACTATTGAGGACACTAGCCAATGGGTCTGAGTCCATATTTTTGTAAGTTTTTAAAGGAAAGACACCAATTTGTTTGGTGGTGAGATATGCACCAACGATTTTACTAGATTCACTAAAAATATTATAATCCTCAATCATTTCTATCTCTGCATATGGATATTGAGCTTGGATTTGTTGTTCAATCATTGTTTTCATTTTTGTTGGTGAATCAATATAAAAATATATTAAATTATTTTGAACAACTATTTCGAAGGAAAAATGATCTGTACGACCAAGAAGCCAATTTTTAAAGCCAGATTGAGCTTTAAGTCCGGCAATAGAGGAGAAAAATGTTTCTGTAATAGCGATTTCTTCTTTCACTTGATCCAATCTGTCATCTTGGCTTATCTGACCACCTTGTCCTTCTGATTTTCTTTCTTTTGGGACTAATATTTTGATTAAAGTTCTGTTAAAGGCTTTATTTGTTTTGTATTTATTTTTTAAGATTGCTCTTATTAAAAAAAGCCCGCCAACTAAGATAAGAGCTGTAATAATAATTAAAAGTAACCAGAAAAAAATAGGATTATTGAATGCCCCAAGTGAACGAGGATCTGTAGTAGGGGTTACAGTAAATTGAAATAATCCTATCATAAAATTAGAAAAGATTTATAATTTTTTATTATAAACCATCGTTTATTTTTTTTAGTGAAATAATTTTGTCGGCTTTAATTTTTGCCTCTTGCTCTAAAAAGAAACGATTTACACCAGGTAATAGTCTGAGCCATTCAAGTAATAGTTGAAAGATTTTTTTTATTTTTATTTTACTTGATTTTAGTAATTTACGGATTTCAATAGCAGTTCTTTCACCATGTATTTTAAATTCTTGTTTTTGAATGGGTGTCATTTCTTTGAATGCGTCAGCCAAGCCTTCTTCCATTATTTTTTCGACTTTGATTGTTATTTCATCGCGTACCTCTGGGACTTGAGTTGGTTTTCTTTTGGTATGCTTTAGATTGTCTTTTAAATTTTTTATGGCATCATCCAAAAATTTGCTGTCTTCTTTGACAGATATTTCTTGTGGAGTTTGTTCTGTTTCTCTTAATTGTTCTGTAGACTGTATTTCTGGTGTAATTTCAGGTATTTGAGTTTCCATTTCTGGTGGATTATTGTGGGCAGGGGAAACATCTTTTGGAGAAATTCCAGGCGGTTTTGTATTTGTTGAAGGCATATATACATTGAAATACAAAAGTTAAACAACTTTTGTGTATTTTACGCAAATTCATTATACCAAAAAAAACAAAAAAATACTATAAAATTGTTAATTACGATATAAATTTGTTTTTTAAATTTAAAAACGTTTGTAACTTTCAAAATATAGTTTATTGGTTTTGTATTAATTACTTGCTTTTTCAACATTATTTACTCCAATTAGATTAGCAGATAGATAAGTTTTCATATTATTTATATCTGAGATATTTTTTGTCCATCTGCTGTATCATCCACATCAATTCCTATATTTTTTAATTCTTCTCTCAATTTGTCACTTTCACTCCAGTTTTTTTCATTTCTAGCTTTTTGTCTTTCATCAAGTATGGTTTGTATTTCATCTGTTATTTCAATTTTAGTATCAGGTTCATGCAAATCTAGGGCAAAAATTTTGTCAAACATTATTATTGTGTCTAAATTTACTTTATTTTCTTTGATAGCACTCCACAATATAGCTAATGCTTCAGGAATATTGAGATCATTGTTGATTGCCTTTAGAAACTCTATTTCGATAATTGGGTCAGTTAGGGCATTTGGGCCAATGTTTCTGATTTGTTTTCGTAAGTTTTTTAAGCCAAGTTGGGCAGAATTGATGGCGTCCCATGAAAAATTTGTTTGTTTTCTGTAGTGGCTTTGCAGTATAAAATATCTATAGCTGAGAGGATCAATTTCTTTGTCTTTGAGTGTTTGGAGAGTAATAAAATTTCCACTTGATTTGGCCATTTTTTCATTACCCATGATCAAAAATTCATTGTGAAACCAATATTTTACCCATGGTTTTAAACCAGTGACACTTTCAGCTTGGGCAATTTCATTGGTGTGATGGACTGGAATATGGTCTATACCGCCTGCGTGGATATCAAATTGATCTCCCAAGTATTTCATACTCATAGCAGAACATTCTATGTGCCAACCAGGGAAACCTTTTTTACCAAATGCTTCCCATTCCATTTGTCTTTTTTCTTGTTCATTACTAAATTTCCACAAGGCAAAATCATGTGGATTTTTCTTTTCGCCGATGTCTACTCTTTTACCAGCTTCTAATTCTTGTTTTTGTAGATTGGCAAGTTTTCCATAATCTTTTATTTTGGTTGTGTCAAAATATATTCCGTCGGTAGTTTCATAGGTATATCCACCATCAATCAGATCTTGGACTTGTTTGATTTGTTCGGGTATATGTTCAGTAGCTTTACACCAGATATTTGGTTCAAGAATATTTAGATCTTGTAGATTATTTTTGAATGCATTTGTATAAAAATCAGCAATTTGGATAGCAGTTTTACCTTCTCTTTGAGCGCCTTTTTCCATTTTATCTTCGCCTGTGTCAGCATCATCAGTCAAATGTCCTACATCAGTTATATTCATTACATGTTTTATTTTATATCCATTATATTTGAGTACTCTGCGCAAAATATCTTGAGAAATATAGGCTCTTAGATTGCCAATATGAGCATAATTATACACAGTCGGACCACAAGCATAAAAACCTATGGTTGTATTCATGGGTTCAAAGTTTTCTGTATTGTGAGTAAGTGTATTATAAATTTTTAATTTTGGCATACCTAGAGTCTAGATTATTCTTAATAATCATAATATTACCTTATATATATATTATTATCAAATAAGTTGTGATAGAGTATTTATGTGGACATCTCTATAAAATATATTTTAGTTATGTTATAATATATTTACATAAAATAATTGATTAACTATGTTATCAAGAAAATCATCTAATGCTTCGCTGGGGGTAGATATTGGTGCAGGAGGTATTAAGCTAGTTGAACTTCAAAAACAAAAAGGGAGGCCACGTTTGTGGACATATGCAATTGTCGATCAAGAGATTGATATACATATAAAAAGAATGGCAGACAAGAGTCCTCAAGATTTACTTGATGAAAAACAAGGGGATCTTTCTATGATGATGAAAGGAAAACATCAAAAAAATAATCAATTAATTATTGAAAAAGACCCTAGAATTGATGAATATGCTAAGTTATTGCGTTATGCAGTAGACAAGGCCAAGATTACTGCCAAAAAAGTAACTGCGAGTTTACCTGTCTCGCATATTTTTCATGCAATTGTAAATTTGCCATTGGTTAATGAAAAAGAACTAGCTTTTCATGTAGAAGCAAAAGTTAAAAAGATGTTACCGCAACCGATTGAAGAAATGCAAGTTGTGCATCAGGTTATTCCTCAAGAGAATAAAGATTCAAAAAGTATCAAAACTTTGGTAACTGCAGCGCCAAAACAAATTGTAAAATTTTATACAGATATATTCCAAAAAGCTGGTTTGCAGTTGACAGAATTAGAAACAGAAGCATTTGCATTGGAGCGTTCACTTGTGGGAATTGACAAGGCAACTGTAATGGTGGTGGATATTGGTGCAGAGAGAACAAATTTTTTTATAATGGATCAAGGATTTCCCATTACACACAGAAGTGTGCAGATTGGTGGGGATGTGCTAGGGGCAATTTTACAACAAAATCTTGGCTTGGATGATGAAGAAGTATCGGCTATTAAAACCGATGTATCAAAATTGTCTTTTGATAGACTCCCAGAAGGAATGTTTACTAGATTGGTGGAGCCAATAATAAAAGAGATTCAATATAGTTTTGAATTATTTTTACATCAAACTGGAAATGAAAATAAAAAACCGGAAAAAATTATATTGACTGGAGGTGCTGCTACCTTTCCGTTATTTGTAGAAGCAATTAGCCGAGAATTTTCTATGAAAGTTTTTGTAGGTGATCCTTGGGCTCGGGTTGTTTATCAACAAGGTTTAAAAGGTATACTTGATCAATTGGGCCCAAGAATGGCAGTAAGTATTGGTTTGGCATTACGTGGAATTGTAGAAAAATAAATTTTTAAAAACTATTATCCACATTTTCATTAACATATAATTAAATATACTGTATACTAGTAAGTAGATTAATAAAATTTTTATGTCAGAAAAACAAAAAGTGATATTATTGGTTGAAGATGATTCTTTTTTATCTAATATTTATAAGACTAAATTTGAAATGGAAGGTTATCAGGTTATAGTAGCTATGGATGGTGAGGTAGGACTTAATTATGCCAAAACAAAAAATCCAGATTTGATTTTACTTGATATTCTTTTGCCCAAAATGGATGGTTTTTCAGTTCTCAAAGAAATAAAGGCTGACGAAAAATCAAAAAATATTCCAGTAATACTTTTGACAAATTTGGGACAAAAGGATGATGTAAGTAAAGGACTTGAACTAGGAGCAGTGGATTATTTAATCAAAGCTCACTTCAAACCATCAGAAACAGTTGGTAAGGTTAGGAAAATTATCGGTTAACAAGATTAATTTATGTTATTTTTACATAGAAGGGAGGTGAGACCATGAATAAAAAAGGATTTACTTTGATCGAATTGCTTGTTGTAATTGCAATCATTGGCCTACTATCCACTTTGGCTGTGGTAGCATTGAGTTCGGCTCGTGAAAAAGCAAGAGATTCAAAGCGTTTATCTGATTTGAAACAAATTCAAACAGCTTTAGAATTATACTATACAGATAATAGTGAGTATCCAGCTACTGCCGTAGGTGGGACATTCACTCTTGGAGACGGTGCTACAGCTGATTGTCTTGACGGTGGTGGTATTACAGGAGCTTGTGCTACTGCACCTACATATATGGGATTAGTACCTTCAGATCCGCAGACTGGTACAACTGACTATGTATATCAAGATAATAGTGGTGACACATCTGCATATGATATTCGCGCAACTTTAGAAGGTACAGTTGGCGCACTTGATGATTGTATTCAAATGACTCCATCTGGAATATTGAATATAGCTTGTCCATAATACGTTTTCGTATACGTAAACTTAAAAAATCCCCAAATAAAGGGGATTTTTTAATGTACTTTATATATTTAGTATTTTTTTGGGCATGTGATATAATTATAAAATAAAATACACATTATGATATAAAATTAGTAAATTATATTGTGTAAATTATGTATTAATATAAACCTATGGAATCAATATTTTATTTACTGGTTTTAGTATTTGGCTTATCAGTAGGCAGTTTTATGAATTCTTGGGTTTGGCGAACTCGAGAGAATTTGAGTATCAATCAATATCGTTCAATTTGTCCAAATTGTAGAATGCAAATTGTTTGGTATGATAATATCCCTGTATTTAGTTTTATTTATTTGAAAGGTCAGTGTAGAAAATGTAAATCAAAAATTCATTATCAGTATCCATTGGTTGAAATATGGTGTGGTATTATTTTTTTGTTTATTGCTTTATTTTATAATGATAGTTCAGTATTTCCTTCAATAAATATTGAGATAGTTCGCGATTGGATTATTTTGACTTTACTCACTTTTATTTTTCTGTATGATTTGAGGTATAGGGAAATACTAAATTTCCCGACATTGATAGCTGGTACTATATTATTTTTGTTTTCATTAGGTTTTGGCTGGAATAGTTGGGATAGTATGTTATTGGGTGCAATGTTTGGGGCTGGATTTTTTCTTTTTTTATATTTTATTTCAAAAGGTGCGTGGATTGGTGGTGGAGATGTAAGGCTAGGATTTTTTATGGGGATAATTTTGGGTTGGCCTAATATACTTATAGCATTTTTTGTAGCCTATTTAACTGGGGCAGTGTTTAGTTTGTTCCTTATTCTTATAAAGAAAAAAACCATAAAGAGTGAGACTGCTTTTGGCACCTATTTAGTTTTAGGAACAGTAGTTGCTATGTTTTGGAGTGAGAGAATTGTTGATTGGTATTTAGGTATGATTATTTAATATGTCAAAAGCTGAATTAAGAGATAAAATTAAGCGTTTGTATAAACAGATTGATGATCTTCGTTATCGTTATCATGTTGAAAATGATCCAAGTGTAACTGACAAAATGTATGAAGGTTTGATGGATGAACTTAAAAAAATAGAAGAAGCCAATCCTGATCTTGTGACACCTGAATCTCCAACCCAGAGAGTGGCGGGTGTTCCTTTGGATAAATTTACAAAAATAAAACATATTGTTCCGCAATGGTCTTTTGATGATGCTTTTGATAAAGATGATTTAAAAAATTGGCAGGAGAGGAATTTAAAAATTCTTGAAAAAGAATTAGGTAGTCGTCCAGTAGATTTGGATTATACATGTGAGTTAAAAATTGATGGTTTGCATATTGTTTTGACTTATGAAAATGGTAGTTTGATAACTGGCGCTACTAGGGGTGATGGTAAAGTTGGTGAAGATGTTACCCAAAATATTCATACTATAATGTCTGTACCACTTAAACTAAAGGAAAATGTTTCATTGGTAGCAGAAGGTGAAGTGTGGATGGATAGAAAACATTTTAAATCTTTGAATATTGAGCGTGAAAAAAATGGTGAGCCAGTATTTGCTAATCCACGTAATGCATCTGCAGGAACAATTCGTCAATTAGATCCAAAAGTAGTGGCTAAAAGAAAATTGGCTGTAATTGCTTATGATATTTCTCATGGATTAATTTTAGATACACAGAAAGACGAACTTGTTAAATTGAAGGATTTGGGTTTTAAAACAGAGAATGATTGGAAAATATGTAAAAATGTTGATGATATATTGGATTTTTGGAAAAAATGGGGGAAGAAAAAAGATTCAAAAGATTTTTGGATTGATGGCGTAGTAATAAAAGTCAATCAAAAAAAATATCAAGATATTTTGGGGGTTACCGGTAAATCTCCTCGTTGGGCAATCGCTTTTAAATTTGCCGCAGAGCAGGGAATAACAAAAATAAAAGATATTTATGTACAAGTTGGGCGTACCGGTGCGCTTACTCCAGTTGCTTTGATGGAACCAGTAAAATTAGCTGGCACTACTGTAACTCATGCTAGTTTGCATAATTTTGATGAGATTGAGCGTCTTGGTGTTCGGATTGGGGACCGAGTAGTGGTTGAAAAAGCTGGGGATATAATACCAAAAGTGATAAGAGTTTTGGAAAAAATGCGAGATGGCGATGAAAAGAAAGTAAAAATTCCAGTAAAGTGTCCAATTTGTGGATCTGAAGTAAAAAGAAAGGACATATCTGATAAAAAACAAGTAAAATCGGCTGGTATTTTTTGTTTGAATTCCAAGTGTTATGCTCAAGAATTAGAAAATATTATACATTTTGTTTCAAAAAAAGCTTACGATATAGATGGCATGGGTGAAAAAATTGTTGAACAATTATTGAATGAAGGCTTAATAAAAAATTGTGCGGATATATTCAGATTGAAAGCAGGGGATTTGGAACCATTGGAGAGATTTGCAGAGAAATCAGCTGAAAATTTAATAACAAGTATTGAGATGGCAAAGGAAATTACTTTGTCTAGATTTATTTATGCTCTTGGCATAAAATTGGTTGGAGAAGAGACGGCAATACGTTTAGCGGATCAATTTTCTTCAATTGAAAAATTAATGGATGCAACAGAGGATGATTTGTATGCGGTAGTAGATATTGGTCCTAGAGTAGCAGAATCTATTATTGATTATTTTAAAAATAAAGAAAATATTAAATTGGTACAGGAATTATTGTTGAGTGGTATTAAAATAAAAAAACCACAAGCTGTGGTGAATAATAAAAAATTATTAAATAAAACTTTTGTATTGACTGGGACATTAAACTCTATGAGTAGAGATGAAGCAAAAGAAAAAATCCGTTTGTTGGGTGGTGCAGTTTCTAGTGCTGTCAGCAAGAAAACTGATTTTGTTTTGTTTGGTGAAAATCCTGGTAGTAAGTATGATAAAGCGGTTGAATTGAAGGTAAAGACTATAAATGAAGCAGAATTTTTGAAAATGATATAAAAAAAGTGAGGGCGCCATGCAAGCTGTACAAGCCAAGCTGGGGGCCCTCGTGGTGAGTGTCGCTTTTTCTAAGCATCGTGGCAGTATATATAATAAATCTGCTTAGAAATGGACTGGTGGATTCGCACTTTACTCCTTATGCCGTGGCAATAAGGTTGTCTAGCTACCTTTTGAGCCTTTGTGACTTGGCCAAACTTTGGTTGCCCTTCTTTGTCTCTGGGATGAGACTAGAGGTTTTCCGGTTCGCCAACCGACGTAGTAAAGATTCATCCACCCTCACTTTTTTGAGGCTACACTATTTTTTGTATTTTGTCAAGTTTGCTTGCGGATAATGTACTAATAATGTAAAATAATAGTAATTAAACTTGTAAGAGTTATTTTTAAAATATGTCTAAACTAACTGTAGAAGAAATTGAGATGGTAGCTGATTTAGCGCGTTTGGAATTGAGTGATAGCGAAAAGGAAATGTATTCAAAACAATTGTCTGTTATTTTTGATTATGTGGATATGCTTGATGAAGTTAATACAGTAGATATTGTAGAAACATGCCAAGTAACAGGGCTTGAGGATGTTTTTCGAGATGATGTGGTTGAGGTTTCAGATTCAGAGGTAGTAAAAAAATTAATTGCGCAATTTCCAGACAAAGTTGATAATTTATTAAAAGTAAAACAGGTTTTTGATAATTAGTTAGTAGGTATGGGTACTCAAATGTATATAAATTAATTATGTTATTAAATGAATTGACAATTACTCAAGCAAGAGAGGGTTTGGACAAAAAAAAGTTTTCTGCAATGGATATTACTAAAGCTTGTTTGCATAGAATAAAAGAACGCAATGAAAAGATTAATGCTTTTATAACTGTATTTGAAGAAACTGCTTTACATGAAGCGCAAATTGCTGATGATATGATTGCTAGAGGAGAAATTTATGATTTGACTGGCATACCATTTAGTGTAAAAGATGCAATTTGTACCAAAGATAGTCGTTCAACTGGAGCGGGTAAAATTTTGGATGATTATGTTCCGCCATATGACGCAACTGTAATAAAAAAAATAAGGAAACAGGGAGCAATTCTTTTGGGGAAAACTAATTGTGATGCATTTGGCCATGGAGCTAGTAATGAAAATTCAATGTATGGTCCAGTTAGAAATCCACATGATTTAGAAAGAGTGTCAGGTGGTTCTTCTGGTGGATCAGCTGCGTCTGTGGCTGATAATATGTGTGTTTTTTCTATTGCAGAAGATACTGGTGGTTCAATTAGACAGCCAGCGAGTTTTTGTGGGGTAGTGGGTTTGCGACCAAGTTATGGGAGGAATTCTCGTTATGGGATAATGCCAATGGCTAGCTCTTTGGATACAGTTGGTCCTATTACCAAGACTGTGGCGGATTTGGCAGTTGTACAGAGAATTATTGCCGGACACGATATCAAGGATTCTACAACTGTAACAAATAATGTTCCAGAATATTCACAATTGTTACACAAATCAATTGAAGGATTAAAAATAGGAGTTCCAAAAGAATATTTTGAAATTGATGGCATGGATAGTGAAATTAAAACTATTATTAAAAATAAAATAAAAAATATAGAAAGTTTGGGTTGCGAGATTGTCAGTGTTAGTTTGCCACATACAAAGTATGCAATTCCAGTTTATTATTTAATTGTACCAAGTGAAGACAGTTCAAATTTAGGTAGACTTGATGGGATTAGGTATGGGGTCCAAGCTGAAGCTCAAAATTTGCATGATATATATACAAAATCTAGAGCACAAGGATTTCCAGAAGAAGTGAAACGTAGAATTATGATTGGAACTTATGCATTGTCCTCTGGGTATTATGATGCTTATTATCGCAAAGCCCAAAAGGTGAGAACTTTGATTTGTCAGGATTTTGAAAGAGTATTTGAACAAGTTGATTTGTTGGTAACACCGACAAATCCATCTCCAGCTTTTAAGCTAGGAGAAAAAAAAGATGATGTACTGTCTATGTATTTAGCGGATGTATTTGTAAGTCCATCAGCTATTGCTGGAGTGCCTAGCATGTCTATTCCAGTTGAAAAAACAAAAAAAGGATTACCAGTGGGTCTACATATAATTGGACCAAGATTATTTGAAGGTAGGGTTATGCAATTGGGTTATGCAATTGAAAAATTTAATAATTAGATATTTTTATGAAAAAGGAGAAAATAGTTAAAAATAATAGTATTAGAGATGTAGGTGTTGTTGGTGAAGTTTATACTGATTATAGGGATACTTGGAGAGTTTTTAAAATAATGGCAGAATTGGTTGAAGGTTATAATTTTTTATCTTTACTTAAAAATGATGTGACAGTATTTGGGTCAGCGAGATTTAGTAATGAAAATAAATATTACAAAGAAGCTGAAAAGATAGGTTATTTGTTAGCAAAAAATAATTTTACTGTTATAACAGGTGGTGGCCCAGGTATAATGGAGGCAGCCAACAAAGGGGCATATGATGCTGGTGGTGAATCAGTCGGTCTCAATATACAATTACCTTTTGAACAACGTATAAATCCATATGTAAAGAAATCAACCGCTTTTCATTATTTTTTTACGCGTAAGGTGATGTTGGTTTCTCCATCCTATGCTTTTATTATGTTTCCTGGTGGTTTTGGTACAATGGATGAATTTTTTGAAGTGGTTGACTTGATGGATCAAGGTGTAATGACTAAGGTGCCGGTTGTATTGGTAGGAAAAAGTTTTTGGCAACCATTAATTGATTTTTTGAAGACTAGTTGTTGTAGTGTCGGTTCAATCTCTCCAGACAAAATTGATGAATGGCATATAGTTGATACAGCCGAGGAAGCATTTGAATTAGTTAAAGATGTTGAAGGAGAATTGAATGTTTGTGATTTGTCACCAAACAATTTTTATTGTGAAGGAAATATAGACTGGAAGATATTTCGGGTAATGGCTGAGCTGGTTGAGGGTTTTGAATTTGTGACTGGTTTGACTAATGCTGTAACTATTTTAGGCACAAAAAGTATAGGAATTGATAGTCCTTATTATAATGATGCTTATACTTTGGGTCAAAAGCTCGCTAATAAAAAATATTCAGTTGTAACTGGTGGAAAATTTGGCACAGCAGAAGCGGCCAATAAGGGTGCATTTGAGGCTGGGGGATTTTCTTATGGTATAGGAGTAAGAATAGGTAATAGAATTGAAGTTAATCATTATTTAAATAAATCTATTCTGTTTGATTTTCCATTTATAAGAAAATTAATAGTTACAGCGCCGACCAAGGCTTTAATATTTTTTCCAGGTGGTTTGGGCAGTATGCATCATTTATTTGAGGTAATGACATTAATGCAAACAAAAAAAATACCAAAAATACCAGTCATATTGTATGATAATAATTTTTGGAGTCCATTGTATAATTTTATAAAAACTCAACTTGTTGAAGTAAATAAGACTATTGAATTAGTAGATTCAGAATTATTTAAAGTGGTAGATAGTGTTGATGAAATAATAGAAGAAATTAGTGAGTGATATGTTTAAGAATTTTTATTCGGTATTTTATGTGGGACCAATTCCTATTCAAGTTTGGGGATTTTTTGTTGCTTTGGGGATGATGTTGAGTTTTGTTATTATTTTGAAAAGAAGTAAAAAGTTTGGCTTGAATGCTGAAAAGAATCTAGATATTGGTGTATGGATTGTAGTTGCTGGACTTGTTTTTGCGCGATTATTTCATATATTTTTTTATGAATTTTCTTATTTTTTGGAAAATCCACTTGATATAATAAAAATATGGCAGGGTGGTATGTCATCTTTTGGTGGATTGTTTGGGGCAATATTTGCAATTTATATATTGTTAAAAAGAAAAAAAATATTGAAAAAAGATTTGATGTTATTGGGGGATTTATTTGCTTATTCTGCTTTGTATGGGTGGATGCTTGGTCGGGTCGGTTGTGTAATGATTCATGATCATCTGGGTAGAGTTACCAAGAGCATGTTTAGCGTGTTGACTATTGATGGGTTTAGATATGAGATGGCTTTTCTAGAAATTATTGGACTTATTCCTTTGGCAATTATTTTCTTTGTAACAAAGAAAAAGAAAATGTTTCAAGGTTATTATATTATTACACTTTTTATTTATTATGGAATACTTCGTTTTATTTTAGATTTTTTTAGGGCAACTGATATTGTACATGCAGATGCAAGATACTTAGGATTGACTCCTGGGCAATATTTTGGTATTGTGCTCACAATTGTTGGCTTATATATATTAAGGAAGGTTCGCATAGTGGCCTAGTGCGCACGCTTGGAAAGCGTGTATACCGCAAGGTATCGAGGGTTCAAATCCCTCACCTTCCGCTGAGTAAAACCTAGATAAAATGTTTTATCTAGGTTTATACTACAAATAATAGGTTGAATATAAAAAGGAGATAAAAATGTGTGAAAAAAATTGCGTAGAACAAGCCAAAACATGGCTTAAATATGCGAGAGCTGGCTCTTTCATGTGTGATTCATATATTGAGTATATTCGTAAGGAAGTTTGTAATGGTGAAATCTCACTTATTGATATTGGTACTAGTGAGGAAGAACTCAAAGAACTATTGGTTAGTAGTTATAAAAAAAATGTTATTGCTTGGCTTGAGAATTTACGTAGGGGTAATAGTCAATATTCTTCTATAATTAGTTATGTACGCAATACAGTTAGTAAAATAGGGCTTTCACTTGCTGATATTGGTACTAGTGAGGAGGAGTTTGTTAGGCTTAAAAGAAAAGGTCAAATTATTATGGCTAATTATTGGCTTGAACAGTTACCTAACACTATCAAATATTCTCATTGTATTGCGTTAGTTGGGTATATATGTGATGAAATTATTGAAGGCGATCTTTCATTTGTTGAAGTGGGTACTAGTGTAAAGGAACTTGTTTCTTTTATCTTAGTTAAGGCTCAAAATTAATGTTCAAACATTTTGGCATAGGCGTGTACTATCATGGTATGACGCCTTTTCTTTTTTTCAAAAAGATTCTATAATTGTTTTAGTTATATTAAAAATTTTTATTGATATGGTAGAAAATAATAAAAAAATTAGTGGTTTGGCTATTGGAGTATTGATTGTCTCAAATTCTTTGCCAATTTTTGGTGTATTATTTTTGGAATGGAATCTTTTTTCAATTTTATTTTTGTATTGGCTTGAGAATATTGTGGTTGGGATGTATGCAATGTTAAGAATATGGCGAGCTGAATTACCGCCAAAAGCTCCAATAAAGGTAACTAAAATCACTGGTGAGACTTATATTTATAAAGTTTCGGCATATTTATCTTTTTTTTTAGTCCATTATGGTATGTTTACCTTTGTTCACGGGATATTTATATATATGATGTTTATGCCTTTTTTTGAATCATTGGATTGGGTTTTAATAGCATTTTTGGGATTGTTTGTCAGTCATGGTATCTCACATTTTAAAAATTTTGTTGGAAATCAAGAATATTTGAGCACTTCTCCTGACAAAGAAATGTTGGCACCGTATAAGAGAGTTGTGGTTATGCATTTGACTATTATAGCCGGTGGTTTTTTTGTAACAGAAGTTGGATCACCAATTTATGCAATAGTTATTTTGGTTATATTAAAGATTTTTATTGACTTGAGTTCACATTTGTCTGAACACAAAAAATATGCAAAGAGTAGAAAATAAAAAGTTTAAAGATATAGTATTGGAGATAGTTGCAAAAATACCACGGGGTAGTGTTTTGACATACAAAGAAGTGGCGGAAATGGCTGGTAGCCAAAGAGCTTCTCGAGCAGTGGGTAATATAATAAAGAAAAATTATAATCCAAGTATACCTTGTCATCGGGTTGTAAAATCAGATGGTAATGTAGGTGAGTATAATCGAGGACAAGAAAATAAAATAAAAATTTTAAAAAAAGAGGGGGTTATTATTAAAAATAAAAAAATATATAATAAATAGTTTGTATAGATGTATCCCTGCTGATGGCGGGGATACATCTAGTTGTTGGTGGCAAATTATCTTGGCCTTTTTTTTGGTTGGCATTCTCGCCAGCCATTGATAGCCGTGAAAATGGATGTATGCACACTCCATGCTATTAATTCAAGCAGTTCTTCTTTTTGGATTATTAAATCTATTTCTTCGTTTGTTAGTTTTAATCCTTTTGAATTTAAAGCTTCAAGAACTTTTTTTGACAGAGTTTCATGGATTAATTTTTTTTTCCACCACCACATTGTCATGTGTAGCCCCCCTATTTATTCTATACTAGAATACATTTTTAAATAAGTCAATATTAACGCTTACTAATAAGTTTTTTAGGTAATTTTAATAAAATATAAGCAAATAATAGGTGAATAGTAGATATAATGATGGAATAAAGAAAAATTGCCGTTAAAAAATTCATATAATTTTTGATTTTTAGAATAGTATTGGTAGGATTTAAATTAAATAAGATTCCAAAAATATTGATAAGTAATAATATAAAAATTATATACAAAAAACCACTCCACATACCTTTTCTATCTACTTTGCTTGGTGCAAGGTGAGAGGCGATACAAAATGATAAATATAAAAAAAGCCAATAATTCCAGCTTTTTAGAGCTGAAATTGATAAAAAAGAATTTTTTATGCCAATAGATATTTTTGTAATTAAATTTGTTATATTGTCAGTGCTTGATAAAATAGAAATTAATTCTTTTCCATGGGGTAAAAAAAAGTAAGCTAATAAAATTAATACGATTGAGCCAAAAATCATTGGTGCTACACCTATAAAAAAATTGCCTATGCGTTGATACAAGCTAGTTTTCTTGAAACTATGGTCAACACTCCCAAGTTCACCAGTTTCTTGATTTGGGTCAAATAGTTTGAATTTTATAATTTTGTGCCTAAAAAGTTTTGCAAAAAAATAATGACCAAATTCGTGAAATGGTGTACCAACCCAGGCTGTCCAAAGAATACCTTTCCATCCGATAGTTTGTTGATAAATTTTGTGAGTTTTTTCTTGGAGTTTTGATAGGATAAAACCTAGGATAAAAAAAATGCCAAATAATCCAAATATCTGTAAAAAAGTTAATTTGAAAACTGCTATAAAAAAATCGTACATAATATTTTGGATAGAAAACTAGCCATATAATAGTCTACCAATAGCAATTGCCGTATTTATAAAAAATAAAGAAACATAAAGTGCTATTATGGGTTTTTCTTTGTGCGCAATACCATAAAATATCCAAATTGTATTTGTAATTGCAAGGCCTGTATAAGTAATTAATGATATGCCAGCAGCATTTTGTGTAGTCCATATTTTCCAAATTTGTGGCAAAATAAGTAGTGGCGTGATAATACAGATAACATAAATAAGATAGTCTAAAAATCGTTTGGCTGGTTCTGGGTGTGGTATGGGTTCCAATTTTCTTTTGTTAGACCTTTTTCTGTTATGAAAATGACGGATTATTGAGTTAGGCATAATTTATTATATTAGAAGTGTGTGTATTATAGCATAAATAAAAAGAACCTTCATTAAATTTGAAGATTCTTTTTATTTAAATTTATTTTTGTACAGCTTTTTTTACTTTAGTTGTTGCTTTTTTTATGGTTGTTGGAATTACATTCGCATATTTAGCTATTTTGAGTTTTCCATCAAAACGAATTCGTTTTTTTTGGGTAAATTTTACTATTCCTGCGATTGTGGCAAAAAGTGTATCGTCTTTGCCTTTTTTTACATTTTTGCCAGGATGAATTTTGGTTCCTCTTTGGCGAACTATAACTGCGCCTGCGTTTATTGTCTGGCCATCGCCTACTTTAACGCCTAGGTACTGTGGATTAGAATCTCTGCCGAGACGGGTAGATCCGCCTGCTTTTTTATGAGCCATATTTGGTTCACACTATAAAACCCAGATTATAAATCTGGAACCGCCTCCCGAATGATCGCTCATTGAGCGTCGGGATCGTTAACCATGCCGTTTAATATTATGTGCATCATTGTATCAGCTTATTTTGTGGTTGTCAAGAGGGGGATTTGTATGTATAATTAAGTTAAAAATATGGGAAAGCATACTTATCCAATAAAATTATATTTTAAATATCGTCTTAATTTGGTGATGTTTATTTTGGCTTTTTTGATAAATTTATCAAATTGGATTTGGGTAGTATTGAAAATAAGGCCACAAAAGGATTTGATTTTTTTGCATTATAATATTTTATTTGGAGTTGATTATATTGGTGAGTGGTGGCGAGTGTATTTTGTGGCTATGACTGGATTGGTTATATTTATTATTAATTTTTTGTTAGGTTGGCTTTTGTTTAATAAGGACAAGTTTGTATCCATATTAATGAATATTGTAAATATAGTTGCGCAGATTTTTCTTTTGATAGCTACTGCTATATTAGTATTTTTGAATGTTTAGTCTTTTATGAATAAAGCAAATGAACACAAAGCTGATTATGTTTTGCTTATTTATTTTATAATTTTACTTGCTTTTGGTTTGTTGATGCTGACTTCAGCTAGTGCGCCACTTGGTTATAATAAGTTTGGTGATAAATATTTTTTTATAAAGCGACAATTATTGGTAGGTGTTTTGCCAGGTGTATTCCTTTTTCTGTATTTTTCCAAATTTTATTATAAAAAATTAGCAAAATATGCTGGTCTTATCTTTATTGTAACTTTACTATTATCATTTTTAGTATTTATTCCTGGTATTGGATCCTCATTGAATACCGGCGCAAAAAGTTGGATAGTGATATTTGGCTATTCTATGCAACCAGCAGAATTTTTAAAGCTTGGTATGATTATTTTTTTGGCATATCAGATAAGTCGTATAAAAGATGATTTGACAGATTTTAAAAAAGGTTTTTTACCTACATTAGGTCTTGGACTTATACCGCTTGCATTAGTGGTTTTACAACCAGATATTGGCACAGCTTCGGTTTTGTTTGCTATATTATTTGGAATTCTTTTTTTGGGTGAGGCTAAACTTCAGCATATGGCATTGTTGGCTGGAGCAGGTATTGGTGGTTTTGTCTTGATGATTATTGTTGCGCCGTATCGGGCTGCTCGTTTTATGACTTTTTTACATCCAGAGTTGGATCAGCTTGGAGTGGGTTATCATATAAACCAAGCATTTTTAGCGATTGGCAGTGGTGGTTGGCTTGGTAGGGGACTTTGGGGTTCAGTGCGTAAATATGAATTTTTGCCAGAGGTAAATGCTGATAGTATTTTTGCTATTATGGCAGAAGAGATTGGGTTTTTGTTTACAGTTGCATTTATTGTATTGATAATGTTAATCTGTTTTAGAGGGTTACGAATTGCTAAAAATGCTCCAGATGTATTTAGTAAGTTACTTGTTTCTGGAATAATTATTTGGTTTGTTTCTCAATCATTTTTTAATATAGCGGCTATGGTGGGTTTGATGCCTTTGACGGGTTTACCTTTACCATTTGTAAGTCATGGTGGCACAGCTCTTTTGATTGCAATGGTATCAGTTGGTATATTAATAAATGTGAGTAAATATACATTAGAGTAATAAATATGGTAGAAAAAAATAAAAAATTAAAAGTAGTTTTTTCTGGTGGTGGTACGCTTGGTTCGGTAACGCCTCTTATTTCAGTATATGATGCCATAAAAGAAAAATATCCCAATACAGAGTTCTTTTGGGTTGGTACTAAAAATGGTCCTGAAAAAGTGTTGATTGAAGATAAAGGTATTAGATTTTTGGTATTTTTTTCTGGAAAATTGCGTAGATATGTATCTTTATATAATATTATTGATTTATTTAAAATTATTATAGGTTTTTTTGAATCTTTAATTTTTTTAAAAAAAGAAAAACCAGATTTATGTATTTCTGCTGGTGGTTTTGTGTCTGTTCCTTTGCATTGGGCCACTAGATTTATAAAAATACCAACATGGATACATCAGCAAGATGTTCGAGTAGGCTTGTCAAATAAGTTGATGTCATCTTTTGCGACGGTTATAACAACCGCACTTGAGCAAAATTCCAATTATTTTCCAATTGAAAAGACAGTTTATTTGGGTAATCCGGTGAGGCAAGATATTTTGGATGTGGACAAACAAAAAGCAATTGAGTTGTTTGGTATCAGTAGAAAAAAACCAATAGTTTTGGTTACTGGTGGTGGAACAGGTTCTGAAAATGTAAATAGATTGGTGGCAGATTCTGTTGAATACTTGAAAGACACTTGTGATATAATCCACCTCTCAGGAAAAGATAGATCTCATGAATTATTGAATAAAATTGCTCTTGATAATGATCATTATAAAACTTTTTCTTTTCTTCAAGATGAAATGAAGCATGCTTATGCGGTTGCTGATTTGGTAATATCTAGAGGTGGTTTTGGTACATTAACTGAATTATCAATTTTGAAAAAACCAGCTATAATTATACCAATTCCAGGACATCAAGAAGAAAATGTAGCATTTCTTGCAAAAAGTGGCGCAGTTATTTTGGTGGATCAAAGTACTTGCACAGGTCAGAAATTGGCTAGCATTGTTAAGGATATTCTTGGTGACAAGGAAAGTATGCAAAATATGAGTGAAAAGTTATCAAAATTAATTCGAGTATCCAAAAAACAGGATATTTTGAATATTTTTGAAAAAATAATAATTAAGTAATATTTATACACAATTATTTATTTTTTTATATAATGTTATAATAAACAAGAGCTGTATATAAAAAATCTTATGAATAATACAAACAAAGGTTTTAGCACTTTAGCTACAATTGGCATGGTTGTTTTGGTGTTGATTATAGTTGGTTCTTTTTATTATGCTTCAAATAGTACTAATTTGGTAGATAAAGAATCTATTTCATTAAATGAAAATAAGGAAAATGTAGTAGTCAATGATGAGGATAATACTATAATTGATATTGATAGTGAAATGACAGAAGATAAAATATCAGATTTGTTTTATTCAGGAAAAGTTTTAGCTGGTAATAGTTCTAAATTGATTGATTTTAATAAAAGTGATTATGAGAAAGCAATTGCTTCAGATAAAGTGGTTATATTATATTTTTATGCTAGTTGGTGTCCAATTTGTCAGGCTGAATTTCCAAAAATGCAACAGGCATTTGATAGCTTGAGTACTGACAAGGTCGTAGGGTTTCGTGTGAATTATAATGATAGTGATACTGATGATTATGAAAAGAATTTGGCTAGACAGTTTGGAGTACCTTATCAGCATACAAAAATATTTATAAAAAATGGTGAGAGAGTTTTGAAGTCGCCAGAATCATGGAATAAAGATAAATATATAGAGGAAATAAATAAATTTATTAATTAATATATGGAGATAAACTTTTTTATTGCGTTTGTCGCTGGTGTTGTGTCATTTTTGGCACCATGTGTATTGCCTTTGATTCCTGGATTTTTGGCATATTTGGCGGGAAGTACAGTTGGTGAAGACACTCAAAAACAAAGAGTACAGATATTTGTAAATAGCATTTTTTTTGTTCTTGGTTTTTCATTTGTATTTGCATTGCTTGGGGTACTTTTGAATAGTTTGCTTGAAGCAGTGGCCTATGATGCTCAGATATGGTTGGCACGGATTGGTGGGGCTGTGATTATATTTTTTGGACTGTATCTTACTGGTCTTATTAAAATTGATTTTCTTGAGCGTGAACACAAATTACAAGTAAAGAAAAAATTTAATTCACGATATTTAACTTCATTTGTTTTTGGGTCGGCATTTGCCGTGGGTTGGACGCCTTGTGTGGGGGCAGTACTGGGTAGTATTTTAGGATTAGCTACTAGTGCACCTGGTTCAGCTTTTGGATTATTGTTATCTTATGCAGTCGGTTTAGGAATACCATTTCTTTTGGTTGGATTGTTTACCGCTCAGGCGACAGGTTTAATCAATAAATATATAAAGTGGGTGAAGTATATTAATATTGTATTTGGTCTGATTTTAGTTGGATTGGGAATATTGATCTTCACTATGCAATTGAGTCGTGTGGCAAATTTTGAATTTTTAAATAATATATTATTAAAATGAATAAGCAAATAAGGCTTGCGCTATTATTTATAGTTTTAGTAGCAATTGCATTGACAATTTATCTAATTGAGAGGAAAAAACCTGAACAATTTACTATTGGTGAAATCAAAAAAATTTCTTTGCCAATTGATTATGAAAAAAAACAAGATAAAGCAGGTAAATATAAATCGGCTGTAGAATTTGTTCGTCCATCAGGATTTATTAATACTGATGAGTTTGCGCTTGAAGATTTGATTGGTAAGAAAGTAATTTTGATAGATTTTTGGACATATAGTTGTATAAATTGTCAAAGGACTTTGCCATATTTGAATGCTTGGCATCAAAAATATCAAGATATGGGACTGGAAATTGTGGGTGTGCATACACCGGAGTTTGATTTTGAAAAAGATAGAAATAATGTAGTAACTGCCGCTGAAAAATATGGGGTAAAACATAAAATTGTTCAAGACAATGAATATGGCACATGGCGTGCCTATAACAATCGTTATTGGCCAGCAAAATATTTGATTGATATAGATGGATATATTGTATTTGAGCATTTTGGTGAGGGGATGTATGAAGAAACTGAAGCCAAGATCGTTGAGTTGTTGAATGAAAGGAAAGAAAGGTTAGGAGAAGACATGGTTGCTTTTAATAAGACTGAAATTCAGAATGAAAAAAATAAAAAAGGTGGGCAAGTATATACTCCAGAAACATATTTAGGTTATTCTAGATTAAAAGCGATTGCAAATTTACCATCGACTCTTTGTCTTGGTAAGGAATGTGAATATACAAAATTAGATTCATTATTTATTAATACTTTTGCATTGGATGGCAAATGGGGAATATGGCCAGAATATATTGAGCTTGCAGAAGGTGTGGGATCAATAATATTGAGATTTTCGGCTGATACAGTAAATTTGGTGGCTGGTAGTGGTGACAGTGGGGTCGTAAAAGCAGAAATTTATTTGGATGGAACACTGGTGTCAGATAGTATGGCTGGTATTGCAGTTGATAATGGAGTCGTCAATTTTGGAGAATATGATTTGTATAATTTGATTGATTTGAGAGGGGATTATGGAGAGCATACTTTGGAGATCAAAGTATTAGAACCGGGATTTGAAGCTTATGCTTTTACTTTTGGTTAATAAATAAAAAGATTAATAATTGATTATTGACAGAGGAATAATACTTTGGTATATTTTGTTTAGTCTACCAAGGAGGTTCACATGTTGCCAAATAAGTCAATTGATAATGTCAAATTGCATAAAGATGTTGTAAGGGGTATGGTCAAAGCTATTCTATTTTTCTTGGATAATGAAAAAGCAAGCTTAGGAGAAATTCAAGATGCTGCTTATCAAGGCATAATGGATGAAGCAAAAACTTTTGTAGAGGAATTTGTAAAAGATGGTCTGGGTCAGATGGCAGAAAGACTACAAATTCCAGTAAAAAATGGTGATTATTCCATACTTTGGATATGTACCAATGCTCTTTTGTATCACTATGGATATGATAAGGTAGAACCAGTTGATGTAGAATTATGAGTTGAATTTATTTGTGCCATACTATATTGTATGGCACAGACCTGCGGAATATTTCGCGGGTTTTGTTTTATATTTGTATATTATCAAATTATATAATAGTGATTATTTGATAACTTTTTATATATTTGATAAGATAATTTTACAATATTAATTATAAAATATGTCTGAGAAAAATGAATTTATACATTTGCCTGATACTCAAGTAACTATTGATTCTGCAGTATCATTAGAAGAAAAATTATCCAAAAGACAAGAAGGAAGGATAAGATATAAACAATATTTTGATGGATTATTAAATAGGGTATTAATAAATATAGAAGATGGAAGTTTAGTAGAAGAATATTATGAAGATTTGGAAGTTATAAGAGATTTTGGTGAAAAAAATAGGAAATCATATATAGAACAAGGAGCAGAATTTGTAGTGGATATTTATAGTAAGAATATTGATACAATAATATTTATAGATAGAAGTGCTAGACCATTAGCTGGTTTTTTTAGAGAAATTTGGAGAAGAATTTATCCAGATAAAAAAATACCAGAAATGAAATTTATTCTTATAAACATACTTCATGGTATATCCACTGATCCTGATAAGATTAGAGAAACTTTTAATAATTTTAAGGGAGATTTTAATGGTAAAAAAGTTCTTATAGTAGACGAGATTGTTGAATCTGGTGAGACTATTCAATATACGTCTGATGCAATGAGTGATGCTTTCCCTGGTATAGATGAAATTTTTTTAGGTGCAATGTATGATAGTAGTAGTTTTGATGATAAAAAAGACAATCATAGTGTTAATTTATTAGATATTGCACCACCAAAAGGTTCTGGTGAATACAAAAATAGCGATAAATTAGGGGCTGTATTATTTGGAAAAACAAAAGAAATTACAGAGCCAAAAGATGCAGTTTTAGGTGGGGTAGATAGGAGTATTCCAGCTTCTGAAACATTTAAAAGTCGTTTATTGCAGGTCGGTAAATGGGAAACATTGGAAGACAATTCAATTAATAGAATGAATGAAAAAATTGAGAATGAAACAGATGATAAAAAAAGAGACAGATTAGAAAAAATTCGTGAAGCTTATATAAAGTTACAGGAATAAATTAAATAAAAACATAGTTAGTAAAACTATGTTTTTTATTTGGTGAGCCGTTTGGGTTTTCGTTGGAATATTATAGAGAATATGGTCCAGAAATGTAATAAGGTTTTTAAAAGCTTTGTTTTTAATTTGTGAACATACTGTCAAAATTATGGAATATTACTAAGAGTAGAAGTAGAGAGGTGGAATAGTATTATTAAGTTATTGTAATTTTACTGTTATTACTGTCATTTATACAAGAAATTGACATTACCAAAAAATGGCTGTATAATATTATGTACATAAGAAATACAAATTGTATGAGTGAAAAAATCTTAGAGAAAATTTTAAATAAATTAAATAAGTTAGAAAGTACTGTAGATACTATTGCAATTGAAGTTGTTGATATGAAAGAACAATTGAAAAATACTACAACTAAAGAAGATTTAACACAAGTAAAGAGTAATATTCTTGGAGAATTAGATAGTTTTGTTAAATTACATGAAACATTAGATCAAGAATCTGCTGCATTGAAAAATAGCCATTCTCGTTTGGAAGAAAGAGTAACTGTGGTAGAAAAAAAGTTACAAACAGCTTAATAAAGAAATAAAATTAAAAAACCACTTGTTTCAAAATAAGTGGTTTTTTTGTGTGACTCGGCTGGGGATTGAACCCAGGACCGTCAGCTTAAAAGGCTGCTGCTCTACCGGCTGAGCTACCGAGTCATTTTAGGGTAAAAATTGTATAAAATATAGTTCAATTTTTTACTTTATGTATTGAAGTAAATTTTGAATTATACTTTATAATTAACAGTCAATATGATATACTATTTTTAAAGATTAGTCAATAGAAAGTGGATAATATCCGCTTTGTTAGCATAATTTAATAACTTATGTTGTATCATAGTAAGAGTGTAGCAGATGTGTTAAAAGAAATGCAAAGTGGTAATGGTGGTTTAGATGATGAAGCGGTTAAGAAAAAATTAAATAAGTTTGGTTCAAATAGTTTACCAAAGTCTAGTGATAATGCGAATAGGTTCAAAATATTATTGGAACAATTTAAGAGTCCGCTTATTTTTATATTGATAATAGCAGGCTCTATTTCTGGTTTTTTACAGGAATATATTGATATGGCTGTTATTTTTATAACAGTTGGTATCAATACAATAATTGGTTTTATACAAGAAGACAAAGCCAATCAAGCACTTAAAAAACTTCGTTCAATGATAGAGTATAGCGCAGTCGTTTTGCGTGGTGGTAAACCAATGCAGGTGAAGAGCGATGATATAGTCCCTGGGGATATTCTTATTCTTGAAGCTGGTGATAAAATTCAGGCAGATGGTAGAATCATGACTTCAATTGATTTTGAGACCAATGAAGCATCTCTTACAGGTGAGTCTGAACCAAATAAAAAGAGTAATAGAATTTTGAAAGAAGATATTACTGTAGCTGACAGAAGTAATATGGTATACAAAGGTACAGTTGTTCTTAGTGGACGGGCAAAAGTGGTAGTTACAGCAACTGGAAAAAATACAGAAATTGGTAAAATTGCTTCTTTGGTAAAAGAAACAAAAGAAGAAAGAACTCCACTACAAATTCAGTTGGCTAAGTTGGGGCATCAATTGGCAGTTTTGGTTTTGATTTTGTCAGTTATGATATTTATTTTAGGTGCATTTTTTGGTAATGGTGAGAGTTTGTTTCATATTTTTGAAGTAACAGTGGCCGTGGCAGTGGCAGCTATACCAGAAGGGCTTGTAATAACGATGACAGTAATATTGGCAGTTGGTATGCGTTTTATACTCAAACAAAGAGCATTAGTAAGGAAATTGGTGGCTGCAGAAACTTTGGGTTCGGTTTCGGTTATATGTACAGATAAAACTGGTACAATTACAGAAGGAAAGATGAGATTGACCAATTTGATTACTAGCAAAGATGATCTGGATTTTGAAGAGTTAAAAACTTTAAATTTGACCAAAGATGAAAAACATAAGGAAGCTTTATTTGCTTTGCGTATTGGTGTTTTGGCAAATGATGGAATTTTGGAAAATAGTCATGAAGAGGAAGAAAAATGGAAGATGGTTGGAGATACAACCGATTTGGCATTTTTGCATATGGGAGCGGTAGTAGGTTTGCACAAGGATAATTTAGACGAAACAACTGAAAGAATTGATGAAGTCCCTTTTTCTAGTGAAAGAAAATATATTGCTACCATGCATCACATTGACAATCAATATGTAGTTTATACAAAAGGGGCGCCAGAAGTTTTATTAAAGAGATGTAAATATTATGAGGACGATGGAAAGACAAAGACAATGACCAAAGCTAAAAAAGATTTTTTTCAAGAGAAGATAGATGATTTGACTGATAATGGCTTGCGCGTATTGGCTATTGCTTATAAAAGGATTGGAGATGAAAAAATAAAATTGAATGATAAAGAAATAGATGATTTAAATTTTGTAGCGGTAATTGGGTTGTCTGATCCGATTAGGCCAGATGTAAAAGAAACTATAGCCTTATCGCACAAGGCAAAAATTAAAACAGTAATGATAACTGGCGATCATATAAAGACTGCTCAATTTATTGCTAAACAAATTGGTTTGTCTGATAAAAAAGAACAAATTTTTGATGGACAACATTTAGAAAGTATAACCGATGAAGAGTTGGTTGCAGAAGTGAAACATATATCAATATTTGCCAGAGTTGATCCTGTACACAAAATTAGGATTGTTCGCGCTTTGCAAGCAAATGGAGAGGTGGTGGCGATGACAGGTGATGGTGTTAATGATGCCCCAGCTCTCAAAGCAGCAGATATTGGGATTGCGCTTGGTTCTGGTACTGATGTTGCCAAAGAAATTGCTGATGTAGTTTTATTAGATGATGCTTATAGTACAATTGTAAAAGCTGTGGAAGAAGGTCGTGGAATTTATCAAAATGTAAAAAAAGTTATTTTGTATTTGTTGGCAAGTAGTTTTGCCGAAGTTGGTTTAGTTGGTTTAAGTTTATTATTTAGATTGCCATTGGCAGTTTTGCCGGCACAGATTTTGTGGGTAAATGTTTTGGAGGATTCTTTTCCAAATATGGCTTTGGCTTTTGATAAGGGAGATAAAGAAAATATGCAAGAAGGACCAAGAGACCGTAATGAGCCAATACTTGATTCAGAGATGAAGATTATGATCGCGATTGTCAGTATAATTTCTAATTTGGTATTATTTGGATTATATGTATATTTGTTGCAGGCAATAGATGATTTTGTTTATGTACGTACGATGATGTTTGTCGGGCTTGGTATTGCTTCTCTTATATATATTTATTCAATACGAAGTATGCGACATATGGTTTGGCAGAAAAATCCATTTAGCAATAATTACTTAAATTTAGCTTTATTTGTTGGTTGGGTGATGTTGGTAGGAGCAGTGCATTGGGGGCCTTTGCAAGTCTTGTTGCGTACAGTTGATTTGAGCTTTACTGCTTGGGGAGTTATGTTTATGTTTGGACTATTGAATATGGCTGTAATTGAAATTGTAAAGTTTATTTTCTTGGTAAGAAAAAATAAATTAAAATTAATCTAAAATATATGAGTATGAATAAAGTTTTTATGGGGAAAATAAGAAAAGAGTTACATTCTTATCAATTAAAAAGAAGAGAGATAATTCGTGAATCAGGCGATGCTCTCCATTATGCTAAGCGAGCAATTTTTTCTATGCATCGTGATGATATGAATGAGGCTGAAACAAAAATAAAAGAAGCTGAAGCAATATTTAAAAAATTAAATATAAAGTTTAAAACTGATAAGAAGATTCTGTATGAAGGTTCGTATAAAGCGGCGGTAGAGGAATATGTTGAAGCTTCTATTTTTTATCAATTTATTACAACTGGAAAAATTAGTAATATAAAGAGTTTTGCAATTGATTCGGATATTTATTTGGCTGGTCTTTGTGATGTGCCAGGAGAGCTTTATCGCTATGCTATCAAGTCTGCTACTGAGAGGAATGACGAGATGGTAAAGAAGTGTTCCAAAATGGCATCAGATATAATCGGTGAATTGATTGAGTTTGATTTGACTAGTTATTTGCGTACTAAATTTGATCAAGCAAAACAAGCCAATCAAAAATTGGAACATGTTGTTTATGAAGTGTCGCTTATAAAGTAAGATATAAGTTCTATATTTTCAATCATGACAGTATTAGTTTAAATTATTTATTTTTACTCATTCTCGCCTCGGCTCCGAGGGTGATGTCTGTGGAAACATCAAATCCGTAAAAACAAATAATTTAAACTAATACTTAATTATAAATAACATTTCCAATTTTATAAAAAAGTTTATGAATATAAAAGGAAAAGCTAAAAAAATTATACCAAAGAGCCTATTAAATTTGCGTCATTTGTTTTATGCATGGCTGGGTTCGGTTATTTATAGATGGCCGTCAAATAAAATTTATGTGATTGGGGTAACTGGAACTAGTGGTAAATCAACTACAGTATATTTGTTGCGTCAGCTTTTGGAGAGTGTGGGATACAAAGTAGGCGCATTGTCTACTATAGAATTTTGTGTAGCCGGAAAATGTAAATTGAATGATAAAAAAATGACAATGCTAGGAAAAATGGCTATTCAAAAATATTTGAGGAAAATGGTTGATAATGATTGTAAAATTGCCATTATAGAGACTACCTCTGAGGGGCGTATACAACATCGTCATCGTTTTATAAATTATGACACGATTGCGCTTACCAATCTTTATCCAGAGCATATTGAATCACATGGTAGTTTTGACAACTACAAAAAAGCTAAACTTGATATTTTTGAGTATGTTTCTAAATGTAAAAAGAAAAATATAAGTCTAGTGGAAAATGATAATAAATTTGAAAAAATTTCTATCCTCAATGCTGAAATTGAACATAAAAAGGAATTTTTGAAATTTGATTTTGATAAAAAAATGACTTTTGGTCACGGTGGTGAATTTGTTCCAGTGAATATAAATATTGGAAAAGATGGTTTGAGTTTTGCTATTGGTGAACACAAATTTAAAGCACCATTATTTGGTGAATATAATGTTATGAATATTTCGGCTGTGGTTACAATTGCTAGAAGCTTAGGTATAGATTGGAATATTATTACAAAAGCAGTTTCCAATTTTAGAGGAGTACCAGGTAGAATAGAATTTATTTCTGAGGCAGAAAAAGAGCATAATTTTCAAGTAATAGTTGATTATGCCTTTGAGCCAGTAGCTATGGCAGAATTGTACAAAGTTGTAAAAATTTTACAACCAAAAAGAATTATTCATGTATTTGGCTCTACTGGCGGTGGTAGGGATACAGATAGACGAGAGAAGCTGGGGGATTTTATTGGAAAAAATGCTGACATTTGTATTGTGACAGATGAAGATCCATATGATGATAATCCACAGGATATAATAAACGAGGTGGCAGAAGCAGTAGAAAAAACTGGCAAAAAAGAGAATGAAACTTATTTTAAAATAATTGATAGAGGTGAAGCAATAGATAAAGCAATAAAATTGGCACAAGCAGGGGATTTGGTATTGGTGACTGGTAAAGGTTCTGAGCAAGCTATGGTTGTCAAAGGGAAATTAGTGCCTTGGGATGATAGGGAGGCTGTTCGAAATGTTTTATGATATTAGATTAAGATATAATAGTATTGTTTATGCTTTAATCTATGATTGTATTAGTTTTAATTATTTGTTTTTACTCCCTGCCTGCCGGCAGGCAGGATTCTCGCTTTGGCTCCGAGGTGATTGCCTGTTGTGGCAATCAAATCCGTAAAAAATATAATTATTAGATTTTTATAAGATTATAAACAATTTTAGTAAATTTATAAATATGTCTATTAAATTGGAACAATCAGAAGAAATAATTCATATTGCAAAAAAACACATGATTGTTTATATGGCGTATTGGTTATTAGCTTTTTTCTTTATAGTTGCGCCATTCTTTTTTATGTTTTGGCTTTTTGGTCAAGGTATTTGGGGTCAAATTGCTTTTTTTGGTGCATTATTTATTGGCTTGGTTATATTGATAAGGACAATTTTTTTGTGGAATAAAAATTCTGCTATTATAACTACGCATAGAGTGGTAGATATAGAACAAAGAGGTTTTTTTGATAAAACTGTAACAGAGATACCTTACAGTGAACTTGATTTTGTAGCAGGTAAAATTAAGGGTATAGGTGGCACAATACTCCGCTATGGTACTGTCATTATAAATAATCAAGCAGGAACCATGAGTATTGTTTTAGAAAAAGTTAAACATCCGGTTAGATTGCAAGAAAAAATAAATAAATATAAAAAAAGTTTTAATGCAGTTTATTCTGACAAAGGTGTGTGCTTAAATTGTAATTCAAAAAGAAATAGTATATTTGAAATAATTGATAAAAAAATTAAAAAAAGTGAGTTAGAAGAATTAATAAAAATAAAAAGAGCTATTGATATAAAAATTAGCAAATTACTTGAAAATAATAATGACATTTGAGAATAAAATTGGTATAATAAGTTTATTACATAGCAATGTGACTAGCGCTGTTTTGTATATGTATATAGTTTGATAGTTATATTTGTATGAGCAAAGATGCAACAAAAAATCCAATTGCCAGATTTATTGGTTCACCACTATTTTTGATAATCGGAATCCCAATTGCTATATTGCTTGTTTTTACTTTTGTAAGATCATATTATAACAATTACAAAATAAATCAGGAAATAGCCTCTTTACAACAAGAGATAGAATCATTAGAATATAAAAAGCTGGAATCAATGAATATATTGAATTATGTTATGAGTGATGACTTTGTTGAAGAAAAAGCTAGAATAGAATTGAATATGAAACGAGAAGGTGAAAAAGTGGTTGTATTTGATAATGGAAACAAGTATAATGAAGATCGTGAATATACAATAAAGGATACTGGACAAAATATTTCAAATCCGTTAAAATGGTGGTATTATTTTACTAATAAATCATTGCCAAATAATAGGCAAAATTAATGACTTAATGTATAAAATATATGGAAGAACAAAAAGAAGAAGCTTTGTCAAAAACAAATAAAAATGAACAAGTTAAATGGAAATTTTTCCTTATGGGTATTGCAGTAATTGTGGTATTAATAGGAATTTTTGGGGTGGTCTATACAGTTATAGCAGTTAGAAATCTTTCTACTTCACCAACTGTACTCAAAGTTGCAGAAGTTTTGAATTTGCCAGTTTTGCGTGTAAATGGATCAGCTATTCCATATGTTACTTATATGGATGATTTGTCAACATTAAATGAATTCTATAGTAAGGCTCCAGAAGGTGCAGTGCCACCATCAGGTGAAGCTGTATCTGATCAAGTTTTGAGTAGATTGATTGTAAATTCATTGATAAAAGATATTGCTAGAGAAAATCAATTGACTGTAACAGAAGAAGACATTCAAAAGTTGAAAGATGAAATTTTTGCTCAGTATGCCTCTGAAGCTGAGGTAGAAGTTGAATTGCAAGAACAATATGGTTGGGATATGGCAACTTATATTGAAAAAATTATTAAACCATTGGTGACCGAACAAAAAGTTTCAGAAGCTTTTGAAGCCGGTGAAATCAATGTTGGCGACGAAGTTTATCAATTGACTGATGAAGTGAGAGCAAGTCATATATTATTTAGGACAGATGAAGAAGGTGTAGATTTGGACGATGTTAAGAAAAATGCGGAAGAAGTATTAGCGAGAGCTAAGAGTGGGGAAGATTTTGCATCTTTGGCGACTGAATTTGGATCGGACGCAACCAAAGAGGTTGGTGGTGATCTTGGTTGGTTTGGACAAGGTATGATGGTACCAGAATTTGAAGGTCCAGCTTTTTCAACACCAGTTGGTCAAGTCAACGATCAGCTTGTAGAGACACAATTTGGTTATCATATAATCAAGGTTACAGACAAGAGAAGTGTGAGAAACTTTGGTGAGTATCTAGATAATAGAATTAATGATGCAAAAATTGAGATTCTCATTGACAAAGTTCATGATCCATTAGAAGAATACAGAAGACTACAGGCTTTGAATAATACAACTCAAGAGAATTCAGCTCAAGATGTAATAGTTGAGGAAGTGGTTGAATAAATTAGTTTATATAATTTATAATTAATCTTTATGCCTGAAGTAGATAGTAATATAAAGCAAGAAGTAGTTTTGGATAATGTAATTATTGAAGAAATTAAAAAAAGAGAAGAAGAGGAAAAAAGAAGAAAAGGAGAAATACAACCAACTGTACCAGCTGATGATCCACGTGATATACCGCCATCTGAAAGAAAAAAAGATGATGATAAAAAGCCAAACGATGATGATAAAGATAGGGGTGTTTGGGAGACTGATATATAGTAGTAATTAAAATTATTTACAAATAAACACAATCCTATAAAAGGATTGTGTTTATTTGCCCTCTTAGCTCAGTTGGCAGAGCAACACATTCGTAACGTGTAGGTCACCAGTTCGATTCTGGTAGAGGGCTCAACTATACAAAAATAATATTTTTTGTTTTCAAATAATATGTTATAATATATAACATATTATATATTCAATTATGATTAATCTTGAGGGAGTTTCAAAAAGATACAACAAACAAAGCATAGCACTGGATGATATCCATTTGAATGTTGAACCTGGTGAGTTTGTTTCTGTTGTGGGACAGAGTGGTTCTGGAAAAACAACTTTGGTGAAGCTTATTATTGCAGAAGAACGGGCTAGTAGTGGAAAAGTGGCGGTAGGCGATTGGGATATTACTCGTATACCTGATAGGCATATACCATTACTTCGTCGTCAAATTGGCGTTATTTTTCAGGATTTCAAATTACTCAACAAAAAAACCATTTACGAAAATGTAGCTTTTGCTTTGCAAGTCTCTGGAGAATCAGGTTCACGTATTCGTACTGTTATTCCGCGTTTATTGGAGATTGTTGGTTTACCACATAAAATTCATGCTTATCCTCATGAGTTGTCTGGTGGAGAACAACAGAGAGTAGCTATTGCTCGCGCGCTTGTGCATAGACCAAAGATATTGGTGGCAGATGAACCAACTGGAAATCTGGATACCATTAATACACAAGATATAATGGAAATTTTAAAAAAAATAAATGAATTTGGAACTACAGTCGTATTAGTAACTCACAATCGTGAAATTGTAAACCAACTTCGCAAAAGAGTGGTTACTTTGGATCACGGCAAATTAGTTTCAGATGAACAAATAGGAAAATATAGATTATAATATTTTATTATGAGATCATTTTTTAGAGCCATAAAATTCGCGTTTCAAGATATTTTTCGCAATATTAGTCTTTCTTTAATGACAGTACTTATTTTGGTTTTGATGTTGTTATCTGTCAATACTTTGATTATTATCAAATTTTTTACTTCACAAGCTACACAATCAGTCAAAGATCAAATTGATGTCAGTATTTTCTTTGCGCATACTGCATCAGACGAAGAAATTGATGAAGTACAGAGTTATATAAAATCATTTCCTGAAGTTAGTAATGTTGAATATTTTAGCAAAGATCAAGTATTGGAAGATTTCAAAGCAAAATATTCTGACAATGAAAATATTATAGCTTCTATTGAAGAATTGGATGAAAATCCACTTGGACCAACTATGATTGTCAAAACTAGAAATCCAGGTGATTATAATAAACTTATTACTGCACTTAGTGTACCTGAATACCAAGATATTGTGGTTGCAAAAACTTTTGTAGATACTGAATTGGCGATTGAGAGAATAGACAATATCACCACTCAAGTTGAAAGGTTTAGTGTCATATTGACTGGATTGTTTGGTGTAATTGCATTTTTGATTATTTTCAATACCATCAGGGTAGCTATATACACCCAAAGAATTGAAATTACTATCAAAAAATTGGTTGGGGCTACAAATTGGTTTATCCGTAGTCCATATATCATAGAATCATTTATTTTTACGGTGTTTAGTGTGGGTATTACATATTTCTTGATGAAATTTGCGGCTGGCCTTATAGATCCGTATGTAGCCGTGGTTTTCAAGAAAGAATGGCTATTGACAGATTACCTAACTTCCAATATAATTGTCCTCGTAGGTAGCCAATTTTTAGCAGTTTTGTTGTTAACAATTTTCTCTAGTTTTCTCGCAATGAGAAGACATTTGAAAGCCTAAAATAGCAGAATAGGCAGAGTAAGCGGATTAAGCAAGGTAAGTATTTACTTATTTTGTCTATTCTGCTTACTCTGCTTAATTTGCCACACAGTCGGGGATCGTCTAACGGTAGGACTCTAGGTTTTGGTCCTAGGTATCCAGGTTCGAATCCTGGTCCCCGAGCAACAAAAAAGATCCATATGGATCTTTTTTGAGTTATTAAATAGTGTATATAATTAAATTTTTTTTAAAAAAATGTTATAATATATTTATAATTTGAAATTTATGACAAAAAAGATTGCTAATGGTGTAGTACACAAAGTTCCAATTGATTTGCGAAAAGCATTGGTTTCTGATATTGATTTGCTTGAAAAATGGAATGATTTGACGCAATTGGCGCGTAATGAGTGGATATGCTGGACTATATCGGTCAAAAAAATAGAAACCAGAGTTAAACATATTGATAGACTTTGTTTTGAAGTAAATAAAGGTAAGCGTAGACCATGTTGTTGGCCTGGTTGTAATCATCGTTAAAATATTTTATATTATAGTATATTTGATAATTCATACAAAAATACAATGAAAATTATAAAAGACAATTGAAATGTTGATTATAATCATGGTGGTTATGAATTTATTATACTTAATAAGTTGATTGTCCACAATTAAAAGAGTACCATTTTTGGTATTTTTTATTAGTATTTAATATTTTTGGCAAAATATAGCCAAATTTATATATATTTCATCTTGACAAAAACGCAAATTTGTGCTATTATGCGAGATCATAAAGTATTAACTAATATATATGTTTTTTAGAAGAAAATCGTTTTATATCAAGTATAAAAAAGTTTTAATTGTAGTGGGTATAATATTGGTTGTAGTGGTAGTTGGTTTCCGTAATTTTAGTCAAAAAAATGATAAAAAATCAGTAGAAGAAACTAATCAGTCAGTTAGTTTGATTTCTTTGCAAGAATATAAGCAAAATAGTGCTGTAGTAAAAGGTACTGGAGAAGTGGAAGCAGTTGATCAAGTTGAATTGAAAAGTGAAGTTTCAGCTACAGTCAGTAGTGTGCTTGTCTCTATTGGGGACAAAGTAGTTGCTGGTCAGCCACTTGTTTATTTTAAAAATGGTGAGTTAGCTTCTCAATACGAACAAGCAAAAGCTGATTTAGAAAGAGCAAAAGTTAGCAAAGAGCAACTTGAATTTCAATACCAAATGGCGATGTCGTCTCAGTCTAGGACTGAATCAAATGCTTTGAGTGCAATTACATCTGCGCAGGCTGCTTATGATTTGGCTGAAAATAATTTACAATTAAATTCAACAGAAAGTTCAAGTAAGATAGTAAAAAAATCATATGATACTGTTGTACCAATAATAAAAACATTTTATAGTACTTTGCGCACTTCATTGTTGGATGCTGATTCAATATTAGGTATAAAAGTTGTTTCGGCTAATGATAAATACAAAAATAAAATTTCACTCAATGATGTTGGTGCTTTGAATATTGCTGATTCACAATTCAAAAGAGCTTCTGTAAAAATAGATGATATATATGATTTGATTACAAATCTTTCTATAGATTCAAATCAAGTAGAAATTGATAATGCTATTATGGGAATAAATGATGCTCTGGGTAGTATAGATATTCTTTGGGATAATTTAGATGTAGTTTTGAGCAACTCTACAGGATCAGATATATTTGATTCATTGAAAGTAGTGGTAGATGCAGGTAACAATGATGTAGTGAATGTTTCAACTGGGCTGGTAAATGTAAGACAAACTCTTGATAATGCAAAATCAAGTTTAACTGGGGTTGAAATTACATATAATAAAGCAATTGAAGATTTGAAAGAAACAAAAATACGTGCTGAAGCTGATGTAAATTCATCTCTTGCACAATTGAATCAAGCAGAGACAGCTATTCGTATGCAAGATACTGCTATTGCACGAGCTCAGGCTGTTGTAAATGGTATTGGTTCATCTCTTTTAAAAACAACGATTAAAAGTCCTATTTCAGGAACGGTTGCTGTGCTTCCAGCTAAAGCAGGAGAATTAATAACACCAGGGAGTTTGGTTGCGTCTATTGTGAATGTTAGTGGATTACAGATTAGGTCTTTTGTGGATAGCAGTGATGTTAGCAAAGTTTCAGTAAATGCGCCGGTTGTTATAGCTGGTAATATTAAAGGCGTGGTTACAAATGTTGCTCCTAGTATTGATCCTAAAACAAGAAAAGTAGAAGTATTGGTTGCTGTTTCTGAGCCAGAGCTATCAAAATTTGTAGTTGGTCAATATGTTGATATTGACATAGAAGAAATTACAAAAGAAGAAGATAATAATATAATTAGATTGCCATTGAAGAGTATTGATGTGACAGACAATGGTGCTTTTGTGTTTGGATTGAATAATGAAAATATAGTTGAAAAACATGAAGTAGTACTTAGTCGTGTGATAGGCACTGATGTTGAAGTGATTTCTGGATTGGAAAATATTGAGACGATTATAAAATCTGTTCGTGGTATAAAAGAAGGGGATAAAGTGGATATAATAAAATAATTATGCCAAAAGACAAAACATTTTGGTCATTTTTCATTGACAATGCAAAATTTACTATTCTGATTATAATTGCCTTGGTTGGTTTTGGTATTATTTCTGCTGTTGAACTTCCTAAAGAATCTGATCCAGAAGTGAATATTCCAATTGTAGTTATTTCTGTAGGTTTTCCTGGTGCTGGAGTAGAGGAGGTTGAAGAATTGATTACAAATAAAATAGAAAATAAACTTTCTGGTTTGACAGATGTAGATGTGATGAGATCAACCTCAATAGCAGGGAATTCAAGTACAGTAATTGAGTTTGATCCAAAAGCCGATGCTGATAAATTGATTGATGAAATCAAAGAAAAGGTTGATCAGTTGAAACCAAATTTGCCAGATGATGCGACTGATCCATATATCGCCCAAGCAAGTACATCCAATCAACCTTTTTTGATATTGTCTTTGGGTGGGCCATATGAAACTGCGCAATTAAAAGCTTATGCGGTAGAGTTAGAAAATAAGATTGAGAAGATTAATGGAGTAAGTGATGTGACAGTAACTGGAGGAAAAGATAGAGAAATTCAAGTGATTGTAGATAAAGCCAAATTAAATACATTTGGATTACCATTGTCTAATATAACTTATGCAATTAGTTCAGCTAATAATGATATACCAATTGGTTCAATTCAAACCGCAGGTGAAGAATATCGTTTGAGATTTGCTGGACGATTGAGTAATGCAGAAGAAATTTCAACTGTGCCGGTTGGTGTGGTTGGAGGTGTTCCGGTTTTGGTGCGTGATATTGCTGAAGTTCGTGATACATTTTCTAATCCATCTAGTTATTCATATTTGAGTAAAGCTGGTGGAAAGGCTAATCCGGCAGTTACATTGAGTATTTTAAAAACTCAAGGTGGTGATATAACAAAAATTTCTGATGAAATTATTGTTGTGGCAAATAAAATAGTAAAAGAAAATTTTCCAGAAAATATCACAGTTGAGCCAATTCAAGATACAGCTGAATATATTCGCGAAGATCTTGGTAATCTCACAAAAAATGGAATTGCGACAGTTGTCATAGTTACCTTATTATTAATACTTTTTATTGGTTGGAAAGAAGCGTTGATGGCTGGTTTTTCTATTCCATTGGCATTTTTGATGACTTTTATTGGTTTGTTGATATTTGGTTTTACAATCAATTTTATTACATTATTTTCATTAATTTTGGCATTGGGTATTTTGGTGGATAGTACAATTGTGATTAATCAAGGACTAAATAAGCATAGACGACTTGGAAAAACTTCTAGACAATCAGCCATAGATACGATAAAAGAATTTCAATACCCACTTATATCAGGGACTTTGACAACAGTGTTTGCATTTATACCAATGCTTTTGACTGGTGGAATTATGGGTGAATATATAAAAACAATCCCAGTAACAGTTTCACTTGTACTGGTATCTTCTTTATTTATTGCGCTTGCTATTGTACCGACTCTTAGTGTTATTTTTTTCAAAAAGAATGATATAGTAAATGGTCAGGTTGAATTCAGTGTGTCAAAATTTGAAAAATATTTTCAAACTTTGCGTTTATGGTATGCAAAGCAATTAAAAAATATATTAGAAAATAAATTAACTAGAAAAAAAATAAAAAGAATATTAATAGTAGCAATTATTTTTGCGTATGCTTTACCAATAACAGGTTTGTTGAAAGTTGAGATGTTTCCAGCTAGCGATATTGATTTTTTTACAATTAATTTAGAGAAGCCTTTTGGAACTCCGCTTGAAGAAACTAGAGATTCTTTGATATTGCTTGCAGAAGATTTATATGATGATAATAGAATTGATAATTTTATTATTGGTGTGGGCTCAACTATGAGTTATGATATGGCTGGTGGATCAAATGGTTCACATTTGGGATATGTTTTAATAAATTTAAAAAAAGAAAATAAAGAAAAAAGTTATAAAGTGGTTGATGGCTATGCAGATTATTTCAAGAATTTTTCTGAAGGTAAAGTGAGTGTATCACAACCAAGTTCTGGACCACCTGGATCTGCACCAGTGGAAATAAAAATTATTGGTGAAGATATGTATGAGCTTGATCGTATTGCGCATGATTTTGAAAATCTTCTTGGTAGTATTGATGGAACAAGAAATATAGGTAATTCTGTAATTCAGACAAATGGTCAGTTCGTGGTAGAAGTTGATAGAATACGCGCGCAACAATATGGTGTAAATGCAACTCAACTGGCTTTGGAGCTTCGTAATGCGATTAATGGAACACAGGCAACAGAGATTAGTCAAGCAGGTGAGGATGTAGATGTCATTGTAAAATATGATTTGAGTCATGGTGGAGAAATGAATACAACTATCACAGATATTTCTACTATTGAAGCTTTGAGTATTGCAACACCTACTGGGGACATACCAGTAAGTAGCTTGGCAAAATTTAGCTTAGAAAACAGTAGGGCAAGTATTGCTCATGAAAATGGTGAGAGAATTGTAAAAGTATCTAGTCAATTAGAGACTAATATTAGTCCATTAGATGTAATCTCTAAAGTTAAGTTATTGATGGAAGATAAAATTGATATACCGGATGAATATTATATTTCATTTGGTGGTGAAAATGAGGATGTACAGGAATCATTTTCAGATATGTTGCGTGCTATGATTTTATCTATAATTTTGATTGCTGGACTTATGGTTTTGCAATTCAAGTCATTCCGCCAATCGCTTTTGATTGTAGTTACTATTCCATTTTCTCTAGTGGGTGTTTTTCCTGGACTTCTTTTGATGGGTCAATCTATTAGTTTTCCAGGTGTGATCGGGATTGTTGCATTAGTCGGGATTGTGGTGAATAATGCAATTATTTTGATAGATAGAATTAATAATAATGTATACGAAGGTATGGATATTGATTCAGCAATTATTGATGCTGGTGTTTCTAGAATTGATCCTATTATACTTACAACTATTACTACGGTATTTGGAATTTTGCCATTGGCCATAAGTCAACCTATATGGGCTTCTCTTGGTTATGCAATTATTTATGGATTGTTGTTTTCAACTGTAATCACATTGGTCGTAATACCGATGATTTATGCTAGAATGTATAGAGTATCCAAACAAAATAACGAGTAAAAACTCGTTTTTTTGTTAGATTTTATATAAAAAACCTAACTATAAATTAGTTTACTTATTGACTTGATGGAATTTTTCTTGTATATTGTATTTTACAAAATATTCAATGGAGGAAAAGGCAATGAAAAACGGTAAATGGACACTTTTTCGTGTACATTATTCTGCTTGTAAATCTGTGGTTAAATCTGATACGTATGAGTTTTCTAGCTTGGTTGAACTTGGTATCTTCCTTGGTCATTCTTTTGCTAGGGATCTAGTAAGAGGTGTAGTGAGTGCATTTGTTGGACTGAAGGTAGATATTGATGGAGTAATTTATGTCGCTGATATTAGTGAACATGGTGGTGTGATTAATAAAAAGCCAATAACTGAACATAAAAAGTTACCTCATACTTATTGAGATAGCAAACCTAGCCCTCCGGTGGATTGAGTAATACCCTGACATTTTTTTGTGATAGTCGCACCGAATTGTCGGGGACTATAAAAAACAACCCAATTATGGGTTGTTTTTTTATTTTATTCAATTATAAATTGGCCACGAACCATTCCCATCCCGCAGCTAAATCCATAAGTTCCTGGAGATGGGGGAGTAAATTCAATGGTATTTAATCCATAATTTATTTTTTTTCTTATATTAAATGATGGTGAAATAATTTCGCTTGTACAACCGGTAATTTCTACTCCATTTATTTCCCATTGTACTGGAATACCAGCTTTGAGTTTGAAGACATTTGGTGTAAATCCAGAGTAATCAACTGTCATTTGTATGACTTGAATATTATTTTTTGTCTCAGTAGTTCCAATATCTTTTTTATCAAAAAATCCTGTATTTATTCCCGCTAATGCTAATCCGCTTGATAAAGTATATAAAGAAAAGAAAATAACTAAAAAACCAATGGTTTTGGTAAGAACAATATTTTTTTTATTTTTAAACTTGGTGGTGGCCATACCAAGTCCAAGTAAAATAGGCATGGTGCCAAGTCCAAATAAAAGCATAGTTATACCACCGATCCAAAAACTTCCAGAAGAAACTGCGAATAATTGCATACTTTGCGTAAAACCACAAGGAAGGAAAAAAGTAAAGGCGCCTAAAATAATTGGAGCAAGCGCATGTTCTGATGTTTTTAATTTGTTCCATGTTTTTATGCTGTTTTTTGGTAAATTTATACCAAGGTTTGATATGGAAGGGACAAAACCCAAAATATTCAAACCAAGCCAACCTAAAACAATGGCAATTATAATTGTAAAAACAGACATAAATGAGGTGGATAGTGTGAACCAACTACCAATATATCCGAGTAGTCCGCCAAGAAGGAAAAATGAACTAAGACGACCAGCATGGAATAATAAATGAGGTTTTAAATTTCTATTGAAAAAAGTTCCTTGCGCTTCATATTTGGCTGCAAAAGACATTACTACCGCTCCAACTACCGCTAGGCAAGTAGACATGGACGCAACTATTCCAATTAAAAATGCAACACTGTAGGTAATATTGCTAGCATCAAAATTAAGTAGATCAATTACTCCAATCCAGCGTAAATAAATATATACTATATATATACTAAATAAAATTATTAATGAATAAAGCCATTGGGTTGTTGTAGCTTTTTTGGAGTTGATTGATTTGGAAATAGGGGATAGTTCAGCGCCATAACCTAGGCTTCTTATTTTTTTAAGAATTTCATCAATTTCCAAGTCTGCATCTGAAACCAATTCAGCTATTTGTTTTTTTTTACAAACAGTTACTTTTTCTATTTTTTCTATCTCGTTTAATTCATTGGTGATCATCACTTCACAAGATGTACAAGTGAGACCACTTAAATATATTTTGATATTTTTTTGATTATTTTTCATAAGTTATTTATTAAATTTGGTCACTTTTAAAATCTCTTTTATTTTTTCTTCTTGCTTCTTTTTATTTTTAGAAATCATCGCTGATTTGAAACATGTTTTTAAGTGTTGTTCCATTATTTTTTGGTTGGCAGATTTGAGTAGGCCTATTACTGCTAGGTTTTGTTGCATAATATCTATACAATATTTTCCATCTTCTTTCATTTTTATAATTTTATTCAGTAAACTTTGTGCTTTCTTGAAATTCACTATAGGGCTTTTCTTTTTTTCAGACATATGTTATTATTATAATTGATTAATACCTATACCATAGGTATTGGAATATTATATCATTGCATTGTTTATTTTACAATATATATATTATTGTGGACAAAGATATATTAATTTATATGAATAAAAAAATTATAGCTACTTTGTTGATTTTGATTGTATTTACAATTCATAGTTTGTTGGTTAAAACTATGATGAATATGGAATCCAATCATGATTGTCCTTTATCAATTTTGATGACTGGAGAATGTTTGGCAGATTCTACTCCAATTGAAGTATTGTCTTTTCATGATCATTTAATTTTTACTGTTCAAACAGGTAATATTGTATTTTTAATAATATTTTTGATTATAGTAGCTTGGTTTTATAGTAAGAATGACTTTTTAAAATACTTGTTTAAGTCTAAAGTTTTTTATATACATAAATGGCAGTTTATATATTTTTTATATTATCAAAAAATTAGGGATTGGTCTTCTTATTTTTTTAGAATTCCTAAATTATCAAGTATCGGGCGTTTAAACTTATTGTATAAGTTTATTTAAAGTTAGTTCTTAAACGCCCACTATCTTTTAAATAGTGGGTTTTTAATTATATAAGTATAAAATATGAAAAATAAAAAATTAATTTATGGATTTGTTGCAATAGTTATTCTGGTTGGTGGTTTGGTAATAAAATCAAATATAAAATCTAATGTAGATTTGACAGATTCTGATCAATTAAAAGATAAATTGGTATTGTATCGATCACCTAATTGTGGTTGCTGTGTTAATTATGCAGCTTATTTAAAAAAAGAAGGTTATGAAGTTGAAATCATATCAACTGATGATATGAACACTGTGAAGGAGGAAAAAAGAGTTCCTTTTAACATGTCTAGTTGTCATACTGTAGTAATGGGAGATTATGTAATTGAAGGTCATATTCCTGTAGAAGGTATAAAAAAATTAGCTAGTGAGAGACCAAATATTGTTGGTATAACTCTTCCGGATATGCCACAAGGTTCACCAGGAATGCCAGGAAGAAAAGTTGGTTTGTTTGATATTTATTCTATAGAAAATGATGGTAATACTTCATTATTTACTCAACTTTAATATGAAAAATAAATTTATTATAGCCGGATTATTTTTATTTTTTCCTGCAACTGCAAAAGCTCACTGTCCTTTATGTACTGCAGGAGCAGGGTTTTTGGCTATTTGGGCAACATATCTTGGGGTTAGTAGTTATATAATAGGGATAATGATAGGGGCCTTTGCAATGGCTTTGGCTTTTTGGGTTCCCAGGATTATCAAGAAAAAGTATATGCCTTATCAAGATATATTTTTGATGATAATTATATTTTTTTCAACCATAATTCCAATTATGCCTTTTATTCAAGATTATACATCGTTTAATATATATTGGTTTGGTGAATATGGCGGAGTTTTCAATAAAACTTATATGGTAAGTAGATTTTTGATAGGGAGTTTTATTGGGGCTTTTGTTATGTTTGTTTCTCCATATATAAGCAAAAAAATTATTAAAATAAGAAGTGGTAAATTAGTTCCTTATCAAGGAATATTGATTACTTTTTTTATTTTATTAACAACCTCATTATTATTCCAATATTCTATATGAATGATATAACTCTAACTTTTTTAATTATAGTTTTACTGTTTGTATTTCTATTATTTTTAAAAAAGTTTGTAAAAATAGACTATTGTGTAATATGCGCTAGTATAAGTTTAACGTGGATATCACTTTTGTTTTTGTATTGGTATGGAATGTATTCAAATTTGACTATGCTTGCGGTTTTGATGGGGCAGAGTGCAGTTGGTTTTTACTATTTTGTTCAAAAACATATAAAAGAAAATTTACTTTTATTCCGTTTGCCTTTTTTACTCACAGAAACATGGATAATATTGTTTTTATTGGGTGGAGTAACTGTTTTTGACAAATCATTTTTACTAATTGTATTATCTTGGTTTGCAATTATTATTTTATATATTTATAGAAATAATAAAAAAATGAATATAATTGTAAAAAAAATAATAGCTTGTTGTAAAAATTGGTAATTAAGTAAATTATATGAATAAATTAGAATCAAATATTCAAACGAAAAAATCGTCAACAAAAATAGATATACAATTATCTATACAAAAAATAGCTATAGTATTGGTGGGTATATTGTTTGTTACCAATCAGGCGCTTGCCATTAATATTGGTAAACAATTTATTCATGAAGATATGAGAAACATAGTGGGGCTTACAGGTAATTTTGCAAAAGATATTGCTCATCTTGTAACTCCTTCGTCTATGCCATTTTATGGGGTTGAGCTTGGTCTTGATATGTCGAGTTTAAATGCTATAAATGTGTCAATTGCAAAATTAGGAAAAATGGCACCAATGCAAGGAAGTAATCCTATACAATTAAACAGTGAAGAAATGAAAAGATATATTGAAATTGGCACTGAACCGTATGTTACTTGTGAATTTTGTTGTGGTGTAAAAACATTAGTGCGTGAAGATGGTAGTCCAACTTGTGGCTGTGCTCATTCTATTGCAATGCGTGGAACAGCGGCATATTTAATAAAAAATTATCCTGAGATGACCAATGCCGAAATTGCTTATGAGTTGATGCGACAGAAAGGAATGTATTTCCCCGGACAGATGCAAGAGAGAATGGCTAGTTCACTCTCAGGTGATTTAGCTGAAGCCAAACCGGATATCAAATATCTAATCATGAATTTAACAGAGGAAGAATTGAAAGATTTACAGAAAAAAGCCAAAAATTCAGGATTTAAACCGGAAGCAAACTCTGAAATGATAGGTGGATGCTAGGTGGAGAAGAATAAGCAAATAAGGCAGAGTAAGCAAACTAAGTATTTAATTAATAAGTCTAGATTCAATATTCTAGATTCTAAATTTTAAATTATGTTATCACAAAAAACATTAACAGCATTGTTGGTAATAGCAGTGTTTGCGCTTTCATACCAAACTGTAACATTGGGTATGATGAGCAAAAAATTGGAAACAGCCAAAATTGGTATTGGCGCATCGCCAACCGCGATTAATCTTACCGATGATGGAGGCACAGCGCCTGCAATGGTAGGAGGGTGCTAAATAAGCAAATTAAGCAGAATAAGTAATAAGCAGAGTAAGACATTAAAAAATACTTAATACTTTATACTAAATATTTAATACTAATAAATATATGATAGAAGAAAAAAAAGATTGTTGTGCTGAGCATGACATAAAAAAAGAATCTGATGGCTGTAAGGATAAGACAATGAAAGAGGCACATAATGCCGGCAGGAGCCCAAACCAAATACTTATTACGGTTTTGGCTGTTGTGGTTGCGATAAATATTTTAACAATGGGATTTTTTACTTATTCTGTAAATAGCAAGTTAAATGAAGCAATTGATTTGACAAAACCACAGAAAGCTAAATTGACTTTAGTTCGCGCGGATGATTGTCCTTTGTGTGGAGATCTTGTTCAATACAAAAATGTTGTTAAAGCTCAAAATGTAGAATTGTCTGATGATGTTGTTGTGGGTAGTAACAGTGAAGAAGGGAAGCAATTAATAAAAGATTTAGGTTTAACTAGGCTTCCTGCCCTTGTATTTGTTACAGATGAAAATTTAAAATCAGAAATAGCCAAAACATTGGAAAAAGATTCCAGAAGAATTGGTGAGAATACTATTGTTTGGGAAAAAGTATATCCGCCATATCTGGATATTCAAACTAAAAATGTTTCAGGTTTGGTTGATGTTATTTATATTACAGATAAAAGATGTGCTAATTGCTATGATCCATTACAAATTCATCGTCAAGTATTACAAAATTATGGTGTAGTAATTTCTTCTGAGAAAGTAGTAGATGTGCTTGATGCAGTTGGTAATGAGTTAGTCAGTAAATACAATATAGAGCAGGTACCAACAGTACTTTTGTTTGGAACAGAAAATTATAGTACTTTTCTTAATATTTGGAGTCAAGTTGGCACTATTGAAGATGATGGAATGTTAGTTTTTAGAAAACCTGAAGTATTAAATCAAACTTATAAAAATTTAATAACTGGAGTGGTTATTGAGCCATTGGTTGCAACTGAACTTTAATAGGATTACTTTTATACACATGTCAATTAACTTGAGTTTAATGTGATTTTTTGGTATAGTTTTTATGTAACCTAGGGGGGTGGTATTAGATAAAATTAAGTTATAAAAAGGGTAGTAAGATTAATATTAAATTAATATATGAATAAAAAAGCACAGTTTGATATCCATGGTATGACTTGCGCTAGTTGTGTGGCGCATATTAATGGGGATTTAAACAAAAAAGAAGGTGTAAAAAGTGTTCGGGTTAATTTTGCATTGGAACAAGCAGAAGTTGAATATGACGAAGACAAACTATCGGTTGAAGATATTGTAGCCACTGTTAAAAAAAGTGGGTACAAAGCAGTACCAAAAAGTGATGGTGGTATAATAGATAAAGGAATGCATAGAATGTCAGATGGTACTATGATGAGCGCAGGTGATCACTCCGCGCACGTGGCTACTGAAGGTGAAAAAGCTATCAAAGAAAGATTATATAAAGTATTAATTGCTGGAGTTTTTGGTATCATTATTTTACTACTGACCTTTGGGGTGCATGTAGAAAAGGGTGGAATTATTATGATGCTTTTGTCGCTGGGAGTATTGTATGCCGGACGAAACTTTTTTAAAGTCGGTATACCATCATTGTTTAAGGGTAGACCAGATATGGATACTTTGGTTGCGCTCGGTGTGGGTGCAGCCTTTTTGTATTCATCTTTTATCGTCCTTTATAGACCGGGTGAGGCCGAATATTTTATGGATGTGGGCATAATTACTACTTTTATTTTGTTGGGTCGTTATCTAGAAGCACGAGCCAAAGGCAAAGCATCGGAAGCTATCAAAAAATTACTACAACTATCTGCTAAAGTCGCACATCGGGTGGGGGCAAATGGAAAAGTTGAAGATATTCCGATAGAAGAGGTAAAAATAGGGGATAAAATTAGAGTTTTACCGGGTGAAAAAGTACCAGTTGATGGGATAATAGTAGAAGGTTCGGCTACAATTGATGAATCTATGGTAACAGGTGAAAGTATTCCAGTGGAAAAAAATATTGGAGACGCGGTAATAGGTGCAACTATTAATCAAAATCAAATTTTTGTAATGGAAGCAAAAAAAATAGGAGCCGATACTATTTTGGCGCATATTGTGAAGTTGGTCCAAGAGGCGCAAATGTCGCGTGCGCCGATTCAAAAATTGGTGGATATGGTTTCCAAATATTTTGTTTGGGCGATTATTTTTATGGCTATTTTGACTTTTGGAGGTTGGTATTTTGTTGACGGCAACTTTGCTCGTTCTTTGGTTTATATGGTGACCGTGCTTATTATTGCTTGTCCATGTGCATTGGGTTTGGCCACGCCAATTTCAATTGTGGTGGGCACAGGACGGGGTGCGAGTTTGGGAATTTTGATTAAAAATGCCGAGAGTTTGGAAAAAATGCACAAAATTACAGCGGTAGCTTTTGATAAAACTGGTACTATCACCAAAGGCCAACCAGAAGTACAAGAGTGGGTGGATGTGGTCGGAGTTAATGATGAATTGTTGTTTGTAGCCGCTGGTCTGGAATCTCAATCTGAGCATCCTCTTGCCAAAAGTATTGTAAAATATAGTGAGAAGATGCAAAAAGAAGCAGTACAAGCACAATTTTCTGATGTAAAAGCAGTAACTGGTAGGGGTATTATGGGAAAATATAATAGCAAAATATATAGAGTGGGCAGTGTGAATTTTTTGCGTGAACAAAGTGTTGAAATCAATGAGAATGGTAAAAAGATTGAAGAATATGCTAGTCGTGGCTTTACAATAATTGGATTTAGTGAGGACAATAGATTGATTGGATTTTTTGCGGTGCAAGATGGATTAAAAGAAAGTTCAACCGAAGCGATCGCAAATTTGAGAAGTCAAGGAATCAAAACAATAATGCTGACAGGAGATAATAAAACAGTAGCTGAGGAAATTGCCAAACAAGTGGGAATAGATGAAGTACGCGCCGAAGTGATGCCAGAGGACAAAGTAAATATTATAAAAGAATTACAAAAAAAAGGAGAATATGTGGCAATGATAGGGGATGGAATAAATGATGCTCCAGCGATTGCACAGGCACAGGTGGGGATTGCTATGGGTACTGGTACTGATGTGGCTATGGAGTCAGGCGATGTGGTATTGGTAAAAGGAGATTTGCTAAAAGCATCTGAGTCAATTGCGCTTTCAGAAGCCACTCTCAAAAACATCAAGCAAAATCTTTTTTGGGCATTTATTTACAATACTGTGGGTGTTCCAATTGCAGCGCTTGGATTTTTGAATCCAAAAATTAGCGCTGCTGCTATGGCATTTAGTAGTATATCAGTGGTCTTAAACGCGATGCGTTTGAAGAGAATAAAATTGAAATAAAATAAAATATAATATAAATTATAGCTGTTCTTGTTTACAAACATATATACGGATAGTTCTTATATTAAATTGACAATCATTTTATTTCAATATACTATATAGGAGCTCTTTAAGGGCAGTTTTTGTATTTATATGAATAAAAAGTTTAAATTAAAATCAGATTATAAGCCAGCCGGTGATCAGCCCAAAGCGATTAAGTCGCTTGTTTCAGGTTTTAAGAGTGGTAAAACTAGACAAACTTTGCTTGGTGTAACTGGCTCGGGAAAGACATTTACAGTAGCCAATGTGATTGAAAAACTTCAAAAACCCACTTTGGTAATAGCACATAATAAAACTTTGGCAGCCCAGCTTTGCAATGAATTTCGGGAATTTTTTCCAGATAATGCGGTAGAATATTTTGTCAGTTATTATGATTATTATCAACCAGAGGCATATATGCCAGGGTCAGATACCTATATAGAAAAAGAAGCGCAAATCAATGAAGAAATAGATCGTTTGCGCCATGCTTGTACTCAAGCCTTACTTACTCGTAAGGATGTGATTGTGGTGGCTTCAGTTTCTTGTATATATAATATTGGGTCGCCAACCGAGTATGAAAAAGCAGTATTGCATTTACAATTAGGTCAAAAATTGAATCGTGGTGGTATGCTTCAACAGTTGATTGAAATGCAATTTGAAAGAACCAATAGTGATCTCAAAAGAGGCCATTTCCGTATGCGCGGAGAAGTATTTGAATTGATGCCAGTCAATGAAGAAAAAATTTATCGTTTTGAAATTTCTGATAAAATAAACAAGATAGAAATGATTGATAATGTTACTCGTAAAATTATCAGAGAAATAAAAGATGCTTGGATTTTTCCGGCTAAACATTATGTAGCAACTGAGGAATCCAGAAAAAAAGCTTTTGAAAGTATAAATAAAGAATTAACTGAACGCTTGAAATATTTTCAAAAAAAAGAAAAGGTTTTGGAATATGAAAGATTGAAGCGTAAAGTAAAATATGATTTGGAAATGATAAAAAATGTTGGCTATTGTAATGGAATTGAAAATTATTCTAGTCATTTTGATGGTCGAGCTGTTGGTGAACCAGCTTTTACATTGTTAGATTTTTTTGCTCATGCTTCCAAAGATTTTTTGACTGTGATAGATGAGTCTCATGTGACAGTATCGCAAATTGGTGGAATGTATAATGGCGACAGATCTCGCAAAAGTACCCTCATAGAACATGGTTTTCGTTTGCCTAGCGCTTTGGACAATCGACCACTCAAGTTTGATGAATTTGATAGTAGAGTCAGGCAGACTATATATGTATCAGCCACACCAAATCAATATGAAATCAAAGAAAGTCAACAGGTAGTAGAACAAATTGTTCGTCCGACTGGTTTGGTTGATCCAGAAATAGTAATAAGGCCAATCACAAGTTCACACAAACATACAAACATACAAACATCTAAACATAAAAATATAAAACAACAAAGTTTGTCACAAGTTGAAGATTTAATACTTAGAATAGATGAGAGAATCAAACAAGATGAAAGAGTTTTGGTAACTACCTTGACCAAAAAGATGGCCGAGGATTTGACAGATTATTTGAAAGAAAAAAAATACCAAGTAGAGTATTTGCATAGTGATATAAAAACTTTGGAGAGAATTCAAGTGATTAATAACTTGCGTCATGGTAAAATTGATATTATTGTGGGTGTAAATTTGTTGCGTGAAGGGCTAGATATGCCGGAAGTTTCATTGGTGGCGATATTGGACGCTGATAAAGAAGGTTTTTTGCGTAGCGAGACCAGTCTCATACAAACTATTGGTCGAGCTGCTCGCAATATCAATGGTCAAGTATTATTGTATGCGGATAATATAACTGGCTCAATCAAGCGGGCGATTGATGAAACAGAGCGTCGTCGCAAAATACAGATAGAGTACAACAAAAAACACGGTATAACCCCGCAAACCATAAAAAAACATATCAAAAATATTTTGGAAGAATTTGGTATTGATATTAATAAAAGTAAACAAAATAATAGGACAAAGAGGACCAAAAAAATACTTGATTTAGATCTTTCTGGAGACAAAAGACCAATTGATGAGATTATAAAAGACAAAGAGAAAAAAATGCGAGAAGCGGCTGAAAAACTGGAATTTGAATTGGCAACCATATTGCGTGATGAAATTGTGCAATTGAGTAAGAAAATTAAGAAATAATTAGATTAAACTATAAAATATGGAAAAAAACTTTAGACCAAAATCACAGGAGCATTTACAGGCTCAAGTTGAAGCGTTTGGTGACAAAGGTGTAAAAGAATTTTCTGATGAACAAAAAAAGTTGCTTCAGCATTCGGCTGAGCTTGCTAAAATAGATGACATAGATAATTTACCTTCGGATTTATCGCCAGAACTCGTTGAACTAATAGAATCCAATCGTAAGAGTTATATTGAATTTTTGCGTAGAGAAAAAGGAAAGGAAATTCAGTTTAGAAAAGAAAATATTGAACACTTCAAAGAAAAATTTGAAGATACAATCAAGGCGCTGAAAGAAAAAATTGAAATAGATGGTGCAAAAGAGCAATACTTGGGTTCAGGTAGCAATGGAGACGCTTATAGAATTGAAGTTGGTGGAAAAGAATATGCCGCAAAATTTTCTCGCTTACTTACACAGGCAAATTTTGAAATAAAGCCACTTTTGCGAGCTGAGGGCATAGAACATACGGCACAACTTGTGGCATATTCTTTTGAGCACAAGGTAGTCGTTATGGAACTGCTACCTGGAACAGATGTGACAAATTTTTTGCCTGAAAATGCTCCTGAATATTCTAATGAAGACATAGTTCAGCTTATTGAAACAGTACAAGAATTAGATCGTAATGGTATTGTAATAGATCCAAAACCGTCAAATTTTCTCTACGATAAAAAAGAAGGTTTTAGCGTACTTGATTTTCATCTAAAGGAAGCACACAAGGAGTCTTTGGCGGATTCGATTATAAGTTTAAGACTAGCATTAACTACTAGGAAATGGCCTAGGCTAGATTATAAAGCCAATGATTATGAAGAAAAATTAGCAGAACAAAACATAGAACAAAAAAAGATATATCTTCCGATGATGGTGCGATTTTTGACAATTCTCCGAGATAAGTTTCCTGAGATACTTGAGGATTATAAACGTGCATATGCAGAAAGAGAAGCAAACCCTCGAATCAGGCAAATTCCTGTTATAGACCGAAGATATATTCAAGTCGACCATCCAGATCTCGCTCCACATTTAGAAAAGCTAGAGAAAATGGGGTTCTAAAAATTGTTTTGATTTTATATTCCTCCCTTCGGTCAGAATTAAAAATATATTTTACTTTACTTCAAGTTTTACATCATTACTATATATTTCGCATTCTTCATTTTGCAAAGCACAGATACGGAAGTGATATGTGCCTGATGGTACATCCACCCAAGTTGCTTCTCTGTTGCCAGAGTATTGTCTGAACCAATAGTTTAGACCATCATGGATTGGATTTTCTTCAACTGATCTTACCAAAATAAATCCTTTGTTGTCATCGGTTTGTATATCTTCAGGCAACTTCCATTCAAAGAAAACCTTTCCATTACCAAGTGATTTTCCTGAAAGATTAAAGTTTTTGTCTTTATCTGCTTCCATTATTTCTGTATTATCTTTTTCTTCCATTGCTTCTGTATTTGCTGTTTTATCATTTTCCATCATAACTTCGGAGTCTTTTACTTCTACTTGAGTTTCTTCGGTAGTTTCTGTATCATCTGTTTCTTCTATTTCTGGAGTAGATTTAAGAAAGAACCAACCTACTAGAGCTATGACAGTAATGAGAATAATATGTTTCATTTTCATAGTTTTAAAAAACTTAATAATTAATTAGTAAATTTTAACATGTTTGCTAATCTGATGCAACAATTGTTTACAATTGACAAAGTGGAAAAAATATAATATATTAACCTAATTACTACCCCCTAAGTGAAAGGCTTTTAAGGGGGTTTTGGAGTATAAAATTAAATATGCAAGAAAAAATAAGTATAAAAGGAGCGCGTGAACACAATTTAAAGAATATCAATCTGGAATTGCCACGCAACAAAATGATAGTTTTTACTGGCTTGTCTGGTTCGGGTAAGTCTTCTTTGGCTTTTGATACTATTTTTGCTGAGGGGCAAAGAAGATATATAGAAAGTTTGTCGGCGTATGCTAGGCAATTTTTGGGTGGTATGAATAAGCCAGATGTAGACGAAATTGAAGGGTTGTCTCCAGCAATTTCTATTGATCAAAAAGCTCATCGCGCCAATCCACGCTCAACTGTCGCGACTATTACAGAAATTTATGATTATCTGCGAGTTTTGTTTGCTCGTATTGGTCAGCCGTATTGTCCAGAATGCAATACTAAAATTGAAAAAATGACTACTGATGAAATATATGATCGTATTGTAAAAATAGATACAAAAGGTGAGATTATATTGTTGTCTCCAGTGGTTCGTGGTCGTAAAGGTGAATATTATCAAATGCTTTATGATATGTATAATAATGGATTTTTGCATGCGAGAATTGACGGCAAAATGTACAATTTGCGTGAGCAAGTTATAATGGAAAAAAATAAAAAGCATACGATTGAAATTGTAGTTGGTAGGTTTGATGCGGAAATGATACAGAATGTAAAAGATATTCAGGCTGAATTGGCTGAAGCAATAGAGTCTGCCGTAGATTTGTCAGATGGTTTGTGTACCGTTATATATAATAAAAATGAGGAAAAAGTCTATAGTACAGAATATTCTTGTCCAAAAGATGGCTATAGTTTTCCAGAAATTGAACCGCGTTTATTTAGTTTCAATAGTCCTTATGGATATTGTGATTTTTGCGCTGGTTTGGGAACAGAACAATTGTTCAGTGAGATTCCTTGTCCACAATGTAATGGTAAAAGATTGAATAATAATGCTTTGAGTGTGCGTATTGCAGACAAGAATATTTGGGAAATAACTGATTTTACTATTGGCGAAGCCAGTGATTTTTTTATCAATATAGAGGACAAATTGACTGATAAACAAAAAGAGATTTCTGGCGCAGCAATGCGTGAAATTCAAAACAGGTTACATTTTATGTTCGATGTTGGTTTGCATTATATTACTTTGAATCGTCGGGCAGGGACTTTGTCTGGTGGTGAAGCACAGCGCATCAGATTGGCTTCACAAGTAGGACAAAAACTGGTTGGCGCTCTTTATGTGCTTGATGAGCCGACTATTGGATTGCACCAGAGAGATAATGATCAGTTGGTAAAAACTTTACGAAATCTGTGTGATATCGGAAATACGATTATTGTGGTAGAACATGATGAGGAAACAATTTTGACCAGTGATTGGGTGGTAGATATTGGTCCGGGAGCAGGTGAACATGGTGGTCAGGTTGTTTATTCTGGTAGTTTGGATAGTTTGTTGAAAAATATTGAGCCAGAAAAAAAACAATTTGAATGCGTAACTATGGGCAGTGTAAAAAAATCATTGACTGGAAAATATTTGCGTGGAGAAGAAAAAATTGAAGTGCCAATTGATAGGAAAAAAGTTGATCAGTATACCCCAAAAATAAAAATAATCGGCGCAGAAGAGCATAATTTGAAAAATATCAATGTAGAGATACCGCTCAAAAGATTGGTTTGTCTCACAGGTGTATCTGGCTCGGGCAAGTCTACTCTGATGAATAGAATTTTGTATAGAGCAATATCCAACAAGCTCAATCATACGAAAAAGACAGTGGGTAAACACAAGGCTATAAAAGGATTGGAATATATTGATAAAATTATTAGGATCAATCAAAGTCCAATTGGACGAACACCACGATCCAATCCTGTTACTTATACCAAAGCTTATGATTTTATTCGTGAAATTTTTGCTTCTACAACAGAGGCTCGTATGAAGGGATTCAAGGTAGGAAGGTTTAGTTTTAATCGTCCTGGTGGTCGTTGTGAGAATTGTGAAGGTAGGGGAGTATTGGAAATTGAGATGCACTTTTTGCCTAGTGTAGAGATAGTTTGTGATGTTTGTCGAGGCAAGAGATTCAATCAAGAAACTTTGGCTATCCATTATGATGGAAAAAATATTGCACAAGTTTTGGATATGACAGTGGGCGAAGCGCGAGAATTCTTCAAAAATATTCCTGGCATAGGAGATAAATTAGATATGTTGCATGAGGTTGGTTTGGATTATTTGCGTTTGGGTCAATCAGCGACTACTCTATCAGGCGGTGAAGCGCAAAGAATTAAGTTAAGTAAAGAATTGGCTAAGAGAAATACTACCAAAACTCTTTATCTACTGGACGAACCAACTGTGGGATTGCATTATGCAGATGTAAAAAAATTGATTGGTGTTTTGGAACAGTTGGTTTCAAAGGGTAATACAGTGATGGTCATAGAGCATAATTTGGATGTGATCAAATGTGCTGATTGGTTGATTGATTTGGGTCCAGATGGAGGTGACAAAGGTGGTGAATTGGTTAAAGAAGGCACTCCAGAGGAAATTGCTAGACATGGTTTTAGTCAAACAGGTAAGTATTTAAAAAAATATTTGAAATAATGCATTAAAGAAGCTTGGTAGAATTTGTGTGATTATCATTTTTACTCATTCTCGCATGTGGGTTCCGATACAATTTAACAATATAACAATTTAACAATGAAGCAATTTAACTTCAAAACAATTAATTTACCAAATACGCCAGGCATTTATCTCTTTTATTATAACCAAGAGCTGATTTATGTTGGTAAAGCTACCTCTTTAAAAAGTCGAGTAAAAAGTTATTTTGCAAAGAATAAAAAAAATGTCCGTCCAATTGAACAAATGATTCATCAAGTAAATAATATTAAACACATCAAAACTGAATCAGTTTTGGAGGCAATATTATTGGAAGGGGAATACATAAAAAATTTTAGGCCAAAGTATAATGTATTGTGGAAGGATGATAAAAGTTGGAATTATATTGTGATTACTAAAGATATTTTTCCAAAAGTTTTAACTTTGCGTCAACACGAGAGAAAAAATATTTCTAAAATTCAAGAAAAGAAGCAATATTGGCATATTTTTGGACCATATCCTGGACTTAAAACAAAGGAAGCAATGAAAATTTTGTCTAGGCTTTTTTATATTTCTCATTGTGAGCCCAAGGCAAAAAGACCTTGTCTTTATTATGAAATGGGACAGTGTTTGGGTGTTTGTAGTGGTGATATAGACAATGTTCAGTATAAAGATAAAGTAATCAAACCATTGATTATGTTTTTGCAGGGAAATAAAACTGGTTTAATTAAAAATCTGCAAAAAGAAATGAAGCTAAATTCTAGTTTAAATAATTTTGAAGAGGCTGGTAGAATTCGTGATCAAATAAAGGCTTTACAGAGAATCCAAGATATTAGTCTTATAAATAAATCATTTTTGGAAGAAAATATAAACAAGAAAAGAGAAATTAGAATTGAAGGTTATGATATTTCTAATTTGGGTAAAAATGATAAAGTGGGGAGTATGGTAGTATTTGATGCTGATGGTCCGATCAAGGCAGATTATAGAAAATTCAATATCAAATCAGTTGAAGGACAAAGTGATGTAGATTGTTTGGCAGAAGTTTTGGAGCGTCGTCTAGGTCATATTGAGTGGCCAATGCCTGATATTTTTCTTATAGATGGTGGTAAGCCACAAGTAAATAAAACTAAAACAATCTTAAAAAAATTAAATATTGATATCCCAATAGTTGGTATTGCTAAAGGTCCTAAACGGGATAAAAATGAGTTTTTTGTGAATTATGATAATCAGTTATTTTTGAATTGGGTTGTTAGTAATAAAAATCTTTTGATACAGGTTAGAGACGAGGCGCATAGATTTGCTATTAATTTTAATCGGAGCAAAAGAAAAATAAAAAAAACAAAAAAGCATTAATAAATGCTTTTTTGCTTGGAGGCTAGTATATAATCTTACTCACATACACAACCACAATCTGTGCAAGATTCGCATGTATTACATGCTAGTTCTGATGCTTCCATACCACATTGTGAACATTCCATAGTATTGAATTAAATTTAAATATTTAAACTAAATAAAGTATAGCAAAAGTTTATATAAATAAACAAGAGAATTGTACTGTGGATATTTTTGTTATTTCTTTGGCTTTAATTTATTTGTTTTGGATATGTCTATGTGGTAATATATAACATATTAATGTTTTTAAAATAAGTATTATGGCAAAGAAAATTCTTGTTGCAGAGGATGAAAAACCAATGGCTAGGGCTTTGGAATTAAAATTAAATAATTCTGGTTTTGAAACCACTGTGGTTCATGATGGGGATCAAGCGATTAAAGCTCTTTTGAAAGAAAAGTATGATCTGCTTTTGCTTGATTTAATTATGCCTGTAAAAGATGGTTTTGTTGTTTTGGAAGAAATAAAAAAAGAAAAAATTTCTGTCCCTGTAATTGTTTCTACCAATTTGAGTCAAGATGAAGATGCAAAAAAAGCAAAAGATTTGGGAGCGGTAGATTATTTTGTTAAGTCAGATACTTCAATAAGTAAAGTGGTGGAATATATAAAAAGAGTTGTTGGTGTATAATTTAACCAATCATTTCTTTTATTACTTCTATAATTGATTGAAATCGTGTATTACTTTTTATAAAGTATTTGTTTACACCACTATCAATCGCTTCTTGTATATCTGATTTTTGACCTAGGTTTGATATTGCTATAATGGGGGTATTTTTTGATTTTGGGTCTTGTCTTATTTCACGGGTTGCATCAAATCCATTTCCGTCTTTAAGCATAATATCCATTATGATTAAATCTGGCTTGTGTTCTTTGGTCAATTTGGCAGCTTCAGTTGCTATTGGTGTAGAAATTACTTTATATCCCGCTTCAGTCAAAAGATGATCATATAGTTTATATGAGAATTTGTCGTCTTCAACTACAAGAATTTTTTTTGGCATATTAATTGTATGAATTTAGTTCTAAATAAAATGTGACAGTTTTGTTGGGTGTATTTTTGAACCAGATTTTTCCATTGTTTAATATAGTTAATTCTCGACTAGTATATAGACCCAATCCAGTCCCTTCATTTTGCCTTTCTTCGGCTTCTTTTGTTCTAAAAAATTTAGCAAAAATTAATTTCTCTTTATCCTTAGGGATTTGTAGTCCTTTGTTTTGACATGAAAAAATAATATTTTTTCTATTTTTTTTAATATTTAGGACTACTTTTGTTTTTTGATCTCCATATCTGAGAGCATTTTCAATCAAATTTTGGATTATGGTATGCAAATGACTATCATCAGCTTTTACATACCATTCTTTTTTTAAGGTAGGGTTTAATTCTATAGTTATTCTTTGAGCTTTTGCAAAAAATTTTAAATCTTTTAATACATCATTTATTGTTTTGTTTAAAGAAATTTTTTGAAAATCTGGTTTTATTTTTTTGTTTTCTAAACGAGAAATATTCAAGAGATTATTTATAAGCCTGTTCATAGATTGTAAGCTTTCATAGGCGTCAGATAAATATTCTGTTTGTTTGACTGTCAGTGGGCCAGGTTTTTTGGTCAAAAGATATTCTGTGACCCATAAAAGATTTCCAATCGGACTGCGTAGATTGTGACTAGCATTGTGGGCAAAGTCTTCATGATATTCTTCATGTTCTTTTGCTTTGGTTATATCGCGTATTATGATAATTGCGCCAATTATTTTGTTAGAGTCTTTTAGTGGAGAAGTAGTGATATTAGTCCATATTCTAGTTCCGTCTTGTTTAATGAATTGTCTTTTTTCGTCTTTTATACTTTTTTTGTATTTGATTGACCTATAAAAGGCGGCATTTTTTTTATCAATGACTTCTCCCATTTCTCCTATGGCACCTAAAAACACTAGACAGACTTGGCCTTCCATAGCATCTTTACTCTTGTAGCCTAGCATATCACATATGGCTTTATTGGTATTTTTTATAATTCCTTTTCTATCAACAATCATGATACCGTCCCCAATAGAATCAATCAGTATCTGTTGGTCTATATTTTTTTTTGTCATAATTATAAATAAATATAATTTTATAATATTGTATATAATAACATGTTTTTAGCTTTAAAGTAAAGCTATTGTATGTTATTATACTATAGGTTACATATAATGTTTATGTTATAAGGTATGCAACAATTAGACAATAAGACAATTGGAGAAATTCTTTTGAAAGAAACCTATATTTCTAAAAAAGATTTGGAAAATGCTCAAAAAGCATTAGAAAAAAGCCGTGGATCTTTGGTGGATTATCTTTTGGCAGAAGATATTATTAGCAAGGATTTGTTGGGTCAAGCTATAGCTGAGTATTATAATGTAATGTATGTAGATTTGAAACAAGAAAAAATAGATATAGAAATTGCCAAGATGATTCCAGAGTTGGTTGCTATTTCAAAACGGGTTATTCCTTATGCTAGAACAGAGGATGGTATCAAGGTGGGGATGCTCAATCCAAATGATTTTGAAGTACTCAATATGTTGGAAAAAGTATTGGGCGATAATATATTGGTATTTTATGTAAATGATGAAGATATTGAGGATATACTTTCAATTTATGGACCAAGTTTTAAAGAAGCTTTTGATGAATTATATGAAAAATTTTTGGATCCTAATATATTAATGGAAGAGAAGGATGAGATATCTGTAAAATTGGTTGATATATTTTTGGAGTATGGTTATAAAAATAGAGCATCTGATATACATATGGAACCTTATTCAGATGGTGTGGTTGTAAGATTCCGTATAGATGGTGTACTTCATGATGTTTTGAAAATTCCCAATTCAAATGGAGAAGGTCTTTTTGGTTTCATAATGTCTCGTATAAAAATATTGGCTAAGATGGCAACAGATGAACACAAGGCTGCTCAAGATGGAAAATTGAGATACAAAGTTGGTAAGGAAGTGTTTGATGTACGTGTTTCAATTGTGCCGGTAGTACATGGTGAGAATATTGTTATGCGGTTGTTGTCAGCCAAGGGTAGACAATTTAGCCTTTCGGATATCGGGGTCGCAGAAGCTGATTTGGATAAAATTAATCTAGCTATTAAAAATCCTCACGGTATGATTTTGGTAACGGGGCCTACTGGAAGTGGTAAAACTACTACTTTATATTCTATTTTAAAAATTTTGAATAAAAGAAATGTGAATATTGCCACTATTGAGGATCCAGTTGAATATGATATGGAAGGGGTAAGTCAAATACAAGTTAATAAAAAAACCGACTTAACTTTTGCCAAAGGATTAAGAGCATTAGTTCGTCAAGATCCAGATATTATTATGGTTGGTGAAATTCGTGATGAAGAAACGGCCAGTATAGCAGTTAATTCTGCATTAACGGGTCATTTGGTTTTGTCAACTCTTCATACAAATGATGCAGCTACGACTTTGCCTAGGCTTTTGGATATGGGCATTGAACCATTTTTAGTTGTTTCTACAGTTAATGTAGTGGTTGCTCAAAGATTGGTACGCAAAATATGTGCAAAGTGTAGAGTTTCTCATAATATGAATACAGAAGAAAAAGCTTTGATTCAAGGTAATTTGAATATTAAGGAAATTTGTAATAAAAAAGGCTATACTGATTTGGATAAAATTAGATTATATCAAGGAAGTGGTTGTAAAATTTGTGGCAATACTGGTTATGAAGGACGTGTGGGTATTTTTGAAGTTTTGGATATGAATGAAGATATAAAAAATTTAATTTTGAAGAGGGCTTCTACTGATGAAATTGTGAATGTGGCTCGAAAAGGTGGCATGAAATTGATGGTTGAAGATGGTATGGAAAAAGTCTTTAATGGCATAACCACTATACAGGAAGTTTTAAGAGTTACAATATAAATTAATCTTAAATATACAATATGCCTAAAAATGGTGAAAAGAAAGGTTTGGGTAGTATAAGTTTTAGTTTTACGAGAATCAATCTTACAACTAAAGCAATTTTTGCAAAACATTTGGCAGTGATGCAAAAATCAGGTCTTACAATCGTAGAATCTTTGAGTATAATAGCAGATTCCTCACAGGGTAAATTTAAAAGAATAGTCAAAGGAATTTTAAAATCTACCGAGGCTGGCAATACCTTATCGTCTTCTTTTGCAAGATATCCAAAAATTTTTCCTAGTATTTTTATAAGTTCAATATATGCTGGTGAATCTTCTGGTACGCTTGATCAAAATTTGGAAAATCTGGCCATACAGATGGAAAAAGAAAAAGAATTATCTTCAAAAATAAAAGGAGCAATGTTATATCCGTCAGTGGTATTAGTGGCCACTTTTATTTTGGGCATTGTATTATCATTTTTGGTTTTACCAAAAATAATCCCGTTATTTGAAGGTCTGAAAGTTGATTTACCATTTACAACCAGAGCTTTGATTTCTTTTTCTCATTTTATGGATGATAATGGTGGCAAAGCTTTTATTGGTTTGGTTGTTTTTTTGATTTTTTTTGTATGGTTAGTAAAACAAAAATTTATAAAACCAATTACACATTTGTTTTTTTTGAAAATGCCAATTGTGAACCATATAACTCGCAATATAAATTTGGCTAGATTTACTCGTACATTGGGTATGCTTTTGAAAAGTGGTTTGAATATTGATGAAGCTTTGAAAGTGACTAAAGATACTTTGGGTAATTATTATTATCATAAGTCTTTGGAGGAAGTTAGTCAGCGGGTTGGTAAAGGTATAACTCTTTCAGAAAATTTGAAACATTATGAAGATTTGTATCCAAAAATGGTGAGTAGAATGATTTTGGTTGGAGAAGAATCGGGGAATTTGGAGGATACTTTGTTTTATTTAGCTGATTTTTATGAATTGGAGGTTGATAATGCGAGCAAAGCTTTGTCTACCACTATTGAACCGGTTTTACTTATTTTTATAGGATTGGCTGTAGGATTTTTGGCTTTGTCTATTATAACTCCGATATATAATATTACTGGAAATATACAGCGTTAATTTAATATTTTATTTATGAGTAGTTTTGTTCAGTAATAAAAATTGACCTGTATGAGTGATAAAAAAATAAAACAAAATAATAATATAAATAAGTTTAAGAAAAATAATACAGGTTTTACTATAATTGAGTTATTAATAGTACTTGGTATTAGTATTATATTGGCAACGGCTGCTGCACCGCTTTATGGTAGTTTACAAGTTTCAGCTCAGCTAAATGAAAATTCTTCTTTGATAATACAATCATTGCGTACAGCGAGAGAAAGAAGTATTGCTGGATACAATAATATTCAACATGGTGTTTTTTTTGATATCAATACTGGGGCAGTTGATAGTTATACATTGTATCAAGGGTCTAGTTATGTTGCTAGACAGACTGCTTATGATAGATTTATTACTTTGGATGAGCCTTTAAGTTTTTCGTCCAATGGTTTTATTATGATTGGGGAAGATGTGGATATAAATTTTTCAACAGGCATAGGTCGTCCAAATAATGCTGGAATAATAATACTTTCACATCAAGTATCTGGAAATAGGAGTATAGAAGTTAATTATGCTGGAAAAATAGAAGAGAATTAAATAATAACTATGTTAAATAAGCAGGGGCAATCAATTTTGGAAGTTATTTTAGCTATGGCTATTTTTTCATTGATTGCCGCGGCTATGGTTGTTATGGTTACTGGTAGTTTTACAGCTTTGAATCAAGGTGGAGAACATACAGAAGCTGAGGCATTAGCTCAAGAAGCAATTGAAGCAATCCGATCAATCAGAGATGGGGCTTGGAATGAATTAGTTTATACTACTAGCTCAATTTCAATCAGTGGAAATGAATGGATTTTTGATGGTGAAGGATTAACTCAGACAATTGGTAAATATACTAGAACAATTTCTTTTGTAGATGTTTGTCGTGATGTGTCTGATAACATTACAGATTGTCCAGGCAGTTATACAGATGTGCAGACAAAAAAAGTGGTAGTTACAGTTACTTGGAATACTAGTCAAAATGTAGAAAATATTGTGCAACAAATAACTTATTTAACAAATTGGGATTCACAAGAATGGATACAGACTGATTGGTCTGGTGGAAGTGGTCAATCAATTTGGTCTGATATTACAATGTATGAAAGTGATGACGGAAATATTGATTATTCAACATCTGGTGAAATAAAATTAGTTTCTTTGAGTGGTAATGGTTGTGGTACTAACACCTGGCCATTCACCACACCAGCAAATTACACCTACAACTCCAGTAATATAGAAGTAACTGGTGGTTTAGCCTCTCTTTTGGATCAAGGTGGTGCAAGTTCTTGTTCAGGTACACCAACAACTTGTAACACATACGGAGATAGTGGTACCTGTAGCGCGCAAGATGGTTGTTCTTGGAGTGCTGGTGGATCTGGCAGTACAACTAATTCTGGATTTAATTCAAATGCAAATGGTTGGACATATAGTGATTGGAATCAAGGCGGTGGTGAAGTGGATGTGACTGGGAGTTATGTATCAACATCTGGCAATCCAGGCGGTTGGGTAAATGTAAATATTCCAATTGGTAAAGATGATGAATTAGGTGGATATTGGACTCAATCTTTTGTAACTACTGAAAATAATCCAACTGCCACTGTTGATTTTGATTGGTTGATTTCAAATTATGGTGCTACACCAAATACCTTTCAGCTTTATGTATTCGTGGATAATGCTAGTGGTGCACCAACCATTGGTCAACAAGTTTGGTCATCAGGAGAAATTACCGCTACTCAAGGTTGGACATCACAAACCAATATTGATATAGCTTCAAAAGTACTAACTTCTGGTACATATTATCTTAAAATTGCTGTATGGGTGGAAACGCCAGGTTCAAATACCGGACCATTTACTATTGGTTATGATAATGTAGTTGTAAATTGGTCGGGTACAAGTTCTTGTTCAGGTACACCAACCGCTTGTAACACATACGGAGATAGTGGTACCTGTAGCGCGCAAGATGGTTGTTCTTGGAGTGCTGGTGTCAGTTATCCGACCAATGAACCATCAATTAATCCAACTACCTCATTTGCGCCAAGTAGTATAGATGCTTGGGGATCATTCACAGAAACAGCCACAAAAAATGGTGGAGAAATTTATTATCAACTTTCAGATGATGACGGTACAACTTGGTATTTTTGGGATGGAGGAGGTTGGAGTACATCTGTTGGAGCAACAGATTACAATATATCTTCGGACATAAATACAAATATCTCTACATTTTCAACATCTACCGGACAAATTATGTTTAAAGCATTTTTAGAAAGTGATGGTAGTCAGTTGGTGCAGTTGGATGAGATAAAATTATCATGGGGCGAGTCAACTGGTGGAGGCGGTGGTTATGAATCTAATGGTTATTTTTTATCATCGGCATTTGATACTGGTATTTTGTTATGCAAAGTTCAAGTAATAGAATGGGACGAAACACAACCAAGTGGATCTGATATACAAGTACAAATTAGGACAGCGCCTGATTCTAGTGGAAGTCCTGGTACTTGGAGTAATTGGTATGGTGCCACTGGTTCTGGTACATATTTTACAAATCCATTTGGAAATTTGATTCCTTCTAGTTTAAATGATAATCAATGGATACAATATCGTGTAGAGTTGACTGGTGATTCTGTGGATACTCCAATACTACAAGAAATAAGAATAAATTATAAATAAGCACAAACTAGATTTATATGAATAAAAAAGGTTTTACATTAATAGAAATGCTTATATATGTGGCTATAATTGGCGGGGTAGTATTTACTTTTGTATCTTTTGCAATTTCAGTAGTTAATTCACGAAATAAAACTTATACAGTTAGTGAAGTGCAAGCAAATACAAGAACAGCCCTTAATGTTATGACGCAAAAAATACGATCATCTGAGGCAATTAATACCAGTACATCTATTTTTGGTGTTGATCCTGGTTATTTATCGCTTTCTATGAGTTCAAGTACACTAAATCCAACAATTATTAGTTTGGATCAAGATAATGGCGTTTTACAGATCAAAGAAGGTGTAAGTGCATCTTCAACTATTACAATTGATAAATTAAATATAACTAATTTACAATTTACTAATTTAACAGATGGTGATAGAGAAAATGTTAGAATAGATATGACAATAGAATATGGAACAGCAAACACAGAATTTAATTATTCACAAAGTGTTCAGACTGCTGTTACTACAAGGTATTAATATATGTTTGAATTTTTAAAAAAATTAAAAAAAGACACAAAAGGAGCTACTGCTTTATTAACAGTTGTTATTGTTGGTGCAGCTACACTAATAATGGCTGTCAGTGCGTCATATTTAGGATTGGGTGAATTAGATTTGGGCTATACTTCACAAAAAGGTGCAGAAACTTTTTTTATAGCAGATGGTTGTATGGAGGAAGGACTTCGTCAATTGAGATTAGATACTGGGTATACTGGTGATACATTGAGCCTAGGTGATGGATCGTGTATAATATCAGTAGTGTCAAGTGGTAATGATAGAACAATTACAGTGACTGCAACAATGAATGAATACAATAAAAAGTTAGAAGTTAATTTAACTTTAACTGGGAACGTCATAACAATTAATTCTTGGGTAGAATTATCAAATTAAATATGCACAAAACATCTGTTGGCTTAGATATTGCTGATCATACAATTGAAATAATTGAATTGGCAGAAGAAAATGGTAATATAAATGTTTTGAATTTAGGAAATTTTGCTTTGTCACCTAATATTGTTAAAAATGGTATTATAGAAAATAAAGAAAAACTTGCAGAAGCAATTAAAAAAATTTTTTCTTCAACAAAACCAGCACCAATAACTACCAAAAAGATAATCTTTGCTTTGCCAGAATCTCAGGTTTATATTCATTCTTTTTATTTAGGTGTTCATGATAAAAAAGACAGAGATGAATTGATTTTGCAAGAAATAAAGTCAAATGTACCAATAAAAGCAAATGATTTATCTTTTTCTTATAAGATTATTTTAGAAAGTTCTGAAAAGACTGAGATTATAGCAATTGTTGCTAGCCAAAAGGTAGTAAAGGAATGGATTAATTTTTTTAAAAGTATAAAAATAGAAGTAGAGGTTTTGGATATTGAAACCCTTGCGGTTTTAAGGGGATTATTTCCAAACAAGATTGAAAAAATTTTTTGTGTTTTGGATATTGGTTCTAGGACATCGCATATCGCTATTTTTGGTAGTTTGGGTCTATATTATTCTTTTTCTTCTTATGTAGCTGGTGATAGTATTACAAAAGCATTAAGCACTTCTTTAGATCTAAAAATTTCAGAAGCTGAATCTCTAAAATTAAAAGAAGGGTTATTGTCAAATGATAAAAAAATAGTAGAAATAATAAAAAATGAATTAAATAAATTAGTTAAAACTTTAAAAGAATCATTTGACTATGTGAAAGTAGAAAAACAAAAAGAAGTAGAAGAAATAGTCGTAATTGGTGGTACAAGTAAGCTAAAAGGTTTATTAGAATTTTTGAAAAAAGAATTATCTCAGCCAATTTCAATCGGATCGGTAAAAATTTATGATAAAAGAATACCGATTATATATGTAGAGGCTTATGGCTTGGCTTTACGAGGATTGGATAAAAAATGGGAAAAAAGTGACTTGGCTTTTTCTTTGGATATAAAAAAAGAAAAAACAAGAAAAAATGAAATTGTTATAACCAAAGAAAATAATAAAATTAGCCAATTATTTCAATTATTAAAATTTGAAAAAATAGACAAAAAAATTCGTAATCAAATACTAATTTTGGTATCAGTTTTATTTTTTGGTGTAGTAATTTTGCTTGTAGTGTCTAGTATGAAATAGATAATTATAGTAAAAATAGTATATATTGTGGATATTGAGGTTAATTAAATTAGCTTTAATAATATATATTATGATATAATGTATTAGTATAAATTGTTTTAAATTTAATTACATAATTAAACATATGAAAAAAATGAAGATGAATGGGTTCACCTTGATTGAACTCTTGATCGTAATTGCAATCATTGCAATCATTGCTGCGGTTGCGTTTGTTGCGCTTGATCCTTTGACTCGTTTTAGGGATGCACGGGATTCAAGTAGGTGGTCTGATATATCAGCATTAATAAGTGCTATAAAAGTAGATCAGGTAGATAATAGAGGTTCTTATTTGTCAGCTATATCGGCTCTTGATACAGGGACTATTTATATGATAGGTGCCGGGTCATCTGCTTGTAATGCTACTTGTGATACTGCTCCAACCAGTACAAGTGCTTGTGTTAATTTAACAGGATTGGTGACAGAAGGTTATTTAGCAAGTGTGCCAATTAGTCCAAATGGTACTGGTTCGTGGGATTCTGATTATACGGGATATACATTAGAGAGATCTACTACTGGGGCACTTACAGTTAGGGCTTGTGAATCAGAAAATAGCAGTGAAATACTATTGCAAAGATAAAATTTTTACTTAGTATTATGATAAAAAATAGGAGAAGTGGTTTTACATTGATTGAGCTTTTGATAGTAATAGCAATAATAGCAATTTTGGCAGTAGCAGTTTTTGTTTTACTAGATCCACTTACTAGATTTCAAGATTCACGCGATGCTGTGCGTTTTAATGATGCCGAGGCTATTGTTAATGCAATTCATTTGCATCAGGTTGACAATGGGGGCATGTTTTTGAATGCAATTGCTAGTACCACAATCAATACTGATACTTGGTATATGATAATAGATGGTGGTGGAACTAGTGGTATGAATAGTGGATGTGATGATACTTATGATGATGGTAATTGTGATGCTTCTATTGTTGATGATGATGACTGTGTTGATTTAGATCAACTTGTTTCTGGCGGTTATTTGCCGAGTGTACCTATTAGCCCTAATGGTGTTGTTACTTGGGATGATGGTAAACTTAATGGTGATGAGGGGACTGGTTATGCCTTGCGTCATAACAAATATGGTAGTATTAGCATTCAAGCTTGTGAATCAGAGAATTATGACTCTATTATAGTTACAAAATAACAATAAATTTTATTATATATATTATTAATTTTTGTGATAAGTCATAAGAAGTGTCATAAAATATATTTGTAAAAATTCACATAAACATAATAATTATAAAAATAATTGAGAATTGTATGAAAGAAAAAATTTTAATCGTTGAGGATGAAAAAACTTTGCGTAATGCAATTAAAATAAAACTTGATAAAATTGGTTATAAGGTATTGGAAGCTAAAAATGGAAGAGAAGGATTAGAAATAGCTTTAAAAGAGAAACCTGATTTAATATTGCTTGATATAGTTATGCCTATTATGGATGGAATGAAAATGCTTAAAAGATTGAGGAAAAATAAAGGTTCAGAACATATATTAGTTATTGTATTAACTAATATATCTGATGCAGAAAAGATTGAAGAAAGTCTTGGCAGTGGAGTATGTGATTATTTAATAAAATCTGATTGGAAATTAGATGAATTGGTACAAAAAATAAAGGAGAGAATAGATGCTAATTGTATAATAAATAAAAAATAAGATTATGAATATAAAGATATATACAACTCCAACTTGTCCATATTGTGAGCGTGCCAAAGAATTGCTTAATTCAATCAATTTAGAATATAAAGAAGTTGATGTTGAATCTAATCCAGAAGAGAGGGTTAAGTTGATTGAAGATTATCAATGGATGACAGTGCCAGCAGTATTTATTGATGATAAGCTTGTAGGTGGCTATGATGATTTGGTAAAGATTCATTCTGAAGGAAAATTATTTACTAAATAATTTGTCAACATTTAATTTGATAAATTTAATATAAAAATTAAATATATATTTTATATATAATTAATTTTTAAATTGTAATATGAAAGTAGAAATATATTCTACTCCAACTTGTCCATATTGTTTGAAAGCTAAAGAGTATTTCAAGGAAAATAAGGTAGAATTTGTAGAGCATAATGTGGCTGAAGATCAAGACAGGGGACGAGAGATGGTTGAAAAATCTGGTCAAATGGGTGTGCCAGTAATATTGATAGGGGATGAGGTTGTGGTAGGGTTTAATAAATCAAAGATTGATAAAGCATTGGGGCTATAAAGAAACTATATAGAAATATATAGTTTCTTTTTCGGTATTATGATATAATATTGTTATAATTGTAGTAAATATTTATATGAATTTTATAAAAAAATTCAAAGTTTTAATTATATTTGTCATAATTTTATTAGCTGTTGTAGGATATTTTTTATTAAAACCAGAAAAACCACCTAGGATTGATACTGTAAAAGTTGAACTTACAGATTTAAAGCAATTTGTGAGTGTTGTTGGTAATGTAAAAGCTGCAAAAAATGCAGATCTTGCATTTGAAAATGGTGGTAAGGTTAGTAAGGTGCACTTTGATGTTGGTGATCATGTTAATGCTGGTGATGTGCTTGCAGAACTTAATGTGGCTGATTTACAAGCTGATTTACAACAAGCAAAAGCACAGGTATCAAGTGCGGAAGCAACTTTGGGACAATATAAAGCAGTGCTTAGTGCAGAACAAGCAAGGCTTGACGAAATGAAAAGTGGGACTCGTCTAGAAGAGATCAAAATTGCACAGACCAAAGTAGACAATGCAAAATCAGATCTGTCTATTGCTAAACTTGATTTGGAAACTACAAAAACAAAAGCCCAAACAGATTTAGAAAATTTGTATGATGATGTTATAAATACATTAAATGATGGTCATACAAAGGCTGATAATGCTATCAATACTCAACTTGATGATTTGTTTACAAATGTAAATAATGTTGATTTTACATTTGAACCAAATAACTCTCAATTGGAAGTCAATGCTCTTACGGCTCGAAGGGATTCATTACTAGAATTAACAAAATTACGTACTGAAATTGATAAAGTTCATACTAGTAATTTAGATTTTGATAATGCATTGTCAGTAGGTAAAACTAGTCTTCTCGCTGTAAGATATTTTTTGAATTTAGTCGGGGATGTATTGGATGGAGATGTAAGTTTATCAACTGCAACTTTAGCTACTTATAAAACCAATTTGAATACTGCTAAAACAAATGTTAATACTGCACTTACTAGTATTTCAAATCTTCAACAGTCAATTTTGGCTCAAAAAAATACAAATATTGATAATATAAATTCTATACAGGCAATTGTAGATGGAGCAGAGTTTGATTTGAGATCAGCAGAAGATGAACTTAATTTGAAATTAGCTGGATACACAAAAGAACAAGTTGACGCGCAAACTGCCAAAGTTCAACAGGCGGAGGCTAATATAGTTTCACAAAGAGCTATTATTAATCAAAAAAATGCTAGTGTAGAAAGTGCTCAAGCAAAAATAGAAAAAAATATTATACATTCTCCTATAAAAGGTGTAATAACTAAACAGGATGCAAAAGAAGGGGAGATAGTATCTGCAAATACTATTGTTATATCAATAATTTCTGAATTAGAATTTGAAATAGAAGCATATATAACAGAGGTGGATATATCCAAAATAAAGATTGGTAATAAAGCTCAAGTCGTACTTGATGCTTATGGGGATGATGAATTATTTGAAGCAAGTGTGGTTTCAATAGATCCAGCCGAAAGAGTGATTGAGGGTGTATCAACATACAAAACAACATTACAATTTAGTAATGGAGTTGAAAAAATACGTTCAGGTATGACAGCAGATTTAGAAATAATGACAAATCATCTGGAGAATATAATCGCAATCCCTCTTAGAGCTGTTTTAAACAAAGATAATAATAAAGTTGTAAGAAAACTTGTTAATGGTGAAATTGTTTATGAAAATGTTACAACTGGTTTGCGTGGATCAGATGGCAAAGTAGAAATATTAAGCGGTATTAAAGAAGGCGAGATTATAATTACATTTATAGAAGAATAAATTATATGCCTTTGCTTGAAATAAAAGATTTGAAAAAAATTTATTCAATTGATGAGGTTGAAACCTACGCTCTTCGCGGGGTTTCATTTAATGTTGAGGAAGGTGAATTTATTGCTATTACTGGTCCGTCTGGTTCTGGTAAGTCTACTCTATTACATATATTAGGTTTTTTAGATAAACCAACTACTGGGGAGTATAAATTTTCTGGAAAAATGATTGATAAATATTCTGAAAATGAATCAGCAGTATTTAGAAACAAAGAAATTGGTTTTGTTTTTCAATCGTTTAATCTTTTGGCTAGGACAAGTGTTATTGACAATATAAAACTTCCATTAATGTATTCCGATATACCAGAAAAAAATTGGCATAATTTAGCAACTAAAGCGATTGAAGAAGTTGGCTTGTCTCATAGAGTACATCATTATCCCTCACAACTCTCCGGTGGAGAAAAACAAAGAACAGCAATAGCACGTGCACTTATAACTAATCCAAAGATAATATTTGCTGATGAACCAACTGGTAATTTGGATACAAAGACAGGGGAATCTATTATGGCTATTTTTGATAAGTTAAATAGAATAAATAGGCATACCCTTATTTTGATTACTCATGAAAAAGAAGTGGCAAATTATGCTGATAGAATTATTCATATACGGGATGGAAAGATTGAATATGATAGATTAACCAAAAATGGTAAAAATAATATATGAAGATTAGTAGTACATTCAAAATTTCTTTTGTAGCCTTAAATGCCAACAAATTACGATCTAGCTTGACTATTTTGGGCATAGTTATTGGTATAACTGCTATAATGGTAGTTGTTTCTGTTGGTAGAAGTGCTGAAAATATGATTTTGGGTGAAATTGGTGGCATGGGTGCTGAGATGATAGTTATTAGACCTGGAAAAGAGCCAAAAGGACCAACTGATATAGCTGGATCACTATTATCAAATTCTCTTAAAACACAGGATGTTGAAGCATTAAGAAATAAAAATAATGTACCTTATTTGGAAGATTTGGCTCCGGCTGTGATAGTACCCGGTAGTGTTTCATATTCTGGTGAAACTTATACACCAGTTATTTTCGGTTGGGTGCCGGATTTAATGGTAAAAATGTTTGATATCTATGCCGATGAGGGAACATTTTTTACAGATGCAGATATCAAACAGAAAGCAAATGTAGTAATAATAGGTGCAAAAGTTAAAAAAGAACTGTTTGGTGATTCTGATGCAGTTGGAAAAAATATCAAAATTAAAAATAAAAGTTTTAAAGTTGTCAGTACTATTGCCCCTATAGGCCAAGTTGGTTTTTTTAATGTGGATGATATGGTATTACTGCCATATACAACTGCTCAAACATATTTATTAGGCATTGATCATTATCATGAAGTGATTGTGATGGCAAAAAGTCCAGAGTTGGTAGATGCTACAGTGGTAGATATAGAAAGAACATTAAGAGAAATGCATAATATTACTGATGAATCAAAAGATGATTTTTTTATAGTTACACAGGAAGGTGTAGTTGAACAAGTCAAGACAATTGTTGGTGCGCTTACAATATTTTTGTCAGTAGTAGTAGCGATATCATTATTAGTTGGAGGAATTGGTATTATGAATATAATGTTTGTATCTGTGACTGAGAGAACTCGTGAGATTGGATTGCGTAAAGCTATGGGAGCAACCAAAAAAGATATTATGTTTCAGTTTTTGATTGAAGCAATTTTATTAACTGGTATGGGTGGTTTAATTGGAGTAATTTTGGGGGCTGGTTTTTCTTATATTGGTTCATTTGCATTGGGACAAGCTATGGGTACAATTGTAAAATTTAGTTTTCCTCTTAGTGCTGCTATTCTTGGTATTTCTGTTTCTGCTTTTGTTGGATTAGTTTTTGGTTTGTATCCAGCGCGCAAGGCTGCCAACAAAGACGCAATTGAAGCACTTCGTTATGAGTAGTTTATTGACAGTATAAAATATCTAAAATACAATAGATATAGGTTGTTTGCGTTCTTTATAATTTTTCATCACAGAATGGAGTACAAAAGTGAAAAAAACAAAAATTTATTTACTTTTTATTTTAACATGGTTATTGATCGTAATAGTTTATATATTATTGCCAGTACAAACTATAAAAAAAGAAGATTTTAATCTTTATTATAGTGAAGTAAATACACAAAGAGTTATTTCATCCACTGCTCAAGTTACAATTTTTAATAATGAAAAAATATATTTATGTACAGCTTTTGCATATAAACGTGAAGGAAATTTATATTATTTTGCAACCGCAGCACACTGTGTAGCAGATATGGATGATGAAAACAAAAATATTATTAAACGTTATGATAATGTAATGTTACAAATCTCAGATGATCTTAATAATTCTGAAAAAGATTCATATATTGCTGAAGTCGTAGGGGTTGGTTATGAACCTGTGGGTGATGATTTTGCGATATTAACAGCAACAATTGATAAATATATACCTTTGTTAGATTTTTCTGGTATTGAGCCTATGTTAGGTAATTGTGTGTTAAATGTGAGCTTTCCAGCTAAGTCTGATGGGAATATATTTATGGGATATATAACAAATATAAATTATCAAATAGATATAGAAAGTAAGTCTATCATTTATCATACTGTAGTAGCTAAACTATTTGGTATAGAAATAGCTGGTGGCGCATCAGGTTCTGCACTTGTTAGTTGTTCATCAGCTAAAGTATATGGTGTTGTAGTAGCCTCTACTGGTAATGAAGTTAGTCTTGTTGCAATTCCCGTTCAGAAATTTATTGATTTTGAGCAAAAAATAATTAAAAAAGAATATTTATATAAATTAATGCCAAAAGAGCCAGGGTTTTGTCCAATTGATGAAAAATAAATCAGCGCATCAGTCGTTCTTTATAATTTATCCGATGTAAACAGAGAGGTGAAAAATGCCTTTTTTGAATCATTTCAAAAATGTATTTTTTTGTTTTCTTACTTTCTTTATTTTAAATGGTTGCTTACAAAAATCATTTAGACATGATAGATGCATGGTGTGGAAAAATCCGCATCAAGAATACATTATGTTTATGTCAGTTCCAAAAGTTATCATTTATAAAGAAAAAAATAGTACAGCTTCATGTACCGCATTCCCATACCGTTTTGAGAATAATAAGTATTATTTTGTAACAGCAGCACATTGTGTTGCTGAAGATGATTTAAATACTAAAAAAGTAAAAATCTTGGCTAAAAAGGTGGAATTAGATTTTAGATTATATCCATTTTATAAAACAAAACCAGTTGAGGCAAAAATCGTAGCTGTTGGTTATAAAGAGGTTGGTGATGATTTTGCTATACTTGAAGTAGAATTATCATTTAATGTTGCATTATTAAAATTTTCTCATAAAGAAGCTGTGGTAGGAGAATGTGTGTTGAATGTGAGTTATCCTAAAGAGGCAAAAGGAAATATTTTTTATGGGACTATTTCTCAAATAAATAAGAAAAGTCCACAATTTATAGTTAATTTTGATAATATTAATGATGCACACGGATCCTCTGGTTCTGCAATTGTGTCTTGTGAGTCGAATGAAATATTAGGTATATTAGTATCTCAACATACTGTAGATAGACGAAATATATACTATATTAAAATTGATGATTTTATAAATTTTGAAAGACAAGTAAGAAAAGGTAAATATACATATTATAAGTAAAAAAATAATATGAAAAAAAACATCGGAAATTATAAGGGCCTTGTTAAAACAAGGCCCTTTGTTATTTGACATGAAATTATTAATAAAATACACTAATTAGTGAGTCTGTTCATTAAAATTTATGACATTCAATCAGGAGAAAGACAATGAAATTTTTTGTAGACAAATTTTTAATTTTGATATCCACTTTTTTATTTTTTGGGTGTGGTGCATTTATATCAAATACCAAAAAGACAGAACTTGATACGGCAGAGTTATTAATGAATGCTAGTGTAAGGTTACATTGGCAATTGGTCAGTGGTGGTGAAACACTTGATCAGTGTGGTGCTACCGTAATTGCAAAAAATAATAATAAGTATGAAGTTCTTACTGCGCTTCATTGTGTAGGAATTTATAATGTAAAAACACAAAAGACAACATTATTTACTACATTATTACCTATTAAATTTGCATTGGTCTTTGAAGATTCAAAAACTACTTTAAAAAAGACTGTAAATGCAAATGTTATTGCTTATGGCGATATGGCTAAGTTTGAAGATTTTGCCATACTTGAGATAGAAATAGACCATAAAATTAATTTACCACCTATTTATAAAGGAAATGAACCATTAAAAATCAATGAACCACTTGCGTTGGTAGTGGCGCCACTTTCTGAGATAGGAAATTTATATTTAAATGCTTATGTGAGTAAGCCTAGTATTAAAGTAGAATTTGTACTTGATGGTGTTAATAAACAGGGTGCAGTACCAATACAAGTCAGTGGTTTGGGTATTGGTAAAGGTTCATCTGGCTCATCAGTGATGAGTATCAAAAAAAATAAAATTGTTGGTGTAGTTTCAATGTCATCATGGAATAATCAGGGACATGTTACACTAATGATGTGTCCAATTTCCAAATTTAATATTTTTTATTCTAGGTATAAAAAAGGTAATTCAAAAATTCCAAATACATCTGATATATCAGATATAACTTCAATTTGTGAGGTAAATACTGAAGTGTGTGGTAAACTTTTGGAGGATTTTCAATCTTTGGTCAACATGCAAAAGAATGAGCATAAATTATAGTGGTACAATACTAGAGCTCTTGGTTTTCCAAGAGCTCTTACACATATAACAGATTTATAGGATAAATTTTATTTATCATTATTAAAAAATATGTTATACTTAATTAACTTAATTTATTAATATTAAAATAATTTATTTATATATGAAATCGACTTTGATAAAGAAGACGAAAAAAATGGTGAATTTCACGCCAAATATGGAGAACTATAATAGTATATATAATAATCATACACTTGCTGAAGCTAAAAAAGATATAGATTTTTTTAAAGGCAAAATCAATGCAGCTTATAATGCGATTGAAAGACATGCTAATAGTTGGAGAAAAAATAAGATTGCTTTATATTGGATTGGTGCTGAAGGCGAAACGATAAATTATACTTTTCGTGAGTTAAATGAGCTTTCAAATCAATTTGCAAATTCTTTACATAGTCTAAAAGTAGTGAAAGGAGACAGAGTCTTTTTCTTTTTAACTAGATTACCACAATTATATTATGGGTTTTTGGGTACCTTAAAAACAGGCGCAATATCTGGTACTATGTTTGCGGCTTTTGGTCCACAAGCAATTGAAGATAGATTGGGCAATAGTTCAGCAAAAGTAGTGGTTACAGAACTACAATTGTTCGAACGAATTGCTAGTGTTGCTCCTAAGTTACCACATTTAAAAGTAATTTTGGTAGTGGGGGATCCAAAGAAAGTCGCAAAACTTAAAGTTCCTGGTAAAAAAGTTATAGCCCTTGATGAACTTTCTGCACAACAATCAAAAGAATACAAAACACTTATGATGAAACCAGATGATCCAGCATTTATGTTGTATACTTCTGGTACTACTGGTAAACCAAAAGGTGTTGTCCATGCGCACAAAGCTATTATTCATGAACATCTGAGTGCCAAGTATGTATTGGATATCAAAGATGAGGATGTATATTGGTGTACCGCTGATCCGGGTTGGGTGACTGGTGTTGCCTATGAAATATTAGGTTCTTGGAGTAATGGTGCTACAGAAGTAATTACAAATGGTAAATTTAGCCCAGAAGAGTGGTATAAAATTATTCAAGATTATAAAGTAACAATATGGTATACTGCACCGACAGCTATTCGTATGTTACAAGCATCTGGTGATAAGTTAGTAAAAAAATATGATTTGTCATCACTTCGTTATTTAGCAAGTGTTGGTGAACCATTAAACCCAGAACCTATCCGTTGGGGACTAAAAGTATTTGGATTGCCTTTTCATGACAATTGGTGGCAAACTGAAACTGGTGGTATACTGATAGCAAATTATGCTTGTATGGATATAAAACCAGGTTCAATGGGTAAGCCTCTTCCTGGTATTACTGCAGAAATTGTGAGTGATAGCGGACAAGTTTTGGGACCAAACAAAGAAGGAAACTTATCCATTAAACCAGGCTGGCCTTCTATGATGCAAAAGATATGGATGCGACCAAACAAATACAAATCATATTTTGAACATGGTTGGTATATTTCAGGTGATCGAGCTTTTCGTGACAAAGATGGTTACTTTTGGTTTATTGGTCGGGCTGATGATGTTATTAAAACATCCGGAGAAAGGGTTGGTCCATTTGAAGTAGAATCAGCTCTTGTAGAACATCCAAGCTGTATTGAGGCGGGTGTAATTGGCAAACCAGATCCTTTGCGAGGTGAAATTATCAAAGCTTTTGTAAAATTAGCCCCAGGTTTTAAGGGTAGTGAAAATTTAAAAAAAGAATTACAAAAGTTTATAAAAAGGCATCTTGCGGGTCATGCTTATCCACGTGAGATAGAATTCGTAGACAAATTACCAAAAACTCGTTCAGGTAAAATTATGAGACGATTGTTGAAAGCCAGAGAACTAGGATTACCAATTGGGGACACATCAACATTGGAAGAGTATTAAAATTATTTGTTTATATTAAAATTTATGGGTTGGTTTAATAAAAATAATAAAGCAGAAATTAAGATTAAAAAAAGCGAAGATACAGAAAAATTTATTTCTCCAAATTTCTGTTTTAAGATTGGTGGTGAAGCAGGTTTTGGTATTATGTCTGCTGGTGTAACTTTTTCAAAAATTGCCAGCCGTTCTGGTTATTATGTATTTGATTATGCAGAGTATCCATCTATAATACGCGGTGGCCACAATGTAATGCAAACATCAATTTCAAGTGAACCTATTCGTTCTCAACTTAGACATACAGATTTATTAGTTGCTTTAAATCAAGAAACAATTGATTTGCACAAAGATGAGCTGTTAGAGAATTCTGGAATTATTTTTGATAATGAAAAAGATATGAAGTTGGAGGGTATTCCAAAAGGAGTATCAGAGTTTGGTATACCAATCAATAAAATTGCCAGAGACATTGGAGGTTCTGAAATAATGAGAAATACGGCTGCATTAGGAGCCGTAATGGCAGTTTTGGGTGGCAAAATAGGCCACCTTAAAGATTTGATAACAGAAGAATTTAGTAATAAAAAACCAGAAATTATAGAAAAAAATCATTTGGTTTGTCAAGCTGGATATGATTATGCTCTTGAGCATTATAAAGATAAAGTAAAAAATGTTTTAAAACAAAAACCAAAATTACCATCTCAAATTGTTATCAGTGGTAGTGAGGCAGTAGCATTGGGCGCATTGACAGCTGGTTTACAATTTGTGGCAATTTATCCGATGACGCCTATTTCAGGAATATTACATGCATTAGCTCTATATCAAGAAGAATATAAATTTATATATAAACAACCAGAAGACGAAATCTGTGCCGTAAATATGGCAATTGGGGCGTCTTTTGCGGGTGCAAGAGCAATGACAGCTACTAGTGGTGGAGGTTTTTGTTTAATGGCTGAAGGATATGGTCTGGCTGGTATTTCTGAAACGCCGATTGTTATTATAGAAGGTATGCGTGGTGGACCAGCTACAGGATTACCTACGTGGACTGAACAAGGGGATTTGAGATTTGTTTTGCATGCACATCAGAGTGAATTTCCAAGGATTGTATTGGCAGCAGGGGATATAGAGGAAGCCTATCATTTTACTGCCAAAGCTTTTAATTTGGCAGACAAGTATCAAACTCCAGTTGTGGTATTAACAGACAAACAAATTAATGAAAGTCATATGGGTGTTAAGGCATTTAATACTAGTGATTATAATATAGACAGGGGTAAAATGTTTTTGACAAAAGATGAAAATTATAAAAGATATGAATTAACTTCAGATGGAATATCACCAAGATCTATCCCTGGTGTAGGTAATCATTTTGTTGCTAACTCAGATGAACATACAGAGATTGGTTATTCCGATGAGGAGGCAAAAAATAGGCTTGAACAAATGAATAAAAGAATGTCCAAGTTGGATACTTGCGCTAAGATGGATATGGAAAAACCAGTTTTGTATGGTCCAAACAAAGCTGATATTACAATAGTTTCTTGGGGGAGTAACAAAGGAGCAATTTTGGATGCAATAAAAGAATTTAATAATGTAAATTTTTTACATATTACTTGGATGAATCCTTTTCCTTCGGAAGTAGTCGGTAACATTTTGTCATCGGCAAAATTTGTATTAAATATTGAATGTAATTATACTGGACAAATGGCTAGTTTAATAAAAGAAAAAACTGGTTATGAGGTAAATGAAAGTTTTCTCAAAATTGATGGTCGACCAATCTATGCGGAAGAAATAGTCGAAAAAATAAGAAAATTATTATAACGTTTATGACATTAAAAAAAGATTTAAAAACTCCAATTGATATAAACTGGTGCCCAGGATGTGGAAATTTTGGTATTTGGAAAGCTTTTAGTGATGCTGCGGTAGAAAAAGGCTGGGATAATACAAATACTGTTTTAGCTGCGGGCATTGGTTGTCATGGTCATATAGTAAATTTCATAAAATTGACTTCATTTGAAGGTCTGCATGGTAGAGCTATACCTTTGGCCTGTGGTATTAAGATGGCAAATAGCAGGTTGAATGTTTTTGTTTTTACTGGAGACGGGGATTGTTTAGCTGAAGGTGGAAATCATTTTATCAATGGTGCTAGGCGAAATCATGATATTACTATAATACTTCACGATAATGCAATCTATGGTTTGACTACTGGTCAAGCATCTCCAAGATCACCAAAAAATAAAAAAACAAAATCAACACCAGATGGAAATCATGATGAACCAATTGATCCACTCAGATTAGCCCTCTCTGCTGGAGCTACTTTTCTTGGTAGAGTTTATGCTGGGCAACCAAAGGAATTAAAAGAAATGATGATTGCTGCTAATGAGCACAAGGGATTTTCAGTAGTACAAATTTTACAACCATGTGTGACTTTTGATAAATTATATACTCATCAATATTTTAGAGAAAATATATATCAACTTGGTAATGATTATGATTTCACTAGCAGAGAAGCTGCTTTTGCAAAAACCTTTGAATGGGGAGAAAAAAAGATTCCAGTAGGCATATTTTACAAAGTTGATGAACCGACCAATGAAAGTCAAATTTCACAGATACAGCAAAAACCATTGATAAAACTACCTTTAAAACGTAATTTGAGTAAATTACTTGCAAAATACAAATAGTAATAATAAAGAGTTCATTATTGGACTTTTTTATTATCCACAGGTTTTAAAGTATCTGATTATGATGCTATACTTCTAAAATATATACCATTATGGACTTATCATTATTATTGCCCGCATTTATTGCAGGGTTACTCACTTTTTTAGCACCATGCACTTTACCACTTGTACCTGGTTTTTTGGGATTTATTAGTGGAGTATCAATAAAAGACTTTGAAAAAAAAGAAAGTCGAGTTGGCGCTAGAAGAAAAATTTTTATAAATGGATTTTTGTATGTTGTTGGTTTTACTATAGTTTTTGTTCTGTTAGGTTCGATCTTTGGGCTGGCTGGTTCAACTTTAGTTAAATATAGATTTTGGTTAGTAAAAATTGGTAGTATATTTATTATATTTTTTGGACTTTATTTGATGAGGGTATTTGATTTTAAATTTTTTGCATTTTTATCTCATGATAAAAGATTAAATTTTAGTAGAATATTAATACCTGGTAAGCCATTAAGTTCATTATTATTTGGTATGGTGTTTGCTTTTGGTTGGACACCATGTGTTGGCCCTGTACTTGGCAGTATACTTTTTTTAGCTACAACTTCAGGTACAGTGCTACAAGGAGCTTTTATGCTATTTATTTTTTCACTTGGCCTAGCTATTCCATTTTTAATGATTGCACTTGGTTTTGGACATGCTACAGAATACATAAAAAAAATAGCAAAATATCTTGGGATAATATCAAAAGTTGGTGGATTTCTCTTGGTTTTATTGGGTATATTGTTGTTAACAGATAATGTTGGTATATGGATTGGTTATTTTTATGAGGTCTTTAGTTTTATAAATTATGAAGGTTTGTTAGATTATTTGTAATTTTAAAATTAATAAAATTATGTTAAAATCTATTGATAAATTAATACAAAATTATGTCTAGAGAAATAGTATTTGATATAGAAACAGTAGGGGATATTAAGAACTTTTCTTCCCTAAAGCCAACAGTTGTCTCAATTTATGAATATGAAAATGATTCGTATAGATCATTTAATGAAAATGAATTAAATTTATTGTGGCCAATATTAGAAAAAGCTGAAAGGATTATTGGTTATAATAGTGAACATTTTGATATACCAGTTTTGAATAAATATTATATGGGTGATTTGACTAGTATTCCTCACTTAGACTTATTAAAAATAATTAAGGATATGTCTGGAAAAAGATATAAGCTTGATGATATTGCCCAAGCTACGCTTCAAATTAAAAAAAGTGCTGACGGGTTGCAAGCGATGAAATGGTATGAGGAAGGGAAAATTGATGAAATTAAAAAATATTGTGAACAAGATGTTAAAGTTACCAAAGAAATTTATGAATATGGCAAAAAAAACAAAATGTTATATTATACAACTTTGACAGGCAATTTGATGCCAATTGCAGTAAACTTTGATAACTCAATCACATCTCAAAATCAAAATTCTAGCTCTAGTGGAGTAAATATGACTTTACCATTTTGATTAAAAAGCTTCAAAATGAATATTTTCTTTTTCAATTGATAAATCACTTAGTATTTGCTTTATTTCAGTGATCATTTTTATATTTCCACATATATAATAATGTGCAGTATTATTAATATGTTTCTGAATATAATCAGTAACACGTCCTTTGTTACCAGACCATTCTTCAGAGGGTTGGGATAATGTAAGTGTATAATCAAAATTATCAAATTTTTCTTTTAGTTTATCAAGTTCATTTGTAAAAAATATATCTTTATCATGTCTCAAACCAAACAGTAGATGAATTTTTTCTTTGTAATTTTTGTTTATTAAAGAATCTTTTATTAAGCCAAATATTGGAGCCATGCCAACACCAGTTGCAACTAGAACTAATGGTTTTTCTTCTTTTAATACAAATTTTCCAAATGGGCCAACTAAATCTATTTCATCACCAACCTTTACTTGGCGTAAATAATTTGATCCGACTCCTTCAGGTAACAACTTGATACAAAATTCAATATTATTTTCTTCTGGTGTAGAACATATAGAGTAGGATCTTTTGAGGAATTTTTCTGAATTTTCTGGGTTAGGGATCATTATTTGAGAAAATTGGCCAGCTTTGTAATCAAAATTAGAAGGTTTTTCAACAACTAGACTTATAACATCATCAGTAATAAGACGTTTTTCAAGTAATTTTACCTTGTATTGAGTGCTCATAGAGTATTGACATTGGAGTATTAATAGTATATCATACTGATTAAGTATGATTAAGATTTCAAAACAAACTGATTACGCTCTTCAATTCTTGATTGAGCTGTCAAAAAATAAAAATGGAGAGTTGTTGGGTTTGAAAATGTTCTCTAATCAGAGTAACATATCTTTTTTATTTTTGCAAAAAATAGCCAAATCATTGCGAGAAGCTGATTTAATAATTTCTGCAAAAGGTAAAAAAGGTGGCTATAAACTTATTAAACCGATCAGTAGTATAAATTTGAAGGAGGTAATAGAAGCTGTTGAGGGACAATATGGAGTAGTCAATTGTACAAAAAGTTGCCATTGCGAACGTTCAAAAATATGTAATTTGAAAAATGGTTTAAATAAAGTAAATCAACAAATAACTCAATATATGGAGTCACTTAAAATTTCAGATTTGCACTAATATGTTTCCAAAATTACCAAAAATTAAAAAGTATGTTTACTTAGATAATGCGGCTGCAACCAAAGTTGACTCAGGTTTTGTTAATAATTTTAAAAAATATAATATTGATAATTTTGAAAATCCGTCTGCCTTATATTCACAAGCGGTTAAAGTGCGAAAAGATATTGAAAGTTCAAGGAATAAAATTGCTAGCCTATTAAAAACTCAGTCAAATACAATAATATTTACAGGTAGTGGAACAGAGAGTATCAATCTTGGAATATTAGGATTTGCCAGAAAAAATATATCTATGGGCAAGCATATTATATCCACAAAAACTGAACATAGTGCAGTTTTAAAGTCACTTGAATTTCTTTCAAAAGAAGGTTTTGATATAACTTATTTGGATGTAGATAATAATGGTAAAATAAATATAGATCAATTAAAACAATCGATTCAAAGGGATACTATTTTAATATCTATAATGTATGTTAATAATGAAATTGGTACAATAAATGACTTACCAGCTATTGGTAAAGAAATATTAAAATGGAGAAAAACTAATAATTCTCAATATCCATATTTTCATTCAGATGCATGTCAAGCAGGTGCATATTTAGATTTAAATGTTGAAAAATTACATGTTGATTTAATGTCATTAAATAGTAGTAAAGTTTATGGTCCAAAAGGCGTAGGTATGCTTTATAAACGCCGTGAAGTTGAAATTGAACCGATAATGTATGGTGGTGAACAAGAATATGGATTTCGTCCTGGTACTGAAAACAGTGCTGGGATTATTTCTTTTGCCGATGCATTAGTTATTGCGCAAAAGGATAAGGAGGAAAATATTAAAAAATTATATAAATTACAAGATTATTTTTGGAATAAAATTAAGAGTAATATCAATGAAGTCGTATTGGTTGGATCTAAGTTTGGAAAAGATCGTATTGCAAATAATTTGAATATAATATTTAAAGGTGTTGATGCGGATAGTTTGATTATATACCTAGATAAATATGGAATAGTTTGTTCTAGTGGTTCAGCTTGCACTACTGATTCAGATGAGGCCTCTCATATAATTTTAGCCTGCGGTTTTAACAAAAATGAAGCAAAAAATGCCATAAGATTTTCTATGAGTAAATATACAACTAAGTCAGATATAGATTATGTAATGAAATATTTACCAAAGATAGTTAATAAATTAAGAAAAACAAATGTCTAAACAAATCAAAATTAATAGAAAATTATTTGATAAAGCTAATAAAGATTCATCAAAATATATTGCAAAACCAGGTCTTACAAGGGAGTTGGTGATTGAAATTTCAAAACAAAAAAAAGAACCAAAATGGATGTTAGACAAAAGACTTGAAGCTTATCAATTGTATATCAAAGCACCGATGCCAAATTGGGGACCAGATTTGAGTAAACTTAATCTTGATGAGATTGTATATTTTGTACGTCCTGATACCGAGGAAAAAACTACTTGGGAAGAAGTGCCTGAAGAAATCAAAAAAACTTTTGATAGATTAGGTATACCAGAAGCTGAAAAAAAATCATTGGCTGGGGTAGGCGCACAATATGATAGTGATATAGTTTATCACAATCTTCAGACAAATCTCAAAAAACAAGGAGTTATATTTGAAAATATGGATGTGGCAGTTCAAAAGTATCCTGAACTTGTAAAAAAACATTTTATGACTAATTGTGTGCCAATTACCGATCATAAATTTGCTTCTCTGCATGCGGCTGTATGGTCTGGTGGAACATTTATATATATACCCAAAGGTATTAAAGTTGAACTGCCATTACAGGCCTATTTTAGGATGAATGCAGAAGCTGGTGGGCAATTTGAGCATACTATGATAATAGTAGATGAAGGAGCTGATGTGGCTTATATTGAAGGTTGTTCAGCACCACGATATTCAAAAAATTCATTACATGCTGGGTGTGTTGAAATTTTTGTAGGAAAAAATGCAAAGATGAAATATTTTTCTATAGAAAATTGGTCAAAAAATACTTATAACTTGAATACTAAACGAGCATTGGTAGAAAAAAATGCTACTATGGAGTGGGTGAGTGGTAACCTTGGGTCAGGTGTTACTATGTTGTATCCTTGTTCAATATTGCGAGGTGAGGGTGCAAAAAGTGACAATCTTGGCATTGCATATTCAGGTGAAGGTCAAGATCAAGATATTGGAGCTAAAACAATTCATGTTGCACCAAATACCAGCTCTATAACAAAATCTAGATCAATTTCAGCTTATGGTGGACGATCTACATTTAGAGGTTTGGTCAAAATAAGTAAAAATGCAAAAAACTCTAAAGCCATAGTAATATGTGATGGTCTTTTGATGGATGAAAAATCATCTTGTAATACTATTCCTTCAATGGATATATATAATAATGAAGTCGAAGCAGCCCATGAAGCTAGGGTTGGTAAAATAGGTGACGAAGAAATATTTTATTTGATGAGTAAAGGAATAAGTGAAGAAAGAGCTATACAGTTAATTGTAGCTGGTTTTATTGAGCCAATAGTTAAGGTTTTGCCATTTGAGTATGCACTGGAATTAAATAGACTAATTGAAATGGAAATGGAGGGAAGTATAATATGAAGAATTTAAAACAAGATTTTCCAATCTTTAAAAATCAAAATAATCTAGCTTATTTAGATAATTCGTCTACAACACAAATGTCAGAAGGGGTTGTAAAATCAATTAACAAATACAATACAGAATATAAAGCAAATATTCATCGTGGATTATATAAAATTAGTGAGCTTGCAACTCAAGAATATGAAAAGTCTAGATCAGTAGTAGCTAATTTTATCAATGCCAAAGATTCTGAAATTATTTTTAATAGTGGAACAACATTTGGTATTAATCATTTAGCTTATTCACTTTGCAAAAATTTAAAATCAACTGATAATATTGTATTAACAATAATGGAACATCACGCTAATTTTGTTCCATGGCAACAGCTCAGTAAACAATATGGGTTTGAGATTCGCTTGATTGAACTTGATGATAATCTGGAACTGGATATTGAAAAGGCTAAAAAAATTATTGATAATAATACAAAAATAGTTTCATTTGTGCATATTTCAAATACCATTGGTACGATCAATCCTGCAAAAACAATTGTAAATATTGCTAATAAAGTTGGAGCAATTAGCATTATTGATGGAGCGCAATCTATAGCGCATATGAAAGTTGATGTAAAAGAGATTGATTGTGATTTCTTTGTATTTTCTGGCCATAAAGTAGGTGGACCGACTGGTGTTGGTGTAATTTATGGAAAAAGTACTAGATTAGAAAAACTTGAACCATTTATTTATGGCGGATCAATGATAAACGAAGTTAACATAGATGAATCAGTCTGGAATGAAATCCCTTATAGATTTGAAGCTGGTACACCTAATATATCTGGAGTAATTGGACTTGGGAAAGCTTTGGAATATATTAATAAAATTGGTTTAGACAATATTATAAAATATGAACAAAGCTTGACCGAGTATGCAATAGCTAAACTTAATAAAATTGATAAGCTTAAAATAATTGGTTCAAATAAAAATAGAGTAGGTATAATATCATGCCTTGTAGAAGGGTTACATCCACATGATATAGCGACTATCTTGGATAAAGATGGGGTTGCTGTTAGGGCTGGATTACATTGTACAGAACCATTAATGAATTATCTGCAAGTAAATGGTACAATTAGGGTTTCTTTTTGGGTATATAATGATAAGGATGATGTAGATAGACTTGTCATGGGCATAAAAAAGGCAATTAAGCTGTTTAAAATATAATTATGGATGAATTATATAAAGAATTTATTTTGGAACTTAATAGGAATCCATTGCATAAAAAAGTGTTAAATAATTTTGATATAGAGCAAAAAGCTGTTAATAAATCTTGTGGAGATGATATAAAAATACAAATAAAACTTGATCAAAATGGAATAATACTTGATGTGGGCTATCAAGGTCAAGGTTGTGCAATTTCTCAAGCTGGAGTTTCCTTGCTTTTGGATAATATAATTAAAAAAAAGGTGAGTGATATTCAAGCTTATGATGAAGAAAAAATGATTGATATTTTTGGAACAGATATAATTTATTCCAGAAAAAAATGTTTAATGCTGGGACTTGATGCTGTTATTGCTGGTTTAAATTCTATGAAAAAATAATATGAGGAAATTGGAAATAAAAAATTTATTTGTTGAAGTTGATAATAAAGTAGTGATCAAAGGTCTTGACTTAGTGATTAATAGAGGAGAAATCCATGTAATGATGGGCCCAAATGGATCTGGTAAATCAACTTTAGCTAATGCTTTGATGGGCCATCCAAAATATAAAATTACTAAAGGTAATATTATAATTGATGGGATTGATATGACCAAAAAGAAATCAGATAGTAGAGCAAAAGCTGGTTTATTTTTATCAATGCAAAATCCACCGGAAGTTACAGGAGTTAGTTTGAATAATTTTGTGAGAACATCAGTGGAAAGCATCAAAGATGAAAAAATTAATCCAGTAAAATTTTACAGAACTTTGTCTGATAAGTTAGAGACCATGGGGATAAATAAAGATTTTTTAAAGCGCCATGTGAATGTTGGTTTTTCAGGTGGAGAAAAAAAACAAATGGAAATTGTACAGCTGTTAATATTAAATCCAAATTATGTTATCTTAGATGAGATTGATTCAGGGCTTGATGTAGATGCTTTAAAAAAAGTTTCAGAAGGTATTAATAATTTCTTTAATAAAGATAAGGCAATTTTGATGATTACTCATTATAGTAGAATATTAGACTATATTAAGCCAAATTTTGTTCATATTATGAAAAATGGTAAAATAACTAAATCAGGAAATGAAAAAATGGTTAAAATTATAGAAAAACAAGGTTATTCAAATAAATAATAAATTTTTATGAAAAAGATTATAATAGGAGTAGTAAGTTTTATCTTTGCAATAAGTATTTTTTTACCAACACAAAATATAAATGCACAAGAAGAGGGTAATGGTGAAATAGAAAAAATTGAATATATTTTGTTCCATCTTGAAACTTGCCCACATTGTCGTGATGAAATTAAATTTTTGAATAAAAAAATATTACCAAAATATGGAGAATTTATTGATTTGAAGATGTATGAAGTAAGTGATGAAAAAAACGGAGATATTTTTCGTCAATATGGAGTTTATTATGATGTTGAAGTTGGAAGTGTGCCTATGGCGATTATAGATGGTGAAATTGTAATGGGATATGGCAATGATAATACTACTGGCAAAACAATAATGGAAATAGTTGAGAGAAAATTGATTGAACATGGTATAAGTATCAGTACAAACGATATTGATGAAAATAATAAATCTTCACAGATTTTGTTGTTTGTTTTTATAACTGTAGTTTTAATTATTATAATTATTTTTTCAAAAAAATATTTTAAAAAATAATTTATGATAAATAAAGATGATGTAATTAAGATATTGGAAACTGTATTGGATCCAGAGTTGGGGATTGATATTTGGACAATGGGATTAATTTATGATATAAATATAATCAATGAAAATCAGATAAAAATACTGATGACTTATACAACCCCAACTTGTCCAGCTGGTTCTGAAATTCAGCAAAATATGCGTAGCACTTTATCTAAGGCTGGATTTGAAAAGATTGATATAAAAGTAACTTTTGATCCATTATGGCAACCATCTGAAGAGCTTCGGGCAGCATTAAGTTCATAATATAATTAATAAATATTTAAAATAAAAATATGGCAAATGAATCATCAGCCACAAAAACAAGTGGTAAAATTAGAAAAATTGTGATAGATAGAGATGCTTGTATTGGAGCAAGATCATGCGTAATAGCAGCGTCTAACACTTTTGAAATGGATGATGAAAATTTAGCTCTTGTAAAGTCTGATGCTAGTAATTTTGATAGTGATGATACTATTATGCAAGGCGCAGAGGCTTGTCCAGTATTATGTATTCATTTATATGGTGAAGATGGTAAAAAGATTTTTCCAAATTAATGAATAGCATGAATTAATTTATAAATTATTCTTTAATAGAATAATTTATAATTAGAGATTATCATTCGCTCCCTGCCTGCCGGCAGGCAGGATTCTCGCTGTGGCTCCGAGGTGATTACCTGTTGTGGTAATCAAATCCGCTCATAATAATCTCTAATCATTAATTCTATTTTATATTTATAAATTAATAAAATACCACTTAGTGGTATTTTATTTTACGTATTTTCTAACACTTAGAAAATATTCAGCATCGGCTGGTATAGACAATATATCCATTACTTCATCAATAGGCACCCATTTGACCTCAGCTATATCATATTCAATTTGTTTCAATTCGTCTTCTTCAGTTTCAAATATATACATGTTTAATGTAATAAATTCATCTGGTTTATAAGAATTAGCTCTCTGATAAGTAGGGAGTTTTTTGATAACTTCAACTTCTTTTACACCAGTCTCTTCATATACTTCACGTTTAGCTGCATCCAAAATGTTTTCATTTTCTCGAATTCCACCTTTTGGGAAGCCCCATATATTATGATGCATTTTTACTAGCGCAATATGCCTAGTTTTTTTATTGATAAGAATTGCACCAGCATCATCTTTAAAGTTAGAAAAATCTTTATTCTCCATATTTAATATTTGAATGATAATTTATTGTTCTTTATAGAAATATCAACAGTACTTCCGGATTGTATTTTACCATCAATTATATTTAATGCCAAGGTATCCAAAAGTTTTGTTTGGATTAGTCTACGCATTGGTCTAGCACCAAGATTAGGATCATAGCCTTTCTTACCTAGCCAATCTTTGGCAGTATTAGTAATATTTAATTCTATACCTTGGCTATTCAAACGCTCAAAAACTTGTTTTAATTGCAAATCAACAATTTGTCGTATATCTTTTTCACTTAAAGGATGAAAAGTAATTATTTCGTCAATTCTATTTAAAAATTCTGGCTTAAAGTGATCTCGTAATGCGTCCATAATTCTTTCTTTTATTTTTTCTTCTTGTTTTTTTGGATTATTTTTTTTGTTATCATCAAATCCAAAATCACTATTTTTACCCATTTGCATTATCATATCTGAGCCAATATTACTGGTCATAATGATAACTGAATTTTTGAAATTTACTTTTTTACCCTTAGCATCAGTTAAATGGCCATCTTCTAAAATTTGCAACATCATATTAAAAATATCTGGATGGGCTTTTTCAATTTCATCAAATAATATAACTGAATAAGGCTTTCTTCTTATTTTTTCAGTGAGTTGGCCACCTTCGTCATAACCAACATAACCAGGTGGAGAACCAATCATTTTGCTTACAGAATGCTTTTCCATAAATTCACTCATATCTACTCGGATTATAGCTTCTTCATCATTAAACATAAATTCAGCCAAAGCTTTGGCTAATTCAGTTTTTCCCACACCAGTCGGACCCATAAAGATAAAGGATCCAATTGGTCTTTTTTCCTCAGAAATTCCTGCTCTAGAACGTCTAATCGCATTAGAAACTGCTTGAATTGCTTCTTTTTGACCAATAACACGATTTTCTAAAACGCTTTCCATTTTTGCTAGTTTTCGCACTTCATCTTCAAGCATTTTGGCAACTGGTATTCCAGTCCAACGAGAGACTACCGACGCAATATCCTCTTCTGTAACTTCTTCTTTTAGAATTGATCTACCTTGTTGTATTTCTGCTAACTTATTTTCATCTTTTTTAATAGCTTCTTCTATAGCTGGAATTTTTCCATACCTAAGTTCAGCTACTTTTTGTAAGTTTCCTTTTCTTTCTTCAATATCAGCACTTTGTTTTAATTTGTCTATTTCTTTTTTATGGCCACGAATCATGGTAATAATTTCTTTTTCATTTTTCCAATGCACTTCTATTTCATTACTTTTTTCACGAATATTTTCCAATTCTTTTTTTAGTTTTGAGTATCTATCTTTTGAAGATTCATCTTTTTCTTTTTTGAGTGCATTCATCTCAATTTCAAGTTTCATCATTTTTCTTTTCATTTTGTCTAATTCGTCTGGCATTGAATCGATTTCCATTCGTAAAGCTGAAGTTGCTTCATCGATCAAGTCAATTGCTTTATCTGGTAAAAATCTATCATTTATATATCTACTAGAAAATTCAACAGCAGAAACAATAGCTGGATCAGTGATCCTTACTCCATGATGAACTTCATATTTTTCTTTTATACCTCTTAAAATGGCGATTGCATCTTCTTGGCTAGGTTCTACAACAAGCACAGGTTGAAACCTACGTTCAAAAGCTGCATCTTTTTCGATGTATTGATGATATTCTTTTATGGTTGTTGCGCCAATTGTATTTAATTCACCACGAGCAAGGGCTGGTTTAAGCATATTACTTGCATCAACTGCGCCTTCACTGGCTCCAGCGCCAACTATAGTATGAAGCTCATCTATAAATAAAATAATTTTACCATCAGAATCTATTACTTCTTTGAGGACTGCCTTGAATCTTTCTTCAAATTCACCACGAAATTTTGTTCCAGCCACAAGAGAACCAACGTCTAGGCCAATAACTTCTTTATCTTTTAAACTTTCTGGAATATCTCCATTTACAATCCTTTGTGCAAGACCTTCTACTATAGCAGTCTTACCAACACCTGGTTCACCAATTAATACTGGATTATTTTTTGTTCTACGTGTCAAAACTTGCATTACACGGCGAATTTCATCATCACGGCCTATAACTGGATCAAGTTTTTCTTTTCTTGCCATTTCTGTAAAATTTTTACCATACTTTTCAAGAGCTTGATACTTGCTTTCTGGAGTAGGGGAATCAACTTTTTGTGTACCACGAACTGTAACCAAAATTTTCAATACATCATCGTATTGAACAGATTGGACTGATAGGGCATTACTGATAGGATTTTTATTGGTTAAAAAAGACAAAAGAAGATGTTCAACACTAATATATTCATCACCCATTTTTTGAGATTCTTGTGAAGCATTTTGGAGGATATACATCATAGCTTGACCCATTAAAACTTGACCAAAACCAGTATTTTTAATCTGTCCTGGATGTTTTGGAAAATGATTTATGAGTTTATCTATTTCATCGTTTAATTGTTTTAAATTTACATTTAATTTTTTTAAAACTGACAAAACAACACCTTCTTCTTGTTCTAAAAGGGCTTTGAACAGATGTGGTGGTTCAATTTGTTGCTGTCCATTTGTATTAGCAATTTGAGCAGCATTTTGAATTGCTTCTTGAGATTTATGAGTAAAATTTTGTGGATTCATATTTAGTTAGGTAAGTTTTTAAGCATTAGCACTCATCATACTAGAGTGATAATACTATATCATATTGAAATTTATTGTCAATATATGGTAATATTATAACATGAATGTCTAAAATTACATTATTATATATGTCTACAAAGGTTTTGGGGGTTAAAATTGATACAGTAACAGAAGGACAAGCTCTTGATTTGGTTGCTAAATTTTTGAGAGAAGGTAGAGATCATTATATTTTTACACCAAATCCTGAAATGGTGATGGCTGCTCAAAATGATTATGTATTGAGAGAAATACTAAACAGGGGAGATTTAAATATTTGTGATGGCAAAGGAATAAAATTAACCTGTGATTTACTCTATGATAAAAATAATAAAGATGATTTGAAATATTTTAAAAGAATTTCTGGAGTAGATTTTATGTTGGACATTTGTGATTATGCTAATAGATACGGCTTTAGTATCTATTTGCTTGGTTCTGGTAGTGAAAAAACTATTTCAATAGCTGCAAAAAAATTAAAAGATAAATTTCCAAAACTAAATATTGTTGGTTATCATCCTGGGCCAATTGTAGAATCTATACCAAACAAAAAACTTAAGTATAGGTCAAATGATAATCACAATGTAATAACCGATATTATTCAGACTCAACCAGATATTTTATTTGTAGGTTTTGGCCATGGAAAACAAGAAAAATGGATAGCAGAAAATACTAAAAAATTACCAGGTGTAAAAATTGTAATGGGCGTTGGTGGAAGTTTTGATTTTATATCTGGAAAAATCATGAGAGCACCAAAGATATTAAGAAAAATGGGTCTAGAATGGATGTGGAGACTATTACAAGAGCCTTCCAGAATAAAACGTGTATGGACAGCTCTTGTGGAATTTCCTTTAGCTTTTATAAAATATAGAGACAAAGATAAAGAATTAAATTGATTATGTTACCTGCAAAAATACGTACACATATTACAAAACTTCATCAAAAAAAATATCGCAATTTATATAATGAATTCATCGTTGAAGGTTTAAAAGGTATTGAAGAAGCAATAAATAAAAATGCAGAGGTTATTTTTTTGGTATTTGAAAATGATTTTTTTGATAAAAATAAAAATTTTGTCAGTATTGTTGAAAAAAAAGGTATTCCAATTCATATTATTAATAAAAATGAGATTAATAAAATTAAAACCACTACCACTTATCCAGGAGTAAGCGCAGTTGTCAAGACAACTTTTTTTAAACTTGATGATTTAATTGATACCAAACAACCAATTTTGGCTTTTGACCAAATCAATGATCCGGGTAATTTAGGTACTATCATTAGAACAGCCGAATGGTTTGATGTTAACAATATTTTATTATCCGAAAATAGTGTTGATCCATACAATGACAAGTGTGTTAGGAGTACTATGGGATCTATCTTTACATCAAAATTATTTATTAGTGATAATATTTTAGATTCTTTAACCAAATTAAAACAAGAAGGCTACAAAATTATACTATTAGATATGTCTGGTCAAGATATCGATTTGCTCAAGCCGAAAAAAAAATCTGTATATCTTTTTGGGAGTGAATCTCATGGTATCAGAAGTAGTCTTGAGAAAATTGTGGATATGCGCTACACTATTCCCAGAAAAGGGAATACTGAATCATTAAATGTAAGTATAGCTACTGGTATATTACTATCTAAGCTTAAATAGATTATATATGAAAACAAGATTTGCACCGAGTCCGACTGGTTTTTTGCATATTGGTGGGTTCAGAACCGCTTTATTTGCTTATTTGTATGCCAAAAAAAATGGTGGCGATTTTTTAATTCGTATAGAAGACACTGATAGAGAGAGATTGGTTGAGGGGGGTATAGACAATATTTTAACTTCTATTTATTGGGCTGGTATTGTACCAGATGAAGGAGTACTCATAGAAAATAATCAAGTCATTCAGAAGGGGATCAATGGCCCATATATACAATCTGAGAGATTAGATATATACAAAAAATATATTTCCGTATTGCTTGATAAAGGTTACGCTTATCATTGCTTTTGTTCCAAAGATAGATTGGACAAACTACGAATTACTCAAGAAAAAAATAAAATGCCACCAGGATATGATGGTTATTGTAAAAATTTATCTTTAGATGAGGTAAAAAAAAAGAAAAATGAAGAAAAATTTGTAATCAGATTAAATGTTCCACGTAATGAAACTATTGTAGTAAATGATCTTGTGCGTGGGGAAGTAAAATTTGACACCAATCTCATTGATGATCAAGTTTTGATTAAATCAGATGGATTTCCTACTTATCATTTTGCGGTAGTGGTAGATGATCACTTGATGGGTGTTACAGATGTGATTCGGGGTGAAGAATGGTTATCATCAACACCAAAAAGTATTATTTTGTACAAATATTTTGGTTGGGAATTGCCAAAGTATGCTCATTTACCATTATTGGTAAATGAACAAAAACTAAAATTAAGCAAAAGGCATGGGGATGTCTCTGTATTTGATTTTAAAGAAAAAGGATATTTACCAGATAGCCTTGTCAATTTTGTGGCCTTTCTCGGTTGGAATCCGGGTGATGAGCGTGAAATATTTAGTTTACGAGAGCTTGAGCAGGAATTTGATTTATCAAAAGTAGGGAAGTCTGCTGCAGTATTCAATATTGATAAATTAGATTGGGTAAATGGACAATATATCAAAAAAATGTCTAATACACAACTAGGTCATGCAGTTTTACCTTTTCTAAACAATTCTGGACTTATAAATAGTATGGATGTTGATGAGGCACTACTTGTTTCATTGGTAGAGATGTTCAAAGATAGGATGTCAAAATTGTCGGATATAGTAGAATTTTCAGGTTTTATCTTTGCAAATTTTTTAGAGTATGATCCTAATTTATTGATATGGAAAAAAAGTGATTTGGAGACTACCAAGAAAAACTTAAAGTCTTTATTAGATTATATTGATGAGTTTGAAGTCAGATATTGGAATACAGATTGGCTACAAGGAAAAATACAAGATTGGATAAAAAATAAAAATTATACAGTTGGCGAAATTCTTTGGCCAATGCGAGTAGCTCTATCTGGCCAAAAAAATTCACCAGGTCCATTTGAAATTGCCAATATACTGGGCAAAGAAAAAACCATGGAGCGGATTAGATACGCGATATCATCTCTGTAATTAAATACATTCCACAGCTTATTAATTTGTGTTATACTATAATTATAATAACTGTTGTTTATTGACTATAGCATGAAAAAAATAATATTAATCACAATTTGTATTGTTTTAGGTTTGATAATACAGCCTTATTTTGTCTATTCAGCCGAAGATAATGACACAAATTCAGAAATAGAATTACTAAATGAAAAGATTGCTGAAAAGAAAAGTAAAATTAAGAAACTTGAAGAAAGTATAGAACAAGTAAAAAAGGATATAAACTCAAAGAGATTAGAGGCAACATCACTCAAAAATCAAATATACATATTAGACAATAGAACAACTCAAATTGAGCTTGATATTGAAGCCACCAAAGAAAAATTAGATACTCTTACACTAGAAATAAAAGCACTTGAATTTAAAATAGATTCAAAAGAAGAAGACATCAGCAAGCAAAAAATAATGCTGGCAGAATTGATCAGAACTATAAACTACGAATCAGATAAAAATTATTTAGAAATAATAGCAGCTTATGATAATTTTTCTGATTTTTATAACAGAGTACAATATTTACAAGTAGTTGAAGAAGATTTGGGTAAAAGTGCAAAAACATTGCGATTGGCAAAAGTTGATCTTGAAGAAAAAAAAGATATAACAGAAACAAGAAAAAAATCTTATGAAGATCTAAAAATTGAACTTGATGAAAAAATGGATAGTTATCAAGAACAAATATTTAATAAAGAAAATTTATTATTTCAAACAAAATCTTCAGAAAACGCCTTCCAAACATTGTTGAATAGCTTAAGAACTCAGTATCAAGCTATTGAAGCCGAAATCACTAGTGTTGAGAGAGAAGTTAGAAACAAACTAGAAGCTCAAAAAAAGTTTACAAGTGAAAGTGATAAAAATTTTGATGGACTTTTTTCATGGCCATCACAAAGTAGATATGTGACAGCTTATTTCCATGATCCAGAATATCCATATAGACATGTTTTTGAGCATAATGCTATTGATATACGGTCTGGACAGGGGACACCTGTTAGAGCAGCAGCGTCTGGATATATTGGTAAGGCAAGGGTTTGTAGCGCATCTTCATGTTATGCATATATCATGCTTTTACATTCTGATAATTTTTCAACCTTATACGGACATCTATCTAAAATCGTTGTTTCAGAAGAACAATTTGTAACAAGAGGGGATATTATTGGGTATAGTGGTGGAACACCAGGGACTGTTGGTGCTGGACCATTTGTAACGGGCCCTCATCTACATTTTGAAATTAGAAAAAATGGCATACCAGTTAATCCTTTGAACTATCTTGTAAAAGATTGGTAGAGTAGGTGTTGCCAATTCACTAGTTTGGGTAAGTTTGTATTATTACTAGACTAAAATTATTTTTATAAAAATAATTTTTTATTTTATCTTGATCCTTAAAATAAATATGTGTCGCACAATTTATTAAAATATGCACAGAGCGGGCTGGGTGATATATAACGATATATAATATACTCATACATTGTGTAATAACCCTATATCAAATCATTAATTTACCTACCGACTGACAAAAAAATAATTATTCCCTAGCCATTCAAATAATGCTAGTAAACATTTATTTAAAAAGATGAACCCTAGTACCCGTATAAAATAAACAGTATATCTGTAGTGTCGCACAATTACATATAAACACACCTCGTAGCTATCTGATGGGGTAGTAAGTATTATACAAAGCAAAAAGCACGGCAAGCCGTGCTTTTTGTTCGAGAGTCTAGCCGAAGCTTGACTCTCTAAGTGTAAGCGTACGAGACGCTTACAAAAATAATTATATTATAATATATAATTTTATACAAATAATAATTGTGGATAAAATATTATTAATAATTTAATTGTGTAAATATATAGAAAATAAGTAGTATATATTTGAGCCCAAAGACTTATTATAGAGGACTTGTTCTGGTGTTGTGTATAAATCACATTGTTATACCTGTTTATATATAGTATAATCTAACTGCGTATAATGCACCTTATGTGAAGTCGTCTTATATACTTAAATTATATACACTATATATATGTCCAAACAACTACTCCCTTACCTAGATGATTACCTACTCAATCTACAAGTGAACAATTACTCCCTTGAAACATTGTACAACTACGAACGTGATTTGATTGTCTTTCAAGATTTTTTGAGAGATGCAAAATTAGAATTCTCCAAAATTACAAAAAAAGATATTTTAAACTATAAAGCCTATTTAACTTCCACTGATAGAATGACATCTGACAAGCATGCGACCGATACTTTATTATCCCCTTACTCGACCAATAGAATGTTGTCCGCACTCAGATCTTATCTCAAGTATATGATAGATATGGACTACCCTACCCCAATACCACCAGATGCTATCAATATGAGTAAAGTCACGAAAAATAAAGTCCAAGTACCAGAATTGGAAGAAATTATTCAGATCATAGAAGCTTCAACTAAATTTGAAAAAAACAAAAAAGTAGCTCTTCGAAATAGGGCCTTATTTGAAGTTTTGTTTGCAACTGGACTCAGGATATCTGAGCTAGTGAATTTGAGAATGGATAAAATTGATAATCAGGGACGTATTTATGTACTAGGTAAAGGTAAAAAAGAAAGATTTGCCTATTTAACGCCACGCTCAATTAAACACTTAAAACTTTATTTAAAAGTACGCCCGTCTGATTCAGATTTTGTATTCGTACCTTTCCAAGGAAAAAATGTAAACGATAAAAAAAATAAAAAAATATCTACTCGTTATATCCAAGAAAGAATCAAAAAATATACTGAATTGTTAAGTATAAATGTACCGGTTACCCCGCATATTGTTAGGCATGCTTTTGCGACTTATCTGGCCGAAGATGGCGCCAATCCGGCTGCTATCCAAATACTTTTGGGACATGAGTCACTTGATACAACTACACGCTATGTACATGCGTCCGATAGATATGCTGAAAAAACTCATCATGATTTCCATCCATTAAAAGATGATGATTAATTATTTCCAATAAACACGATCTGGATATCGAAGTTCAATATAGTTAAAAGCTTGTCCATTAATTTCTTTATTTACAATATATTTCAATTGATTTGATTGTGATTCAAATCTCTCCCCCAACCGGACTGTCGCATACCAGCTATTATAGGTCTGTATAGAAGTATCGCCAACTGAATTTAACAATGTAAAGTAATTGACTGATTCTGCCAAATCATTATTAAAATAGTTATACCACTCGATTAAACTCATAACAAAATCTGGTTTCAAAATAGTTTCTAAGTCTGATTTATCTTCCCTTTTATCATAAACCAATGGATAATTTCCTATTTCATTATAAATACGCTTTGAATTTGGTATATGAAATTTATTATTTTTATTTTCAAATGAATCTGTAGAAGTCGTGATTTCTGTATCCATATACCATTCATCTTCTGACACATTCACTATTGTTTCAACGTAGTGTCCTAACAAATCTACAAAACTATAGGTCTCTCCATCATCATAAACTATAGTAGATATTTTTTCTTCTAGATCAATTTCAATCACACCCGGAAAAATTTTCTTGATTGAAATATTATTGAGTGAATACTTATCAAACATTACATCTCGTATTTCATCAACATCAACAAAAACATAAGCATCACAAGAAAATACAAATATTTTTTTACATCTAATCACATTAAACACCGCTTCTGTAAATTCATTTTTATCAATACGATTCAAACCTGACACTTTGACTTCCTTGATTTTAAAAAATGGATGGAATGATATAAGACCAAAAAATAAAATAATAAACAAACTAAGCAACAATATCTCTATCTTTTTTTTAAGGGGTATTCTTTTTTGTCGATTTCTTATTGTTAGGTATTCTCTTTTTTGCGCGTAATCAATTTTGTGATAAGTATTTTTGTTAGACCAAAATATATCTTTTATTTTTGTTTTAAAAGAATTTCTTTTTTGATTATTTGCTACCCTGTCCCACCTTTTTACTTTTTTGTACATACTAAAAACCACGTTTTATTCTACGAATTGACTCCACAAACCAATTTATATAGTATTTGTTTGTTATGGGTAAATCATGACAATGCATCAATTCACGCGAATATCCACCAAAACCTTTTTTAAAATGTGTTATGCCATGAAATGGGTGCTTTGGTGAATTTTCTGGCGCAATCCCCCAAAAGTTATAATACTTTATTCCTCTTTTTTTTGCTTCACAAATTGCTTCCCATTGTAATAAATAAGATGTAGGCAATTTTTTATTTATATTTAGCGAAGCTCCATGTCTATAAGCGGCCATTGATCCATAATACATTATTATTGCCGACGAATCTAAGCTGGAATCTGGTAAATAGGCATCAAACAAAAGTGCTTCATTTTTTTCAGAAAATGAACTAAATTCATTTGTAATATATTGATCTGAAAATTTAAAAAAATTATGTCTTTGTGCTGTTTTTGTATAAATACTCAAAAAAGTATTTAATTTTTTTGGATCATTATTTTTAATTATTTTTACATTTTCACGCATACATCTGCGGATCAAATTTCTATGATTTTTGTTCATACCAGACAAAAGTGTCTCTTCATCGGGTGTGATATCCAACAACCATGTTCTTTCAGCCAATATATGCATAGGCGCGCTCTTGTAACCCAAACTTTTAAATAATCCCCTATTCTCTGTATTTTCTTCCAAAAAAGGACTTACTCGCACAAAACTAAATTCTTTTTTTGATTTTGCAAAATCAAAAATAAATTTAGTAAACAATTTTAATGCCTCGGCTTTATTTTTTTCAGGAAGTATTGGGCCGTATGGTATATACAAAAAATTACCTCTTTTGGCATGTACAGACAAAATTAAAGCGCCTCCAACCAAACTATCATTTTCATAAATACCAATTATATAAGGCTTCTCCCCTAGCCTTTTATAAAATTCACCATAATTTAAAGATTGAACAAATAATGTATACGCTTGTTTTTTGTTAAATTCTTCCCATTCATTTTGATTTTTTATTTCTGCTATTTGCATATTAATATTGATTTATGACCTCTACAATCCTCATGGCATCAGATTTATTAATATTGATATTGGTGGGTAAATTGACTGATCTATTTGCAAAATCTTCTGCTATTGGACATGAACCTAGTACATAATCTATATTGGTCATATCAATATCTAATGGAGCAACAACTCCTCTATACCAATTTCCCAAAATTATATTTTGTTTTTTGGCCATATCAATCAATCTATCTGGATCTTTTGTTAAAATATTATATCGCAATGGTATTGATCCATCTATTAACAACGGCTTAATTATTTTGTTATTATTTATGTTGTCAGTATATATTTGAGATATGGTTTTCCTATGTTTTGTGATTGTATCCAAATCATTTAATTGAACTAATAACAAATCTGCCAAACAATTGGCCATTTTGGCAGGATAAAAATTTATAGCTTGCCCCTTTTTTTCGGCATCATATATAACTCGGCCAGTTATATGCAATTTTTTTGATATGGCTAAAATTATTTTCCCCAAAAAGATAGAATATAAAATTTTTCCTTTAAAAAAAACAATATAATGCATGAGGTTTTGCACTATATGAATCTTGTCTGGATTTGGAAGTTTATCTATTATATCTTTTGCTTTTTTTGCTAGCTCATCATTATTTGTAATTAATGCGCCACCACGTACACAAGAAATACATTTATCACTGCCAAAGCTTAAAATTGCCATATCCCCTATTGTACCTAACTTCTTTCCTTCATATTCCACACCAAATGCATGAGCACAATCTTCAATTAATTTAATATTTTTTTGGTTACAAATTTCCAATATATCACCCATATTAGCTGGATTTCCAAATGTATGTTGAACAATTATTGCTTTTGTTTTGTTAGTTATCTTTTTGTTCAAATCCGGGATATCAAGATTGAGTGTCTGATCTATATCTACATAAATTGGCTTTGCACCGGATTGTTTAATCGCATTGATGACCACTATACAAGTAAATCCTTGGACTATAACTTCATCACCAACTCCAATATTTGATGCCCGAAGACCGACCAATAGAGCTGATCTTGCGCTATCAATTGTGATTACATTTTTTACTCCAAAAAAATTTACTAACCAATTTTCCAAAACTTTAATACTTTTGCCATTCACTAATCTTTTATAAAACCACGGCAAAAATAAGTACTTCATTGCATAAAGCATATCTTTGAACCTCAAATTTGGCGCAAAACCTGTAAAAAGATATTTTTTAAAAATCATATATTTATTTTACTTCTTTGATAAGAATATCTGGGACTCTATTTTCAAGCAAAATTACACTTGGGGTATTCTTATATGATTTTATTATTTCTAGCAATTCATTTGGATCATTTACAATTTTTATTGATGTATGAAATTTTTCTCCTACACCGTCAATCAATGCTTCTGCATTATCTTTATCCAAAATTATTAACTCATCCGCTATATAAGCTATTTCTGAACCAATTTTAGTATGAACTTCAGTACTCATTGCACCCAATTCTGGTATTCCTCTGGTTACTACAATTCTTTTTTTATTTGAATAACCAGACAAAACATCCAGACCAGCGCAAAAGCCATTGTAGTTTGAATTATAAGTATCATCTAATATTATTGCTTCACCATAATTTATAATACTCAATGTATTGTCCGGCAAAACTAATTTATTGGTTTGACTTTTAGCCTCTTCAATTGAGATGCCCAAAAAATCTGCAACCAAATAACACGGTACAATATTTTTTGCATTATGAGTTCCGATTACAGGGGCTGACACACTAATATCTTTGTTATACATTTTTCCAAAAAAATTTATTCCTTGCGCAGTATTATCAAATTCTTTTATCAAAAAATCTGGATTAAATTCTTCTTCTACACCAAAGGTTACTTTTTTGCATTTCAATTCATGCAAAAATTCTCTACAATATTTATTATCAGAATTCACTACGGCTAAACCATTTTCCGGTAATGACCGCAAAAGTTCATATTTGGCCTGCTGTGTCATCTTGATTCCACCAAATAATGCCAAATGTTGCTCTGTAATAGCGGTAAGTACACCAATAGTTGGCTCAACCATATCACAAATAAGCTCTATCTCCCCGATTTTATAAGCTCCCATTTCAACTACAAATACATCTGCATTGGCAAAATCATTATCTAATATAAACTTTGCAATGCCAATTTCTGTATTTATATTTTTTGGAGTTTTTATTACTCTGTATTTTTTGCCAATGATTGTGCTCAAAAAGTTTTTTACAGAACTTTTGCCATAACTCCCTGTTATGCCAATTACTTTTAAATTTTTATATTTAGATAACTTTAGTTTTGCTTTTTTTATAATAATCTTTTTTATATAAGCAGTCGGAATATAAAAGATTGAAACTACCAAACTTATTATCAATAAACGAATACTCATCAGTAGCAATAAACCTATCCATGCACCTGAAGCAAAAAACAATAGCGCTTCTACAAGAATAGCGCTAAAAATTATGAGTATAGCTTTTTTTGTAAAAACTGGATGCTTGAGTTTGCCTCGTTTGAGTTGTAAAATATTTATAATAAACTCCAAACTAAATATTGTAATTATAGTGTATTTTAGGATCATCAAATCATCTATTGGGGATAAGAAAATAATAATTACAAAAATAGGTCTCCACAAAACAATATATTTTTTCCAAAAATCCTTTCCTTTTTTTGTAGACAAAAAATCTTTAATCCTATCCATTCTATATTCTTTCAACTGCAATATATAACAAAAATAATTATAATCAACAAAAGCGCTCATTATCCACAAAATTAAAATAATTATGTTTATTAAACTAAACATGTGATACAAATTCATTAATGACTAATTCTACTTCTTTTATATTATGGATATGTAGACCATGTCCACCATTTTTGACAATATGCATAGCCGCTCCGGGTATCATTTTATGTATTCTTTTTCCAAATTTGAGGGGAATATATTTGTCTTTACTACCCCATAATACTAAAGTTGGTACTTCAATTTTTGATAATAAATGACTTTTGTTATCCCTAACAATTTTTTTAAAAATTTCTCTTTTTACACCACTTGAATCTCTATAATCATTTGAACCAACAATCCTATATAAAACTTTTTTTGCCAATACATCAAATTTTTCAATCACTGGCAATTTGAAAAATATTTTTCCAAACTTGGCCAAGCTATTTAACATTATTCGTCTAATAGCAAACTTTGGTCTAATAACTGCTGCTCCTGATAATATTAAAGCATCTACAATATCAACTTCAGTAGCCAATAGAGAGGTTGCAATTTGACCACCAAAGGAATGTCCCAACAATACAGTCTTGCCAGTATAATTTAATTTATTAATTTGTTCTTTCACGTATTTAACATATTCATCTATTCCCCATACTTCTGTCGGACAAGGTGTAGAACCAAAACAAGGCAATTCAATCACCTGTATATTATCAAAATTCTTTCCTACGACAGATATAAAATCTCGCCATGTTTCATGACTACCTCCCCAACCCGGTAATATTATCAAATTAATTTGATTCATTTTATTTATTTATTTTTGACTTACCCATATATTTTTGCAACACTTTAGGAATTGAAACACTTCCGTCAGCTTCTTGATAATTCTCTATAATTGCTAAAGGAAATCTACTCAAAACTACGGCTGTTCCATTGAGGGTATGTACATACTCAGTTTTATTGGCATCGTTTTTAAATTTGATATTCAATCGTCTAGCTTGATAATCTGTACAATTGCTGGTACTAGTAACTTCACCATAACCACCATTTTCCCCCTGCATTGTCATCCAAGCTTCAATATCATATTTTCTATAAGCTGGCCCACCCAAATCTCCTGTTGGTATATCAATAACACGATAATGCAAATCCAAACCATTACATATTTCTTTTTCAATTTCTAACAATTCTTGATGCATAGATTCACTCTGGTCTGGAGTGCAATATACAAACATCTCAAGTTTGGTAAATTGATGAACTCTGTACAAACCTTTGTTAGTCTTGCCATATGCGCCGGCTTCAGTCCTGAAACAATGTGATATAGCAGCGTATTTTTTGGGTCCATTGGACAAATCAATCACCTCATCAGCATGATAACCTAATAATGTAATTTCGGCAGTACCGATAAGATTGAGATCAGAATTTTCAATTTTATAGATTTGTGATTCTTCACCACGTGGACTGAATCCAGAACCATCCAAGATATCATCTTTGACCAAATCTGGAGTTTCCATCAAAATAAAATTATATTTTTCTAATATATCCATGCCATAATTTATAAGCGCTTGATTTAATCTCACTGCATCATTTTTAACAAAATAAAATTTTGAACCAGCAACTTTCACTCCCCTATCAAAATCAATCATATCGAGATCTTCCATAATCTGATCATGAGTTTTTGGCTGAAAATTAAATTCTGGTGGATTTTTATGCTTGTGCAAAACCACAAATTTATCCTCTGATCCGACTGGAGACTGTGGGTGGCTCAAATTAGGCACTTTGCACAACAAATCATAATACTCTTCATCAATTTCTTTCAATGAAGTTTCTAGCCCTTTGATATCAATACCGACTTGTTTCATTTCTTTTATTTCATCTTCAGTTGGTTTTACTTTTGATACAGCATTTCTTTTGGCGCGCATTTCATCTATATTATTTAAAATTACTTTTCTTTTTTCATCCAATTCCAACAATTTATCAATATCAACTTTTATATTTCTATTAATATTATTTTCTTTGACTAACTTACTATTCTCTCGAATAAATTTTATATCCAACATATATTATAAATTATGACTTTTAGCTAAACTTTTAATTTTATTTAATATTTTTTTATAGATGATGTCATTTGCCAGTATCAAATCATGATTCAAAAAATCATCCAAATCAAAAAACTTCAAATCCACTACTTCTTGATCATTGAATTTGCCATCTCCACCAACAATTTTACACAAATACGGTATCAAACAAACTTGATAATTTCTATCTGGCCTGTCCTCTACATGTATATAGTCTAGAGATGAAACAATTTCTATATCATAACCAGATTCTTCTTTTGTTTCTCTAATTAAGTTTTCTTCAATCGTTTCACCCATCTCCAATGAGCCACCCGGAAATTCCCATTTTTTGTGATATTCAGGATTATGTGGATCATTGCGCAATGTAGACATAATTTTGCCATCTTTTATTATGATACCTAATGGCACTACTACATTACGAGAAGTATACATATGTTGCAAATACGACGCTATTTTATACAAAGCCTTGCCTCTGTGACTGACAGAATTTTTTTCTTGCAATGTCATTTCAGCATAAACTTTTTTCATATCAGAGATATAAAAAATTGGATTATAAGCATAATTATTAATCCCGCCAACAAATGGTTTTTGCAAGATCTCGCCTCTAGTTTCACCACTTGTAGCGAATATATTTTTAGTTTGAGGATCATATACAACCAAACTCACCTTAAATGAGGCTAATCGATTGTTTTTATCTTGAAGCTTGTCTAGTACCATCGCTACTCTTTTTTCATCTGTATCAGCAATTCTAGCGCTTTTAACACCTGGCCAGCCATCAAGCGCATCTAGAAAAAGACCACCATCATCAGCAATAGAAACAAGACCAGTTTTTTCTCCATAATATTTGGCTTTTAGTATGGCATTACCCAGTAAAGTTTCTTCTGTTTCTTCTGGATCTACAAATTTTTCTTCCAATTCATTTACACTTAAAAATTCAAATGGCAAATCTTCCAAAAATTTTTTCATCTCTTCAAACTTTCCTTTGTTTGTTGTAGCAATCAAAATTTTTTTACTGATCATACAAACTTATTTAAGTATTTTTTTATTTTGCTGGACTTATAAACTTTTTCCTTATAAGCCTTGGCTCTTATAATCTTGGTTATCAAATTATTTTCGGCTATATAGGCATCCAATTTATCAATAAAAGCTGATTGATCATAACCCAAGACAATCATATCTGGATTTATTTTTTTTATAATCTTGTAAACATCTTTTTTATCTCCTAGATATACCTCATCTATATATTTGATTTGTTCTAGCATCTTTTTTCTGTCCTGTTCACTATGAAATGGTTTGGAACCTTTCAATTTTACTATAGTATTATCACGCGCTATCACAACAATTACACTATCACCTTTACTTTTAGCAAATTCAAAAAAATGAAAGTGACCCGCATGTAAAAAGTCAAAAGATCCAAATATTAATACTTTCTTTTTTTTGGATCTCTGTGTCATATTAATCGTGTAATTCTGGCTTCATCAATGGGAATAATTGACATTCTCTCAATGGCTTGTCCATCATAAAAGCAAAAAGTCTTTCACCAAAACCAAATCCACAAGTAGGTGGCATGCCGTGCTCTAACATCTCTACGAATTCCCAATCTGCCATCATAGCTTCTTCATCACCAGTTTCAATTAATTCTCGTTGTTTTTCAAATCTTTCTCTTTGTTCGACTGGGTCATTTAATTCAGAGAAACCATTCCCAACTTCACTACCAGCTATAATAATCTGGAATCTTTCAGTCAGTAATGGATTTTCAGGTTTTTGTTTGGATAAAGGTGAAACTAATTTTGGATGATTTACCAAAAAAGCTGGCCCTGACATATTTTTTCTACAGTATTTCCACAATGTATCAGTCAACCTCTCACGATTATCACCTTCATATCTTACATTCAATTTTTTTAAAGTATTTTTCATTTCATCTTCAGTCGCTTCAAGTATATTTACTCCAGTTTGTTTTTTTACCTCTTCTGTATAATCAATTTCAGGCCATTCATCTGCCAAATCATATTCAAAACCTTTGGTAGTAAATTTTGTTGTTCCAAACACTTCCATAGCGATTTTACGATACAACTCTTGGACCAAAGCCATACCATCTTTGTAATTCTTGTACGCCCAATAGAATTCCATATTAGTAAATTCTTGCAAATGTTCAGGACTGGATCCTTCATTGCGAAAAACCCGACCAATTTCAAAAGTTTTTTCATATCCAGCCGCCATTAATCTTTTTTGCCACAATTCTCCAATAGAAATCCTCAAATACACATCCATATCATAATCTCTGTGATAAGTTTTGAATGGATTTGCTTCAGCTCCACCAGTAGTCACTTCCAAATATGGCGTTTCTACTTCAAAAAACCCTTTATCTTTCATAAAAGACCTAGTAACATCCCAGAACTTTGATTTTTTGTAAAAGACCTCTCTCAAATCAGGATTCAAGAGCAAATCCAAATATCTTTTTCTATAGCGCAACTCTTCATTTTGCAAACCATGAAACTTGTCTGGCAATGGAAGCAATGCTTTACTGAGCAATGACCACTCACTCACCAATACAGACTGTTCACCTTTGTGTGTAACAAATCTAGCTCCTTTTACAGAAATAATATCCGCTAAATCAATTTTTTTGGTAAACAATTTATAACTTTCTTCTCCAATATCATCTTTTTTGAAAACGATTTGCATTCTAGCGCTTTCATCTTGCAAATGACAAAAAGTAAGTTTGCCCATATCTCTTTTCATCATTATTCTGCCAACAATTTGCACACTCTCACCTTCATTTTTTTTGAGCGCTTCTGCTATTTTTTCTTTTCTATCGGCACTAGCTGGGTATGGATTTATATTAGCACTACGTAACTCAGATAATTTTTTAAGCCGTACTTCTCTTTCATCATTTATATTAACTTCAGTTACATTTTTTTTATTTATATTTTCCATACATCAAAATTTAATTAATGCTAATAATCGTATAGGTTTGAATACCAGATGGCACATGTACATCTACTTTGTCCCCCTTTTTTTTACCCATAAAGGCCTCTCCCAATGGAGACTCATTGGAGATTTTTCTGGCTAGTGGATCAGCTTCTTGCGCTCCGACTATAGTATATTCACGAACTTGACCATTGATTTTTACTTCAATTTTAGAACCAATACTCACAAAATCACTAGATTTTTTTTCTTTTGAAACTATCTCAGAATTATCCAAAATATGATTAATTTCTTTGGCTCTACTCTGGGCCCAAGCCATCTCTTCACGAGCCGCATGATACTCGGCATTTTCAGACAAATCCCCCATTTGCTTGGCCATGTCAATTTTTTTTGCAATCGCTGGAATTACTTCATTTTTGATATCAGCAAGCTCTTTGGTCAATGAATCAAACTTTTCTTGACTCAAATATGTCATTTTTTCATCCGTCATATATAATTATTAATTTATCTATTTCAATACATTATCGTTTAAATTGAAAACAAGCCCGATAAACGGGATGAATCTAGTATAGCAAATGGGTAAAAAATTGTCTATAGATTATTATTTTATATAACTTTACGTAATATTCGTAATTTTTTACCAATTTTTAACTTGAAAATAGCAAGAATTTAATTCCTATCAAAAATAGAAAAATCGCTATTACTATTCTAAATTTATTTTGAGGTATGCGATCAACAAGTTTTTTTGCCAACCATGCTCCAATAAAGGAAGCTGGAATAAATAACAAGAATCCCCAAAAAAATTGCCATTCTAAAATCACATTGTTTAATAGATATGTGATTATTCGTGTAGAATCAATAAAAAGCGCAATCGCTCCGGCTGTTGAGATATATACTGCTTTTGGTAAATCAAAGGCTGAAAGAAAAACTCCTCGAATTGCTCCACCAACACCAAAAATACCTGCAAAAAATCCTGATAAAACACCTCCACTTAATGCGTTTAGTGTCCCATTTGGTATTTTGAATTTTGGTTTGAGAAATAAAAATAAAACATAAGCGATTAAAAATCCTCCCAAAATTTGTGAAATGAGTTTTTCAGATATTGAAAATATGATACTTGCTCCTAAATAACTGGCAACCATTCCTGCAATTCCAAAAGTAAGTATAAGTTTCCAATTAAATCCTTTTTTAAAAAATAATATTTTCCAAATATCACCAAACCAATGAATAATACCCACCAATAAAAGTGTTTGTGGTAATGGTAAATAAAATAAAAGAACCGGTACCATGATGGTTGATGTACCAAAACCAGTGAATGTACCCACGGCACTGGCAAAGACTGCGAGTAATGAGATATATAATATTTCCATGCTTTAAATAAATAATCTAATAATGGCGACACCAGCAATGATTGCCCAAAAAATATTTAAAACTCCGGGTTGATAGACTAGATAGTAAGAACCCTACTATTTATATTCGGCAATGATTATTTTCTTTTGTTGCATCATGATCTTGAATGCATCTGGCTTCTTCATGAGATCTTCTATATTGTATGGTGCGACTTGCCAGCTTACACCATATTTGTCTTTGAGCCAACCACAAACACTCTCTTGCCCACCTTCCGCCGTGAGTTTCTCCCAGTAGTAATCAATCTCTTCCTGGTCTTTACAGCTGATTGAAAGCGACACTCCCTCGTTAAAGACAAACTTGTGCGGTCCTGCGCTTTCCTGCGCGATAAATTCCCGCCCACACAGTTTAAAAAGCGCGTGCGCGATATTGCCGTCTTTTTCGCCGGGCTGGTTCTCGTAGCGGAAAATACTTTCTATCTTTGAGTCTGGAAAGACTGAAGTGTAAAACTTCATGGCTTCTTCCGCCCGACCGACATTTTCTTTGGTGAACATGAGCCCTGGGGTTATGGGTCCGGCAGGTACGCCATCGGCACGCACGATGATCTGCCAGCTCACACCGTACTTGTCGTTCAGCCATCCATAACGCTTACTGAACGGATACTCGCCCAGTTCCATAAGCGCTTGTCCGCCCATTATAAGAGTGTGCCAGAGCGCGTCAACTTCATACGCGCTTTTGCATGATATGGTAAACGATATAGATGGATTGGGAGTAAACTCGGACCCCGCATTTATGGCTACAAAACGAAAACCCATAATTTCAAAGTCAATTGTCAAAACTTTTCCAGCCATATTGAGCTGGAAGTCAGCCAGCCCTTCTTCTTTACTCTTTGGGTAATGTGAAGTTGAGATGATATTGGCATCGGTAAAGGCAGAAACATAAAAGTCCACGGCTTCTTTGGCATTACCATTAAACCACAAATTGGGAGTTATTTTTTGCATATTGTTTTTCATAATATTTTCCTTTCTATAATATAACAAAAAAACAAATTTATCCATACATAGATTGTTGTTTTATCTAATGCTCCCTTATATGAGGCATTTATTTGCCTACACAATATAACAAATCTAAGGAATAACACATAAGAATAGAAATTAAAATGCCCTAACTATAAACATCACTTTATTTAATTCAAGATTTTATTAATAGCATCTGATGTTCTTTTATAAATTTTACCTTCTATAACTTTATTTTTATAAAATGGTTCTTTGTATATAAGTTTTTCAATTTCTTTATTGATTCCAGTGAGTAAGATTTTTTTATTTTTATTTTTTTTGAGTAATTCAACAATTTCACTCAAATAATCTATACCATCAATATCCGCATAAAAACTATGTCTAAGAGAAATAATTACATAATTATTATTTTGAATTTTTTGTACAGCTTCTAAATGAGCCGGCATGTTTACATAAGTAAGTGATCCTGAAATTTTGTATACAACAATATCCGAATCAATCACTTCTTTTTTGAGAAAATCATTTTTCAACAATACCTCAGTCATTTTTCCATTTTTCCACAAAAGAACTTCAGTCTGTCCATAAGCAAGTTTGTTTATAAAAATCAATAATGCAATTACAGTACCTACTAATATTCCGAATATTGGGTCTTCTACTACAACAAGAATAGCAACTAAAATGGAAAGAAAAAAAGCAATCTTTTCATTTTCAATAAGATGTATAAAGTGTCTTTTTTCAACCATTCCAATGGCAACAACTACTAGCATTGAAGCAATTATAACCATCGGTAAAAGTTTAAAATATCCCAAAATAAAAAAAGTAATTATAGCTATAAACAGAGCATTAATAATTGCTGATGTCTTATGATTTGCTCCACTTTTTATATTAAGCGCAGTCCTTGCTAAAGCTGCGGTAGCTGGAATACCACCCATAATCCCAGAACCAATATTAGCAATAGACAAACCCAACATTTCTTTTCTTCGATTAAATTTTGTACCACTAAGATTATCAGCAATTTGACCAGAAAGTAAAGTCTCTAGTATAGCAATAATTGATGTCGTGATAGCTAATATCCATACTTCTTTTGAAGCAATAATACTCCAATTAAAATGAAACAATGTATTTTCAAATAAAGTGGCCTGTATATTTGGATATTTGTCGGCAAGGGTAACTAAAGAAGGAGTATAACCCATAGCTGGTAATAGCATCATTATCACTATACTAAAAAAAACAATAATTGCTCCACCTGGTATTTTTGGAAATTTTTTATTCCAAATAATAATAAAGACAGTAGAAATAATAAATAAAACAAAAATGCCATAGTGTGCTTTCTCTATATTTTGCAATATGTTGATTATATTCACGATGAAATGTTCACTTTTTTCAATATCATTTATTCCTAAAATATTATCCAGTTGTCCTACACCAATAATCATTGCGACACCCAATGTAAATCCATGGACTACTGATTTTGGTATAAAAATGATGTATTTGTCCAAATGAAAAAAATAAGCAAACATTATTATTATTCCTGACAAAATAGCAATGAGAGGCAATGTTTCATAACCATGTGATAAAGAATAAGATATAAGTATCCCAGCAAGTGCACCTGTTGGTCCTATGACATTAAAATGACTTCCTCCGAAAATTGCCCCTAATAAACCTGCCCAAAATGCGGTGATTATTCCCTGTGTAGGAGTCGCCCCTGAGGTTATAGCCAACGCTAAAGCTAGTGGGACACTAATCATACTTACTGTTATTCCTGATTTCCAATTTTCTTGTATTTTTTTATAATTTAATTTAATCATAAACTACTTTTTTTATTGTAAAAAAACATTATAGCTTAAAATAAAAATAAAAGCTAGTTGCTGTACAGTTAACATCTAGGGGTGACAATCTGATAGTATAAGAGTGACTAATGTTAACTCTTAAATGAACAACTAAATATATGGCAGGATCACCTTTAAGCACACCTCGTATAATGAGAGCAAGATGGTATCTACAAGTAGATAAATACTTATAAAGTAGTACATTGCTTTAAATAGTTAATCCGTGTTCAGCGAAGTTGTGTAGTGGAGCGGAACAACTTTGCTGAACGTTCGCATGTGTGCGATGTTGCGTTAGCGATATGGGTGGAGCGAAGCGTAGAAGTTAATTTCCTTTGCCGTTACAATTCGCCGTTCCATTCTTTATAGAATTCATCAAGAAACTGTTCCATATATTTGTGTCTGTGTTCAGCCATAGATTTTCCAGTATTAGTATTCATTCTGTCTTTTAGTAAAAGAAGTTTTTCATAAAAATGATTGAGTGTTGGAGCATTGCTGTTTTTGTATTCTTCTTTAGTCATATTTAAATTTGGTTTGATTTCAGGATTATAAATTTCTCTACCTTTATGTCCTCCATAATTGAATGTCCTCGCAACACCTGTTGCACCCATTGCATCTAATCTGTCTGCATCTTGAATAACATCAAGTTCAGGAGATTTGAATTTTTGAGTATGTTTTCCACCTTTGAATGAAATGTTTGAAATGATATTTTCGACATGAGTAATCACATCTTCTTCAACATTTAAAGAACTCAAAAATTCTCTTGCTTTGCGAGGACCTACTTCCTCATCTCCATCATGAAATTTAGAATCAGCAATGTCATGAAGTAATGCTCCAAGTTCAACTACGAAATTATCAACATCTTCAGTTTGAGCAATATGTTTAGATAATTTCCAAACACGATAAATGTGCCACCAATCATGACCGCCTTCGGCATCAGATAAAACTTCTTTTACTAAATCTATGGTTTTTTGAATTACAGTTTCTTGATTCATATTATTTACTGATTAGAAGAATTATATAAAGTTAGCGATAGGCAAAGGAAATTAATTACACACAACGTTTATGTATATAAGAAGTTTCGCACATTCCTTTTAAAAATTCAATAAGATGTGCTAAATTGTGGAGAGTGTGTAACAACAAACCTTACATACTTTGTTATATGAAGATTTAAAATTATCTTGATTAAAAAAATTTAAT